>Ga0308158_10000060_pt1 | contig 280612 bp, 267 predicted proteins | sample PhyBR2_FD_201038 | JGI IMG/M metagenome (GOLD analysis project Ga0308158, IMG submission 201038) | Phyllosphere microbial communities from UC Gill Tract Community Farm, Albany, California, United States - DLSLB.R2 | ecosystem: Host-associated > Plants > Phyllosphere > Unclassified | place...
TGACTGTTTATGCACAGCCGGGTGCCGAGGGTTCGAAGGTCACCTTCAAGGACCGCTACGAGAACTGGATCGGCGGCGAATGGGTTGCCCCGGTCAAGGGCGCCTACTTTGAGAACATCACCCCCGTAACGGGCAAGGCCTTCTGCGAAGTTGCCCGGGGGACGTCGGAGGACATCGAACTGGCCCTGGACGCAGCGCACAAGGTTGCACCGTCCTGGGGGAAGACCTCCGCCACCGAACGCGCAGCCATCCTGAACAAGATCGCCGACCGCATTGACGAGAACGTGGAGCTCCTGGCTGTTGCCGAGACCTGGGACAACGGCAAGCCCGTCCGCGAGACCTTGAACGCGGACATCCCGCTGGCCGCGGACCACTTCCGCTACTTCGCCTCCGCCGTCCGCGCCCAGGAAGGCCACCTCTCCCAGCTCGACGAGGACACCACGGCGTACCACTTCAAGGAGCCGTTGGGCGTTGTCGGCCAGATCATCCCGTGGAACTTCCCCATCCTCATGGCCGTGTGGAAGCTGGCCCCGGCGCTCGCCGCCGGCAACGCCGTGGTCCTGAAGCCCGCTGAGCAGACGCCGACGTCGATCCTGGTTTTGATGGAGCTCATCGGTGACCTGCTTCCGGCCGGCGTAGTAAACGTGGTCAATGGATTCGGTGTGGAAGCGGGCAAACCGCTGGCGTCCAGCCCCCGCATCCGCAAGATCGCCTTCACCGGCGAGACCACCACCGGCCGGCTGATCAGCCAGTATGCGTCCAACAACCTCATTCCGGTCACGCTGGAACTTGGCGGCAAGAGTCCGAACATCTTCTTCGACGACGTCGCCGCCCAGAATGATGCTTTCTACGACAAAGCGCAGGAAGGGTTCACGCTCTTCGCCTTCAACCAGGGCGAAGTTTGCACCTGCCCGTCCCGCGCACTCGTTCAGGAAGGTATCTACGACTCCTTCATGACCGATGTCGTGGCCCGGACCAACAAGATCATCCAGGGCAACCCCTTGGATACCGACACCCAGATCGGCGCCCAGGCCTCCAACGACCAGTTGGAGAAGATCCTCTCCTACATCGACATCGGAAAGCAGGAGGGCGCCAAGGTCCTCACCGGCGGGGCCCGGGCAGAGCTGTCAGGCGATCTGGCCGGCGGCTACTACGTCCAGCCCACCATCTTCGAAGGTCACAACCGGATGCGTATCTTCCAAGAGGAAATTTTCGGCCCGGTGGTGTCCGTGACCAAGTTCAGCGACTACAACGACGCCATCGGCATCGCCAACGACACCCTCTACGGTCTTGGTGCCGGCGTCTGGTCGCGCAACGGAAATGTCGCCTACCGCGCGGGCCGGGAAATCCAGGCCGGCCGTGTGTGGGTCAACAACTACCACGCCTACCCGGCAGGTGCCGCCTTCGGTGGCTACAAGTCCTCAGGTATTGGCCGTGAAAACCACGCCATGATGCTGGACCACTACCAGCAGACCAAGAACCTCCTGGTCAGCTACAACGAGAACAAGCTCGGCTTCTTCTAAGAGTTTTTGTACAGCAGATGCCCTTATGGAGCGGACTTAGGGGCATCAGCTGTACAAAAACTCCCATCATTCGTACAGATCAAAGGAGATCGTCAATGACCACCACTATGCAAGCAGCAGTAGTCACTGAATTCGGAACCGACCTGAAGGTCATGGAGGTCGAACGCCCGACGCCGGGTCCCGGCCAGGCGCTGGTCCGCCTCATTACGTCGGGGGTATGTCATACCGACCTGCACGCCGCCGAAGGCGACTGGCCCGTCAAGCCGACACCACCGTTTATTCCCGGGCACGAGGGTGTCGGCGAAGTGGTAGCCCTCGGCGAAGGGGTCACGGACGTGGCGGTCGGCGACCTCGTGGGCAATGCCTGGCTGTGGTCGGCCTGCGGAGACTGCCAGTACTGCCGGACGGGGTGGGAAACCCTGTGCGAGTCGCAACAGAACGGCGGCTACAGTGTGGATGGCTCGTTCGGTGAATACATGCTGGTGGACACCCGCTTCGCTGCCCGCATCCCGGCAGGCTCGGATCCGGTGGAGGTTGCACCCGTGCTCTGCGCCGGCGTCACGGTGTACAAGGGCTTGAAGATGACCGAGGCCAGGCCGGGGCAGTGGGTCACCATCTCCGGCATTGGCGGCCTGGGGCACATCGCCGTCCAGTACGCAGTGGCAATGGGTCTGCGGGTGGCAGCGGTGGACATTGCCGACGACAAACTGGCGCTCGCCAAGGAGCATGGTGCCGAGTTGACGGTCAATGCACTGCATGAGGACCCGGCGGAGGTCATCCAGCGCGAAACGGGCGGCTGCCATGGCGTGCTGGTCACGGCCGTGCACCCCTCGGCGTTCGGACAAGCCATTGGCATGGCCCGGCGCGGTGGAACGATCGTCTTCAACGGTCTTCCGCCCGGAGATTTCCCGGCGCCGATCTTCGAGATTGTCCTCAAGGGCCTCACGGTCAGGGGATCGATCGTGGGCACCAGGCAGGACCTCGAGGAAGCGCTGGAGTTCTATGCCCAGGGGAAGATCAAGCCAACGGTGTCCACCCGGGAGCTCTCGGAAGTCAACGCAGTCTTCGACGAGATGAAGCACGCCAAGATCGACGGCCGAGTGGTTCTGAAGTTCTGATGAACGCCAACATGTCCCAGGACATCCTGGAAGCTTCGGTGACGCTGCCCGGGGAGGACTTCTCCCGGGTGGCGCTCACCGGAGCATCCGTGGAGCTGCTCCTCAAACTCTGGGAGCAGCACGGCCCTTTGATGTTCCACCAATCGGGCGGCTGCTGCGACGGCTCGGCTCCCATGTGCTACCCGGCGGGGGAGTTCTTGACAGGTGACTCCGACGTTCTCCTTGGGCGGTTCGACCTCGGGCCCGATGGAAATGCCAAACCACTGGAGTTCTGGATGTCCAAGGAGCAATTCAATTACTGGTCCCACACCCACCTCACCGTGGATGTGGTTCCGGGCCGAGGCAGTGGGTTCTCCGTTGAGTCTCCCGAGGGGAAGCGATTCCTGATCCGATCAACGCTCATGGACTGGGACGTGCCAAGCATTTAGGGTGGGTGGCTGGTGTGATGAGGGTTACGGGCCCTCATCACACCAGTCACACCTGTCACGCGAATTCGGTAGGCGTCTCACTATCTGGGATAAATATGGCCGTCCATTGGTCGGACACTATTCTTGATGAGTCCTATACCACCCCCATCCAGAATGTGGCATTTTTATGAACATTTTCAGGACCAAGTCGATTGAGCAGTCGATCGCCGATTCCGACGAGCCTGGTCGCAAGCTCAAGCGCAGCCTGAGCACGTGGGACCTCATGATCATGGGCGTCGCCGTCGCTGTCGGCGCCGGTATCTTCTCGGTGGGCGCGAAGGCTGCCGCCAACTTTGCCGGCCCCGCCGTCACTATTTCCTTTGCCATCGCAGCAGTCACCTGCGCGTTGGCCATCATGTGCTACGCGGAGTTCGCGACCGCAATTCCCGTTGCCGGTTCCGCCTACGTCTTCACGTACGCCACCATGGGCGAAGTCCTTGCCTGGATCATCGGCTGGAACCTCATCCTCGAACTTTTCACCGCCGCGGCAGTGATCGCCAAGTACTGGGGCATCTACCTCAGTACGGTGTTTGGCTTGATGGGCGTGGAGATGCCGCCCTCGATCAGTGTGTTTGGCGTTGACCTTTACTGGGGCGCCTTCCTCATCGTCGCGATCTTCACCGTGCTGCTGGTGCTGGGGACAAAGTTGTCCGCCCGCGTTGGCAACGTCTTCACGATGATCAAGATCGCTGTAGTGCTGTTCGTGATCGTAGTGGGCTTCAGCTACGTGAAGTTCTCCAACTACACACCCTTTGTTCCGGCCTCCGAACCGACTGCCGGAACGGGCGCGGCCGATGTCATGAAGCAGTCCTTCTTTGGCTTCCTGACCGGTGCTGCTCCGGCCCAGTACGGAACGCTTGGCATCTTCGCAGGCGCTGCCTTGGTCTTCTTCGCCTTCATCGGCTTCGACGTGGTGGCCACCTCCGCCGAGGAGGTCAAGAACCCGCAGAAGACCCTGCCCCGGGGCATCTTCGGCGGCCTGGCGCTGGTGACATTGCTCTACATCCTGGTCTCCCTCGCCCTCACGGGAATGGTTTCCTACACGCAGCTGGCCGAAGTCAAGAACCCCACCCTGACCACGGCTTTCGAAGCTGTGGGCAACACTGACGCCGCCAAGGTCATCGCTTTCGGTTCCCTGGTAGGCCTCACCACCGTCATCATGGTGCTCCTCATGGGCTTGTCCCGCGTGGTGCTTGCCATGAGCAGAGACGGTCTGCTGCCCCGCTCCCTTTCCAAGACCAGCGAGAAGCGCTCCACCCCGGCCCGCCTGCAGATCATCTGCGGTGCCGCCGTGGCGATCGTGGCAGGTGTGACCAAGGTGGACCTCCTGGAGGAAATGATCAACATCGGAACGCTGTCCGCGTTCGTGATGGTCTCCCTGGGCATCCTTGTGCTCCGCAAGAAGCGCCCCGACCTCAAGCCGGCGTTCCGCGTTCCGTTCGGCAAGGTCCTGCCCTGGGTCTCCGCCGTACTGTGCGTCTACCTCATGACCAACCTGGCCGTGGAAACCTGGATCTTCTTCGCGATCTGGCTGGTGATCGGCATGGTGATCTACTTCTCCTACGGCCAGCGTCACTCGCGGCTCAACGATAAGTTCGCAGCCGCCAAAGCCGCTGTCGCAGGCGGCGGCAAGACCACCGGCGACGAGGACGAAGACACCTTCACCAAGGTCTGACCCATCGCTGCTGCTTGTCAGGCAGCTGCTTTTGTCATAGCTCAAGGGGAACGCCCGGGAACCGCTGGTTTCCGGGCGTTTTCTGTTTCCGGGAGCGCACCCGTCCAGAGGGCCCTTCACTGGGCGCCAGCCTTGGGACCCTAGCCCTCACAGCGCTGGCCCCAACGCCACCAGCCCTCACGGCGCCGCGTACTCACTGACCCACTCCACCAGGGGCCTCAGCGTCTCCCAGCGGAAGGCAATCTCATCCTTGGCCGCTGCGGTGGACAACCACGCCGGCTGCCCGACTTCCACTCCGGCCGACAGGGACTTGTGCTTTAGCAGCTCCGCCCGCGGATGGTCCTTGTCAAAGCCGCGGGGAACGGTTTTGAGTTTTTCCCCTTCAATCGCAAAACCAGCAGCGGAGACGGCGTCGGTGATCTGTTGCAGCGCCAGGCCACTGTCCGGCGCGTCGACTGCGGCCCGGTAGCGTGCCAACTGGGCGGGCGTGTGGGAGTGGTAGCCCCCACCGATCAGGAGACCGTCGGCGCTGATCTGCACGTAATAGCCAACGCCCTCCCGTGTGGCTGCGAAGGCTCCCTGGGCCGTTTTATAGGGTGACTTGTCCTGGGAGAACCTGATGTCCCGGTTGGGGCGGAAGATCTTTGCGGGCCCGAACCTCGGCTCCAATTCCGCGAGGAGAGCCGTCAGCGGCTCCCTGACCTCGGCGTCGTATGTCGCTTTATGCTCCAGCCACCACTCGCGGTTGTTGTTCTCTTCAAGGTCCTCGTAGAAGCGGAAAGCGGCTGCCTGAATGCCTTCAAATGTGTTCATACAGGGATCCTATGGAGCGGCATGAGGGCGCAGCCATAGCTGGAGGCTGCTATGTGGAAACAAGGGCTATGTGGAAAACAAAAAGAACACCCCGCCGCGGAGTGGATCCGCGGCGGGGTGTTCCTGGAAGTGCTTGGAGCAAAGACGCTTAGAGCTTGTTGGCTGCTTCGGCGTCGGACTCGGTCTGGCCTGCGCCCAGGTTGGCACGGAGCTTGGCGCCGAGGTCGGCGTCAACGTTCGTCCAGTACTGGATGGCGCGTTCCTTGATGTCGGCGTTCTTCACGCCGCCAACAGCACCGGTGATGGTGTCCAGGAGGCGGGCCTTGGCGGCGTCATCGTAGACCTCGCGGTACAGGGTACCGGCCTGGCCGAAGTCGTCATCCTCAGCGTGCAGGGTGTGGGCGGAGAGGGTGAGCTCGCCGTCGTTCTCCCAGCCACCGGCGGGGGAGGTCGGCTCGACAGCAGCCGGGCCACCAACGGAGTTCGGTGCGTAAACCGGGGTGGACGGAGCGTTGAACAGGTAACGTCCCTGGCCATCCTGGCTGTAGTTGTTGACCTGGTTCTTGGGCTGGTTCACCGGGATCTGCGCGTGGTTGGTGCCAACGCGGTAGCGGTGTGCATCGGCGTAGGAGAAGATGCGGGCCTGCAGCATCTTGTCCGGGGAAGCAGCGATGCCCGGCACGAAGTTCGACGGCGCGAAGGTGGCCTGCTCGATCTGCGCGAAGTAGTTCTCCGGGTTCTTGTTCAGCTCCATGGTGCCCACGTGGATCAGCGGGTAGTCGGAGTGCGGCCACACCTTTGTGAGGTCGAACGGGTTGAAGCGGTACGTCTTGGCATCCTCGTACGGCATGACCTGAACGTGGAGTTCCCACGACGGGAAGTTGCCGGCCTCGATGTTCTCGGAGAGGTCGCGGATGTAGAAGTCTGCATCCGAACCGGCCAGCTCTTCAGCCTGGTCACCAGTGATGGTCTTGACGCCCTGGTTGGACTTGAAGTGGTACTTGACCCAGAAACGCTCGCCGGCGGCGTTGATCCACTGGTAGGTGTGCGAACCGTAGCCCTGCATTTCACGCCAGGAAGCCGGCAGGCCACGGTCGCCCATGAGCCAGGTGACCTGGTGTGCGGACTCGGGGGAGAGGGTCCAGAAGTCCCACTGCATGTCAGCGTCACGCAGGTGGGTACCCGGGAGGCGCTTCTGGGAGTGGATGAAGTCCGGGAACTTGATGCCGTCGCGGATGAAGAAGACGGGGGTGTTGTTGCCCACGAGGTCGTAGTTGCCCTCGGAGGTGTAGAACTTCACGGCGAAACCGCGGGGATCGCGCCACGTGTCGGGAGAACCGTTCTCGCCTGCAACGGAGGAGAAACGGATCAGCATGTCCGTCTCGACACCCGGCTGCAGGAAAGCAGCCTTGGTGTAGGCAGAAACGTCAGAGGTGGTCTTGAAGGTACCGAAAGCTCCGCCGCCCTTGGCGTGCACTACGCGCTCCGGGACCCGCTCGCGGTTGAACTGGGCGAGCTTTTCCACCAGGTAGTGGTCGGTCAGGATGATGGCACCGTCAGCGCCGACGGACTTCGAGTGCGCGTCGGACGTAACGGGGGCACCTGACTGGGTCGTTGAAATGGCAGTCATTGTTCTCCTTTTTCCTATTTCTGAGTTACTGAAGTATTTACGGGAAGCTGTTGTTTGGCCTGGCAATCCTGGCAGATGCCTTGGTAAAGGACGTCTGCGATCTGGATTGTCATGGGCTTGGAATTTTCGTTCCAGTGCGGTGTGAGGCACGGTGCGTGGCCCACTGCGCAGTCCACGTCCTCCACCTTGCCGCAGCTGATGCAGACGGCGTGGTGGTGGTTGTCGCCTACCCGGGTTTCGTAGAGCGCCGGGGAGTGCGGGGGTTCAAAGCGGCGCAGCATCTGCAAATCCGTAAGGTCGCTGAGCACTACATAAACGGACTGCGCCGTCAGTTCAGGCAGTTCCTGGCGGGCAGCGGCAAGGATGCCTTCTGCCGGGGAGTGCGGATGGTGCTGGACTGCGGCCAGCACTGCCAGCCGCTGTTTGGTTACACGCCTGCCGTGGGCATGCAGGGCCGCGGCCCATGCTTGCTGCTCAGCAGTGTGATCTGTCATGCATTCATTCAAACACTTATTTTGATAAGTTCACAATAAGGCAAGGCTAACTTCCGGTGAACGAAACAATTCCACTACCGGGTTGAGTTCTTCCGCGGCCGAGCGGCCGAGCGCATGCACCCGCAATGGCGTTCCCGGGGTCAGCGACTCCACGGCCAGGCAACTGAACCCGCTGACGCCACCGGACAGCGGCAGCGCGCCCAGCGATGCACCGATCGCCAAAAGGTCAGCAGGCAGGAAGTCCCGAACTGAGGCTACGCGGCTCACGGGCTCCATGACGGTATGGCGCTCACCCGCAGGAATCGTCCGTACCAGCACTGCGGGGTCCGGAACAGGTTCGACGGCGGCCCTGGCCGCGTCTGCGGACGCCAGGATCGCGTCGGGCAGCTCGCGGCGCAGTGACTCACGGATCGCCTCGTCGGTCGCCTCCAGTTCGGACTCGGGGAGGGCCACCCGACGGTGCGCCGGCAGCGAGAGCTGAAGTCCCGGCGTCGTGGTTTCGCCAGCCCAGCGTCCAAAAAGATGGAACGTCGGAGTTGACGATTCAGCCACAGGTTCACCCAGCCCGGCTCCCAGCGGATGCCACTGATGGGCGAACATGACGGCGCAGTGCTCCACGCCCAGGACCTTCGCCAAGGCGGCGCGTGCCAGATGGTGGCAAAAAAGCCAGTCAGTTGCGGACGGGAGCGCGAAATCCGTGGACGGATCAGACAACCTGACCACTACGTGCGCGGCTGTGAGGGGATGACGTGGCCGGGCGATCTCCCAAAAGCCCGAACGGTACAACAGTCGTCGTGACATGACCATGTCAACTCCTTCCCCGGGGTGAGCCTACCAAGCCGTGGCGCTGGTTAGGGTTGGACGGTGGCAAAACTACTGGCAGACATCACTCCGATCAAGGAGAGTCCTGCTTTTCGTCGTCTCTGGCTGGGGGCGTCCGTTGCCGCCATCGGCACCCAACTGACCCTCGTGGCTGTCAGCCTGGAGGTGTACCGGCTCACCCAGGAAAGTTTCTACGTGGGGCTCCTGGGTATCTTCGCGTTGGTTCCCCTGGTCATTGCCGGCCTCTACGGTGGATCCAACTCCGATGCCTACGACCGACGCAAAGTGGCCTTGATTGCGTCCCTCGTCTTATGGGCTTCCACGGCCGGCCTGGCACTGCAGGCGTGGCTGGGTCTGGGCAACATTTGGGTTCTTTATGCGTTGGTAGCCATCCAAAGCGGAGCGCAAGGCATCAACGGCCCGGCCCGGAGCGCCATCATTCCACTCCTGGTCCGCAAGGACCTGCTGCCCGCGGCCAACGCCTTGAGCATGCTGACCTTTGGCCTCTCGATGACCGCCGGACCACTCCTGGCCGGGGTACTCGTGGCAACCATCGGCTTCGGGTGGACCTACACGATTGACGTCATCAGCTTCACCTTCGCGCTGTGGGGACTTTTCAGGCTTCCGCCGCTGCCGCCCTCCAAGGATGCCGTCCGGCCCGGGTTCCGCTCCGTGGTGGAGGGCTTCCGGTTCCTGGGCGGGCGGCCCAACGTCCGCATGACCTTCATCATCGACCTCATCGCCATGATCTGCGCGCAACCCCGGGCCCTGATGCCCGCCATTGGCGCCGTGATGATCGGTGGAGGCGAAACCACCGTGGGTGTGCTGCTCGCTTCCACGGCTGTGGGAGCGTTCCTTGCGGGCCTCTTCTCTGGTCCGTTGGGAAGGGTACGCCGCCAGGGCAGCGCCGTGGTGTGGTCCGTGATGGGGTGGGGCGCCTCAATTGCCGGCTTTGGGCTGGTGGTGCTCCTTGCAGGTGACGCCGGACGCAATGGAACCACGCCGTGGCTGATACCGGCTGCGCTCTGCTGTGCGCTCGCAGGTATTTCGGATTCCGTAAGTGCCGTTTTCAGGACCACGATTCTCCAAGCTGCTACCCCGGACCATCTCCGCGGGCGGTTGCAAGGGGTGTTCATCGTGGTGGTAGCTGGCGGACCCCGGGTGGGAGACATGCTTGCCGGTGGAGTGACACAGTTCCTCAGCGAGGGCGGGGTGCTGTTGCTGGGTGGAGTCCTGTGCATTGCCCTGGCATGGCTCGCTTCCCGACTCCAACCCGGCTTCGTCGCCTACGATTCAAAGCATCCGGTGCCCTGAGCAGGCGGGGGCCAAGCCAGGAACCGGCGCCTGGGCCCGGAACAGGCGGACCGGCGTCGGCGTTAAACGAAGCAAAGCCCCTGCAAGAGCTGAAGAAAGAGAACGAGAGCAACGTGCATAAACACAACAATGGACTCAAGACCGCGGCACTCTTCGGTGTGCTGTGGGCGGTGTTGTTGGGTTTGGGCGCCATCATTGCCTCAGGAACCCGGAGCACCGCCCCCATCTGGATCATGGCCCTGATCGGCGTGGGCACCACAGCGTACGGCTATTGGAACAGCGACAAGATCGCCATTCGATCCATGGCTGCCTACCCGGTCACTGAGGCCCAGGCTCCCCAGCTGTACCAGATCGTCAGGGAGCTGTCCGTGCGGGCGAACAAGCCCATGCCACGGATCTACCTTTCACCCACCATGACACCCAACGCCTTCGCCACCGGCCGGAACCCCAAGAACGCCGCTGTCTGCTGCACCGAAGGCATCCTGCACCTGCTGGACGCCCGGGAACTCAGGGGCGTGCTGGGCCATGAGCTGATGCACGTGTACAACCGCGACATCCTGACGTCGTCCGTGGCCGCGGCTGTGGCCGGCGTCATCACATCCGTGGGCCAGATGCTGCTGATCTTCGGAGGCGGCGACCGGCGCAATGCGAACCCCCTGGCGACCATTGCCATGGCGCTGCTGGCACCATTTGCGGCCTCGCTCATCCAGATGGCGATCTCCCGCACCCGTGAATTCGACGCGGACGAGGATGGCGCCCAGCTCACCGGGGACCCGCTGGCACTGGCCTCGGCGCTGCGCAAGATCGAGTCCGGGGTGAGCCAGTTGCCGCTTCCGCAGGACCAGAGGCTGGTCAACGCCTCGCACCTCATGATCGCCAACCCGTTCCGTGGCGGCGGCATGCGGCGCATGTTCTCCACCCACCCGCCCATGAAGGAACGCATCAGCCGACTGGAGGGAATGGCAGGGCGCCCGCTCGCATGACGTGCTCGCAGGGACTGCTACGCAAACAGTCCTTCGCCGATGAACCCGCCGGCCTGCACCCCGGGAGGAACCGCAAACAAACCCGATCCGGTGTGCTTCAGGTACTCCACGGACAACGTGTCGCCCTTGGCCATTGCCAGTTGCATGGGCACGTAGTGCGTCCGCGGATCCTTCACGAAAGCGATGAAGAAGAGACCGGCATCCAGATGCCCCAGCCCATCCGAACCGTCCGTGAAGTTGTAACCTCGGCGGAGCATCCGCACGCCGTTGTTCTGGTCCGGGTGGGCCAGCCGCATGTGCGAGTCCATGGGAATCAGCGGCTCGCCATTGCGGCCCGCCATGGCAAAGTCCGGTGTGCTGAACTCATCGCCGCCTGACAAAGGAGCACCGACGCCCTTGGTGCGCCCAATCAGCCCCTCCTGTTCACGCAGTGAGGTGCGGTCCCAGATCTCAATGTGCATCTGGATCCGGCGGGCCACCAGATAGCTGCCGCCTGCCATCCACTGCTCGGATGCAGGGCCGCCAGGGGCCACCCACACGTGCTCGTCCAGCAGCGCGTTGTCCTCGACCTTGAGGTTGTTGGTGCCGTCCTTGAAACCGAAGAGGTTGCGGGGAGTCACCTGTGCCCGGGACGTTGAGGAGGTGCGCCCGAATCCGAGCTGGGACCAACGGACGCGGACCTTTCCGAATCCGATTCTCGCCAGGTTGCGGATGGCGTGCACCGCAACCTGCGGATCATCGGCGCAGGCCTGGACTACTATGTCTCCGCCTGTGCGCCCGGGCTGGAGGTCGTCGCCCGGGAAGTGGGGGAGGTCGATCAGAGCTTCGGGTCGCCGCCCGTCCAGGCCGAACCGAACCTTGCCGTCCTTTTCGAACAGTCCGGCACCAAAACCAAACGTCAGGGTCAGTTTCGACGCCGCCAGGTCCAAGGCCTCGCCGGTGTCCTCCGGCGGGGCGTCATAAGGTCCATCGACGGCGCCGGTCTTGCCGGTGGGGTCCCCGGCCGCCATCGCCTGCGCCGCGGCAGTCCAGTCCTTCAGGAGCTTGATGAGTTCCTTGCGGTCCTCGGTGGTGACATCGAACGCGGCCATGTGGAGACGGTCCTGGGCAGGGGTCGTGATGCCTGCCTGATGGTCTCCGAAGAACGGAACTACCGCTTCTCCGGCGGCCGGAACGGAGGCAGATGCTGCGGATGCCGTCACGGCGTCGTGGCCCAGGAAGCCGGCGGCCAGGCCGGCAACGGCTCCGGCCCCGCCCACGCCCGCCAGTGACAGCAGGCCACGGCGGGACATCCGGGGGGTGACGGTTTCAGCGGTAGCCGCTGTGCCGCCGTCGGACGCCCCTCGGGAGGTTACGACGTCGTTCGGCTCACCGGAACGCTCGACGCCGGCGGCGTCACCGGTGTGCCCGAAGGGGCAGCCGCTCACAGGACCACGGCTGAGGTGAGCTTGGAAAGGGGCTCACCCAGCGAGTCAACCAGCGAAGCCAAACCCTGGACCTGCTCCGGGCTGAGCTCGTTGTAGTAGGCAAAGCCGTCGCCCTTTGCGTGCTTCTTCAGTTCGGCCTGCAGCGCCGCGAACTTTTCATCCAAGGACTTGGAGAGCTCAGCGTCTTTCTGCTCCAGGGCCGGCTTCAGGCTCTCGAAGGCGATGCGGGCGCCGTCAACATTGGCCTGGAAGTCCCAGAGATCCGTGTGCGACCAGATTTCTTCTTCGCCGGTGACCTTGCCGGTGGCCACTTCATCCAGGAGTTCCTTGGCGCCATTGCCCAGCTTGTCCGCAGTGAGCTCCACGGTACGGGTGCGGGTGGCGAGGTCCTCGGTGTCGGCGACCAACTGCTTGGAGATGGCGGTGCGCTCAGCAACGGTCATGGCCGTGTAGCCTGCGGGCGGGAAGAGGTCCTTTTCGGCGCGGTGCCATCCGGTCCATTCCTGTCCGGGCTCAAGGTCGGCTTCGCGGGCATCCAACTTGGGGTCGAGGTCGCCGAAGGATTCAGCCACCGGCTCGATCCGTTCCCAGTGCATGCGGGTGGCCGCGTAGAGCTCTCGTGCCTTCGCGGCATCACCGGCGGCAAAAGCGTCGGCGAATGCCTTGGTGCCGGTGACGAGCTGTTCGGTCTGGTCCTTGACGTAGGCGGCGTACTGCTGGGTGCCGGTGTCCAGGAGCTTCTGGAAATCGGCGTCGACGCTGGGCTTGTTGCCGGACTCGGTGACCTCGAAGGAAGCGCGGATGCCATCGCCCTGCATGCCGGGCTTGCACGCGGTGTTGTACTTGCCGGCCGGGGCTGTGACCACCAGGTTGCGGGTGATCCCGGGCCCGATGTTCTCCACTTCGCCCAGGATGCGCAGGCCGTCTTCCGCCAGCAAGTAGAACTCCGTGACCTCGGTGCCTTCGTTCTTCACCGCGAAGGTGAGGTTGCCACTGGGTGCGGTGGCAGCCGAAACCTTGCACTCGTTAGCCGTGCTGCTGACCTGGATGGGGCCATCCGCGGCGGCTGTGGTCTTCGTGTTGTCAGTGCAACCGGCGAGGACCAGGGGTACGGCCGCGGCCGCGCCGATCACGGCAAGGGTCTTGCGGAGTTTCGTTGAAACGGGCATGGGTGAATCCTTTGTCTATGAACGGGCGCACGGCGGTGTGCCTGAAGGCGTAAGGGGAGACAGCCTTAGGGCTGTGCTGCGACTGCGGGAGCTGGGATGGTGCCGGCGGCTTTGGGACGGGAGGAACGGTTGGCCCGGATGTACAGGGACAGCACGGGGATCACGTACAGCAGCCAGGCTGCAGCTTCCAGCCACGTGGTGGCGGGGGAGAAGTTGAGGGTGCCTTTCAGCAGGGTGCCGTACCAGGACGACGGCGGGATGGCGGCTGAGACATCGAAGGCCAGGTTGTGCAGTCCCGGGAGGATGCCGGCTTCCTGGAGGTCGTGGACACCGTAGGCCAGTACGCCGCCGGCGATGATGATGAGGCCGACTCCGGTCCAGGTGAAGAAGCGGCCCAGGTTGACCTTCAGGACACCCCGGTGCAGCAGATAACCCAGCCCGGCGGCCGCGACCAGGCCGAGCAGCGCACCGAGCAGGGGGAGGGTTGTTTCGCCTGTGGCTTGGGCTGCAGCCCAGATGAAGAGGGCAGTTTCAAGCCCTTCCCGGCCCACGGCCAATGCCGCCACGAGCACGAGGCCCCATGCGGCGCCGTCGGCCGCTTTGTCCACTTGGGAGCGCAGCTCGCCGCCGAGGCTGCGGGCGGTCTTGGCCATCCAGAAGACCATCCAGGTCACCAGTGCCACTGCAATGATGGAGAGCCCGCCGCCGATTGCTTCCTGGGCCTCGAACGTCAGCCCGCGGGGGCCGAAGGTCAGCAGTGCGCCGAAGCCGAGGGAGATGCCCATCGCGATTCCCACGCCGATCCAGAGGCGGGGAATCAGGTGCCGCCGTCCGGTCTTGATGAGGTAAGCCATCAGCAGGACCACGATGAGGGAGGCCTCCAGGCCTTCGCGCAGTCCGATCAGGAAGTTGGCGGTCATGGTGAGTGTTCTTTCGCTAAGGGGCGCCGTACTTAGGCTCGCCTAAGGAAGAAGAATACTGTGCCGCGGCTATTACGCAAACTAATCGTGCTCTAATTTTCCCGTCCATTACGACAGTCACTGTAGTTACAGGCAACGAAAAAGCCGGGACGCGCTGCCCCGTGGGGCGTGCATCCCGGCTTTGGCGCGCCCTGGCCAATGCCGGGCGACCACTTGGTTAGCTGCGGAAGTTCACGAACTGGAGGTCGGCCTCTTCGAACTTCTTGAGGATGTTCATGGTTTCCTGAAGGTCGTCGCGGGACTTGGAGGTAACGCGGAGTTCGTCGCCCTGGATCTGGGACTTGACGGACTTGGGGGCTTCATCGCGGATGATCTTGTTGATCTTCTTGGCGATGTCCTGGGCGATGCCTTCCTTGATGGTGCACTCCAGGCGGAATTCCTTGCCCGAGGGGTAAGGCTCGCCCTGGTCGAGGGACTTCAGGGAGATGCCGCGCTTGATGAGCTTGGACTGGAAGACGTCCAGGACTGCAAGGACGCGGTCCTCCGAGTTGGCCTTCATGAGGATCTTTTCGCCGCTGAAGTCGATCTCCGCGCCGACGCCCTTGAAGTCGTATCGCTGCGCGATTTCCTTCTGGGACTGGTTCAGTGCGTTGGCGACCTCTTGCTTGTCTACCTTGCTGACGACGTCGAATGTGGATTCGCCTGCCATGACTCTCCTTAGGTTGGGGGCCCTGTGAGGGCGGGTTGGGTCTGGCATCCAGCCTAGTACGGAAGCCGGCACTTGGGACGGTGGAGGGCTTTCACAGTTCGCTCACAGCACACGCAAGGTGGGAACCGAGGTAGCTGGCCGAGAGTTGTACCAGTTGAAAGAACGTATCGTCGGAGGATCAGCATGAGCAGCAAGGCCGTCCAGTCCATCAGCAAGTCCGCCTCGGCAGCAGCCGGTTCGATTGGCACGGCAGCCGTGGCAGCTGCAAGCGCCGTCGCTGCGGCGGCCGTGGCTGCGTCGATCGTACTGAGCCCGGTTCCCGATGCCACTGCCCGGATGGACGGCGTCCACGCAGATCTTCTGCGGGCCGTGCAGCTCAACCAGATCACTGCCGAACAGGCCGAGAGGTTCGAAGCCAAACTCGCGGGCAGGATCCTCGGACAGGCCTGAAACACGCGGAAAATCAGGGTGTCTGCGCCCGATTAGATTCTTCGCTGAAACTTCTGTAAGGTTGTCTCTGCCTTCGGTTACCGGATCGAAAGAAATGGTCTCCGGAAGTGATCTTCTTTTGAAGTTCGGCAGATTACCCGAGCGGCCAAAGGGGGCTGACTGTAAATCAGCTGGCAACGCCTACGGGGGTTCGAATCCCTCATCTGCCACCCAAAGAAAATCCCCGGAACCACTGGTTCCGGGGATTTTTTGTGCCCTGGTGGAATCTCGCAATTTGAGCTGCCATTTTCGTCCGGGCTGCGGCAATGGACGGAGGACACCCAAATTTACGTGTCCTTGGTCCGGGGCGATGTCCGCAGTGAATGTGGGTGTCCCCAGCTAGAGCGAGGCGGGCTCGGGGTGGGGCGTCTGAGCCGGGGGCAGAAGTGGCCCTTCAGCGACTCTCCGAGATTTTCCGGAGTTCCGCAATCTCCAGCCGCAAGGCCGCGATTTCGCTCACCAGGTCCGCCATTTCAGCCCGGACTGGTTCTTCGGCCGCTGCTGCCTTTTCTCCCGCTGCGGCGGCGACCCCCTCGGCGTTCTCCTCGATCCGCTGGACAAGCCAGGAAGCGATGGAGGCCGTCACGATACCGAGAACAGCGATGCCGCTCATCATCAGGGCGGCGGCTACCACCCTGCCAATGGGCGTCACCGGGTACAGATCGCCGTAGCCCACGGTGGTGATGGTGGTGACGGCCCACCAGGCTGCGTCGCCGAAGGTCAGGATCTTGGCGTCGGGTGCGTTCTGTTCAACATCCAACACCGCCAGGGCACCTATGAGGATGAGCATGGCGGCGGCCCCGGCGACGTAGGTTGCCACCCGGCCACGGAGGGTTTCGCCCACGGTGCGTTGCAGCACGGAGAGGAGGGTGACCAGGCGCAACAACCGCAAAGGCCGGAAGAAGGGGAGCACCACGATCAGGAGTTCGTGGAGGTTCCACACAAACCAGCGCATGCGGTCCTCGGCAAGCCAGAGGTTGATGAAATAGTCCAGCGCGAAAATTCCCCAGGTGATCCACAGAATCACCTCGAAAGGGACTGCCGAGGGCCCGTCGACCCGGCCAATGACCTGCCACGCGTAGGCGGCGAGGAATATCAGTGCCGTGGCCATGAGCGGCCATTCGACGAGGTCCCGGTATCGCGCTTGAGTCATACGGGAATACTAGCCACAGGCCGGGCCGGCCGGGGGCTTGCGGAGTTGCTCAGGCGGTGGTTTCCAGCCAGTAGCCGTCCAGATGGTGTATCAGTTGACGGCCCAGGCCGCCCTTGAGCTGGATCCAGAGGGTGCTGCGGTCGTCGGTCATTCCGTCCAGGGTTCCTTCGATGCGGTTCCCGCGCGCGTCCTGGAGCACCACTGTCTGGTGGCGCTGGAGTTCGGGCCAGACGTCGCCGCTGGGCCTGCTGGTTTGCAGCGTACTCAAAGGGATCTCCCTGATGTTTTCTTCCAATACGAGTTCCAGATATTGTGCACGTCTTTGATGAACCAGCGGTAAACGTTAGTGCAATCGTTGGACATAAAGTTGAACAAACAGCGAGGCCCGTGCTCATTCCTTTGGCTGAATCCAGCAGAGCGTCCCACAATGCGGTCGGCATCTTTCGCTGGAAGTTACTCATGGGTAACATTGTTGCCATGCATCTGCTTCTACGCACCCTCATGTTGCTGTTCACGTCCTCCAAGCGCACGCCGTTGAACGTTTGGGACGAATCGTCGCTGCCCTTGCGGGTGCTTCCCACGGACATCGACATCGCCATGCACGTCAACAACGGCATGTACTTTTCCCTGATGGACCTGGGCCGGTTCGACCTCATGGTGCGCAGCGGGATCTGGAACAAGATGCGCAAACGGGGTTGGAGCCCGGTGGCTGCCGGGGAGACCATTGCGTTCCGCAAATCCTTGCAGTTGTGGCAGCGCTACACCATTGAAACCCGCATCATCGGCCTCGATACCAAAGCGATCTACTTCGAACAGCGCATGGTGGTGGACGGTGAGATCTACGCCCGTGCCCACATCGCCACCCGCCTGGTGGCCAAGGGCAAGCCCGTGACACAGGAGGAGATCATCGCCGAGTTCGGTGCGCCGCCGGCGGACCTTGAACTGCCCGAATGGATCCACGAGTGGCGCGAAAACAACGCGCTGCCCGGAGCGCGCCGTCCCGCACCGCACGTCTGGAACTAGACCCCAACGTCCCGCCGCTGCAAGGCCAAAGTTCCCAGCGCAATCAGTGCCGCCGATATGCACAGCAGCCCTGTCACGGCGCCCCAGTCAGCCCCGTTGGTCACGGGTGAATTGCCGTACGCCCAGTGATACGGCGAAAGGTTCAGCAGCCACTCCACATCGGGGCTTTGCCGCCCCACCGCGTTGAATACGTAGCCGAGGACCGCAACAGCAGCACCGGCAGCGACTCCGTACACCTTCCGTCCCGTGAGGGCGCCGGCACACAGTGCGGCTGTACCGCTCAGAAGGGCCAAGGCGGCGAACAGCAGCACGGCGCCGAAAAGATGCCCGACGTCGATTTCAAGTTTTGCGGGTCCGTTCAGTACCAGCACCAGCACGAAGACCAATGCGGTGAGCAGCGCAATGCGGACCAAAATGGCCAACGCCCGCTCAAGGACCACCTGCACGCGGGTGACGCTGTGGGCGAGGGTGAGTTCCAAAAGCCCGGACTCCTCGTCACCTCCCACCGCCGCCGCGCCCCAACCAATGGAGGCCATGGACATCAGCAGGAAGCCGATGAGTCCGAAAAGGGTGGCCTGGGTGTAGCCGGGTCCCGTGGCTATTTGGTCGTAGTTCAGGGCCTTGGTCATGCCTTGAGGGAGGGCATCAATCATTTGCTGCATCTGGGCGCTGCCTCCGATGGACGGATACAACGGCAGGTACAGCATGATCGCGCCCGTGAGTCCCAGCGCCCAAGCCAAGGTGGAGCGCCACGAATCAGTCAGTGCTTTGGTGAAGAGCGGCAATGGCCTAGGCACGGTGGGCTCCTTCCGGTTGATGGCCGGCTCTCTGGGGATTTCCCATACTGGAGGGCGCTTCGCCGCCCGTATAGAGGGTCAGGACGGCTTCTTCCAGGTCCGGCTCTTCCAGGACCAGGTCTGTCAGGTGCAGCCGTGCCAGTTCCTGGACCAAGGGCTGGATATGGCCGGACAAGGTGGCCGTGGCTTCCACGGTTCCGCTCGCATGGCCGTCTGCGGGCAGTTCCCGCACCGCGATATTGGCGACGCCCGGCACCCGGGCCAGCAGCGCGCCGACATCGTGCGCTTCCGTTCCGATGCTGTTGAACCGCAGCTGCCTGACCGCCGCCGTCCTTAAAGCCGCCACAGTGGAAACGGTGACGATGTCGCCGTCGCGGAGGATGGCGACGGCGTCCGCGGCCTGCTGGACTTCGCTCAGGACATGCGAGCTGAGGAACACGGTGGCGCCGCCGTCCACGGCCTCGCGGACCATGGCATGGAAGACCTGCTGGACCAAGGGGTCAAGCCCGCTGGTGGGTTCGTCCAGGACCAGGAGCTCAGGCTTGTGCATGAACGCCTGCAGGAGGCCCAGCTTCTGCTTGTTTCCCTTGGATAGCTTGCGGGTCTGCCGGTCCAAGTCCAACTGAAGGCGGTCTGCGAGATCGTTGACGTGCCGCTCATCCACCGGGCCGCTGATGGCAGCAAAATGCTCCAGCATGCGGCGGCCCGTGGTGCGGTTCTCCAAATGCAGCTCCCCGGGCAGATAGCCGATCCGCCTTCGCAGTGCCGTGCCGCCCCGCCTCGGATCCTGTCCCAAGACGGAAATGGAACCGCCGCTGGGTCGGATGATGTCCAGCAGGCAGCGCATGGTGGTGGTCTTTCCGGCACCGTTCGGTCCGATCACCCCGAAGACTGTCCCGGGTTCCACCGTGAAATCCAGCCCGTGCAGAACCTCGCGTTGACCGAACTTCTTGCGTAACCCCTTGACGACGATTGCCTGGGTCACGGGGCATGCTCCCTTCCGTTGTTGGTGTTGTTTCCTTCCAGGGCTTCGCGGGCTGCGTGCAGGAACCGCGCGTCCGAATAGAAGCCATGCGTATAGATCTCAAGAAGAGGCAGGGTGAGCTGGCGCAGAAGGTCGGGGCCGATGCCGTTGGGTTCCGGGGCCGGAGTGCCCAGCGTCCGCGAGAGGTGCCGGCCCAGCATGAGGATCGAAAGGCTGTTGGACGCGATGATCACCGCGATGGACGGGATGTCGTCGAATTTCCGGATGGTGCCTGCTTCGATGCCGGTGTGGATGATGTCCTGGCACTGGTTCACCACAGCGTCGAAGAAGGCGTCTCCGGCGTCGGATTCATCACCCAGGCTGCGCCGGATGTAGGCGATCTCTTCCGTGTACTGGTCCGGGTTGTTCAAGTAGTCCTGGATGAGCCTGCCGGTGGAACCGGGGTCTGCTTTTTCCCTGCCCTGAGTGGCTGTGAGGGCCAGGACGTGCTGGTCACAGGCCTCTCGGAGACCGGCTTTGCTGCCGAAATGATGGATGACCAACCCCGGGCTGACGCCGGCAATGGAAGCCACTGCCCGGACTGTGGCCCGGGAGAAGCCATCGCGGCCGAAGAGTCCGATCGCGGCGTCCCGGATGCGCGCTCTGGTGGTTAAATCGTCTGCGGTTGAACGCATGTTTCATACGCTAAACACTTGTTCAATGCGAATCAAGAGATTCCTGAAACGGCGGGTTGCCGCTTTATTCCCAGTGACGCGGGAAGCGAACAGGGGCCCGCCCGGCGGGACTTCACAGACCGGGACGCGTACCGTGGAACCATGGCTACAGTTGACATCACTGGTGAACAGTTCGCATCGACCATCGAAGACAACGACATTGTCCTGGTGGATTTCTGGGCTGCATGGTGCGGCCCCTGCCGGCAGTTCGCGCCCACGTACGGAGCGGCATCGGAAAAGCACTCCGACGTAGTCTTCGCCAAAGTGGACACGGAAGCCGAGCAGCAGCTCGCCGCCGAGGCCGGGATCACCTCCATCCCCACCTTGATGGCTTTCCGCGAAAAGGTGCTCGTCTTCTCGCAGCCCGGCGCCCTGAACGCCCAGCAGCTTGAGCAGGTCATTGATGCAGTGAAGGGCCTGAACATGGAAGAAGTCCACGCCCACGTTGCAAAGTCCCGTGCCGAGGCTCAGGAAAAGGCACAGGAAAACTAGACTCCATCCGGCGAAATCGCCGTTAAAGCCCCGAGGTCGCCGTAAATTTACGGCGACCTCGGGGCTTTAAGGCGTAACTGCAGCGTTTAGGCGTTCTCTCAGAGACGTTCCAGCTTTACGGGTTCGGCAAGCAGCGCGCTGAGTGACTCGTTCAGGTCCTGGACAGCGATGCCCTTGGAGTGCTTGTCCAGCAGCTCCTCGGATTCCCAACGCTCGGTCAGGACAAGCTTTTCCTCGGTGGCTTCGGTCAGTTCGTAGCGGATGCAGCCAGGCTCGTTGACGACCTCATCGATCGCGATTTCCAAAGCGAGCTTCACGCGGAAGAACTCGCCCTCGTTGGGGATGAACGTGGCCTGCAGGTCAATGGGTGCACTCATGGCTCCAACCCTACCGGCAGGACACGGCGCCGCTGGAGGTGGTTACGGTTCTGTTGCGTGGCCGGGCTTGGTAGCGTTCCGTCATGTTGTCCTACACCGCCGGAGACACTGACGTCCCGCTGCTCGAAGAGACCATTGGCGCCAACTTTGAGCGCATCGCCGCCCAATTCCCTCTGCGGGACGCACTCATCGAGGCAGCCGCCTCGCCCGGCGAAGACGCCCGCCGCTGGAGCTACCAGAAACTGAACGACGACGTCGACCGCCTCGCCCGCGCGCTGCTCGCCACCGGCGTGGCCAAGGGGGAGCGGATCGGCATCTGGAGTCCCAACTGCGCCGAATGGACCATCCTCCAGTACGCCACCGCCAAAATCGGGGCCGTGCTGGTGAACGTGAATCCCGCCTACCGGAGCCATGAACTGGAATTCGTGGTGAAGCAAAACGGGATGCGGATGCTGGTGACCGCCCCGTCGGACAGGAACAGCGACTACGTTGCCATGGCCAGGCAGGCAGCGGCTGCCTGCCCTGAACTCAAGGAGATTGTGTTCCTGCCGGGAGATCCTGCGGTGGGACTCCGCGCGGGCGTTCCGGAAGCCGGCCATGAACTCACGTACGGCGAGCTCCTGACCCGGGCGGACGGCGTCGGGCCTTCAGCGGTGCGCGACCGCATGGCCCAACTGGACCCGCACGATCCCATCAATCTGCAGTACACCTCGGGCACCACGGGATTCCCGAAAGGTGCAACGCTGACGCACCACAACATCCTCAACAACGGGAACTCGATCGGGCGGCTGCTGGGCTACACCGAGCATGACCGCGTGGTGATTCCGGTGCCGTTCTACCACTGCTTCGGGATGGTGATCGGCAACCTCAACGCGCTCAGTTTCGGGGCGGCCACCATCATTCCGGGCCGGGGCTTCAACCCTTCGGCCGCGCTGGAGGCTGTGCAGGATTTTGGCGGGACCTCGTTGTACGGTGTGCCCACCATGTTCATCGCGGAGCTCGCGCTGGAGGACTTCGGCTCCTACGATCTCTCAACCCTGCGAACCGGAGTGATGGCGGGGTCGCTGTGTCCCATCGAAGTGATGCGCCGCGTCATCGATGAGATGCACATGGTGGATGTGGCCATTTGCTACGGCATGACCGAGACCTCGCCCGTGTCCACCATGACCCGCGCCGGGGACACCCTGGAACAGCGGACCTCCACCGTGGGACGGACCATGCCGCACCTGGAGAGCAGGATCGTGGATCCGGGTTCCGGGGAAGTGGTGGAGCGGGGTGTGATCGGTGAACTCTGCACACGCGGCTATGCGGTGATGCAGGGGTACTGGGGCCAGCCCGACAAGACGGCCGAAGCCATCGACGGTGACGGCTGGATGCACACGGGGGACCTTGCCCGCATGGACGAGGACGGGTACCTGGTTATTGAGGGCCGCATCAAGGACATGGTGATCCGGGGCGGGGAGAACATCTACCCCCGCGAGATCGAGGAGTTCCTGTACCTGCACCCGTCCATCCAGGATGTGCAGGTGATTGGCGTGCCGGACCAGAAGTACGGCGAGGAACTCATGGCCTGCATCATCCTCAAACCCGGTGCGGAACCGCTGACGGCCGCGGACCTGGCCGACTACTGCCGGGGCAAGCTGGCCCACTACAAGATTCCGCGTTACATCGATGTCCGTGAGAGCTTCCCCATGACGGTGTCCGGCAAGGTCCGCAAGGTGGATATGCGCCAGGAAGCCGTATCGCGCCTCCACCTCTAAAGCCAACGCGGGGTCACTTATGGCCCATGTTTCCGCCATTTATGGGCCATAAGTGACCTCGCGTTGCAGTTGTCGGGAGGCAACCTGTGGATAACTCCATTCGATGGCCGCATTGCCGAGACACTGGATTGCATGGTTCGCATCAGTCCCTTGCCCGAGGTCCTCGGCGCCCGTCCTTTCACCGTCTATGAGTCACGCGCCTTGGGCGTGCCCAGGAAGCGTCTTCGGGCAAAGGACATCAAGGATGGCGGCCGGCTTATCTATCTGCCAAGGGAAACAGATCCGGATCTCTTCGAGCGCGCTCGGGTGCTTACGGCAGCTACCCCCGGTGCCTGGGTCTCGCACGAAACCGCGGCCGAACTGACCGGGTTGGGGCTTCCGCCGTGGATGGGGAACGGCGAAACGGTGCACTTGAGCAAGCCGCATGAACTACCCCGGGTTCGGCGGGCCGGTGTAACTGGTCACAGAGTTCGTGTTTTTCCGGGCGAGGTCATGGATCACCAAGGCATTCCGGTATCGGTCCGCCCCAGAACTTGGCTTGATTTGGCGAAGTCGTTGCCGCTTCCGTATGTGATCGCGATGGGCGACCAACTTATCCGTCGGCCAAGGCCGGCCCTGGAGATGCGTACTGAGCCATACGCCCATAGTTCCGGGTTGAAGTTGCTCATCCGGCAACATCCCAACCTCCAAGGGGTGGAGAAGGCACGTTTGGCGTTGGATGAAATGCGGGTGGGCGCGGACTCGTTTCCTGAGACGTTCCTCCGCCTGGCTATGAAGGACGCCGGTCTTCCGGAACCGGAACTGCAATTGCCGCTGAATCTCGAGGACCCGTGGTCGCCGACGGCCGATCTCGGCTATCGACGCTTCCGGATCGCGATCCAGTACGACGGCAGACATCACCTTTCCAGGGAACAGCAGTCAAGGGACAACCGGCGTGATGAAGCGTTCCTCAGCGCGGGGTGGTCGTATTTCAAAGTGAACGCCGATGACTTGGCGGAGGGGTTCGCCGGAGTGATCTCACGCATCAGATCGGTGAAACTCCGCGCCCTGTAAGCCAACGCGGGGTCACTTATGGCCCATAAATGGTGGAAATATGGGCCATAAGTGACCCCGCGTTGCTTTAGTGGTGGCGGTGATCCTGGACGGTCATCCGGGGCCCGAAAGTGGGCTTGCGGAAGCCGCTCAAATACAACATCCGCACCAGGCGTTGCCTCTGTCCGCGCCACGGTTCCAGCAATTCGATCATGCCGGCGTCGTCCGTCTTCTGCCCGGTCAGGGCGTAGCCCACATAGGACGCCAGATGGTAGTCGCCGACGGAGATTGAATCCGGGCAACCGTGGGTCCGCTGGACAACCTCGGCCGCGGTCCACACTCCGATCCCCGGAATCGTCTGCATCCGGGCGCCGGCCTGCACTGAATCCAGCGCCGCCAAACGTTCAAGCGCGACGGCGGATTGCAGCGCCCGCATGACCGTCGCCGAACGCTGCGGGCCAACTCCGGCTTTGTGCCACTCCCATGACGGAATGGCCAGCCACTGCCGGGCCGTGGGAGGAACGAGGAGACCGGCCGGCGCTTTGCCTGGAGCAGGCGTTCCATAGCGGTACATCAAGTAGCGGTAGCCACGCCTTGCCTCCAAAGTGGTGACCTTTTGCTCCAAAATGGTGGGCACCAGTGAGTCAACCACCCGGCCAGTGGAGGGCAGGCGAAGGGCCAGGTTCCGGCGTCGTGCTTCTATGACCCGGCGCGGGAGGGTGGCGTGGAAAGCGGGTTCATCGAAAGCGGACCAGTCGTCATCGGCGCCCAGCAATCTTGGCACTCCGGCCACTGCGTCCGATGCGCCCGGACCCCATGCCTGGGCATCGACGAACGAATCGGAACCGGAACCACCGCCGGACAGTCGAAGCGTCACCGGGCCGGAGGCAGCAGTGAAAGCCATCCAGAATCCGCTGGAGTGTGCGGCGAAGGACGGATCCGCGTTGCCGCGCATGAGCGGAAACATGGTTTGGTCCAGACGGAAGGGGGCTCCAGGATGCCATCTGACGGCCGCATCTGCCGCGGCCGCCACAAGGGGCGGGGCGTCTGCGATGGTCATGTTTTCATGGTCGCACGCCGGGCTGACAATCCCATCAAAAGCCTCTTTCAGCGATGGCCGCCCGGGGCTAGACTCCGTGCTGTGGCGTGGGTGGGCCGCGCCGGAACCAGGGAACAGAACCCCACAAACGAGGAGTGCCAGCCATGGCCGCCATAGTGCATTTTGAGATTCCCACAGACGACACCGAACGGGCCAACAACTTCTACCGGACTACTTTCGGGTGGAACCTGAGCCCCATGCAAGGGATGGATTACACCATCGCGCTCACGGCTCCCTCCGATGAACAGACGGGCGCGCCGAAGGAACCGGGCGCCATCAACGGCGCGCTGTTCCCGAGGACTGATGCGCTGAAGACACCCGTCCTGACCATCGACGTCGACGACATTGACGCAGCTTTGGGGCAGGTCGAGTCCGCCGGAGGGTCGGTAGTCCAGGCCAAGAACCCGATACCCGGCATGGGGTGGTACGGCTACTTCAAGGACACCGAGGGCAACGTGATGGGTGTGTGGCAGACCGATCCATCGGCAGGGAGCTAGCCGGCCGGTCCGGCCCCAAAGCGGGCAGGCGGTAACTTTGTATCTATGAAGTACGCCCAGTCCGTGTTGGACCTCATCGGCAACACGCCGCTCATCAAGCTCAACCACGTTACGGACGGGATCAGGGCCACGGTCCTGGTCAAGCTCGAATACATCAATCCCGGCGGATCCATCAAGGACCGGATCGCCGTGAAGATGATTGAAGAGGCCGAGAAAGACGGACGCCTCAAGCCGGGCGGAACCATCGTGGAGCCGACGTCGGGCAACACGGGCGTAGGGCTGGCCCTCGTCGCCCAGCAGAAGGGCTACAAGTGCGTTTTCGTGGTCCCGGACAAGGTGGGCGAGGACAAGCGTGCTGTCCTGAAGGCGTATGGCGCCGACGTGGTGGTGACCCCCACCGCCGTGGCTCCCGACAGCCCGCAAAGTTACTACGGTGTCTCTGACCGCCTGGTCGAAGAAATCCCGGATGCCTTCAAGCCGGACCAGTTCTCCAATCCGGCCGCCCCCGGCAGCCACTTCGAGTCCACCGGCCCTGAAATCTGGAACGACACCGATGGCCGCGTCACGCACGTGGTGATCGGAGCCGGGACCGGCGGCACCATCACCGGCACCGGCCGGTACCTCAAGCAGGTTTCGGCTGACCGGCCGGAGTCCGACGGCGGCCCGGTCAAGATTATCGGCGCGGACCCGGAAGGTTCGGTCTACTCCGGCGGTACCGGCCGTCCTTACTTCGTCGAAGGCGTGGGCGAGGACATGTGGCCCGCCAATTACGATCGTGCCGTCCCGGATGACGTCATTGCTGTTTCGGATGCCGATTCCTTCGCCATGACCCGCCGCCTGGCAAGGGAAGAGGGCCTCCTGGTGGGCGGTTCCTCGGGCATGGCGGTGGTGGCTGCGCTGCAGGCTGCCAAGGACCTGGACGAGTCCGCCGTGGTGGTGGTCATCCTTCCTGACTCTGGCCGTGGCTACCTTGCCAAGATCTTCAACGACCAGTGGATGCGCTCCTACGGCTTCCTTTCCGGGGGCGAAGAAGCTTCCGTGGGCGAGGTGCTCAAATCCAAGACGGGAGAAATGCCGGACCTGGTCCATATCCACCCCAACGAGTCCGTCCGCGACGTCATCAACATCATGAACGAATTCGGCGTCTCGCACATCCCGGTCCTCTCGCAGGAGCCCCCGGTGGTGATGGGCGAAGTCCTGGGCGCGGTGGACGAGCGAAGCCTCACCAGCAAGCTGTTCCGGGGTGAAGCGAAGCTCACGGACAAGATCGCAGAGCACATGGGGGAGCGTCTCCCGGTGATCGGCTCATTGGAGACCATTTCTGCCGCGCGCGAGCTGCTGTCCGACGTCGATACCGTCATGGTGACTTTCGCCGGCGCTCCGGTGGGCATCCTGACCCGCCACGACCTTCTCGCCTACCTGAGCAACTGAAGCGCCCCGCTTCATCCATACCGTTGAACGAACAAAGAGGAGCTTCCATGTCTGCCAACACCAACGCCGGGTTCAACACGCGCGCTGTCCACGCCGGACAGGCCTTCGAACCCCGCACCGGCGCGGTTGTCCCGCCCCTGCACTTCAGCTCAACCTACGCCCAGGACGGGATTGGCAACCTGCGTTCGGGCTATGAGTACGGCCGCGGCGGCAACCCCACCCGCGATGCCCTCCAGGAACAACTGGCAGCCCTGGAAGGTGGCTCAGCCGCATTCTCCTTCGGTTCCGGACTCGCCGCTGAAGACTCCCTGATCCGTGCCGTGGCCCGTCCCGGTGACCACATCGTTCTTGGCAACGACGCCTACGGTGGCACCTACCGGCTCATCAACCGCGTGCTCGGCGACTGGGGCATCGGAAACACCCCGGTGGACATGTCAGACCTCGACGCCGTTGCTGCCGCGGTTGCCGCGAACAAGACCCGCATGGTGTGGGTTGAGACGCCCTCCAACCCGATGATGAAGATCACCGACATCGCGGCGCTCGCCGCCGTGGCGCACGACGCCGGGGCCCTCCTGGTGGTCGACAACACCTTTGCGTCTCCCTACCTGCAGACCCCGCTCGCCCTGGGCGCCGACGTCGTGGTCCACTCGACCACCAAGTACACTGGCGGGCACTCCGACGTCGTGGGCGGCGCCATTGTGGTCAAGGACGCCGAACTGGCCGAAAAGATCGGCTTCATCCAGTTTGCCGTGGGCGCCGTTTCCGGTCCCATGGACGCCTTCCTGACCACCCGTGGCTTGAAGACCCTGGGTGTCCGCATGGACCGCCACAGTGACAACGGCCAGGCCGTGGCCGAGTGGCTGCTGCAGCGTCCGGAGGTGGAAGCTGTGCTGTACCCGGGCCTGCCGGACCACCCCGGCCATGAGCTTGCCGCGAAGCAGATGAAGAAGTTCGGCGGCATGGTCTCCGTGCAGTTCAAGGGTGGAGAGGCCGCAGCGCGGACCGTTGCCGAGAACACGTCCGTATTCACACTTGCCGAATCGCTGGGCGGCATCGAGTCCCTCATGAACTACCCGTCGGAAATGACCCACGCTTCCGTGAAGGGTACGGAACTGGCTGTCCCCGTCAACCTCCTGCGCCTGTCCTGCGGCATCGAGGAAGCCGAGGACCTGATCGCGGATCTTGAACAAGCTTTCGCCAAGATCAGCAACGGCTGACATGGCGGCTTCTCCTTCACAGCTGGTGGCTTCCACCACCAAACGGGGCTGGATCCTCACGGTGGCAGCAGCCTTGGCCCTCGTGGTGGCAGTGTGCTTCCTGTACGCGTACTACGAGCCCGCACTGAACGACTTCGAGGTTTACTTCTACGGCGGTGGCAAAGTCATGGAGGGCGGTGACCTCTACGCCATCCGTGATGGATTGCCGTTTACCTATCCGCCGTTCGCCGCCCTGCTCTTTGCCGGGCTGGCGGCGCTGGGGTTCTTCGCGGCCAGTATGGTTTTCATTCTGGTGGCCCTGGCCGGTGCCGCCATTGTGGCCGCCTGGCTGGCCAGGCACTTCTTCGGCCTCAAGACCTGGCAGGAGGCTTTTGCCGATTACCGTTTCAGGACTACGGCGCTGCTGGGAACCGGTGCCATTCTGTTCCTGGGCCCGTGGCGTGACACGTTCGTCTTCGGGCAGATCAACATCATCCTGATGGGCGTGATCCTGGCTGACTTCGCCCTGTACGGGAAAGCCCGTGCGGGTGCCATCCGGTGGCCTGCGGGTTTGCTGATCGGCCTGGCTGCCGGGGTGAAGCTCACTCCTCTGGCCTTTGGTTTGTACTTCCTGGTCCGTCGCGACTTCAAAGCCCTGGGGTGGATGGCCGCCGGGTTCTTTGGTTCGATTGCGGTGGCCTGGGCTGTACTGCCCCAGGCTTCGCTGGATTTCTGGACCAAGATCCTTCCCGATACCGGCCGGATCGGCGGGCCGGCCTACGTCGACAATCTGTCCGTCAAGGGCCTGCTCCTCCACTTCGGCATGCCGGACTCTTCGGTCACCAACCTGGTGTGGATGGTGCTGTCCTTGGCACTGGTGGTCGTCGCCGGCCTCATCATCAAGTGGTCGGTGGCTGTAGATGAGAATTTCGTGGCAGTATCCGCCACAGCCGTCCTGATGCTCCTGATCAGTCCGGTGTCGTGGTCGCATCACTGGGTTTGGGTTGCCGTTGCCCTGCCCAGCATGGCCTTTGCGATGCACCGGGTGCCGTCCCGCAACGGACGGATGCGACTCGCGGGGTGGGTCATTGTGGCGTGCTCCACGGTTGCCTTTTACATGACGCCCAAGAACCTGGCCGTGTGGGCGGGTGCTGCCGAATGGGGCAAAGACCCCCAGACCCAGTGGCAACTCATGGTGTCGAGCCTGGGCGTGGTGTGCGGGATCGCGATGATGGTCTATTGGGCATTGGCGTACCACCCGTCCCGGGCCGGACTGGTTCCCGGTGGAACCAGCCTGAAACAGCGCTGACCCCTCCACGCAGGGCACCCCGCCCTTGCCCGCCTGCCACACCCTTTTGCGGTGAGGAGGCAGGACAAGGGCAGGATGCGCCAATCGTCCGTTAGCCGGAGATGCCTTCCTGTCCGTCTTCCTGGCGACCGGTCAGCCGGCGTCGGAACGTAGCGTCCTCGGCAGCGGTGACCTCCAGGTCATACCAACCGTTCAAGGTTTCCCAGCCGATCTTCTTCGAGTGCCCGGCTTTGAGCTTCACACTTTCGTGGCCCTGTGCGTACTGCAGCGACTTCAGAATCAGGGTCACTGTGTCCTTGCCGTTGTTGCGCACTTCCAGTTCCACGGCCTTGTTGCCGCGGCGTCCGTTGACTGAAACGTCGACGCCGGAGGCCGCGCCCGCCGTCGTTCCCTTCAGTTCGTACTGGAAACGGTTGGGGCCGGTGACGACGACGTCGAACCCGCCTGAGGCGGTTGCGAGCTCCACCGTGGCATTCCCGAGGACGTCCACATGCCGTGGCTCCGTGACTTCGCCGGCGTAACCGTAGATGGCGAAATGGGTCGACCGGGTGCCTGAGTTCCCCAGTGCCAGGGTGATTTTGCCGGGCAGCACAGCGGCCGAAACCTGGGGGCGGTAGGGGAGGGGCCTGGCCGGGCGCGTGCCACTTTCCTGGATCGGCGCCACTTGGACGGCGGGTGGGGTGGGCCGCCAACGGCTGATCTTGGCGGGCACGGATGCCGGGTGGTCCAGAAGCGGCGGCTTACCTGGCGAGCTGAAATTGAAGACGCCGGTCAGGTCGCCGCAGACTTCCCGGCGCCAGGGAGAGATATTGGGTTCCTGCACACCGGTCCAGCGTTCGAGGAAGCGAAGGACTGAGGTGTGGTCGAAGATCTCGGAGCTGACATAGCCACCCACCGTCCAGGGGGAGACCACCGTCATGGGTACCCGTGGACCCAGCCCGATGGGCAGCGCCGTGGTCCAGTCGGCGGATTCGCCTGTTGACGGCCGCGGCTGGACGGGTGGCGGGACGTGATCGAAATAGCCATCGTTTTCGTCGAAGTTGAGGAAGATCGCGGTGCTGTCCCAGGTCTCGGGGTTGCTCGCTACCGTATCCAGGAGGCGGTAGACGAAGTTTGCGCTGCCCACCGGTGTCGAGGCTCCGGGATGTTCGGAGTCGGCGGCCGACGGTACCAACCAGCTGACCTGCGGGAGGCTGCCTGAGGTGATGTCGGCGCTGAGCCGTTCCAGGAGGGTGTCCGGGCGGCCACGCCACATGGCTTTGTCGAAGAGCGACCTTTCGGCCTCCGTGAGGGTGGCGCGGCCCTTCTCCAGCTGGGCCAGGAGGCGCTCCTGCTCGTCGGCCGTCTTGCCTGCCAGTTGGTCGTAGAACTCCTCGGTGGTGCGGAGCTTGCCGTCAACCGAAGCCAGCATCTTCCGCCCGATCGCTTTGAAAGTCTGGAAGTACTCCACGGCGTTGTCCGTGAAGTTGTCCCAGTCCTGGTAGATCCTCCATGAGACCCCGGCCCTGTTCCAGCCGTTCAGGGTAGGTGGTCCAGTCGTAGCCGCCGTGGTCATAGCCATAGGCCGCATTGGTCACAGCCCGGTTGTTCGTGCCGGGCTCCTTGCCGGTGGTACCGCTCCAGAGGTAGTTGCGGTTGGGATTGGTGGAGCCGTTGACGGAGCAATGGTAGGCGTCGCAAATGGTGAAGGTGTCTGCGAGCTCGTATTGCAGCGGGATGTCCTGGCGCTCGTAGAAGGTCATGGTGGATGCGCTCTTGGCAGGAATCCACTGATCGCACCAGCCGTTGTTCCACGCCCGGGTGGTCCCTTTGAAGGAATGGTCGAGGTCGCCCAGGTATTGGATGTCGGTTCCGGGTCGTCCCGCGAGTTCGGCTGCCTTGCGCAGGGAGAACGGCAGGACGGTTTCCCCGGTGGCGCGTGGCTGTTCGAACATGGATTTTCCGTTGGGCAGCCGGGTGACGGAATGGTCGCCGTAACCCCGGACTCCGCGGAGCGAACCGAAGTAGTGGTCAAAGGAGCGGTTCTCCTGCATCAGCACTATCACGTGCTTGATGGATTGCAGGCTCCCCGGCGGGGTTGGCCTGGCCATCGCCGCCTGCACGGAGGGGGGAAGCAGTGATCCGGCTGCCGCCAGCGCCGTCGCTGCCGCGGCCGTGCCGAGGAATCCACGCCGGGAGATTCCGGGAGATTCGGTTGAACGTTTCACCATGTCAGGGTTGTTCAAGGACATTCAGGGTGCCTTTCGTGGTCAGAGTAGACCCGGCAAGCGTAGGCACCCCAGATGAACCGTGAGTGAACCTGGCAAAACCTGCAGGGTGTGTCGCCGTCATCCTCTAGCTTTCTTTAGGAAAGTCAACTAGCTTGGTTCGCATGCCTCTTCGCTCTGACTGGTCTGCCCGCACGTGCAGCCTCGCCCGTGGCCTTGATGTCCTTGGCGACCCTTGGGGAAGCCTGGTGCTGCGGGAAATCTTTTTCGGCAACGGCCGTTTCGACGCCATCAAGCAAAGGCTCGAAGTAGCCGATACAGTCCTCAGCAAGCGCTTGGGATGGTTGCTCGAGGCCGGCTTGCTGGCACAGCGCCCCTACCAGGACGGGAGCCGCACACGGCAGGAGTATGTCCTCACCGCCAAGGGCGAGGACTCCCTGCCCGTCCTGAACGCCATCATCATCTGGGCAGAGAAACACTTGGACGCGCCCAACGAGGTATCCCACATGCGGGTCATCCACACGGACTGCGGACAGGCGACGTCGTCGGCCGATACCTGCACCCACTGCGGCACCCGCCTGACCGCCGCCAACACGAGCTGGCACAGCTTCAAGCGGACGGACCACCCGGTTCCGCTCGCCGTGGCGCCATCTGAAGCAAGCACAGCAGCTCCCTCTGAAACGGAGATCCCCGCATGACCGCTCCCGACGTCACAGGGGTCCCCACCGAACCGCCGCGGCTTCCTTCCGGCAAGCGTCGCCGTCTCCACCCCGCCTGGATCGTGGCGGCAGTGGCCTTCCTTGCGCTGGTGGGAGCTGCCGGTTTCCGTGCAGCACCGGGCGTGCTGATGGTCCCGTTGCAGCAGGAGTTCGGCTGGTCCACCACGGTGTTGTCGTTGGCTGTCTGCATCAACCTGGTTCTCTTCGGACTGACGGCACCTTTCGCTGCGGCCCTCATGGAACGCTTCGGCATCCGCAAGGTAACCGCGTTGGCGCTGTGCCTGATCGGCCTGGGTTCAGCTTTGACGGTCCTGGTGAACCAGTCGTGGCAGATCCTGCTTACTTGGGGAGTGCTCATCGGGCTGGGAACGGGATCCATGGCACTCGTCTTCGCGGCGACCATCGCCAACACCTGGTTCGCCAAGAGCCGCGGCCTGGTCATCGGCATCCTCACGGCAGGAAGTGCCGCCGGCCAGCTGGTGTTCCTGCCCTTCATTGCCGCCCTTGCGCAGAACCCCGGGTGGCGTGGAGCCTCCCTCCTTATCGCTGCGGGTGCGCTCGCGGTGGTACCGCTGGTGCTGCGGTGGTTGCGGAACTCGCCGGCCGACGTCGGGGTGTTGCCTTATGGGGCTGAGGAACCGGTGGTTCCCGCCGCCGACGCCGGAGCCATCCCTGCGGCGTCCGGCAAGTCAGAGCCTGCGCTTCCCAAAGACTCCGCGAACGCTGCCGTCCGAGCCCTGCAGGTGCTCAAGCGGGCCGCCAAAGTGCGGACGTTCTGGGCCTTGGCCGCGGGCTTCGCGATTTGTGGAGCCACCACCAATGGGCTGATCGGCACGCACTTCATTCCGTCGGCACACGATCACGGCATGCCCGAAACCACGGCGGCAGGCTTGTTGGCCGTCGTCGGGATATTCGACATCGTGGGGACCATCGCCTCCGGCTGGCTGACCGACAGGTTCAACCCGAAAGTCCTGTTGGCCGTGTACTACCAGTTCCGGGGGATCGGGCTGCTGGTTCTGCCGTTGCTGCTGGGCTCATCCGTGGAACCGAGCATGATCATCTTCGTGGTGGTGTACGGACTCGATTGGGTAGCCACCGTGCCGCCCACCGCAGCCATCTGCCGCTCGGTGTTCGGCGCAGACGGTTCTGTGGTGTTCGGCTGGGTGTTTGCCGCCCACCAGCTCGGGGCCGCTGCGGCCGCCCTGGCTGCCGGGTTCATCCGCGACGCCACCGGTCACTACAACTACGCCTGGCTGGGGGCCGCAGCCATGTGCACGGTGGCTGCGGTCATCAGTGCCACCATCCGCAAGGACGCGGCGAAGAAGGAACCCATCGCTGTTGCCTGACGATGTTGCGGGGCCCGCTCTGCGCTCCATTCTCCTCTGGAGTCGCGCAGAGCGGGCCCCACAACGGAAGGGGTACTAGCCCGCTGCGGTGATCCGGAAGGTCAGCGAACGGGCTTCGGGCCGCAAGGCGTAATCCGGCCAGACGTCCGGTCCGCATGCCCTGGACCCTAGGCCGTGCTGTGCCGCGTCCAGGTACAGGTAGCTGCCTTGGCTTGCCGGCAGCTCATGCGAGTGTGCGGCTGCGGAGATCTCCTGGGCTGTGTGCCGGGAAAGCGTGAAGCCCGGCAGGCGGCCACGGGAGTCCGGGAAGGCATTGAGCTGCAACCAAGGACTACCGGAGTCCTGCAGTTCCAGTGACCGTACGGCACTGCGATGACCCGACTCCTGGGGTTTGGCGTACGGAACTGAGAGCTCGTCGATTCCTGCCGAATACCGTCCCACCAGTGTCGCGTGCATGCTGTCGGGGTAGGACTCGCGGGGACCCGTGCCGAACCACGACGCGCCATCTACGGAACCTGGAAGATCCAAGCGGACGCCCACCCGTGGCCAGATGATGTCCCAACCGGTGCTCGGTACGATGTCCACGCGAAGCCACAGTTCGCCCCCGGACACTTGCCAGTTTTCCTCCACGGAGACCCAACGGGCGGTGTCGGCTGCGGAGTAGCGGGTCTGGATCACCACACCCGAATCGTCGGCGGACACCTTTTCAACCCGGCCCGTGAGCCGGTCCAGGCCAGCGGCGCGCCAGAGGGTTTCCATGGACGGGGCCGGAACGCCGTCGCCGTTGTTGAGCCAAGGATCAGCGAGGTCGTAGCTGCCGCGTCCGGCGCCGGCGTCGTTATCCGTAGGGGCGCGCCACAACTCCAGACGGGGACCGCCAACCGGCAGCCCGGCCAGCGAAACCAGGCGTCCTTCTTCGAACCGGGCAGGTCCAAGGTTGAGCGTTGAATCCACCGCCGCCATGGCCCGTCCGGCCGATCCGAGGGGTCGCGGGGCTGCCAAGCGGGGACGTGTCACCGCCAGTTCCAGCTGTGCCGCGGAGATCACGTGCCCGGCCTCGGCCCAGGCAGTGTCCTTGCGGAGCACCGCCTCAACCGTGAGCCAGGGTTCGCCGCTTCCATTACTGTCCAACGGTGGAAGTTCAATGCGCGCCGTGCTACCGGCGCCGAGTGACGCGCCCGTGGAATCAACAACGTCGAGCTCCCCGGACACGCCAAGCACGCCGTCCACCTCGGTTCGCCAGCGCAGCACGACATCCGACGCATCAGCGGTGTGCCTCAGGTTGGCGACGGAGACGAAGCGGCGAGTGCCGCCGTCGTTCGTTTCGGTGGAGAAGCCCAAGCGGATCGGTGCGACAATCTGCTTGTACTCAAAGAGGCCCGGGCTCGGCGTGGAGTCGGACAGCACCATGCCGTCCATCACGAAGTTGCCGTCGTGCACTACCTCGCCGAAGTCCCCGCCGTAGGCGAAGAATTCCGTGCCATCGGCGGTGGTGGTCCTGATGCCGTGGTCCCGCCACTCCCAGACGAAGCCGCCGTGCAGCCGGGGGTAACGGTCCACCAGGTCCTCGTATTGGTCGATCGCGCCCGGGCCGTTGCCCATGGCGTGCACGTACTCGCACAGGATGAAGGGCTTGGTGCGTTGCCGGGCCGACTCCGCAGCGGAGCAGCCGAGCAGGAGGGAGCCTGAATCATCGCGCCCGATCGCCTCTGTTTCCGGTACGGACGAGTACATCCGCGAGTACACGTCCGTATAGGCGCCCGTGTAGTCACCCTCGTAGTGGACGGGGCGGCCGGCATCGCGGGCGTGGGTCCACGCGGACATCGCAGCGAGGTTGGCGCCGGTACCGGACTCGTTGCCCAGCGACCACATGACGATGGAGGGATGGTTCTTGTCCCGCTCCACCGTGCGTTCCATGCGGTCCACGTACGCCTCATGCCAGGCGGGGTCGTCACTGGGGTTGCCCACCCAGCCGTGCCGTTCGAAACCGTGGGTCTCGAGGTCGCATTCCAGAATCACCCAGAAACCCAGTTCGTCCGCGATGTCCAGCAAGCGGGGGTGCGGTGGGTAGTGGCTGGTGCGGATCGCGTTGACGTTGAACTGCTTCATCATGGCCAGGTCCGCGCGGGCAAAGTCCTCGTCGAACACACGGCCGCGATCCGGATGCGTCTCATGCCTGTTCACGCCGTGGAACACCACGCGCCGGCCGTTCACCAGGAACCGGTCGCCCCGGATCTCCACGGTCCGGAAGCCCAACCGCAGCGAAACGGTCTCGCCTTCGCTGGCCACCGTCGCGTTGTACAGGCGCGGAACCTCCGCGGACCAAGGCTCGACGGCGGGAATCGCCACCGGGGCGACGTCGGCAGCGGAGTTCCAGACGACGTCGATCTCCAGTTCGGGGACGGACAGGCGAACCGGGTAGGCGGCCTCACTGGCCGTGATCTCCGGGTCAATGATCCCGGCGCCGGCGGTGAAGGACGTCCGCAACCAGACGTCGTCGAGACCCTTCCGTGGCCGGGCTTGTAGTGTCACATCGCGGAAGATGCCGGGCATCCACCACTGGTCCTGGTCCTCGATGTAGCTCGATGCGGACCACTGATGAACGCGGACAGCTATGACGTTCAGGCCCGCACGGACGGTGTCGGTGATGTCGAATTCCTGGGCCAGGCGGCTGCCTGTCCCCACTCCGATCTCTGTTCCGTTGAGCCACACCTTGTAGCGGGACTCGACGCCGTCGAAACGCAGTACTGTCCTGTCTGCCGTGTTCCAATCCGAGGGGAGCTCGAACGTCCGGCGATAATCGCCGGTGGGGTTTTCGTCCGGGACATGGGGTGCATCCGTGGGGAACGGAAACTGGACGTTGGTGTAGATGGGCCGCCCGTAGGCGCCGTCTCCCTCCAACACCCAGTGCGCGGGAACGGGGATCCGGTCCCAGCGGGAATCGTCCAGGTCCTCTGCGGCAACACCCTCCACTGCTTCGCCCGCAGGGAGGACGCCGCGTCCGCCCGGGGTACCCGGCGCCCCGGGCAGCAGGCGGAACCGCCACTGGCCGTTCAATGAAAGAGCGGGCGCATCGCTGTGCAGCCAGCTCCGCGCGGGGAGGCGGTTGCCCGTGCCCGGCCCTGGATCCGTGATGTAGCCGGCTGTTTGGTAGGTGGTCATTTACTTGACGGCTCCTTCTGTCAGTCCACCGCGCCAGAAGCGCTGCAGGACAATCATGGCGATGCTGAGCGGAATGATGGAAAGCAGCACCCCGCCCGTGGTCAGTTCATAGAATTCGGGCAAGCGGTCCACCTGGCTGAGCCAGTTGTTCAGGCCCAAAGTGATGGGGTAGAGCTCGGAGTCGGAGAGCATGACCAGAGGCAGGAAGTAGTTGTTCCAGATACCGACCAGCTGGAACAGGAACACCGTGACCAGTGCAGGGGTCAGTACCTTGAGCCCGATGGTATGGAAGATGCGGAGTTCGCCGGCGCCATCAATCCTGGCGGCCTCGATCAGCGAAGTGTCCACCGTTGCCTGCGCGTAGATCCTGCACAGGAACAGACCGAACGGCGAGACCAGCGAAGGCAACAACACACTCCAGTACGTGTTGGCCAGGCCCATCTGGCTGAACAACAGGAACAACGGAAGCGCTGTCGCTGTACCGGGAACCAGCACGCCGCCGAGGATGGTGCCGAACACCAGGTTGCGTCCCTTGAACTCGTACTTGGCCAGGGCGTAGCCGCCTGCTGCCGCAAAGTACGTGGCCAGGAGTGCGCCGACGCCGGCGTAGATGGCCGAGTTCAGGAACCAGCGGCCAAAGATTCCGTTGTCGTAGCTGACTACGCGGCCGATGTTTTCCCACAGGGAGAACGTGGGAGCGAACCAGAAGCCATTGGTGGAGAAAAGGTCGGACGTGGACTTCGTGGAGGCGACGAAGACCCAGTACACGGGAATCAGGAAGTAGAGGGCAACCACCACCAAAAGGGCGGTGACAATGATGGTGGACGACCGGCGTCGTCCGGCTGATCGGTCCGGACCCGCGGACCGGGCCTTGGCAGCGGCTGTCGCGGGTGACTTGGTAGCTGTAGCGGTCATGATGACTTCCTGTTGGTCAGTGCGAGGAAGGCGAACGAAAGGGTGAAGGCGGCGACGGCGATGATGACCGACTGGGCGGCCGCGACGTTGTAGTCGTTGTAGGCGAAGGCCGTGGTGTAGGCGCTCAGGTTGGGCGTGTACTGGCTGTCAATGGCAGGGGCCACGGTTTTGAGGACCTGCGCTTCAGCGAACAACTGCAGGGTGCCGATGATCGAAAACACCGTGGTGAGCATGAGGGCCGGACGGATCAGGGGAAGCTGGATGCTGCGGGCAACCCGCCAGGTGGACGCTCCGTCCACCTTTGCCGCCTCGTAGAGTTCCACCGGAATGGCCTTGAGCTGCGCCACGATGATCAGCATGTTGTAGCCGGTGTAACTCCAGGTGACGATGTTGGCGATGGACCACAACACGCTGTTGGCGCCCAGGAAGTCCGGGGTAAGGCCGACGAGCTTGGCCGCGTCGAACAGGGGGCTGAGGCCGGGCACATAGAGGAAGGACCACAGGATGGTGGCAATGACGCCGGGAACGCCGTAGGGCATGAAGTAGGCGGCGCGGAAGAAGCCAGGCCATTTGGCCGATGCCGATTCCAACATCAAAGCCAGGACAGTGCAGAGGACGATCATGACGGGGACCTGGACGATGCCGAACAGCAGCATGCGGCCGATCGATGCCACGAAACTGCCGTCTGCCAAAGCCTGGGCATAGTTGCCGAACCCGGCGAACTCACTGGTCACGCCCGCCTCCCCGAAGAGCCCGCTCCTGGTCACCTTGGTGAAGCTGGAGAGGATCGCCACCACAATTGGCAGCAGGAACGTGAGGGCGAAAAGCGCCAGGAACGGGGCCAGGAGAAGCCAGGGCGCGCGCGCCGCTGCGCCGGTGCGCTTGCCCCGGCGGGGTGCTTCTTCGTGACGCTCTGCGGTAGGTGCCATACGGGTGGTCGTCATGCCGCTTCCTTCCGGATGGTGAGGCCCTTGTTCTTGAAAACGGTGATGATTTGTTGCTCGGAAGCGGCAATCGAGTCCACCAGGGAGGTCCCGAAGGCCTTCTTCCGGAAACCGTCACTGAGGATGTTGAAGGACTGCTGGGTTACGGGCCACCAGGACCAGTCAGGGTTTTGCTGCTGGGCTGCCGGGACGAAGATGTCCTGGTTGTAGTTCTGGCCGCCGAAGAAAGCCGAAGGTTGTTGCCGGTCCGTGCCAATGAAATCGGGATTCGGCGACCACCCGATGCCGCTGTTTTTGATCTCGGCGTCGATGCCTTCTTTCGAAGTTGTCAGCCAGACGGCGAACTCCACCGCTTCCTTGGGGTGCTTGCTGTTGGCCAGGACGGCTGCGGTGGAACCGCCAAGGTAGCTGGAGCCGTATCCGGTGCCGCCCCACGTGGGCATGGGGGCGACGCGCCACTTTCCCTCCGAACCGCTGACGCCCTCGACCAGGGCATCGCCCCAGCTGCCGGTGACGGTGGAGGCAATGCCGCCCTTGCCTGCGGCAGCGAACCAGCCCGGTGAGAAGGCACCGTACGCAGTGGTGACGAGGTCGTCGTCGATCGCTTTGTCGAAGAAGCGCGCGGTGTTGAGCGTGGCGTCGTCGGTCATGTTGATGACCCAGCCATCCTCCTCCGGACGCAGCCAAGCGGCTCCTGCCTGTCCGGCGAAAGAAGCGAAGGGTGAGGCGTCGCTGATCGGGAAGCAGTCCAGGTACGTGTCCACGGAACGAAGCTCGCGGGCCAGTCCGGCCCATTCGTCCCAGGTTTTCGGGGGAGTTCCACCCACCTTGTCCAGAATGGCCGGCTGGTAGAACATAGCCATCGGACCTGAGTCCTGGGGTATTCCGTAGACGCCGCCCGTGTAGCTGACCTGTTTCCACAAAGTGGGGTCGTAGAGGTGCGCGTGGTCGTTGGCTCCGTAGCGGGAGATGTCCACCAGTCCGTTGACCAGCATGAACTCCGGAATCGACCGCAGCTCCACCTGCGCCAGGTCCGGGCCACCCCCGGCCGCCAGTGCCGAGTAGAGCTTCTGGTATCCGCCTGCGTTGCCGCCGGGGATCCAGACGACGTCCACTTGGATGTTTGGATTCGCTGCATTCCAGATGTCGGCAACGTTCTGGAAGTCCTTCAACCAAGCCCAATACGTAAGCCGCACAGGACCACTGGCGGCGGGGATGGTTGGTGCACTGTTCACGGACTGGGTTCCCGGAGTTGCGCAGCCGGACAGCAGCCCCATGGCTGCCGTGCCCAGGCCAGCGCCCAGAAGTTGTCTTCGAGTGAAACGGGTCATGAGCCTTCACCTCTTTGTGTCAGGTTGACGCTGCCGGCACCCGGAGGGCGGACCCCGGCACGTCGATTGTGACCACGGTAACAGATAATTCGAGTGGTCACTCGAATTTCAAGAGCGGCCGGGATCCGCGTACACTGGCTAGCCATGACCACAAAGGACGTGGCCCGCGCAGCGAAGCGCGGCCCTTACGCGAAATCCGAGGAACGGCGCCAGACGATTCTGGACGCTGCGCATGCGGTGTTCGCTGCCCGTGGCTACCGCGGGGGATCGCTGCAGGACGTCGCGGACCGTGCAGGGATGAGCCAGACAAGCTTGCTGCACTATTTCCCGTCCAAGCGCGACCTCCTGATGTCCGTCCTGGAACGTCGGGACGAGATCACCAGTGGCGCTTTTCCCGACGATATGGAAGAGGGCTTGGCCGACTCCGTCATCCGGACGGCCCTCTACAACGAGGACATTCCCGGAGTGATCGAGCTTTACACGGTCCTCTGCGCCGAATCGGTCACGGATGAGCACCCTGGCCGGGACTACTTCACCGAGCGCTACGAGCGGTTGCGCGCAAGCTACGGCCGGCGGTTCGAGGAACTCGCAGCTGTTGGCAGGCTCCGCCCGGGCGTGGATCCGGACCAAGCTGCGACCTCCCTGGTGGCTCTCTGGGACGGACTCCAAACCCAATGGCTCCTTGCCCCGGACCAGGTGGACGTGGCCAAGGGCCTTCGCGGCTACCTGGAACTCGTGATCCTCCCGGAACCCAATTAGGGGACAGTCGGCCAGTTGGGGCAGCCGCGTGGGCGGGTCAGCCGCGGAACGCCCCGATGCCAGTGATGTGTTGGCCCAGGATCAGGGTGTGGACCTCGTCCGTGCCCTCGTACGTTCTTACCGATTCCAGGTTGTTGGCGTGCCGAAGGGGCGAGTAGTCCAGTGTGACGCCGTTGCCGCCCAGGATGGTGCGGGCTTCGCGGGCGATCTTGATGGCTTCCCGGACATTGTTCAGCTTGCCCATGGAAATCTGCTGCGGCTGGAGCTGCCCGGCATCCTTCAACCGGCCGAGGTGAAGGGCCAGCATGGTGCCCTTCTGGATTTCCAGCAGCATGTTCACCAGCTTCTCCTGGGTGAGCTGATAGCCGGACAACGGTCGCCCGAACTGCAAACGGTCAGCGGCGTAGGAAAGTGCGGCCTCGTAGGAATCACGCGCCGCCCCCATGGCGCCCCACGCGATTCCGTAGCGTGCCTCGTTCAAGCAGGAGAACGGGCCCCTCAGTCCCAGGGCACCCGGGAGGATTGCCGCCGGCCCCAGCCGAACGGCGTCGAACGTTACATCGCACTGAACGGACGCGCGCATGGAGAGCTTCGGCTCGATCGGCGTGGCGGTGACGCCGTCCGTCCCGGCTGGAACAAGGAAGCCGCGGATTCCGTCATCAGTCTTTGCCCACACCACCATCACATCGGCAATGGAGGCGAGGCCGATCCAGCGCTTGGCGCCGTGGAGAATCCAGCCCTCGGATGTCTCACGGGCCTCGGTGGTCATGGACGACGGATCGGATCCTGCCGTCGGTTCGGTCAGCGCGAAGCAGCCGATCAGTTCGCCCGCAGCCATCCGGGGGAGCCATTGCTCCTTCTGCTCCTCCGAGCCCCACTTGTGGATGGCGGTCATGGCGAGTGAACCCTGCACCGAGACGAAGGTCCGGATGCCGGAATCGCCGGCTTCCAGCTCCATGGCTGCCAAGCCATATTCGACGGCGGTCCGGCCGGGACAGCCGTAACCGTCCAGGTGCATGCCCAGGACGCCGAGCTCGCCCAGTTCAGGAGCGATCTCCCGGGGAAAGACCGCGTCTTCGTACCAGCGTGAGATGTTCGGGCGGATCCGCTGGCTGGTGTAATCGCGGACTTTATCGCGAAGGGCCAGCTCTTCATCCGAAAGCAAGGAGTCCAGGGCGAGGATGTCGGAGGTGTTCGTCGTTGAATCTCTCATTCCAGCATCGTAGGCGCCCGCAGCTGCCGGAGCTCCACCCGCTTCAGCGGATGCCTGGAGGCCCTTCAGTAGGATGGGTGCGGGGGCGACACACTTCCCCCATTGAGACTTTGCTATTTTGGGGGATTTTGTATGGCACTGCCTGACGTCGATCCAAGGGCCACAGCGGCCGCCTCGCGACCACAAAGAACTGCGCCGACGTCTTCGGTACTGCTGCGACTGCTGCCCGTGGCGGCGGTGGTGATTCCGGTGTGGATCATGCTCGCCGAATGGGCCAAACAGGGCCTGGACTTCAGCGTGTACTGGTTCGGCGGGAGCATCCTGAACCAGGCCGGTGCCTCACCCTCGGACCTTTATGGCCCCACCGTGGCGACGGCCGGTGGCCCCCAGCTTCCTTTCACCTACCCGCCCTTTGCCGCGCTGGTGTTTGGGTTGTTGGCCCGGTTGCCGCAAAACATGGCACTCAACCTCTTCAACGTTGCCGGTGTGGCCGTAGCCGGATGGGTGGCGGTCACGATTGTCCGTTACTGGTCATCCAAGGCAGACCTCCGGGGCGCGCTCTCCTCCACGAAGGGCTGTTGGATTGCTGCAGCCCTCTTCCTTGCGATCCTCTTCCTGGGACCGTGGCGCGAGACGTTGGCCTTTGGCCAGATCAACATCCTGCTGATGGGCCTCATGGTGCTGGACTTGCTGGTGCTCTCCAGGCGCAGGGGTTCCCGGGCAAGCGGGTTCCTGGTGGGTGTCGCCGCAGGCATCAAGCTGACACCCCTGGTGTTCGGACTGTATTTCCTGATGCGCAAAGACTGGCGTGGCCTGGCGAACATGTCCCTGGGATTCGCCTTTACCGTCCTGCTCGGCTGGGTCGTGCGCCCGGCGGAGTCCATGAAGTTCTGGTTGGAGATCCTGCCCGACACCTCCCGGATCGGCGGGGCCGGCTACGTGGACAACCTTTCCATCAAGGGTGCGCTGCTGCACTTCGGAGTACCCCAGGATGCCGTGACCTTGCCCTGGCTCGCCCTGAGCCTGGGCACGTTGGTGCTGGCGGCCTTCCTGATCAGGGCAGCGAGCCAACAGGGTGCCCGGGTCGTAGCCGTCTCCACGACAGCCCTGGCCATGCTCCTCATCAGCCCGGTTTCCTGGTCTCACCACTGGGTCTGGATGGCCGTGGTCCTGCCCGCGTTTGCCTGGACCATCAAGGACACCCCGGTGCGCCTGAAGGCCCAGCGGACGGTGATGTCAGCTGTTCTCGTTCTCGCCACCCTGGTGTTCTTCTTCTCGCCCAAGACCATCGGCACAATGCTCGGCGCCGCTGACCTGAACGTCCAGACGCCCGGTGTGTGGATCATGGCCTCCAGTGCCGGCGTTTTATGCGCCGTCGCCATCCTTGCGTGCTGGCTTGGGGCGCTGCGCCGGAACGCTATCCGCACTGACGAGGTGCCGGACGTTCCCACACGGCTGCGGGAGTGGGCCGCAGCCCAAGTCCGCAACTGAGCAGCCCCAAGTCCAGTTGAGCTGCCCCGACCCCGCAGTTGAGCTGCCCGCTACTCGCCGCGTACCACTCCGGCGTCGGCCCGCTCACCCGTGAAGTAAGCCCGGGTGGAGGGAGCGAAACGGCACACAATTGCCAGGACCACGCCGAGTGCCAGGAGCAGCACGCCGCTCACGAAAGCTCCGCCGATCCCGAAGATCTGCGTATCGCCGTACGCCGGGTCCCACATCTGGACCGCGGAGATGAAGAACGCCGCTGTGAGTGACAGCGCGCCCAGGAGTGGAAGGATGCCCCGGAACCAGAGATTGCGGGCGGAGTCCCGGAGTGTCGAGCGGAAGTACCAGACGCAGGAGAACCCGGTCAGTGCGTAGTAGAAAGCGATGAACAGGCTGATGGCGCTGATGGAGTCGGAGAGCAGGTTTTCGCTCAGGAAGCTCATGGCCACGTAGTAGACCACGGCCACCGCGCCCATCACCTGGGTGGAGAAGCCCGGCGTCATGAAGCGCTCGTGGACCTTGCCGAAGCGTGCAGGGAGGGCACCGTGTACACCCATGGACAGTGTGCCGCGCGCCGTCGGCAGGATGGTGGTCTGCGTGGAGGACAGGACGGACGCCAGGACTGCGACGACTATCAGCCAGCCCCAGGGGCCGAGAACGACATCCTTCATGGCCAGGAAGACGTCGTCCTGGTTTGCTTCGTTGCCCAGGCCGATGCCGTCGGTTCCAATGGTCGCGTACATCATCACCAGCAGGGCGACGGAAACGTAGATCGCCACCAGCACGGAAGCAGAGATCACGGCACCGCGCCCGGGAGTCTTGGCCGGGTTCTCGGTTTCTTCGTTCAGGGCGAGGCAGGTGTCCCAACCCCAGTAAATGAACAACGCCAGCAAGGCGCCGTGGACCACGGCACCGGGATCGGCGAACGCCCCAGCGGGGTTGAACCATTCAAAGTCGAACGCCTGCCCCTCGGGCGCGCCGCCTGCGATCCGGAAAATGATCGCGACCGCGAAGATGCCCAGCGAGATGTACTGGATGTAAGTCAGTGTCCTCTGGACGTGTTCGCCCAGCCTGATGCCGCGGTGGTTCACGTAGGTCATGAACACGATGAACAGCACTCCGGTCGCGGTCACCAGCCACTTGTTCTCCGCCAATGAACCATCCCCTACCAGCAGCCAGAGGTACTTCCCGGCGATCTGGGCAAGATTTGCCAGCACCACGATCCCGGCCAGGGCCACGCCCCAACCTCCCAGCCAGCCGGCCCACGGACCAAACGCTTTGCGGGCCCAGAAGAACGTTGTTCCACAGTCCGGCATGGCGCTGTTGAGTTCACGGAAGGCATAGGCAATGAACAGGACGGGGATGAAGCCGAGGACCAGGATCAACGGTGTGTAGTTCCCGTTGACAGCAACAATGAGGCCCAGCGTGGCCGCCAGCGAGTACACAGGCGCGGTGGACGCCAGCCCCAGCATGACGGAGTCACCCAGGTCCAGGATCCCTGCGTGGAGGCCTTTGGAAGGTACGACGGCGGTACGGTCGCCGCCCGCCGTGCCGCCACCCGGCGTCGAGGTTTCAGTGCTCATAGTGCAGCTCCATAGGAAGTAGCAGGGGGCGCGACAGGCGCGGGGGAGTCGATGGTGTTGGGAACAAAGCGGCAGAAGTAGTCCGTGATGGGCCCGTCCGACTCGCGGATTCCGCACCCCACAGACTCGCCGTCCACCACCCACAGGCCCAGGACCGGGTGGTTTCCGTCGTAGTCGGGGAGCGGATGGTACTGCTGGTAGCACCAGCCTTCCCTGCCATATCCGCCGGGCTGGGAGATGTCGATGCCGGGTGCATGGATCCGGATGTTGTCTCCCTCGCGTCCGTGAAGTGGCTTGGCCACCCATTCCTTCATCGGTCCGGGGTCTCCCAGGTAGGCGGGCAAGAGGTTTTCATGGTTCGGGTAGAGGTGCCACAGGGCGGCCAGCAGGGCTTTGTTGGACAGCAGCATTTTCCATGCCGGTTCCACCCAGCGCGGGTTGTGGGCGCGCTGCAAAAGGCGGTGCCCGAAAGGCTCCTTCATCATCAGTTCCCACGGGTACAGCTTGAACATGGTGCTGATCATGAAATTGTCCAGGTCCACGAACCGGTTCAGGTTGGGATCCCAGCCGATGTCGGACATGTTGATGCCGATGGTGGTCCAGCCGCCCTGGCTGGCCACATCGCGCATGTAGGCAGCCGTCATCCAGTCCTCGCCGGACTCCTCGGCTTCGGAATGGGCAACATGCAGGGTGCTCATGCCGGTGCGGAACTGCAATTTCTTCCACTGCCGGATCAGGGCCTCGTGGATGCCGTTCCATTGGTCCTTCTCCGGGAAGACATCCTGCAACCAGAACCACTGGGCAACCGACGCTTCGATCAGTCCTGTGGGGGTGTCGGCGTTGTACTCCAGCATTTTCGCCGGCCCGCCTTTGCCGTCATAAATGAAGTCGAAGCGGCCGTAGATGTCCATGTCCCCGGCTTGGAGCGACTCGGCGGCAAGCTCCAGAGCCTGGCGCCCGATGCCGATGTCGCCCATGGCGCCGCTGGCAAGGTACTTCGCCGCCTCCAGGCACATGAGGTGCATGTCCTCGGCGGTCTTCTCGAGGGTTTCCACCTCGTCCATGGTGAACTCGTAGTAGGCCGATTCGTTCCAGTACTCGATCTTGCGGCCATCGGGCATGGTGGTGGTGGAGAAAACCAGGCCCTGTTCTTCGATCTTTTGCTTCCAGTCCGGCCTGGGCGCGGAGTGCAGTCGACGCACGCCTAGCCTCCCGAGCTTCCGCCGCTTTTGGAACTGCTGCCGAAGCCGCCACGACTGACCGTGCCGCCCTTGGTGCTGTATCCCGTGGAGGACTTGGCTCCCTGGGGCACCGTCTTGGTGGCGGTCGGGTAGGAGCTGCGGTTCTGGCCGACGGCGGGCACACTGGCACCGCGCGAGTAGAAGTACCAGGCATAAACCCCGGAGCTCCGGCCTGCGGAGCTGCTGTTGTTGCACTGGTCATCGTCGACGCGCTCGCCGGTTTCTTCGTTGAAACAGACCTGGGCGTAGTCAGCTTCCTGCTCGTTGGAGGCGACGATGGCGGTGATGGTTCCAGCCAGCAGGGCCGTCACGCCCAAGCCCACCACGACGGTGCGGCGCTGGGAACGCTTCTTCTTCTTGGCTGCGGCGGCGGCATCACGTTCGCGTTCGCGTTCGAACGGGTCCACGACGGGGAGGGGTTGCCCCGGCTGGGGTTGGCCTGCTGCGCCGTTGGCAGCTGTTGCCCCGGCTGGTACCTTCTTGTTCCTCGCCTGCTTGTTCTTTGCCGGCTTTCCGCCCTCTTCCGGACCGTCTTCGACAGGGGTGAAGAGCTCAGGATGGAGTTCCGGCTTCGGTACCTGCCATGGCGGCGGCTTGGGAGGGTTGTTGGCCGCGTTGAAGGCATCGTTGTTGTCCCCGCCGCTGCCTTTGTTGCCGGCCGCGTCAGGGCTGTCTTTCGGGTCCATGTGTATCCCCCTGGATAGACCGTGGTGTGCCCGGCGCCACGCCGGGACCGGAATGCTCAGAGCAAGCCTAGTCCTTGCGAACGCCGCAGGCACTCACCCCGGCGGAAAGTGGGGAGAAGTACCCACCTTTGGAACCGTGTAAGGATGTAGCCATGGCGGGAACTGAGGCTCAGGGCAACGGCGATGACGGCGCGCTGCTGAGGTTTCCCACCGTGCGCGGAATCGGCCGTGGACGGGTAACGGCAGGACTGGTCCTGGCGCTTGTGCTGCCGCCGGCTGTGGAAGTGGCAGTAACCATCCTTAATTTCCGCAACTTCGCCATGATCATGCTTCTCCAACTGGCTGTGGCTGTGGCGGTAGCGGCCATTGGGGGTCTCTGGCCGGCCGTGGTGGCAGCGGTCCTGGGCAGCTTCCTCCTTAACTACTTCTCCGCAGACCCTGTTGGTTCGTTGTCCATTGCGGATCCCACCACGTTGTTCACCTTGGTGGTCTTCCTGGCCGTAGCCTGCGGAGTGGCCTTGGCCGTGGGCCTGGCCAGCCGCCGGGCGCAGGAAGCAGCAAGGTCAGGGGCGGAGGCCACGGCACTGAGTGAACTTGCCCTCCGGATACTGAGCTCGGATGGGAGCCTGGAGACCTTCCTGGAGAAAGTACGCGGCAATCTCGGCATGGATGCCGTGACGCTCCTCGGCTCGACGGCCACCGCCGCCCGAGGCGCCCCTGCCGAATGGCGGGTCCTCGCCAGCGCCGGCCCCAATCCGCCGGTGACGCATGCCGCTGCCGACCACGCCGCCGTCGTCGATCCGCATTACACGTTGCTGCTGCGCGGAGGGCCCTTGTCTCCGCAGCATCAGCGGATGCTGGTGGCGTTCGGCGCGTTCGTGGTGGCGGTGCGGGAGCGGCAGCAGTTGGTGAAGAGCAGGAGGGACAACATCCGGCTGTCCGAGGGCAACAAGATGAGGACGTCCATCCTCCGGGCGGTGTCCCACGATTTGAGGACTCCCTTGGCCGGAATCAAGCTCGCTGTCAGCAGTCTCCGGCAGGAGGATGTGACGTTTCCCCGGGAAGTCGAGCGGGAGCTGTTGGAGACCATCGAGGATTATGCGGACCGCCTGGACCACCTGGTGGACAACCTCCTGGACATGTCCCGCATTACTGCCGACGCCGTAAATCCATTGTTGAGCGGGATTTTGTGGTCGGATGTGCTGCCGGACGCGTTGCGGGGCGTGCCGCACGAGCGGCTGCGCAACGAACTGCCACCCAACCTGCCGCCCGTCCAAGCGGACGCAGGGATGCTGGAGCGGGTTGTCGCCAATATTGTGGAGAACGCCATGAAGTACGCCCCCGACTCGGATGTGGTGCTGACGGCCAGGGCCGGCGAGGGCATCACCCTGGGCGAGCAGCCCGCCAGCGAACTGCGGATCACGGACCACGGGAAGGGTGTGGGCCACGAGGAGGTCCTTACCATGTTCCAGCCGTTCCAGCGCTTTGGTGATTCGTCTGCGGGCGCGCCCGTGGGAGGAACAGGGACCGGCGGCGGAATCGGTTTGGGGCTTGCCGTGGCGAAGGGCTTCAGCGAGGCCATGGGCGGCAGGCTCGCGGCGGAGCCGACGCCGGGGGGCGGCTTGACCATGGTTGTCACCTTGCCGCTGTGGGCAGGTGATCCGCTGTGACGCTGGTGTTGATCGTTGAGGACGAGGCCCGCATTGCCCGGGCCATGCAGGTCACCCTCCAAGCCCACGGATACCAGGCCCTGACAGTGGGCAACGGAGCCGACGCGCTAAGTGCGGCCGCGAAGCATCCGGTCAACATCGTGGTGCTGGACCTTGGCTTGCCGGACATCGATGGCGTGGAGATCATCCGCCGCATCCGCGGCTGGAGCAGCATGCCCATTATCGTTTTGTCGGCCCGGCACGCTTCGGAGGACAAAGTGGAGGCGCTCGACGCCGGTGCGGACGACTACGTGACCAAGCCCTTCGGTTTGGATGAGCTTCTTGCCCGGCTCCGGGTGGCGTCGCGTCGTGTGGTCACCGGGGCCGAAGAGCCAACGTTGGCCACCGCCGATTTCGTGGTGGACCTGGCCGGCAAGCGGATAGTGAAGGACGGGGCCGAAGTCCGGCTGACCCCCACTGAGTGGAACATCCTCGAGCTGCTGGTCCGGAACAAGGGCAAGCTGGTCAGCCAGCAGCAGATCCTCACCCAGGTCTGGGGGCAGGCGTATGCCAAGGAAACCCAGTATCTGCGCGTCTACATCGCCCAGCTGAGGCGCAAGCTGGAACGGGACCCCGCTGAACCCCGCCACCTGCATACGGAAGCGGGGATGGGCTACCGTTTTGATCCTTAAACCCCTGCCCGCCCATCCGTAGACTGGTGCCCATGAACACCGCTTCCGTCCTTGCCGTTTGCCGCGTCCATCAACTGCTTCCCGATCCCCTGGGAAGCGTGGGCGTCACCGCCATCGACAAACGTCCCATCGAGGGACCGGTCAAGGTTCACAAGCTGGGTATCCATGGGGACGTGCAGGCCAGCCGTCTGCATCACGGTGGGGAAGACCAGGCCATTTACGCCTATTCGCAGGAGGACGCCGATTACTGGTCCGGCGAGTTGCAGCGGGACCTTCCCGCGGGAATCTTTGGCGAGAACCTGCGTGTATCCGGCATTGAGACCACGGGTGCTGTGATCGGCGAAAGGTGGAAGGTCGGACTGGATGTGGAACTTGAAGTGACCTCTCCCCGCACACCCTGCGCCACCTTCCAACGCGTTTTGGGGGAACCAACGTGGGTCAAGCGCTTTTCCGAGGCCGGGCGGGTGGGCACCTACCTGCGGGTGGTCAAGACGGGAAGCATCTCAGCGGGGGACCATGTCCACCGCACGTTCATTCCAAAGCACGGCATCACCGTTGGCCAGTGGTTCAGCGATCCGACTCCGGAACTGGTCCAGACCCTGCTTGATGCGGAGGCGGACGGGGAGATCCGTTTGCAGGAGGATTACCGCCCCGAGTTCGAAAAAGTGCTGCGGAGGAGCGGACTCTAGCAGCTCCGGAGGTCGGGTGTGAACAAGCTCACCCGGCCATCGCGGGGTCTTAAGTCGCGGTGGGGCCACCCTGTGCCCTACACTTGAAATATCCCCCACTCCGGAAATCCCTTTATCCTGCCCAATTCTTGAGGCAGGACTGGTAAGTGTTGGGGCCCGCAAATGTGTGCGGGCATTTTCATAGGGAGAGCCGGCTAAAGAAAACGCTGTACAGACTGCTGGGATAGCAGCCAAGAGATGCAGCGGGAAGTCCTGCCATGGGATTGCGATAGCGCCGGACTTCTTGCGAAAGCAGGGCACCTTGCCTGCTTTTGCGACGAGTAATGCGGCCAAGCCCAACCGGGCCGCGCCGACTGCCCTATGGATGAGGAATTTCCCCCTATGACCGAAAATCTCAACGAAAACTTCGACGCACGGAACACCGACTCCGCTGAAACAGCAGAGGTCACCGCACCCGCCGAAGCTGAAGCACCGGCTGCTGCCGCTGCCCCCGTCGAGACTGCCGCAGCTGAGTCTGCAGCCCCCGCCTTCACCGAAGCTCCTGCCCCCAAGGCAGAAGAGACCGAGGCTCCTGCCCCCAAGGCAGAAGAAGAGGAAGAAGAAGGCGTTAAGTTCGTCGATCTTGGTATCGATGGCCGCGTTCTGGCCGCCCTGCAGGATGTCGGCTACGAAAAGCCGTCCCCCATCCAGGCAGCCACCATCCCCCTGCTGCTTGAAGGCCGCGACGTCGTCGGTCTCGCCCAGACCGGTACCGGCAAGACCGCAGCTTTCGCTGTTCCTGCCCTTTCCCGTCTGGCCGAACTCCACGACCTCAACGGCCCGTCCCGCAAGACCCAGGCCCTGGTCCTGGCTCCTACGCGTGAACTGGCCCTGCAGGTTGCCGAGGCGTTCACTTCCTACGCCAAGCACATTGATGACTTCACGGTCCTCCCGGTGTACGGTGGCTCGGCTTACGGCCCCCAGCTCGCCGGCCTGCGCCGCGGTGCCCAGGTTGTTGTCGGTACCCCCGGCCGCGTGATCGACCACATCGCCAAGGGTTCGCTGGACCTCTCCGAGCTTCAGTACCTCGTTCTTGACGAAGCTGACGAAATGCTGCGCATGGGCTTCGCCGATGACGTGGAGCAGATCTTCCAGCAGACCCCGGAGAGCCGCCAGGTTGCCCTGTTCTCTGCCACCATGCCGGGCCAGATCCGCCGCATGTCCAAGCAGTACCTGAACAACCCTGCCGAAATCTCCGTGAAGTCGAAGACCACCACGGGTGCCAACACCAAGCAGCGTTACCTCCAGGTCATGGGCCCGCACAAGCTGGACGCCCTGACCCGCATCCTTGAGGTTGAAGACTTCGACGGCGTCATCGCCTTCGTGCGCACCAAGATGGCTACCGAGGACCTCGCCGACAAGCTGAAGTCCCGTGGCTTCCAGGCTGCCGCCATCAACGGCGACATCCCGCAGCAGCAGCGCGAACGCACTGTTGACGCGCTCAAGGAAGGCCGTATCGACATCCTGGTGGCTACCGACGTCGCGGCCCGTGGCCTTGACGTTGAGCGCATCAGCCACGTCATCAACTACGACATCCCCCACGACACCGAGTCCTACGTGCACCGCATCGGCCGCACCGGCCGTGCAGGCCGTTCCGGTGACGCGATCCTCTTCATGACGCCGCGTGAGAAGTACTTGCTGCGTTCCATCGAAAAGGCCACCCGCCAGCCGGTGGAGCAGATGCACCTGCCGACCGCGGAGACCGTGAACACGCTTCGCCTGGGCAAGTTCGCAGAGCGCATCACCGAGACGCTCGCGTCCGAGGATGTTGCTGCGTTCCGCGACCTCATCGCCTCCTACGAGGAAGAGCACAACGTTCCGGCTTCGGAGATCGCAGCCGCCCTGGCCGTCATGGCGCAGGGTGGACAGCCCTTGCTGGTCAAGGAACTGCCCGCAGCTCCGGAGTACCAGAAGCGCGAGCGCTCCAAGGATGGCTTCGGTTCCCGTGGCCCGACCCGTGCGCTCACCGAGGGCAACGCAACCTACCGGATCGCCGTCGGACGCCGCCAGCGCGTCATGCCGGGCTCCATCGTGGGTGCCATTGCCAACGAAGGCGGCATTTCCTCCGCACAGATCGGTGGCATCGACATCCGCTCGGACCACTCCCTGGTGGAGCTCCCGGCAGACCTGAGCCCCGAGCAGTTGCGCGCACTGTCCCGCACCCGCATCGGTGGCGAGCTGATCCACCTTGAGCTGGACAACGGCCGCAGGCCCAACAGCGAGCGTGGCGGCTACTCCGGTGGCGGACGCGGCGGCTACGGCGACCGTGAAAACCGCGGAGGCGGCAACTTCAAGGGCAACGGCGGATTCAAGAAGGAATTCCGCAAGTCCGACGGCGAGCGTTCCTCCGCTGACCGTGGCGGCCGCTCCTACAGCGACCGCACCGAGCGCACGGCAGGCAGCTACGGCGACCGTGACCGCGGCCAGGCCAGCGGCTCACGCTTCGGTGGTCACGGTGACGGTGCCCGCAAGCCCCGCACGGGTGGCGAAGGCAGCAACCGCGACTTCAACCGCAAGGGCAAGTGGTAAACACCAGCCCGGTAGTAAACATTAGGTAGTTCCCTTCAGGGGGCCGGCTTTCGAGCCGGCCCCCTGAGGCATTTAACGGGCCAGTCCCGGTCTTGTTCGCCCGACCCTTCGCGTTGTGCAGCGGGATATCGGGCAGGACCGGGTTCCGCCCGGCTGACACCGGCCGTACGATCGAGGCACAGACCGAACCGCGCAGAACAGGGGAGTGCTCCATGGGATTGCTGGATAAATTGAAGAAGAACCTTGGCTTCGGGGACAAGGAACACGCGGACCGAGGCCATAGGGACACAGAGCACGACGACAGGCAGCACACGGACAGCGTTCCTGCGGACAGCGTCGCTGCCGCGCCCCAGGAGGACCAGACTGCCGTGACCCAGGCCGCGGAGGACGCCGCCGCCGTCGAGGTTTCAGCATCGGACACTGCCGCAGCCGAAGCCGCGGCAGCCCAAGCTGCGCAGCAGCAGGCAGCAGCGGACGCTGCAGCCGCAGAGGAGGCCTCCCAGGAGGGACTGGAACCCGATGCCCCGGAAGTGCAGCCACAGGCGCAGGAGGCGGCCGCTGAGGCCGCAGCAGGGACAGGACAGCCAGGGCCGGTGGCGCCGCGTGTCACCGAAGTCGTGGTGGAGCAGGGGGACACCATGAGCGGGATCGCTGCGCAGTTCGGAGTGGACCTTGGTGCCTTGATAGCAAGCAATGCGGACACGGTGCCCAATCCCGACCAGATCTACCCGGGCCAAGTGCTGCGCCTGCCCTGATTTTCTCCGTTTGTAGATCAGCAAAAGTGCGTCTTTGCAAATTGTGTCGACGCCGTTTTTCCCCGTCGATTCGCCGATTTGTAGCTTCTGAAAACGTCCGGTAGAGTATTTACTCGTTGCCCCCCTAGCTCAGTGGTAGAGCGCGTTCTTGGTAAGAACGAGGTCACCGGATCGATTCCGGTGGGGGGCTCTGGATGAGGGCCTGTGTCAAGGCGGTTTTGACCGGCTTGACACAGGTTTTTCTCATTCGTGGCGGTGTAGCTCAGTTGGTTAGAGCGCACGACTCATAATCGTGAGGTCGGGAGATCGAGCCTCCCCACCGCTACAGAGCAAGACCCCGCAGATGTTGTCTGCGGGGTTTTTTGTTTATGGGACACAATGGGTCCATGAGCCGAATCGCGATTATTGGCGGCCACGGGAAAGTGGCCCTGCATCTGTCCCGGATTCTTAGTGGTGAAGGTCACGACGTCACGTCGTTCATCCGCAATCCCGACCACGTGGCGGATGTCACGGAGACGAGCGCCTCCGCCGAGGTGCTCGACGTTGAAAATTCGACGACGGCGGAACTCGCCCAGGCGCTCCGGGGCCATGACGCCGTGGTCTGGTCCGCCGGCGCGGGCGGAGGCAATCCTGCCAGGACATACGCCGTGGACCGGGACGCTGCCATCCGTTCCATGGTCGCCGCGGCAGAAGCGGACGTCCAAAGGTATGTCATGGTTTCCTACCTCGGTGCTTCCAAGGATCACGGGGTCCCTCCGGAGAACCCCTTCTTCGCCTATGCGGAGTCCAAGGCCGCGGCCGATGACTACCTGCGCGGCACTGAGCTGGACTGGACTGTTTTGGGCCCTGGCACCCTGACGGACGACCCCGCCACCGGCCTGATCGAGCTGAACCCGGAAAACCCGGGCGAGGGCACCGGGACCTCCCGGGCCAATGTTGCGCTCGTCGCTGCGGCCGTCCTGGAACTGCCCGGGACCGTTGGACGTACCATCCCGTTCAAGGACGGGACCGAGGACGTGGTGGACGCCCTCACCAAGGACTGACACCCGGACCGGTTCCCCTCATGGGTGGGCTGCGGTCGGGGGAAGGCCTGTGCCTCGGGATATGTTGGTAGGGAACTTTTCCGGTGTTGCCCGGGGAAGGGCCTTACACCATCCGGGGAAGCAGGAACATGGATCAGCTGGCGCTCATAGTCGGATTGCTGCTTGCAACGGTGGTTGCTGTTGGCCTGGGGGACCGGCTCCGGCTTCCTTATCCGGTCCTGATGCTGCTCCTTGCGGTCGCGCTCACCTTCATTCCGGGCTTCCCCGAGTTTGAAATTTCGCCGGAACTGATCCTGCCGATCTTCCTTCCTCCGTTGCTGTTCGCCACGGCGCAGAAGAGTTCGTGGGCGGTGTTCCGGGTGCGCTGGCGGACACTGCTGCTGCTGGCCGTTGCCCTGGTGGTGGTCTCCACTGCTGCGGTGGCCGGTGCTGCCTGGCTCATGATTCCGGGCATTGGAATCCCTGCTGCGATCGCATTGGGTGCCATGGTGGCGCCCCCCGATCCCGTGGCAGTGGAGTCCGTGGCCGGGCGGGTGCATATGCCGCGCCGGCTCGTGACGGTCCTGCAAAGCGAAGGCCTCTTCAACGATGCCGCGGCCATCGTGATCTTCCAGGCCGCCGTGGCCGCCACGATGTCCGGCAAGGAAGTGGGCCCGGAGGTGATCCCCCAGTTCGTGCTGGGCGCGGCACTGGCTGTGGTGATCGGCATTGCCATGGGCTTGCTGACCCGGTTCATCACCAAGCTGGTGACTTCCATGGTGGCCCGCAGCGCCGTGACCTTGGTGGTTCCTTTTGCGGCGTACATCCTCGCCGAAGAGCTCCACGCCTCAGGTGTGGTGGCCGTCGTCGTCACCGCTTTGGAACTGCAGCGCCATGCGCGTCCGCAGGATGCCGCTGAGCGCGTCACCAGGACGGCGTTCTGGGACGTGGTGGAGCTGCTCGCCACGGGCCTTGCCTTCGGCCTGGTGGGGCTGGAAATCCGCCAGGTCATCCGGGACGAAGGAACAGCCATCTTCGGGATGATCGGGATGGCGGTTGTCATCTGCGTTCTTGTTTTCGTGGTGCGGTACCTATGGCTTGGGCTGCTTGCCCTGACGGCCCGACGGCGGCGCAACCTCCTGCAGCCCACCTCGCCCAAGGAGGTGCTGATCCTGACCTGGTGCGGAATGCGCGGGCTTGCCACGTTGGCGCTTGCGTTGGCGCTGCCGCTGACGTTGCCTGACGGCAGCGATTTCCCCGCCCGGCACGAGATCCTGGTCATTTCCTGCGCCGTGCTTCTGGCCACCCTGGTTCTTCCCGGGCTAACCCTCCCATGGCTGATGCGGGTTCTGGACGCCACGGAGGACGGCTCCCATGAAAAGGACGCAGCCAAGGAGCTGGCCAAGCGGGCCCAGTCTGCCGCAGTTGCCGCCCTCAAGGAGCACGATCTCATGAAGGAACTTCCGCCGGAGAAGGTTGCCTTGATCAAGGAGAAGATGCGGCGTCTCCACGCCGAACTGCTGGACGGCACCTTGCGGAATGAATCGGCGGCCGAAAAGCGCAAGCGGGGACGCGAACTGTCCATCGCCGTGCAGACCATTGCCCTCGATGCGGCACGCCAGGAAGTGGTGGCAGCCCGCAACGAATTGGGGACCGACCCCGAGGTCGCGGACAGAGTCCTGCGTCAGCTGGACCTGCGCACCATGTCGATGCCGGACTAACCGGCCACTCTGTTTTTCGGCGCTGTATGTGTCGACGCCGGGTGTTTCGGTGAGGACGCCGGGTAAAGGTCCAGGGCGTGTTCCTCTACGTAGTCCAGGGCGTGGCGGATCGCGCCAAGCGACACGATCCCGTCGCCCAGGACCGAGGCAGCCAGCCGCGGGGGAGTGAAGGTGAAGTCCGGCAGCTGCTTCGCAATGCCAGGAAGCAAAGCTTGGGCCGAGGGTGCCACGCCGCCTGCAATGACCACCAGCTCGGGGTTGACCAACGTGGCGATGGAACCGATCACCCGGGCCATGCGCCCTGCCACGCGCTCCAGGGCCTTCAAAGCGGCATGATCGCCGTCGGCTGCTGCCTTGAAGACCATTTCAGCGGTCAGTGCGGCGGGATCGTGGCCGCAGAGTTCGCCCAGTACCGAGTTGTCCCCCGGCGATTCAAGGGCCTCCTGTCCCCAGAGCACTGCGTAGTGGGCTATTCCGTAGGTGTCGCCCACGCCGTCCACGTTTTCGAGGAACCCGAGCTCCCCGAATCCGCCACGCTGGCCGTGCAGCAAGCGGCCGGACTCCAGGATTCCGGAACCCAGCCGGTCGCCGGCCAGCATGACCACCAGGTTGTCCACGCCTTGGGCTGCGCCCTGCCATCGCTCGGCCAACGCGGCCAGGTTGGCGTCGTTTTCCAGGAGTACTTTCCATCCATGCCGCTCGGAGATGATCCCGCGGACATCGAAGGACTTCCAGAATTCCTGGGCGGTCAGGACCTCCCCGTCACGGCTGACCGGGGCAGCAACTCCGACGGAAACGGCCAGTACGGAGTCCGCTGTCGCGCCCGCCTTCTCCAGCGCGTCTGCTGCGATCTTGTCCAGGACATCGGCACGCTCATCGGCGCCCACGGTGTCCGTCCGGAAGGACATGGTGACTTGGGAGAGTGGAGTGCCGGCCATGTCAGCCACGATCGCGGTGATCTTGTTGGCTCCGATGTCGATTCCGATCACGGTGGCCGCGCTGTCGTCGAAAACGAAGCGTCGGGCCGGCCTGCCTTTGACGTATTCCCCGGCTCCCCGCTGGTTCTCCAGTTCCTGGAGCCACCCGAGCCTGACCAGTTCGTCGCAGATGGAGATGACCGTGGCGCGGGAGAGCCCGGTGGACGCCATCAGTTCCGTGCCTGTCACCACTCCGGCGCCGCGCATGGCCTTGAGCATCGCGCCGGCATTGACCCGGCGGACGAGTTGGGTGGACGGAGCAGTTCCGGTCAGCATTCCGACTCCCGATGGATGAGGAAGCCGCCCATCGGAGTGACGGGACGGTGCATCTAAATTTAGTGCATAAATTTAGATGACAACACATTTCGTCCATCACTTGACGCTGTGGCGCCCATCACCCAACATTATCGATGGGTTATAAATTTATCACCTATCAAAAGTTGGGGACGAGGCCGCGGCCGGCCACTCCGCCATGGCATGGAAGCCATCCGGAGTTCCCGCGACGAAAGGACTACGGAGTCTGTGAAAGCAACGCGCAGGAAACGCCTGGCGGCGATGGTTTTGGGGTTGGCCCTCCTGGCCGGTCTCCTCTCGGGCTGTACCGGGGCACCAGGCAAGGAGACCATCCGCTTCACCTTCAGCAAGCGGGAGGCCATCGGCTTCATGACCAAGCTCGTCGCAGACTACAACGCCTCCCAGGACAAAACCGAGGTAGTACTGGACACCTCTGGCGTGGACGTCGTTTCGGCCAGCTTCGTCAGGGGCAACCCGCCGGACGTGGCCTTGGCGAACTACAACATGGAGACTTCCCGCTTCGTGCAAAGGGGAGCACTCAGTGACTTGTCCGGCACTGAAGCTGCCGGCCGTATCCGTGGGGACCTCCAGCCGCTTATGGACCAGTACGGTTCCTATCCCGGCCGCACCAGTGCATTGCCGTACTCGGTCATGGCGTCCTCGGTGATCTACAACAAGGAGATCTTCGCAGCGCACAACATCGCCGTGCCCAGGACCTGGAGCGAACTGATCGCAGCTTGTGATGCCCTGAAGGCAGCGGGTGTCACCCCCTTCTACGCCACGTGGAAGGACGACTGGACGATTGCGCAAGGATGGTTCGACTACTCGGTGGGCGGCCAAGTGGACACCCTTGACTTCTTCAAGAAGCTCGACGCCGAAGGCACCCGGGTGGGGCCGGATTCATCGGCGTCCTTCCAAAAGGATTTTGACCAGCCCGTGGGGAAGATGCTGACGCTGGCGCAGAACTACGTCAACAAGGATGCCGCGAGCCGGGCGTACGGGGACGGCAACCTCGCGTTCTCCCAAGGCAAGGCGGCCATGTACCTGCAGGGGCCCTGGGCGTTCAGTGAAATTGCCAAGACGGCCCCCGGCATGGACCTGGGTACGTTCCCCTTGCCGATGACCGAGGACCCCCAGGATCTGCGCGTCCGCGTCAACGTCGACCTTGCGGCCTGGATCCCGGAAGCGTCACAGCACAAGGAAGCCGCGCGCGACTTCCTGGAGTACCTCTACCGTCCTGAAGTAATCGACTCCTACAACGCATCGCAGCTGGGCTTTGCGCCCACCAAGGATTCCGCCAAGGCCACCGACCCCCGGGTTGCGGGAATGGTGGAGTACTACGAGCAGTCCCGCGTGTACCAAGGCCCATCGGTGCTGGTTCCGCGCACCATCCCCATCATGAACTACACGCAGGCAATCGTCTTCGGCGCATCCCCTGCATCCACCCTCCGCACACTCGACGCAGATTGGGCGCGGCTGGCGTTCCGCCAGTAGTGCAGATTCCAGGGAGTCAGACACATGTCCAGCATGACCACGTCATCCACATCCACCACGTCCGGCCAAGGGCAAGCCCGCCGGCAAAAGGCCGGCCCCGCACTGCGTAGCAAGCGCCGGGTGGAACCCATCTTCTACTTGTTCCTGGTGCCGAGCCTGGTCCTGTTCACCCTGGCCATCACGGTTCCCGGCATTGTCGGCATCTTCTTCAGCTTCACCGACTCCATCGGAATCGGGGACTGGGACTTCGTCGGCCTCACCAACTACATCGCGATCTTCAGTGATCCTGCCATCCTGCAGAGCTACCTGTTCACGTTCGGTTTTTCGATCGTCACGGTAATCGCCGTCAACCTGGTTGCCTTCCTGCTGGCTGTGGGACTGACCGCGCGCATCCGGATGAAGACAGCGCTGCGGACGGTCTTCGTTATTCCGATGGTGGTCTCCGGCATCATCATCGCTTACGTCTTCAACTTCCTGTTCTCGAATTCCCTGCCCGCGGCCGGCGCTGCGGCTGGAATCCCGTGGTTGGAAAACAGCCTGCTGGCCAACCCGGACCTCGCTTGGATCGCGGTGGTGCTGGTGACTGCCTGGCAGGCCGTTCCGGGAGCATTGCTGATCTACATCGCGGGGCTGGTGGCCGTGCCGGGGGATGTCTACGAGGCCGCCGAGATCGATGGTGCCGGAAAGTTCCAGCAGCTGACAAGGATCACGCTTCCACTCGTTGCCGGCTATGTGGTAATCAACGTCATCCTCGGTTTCAAGGGCTTCCTGAACGCCTTCGACATCATTGTGGGGCTGACGAACGGTGGCCCGGGAACCTCCACCAGAAGCATCGCCATGACAGTGATTGCGGGCTTCAATGGCGGGGACTACGCCTACCAAATGGCCAACGCCACGATCTTCTTCGTGGTCGCCATCCTGATCTCTCTCCTTCAGCTTTCGCTGACTCGCGGACGGAACGCACTCTGATGACCACTCAAGCCACCCTCACCATTGATGACACCCAACGCGGGACCGGTACCCGGACCGACCGGCGGAAGAAAGCTGCTCCGTCCCCGGAGCGCGTCAACTGGCCGGCAACCACCATCCTTGTGCTGTGTGCGGTGACTGTCCTGCTGCCCCTGTATGTGACGATCTCAATGGCCTTCAAGACCCAGGGGCAGGCAGTGGACGGCAACGCATTTTCCCTTCCCGCACCGTTCAGCATTGACGGCTTTGTCCAGGCATGGACCTTGACGAATTTCCCGGTGGGCGCTGCGATGTCGTTGCTGGTCACGGCGGGGACCGTCGTGGCTACCATCGTCCTGGCTGCCTTTGCCTCATATGCAATCGTGCGCAACTGGGAACGCCGGTTCTTCAGGTACTCGTTCTTCTACCTGCTGGGTGCCATGTTCATTCCGTTCCCGGTGGTTGCCCTCCCGCAGATCCAACTCACGGGCCGCCTCGGACTGGACAACCCTTTCGGCGTCATCCTCTTGGCTACCATGTTCCAGCTGAGCTTCAGCGTGCTGCTCTTCACGGCGTTTCTGCGTTCAATCCCCATGGAACTTGAAGAGAGCGCCAGGATTGACGGAGCCACCACGTGGCAGACCTTTTGGAAGCTGATCTTCCCGCTCCTGGCACCCATGAGCGCCACAGTAGGGATCTTTGCCTTCCTCTATGCGTGGAATGACTTCATGATGCCGTCGCTGATCATTTCGGATCCGGCGCTGCAGACGCTTCCGGTCCGGCAAAACCTGTTCCAGACCCAATTCAGCAACAACTACCACGTGTCTTTTGCCTCGTACCTGATGGCGATGGCACCGGCAATCATTGCCTACCTTTTCACGCAGAGGTGGGTCATGGCCGGTGTCACCCAAGGCGCCGTCAAGGGCTAGGCCAAATGTTGACCTTCCGCGACCGGCGTTTCATACTGGTCCCGGAGCTAAATTTAGATTCTAAATCAAAGGAGTTTCGTGAGCACCTCCGCCACTCAGGCACACCGAACCGACGCAGACCGCATGTCCGATCCCAACTGGTGGCGCCAGGCGGCTGTCTACCAGATCTACCCGCGTAGCTTTTATGACGCGAACGGAGACGGTCTGGGCGACATCAAGGGCATCACGGCCAAGGTTCCCTACCTGAAGGAACTGGGGATCGACGCCGTCTGGCTGAGCCCGTTCTATCCGTCAGCGCTCGCCGACGGCGGATACGACGTCGACGACTACCGCAACGTGGACCCGAAGCTCGGGACGCTCGAGGACTTCGACGAGATGGCAGCTGCCCTGCACGCAGCCGGCATCAAGATCGTGGTGGACATCGTTCCCAACCACTCCTCCGACCGTCACGAATGGTTCAAGGAAGCCCTGGCGTCGCCCAAGGGCTCAGCGGCTCGCGAACGCTATATCTTCCGTGACGGCAAGGGCGAGAACGGCGAGTTGCCGCCGTCGGACTGGGACTCGGTGTTTGGCGGACCCATCTGGGAACGGATCACCGAACCCGATGGCACCCCGGGGCAGTGGTATCTGCACATCTTCGCCAAGGAGCAGCCGGACTTCAACTGGGAGAACCCGGAGATCCGGGAGGACTTCCTGAAGACCCTGCGCTTCTGGTCGGACCGCGGCGTGGATGGTTTCCGCATCGACGTAGCCCACGGCATGGCCAAAGACCTTTCCGAGCCGCTGCCCATGAAGGCCGACCTTGAGGCAAAGGCCCACGGCACCGACGGCTTCATTGACGGTTCCCACCCGTTCTGGGACCGCGACGAAGTCCACGAGGTGTACGCCGAGTGGCGCAAGCTTTTCAACGAGTACAACCCGCCGCGCACCGCTGTGGCCGAGGCCTGGGTCCACGAGTCCCGCCGTGCCCGTTACGCCAGCCCGGAAGGTCTCGGCCAGGCATTCAACTTCGACCTGCTGCAGTCCGACTTTGATGCCGCGTCGTTCAAGAAGATCATCACGGACAATCTGGTGGCCGCCAAGGAGTCCGGAGCTTCATCCACGTGGGTCTTCTCCAACCACGACGTCGTCCGGCACGCCACACGCTACGGCCTGCCAAAGGGCGGTTCCGTGGCGCAGGGAACCAACGCGGCACAGGACATCACGGGCGGAGAGCCAAAGGGCCAGGACGGTAAAGGCTGGCTGCTTGCCGGCGCTCCGGCCGAGGAACTCGACGTCGAACTCGGCTTGCGTCGCGCCCGCGCCGCGACGCTCCTGCTGCTTGCGCTTCCGGGCTCCGCTTACCTGTACCAGGGGGAGGAACTGGGTCTTCGCGAAGTAACGGAAATCCCCGACTCCGAACGCCAGGACCCGTCGTTCTTCAGGAACCCGGGCGTGGAGATCGGCCGCGATGGTTGCCGTGTCCCGTTGCCGTGGACTGCGGAGGGCTCCTCCTTCGGCTTCGGTACCGGCCAGGCGCACCTGCCCCAGCCCGAATGGTTCGCGGACTACGCCGTAGCAAAGCAGGAAGGCGTCGAGGGTTCCACCCTGGAACTGTACCGGCGGGCACTACGCCTGCGCAGTGAACTGCAAACGGATGAAGAACTCGAGTGGGTGGAGACCGGCAACGCCGAGGTGCTGCACTTCAGCCGGCCCGGCGGATGGCACACGGTCACGAACTTCGGCGGGGAGCCCGTTGACCTGCCGGAAGGTGAGCTTGTCGTCGCAAGCGGTCCGTTGGACAACGGAAAGCTGCCGTCCGACACCACGGCCTGGATCGTTGCCAAGGCCTAAAGGAGCCACATTGACCAATGCGAACGGGCGGGGACGCCTCATCTATGGCTGCATGGGGCTCGGCGGTCCTTGGGACGGCACGTCCTACGGTGCTGCCGAGATTGACCAGGCCGCCGCCGTGATGGACGCTGCACAGGGCATCGGGATAAGCCTTTTCGACCATGCGGACATTTACCGCAACGGAAAGTCCGAGGCCGTGTTCGGCGAAGTCCTCGCCCGTTCGCAGGGTCTGCGCGAAAAGATCACGCTCCAAACCAAGTGTGGAATCAGGCTGGGGGAGCGGGGCCTGCAAACCCACTACGACCTGAGCCGTGAAGCGATTCTCGAACGGGTCAACGAAAGCCTGAAACGCCTTCAAACGGACTACGTGGACGTCCTGCTCCTGCACCGGCCGGATCCTTTGATGGACGCGCGCGAGGTAGCTGACGCCGTCGGTCAGTTAATGGCCGAAGGCAAGGTGCGGCAATTGGGTGTGTCCAACATGTCCGGCGCTCAGATCGCTTTCCTGCAGGACGCGCTGGAGACTCCCATCGTGGCCAACCAGCTTGAAATGAGCCTGCTTCGCAGTGACTGGCTGGAGAGCACCGTGCTGGTCAATCATCCCGGGGATGCGGGCTACAGCTTCCCGCATGGGACCTTGGAGTACTGCATGTCCCACGGGATCGAGCTGCAGGCCTACGGTTCCCTGGCCCAGGGGCGTTATACGGGTGCGAAGTCCGGTGACCTGTCCCTGGCTGAGTCGGCAACAGCGACGATGCTCGAAGAACTGGCCGGCGTGCACGGCACAACCCCTGAATCGGTGCTGCTTGCCTGGCTGATGAAACACCCGGCCCGCATCTCGCCGGTGGTTGGAACGACCAATCCCGCCCGGATCAGAGCGTGCGCCGACGCGGCCGCCGTGGCCAAGGATATGACCCGGGCGCAGTGGTATGGCCTGTGGACAACGGCGCGCGGAAGCAACCTCCCCTAACCCGGTCTGACCTTAACCCGGACTGAGTCGCAGTCGGGATCGTTCCCGGCGTTCGGAACGATCCCGACTGCGACTCAGCCGGGTTAAAACAGCAACACATACAGGCCCCTACGAAACGGCAGGCGCAGTCACCGGAGCGACCACCGAGTACGTGCTTGAGTCGCCTTGGAGCGCCTGGCTCGGCTTGCCTTCGATGCTGAGCGGGATGTCACCGGCAATGGTCACCCGGTTGAGCTTGCGCGGCTGGCCGTCGTAGTTGTCCGGTGCGTAGTGCTGTGTGATGCGGTTATCGAACAGGACCACCTGGTTCGGCTCCCAATTCACCCGGACCACGTTTTCCGGACGTGTCACATACGCCTGCAGCAGACGGATGATGTCCTTCGATTCGGTGTTGGACAAGCCCACGATCCTGAGCCGTTGCGCGAAGCCCCCAATGAACAATCCGCGCTCGCCGGTCAAAGGGTGGACCCGCACTACAGGGTGGGCCGTCTCGAACTTCAGCCGGGTGAATTCCTTGCGGCGTTCCTCGGCGTTCTGGTGTTCCAGGTTCTTGGGCACCGAGTAGTCGTAATCGTTGGTGTGGATGGCCCACAGGGAATCGGCAAAGGTGCGCAGCTCATCGGGGAGGTCCTGGTACGCGCCGGCCGAGGACGCGATCAGGGTCTCGCCGCCGTATGCGGGCAGGTCGATGCTGCGCAACGTGGAAGCCTGCGGCGGGTTGACCACGAAAGTGACGTCCGTGTGCCAGTTGTTGGCCGAGCCGTTCTCGCTGTCCACGGGAAGGACGTTCTCTTCGCCCTCCACCGATGCCACTGTCGGGTGCGCCTTGGTGAGCGGACCGAAGTGCGAAGCGAACTTCACCTGTGCCTCATCGCTGAGGATGTTCGCCTCCCTGAACACCAACGCCTTGTGTTCGTTGAGCGCTGCCCGGATCTGCGCAACAGTGTCCTCGCTGAGGTCTCCGCTGATGTCCAGCCCGCGGATTTCGGCGCCGATGCGTGAACCGAGTTTGGCGAATTCGAGCTTGGTTTCGGTAATGACGGTCATGGTTCTGTTTCCTTACTTGTTGTGATGGTTGCGGCGGATGCCGCGGGGGGTGGTTTCTAGGAAGCTGCGGCGCCCACGGCGGTCCGCCAACGGGAGAAGTGCCGTTCAAGTCCGACCAGCAGGAAGTTCACGCCGAGTCCCAGCACGGACACCGTGAGGATGCCCGCGTACATGTCCGGGATCAGGAAGCTGCTCTGCGCGTTCACGATCAGGTAGCCCAAACCGGCCTTGGCGCCCACCATTTCAGCAGCAATCAGCACCAGGATGGACGCGGTGCCGGCCATGCGGATGCCCGTGAAGATCGTGGGAACGGCAGAGGGCAGGATGACCTTCTGGAACAGCCGGAAGCTGTTGAGTCCCAGCGACCGTGCAGCCCTGATCAGCAGCGGGTCCACGGTCTTCACACCGGCGATCGTGTTCAGGAGGACCGGGAAGAACGCAGCGTACGCCACGATGCTGATCTTGGATTCCTCGCCAATGCCCAGCAGCAGCGTGAACACCGGCAGCAAGGCCAGCGCTGCCGTGTTCCTGAACAGCTCCAGCAACGGGTTCAGCACCGAGTTCAGTCGTCCGTACCAGGCGATGAGGAGGCCCAGCGAAACGCCCGCCACCAGGGCCGCGCCGAAGCCGGCTACCGAGCGGGTCAGGCTGGCCGCGATATGGCCCTGGATGGTCCCGGATTCGAACAGCTTTCCCCACGCCAGCAGGACCTCATGCAGCGGAGGCAGGAACACCCGCGTCGATGGACTCGCCAGGTACGTCGGCCCCAGCTCCCACAGCGCCAGGAACGCCACGATCGCTGCGGACTTCCACAAGCCCGAGCCCAGCGCCGCGGTGACCCGCCGGAGCCGGCCGGCTGCCGGCGTCGAACGTTCTGTGTGGGGGGTCCTGCGTGCGGGAAGGCGCGACGGCGGTCCTCGCACCGGTCGCGACGCCGGCCTGGGGTGCCGCTTCTTTTTGCGTAAGCGTGGTGGTCATCAGGCTGCGCTCCTTTCGGAGATGGTGGCGGGTTCGTCAGGGGCGCTGCCGTCGGGCAGGATCTTGCGGTGGCCCGCGTCCTGTGCCCGGCGGACTTCGTCGTGCAGCAGGGTCCATACCTGATGGCGGTGCTCCACGAAGGCGGGGTGGGAACGGATGTCCTCGTCGCCCTCCCGGTCCGGGATATTGATGTCCACGATTTCCTTGAGGCGTCCCGGGCGGGCGCTGAGCACGGCAACGCGCTCGCCGAGGTACACGGCTTCGTCGATGCCGTGGGTGATGAACACGATCGTCTTGCCCGTGGCCTTCCAGATCCTGAGGAGCTCGTCCTGGAGTTGCTCGCGGGTCTGCGCGTCGAGGGCTGCGAACGGCTCATCCATCAGCAGCACATCCGGCTCGTAGGCCAGGCTCCGGGCGATGGCTACACGCTGCTTCATGCCCCCGGACAGCTCGTGCGGGTAGCGGTCCTCGAAGCCCGCCAGACCCACCAGCGCCAGGTACTCGCTGGCTTTCGCGGCGCGCTCACGGCGATTCAGTTTCCTGCCATCCGGGCCCGCTCCTTCAAGCCCAATCGACACGTTGGCCGAGGCCGTGCGCCAAGGGAACAACGCGTACTGCTGGAACACCACGGCCCGGTCCTTGCCCGGTCCGGTTACTGCCTTGCCGTCCACCAATACCTCTCCCGAGGTGGGCGTGGAAAGCCCGGCAAGCAGGTCCAGAAGTGTGGTCTTGCCCGAACCGCTGGGCCCCACCAAGGTGAGGAATTCGCCGTCGCGGACATCCAGGCTGAGGGAATCGATGGCTGTGAGCGTCGTCGCGGGAGTGGACTTCGAGGCCCGGACCGTAAATTGTTTGCTGACGTTCCTGAGGCTGATCTTCGCGGTCATGGTCATCCCTTCTTCGCAGCGGCGAGATCGTTGAAGTCGTTGGTGTAGTACTTGGACGGCGTCAGCTTGTCCTTGACGATTCCGGCCGAGTTCAGCCACGCCTCCCACCGCGTGAAGTCCTGGTCCTGGATCACGCCTGCATCCGGCACGCCGGGGCTCTTCCAGAACTTCAGGTTTGCCGTGCTTTCGTTGCGTCCGCGGCTTTCGATGATCTTGGTGAACCGGGCAATGACTTCATCACGCGGTGTTTCCGCAGCCCACTTGATGGCCTTGGCAACGCCCGTGGTGAAGGTGCGTGTGGTGTTCGGGTTCTTTTCAATGAAGTCGCTGCGGAGGACGATCTGGCCGCCGGCGAAGTTGCCGAAAAGTCCAACATCGCTGAACAGGGACCGCAGGCCGCCGGCCTCAATGGCCCGGTCCTGGAGGACACCGCCCAGGGTGCCCGCATCCACCTGTCCGCGGCGGATTGCTTCTTCCGTGTCGTTGGGGGCCAAAGGAACCAGCTGGACCTGCTTGATCTCGTCCTGGCTCAGGCCGTTCTTGGTCAGGTAGCTGTTGATGACGGCTTCATGGTGGGCGCCAAGGGTGTTGACCGCGATCTTTTTTCCGATCAGGTCGCGGGGTTCCTTGATGGAGCTGTCCGACTTGACGTAGTAGCCGCTGAAGGTTTTCTCATCCGAACCGTAGTAGTTGACCACAGCCTTGACGGGGGCTCCGGCCTCGATCAGTTTGACTACCGCGCCGGAGAACGCGCCGCCGAAGTCTGTCTGGTTCGTCGCAGCGGACTGGATGTCCTGGGGACCGCTGGTGGTGTTACCCACCCAGTCGAGTTTCAGGTCGCCGAGGTATCCGAGGTCTGCCGCCAGTTCGGGGAAAGTCACGTTGTTGGCCGAGCCCTGGTACCGAAGTTCTTTGACTTCGTTGCCAGGCTGGCCGCCTTGTCCGGCTTCGGCTGCACCGCCGCAGCCGCTCACCGTCAGCGCTAGTACGACGGCGGCCGCGACGCTCAGGAGGGGCAGATGCAGTTTCATGGGAGCTACTTTCGATGGGTTGGGGTGGGTTGGGTTGGGTGTCGGGTGAGCCGGCTGACGCAATGGCCGGGGACCTTGCGCAACGGCTTGGGAACGATGAAAGCCCATGGCGACGGCGTGTGGGAAGTGGCGCGGTAACGCCCGGAAACGCTGCGAAACAGCCCGAAACCGGGCGAAATCCTGAGCCACGTCCGGCAACCGGAGGACTCAAAGACGCCGTATTGAGTCCCGTGAACAACAGCGACAGGTGCGCCTGAAATGACTGGCGCGGACCGCCGTCGGACGTTCATACTGCGGGACTCCACAGTCATATGGGGTTTAGTTCGTATTGATCCTCACAAGGAGGCCGAATTCTTCGCCTAGCGGGCGGCAGGGCAGATACGGTAGATACATGACGTCTAGCATCGCCGCCGAATCCATTCGGCCCACCCGCAACATTCCCGCCGACATCGCCCGCTCATGGCTTCTTGTGAACGCGATGAAAACGGAGCTTTTCGACGAATCCGCGGGTTCGCGCGCTGACGCCATCATTCTTGACATCGAAGACGCCGTGGACCCGTCCCAGAAGGACGCTGCGCGCGAGAACGTGGTGAACTGGCTGACCGCAGGTGGCCAGGCCTGGGTCCGTATCAACGATGCAACCAGCAAGTTCTGGGCCGACGACCTCGCAGGACTGCGCGGAACTCCCGGCTTGCTCGGCGTGATGCTGGCCAAGACCGAGTCCGCCGACCAGGTCACCGAGTCCTACCACCGCATGGACGGCAAGACTCCCGTTATTCCGCTGGTTGAGTCCGCCCTCGGCATCGAGGAAGCCAACAACATTGCCCGTGCGCAGGGAGCATTCCGGCTCGCGTTCGGTTCGGGCGACTTCCGCCGCGACACCGGCATGGCGGCCACCCCGGAAGCCATGGCGTACCCGCGGGCCAAGCTCGTCGTCGCCAGCCGCGTCGGCAACCTGCCGGGACCGATCGATGGCCCCACCGTCGGCACCAACCACCCCATCCTGCGCGAGCAGACCGGAATCACCGTGACCATGGGCATGACCGGCAAGCTTTGCCTGGCCATTGACCAGACCACTGTGATCAACGAGGTCATCAGCCCCACGCCATCCGATGTCGCCTGGGCCACCGACTTCATGAACGACTTCGAAGCCAACGGCCGCGTGATCCGCGACGGCTCCGACCTCCCGCGCCTGGGCCGCGCCGAGAAGATCATGAAGCTCGCCGTCGCCTTCGGAGTCCAGCCTTCGCTGTAGGCATGCCGGTCAAGTAAATATGCTCGTCCACGGAGTCGTATGGGACTCGTTCTCTGCGGCGTTGCGGCTTTGGTCGCCGGAGTCGGAGTTCACTGATGTTGCGTTGGCCCGGGGCTCAGCCCTGGGCCTGCGCGTTTCCCCCGGTTTGTGGTGCCTGGGCCACAGCAAGGTCCACGGCCCGGGAGAGCGCACGCACGTTCCCTGCCCCAGTGGCTCTCCTGCTGAACGGGGCAAGCAATGCGGGACCTGCTTCGCCCGCGATGATTCCCGGCTGATGCACGACTTCCACCGGGGCGGCTCCGTTCCCACGGGCCTCCGCGCGTACCTGATGCAACCGCATTGGCTCTACGTGGCTACCTTCGCGAACGGGGCTACCAAAATCGGTACCGCGTCGGCGCCGCGCAAATGGAACAGGCTCGCGGAGCAGGGAGCGGTTCACGCTTCCTACGTGGCCCATGCCGAAGATGGCCGTGTTGTCCGGGTCCTGGAGGACCTTGTGACCCGCGAGCTCGGCCTCGTGCAGCAGGTCCGTTCCGCTGCCAAGGTGGCCGGACTCGTGGAGCCGCGCGACGCCGTCGAGCTTTCAGCCGTGAACCGGCAGCACGCCGGGCGCGTGCGCAGCTTGCTGGGCGGGCTGGCCATGACCGGTTTTGCCGTTGTGGAGGAAGAGTGGGACAGGCCCGCCCTGGCCGACACCCTCTGCACTGTCCGTCCCGGCGGCGTGCGTCACCGCTACCCGGCAACGTTCGACGACGGCGGGCACGGTCTGCGGATCCACTCACTGTCCGGGGCGATCGCCTTGGCGGGCCTGCCGGACGCTGCAGGCAACGAGGTCGAGGGCAGCTTCGTTGCCGACCTGGGCGCATTGAAGGGCCGCAAGATCGAATTCGGTCCGCACACTACCGAGATCCCGGCCTTGCAGGACTCGCTCTTCTGACCTCCCGTTGCGGCGAGGGGCGACATCCCGACCCTAAAAAGCGCTTCTTTCCCTTGAAAGCCAACCCCTCGCACCCACCCCGCTAGACTTGGACGGTGCTAGAACAATTCTGGGCCACCGCCTCCACCTCCTACAAAGCGCTGGTTTTCAGCGCCATGGGGCTGATCGCTGTGGGACTCATCCTGTCCATTGTTGGGAACACCACAGGGAACCAGGCGCTGGCCATGGCCTCTTTGCCCGTGATCGGTGTCGGCTTGATCCTGCACGTCACCGGAATGGTGGTCCGGGGCCAGAAGATCCGCAAGAGCTACAAGAAGTAGCGTGCCCGCGGTTTTCACGCTGCCCGGGAAGCCGCCGCCCGATAGGGTTGGACCATGAGTATCAATCCGGACCTGCAGGGCCGCAGCTACCCTGCCGCAGAGATATACGACGTCGGCCGTGAAAAAATCCGCGAGTTCGCCAAGGCCGTGAAGGCCACCAACCCGGCGCACTTCGATGTTGAGGCAGCAAAGGCCCTGGGCCACAGCGACCTCGTGGCACCGCCAACGTTCGCCATTATTGTCGCCCAACGTGCCGATGCCCAACTGGTTGAGGATCCCGAATCGGGCATCGACTTCTCCCGGGTGGTCCACGCCGACCAGCGGTTCACGCACCACCGCGCGATCGTTGCCGGCGACCGTCTGGTAGCCGAGCTGCATGTCGACGGCGTCCGGGCCATGGGTGGGGGAGCGATGATCACCACACGCTCCGAAATCTCCACGGAAGCCGGCGAGAAGGTCGCCACCACCACCTCGTCCATTTTGGTCCGCGGAGAGGGACAGTAACCATGAGCCACACATTCGAAGAACTCAGCGTTGGCCAGGAGATCGGCACGCGGAGCATTCCCGTCACCCGCCAGGACCTGGTGAAGTACGCAGGAGCCTCGGGGGACTTCAACCCCATCCACTGGAACGAAGCGTTCGCTACCTCCGTGGAACTCCCGGGCGTCATCGCCCACGGCATGTTCACCATGGGCGCCGCAGTCCAGTTGGTGAGCGACTGGGCCGGCGACCCTGCCGCCGTCGTCGATTACCAGACGCGCTTCACCAAGCCGGTCCTGGTCGCCGACACAACCGGCACGGATGACGCCGGCGCTGTCATTGACGTCACCGGCGTGGTGGGAGCGCTCGACGCCGATGCCCGCACCGCCCGCATCGACCTCACCGTGGTAGCTGCCGGACAGAAAGTCCTCATGAAGTCGCAGGCGGTTGTGAAGGTCTCTTGAACCAACAGAACACCACCCCACACGGCAGCAAACCGAGCGCCACTGCGACTGCGATGTTGCGGTGGCGCGCCGCTGTTCTGGCGTCCTATGCTGCCAGCGGGGTGGCCTTCGCTACCTGGGTGTCCCGGCTGCCGGCCATCCGGGACGGCCTGGACCTGACTCCGGGCGGCATCGGGCTGCTGCTGATGTGCATGACGGTGGCGTCCTTCATCTCGATTTCAGCCTCGGGCCTCATCGTGCTTCGGCTCGGTCCCAAGCTCACCACGAGAATCGGCAGCTGCATGGTGGGGGCGGGGCTGATTGTGGTCGGCATCGGGACCTCGCTTGCCGCCAATCCGTTGGTGGTTGCCGCAGGACTGGTGGTCCTCGGCCTGGGTACGGCAAGTTGGAATACTGCGTCCAATGTCGAGGGTGCGGCGCTTGAACGCGAACTTGAACGGCACATCATGCCGCACCTGCACGGCGCGTTCAGCCTGGGAACCGTGGCTGCGGCGGGCTTCGGGGCCTGGGCAGCTGCCGTGCACATGCCGGTGTTCTGGCACTTCCTGATTTCCGGCTTCGTGGTGACGGCCTCGGTGGTGACTGCCGGCTTCTGGTTCCGATCGGAAAAGACCGCCCAAGCCACCACTAAATTCAGCCCCCACAAGACCGATACCTTCCGGGACCCCTCCACGGGCCCGCTGCCTGTTATTACTCCAACGCCGGCCGGCCAAGAGGGCGGCAAGGCAACCGCACCGCTGGACAACAAACGGCTTGTGGCCCTCGCATGGCGTGACCGCCGGACGCTGCTGATCGGAGTCCTTGTCCTTGGCCTGGCTTTGGCTGAGGGTGCGGCGGGTGACTGGGTGGCTCTGGCACTGGCAGACGGGCACGGCCAAAGCGACGCAGCGGGCGCCGTAGGTTACGGGGTGTTCGTGACGTTCATGACCATCGGCCGCTTCACGGGGACAGTCATCCTCGACCGGTTCGGGCGGGTGCTGGTGATGCGCTGGTGCTCGGCCACCGCCGTCGCGGGTCTTGCGCTTTTCGTGTTTTCACCGGTTCCGTGGCTTGCGTTCGTTGCGCTGGCGGTGTGGGGACTGGGCGCCTCGTTGGGCTTCCCCGTCGGTATGTCTGCTGCCGCCGATGATCCCGTTCATGCCGCCGCCCGCGTCTCCGTGGTGTCAACCATCGGCTACGGGGCGTTCCTGTGCGGTCCTCCGCTCCTTGGATTGCTGGCAGAGCACTTCGGCATCCTCCATTCGCTGCTGGCCCCTCTGGCGCTGTTGGTGGTCAGTTTCTTCCTGGCACCCCTGGCGGGCAAGCAAAAGGCCTCGTCGGTGGAGCCGGCCGATGCCCGTTAGGCTTGATTAGTGACCCAGATGCTTCTTTCAGACTTGACCACAGCTGCCGTCGGCGGCCCCGCAGGGAACTACATTGAAGCCCGCACCGAAGCCGAAATCATCGACGCCGTCCGCTCGGCAGACGCCGCGGGAGAGAAACTCCTGATCATTGGCGGCGGGTCCAATCTGCTGATCTCCGACGACGGTTTCCCCGGCACCGTGGTAAAAATCGCTTCCGAGGGCTTTACCGTGAACTCCGAGGACAGCTGCGGCGGTGTCTCCGTGGTGGTACAGGCGGGCCACAACTGGGATGCGCTGGTGGAATATTCCGTGCTGCACGCGTGGTCAGGCTTGGAGGCGTTGTCCGGCATCCCGGGTGCCACGGGCGCCACCCCGGTGCAGAACGTTGGCGCGTACGGCGCGGACGTGTCACAAACCATTGCCGCGGTCCGGACGTGGGACCGGGAATGCAACGCTGTCCAGACCTTCACCAATTCCGAGCTGAAGTTCGGCTACCGTGACTCAATCCTGAAGCAAACCACTGTTGAGGGATCCCCGCGCTACGTGGTCCTGACCGTGGAGTTCCAGCTGCCGTTGGGCCGGATGAGCGCCCCGGTCCGCTACGCGGAATTGGCCCGGGCGCTGGGCGTAGAGGCAGGCAAGCGTGCCTACTCGAACGACGTCCGCCGGGAAGTCCTGCGGCTCCGGGGATCCAAGGGCATGGTCCTGGACGCGTCCGATCGCGACACCTACTCCACGGGTTCCTTCTTCACCAACCCCATTGTCCCCGCCGACCAGGCGGCAGGGCTGCCGGAGAATGCCCCCAAGTATCCGGCCGGTTCAGACGGCCTGGTGAAACTCTCCGCTGCGTGGCTGATCGACCAGGCCGGATTCGGCAAGGGCTTCGGGCTGGAGGAGACCAGCGTTTCCGGGGGGAGGGCTTCCCTGTCCACCAAGCACACCCTGGCCATCACCAACCGAGGCTCGGCCTCCACGGAGGATATGCTCGCCATCGCGCGCGAGGTGAGGGCCGGCGTCGTCGAACGCTTTGGCATTGAACTGCACCCGGAGCCGCTGCTGATCGGCGCCAGCCTCTAATCCCCTCGCGTGTTCCCGCGAGGGGCAAGCTTTCGGGTGTATAGGGCGTGGCTTAGGGTTGAGATCCCGCCCCTCGGCGCGTGTGGGCTAGCGTGTGCGGCGTTCGGCGATGGGCAGCACCTTGTTGAGCAGCAGGAACGTGAGTCCGCAGCTGACCGATCCCAACAGGAAGATCTGGCTGAACGCGATGCTTTGCGGCGACGGGCCGCTGGGCATGAACACGCCGGCCGTGGCGAATCCCACCAAGCCGAGCAGCAGCACGATAGCTCCGAGGAGGAAACTGCGGACCTGCGCTGCGGCGGCGGGGTAGTACCAGGGTTCCGGGGCGTCGTCGTGGCGATCCGCAAGGGGCTGGCTGGCCGCTGCCGTTCCGATCAGCAGCGCCGCCGCAGCGGTTGCCACCAAGCTGACGGTCTGGATGGCTTGCATGGAGGGGGAGAGGCTTACTCCCGTTCCAACCGCCACGATCAGCCCGGAGCCAAGTCCCACGAGCGTGCAGAACCAGCCGGCGGTTGCCAACCACCGGCTCAATGGCCGCACAAACGGAGCGAGATCACCAAAAAGCATGAATTCATCCTAGGAGCCGCTGCTGGGTGACGGCTGGGAGGCGCGGCAAGGTTCCCTGTACTTGCCGGTCCTTTTAGGATGAAGCATGCCTGCACCCCTCACCCCGCGCGTCCTGGGCCGCTTGCGGCTCGCCGCCCAAGGCCTGTTGGGTAACGGCCTTCCGACCGTCCCTGATGCCGTCCGTTGGATGACCGCCATGCAGGCACAGGACCTTGGCGCTGCGCTGTGGGCGGTGGGGCAGCGGGTTCCCGGTATTGCGGCCTCCGACGTCCGGGCGGCACTCGACGCCGGGACGGTGGTGCGTTCGTGGCCGATGCGCGGCACGTTGCATCTGCTGGCACCGGAGGACCTCCGTTGGATCCTGGGCATCACAAGCGGCCGCTTGATGAACATGGTGGCCGGGCGCCACCGGGAACTTGCCATCACGCCCGACGACATAGCCCACTGCCGGGACATCGCCTTCACAACTTTCGACACGCTCAAGGCCGAAGGCGCGCCGGGCTCAACCCGCGAGCAGCTTTTCCTCGCGTTCGAGGAGGCCGGCCAGCTCACCAAAGCCCAACGCGGCATCCACCTGCTCGGCAGCCTCTGCCAGCGTGCATGGCTGGTTCAGGGGCCCATGGCGGTGTCCAACGGCAAAGTGGGCGTGCAGCAGCTGTTTGTGCCTTTCGATGAATGGATCCACCAGTCACGGGAGCTGGACAGGGAGGAAGGCATAGCTGAGTTGCTCTTCCGCTATCTGAGGAGTCGCGGGCCGGCCACCATCAAGGATTTCTCGTGGTGGAGCCAGATCCCCTTGAAGGAGGCGCGGGCTGCCCTCGATACAGTCCGGGACGGCCTGGTTGAGCTGGAGTCCGGCGGCACCAGCTACTGGCTCTCGCCGGAGTCAGCTGCAATGCTCGACGACGGCGTCCCCGGCTCGCGCTCGTTGCTGGCTCTTCCCGGGTTCGACGAATACCTGCTCGGCTACCAGGACCGGAGCCTGGTCCTTGCCCCTGAATTCGCGGAGTTGGTGGTCCCGGGAAAGAACGGCGTGTTCAAGCGGATCATCGTCTCCGGGGGTGAAGTGATCGGGACTTGGGCGAGGACGGCGAGTGGCAAGACCATCGGAGTCGAGCCTGAGCCGTTCGCGGGGACGTTGGGGCCGGCGGCGGAACGGTCGTTCCAGGCACAGGGCCGGGCCTACCTGAAGTTCATGGCCGGCTGACCCGTTTCTGCGGGCGACGGCAGAACGTCGAAACCCGCTGTTCCGTTGCGGGAAAGCAGCGGAACAGCGGGTTTCGAACGAGAGGCGGAGAAGCCTAGAGCTTGCCCGTCACAATGTTGAGCATGCGGCGCAGGGGCTCGGCTGCGCCCCACAGGAGCTGATCGCCCACGGTGAAGGCGCTGATGTACTCCGGACCCATTTCGAGCTTGCGGATACGGCCCACGGGGATGTCCAGCGTGCCTGATGCCGCAACCGGGGTCAGGTCTGCCATGGAGGCTTCCTTGGTGTTCGGAACAACCTTGGCCCACTCGTTGTCCTTGGCCAGGAGGTTTTCGATCTCCGTCACAGACAGGTCTTCGCGCAGCTTCAGCGTGAGGGCCTGGGAGTGGGAACGCATGGCTCCGATGCGGATGCACAGGCCGTCCATGGCGATGTGGTCCTTGCCCGCGGTTCCGGTTCCGGTGCCGAGGATCTTGTTGGTCTCGACGCCGGCCTTCCACTCTTCCTTGGACTGGCCGTTGCCGAGGTCGGCGTCGATCCAGGGAATCAGCGAGCCCGCGAGCGGCACGCCGAACTGCGTGGCGTCAACCCCGGTGCGCTGGGTGGCAAGCACCTTGCGGTCGATCTCCAGGATGGCCGATGCCGGGTCGTCCAGTTCGCTGCTGACCTCGTTGTTGAGCGTGCCGAACTGGTTGAGGAGTTCGCGCATATGGCGCGCGCCACCGCCGGAAGCGGCCTGGTACGTCATGGACGTGCCCCACTCCACGAGGTTGTTCTTGAACAGGCCGCCGAGGCCCATGAGCATGCAGGAGACCGTACAGTTTCCGCCGATGAAGTCCTTCACGCCGCCGGAGAGTCCGGCGTCGATGACGTCGCGGTTGATGGGGTCCAGCACGATGATCGAGTCATCGTTCATGCGCAGGGTGGAGGCAGCATCGATCCAGAGGCCGTCCCAGCCGCGGCTACGGAGTTCACCATGGACCTGCTTGGTGTAGTCGCCGCCCTGCGCGGTGACAATAATCGGCAGCTTGGCAAGCGTCTCAATATCGAACGCGTCCTCGAGCTTGCCTGCCCCCTCTGCAAAGGACGGGGCGGCACCTCCTGCGTTCGAGGTGGAGAAAAATACCGGGTTGATGTTGGCGAAGTCGTTCTCTTCCTGCATGCGCTGCATCAGGACTGAGCCGACCATGCCACGCCAACCGACCAGTCCAACGGACGGATTAGCTGCTGTAGTCATTCACCAAGTCTAAACTTTCGAAGCAAAGTGCCGCTGTTGGTTACGTCACGCACGCGAAGCACGACGCCGGCACCCGCCACAGTGATGCTGCTGACTCAGTCGCGGGGAGCCGGCAGTGCATCCGACTCCTGCAGCAGGGCGGCCTTGCGCTTGCGCAGGGCAAAGAAGGCACCGAAGGTGAACACCTGCGTCACGACCACCAGGACGATGATTCCAACGATCTTGTTGCCGCCCAGGATCATGGTCAGGCCAACAATGGCTGAGAGCAGGGCGAAGAGCGGCAGCAGCATGTAGCCCAGTACGAACAGGGTTTCGGGTTTTTTCAGCATGCTTAGTCTTCCTGGCTTTTCTGGCTTGCGTTCCGGCGCCATGTAGTGAACCGGTAGTTGGTGCCGTTCTTGGCGGTGAGCCACCCTTCGGCGGGCGCCATGGTGTCAAAGGTCCAGTCATCGCCGAGTTCGGGCGCGTAGGTGTCACCCTCCACATCGGTGTCGATGATGGTGATGACCGCCAGGTTGGCGATACCCATGGACTGGCGGTAGATGTCGCCACCGCCGACAATCCACACCTTCTGGCCTCCGGGTGCAAACTGGGATTCCAGCAGTGCCTCGTCCAGGGAGGAAACCACGACGGCGCCCTGGGCCTCGGGCGTGGATGCCCACTTTTCGTTGCGGGTCACCACGATGTTGGTGCGGCCCGGAAGGGGACGGTACTTTTCCGGGAATGATTCCCAGGTCCGCCGGCCCATGATGACGGGGTGCCCGGTGGTGATCCGGCTGAAGTGCTTCATGTCTTCAGGCAGCTGCCACGGCATGGTCCCGTCCTTGCCGATGACGCCGGACTTGGTCTGCGCCCAAATCATGCCGATGCCGGTCATTCTGGCAGCGGTTTCCTGCGTGAAGATGACGCCGGGAAGCTGGGCCGGATCCTCGGAGGAAGGAGCGCTCATACCGCGATCGGTGCCTTGATGGTGGGGTGGTGGCGGTAGCCGACCACCTCGAAGTCGTCAACGGTGTAGTCGAAGATGGAGTCCGGCTTGCGGAGGATCTTCAGCTGCGGGTACTCGTACGGTTCACGGCTCAGCTGCTCCGCGACCTGCTCCACATGGTTGTCGTAGACGTGGACGTCGCCCCCGGTCCACACGAATTCGCCGGGTTCGAGGCCAAGCTGCTGGGCCACCATGAGCGTCAGGAGCGCGTAGGAGGCGATGTTGAAGGGGACACCCAGGAAAGTGTCGGCCGAGCGCTGGTACAACTGGCAGGAGAGCTTGCCGTCGGCAACGTAAAACTGGAAGAACGCGTGGCACGGCGGCAGCGCCATGTCCCTGAGTTCGGAAACATTCCATGCGGAGACGATGTGGCGCCGGGAGTCCGGGTTCGCGGCGAGGCTCTTCATCACTTCGGAGATCTGGTCGATGTGGCCGCCGTCGGGGGTGGGCCAGCTGCGCCACTGCACGCCGTAGACGGGGCCGAGTTCGCCGTCCGCGTCCGCCCACTCGTCCCAGATGGTCACTCCCTGGTCCTGCATCCACTTCACATTCGAATCCCCGCGCAGGAACCACAGCAGTTCCACGGCCACGGACTTGAAATGGACCCGCTTGGTGGTGATGAGCGGGAAGCTCCCGGCGAGATCGAACCTCAGCTGGCGGCCGAAAACGCTGCGCGTTCCGGTGCCGGTGCGGTCCGATTTGTGTGTGCCGTTGGCCATGACGTCGCGCAGGAGGTCTTCATACGGGGTGGGAATCACGGTTCAAGCTTACTTGTACCGTGCCCATTAACCGCCAGCCGTCCACGAAGAAGATCAATGAGCGTTGCGTCACCCACATCCGCGTCGCGGGCGGCCAGGATCAAGCCGTCGACGGCGGCGATCACCGCAGCGTCTCCGCCCGCCACGCGGTGCGGCGCCCGAGGCGGCCCGACGACGACAGTGCCGTTCCGGCGTCGTGATTCGATGACGCCGGACTGCTCCAGTTCCTTGTAGGCACGCGCTACCGTCCCCGCGGCGATGCCGAGGTCCGCGGCCAGGCTGCGCACTGTTGGCAGGCGGTTTCCAGGTTCCAGGACCCCGACGGCGATCAGGGAGCTGAGCTGCCGGCGGATCTGTTCGTAGGGCGGAACCGGGTCTGCGAGGTCGATGGAGATTCCGGCGGTCATGGCGTCGGCTGGTTCTGCTTGGGTTCGGTGCCCCTGGGAATCGCCCGGAAAAGGCTCCGGACAGGCGTAACCGCGACGACGACGGCAATGACTGCTACAACGACTCCTGTCATGTACACAGGACTCGGTCCGAGCTGATTGAAAGCCGGGAACAATGTTCCCCATGCTTCGGCGTTGCCAAGCATCATCACCGCTGACTGTGCCAGAAGGAAGGCTGCCAGGGTTCGGACAATCCGGTACATCGAAATGGCGCGCAGTGCGGCATCAAGCCCGCTCTCGTCCCCCACTTCGGGAAGACCTCGACGACGGCGCGTGGCCAGGATCGCGGCAGCGCCCATCAGTCCGACCCCCATCGTGAGAAAGAGGTTGGCGGGCCAGACGGGTGGGCCGACCAGGAGTGATTGGCCTGTACCTGTAAGGACGAGCGTTACCGCAAAGACCGTGGCCGAAACAATGCTGAAGGTGAGCAACCCCTTGGACACCGGCTGCCGCGGCCAACCGAGGGGCACCTCCGGGTGGCCATAGTTGCGGGCGATCAGTAACTCGCCTGCGGCAATGGTGAGCAGGACCAGGACGGCAGACACGGTGACGACAATCGCCGGGGCAAGGGAGCGCTGGCCTTCTACCGGAATGAAACCGAACCAGAACACCAGTGTCACAAGCGGCAAGACGGCAGCGACTCCCAGGACCGCTCCGAGGGAAACGCTGAGTTTTGCTGCGCCGTGGGTGCGGGGATCGGCGCGGAGAGCAGTGCCGCTGATGGCTTTCGCCGATGCCTGAAGCGAAGGAAGGACCGGCACCTTCCACCACCACATGACCAGCAGCACAGCCATGTTGACAAGACCCAAAACGTTGAACCACGACGATTGCCACGTTGCCCCAGGCGTCGGGAGGGCGGCAAAATTTCCCGCGATGCTGGCGAGGCCTGCGGCGATGGTGGCAACGGTCCGCAGCAGCCTGTTGGCTGCAATGGCTCGAAGCGTGCGGTTGTCGTCGCTGCTTAGCGTCTCCAGTTGGCGCCGCCGTGCGATGAGTACCAGGACGAGCCAGGTCCCTGCAATCAAAACCACTAAGGCGCCACCAAGCCACCCGGCAAGTTCCGAACCCGCGATCCTTCCATCCTGGCCCTGGCCTGTGTAGACCGTCGTTCCTATTGATGATGGGGGAGCGGGGACGGGGCGCACCGGAGCGTGAGCGGGCAGGGCTGCAATCGAGACTATGGCGGTACCGGCATAGGCAACGATCAAGACTGTTGTCCAGGCGAGTTTCGCCGGGAGGAAATCGCGGATCCTGCGGACGGTGAGTTCAGCGTACCTGTGCGGGGATTTGGGGGCCGGGTAGCTCCACTGGCCCAAGGCATGGACCACCAAGGACGCGGCGATCGGCCAAGCCAGGGCCGATAGGAGGTCTTCCGAGGTGAAGGGCGCATTTGGAGAGGTCGGATTGGCCCGGATCACACCCGCGCTCATGGCTCCTTGCAGGGAGCTGGCCATCCAGCCAATGATGCCGACCCACAGGCCGTGTGATGCCACAGAGGTGGCATCCGGCTTGGACCACACTTGTACCCGCAGGAACAGGTACACCAAGACGGCGCCCACGACGGGCCCCACCAAAAGCAACGGCGGCACATCAAAGGACACGGTAAAGACCCCCAAGTCTTAGAAACATTGTGTCAAGTATTTGATACAAAGACGTGGGAGTCAACCGTGCCGGTACCTAGTCGTCGAAAGGCTTGACCTGCTCCACGGAAACTATCTTCCGCTCGGATCCCCGCGCTACCTGGCACACGATGACCTCACCCGGCGAAAGAAAGGGATCCGCGGAGGGGAGGACTGCGCGCAGGTTTTGGGGCATGTGCTGCCCCAGTTGCTTCAGTGCGGTAGGCAGGGCGGGCCTGTGCGTGCAAACGGCTATGGGCAGTTGCTTGTCGAACAAGGCCTCGATGGCTGCAGCCGTCTTTTTCGGAGAACGCTGATGGTGGTGCTCGGTGAGCGCCTCCACCAACTTGACCTTCGCCCCCGACGCTTTCGCATAGGGCGCTATGGTTGCCACACAGCGGGTCCATGGACTGGTCACCAGGCGCTGCGGTTTCCAGACGTCAAGAAGGCGCTGCACCGCAATGGCCTGCCGCTGGCCAGTGGCCGCCAAAGGACGGTCGCCCTCGGCCTTGGTCCAGGACGATCGCGGCTTGGCTTTTGCATGACGGATCAGGATCAAAGGCCACGTGTCGAGTTCACCCCGGACGTGTGCCTTCTCCAGATATTCCAAGGGTTTTACGTCCGTGGGATTGCTGAGGAATGACGCCGCCCGGTCAGGGCTGCACCACATCACGCTGTCCACTTCCTTGCCATCGGGACGGAGCGGTTCACCGTTGACTTTGGCGGCCCAATACTGGACCACCTTGAGGCCCGCCGACACGTGATAGTGGATGGCCGGGAGGGGAATGCCCAGCGGTGCCCGCAGGCCAATCTCTTCCCACACTTCACGGGCAGCGCATTCCGGAACCGTTTCGCCGGCGTCGAGCTTTCCCTTGGGCCATGACCAATCGTCATAGCGGGGCCGGTGGATCAACAGAACCTCCAAGGCACCCTTGTTGAGGCGCCACGGAATGGCGCCGGCAGCGACGACGGCTACCGGCTCGCCGGGGTGGTCTGTCTGATCCTCCACGGGGGTATCGCTGTTCAAATCTTCCTTACCTCCGTGCCGACGCACGCTGGCGCGAACGCGACTCCAACAGCCAGGACTGCATGTCCAGCAACGGCTTGCCATCGGCATCCAGGTGGTGCCTGGTCCAGTGCCCTTGGTTATCCAAGTGCCAGCTGGCCGTTCCGTCGTCAACATAGCGGCGCATCAGATCCATGACCGTGGTGATGTCCTCCTTGCTGGACAGCTGCACCAGGGCCTCCACGCGGCGGTCCAGGTTGCGGTGCATCATATCGGCGGAACCGATGTACACCACGGGATCGCCGCCGTTGCCGAAGGCGAACACCCGCGAGTGTTCAAGGAAGCGGCCAAGGATGGACCTGACAGTGATGTTCTCGCTGAGGCCGGGAACACCGGGGCGGAGGGAGCAAATGCCACGAACCACGACGTCCACCTTCACGCCCGCCTGGGACGCGCGGTACAGGGCGTCGATGATGGCTTCGTCAACCATGGAATTGACCTTGATCTGCACCAGGCCGGGAATGCCGGCACGGGCGTTGCGGATTTCAGTTTCAATCCGCTCCACAAGGCCGGCCCGGACGGAGCGCGGTGCCACCAGCAGCCTCTTGAAGGTGGACTTCGGCGCATAGCCGGACAGCTGGTTGAAGAGCTTGGAAAGGTCTTCGCCCACCTGCTCGTTGGCGGTCAGCAAACCGAGGTCTTCGTAGTAGCGGGCCGTGCGCGGGTGGTAGTTGCCCGTGCCAATGTGGCAGTAGCGGCGGAGGCCATCCACTTCCTGGCGAACCACCAGGGACAGCTTGCAGTGGGTTTTCAGGCCGACGATGCCGTACACAACATGGACACCGGCCTGTTCCAGCTTGCGGGCCCAGGAAATGTTGGCTTGCTCATCGAAACGGGCCTTGATCTCCACCAGGGCCAGAACCTGCTTGCCGGCCTCCGCAGCATCGATCAGCGCGTCCACGATCGGGGAGTCACCGGACGTCCGGTAAAGAGTCTGCTTGATGGCCTGGACCTTGGGATCCGCTGCAGCCTGTTCGAGGAACGCCTGGACCGAGGTGGAGAAGGAGTCGTAGGGGTGGTGCAACAGGATGTCCCTGCGGCGCATTGCCGCGAAGACATTCGCCGCCTTGGAGGTCTCGGACTCGTTGAGGTAGCGGGATGTGTGCGGGACGTGTTTCGGGTAGTGGAGATCGGCACGGTCGATGCCGCTGATTGCGGAGAGCCCCCGCAAGTCCAGCGGCGCGGGTACGGAGTACACCTCGGACTCCTCAACACCCAGTTCCCTGATGAGCAGGGCCTTGATGTTCGGGTTGATGTCCGTGGTGACTTCCAAACGCACGGGAGGGCCAAAACGGCGTCGCAGCAGTTCCTTCTCCAAAGCCTGCAGGAGGTTCTCGGCGTCGTCCTCTTCAACTTCCAGGTCCTCGTTGCGGGTCACCCGGAAGGTGTGGTGTTCCAGGACCTCCATGCCCGGGAAGAGCTTGTCCAAGTGGACAGCGATGACTTCTTCCAAAGCGATGAACCGGGCAACGCGGCCGGGAATGGCACCTGCGCGCGGCCCGTCCACGGAGATCAGGCGGGGCAACTGGTCCGGAACCTTGACGCGGGCGAAGAGCTCCTTGTCACTGATCGGGTTGCTGACGATCACGGCCAGGTTCAGGGAGAGGCCCGAAATGTACGGGAAGGGGTGGGCAGGGTCCACGGCGAGGGGAGTCAGGATGGGGAAGACCTTCTCCTGGAACATGACGCTGATCCGCTGCCGGGCATCCTCGTCCAGCTCATGCCAATGCATGAGGTGGATGTGTTCGTAGGCCAGGGCCGGCCGGATCTGCTCGGCAAAAACGCGGGCGTGGCGTTCCTGCAGCTTGTGGGCCTCTTCACCGATCTGCTCCAGCACCTCGATGGGGCTGAGCCCCGCGGGGGAGGGGACAGCCAGTCCGGTGGCGATACGGCGCTTGAGGCCGGCCACGCGGACCATGAAGAACTCATCCAGGTTGGAAGCGAAGATCGAGAGGAAGTTGACGCGCTCCAGCAGGAACAGATCGGGATCCTCGGCAAGCTCCAGCACGCGGGAGTTGAAGGCAAGCCAGCTGAGCTCGCGGTCCAGGAAGCGGTCCGGGGAGATGTCGCCTTCGGGTTCCAGGCTCGGCGCGAATTCGGGAATATCGATGCGGTCCTGGGTGGCCCGCGAGGCCGGCACTTCAGAGGATCCGAAGCGCGGAGGCAGTGTCGCCCCCTTAGAGGTGGATCCGGCGATGCCGACGGGGTCCGGCTGCATGGGGCTCTCCTAAGCTCAGGACTGGGTTTCCTCCCACATTACAAGCAATCGCGGTGTCCGAATCCAATGAGCCGCCGCCTTTCCCTGCGGTGATCGCGCCAGGTTAATTTTTCGTTAACGGACCGTACATCACATCGGTGTCCCAGCGGACGAATCCCAGTTTCTGGTATAGGGCCACAGCAGCCTGGTTGTCGGCGTCCACGTACAGCATCACGGCGTGGAGGCCCTGATCCTGGAGGTGTTTGATTCCGGCAACAGTCAAGGCTTTGCCGAGCCCCGAACCCTGTGCGGCCGGAGTAACGCCCACCACGTACACCTCGCCGATTGCCGGGTGCGGCCCTTGCCGGGGGTGGACCTTGGTCCAGTGGAAGCCCAGGAGTTCGTCTGCGTCGTTGACGGCCAGGAAGAAGCCTTCGGGATCGAACCAGTCTTCTGCTTTCCGGGCCTCGAGGTCCTCGAGCGTCATGGAACCTTGTTCGGGGTGGTGGGAAAATGCGGCGCGGTTGGCGGCCAGCCACGCCTGTTCGTCCTGGCCCGGCACGAAGGCGCGCAGCGAAACGCCGTCCGGGAGGGCGGCGTCGGGCAGTGCGGATGTCGACGACATCAGCCGCATCTTCCACAGTTCGCGTACCGGCCCGTAACCGAAACGGGTGGCCAACTGCGCAGCGGCCTCGTGGCCGCCGTGCGACCAGGCGCTGAGGCCTTCAAGGCTCCGTTCCTTCTGCAGGGCGTCCAACAGCCGTCCGGCCACCCCCTGGTTCCGGTAACTGGGGTGGACGGCCAGTTCCAGGACTCCGCTGGCGTCCGGCGCGTCAACGACGACGGCGATTCCCGCCAGGTCTTCTGCCGTTGCCGGGTCTGAGCCTTCGATCGGCGCATACAGTGCGAAAGACACGACGGAATGATCGCCACCGTCGGCACCACGCAGCATCACCAGGGTCTGCTCGGACAGGGGCGGGTTCCCGTCGGACTCCTCCGCCGCGGCGGTGAGTGCCCTGAAATCCCTGAGGAGTTCGGCGTCCAAAGCGCCCTTGATGATCAGTACAGGCCAGTTCTCCGGGTGTGCTTGACTCATGGTGCAAGGCTATACGCCCCGGGCAAGCCCCGTAATTTGATGTCTCGGAGCAACGGCGGTAGTCTCGTTATCTCATTCGGCTTTGGCCGGGTACAGGGGGGATCCACCAGTGGGGTGGCCTCGATACGTTCGACCCGTATGTCCTCCACCAAGTAATGCAGGAAAGGCCGGGATCCGTGTGGATCCCGGCCTTTCCTGTGTCTATACCGTTCCTGTGTCTAAACCGTCAGGCTTCGGAGAGCTCGTCGTCGGGCAACCGCACCAGGGTGAGCCTGTAGCCGACGTTGCGGACCGTGCTGATGAGGTTCTCATGGTCCACGCCGAGCTTGGCGCGAAGACGCCTGATGTGGACGTCCACCGTGCGGGTGCCTCCGTAGTAGTCATAGCCCCAGACCTCGGTCAGCAGTTGCTGCCGGGTGAAGACGCGGCCGGGGTGTTGTGCCAGGTACTTCAGGAGCTCGAACTCCTTGAACGTCAGGTTCAGGGGTTGGCCGCTGACGCGGGCGGTATAGCTTGCTTCGTCAATAACGACGCCGGCGGCCCGGATTTCAGTCTGGGTTTCTTCCTCGCCGGGCACGGCACGCGCCATGGCCAGCCGGATGCGGGCTTCCACCTCGGCAGGTCCGGCGGAGTCGAGCACGATGTCGTCCACGGCCCAGGCCGAAGAAACAGCAGCCATGCCGCCTTCGGTAAGGATCAGCATCAAAGGCGCGCTGAGTCCGGTTGCCTTGAGCAATTGCGTCAGCGAGCGGGCTCCTACCAGATCCTTGCGGGCATCAAGGAAGACGATGTCCGTGGGATCGGTTTCGAGCAAAGCGGTTGGTTCTGCCGGGAGGATGTGCACGCGGTGGTTCAACAACTCCAAGGCAGGCAAAATGTCCACCGAAGAGCCGGTGCTGTTCGTCAGGAGCAGGATGTGCGACATAGTTCCTCCAATGGGCTGTACGCGCATCATCGGGCGTCGAAACCGGAGTTTCACCGGCCGGTCCCAGCGCCCCGCGGCCCTTGCCCGTTGTGACGGGATCGAGGCCAGGACAGTGCGCTGTTGAAGTCTGAGTATACCCATCAGTGCCCTGCGACACATGGATTCGTGACGGGTTGGCAGGGGAATTACGACATATTGGGCCGGTATAAGGCAGGATTGTCGGGAGGCCGTAGAAGGCGCATCGGATTGAGGTCGGGCACACAGTGAAGTCTTGGAGCATCGGGGTATTCGGACTCGTGGCGCTCGCAGCCATCGTGGCCAGCACCTTCGTTTCCCGGGAAGCCATGGTTGGCGTGGGCATCGTGGCGTCTGCAGCAGTAGGCATCGGCTGGCCGCATTTCCTGGGAGTTCCGGCCAAGAAGACGCTGGCAGCTGTCATTGGACTGGCCGGCGCGGGATCGGCAGTAGCTGCCGCGTACCTGCCTGCCCCTGGCTTCCTTGACGGAACTCCGGCTTTTGTTGCCCTTGGCGTGATGGCCGTCTTCATTGTCCAACTCGTCCGGGGCACGGGCCAGGCCCAACGCCTGGAGTCAACGCTTGGCTGCAGTGCCGGCGTGCTGCTCAACTGCCTGGGCGCAGGCTGGATAGCCGGTGCCAGGTTCAACGGCGTCAGGGAAATGGTCCTCGTTGCCGGCCTGAGCGCAGCCGTTGCGCTGTTGGTAGGCATCATCCGTTGGCCGGACCGCATCGTGGCGCCGCTCGGAGTGGTCATGGCGGGCCTCATGGGTCCCCTCGCCGGCCTCGTTTTCTCGGACATCGCTGTGCTGCCCGCTGCCTTGGTGGGTGTCGTGGTGGGTTCGGTGCTGGTGTGTTTCCGCCGCATGACCACCCTCAGGCGGGGGAGGCTTAACATTCCGGCAGCTGTTGGAATGGGCGTGGCCCCGGTCTGGGCCGTGGGCGCCTTGGCTTACTTCATAGACAAACTACTCATCTACTAGCGGTTAGGATTGCATCATGTCTGTACTCGCATTTGAAATCTTCTTCCTCGTTCTCCTTGGCCTGGCCAGCATCGCCATGGCGTGGTTTGCAGGATTTGTTGTCTACCGCCTTTTCAAGGGCCAGAAGTAAGCTTTCTGGTTCTGCAGCCCAACCGAGGTAACTGTTGTGCCTATTGAGATCCCCACAGATCTGACGCCCGAACTCGTTCCCCTTTCCTGGCTCATTGGTGAGTGGGAGGGCCGCGGCCGGCTCGGCAGCGGCGACGAGGATTCGGAACATTTCGTCCAGCACGTTTCGTTCACCCACAACGGCCTGCCGTACCTGCAATACCGGGCCGAGACCTGGATCAGCGACGACGCCGGCGCAAAGTTGCGTCCGTTGACAGTGGAGACCGGGTTCTGGGCGTTGGAGCGGAAACTTGAGGAAGGCGACGGCGGCCCCGGACTGATCCCGGCGGACATCGTTCCCGTTCTCAAAACGGCAGATGAAGTCGAAGAGCGCCGCAACAAGGACGGCGGATTCGATATCTCCGTCTCGATCGCCCACCCCGGCGGCATCACCGAGCTTTACTACGGCCAGATCAAGGGACCCCAGATCCAGCTGAGCACCGACATGGTGATGCGCGGGAGCCACTCCAAGGAATACACTGCAGCCACCCGGATCTTCGGCTTGGTGGACGGCAACCTCCTGTGGCGCTGGGATGTCGCAGCCAACGGCAAGACCCTCGAAGCCCACGCATCGGCGTTCCTGCACAAGGTTTCCTGACCCAAAGGGTTCACCGTACGTTCCGCGCAGCACGCCAGGCAGAAGGAGCAGAAAGTGACCGATCACCCCAAACCAGGCGGCTACGAGGGCCTTAAGGCCGTCTTCTTCAACGGCACCCTGAAGCCCTCCCCGCAACTCAGCAACACCGATGGCCTGATCCGGATCAGCCGGGACATCATGGAAAAGCAAGGCGTCACGACACGCCTTATCCGCACCGTGGACCACGACATCGCCAGCGGCGTCTATCCGGACATGCGTGAACACGGCTGGAAGACAGACGAATGGCCGGAACTCTATCCCGCTGTCCGTGACGCTGACATCGTGGTGGTTGCGGGTCCCATTTGGTTGGGCGACAACTCCTCCCAGACCAAGAAACTCATTGAGCGGCTGTATGCCCACTCCGGTGAGCTGACCAGCAAGGGGCAGTGGGCTTTCTACCCCAAGGTGGGAGGTTGCCTGATCACCGGCAACGAGGACGGCATCAAGCACTGTGCCATGAACGTGCTCTACAGTCTCCAGCACATCGGTTTCACCATTCCGCCCCAGGCCGATGCCGGCTGGATCGGTGCTGTGGGACCGGGACCCAGCTATTTGGACGAAGGATCCGGTGGCCCGGAGAGTGATTTTACTAACAGGAACACCACCTTCATGACCTGGAACCTGCTCCATATGGCCAAGCTCCTGCGTGATGCCGGGGGCATTCCCGCCTACGGCAACCTGCCCGAAGAGTGGAAGGCCGGCACCCGGTTCGATTTTGATAACCCGGAATACCGCTGAAGCGAAATATTGCCCAACCCGGAATACCCCTGAGCCGCAAGGACTTCTACTACATATGACTTACAAGAGCCCTCTGTTGTCGCGCCCTGGCGCCGTTGAAGATACCGGTCTGGACGAAGGCGTCGCGGCACACTACGGCGAACCGTTGCGTGAGCAGCGCGCTTTGGCAGCGGGCACCGCCGTCGTGGATCTGTCCCACCGCGGCGTGGTGACCGTGGCCGGACCGGACCGCCTGAGCTGGCTGAACACGCTGTCCTCCCAGCAGCTCACCAACCTGCAGCCGGGCGTCTCCAGCGAACTTTTGTTGTTGAGCGTCCAGGGGCGCATCGAGTTCGACGCGCGCGTCATTGACGACGGCGGGACCACCTGGCTGATCGTCGAAGCAGCCGAAGCGGCGCCCCTGGCTGACTGGCTGAACAAAATGAAGTTCATGCTCCGGGTGGAGATCGACGACGTCTCGGAGCAGTGGGCCGTGGTGGGGGCCACCAAACCGCTGGAGCAGTTCTCCTCCCGCCTTGTGTGGGAGGATCCGTGGCCGCACGTGGGTCCTGGGGGTTACGCGTACAGCATCGTGCCGGAGGAATCCCACCCCGGGCTGGAGCGGCCCTGGTACGAATTCCTTGTTCCCGCAGCTGAGCTCGAGACCGCGGTGGAGGGCCTCCCGCTGGCCGGCGCCATGGCAGCGGACGCGTTGAGGGTGGCTGCCTGGCGGCCCCGTCTGGGCGCGGAGACCGACGAGAAGACGATTCCGCATGAACTGGATCTGCTGCGCACCTCGGTGCACCTGAACAAGGGTTGCTACAAGGGCCAGGAAACCATCGCCCGGGTCCACAATCTCGGGCACCCGCCGAGGCGGCTGGTGTTCCTTCAGCTCGATGGTTCCCAGCACACCTTGCCGGCTGTGGGCAGTGTTGTATTTGCCGGGGAACGCAAGGTGGGTACTCTGACATCGGTGGCGCAGCACTTCGAGATGGGCCCTGTGGCGTTGGCCGTGATCAAGCGGTCCGTTTCCGCGGAGGAAACCCTCACGGTGATGGACGGCGAGGAGCCTTACATCGCAGCCCAGGAAGTGATCGTCGCCCCCGACGCCGGACAGGTTGTCGGGCGCCAGACTGGATTCCTGAAGGGACCCCACCGATGACCCCAAGCGATGGCCCTGCTGCCACAAACGACCAGACAGGCCCCGATGAGGAGACGCTGGCTCTGGCCCATGCCCTGTTCGACGCCGCCCGTGAGGGAAACACGGAGTTGCTGCGGGGCTATCTGAACGCCGGAGCCCCCGCCACCCTCACCAACGCGGCAGGGGATTCGCTGTTGATGCTCGCGGCCTACCACGGACATGAGGACGCCGTGCAGTTGATCATCCACCATGGTGCCGATGTCAACGCTGCGAACGACCGCGGACAGACGCCTCTCGCAGGCGCCGTTTTCAAGGGATATACCGGGGTCGCCAGGGCCCTGTTGGATGCGGGAGCGGATCCCGACGCCGGTACGCCCAGCGCGCGCGACGCCGCCTCGATGTTCGCCCGCACGGAAATCCTGGCCCTCCTGGGCTGACCGGGCTTTCCAGGTAAACCCCGGCCGCAGCAGCAGCCGGGGTTTACTTGCACCTGATTACTCCACGTGGAATAGTTGTTGTGGAATATTCTTGATGGGAGGAGCAGGCTGTGGCCAAAAGTGCTGAGTTGACGCCGTTGGGCGTTGCGTCATTGGCGCTTCTCGCCGAGCAACCCATGCATCCCTACGAGATGTACCAGGTGCTGATGGCCCGTCACGAGGACCGGTTGGTCAAGGTCCGTCCGGGCACGCTCTATCACGCGGTCGGACGGCTTGAGGAACACGGACTCGTGGAGGCGACAGGGACGGAGCGCGAAGGCAACCGCCCCGAGCGGACCACGTATCGGATTACGGAGGCTGGACATGCGGCATTGGACGCGCGGCTCCAGGCCATGCTCGCTGCTCCCGTCAACGAATACCCCGTCTTTCCCCATGCCATTGCCGAAGCGCACCACCTCCCCGCGGAGGTGGTGACCGGCCTCTTGGAGGACCGGCTGGTCGCCTTGAACGCCGACCTCGACTTCCTGGTCCATGCCGAGGAGGCCGTGACGGCCAAGGGGCTGGACCGCAAATACTGGATCGACATCACTTATCAGCAAGCCATGCTTCGAACCGAGATCGCGTGGATCCGCGGTCTCCTTGAGGAGTTGGGCACCGGGCAGCTGCCCTGGGATGAACCCCGCCCTGCCCTCACCGGACTTTCAAACAAGCCAAAGGAATCCCTTGGAAAACATAGCTAAGCCATGGCCCGCACTGTGGTCACTCGTGGTTGGCTTCTTCATGATCCTCATCGACACCACCATTGTGTCGGTCGCGAATCCGCGGATCATGGAAGGCCTCAATACTGACATCAACGCCGTTATCTGGGTCACCAGCGCCTACCTGCTGGCCTATGCAGTACCCCTTCTCATCACCGGCAGGCTTGGTGACCGCTTCGGACCCAAGAACCTGTACCTCATCGGCTTGGTGGTCTTTACCCTGGCCTCGCTGTGGTGCGGCCTTTCCGGCGACGTGACCATGCTGATCGCTGCCAGGGCGGTGCAAGGACTCGGTGCCGCCATGATGACTCCCCAGACCATGGCCGTCATCACGCGTATCTTCCCGCCGGACCGGCGCGGTGCCGCCATGGGCCTGTGGGGAGCCACTGCAGGCATGGCCGTACTGGTGGGCCCCATCCTGGGCGGCGTGCTGGTCGACAGCCTCGGCTGGGAGTGGATCTTCTTCGTCAACGTCCCGATCGGTCTTGTGGCTTTCATCCTGGTCATGCGGTTCGTACCCAAACTGACCACGCACAGCCACTCCTTCGACGTTCTGGGCGTGCTGCTTTCCGCCGTCGGCATGTTCTTGCTGGTATTCGGAATCCAGGAAGGCCAGACCTACAAGTGGGGCACTGTGACTGGGTTCATTTCGGTGTGGGGCCTGATCATCACCGGTCTCGCGGTTCTCGTGGTCTTTGTCCTCTGGCAGTGGATCCTCGAACGCCGCGGAGGTGAACCGCTGCTTCCCCTGGGGCTGTTCAAGGAACGCAACTTCTCCTTGGGCAACACCACCATCATGGCTGTCGGCTTCACGGTGACAGCGTTCCCTTTGCCCACCATCTTCTACTACCAGACCGTCCGGGGCCTGACGCCGACCCAGTCGGCCCTGCTCATGATCCCCATGGCAGTGATCTCAGGTGCCCTGGCGCCGTTCGTGGGCAAGCTGATCGACCGGGCCAACCCCCGATGGTTCGCATCCTTCGGCCTGCTTTGCCTCTCCGGAGCCCTGTTCTGGACCGCTTCCTTGCTGGGCCCGGACACTCCCATCTGGATGTTCCTGCTGCCCAGCGCCTTGCAGGGTGTGGCCAATGCCTTCATTTGGGGGCCAGTGTCCAACGCCACCACCCGCAACCTGGAACCGCGCCAGGCCGGTGCCGGATCGGGCGTCTTCAACACCACGCGCCAGATCGGTGCCGTGCTGGGTTCGGCTGCGATCGCTGCCCTGATCCAGTCACGCCTGGCGGCTGAGCTCCCGGCCGCGCCAGCAGGCGCGCCGGTCGGCGAGGTCTCCATGGGCGGCACTTTGCCGGAATTCCTGCACGCGGGATTCTCGACGGCGATGAGCCAGTCCATCATGCTGCCGGCCTTCGCGATCCTGCTGGGCGCCGTCGTCGCTCTGTTCTTCGGCAAACCGAAGTCTGTTTCCGGTTGGGGCGCGAAGGCTCCTGCCCAGGCTGAAACGGCCGACGCCGAACTCCAGCGCTAAGCGTGGAGTCTTTGTCCGGCTGATGCCCTGGGGGAGACTCCCCGAAGGGCATTGGCTGGACAAAACTCCGGGCGGAATCAGCCGAGGAGCACGCTCGCGTGAAGCCCGCCCGTGGCGAAGCCGAGGCTGCGGGCCATCGCGAGTGCTCCGGTGTTGCTCACATCTGCCTTCCATTGCAGGGTCAGTCCGGCAGCAAGTGCTTCGTGGGCGGCGATCGAAGCAGCCAACCTTCCGATTCCGCGCCTGCGCCACGGGGGAGCCACCAGCACTCCCATGTTGGCCAGGATTCCCTCCCACTCGGAGTAGGCGCCGCAGGCCACAGGGGTGGGTTGCTCCTCTTCCGGATGCATGATGGTGAAGCGGTGCTCCAGGTTTTGGAGTCCCACTTCATTCACATCGTCGGGAGGGCATAGACCTTCCAGGCTGATGGCCTCGGGATTGCCGTGGGAAACCGTGAGGTCTTCGGACGGCTGCTGCAGGGGAAGGTCGTCTGCGAAGAACAGGGCCGACGAGCCAAGTCCGTGCCCGCCGTGCGACCGCGTCAGCGTCAACAATGTCACGTGCTGGGCCAACTCGGTATCGGGGATTCCCTCCGCCGCGTCCATTGCCCACTGCGGACCCACCAAGGCCGACACCCCGAACAGCCGCAGGAAAACCAGTGCACGGGCTGAGTCGTCAACGCGGATGATCCTGGCGTCGGGGTCGCCCGGAGCAGTCCCTTCAGGGGCGAGTGCGGCAGCGGCGCCGGCGAAAGCGTCGTCGTCGAGCCCCAAATGGCGAGCCCACGCCAGCTGGATGATTGCAGCGGACGTGGGCTCCAGAGTCATGGATTCAGCCTAGCCGAACAGGACCGATGCTTCGTCGTAGCGGTGCTGCGGCACGGTCTTGAGCTTGCCGAGGGCTTCCTCGAAGCCCACGTGCGAGATATCCGTGCCCTTGAGGGCAACCATGGTGCCCCAGCGGCCTTCGACCACGGAGTCGATGGCAGCCATGCCGAGCCGGGTAGCCAGGACGCGGTCGTAGGCCGTAGGCACGCCACCGCGTTGGATGTGGCCGAGGATGGTGGCACGGGTTTCAATGCCTGTACGGGCCTCGATCTCGGGGGCCAGCTGGTCGGCGATGCCACCCAGGCGGGGGCGGCCGAAAGTATCCAGGCCGCGCTCGGAGTGCGGGGATTCCATGTGGTCCGGGACGAAGCCCTCCGCCACAACCACCAAAGGGGCGCGGCCACGGTCGTGGGCTTCCTGTACCCACTCCGTGATCTGTTCGATGCTGGCTTTCTGCTCCGGAATCAGGATCGCGTGGGCGCCCGCTGCCATGCCCGCGTGGAGGGCAATCCAGCCAACGTGCCGTCCCATGACCTCCGCGATCATGCAGCGGTGGTGCGACTCGCCGGTGGTGCGGAGCCGGTCGATGGCTTCGGTCGCGATTTGGACTGCGGTGTCGAAGCCGAAGGTGTAGTCAGTGGCATCGAGGTCGTTGTCCACGGTCTTGGGCACGCCAACGATTTTCAGGCCGGCGTCGGTGAGGCGCTTGGCCGCAGCCAGGGTTCCCTCACCTCCAATGGCGATGATGGCGTCAATGCCCAGGCGTTCCATGTGGGCCTTGATGACATCGGGACCGCCGCCGTTTTCGAACGGATTCGTCCGGGAAGTACCCAGGATGGTTCCACCTTGCTTGGCGATACCGCGGACCATGGTGCGGGGGATGTCTATGACATCGCCTTCAACCACACCGCGCCAGCCGTCGCGGAAGCCGACGAATTCCTGGCCGTGGATGGCAATGCCTTTGAGGACTGCTCCCCGGATCACTGCGTTGAGTCCGGGGCAGTCGCCACCGCTGGTAAGAATGCCAATTTTCATGTTTGCTCACTCATGGCTTGGAGGAATACGTGCAAGAGCGCCACGCTGAGCTCCCCATGATTGTAGACGGGCATGTGGGGTAGGACACAAACGGTTACCTTCGAGCACGGATGTGCGGTGCTGGAAACATGGCCGAAATCAGCGAAAAGCGCCCCGCCGGGCCGGCGGGGCGCTTCATGTTCTGTCCGGGTTCGGCAGGTTTGCCCGAATGGTTACCGGGAGCGTTGGCTGATGAAGGATTCGAGGGCGATCTTGTTGTTCTGGTCCGGAAGGATGAGCCAGCCGAGGATGTACACCACCACTGCCGGCCCGGGGAGCAGGCAGAAGAGCAGGAAGGCCACCCGGACGTAAGCCACATCCACCCTGAGCTTCGCGGCGATGCCTCCGCACACGCCACCCAGCCAGCGTTGTGGTCCCCGCTTCAGGCCGAAGCCCCTGACGATGCTGAAGAACTTGTCCATGGCTACACACTTCCCTGTTGTGGTTGCTTTGTCACGTGGATCGGATGGATCGGGTGGATCACGGGGCAGGGCTCTTGGATTTCGCGGAGCCCTTACGGGCCGAGAGGAGTCCGCCGACCACCAGTGCGGCCCCGGCTCCGATCATCAGGCCTATCAGCACATAGGTACCGTTCAATGACACCCAGCCAAGAGTGGAGATGATGATCAGTGCCGCCAGGGCCACCACGATCAGACCCCACACTACGGTTCCAATGCGGGCCTGCCTGGGTTCGTCCTCCTCTTGGTGTTCCACCCGGAAGCTGGGCTCCAAAGGCGGTGTGAGGGGGATCGGCTGGAGACCGGGCTTCGGCAGGGCTTCCGTAGGGCGGGTTTCCTTGGGCAGTGGCTCGGTGGGCTGAGATCCGGGGGTCGTGAAGGGCTCGTTCGTGCTCATGTCAGTTTCCTTCCTTGATGGTCACGTTGCTGAAGGTTCCGTCGATTTCCACTACGAGGTTGGCCCCGGGTTTCCCGGTGTTGTAGAGGGTGCTGTCGTCCTGGAGCCGGCCACCGCGGTCTGCGCCGCGTTCGTTGAGGTTGCCGAAAGTCATGTCTGCCTTGACCTCCACGGGAACATCGTCCGGGATGATGACCGTGACGTTGCTGGCGGTTGCGTCCACAGGGACCAGGACCTCGGAGATCAGCGGCGGCGTGGTGGTGACATTGCTCAGGTCCACAGTTCCCTTGGCTCCGGTGACGCTAATGCCTTGGCGTGCCTGTTCCAGGCTTGTCGGTGCCCAGTTGACGTCGTGGAAGGTCCAGCGATCGCCATTCCGGGGAACTACATTGAAGATTCCGCCAACGATCAGGGCTACGACGGCCAGGAAGCCCAGGAGGCCGGATGTCCGTCCCCGAAGTCCCGCGACCAGGATGCCCAGGCCCAGCACGGCAGCACCGGTTGCCCACACCACGGCGTTGGCGGTGTTGCCCAGATCAATGACGTTGCCGGCGTCGAGCGCCTTCAACGTGCCGCCGGCCAGGAGCGCTGCACCGGCAGACACTGCGACGATGGCCGCGCCGGGTCCCTTGCGTTTGGGTGTGGCCGGTTTTTGTTCCCACCCCTGCGGCGGAGTAGGGCCGTGCGGGGGAGTGGGGCCGAACGGAGGACGCGGACCGGAAGGAGGGGTCGGCCCGGAACCGTAATTGCCCGGACCGTAACTGCCCGGACCGTAAGCTCCGCTGCGTGATCCCGCAGGTGTGCCCGCACCGTAGACAGGTACGCCGGCATTGGTTCCCGTGGCCGGGTAGGAGGCCGGAGCACCGTACGCTGCGGTTCCGCCAGGTGCGGCCGCGTAGTTCTGCGGGCTCATGGGCGCGGCTCCTTTCGACGCTTTGTTCCGCTGGACCAGGAAGTAGATGAGGTAGAAGACACCGCCCATCCAGAAAAGCGTCCAGAACAGGCCGGGAAGCCCGTTCCAGCCCCATCCCCAGAAACCGCGGCCCAGGCTTGGAAGTCCGATGATGACCGTGATCAGAGCACCTGTCATGCCACCCGACCACCGTCCGGCGCCTGCCTCTTGGACGTGGATCCGGCCATCGGGTTCGGGCAGGAGTGCCCACGCGATGCCGTAGAGGAGGACCCCGACACCGGCGAAGAGCGCAAGGACAATGAAGATTCCGCGCACGATCAACGGATCAATGCCGAACCGGTGGGCTACACCGCTGGCAACCCCGCCGATCCAACGGTCAGGTCCACGGCGGATGCCCTGGTCCCGGATCCAATCGAAGAAGTTCTGTTGGGGCGCCTGGGGAGCGTCCTCCGCCGGCGCGTAGGTCCCGGCAGCAGGGCCAGTGCTGGCAGACGCTCCGGCAGTGGGCTGGTCCGACGCCCCGGAAGGTGATCCGGAAGCTCCGGTGGAAGCGCTGGAGCCGGACGAGCCGGCGGTGTCGCTGGAGCCGGACGGGCCGGCGGTGCCGGACGCTCCGGGTTCCTCTGGGTTCATGCTGTTCGCGTTCATACTTCGATCCTGCCGCCCGGGCCCACATGCCCTCTACTGGGGGATACCCTGAATGATCCCTGAGAGAGCCCCTGACCCTGCCGGAATCCGGTTCGGGGAACCCTGATCCGTGCTTGGATTGGTACATGAGAACCGCCGTTGAACGCCCCCCGCTGGTCCGCAGCAGCGACCGCATGATCGCGGGCGTCTGCAGCGGCCTGGCGGATCACCTGGGGTGGCCGGTCAAGTTTGTGCGGCTTGGCATGGTGCTGGCCAGTTTTGCCGGCGGGGCAGGTGTGGCGTTCTATGCATGGCTGTGGACCATGGTTCCCACCGCGGATGAGAACGCCAAGCGCAATGCCCGCCGACCGGCGTCGCCCATTGCTCCTGCCGTGAGCCTGCCGCCTGTGGCCCCTGGAAGCATTGACACCGCCCGGGCGCCAAGGGCGTACGACGCCGGCGCCGCACCGGCGGCTTTCAGCGGACCGGCGGTGGCTGGTGCTCCGGGCGGCGGGTCGGCAGCCACCGGAGCCACAGGTCCCGCCGCAACAGCTCCGGACGCAGGCGCAAACCCGCCCGGAGGCTGGTGGGACGGCAGCGCCCTGGCATCGTGGTTCTCGTTCCGGAAGATTCAATACGGCAAGGAGATCCTCCTCGGTGCCGCGCTGCTTCTGGTTGCTGCCATTCTGATCGCCCGCCAATTCGGGGTCGACGTCCCCTTGGGCACTCTGATTCCGGCAGCAGCCATCCTCGGTGGTGCGGCGATTGCCTGGATGCAGCTGGACGAAACCCGCAGGGCCGGCCTGGTGGACAAGACGAAGGCCGACCAAGCCGGTGGCTGGGTCCGTCTCGCAGCGGGCCTGGCGCTGGTTGTGGCAGGCGTCCTGGTGATGGTATCGGGGTCGGGCTCCTGGGAACAGACCTGGCTTGCCCTGCTGGCCTCCGTGGCGGTCCTGGGCGGCGTTGCCTTGGTGTTGCTGCCCTGGGGGCTGAAATTCTGGAAGGACCTCGAAACAGAGCGGGCCGGCCGTGTCCGGGAGACCGAGCGCGCTGAAATCGCCGCCCATCTGCACGACTCAGTGCTCCAGACCCTCGCACTGATCCAGCGGCGGGCGGGATCCGAACAGGACGTGGTCCGCTTGGCACGTGCGCAGGAACGCGAACTCCGGACCTGGCTCTTCAGCGACCCCGCCAAGGAAACGGGCCTCCTGGCTGAACGGATCAAGGCGATCGCAGCCGAAGTGGAGGACTCCCACGGCAATGCGGTGGAAGTGGTCACCGTGGGCGATACCGAAATGACGGAACGGCACGAGGCCCTGGTGCAGGCGGCCAGGGAAGCGATGCTCAACGCGGCCCGGCATGGCGGCGGGACAGTATCGGTCTACCTTGAGAGCACTGACGGCAACACTGAGATCTTCATCAAGGACCGCGGCCCCGGTTTCAACCTTGACGCTGTTCCCGACGATCGCCTGGGCGTCAAGGAATCAATCATCGGCCGGATGAAACGGCACGGTGGAACCGCGGTCATCAACAGCAGCAGCGACGGCACGGAAGTCCGCTTGGCCCTTCCGTCAGCACCTTCGGAGGCGAATGAGCAGCGGAAAGGTGAAGCTTTCATGAGTGAGGCTCGAAACAGTGAAGTCCGGAACGGAGAAATGAAGCAATGACGATCAATCCTGATGGTGGTCCGGGACGCACTGTGCGGGTGGTGATCGTGGATGACCACACCATTTTCCGCTCCGGGCTGAAGGCCGATCTTGACGCACGCATGGACGTAGTGGGCGAAGCCGGAACGGTGGAGCAGGCCATCGCAGTAATCGCGGAAACGCGCCCCGAGGTAGTGCTCCTGGATGTTCATCTTCCCGGCGGCCTGGGCGGCGGCGGCCGTGAGGTCATCGCCGGTTCCTCGGCCTTGCTGGGTACCACCAGTTTCCTGGCCCTGAGCGTGTCCGACGCCGCGGAGGACGTGGTTTCGGTGATCCGGGCCGGCGCCCGTGGTTACGTCACCAAGACCATTTCCGGCAAGGAAATTTCCGACGCCGTGATCCGGGTTGCCGATGGAGATGCCGTGTTTTCTCCCCGGCTCGCAGGATTCGTGCTGGACGCCTTCGGAACGGCTCCGGCGGACATCGCGGATGATGAACTGGACAAGCTCTCCGCCCGGGAACTCGAAGTCATGCGGCTCATCGCCAGGGGATACAGCTACAAGGAAGTTGCCAAGGAGCTGTTTATCTCCATCAAGACAGTGGAAACGCACGTCTCAGCCGTCCTGCGGAAACTCCAGCTCTCCAGCCGCCATGAACTCACCAAGTGGGCAGCGGAGCGACGCCTCCTCTGACGCTTGCTCACATCCCGCGGGGGATTTCCCAACGCTTGCTCACATCCCGCGGGGGATTTCCCAACGCTTGCTCACATCCCAAGCCTTAAACGCAAACGCTCTTCCACCTGCCACGGTGGAAGAGCGTTTGCGTTGGCTGCTTGCTACTTGGCCTTGCCCAGGAATTCCTGGATGCGGCGGACACCTTCAGCGAGGTCGTCGTCGCCCAATGCGTAGGAAAGGCGGACGTAGCCGGAGGGGCCGAACGCCTCGCCCGGAACCACGGCTACTTCGACTTCGTCGAGGATGAGCGCGGCGAGTTCAGCCGAGGTGCTCGGCCGGACCGGGCCGTTCGAGGTTTCGAATTCCTTGCCCAGCAGACCGCGGACGTCCGCGTACACGTAGAAGGCGCCGGTCGGCGTCGGGCATTCAACGCCGTCAATCGCGTTGAGTCCGGCGACGATCGCCTTGCGGCGCCGGTCGAAGGCCACCTTCATTTCGTCGACGGCGGTCAGCGGACCCGTGAGGGCAGCGGCGGCTGCGATCTGCATGATGTTGGAGACGTTGGACGTGGCGTGCGACTGCAGGTTGGTAGCGGCCTTGATGACGTCGGCAGGGCCGATCATCCAGCCGACGCGCCAGCCGGTCATGGCATAGGTCTTGGCAACGCCGTTGAGGATGACCACCTTGTCGCCAAGCTCCGGAGCGGCCGTGGCGATGGAGGTGAACTGGACGCCGTCGTAGGTCAGGTGCTCGTAGATTTCGTCCGTGACGACCCACAGGCCCTTGGATGCCGCCCACTTGCCGATCTCCGCAACCTGTTCCGGGCTGTAGACGGCGCCGGTCGGGTTGGAGGGGGAAACGAACAGAAGGATCTTGGTCTTGTCCGTGACAGCTGCTTCAAGCTGCTCGATGGTCACCAGGTAGCCCTGCTCCGGCCCGGCGAAAACCTCGACGGGCACGCCGCCGGCCAAGCGGATTGCCTCCGGGTAGGTGGTCCAGAACGGGGTGGGGATGATGACTTCGTCGCCCGGATCCACCAGGGTGGCAAAGGTGTTGTACACGGCCTGCTTGCCGCCGTTGGTCACCAGGACCTGGGCGGGATCGACCTTGTAGCCCGAGTCGCGGAGGGTCTTCTCCGCGATGGCCTTCTTCAGCTCCGGAAGCCCGCCCGCTGGGGAATAGCGGTGGTACTTCGGCTGCCCGGCTGCCTCGATGGCTGCCTGGACGATGTAGTCGGGGGTGGGGAAATCCGGTTCGCCGGCACCGAAACCAATCACGGGACGACCCGCGGCCTTCAGTGCCTTGGCCTTGGCGTCAACGGCAAGGGTGGCGGACTCGGCAATGGCTGAGATTCGCTGTGAAATGCGGGCGGCAGTTGTTCCGGCAGACATCTATGTACCGTTCTTCGCAGGCAGCTCGTGGGCTGGATGATGGGATTCGACGTAAACTACCTTATGCTGTTCTGCGGAGCTCCCGCGTGCCCACCCGGCTTTGTGACTGATAATGCTGGTCACAGGCCGAAAAGGGGACAGGGAGGTCCGGAACAAGGCCGGTTCGACTATCGCGAAATTCTTGCGTAGACTGGTTCACCGGTGTTGAAAAGCATCACAGGCTGAAGTGCGGCCTGAAACATGGATTCGATCCATAGGGTAGTGGCGCAATTGGTAGCGCAGCGGTCTCCAAAACCGCAGGTTGCAGGTTCGAGTCCTGTCTGCCCTGCGCAAGCTGTTCCGGCGGAAACGCCGGGGCACGCGCAGCAACCATGGCTCTGATCAGAGTCGGGTCAACGACTTTGCAAGGTGAGTGAGGACCAGGTGACCGAAACAGCTGCCAGCAGCTCGAAGGGCCGTCCCGCCAAGAAAGCCGATCGCGGCTTCTTCGCCCGTATTGCACTCTTCGTACGCCAGATCATCGGCGAGCTGAAGAAGGTCGTTGCACCCACCCGCAAGGAACTGATCAATTACACGCTCGTGGTGCTGGTGTTCGTGGTCATCATGATGGTCATCGTCACCCTTCTGGATCTCGCCTTCGGCACGGGAGTCAGCTGGGTCTTCGGTGGGTCAGGCGCTACGGACCGCTAAGCGGATCTGTCCGCAAACTGTGTGAAATCCCTTGGTTCGCCGGGAATTTTGCGGGGTTTGCGGAATTGAGCCATTTAAATAGGCATGTTAGGCAATGAGGAAGCAGGAGACCAAGTGTCTGAGCAGGAGCTCGAGGTAAACGAGACTGAGCTGGGCGAATCCGCCGAGGACTCAGCCGGCGCCACGGCAATTGTCGCGGAAGAGTCCGAGGTCGATTCCGCTGCGCCCGAATCTGCCGACGTCGACTCTGAGGATTCCGAAGAGGACTTCGAGTCCGACGTGGATGAAGAGTCCGATGACGCGTCCGGCGAGGCTGCCGACGTCGAGACCGCGGAAGAGTCCGACGGCGACCAGCTGGCTGCCGCTGCTGCAGCAGCGCCTGCTGATCCCGCGGAGGAGTTCAAGGCCAAGCTGCGCCGCCAGGAGGGTGACTGGTACGTCATCCACTCCTACGCCGGTTACGAAAACCGCGTCAAGGCCAACCTTGAGACCCGCATCCAGACCCTGGACATGGAAGATTACATCTTCGAGATCCAGGTGCCCATGGAAGAGGTCGTCGAGATCAAGAATGCGCAGCGCAAGGTTATCAACCGCGTCCGCATCCCCGGTTACGTCCTGGTCCGCATGGACCTGACCGACGCCTCGTGGGGCGCCGTCCGTCACACCCCCGGTGTTACCGGCTTCGTGGGCAACGCCCACAACCCGGTCCCGCTCCGCCTTGACGAGGTCTTCTCCATGCTCGCCCCGGTCTTCGAAGAAGAGCAGGCAGAGCAGGGCAAGCCGGTCAACAAGCAGAACCAGGCCCCCGTGGCCGTCGACTTCGAGGTCGGCGAGTCGGTCATCGTCAAGGAAGGTCCGTTCGAGACCCTTCCGGCAACGATCTCCGAAATCAAGCCCGAGTCCCAGACCCTGGTGGTTCTGGTCTCGATCTTCGAGCGCGAAACCCCGGTGACGCTCGCATTCAACCAGGTCACCAAGATCTAGCTGATTCCAAAATTTCGCTCCTGTCCTGCCTGCTTAGCAGTTCGGGAGCGGCCGGCCGCCTCGCCATGGCGGCCACCAACCTGGGACGCGCTCCTGTGTCCCAGGAAGCTATTGAGAGAAGGACCCTACATTGGCTCCCAAGAAGAAGGTCACCGGCCTCATCAAGCTGCAGATCCAGGCAGGTGCCGCTAACCCGGCTCCGCCGATCGGTCCTGCACTTGGCCAGCACGGTGTCAACATCATGGAATTCTGCAAGGCGTACAACGCTGCAACGGAATCCCAGCGCGGAAACGTTATCCCGGTTGAAATCACGGTCTACGAGGACCGTTCCTTCACCTTCATCACCAAGACCCCGCCGGCTGCAGAGCTCATCAAGAAGGCTGCAGGCGTCGCCAAGGGTTCGGCTACCCCGCACACCGTCAAGGTTGCCAAGCTGACCCAGGCACAGGTTGAGGAAATTGCTTCCACCAAGATGGAAGACCTGAACGCCAACGACATCAAGGCTGCTGCCCTGATCATCGCCGGCACCGCCCGCTCCATGGGCATCACGGTCGAAGGCTAGAACCCTCGAAGGCCTATCGTGGCCTTCACCCGCCGGGCAACCGGTATCTGAAACATTGAAATGTCGCAGGATCCTTGCCGGATCCCCGACTGTGGCAGGGCCCAGCGCGGTCCGCAGACCACAACTGCACAAGGAGAAACAGCAGCATGGCAAAGCGCAGCAAAGCATATGAGGCAGCCGTAGCCAAGATCGAGGCAGACAAGGTCTACGCCCCGTTCGAGGCCATCACCCTCGCGAAGGACACCAACCCTTCCAAGTTCGACGCAACCGTTGAGGTCGCTTTCCGCCTGGGCGTCGACCCGCGTAAGGCCGACCAGATGGTTCGTGGCACCGTCAACCTGCCCCACGGCACCGGTAAGACCGCCCGCGTCCTCGTTTTCGCAACCGGCGACAAGGCTGAAGCAGCAATCGCTGCCGGCGCCGACTTCGTTGGTTCCGATGACCTGATCGAAAAGATCGCCGGCGGCTGGACCGACTTCGACGCCGCAGTGGCAACCCCTGACCTCATGGGCAAGGTTGGCCGCCTCGGTAAGGTTCTCGGCCCGCGTAACCTCATGCCGAACCCGAAGACCGGCACGGTTACCCCGGACGTCACCAAGGCTGTCAACGACATCAAGGGCGGCAAGATCGACTTCCGCGTCGACAAGCACTCCAACCTTCACTTCATCATCGGCAAGGTGTCCTTCGACGCCACCAAGCTGGCTGAGAACTACGCAGCAGCACTGGAAGAGGTGCTTCGTTTGAAGCCGTCCGCTTCCAAGGGCCGCTACATCCAGAAGGCTACCGTTGCCACCACGTTCGGCCCGGGCATCACCGTTGACCCGAACGTCACCAAGGTTCTCACCGACGCGTAAGCTTCGCGAGCACTGGCTCTGAAAAGGACCGTCCGGCTTTTGCCGGGCGGTCCTTTTTCTGTCCCTGCCTGCATTCGCTTCCAGCCTGTTTTCTTGTCTCCGTCTGTTCCGCGCGGGAGGCGGGCCGTAGGCTGTGGTGCGTGACGTCGTCGAACATCTCAGGGCCTTCCGGATTGACCGTGGAACGGATCCGTGTTCCCACGAGTCCGGACGCCGCAGATGCCCCTGACTTCCAGGCCTTTCACCAACTGAACGTCGTCCACGCCATGGAACTGTGGGGCAACCTGGACCGCTGCGCTACCCTGGCCGAGGCCGTCCTTTTCTGGCAGGGAAATGAATACGAAGAGCGCCAGGTCCATCTGGCCCGCCTCGATGGTGAGGTGGTGGGTTGCGGCACTTTGACGCTGCCCCTGAGTGAAAACACGACGACGGCGGGTGTGGACGTGCTTGTCGACGCGCCCTTCCGGCGCCGTGGCTTTGGATCCCGGATCCTGGCCCTGTTGGAGGAACTGGCCAGTGGCCGCGGGCGGGTTTCGTTCGATGCATACTGCGGAGAACCCATCGCGCCCGTCGAGGCCGGCGTGGAGTTGTTGGAGGCCAAGTCCGGCTCAGGCGGTGTGCCTTTGGACGCGGCATCCACACGCTTTGCCCTCCGCCACGGTTACTCGTTGGAGCAGGTCGAAACGAACAGCACGCTTGCCTTTCCCGTTTCCGGGGAATCGCTTGGGGTCCTGGAAGCGGAGGCCTTGAGACGCTCGGCGGGCTACAGCGTCCTGGGCTGGAAGTCGCGTTGCCCGGACCACCTCGTGGGCGCTTTCGCCCGCCTCAAGAGCCTCATGAGCACAGAGGTTCCCATCGCGGGCCTCGGGTGGGAAGGCGAGGTGTGGGACGCTGCCCGGGTCCGCCGGGAGGAAGCCACCTGGCAAGCCAGCGGTGTGGAGTCCGCCGTGTGCGCAGCCCGCCACGACGCTACGGGGGAGCTGGCCGCCTATACGGTCCTGACGCACCGTGAAGAGGCGCCGGCGGTGATCTACCAAGAGGACACCTTGGTGGCTCCCGGGCACCGGGGACACGGTTTAGGGATGCTGGTGAAAACCGGCAACCTTCGCCGCGCACAGGAACTCTGGCCGGACGCCACGTCGGTCATGACATGGAACGCCGTTGAAAACCAGCATATGCTGGCCATAAATATCGCCCTTGGATTCAAGCCGTCCGGCTTTGAAGGCGAATGGCAGAAACGGCTGGGATGACTGTAGACGAGACGGGTACCGTTCAGGTCGGGCAGCTGTGGGTGCCTGACACCCTGGACAGCCCTGAGGCCGCCGATTTCCTGGACGCCGTGGAAGTCGGACGCCGGGTGCGCATGGAAACGTGGGGGAGCGACGACCTCGCCTACACTCCCTTGGAAAAGCTGCTGGAATTTTCCGATCCCTATGAACGCCAGATCATCCTGGTTGCCAAGGTCGAAGGCGCCATCGTCGGTGTCGTGGACATCGCCTTGCCCTTGGCTGACAACATGGACCTGGCCGAATTCACCCTGGACATCCTTCCCGAGTACCAAGGGCAAGGAGTCGGGCGGCAACTGCTGGAGGCCGCCGAACAGCTGGCCCGCGCCGAAGGCCGGACCATGATCCTGGTGGACACCAACCACCCTGCAACGTCCCTGACGGAGGTACCCGAGGACCAGCTGATTCCGGGCAGCGGGGCCGGATTTGTCCCTGTCAGCAGCAGGGAGGTGGACTTCGCCAAGAGAGCCGGCTACACACTCCAGCACATCGAACAGTTCAGCTCCTGCATCCTTCCCCTGGACTCCCAGCTCGTAGCTGACCTCCAGCTGGAAGCGGAGGAAGCCAACGGGGGCCGCTATGCCCTCCACCACTGGACGGACCGCTGCCCGGACGCCTGGCTGGATGCTGTTGCCGCGTTGGAAAACGCAGCAGGCGAGGTTGTGCGTGACGATGCCGAGGACGATGCTCCCGAGGTTGAAGCGAGCGGAATGGTTTTCGACACCGCCGTCCTTCGGGAAACTGAAGACGCCGCATTGGCGCAGGGACGGCGCACGGTGGTTACCGCCGTCGAGCATCTTGAGAGCGGCAAGCTGGTGGGCCTGACCACCATCAGTGTCCTGGCCCACCGCCAGGACGTGGTCTTCCAGGACGACACCTTGGTCCTCCAGGAGCACCGCGGAAACAAACTGGGTTTGCTCATCAAAGTGGCCAACATGGAACGGCTCAGCGAGCAGTTTCCGGACGCAAGAGTGATCTACACCTGGAACGCGCCGGAAAACCGTTACCTCTTGACTGTCAACAAGCAGTTGGGGTTCACGACTGCCGGCATCACCGGACTGTGGCAGAAGGAACTGCCGGGCCGGGATAAGGGGCCGACAGTCTCCGAATAGGGGCAACCGCGGGCTGTAGTGCCGCCCCGATTTGGTTTGCCGCACACTGTCCCGTAACCTTGAAGTACCAAAGACCGTCGGTTGATGGGAATCCACTCTTTCGAGCACAGCTCAATTCTGCAGCCACGCCCCTGAGAACAAAGTGAATTCCTTGACGAAGGACCCTGAACATAGGGCGGCCGGCGCAGGTGAACGAAGCTAGTCTCCACGGATCGAACCGTGTTGAGCCAAGCCCCGTGCATCTGCGCGGGGCGTTTTTAGTTTTAGCTCTCGTGAGCGGGGACCCGGAAGACCGGCTTTATTCCCCGGAAGGAGGGTTATGACAACGCCTAGCAAGGTTTCCGCAGTTGCGGAGATCACCAACGATTTCAAGGAATCGAACGCGGCTGTCCTGACCGAATACCGCGGGCTCACTGTTGCACAGCTCAAGGAACTGCGTGTTGCGCTCGGCCAGGACACCAAGTTCTCGGTCGTCAAGAACACCCTGAGCGCCATTGCAGCCAAGGAAGCTGGAGTTGAAGCATTCAACGATCAGCTTGCCGGCCCCACTGCAATCGCCTTCATCAAGGGTGACGCTGTTGCTGCTGCCAAGAGCCTGACGGACTTTGCCAAGGCCAACAAGCAGCTGGTTATCAAGACCGGCGTCTTCGAAGGCAAGGCATTGGACGCAGCAGGAGTTGCCGCACTGGCAGCCCTGGAGTCCCGCGAACTGCAGCTTGCACGCGTTGCTGGTGTCCTCAAGGCTCCCGCATCTGCTGCTGCACGCATCATCGACGCTCTGCGCCTCAAGCTTGAAGAAGAGGGCGGCGCACCTGCACCGGCCGCTGATGAAGCCCCGGCCGAAGAGGCTGCTGCTGAAGAGGTTGCGGCTCCGGCCGAAGCCGCTGAAGCTGCAACCGAAGAGAACTAAGTTCTCCCCCCAAACAAACTCTGGTGTATGGATCGGCATCGTCCGGACCTGCACCAACTAATGGAAGGACGCCACCATGGCGAAGCTCAGCAACGAAGAGCTCATTGAAGCTTTCAAGGAACTGACCATCATCGAGCTCTCCGAGTTCGTCAAGCTCTTCGAAGAGACCTTCGAAGTTACGGCTGCTGCTGTTGCAGTTGCTGGCCCCGCTGCCGGCGGTGCTGCTGAAGCTGCTGAAGAGAAGACTGACTTCGACGTCATCCTCGAAGCTGCTGGCGACAAGAAGATCGCAGTGATCAAGGAAGTTCGCGCCATCACCTCCCTCGGCCTCAAGGAAGCCAAGGACCTGGTTGACAGCGCACCGAAGGCTGTTCTCGAAGGCGCCAACAAGGAAGCCGCAGAGAAGGCAAAGGCTCAGCTCGAAGAAGCTGGCGCAACGGTTACCCTCAAGTAACTCGTTTTGCTTTGGAAGCCCCGTCCGGTTCGCCGGGCGGGGCTTCCTGCGTTAAACAGCAACGCGGGGTCACTTATGGCCCATCCCAAGGGGATCTACCGGCCATAAGTGACCCCGCGTTGTTTTAAGAAGGTTCGCTGATGTCCGCTACGACGGCGCCCAGGGCTGAGGTCAGCGCATCGGCGTCAACAAAAGCGCTGCGGCCGTGTGCCCCGGCTCCCATGGAGATGCGCCGCCCCGTAATCGTGGCGTCGGCGTACACGGGCCACGCCGTGGTGCTGCCCAGGGGAGTGATGGTTCCGCGTTCATAGCCGGTGGCGTCCAACGCCACCTCCGCGGGTGGGAGTGACAACTTGTTGACGCCCACCAGCGCGCGCAGCTTGGGCCAGGAGATCTGGCGGTCCCCGGGAATCAAAGCGAAGAGGAAGCTGCCGTCCCGGTGCTTGACCACCAGGGACTTCACAATGTCCGCCGGCCTGATCCCCAGGATGGTGGCGGCCTCTTCCAGGCTGCGCGCTGCGGGACGTTCGACGACGTCGACGTCCAGTCCGCGGGCGGCGGCGTCGGCAAGGAACCGCTCCGCACCCTCCGTCTCAATGCCGCCCATCAGTCGCGGTACAGCAGTAGTGCTTCGCCCTGGCCGCCTCCGCCGCACAGGGAAACCGCGGCTTTGCCGGTTCCCCGGCGCTTGAGTTCATGGGCAGCGTGCAGGGCAAGCCGAGCGCCGGACGCTCCGATGGGATGGCCCAAAGCGATGGCTCCTCCGTGGATGTTGCACTTCTCCAGGGGATAGCGCAGGTCCTTGAGGGACTGCACCGCCACCGACCCGAATGCCTCGTTGATTTCAATGAAGTCGAGGTCTTCGGCCGTCCACCCGGCACGCTTCAACGCCTGGGCGATCGCATTCGACGGCTGGGAGTGCAGCGAGTTGTCAGGCCCGGCAACCTGCCCGGGCTTGCCGACAACGGCGAGGTATTCCAGCCCGTTGTCCCGGGCGAAGCGGCGACTGGTCAGCACGAGTGCGGAGGCGCCGTCGGACAGGGGAGAGGAGTTACCCGCCGTGATGGTGCCGTCCGTCGCAAAGGCGGCCCGCAGTGGGGCGAGGGTTTCCACCGTGGTGTTGGGGCGGACACCCTCGTCCGTGGTGAGGACCAGTGGATCGCCTTTTCGCTGTTTGACCTTCACGGGAGCAATTTCGACGTCGAAGATTCCGTCCGCGATCGCAGCCGCGGCACGCTGGTGCGAAGCCGCCGCGACCTCGTCCTGGGCCTTGCGGTCTATGCCCAGGGTGACGTTCTTGGTTTCCGTGGACAGACCCATGGATTGCCCGTCGAAAGCGTCGGTGAGGCCGTCGTGGGCGGCAACATCCAATGCCTGGATGGAGCCATACGTCCAGCCCTGGCGGGAACCGGGGAGGAGGTGCGGGGCCCTTGTCATGGACTCCTGGCCGCCCGCGACCACCACGGTGGCATCGCCGCTGCGGATCATGCGCGCGGCATCAATGACTGCTGTCAGACCCGAGAGGCACACCTTGTTGATGGTCACGGCCGGGATGTTCCAGCCCACGCCGGCCGCGATTGCGCTTTGGCGGGCCGGATTCTGTCCGGCACCGGCCTGGAGGACCTGGCCCATGATGACGGCGTCAACCTGTTCGGGCTTTACGCCGCTCGCCGCCAGTGCGGCGCCGATGGCGTGCGCGCCGAGTTCGACGGCGGTGAAGCCCGCCAATTGTCCGTTGAGGCGACCCTGCGGGGTGCGGGAAGCGGCGAGGATGACAACGTCATTGTCGTCAGCGGAGTTGCTCATGGTCTCTCTTCCGGTCCGGGAATGGTGTAGCAAGGCTATCGCGGTGTTTGTGACTAACCGTTAAACGATCCTGCCCGCCCGCGCATTCCGGGTGGCCGGGACTTCCTTCATTGGGTGCCTGCGGCAACGGTGCTTGCAATCACGGACGATCTGGGGTAGACAGGAAGGCTGCTTTGCCGTATTGTAGATATTTGCGTCTTCCCTGTTAACCTTCAGCCTTCATATAGCGGTGGGCTTTACCTCTCAGCTGCGTCATTGACGTGCCGTTCCGAAACGTGCACAACCATGCGCAGACTGGGTCCGGGTCATATAGCGGAACCGGATTAAGTATCCTGCGGAGCACTCTGCAGAATGCAAACGGGGGAGATCTGAAAACGCCTGAAGGTCTGTGGAAGGATCCCTCTTGGTCGCCTCGAGCACCTCTAATAACGAAACCGCTAACACGGCAAGCACCGATGGTGCCACCCGTCGCCTCTCATTCGCAAAGATTCACGAACCCCTTGATGTTCCGAATCTTCTCGCCCTGCAGACGGACAGCTTTGACTGGCTCGTCGGAAACGAACGCTGGCAGGCGCGGGTAGCGAAGGCTGTCGAGGAGGGCGACCTCAGCGTCGCCACCACCTCCGGACTTGCCGACATCTTCGAAGAAATCTCCCCTATCGAGGACTTCCAGGGCACCATGTCCCTGAGCTTCTCCGAGCCGGAGTTCGCTGACCCGAAGTACACCATGGCCGAATGCAAAGACCGTGACGCCACCTACTCGGCCCCGCTGTATGTCAAGGCCGAGTTCATGAACAACAACACGGGCGAAATCAAGCAGCAGACCGTGTTCATGGGCGACTTCCCCCTCATGACTGAGAAGGGAACGTTCGTCGTCAACGGCACCGAGCGTGTCGTTGTCTCCCAGTTGGTCCGTTCGCCGGGCGCCTACTTCGAGCGCACTGCAGACAAGACCAGTGACAAGGACATCTTCACTGCGAAGATCATCCCGTCCCGCGGTGCCTGGTTCGAACTCGAAATCGACAAGCGCGACCAGGTGGGCGTACGCCTTGACCGCAAGCGCAAGCAGTCGGTCACGGTTCTCCTGAAGGCCCTCGGCTGGACCGAAGGCCAGATCCTGGAAGAGTTCGGCCAGTACGACTCCATGCGCGCAACGCTGGAGAAGGACGCCACCGAGACCCGCGAAGACGCGCTTCTGGACATCTACCGCAAGCTGCGTCCGGGCGAGCCGCCCACAGTCGAGGCTGCCCAGTCCCTGCTGGACAACCTGTACTTCAACGCCAAGCGCTACGATCTTGCCAAGGTTGGCCGTTACAAGATCAACCGCAAGCTCGGCATCGACCGCTCCCTTGGTGACAAGGAAGCTTCGGTCCTGCACGTTGAAGACATCGTTGCCATGATCAAGTTCCTCGTTGCGCTCCACGCCGGCGAGAAGACCATCATGGGCAAGCGCGACGGCGAAGACCACGAGCTCCGCGTCGACATCGATGACATCGACCACTTCGGCAACCGTCGCATCCGCGCCGTCGGCGAACTGATCGAGAACCAGGTCCGCACCGGTCTTTCCCGTATGGAACGCGTCGTCCGCGAACGCATGACCACGCAGGACGTCGAGGCCATCACGCCGCAGACGCTGATCAACATCCGTCCCGTTGTGGCAGCCATCAAGGAGTTCTTCGGAACCTCCCAGCTGTCGCAGTTCATGGACCAGAACAACCCGCTCTCGGGTCTGACCCACAAGCGTCGTCTGTCGGCACTTGGCCCGGGTGGTCTGTCCCGTGACCGCGCAGGCATGGAAGTCCGTGACGTTCACCCGTCCCACTATGGACGTATGTGCCCCATCGAAACTCCTGAAGGCCCGAACATTGGTCTGATCGGTTCGTTGGCGTCCTACGGCCGCATCAACCCGTTCGGCTTCATCGAGACCCCTTACCGCTTGGTTTCCAACGGTGTTGTCTCGGACGAGGTCCAGTACCTCACGGCCGATGACGAAGCCGAGGTCCTGATCGCACAGGCCAACGCTCCCCTGGATGCCGACAAGAAGTTCTCCGAAGAGACCGTTCTTGTCCGTGCCCGTGGTGGTGGAGGCGAGCCCGTCCTGGTTCCCGCTGCAGACGTTCAGTTCATGGACGTTTCCCCGCGCCAGATGGTGTCCGTGGCAACGGCATTGATCCCGTTCCTCGAGCATGACGATGCCAACCGTGCACTCATGGGTGCCAACATGCAGCGCCAGGCTGTGCCGCTGGTCCGTTCCGAGGCTCCTTTCGTGGGCACCGGCATGGAACGTGCAGCAGCCGTCGACGCCGGTGACGTTGTCATCGCGAAGAAGGCCGGTGTGGTCACCGAGGTTTCCGCTGAACTCGTTGTCATGATCAACGACGACGGCACCGAGACCAACTACCGCATCAACAAGTTCGCCCGTTCCAACCAGGGCAACTGCTACAACCACCGTGTCCTGGTCAACGAAGGCCAGCGCCTGGAGGTTGGCGGCATCATCGCTGACGGTCCCGCAACGGACCAGGGTGAGCTTGCCCTCGGTAAGAACCTGCTCGTGGCATTCATGTCATGGGAAGGCCACAACTTCGAGGACGCCATCATCCTGTCCCAGCGCATTGTTGCTGAGGACGTCCTTTCCTCCATCCACATCGAGGAGCACGAAATCGATGCCCGCGACACCAAGCTTGGTGCCGAGGAAATCACCCGTGACATCCCGAACGTGTCCGAGGAAGTCCTGGCAGGCCTGGACGAGCGCGGCATCATCCACATCGGTGCCGAGGTTGAAGCAGGCGACATCCTGGTAGGCAAGGTCACCCCCAAGGGTGAAACCGAGCTGACCCCGGAAGAGCGGCTCCTCCGCGCCATCTTCGGTGAGAAGTCCCGCGAAGTCCGCGATACCTCGCTGAAGGTTCCCCACGGCGAGTCCGGTACGGTCATCGGCGTTCGCGTCTTCGACCGCGACAACGACGACGAGCTGCCCCCGGGCGTGAACCAGCTGGTCCGCGTTTACGTTGCAGCCAAGCGCAAGATCACCGACGGCGACAAGCTCGCCGGCCGTCACGGCAACAAGGGTGTTATCTCCAAGATCCTCCCGATCGAGGACATGCCCTTCCTTGCAGACGGTACCCCGGTGGACATCGTCCTGAACCCGCTTGGTGTTCCGGGTCGAATGAACGTTGGCCAGGTCCTGGAAACCCACCTCGGTTGGGTTGCCAAGACCGGTTGGAAGATCGAAGGCGAGCCGGAGTGGGTCAAGAACCTCCCGAACCTGCCCCGTGAAACCGGCCAGACCACCGTTGCCACCCCGGTGTTCGATGGCGCCCGCGAAGAAGAAATCACGGGCCTGCTTGACTCCACCAACGTGACCCGCGATGGCGACCGCCTGATCGACTCCTCCGGCAAGACCCGTCTGTTCGACGGCCGCTCCGGCGAGCCGTTCCCGGACCCGATCTCCGTCGGTTACATGTACATCCTGAAGCTCCACCACCTGGTGGACGACAAGATCCACGCGCGCTCCACCGGCCCGTACTCCATGATCACGCAGCAGCCGCTGGGTGGTAAGGCTCAGTTCGGTGGCCAGCGCTTCGGTGAAATGGAAGTGTGGGCGCTCGAAGCTTACGGTGCCGCCTACACGCTTCAGGAACTCCTCACGATCAAGTCCGATGACATCCATGGTCGTGTGAAGGTCTACGAAGCCATCGTCAAGGGCGAGAACATCCCTGAGCCTGGCGTTCCCGAGTCCTTCAAGGTCTTGATCAAGGAAATGCAGTCGTTGTGCCTGAACGTGGAAGTTCTTTCCACCGACGGAACCACGATCGAAATGCGTGACTCTGATGACGCAGTCTTCACGGCTGCGGAAGAACTGGGCATCGATCTGTCTCGCGCAGAGCCCAGTTCCGTAGAAGAGGTCTAGCAGCCGTTCCGGCGGGCACCACTTTGTGGCTGCCCGCCGGGACAGCTCCCTCTTCCCGTAACCAAGACTTCAGAATTTAGAGAACAAGAGAGAACAGGGACCATATGTCCAGCGAATCCTCCTTCGGCCTCATGCAGATCGGCCTCGCCACCGCGGAAGACATCCGTGGCTGGTCTTACGGTGAGGTCAAGAAGCCGGAAACCATCAACTACCGCACGCTCAAGCCTGAGAAGGACGGCCTCTTCTGCGAGAAGATCTTCGGCCCGTCCCGCGACTGGGAATGCTACTGCGGCAAGTACAAGCGCGTGCGCTTCAAGGGCATCATTTGCGAGCGTTGTGGCGTTGAAGTCACCCGCGCCAAGGTGCGTCGTGAGCGCATGGGCCACATCGAACTGGCCGCGCCTGTAACACACATCTGGTACTTCAAGGGCGTTCCCTCGCGCTTGGGCTACCTCTTGGACCTGGCACCGAAGGACCTTGAGAAGGTCATCTACTTCGCTGCCTACATGATCACCAGCGTTGACACCGAAAGCCGTCACGCCGAACTGCCGAACCTCCAGGTTGAGCACGACCTCGAGAAGAAGCAGATGATCGACAACCGCGACAGCGACATCGCCACGATCGCCCGCGACCTTGAAGACGAGCTTGCCCGTCTCGAAGGCGAAGGCGCCAAGGCTGCCGACAAGAAGAAGGCCCGCGACTCTGCCGACCGCCAGATGGCGAACGTCCGTAAGCGTGCCGACGCCGACATCGAGCGCCTTGAGCAGGTCTGGGACCGCTTCAAGAACCTCAAGGTCGCCGACCTTGAAGGCGACGAGGGCCTGTACCGCGAACTGCGCGACCGTTACGGTCTGTACTTCGAGGGCTCCATGGGCGCCGAGGCAATCAAGAAGCGCCTCGAAACCTTTGACATGCAGGCTGAGGCCGAGTCCCTGCGCGACACCATCCAGAACGGCAAGGGCCAGCGCAAGACGCGTGCCCTGAAGCGCCTGAAGGTTGTCAACGCATTCCTGACCACCAACAACAGCCCCCTGGGCATGGTTCTGGACGCCGTCCCGGTGATCCCGCCGGAACTGCGCCCGATGGTCCAGCTGGATGGTGGCCGCTTCGCGACCTCCGACCTCAACGACCTCTACCGTCGCGTGATCAACCGCAACAACCGCCTCAAGCGACTGCTTGACCTGGGTGCTCCGGAGATCATCGTCAACAACGAGAAGCGCATGCTTCAGGAAGCTGTTGACAGCCTCTTCGACAACGGCCGTCGTGGCCGCCCCGTCACGGGTCCGGGCAACCGTCCCCTGAAGTCCCTGAGCGACATGCTCAAGGGCAAGCAGGGCCGCTTCCGCCAGAACCTGCTCGGCAAGCGCGTCGACTACTCCGGCCGTTCGGTCATCGTTGTCGGTCCGCAGCTGAAGCTGCACCAGTGTGGTCTGCCCAAGCAGATGGCCCTGGAGCTCTTCAAGCCGTTCGTGATGAAGCGCCTGGTTGACCTCAACCACGCCCAGAACATCAAGTCGGCGAAGCGCATGGTTGAGCGTTACCGTCCGCAGGTCTGGGACGTGCTGGAAGAGATCATCACCGAACACCCGGTGCTGCTCAACCGTGCACCTACCCTGCACCGCCTCGGCATCCAGGCCTTCGAACCGCAGCTTGTGGAAGGCAAGGCAATCCAGCTTCACCCGCTGGTTTGTGGCGCCTTCAACGCTGACTTCGACGGCGACCAGATGGCAGTCCACCTGCCGCTGAGCCCGGAAGCCCAGGCCGAAGCACGCATCCTGATGCTGTCCTCGAACAACATCCTGAAGCCGTCCGATGGCCGCCCGGTGACTCTGCCTTCGCAGGATATGATCATCGGTCTTTACCACCTGACCACCAAGCGTGTCGGTTCTGCCGGCGAAGGCCGTATCTTCTCCTCGGTTTCGGAAGCAATCATGGCGTACGACGCCCGTGAGCTGCACCTGAACTCCCAGGTCAAGATCCGCCTGGACGACTTCGTGCCGTACGCAGCTTGGGAAGCTCCGGAAGGTTGGGAGCCCGGTCAGCCGGCTCTCGTCGAAACCTCCCTCGGCCAGGTCATCTTCAACCAGACGCTGCCTGAGGATTACCCCTGGGTTGAGGCTGTTGCCGACAAGGGCGAACTGTCCCGGATCGTCAACGACCTTGCAGAGCGCTACCCGAAGGTTGTTACGGCGGCAACGCTGGATAACCTGAAGGATGCCGGTTTCTACTGGGCCACCCGTTCGGGTGTCACTGTGGCAATCTCCGACATCGAGGTGCCGACTTCCAAGCCCGCCATCCTGGCTGGTTACGAGAACATGGCTGCCAAGATCCAGGGCCAGTACGACAAGGGCCTGATCGACGACGACGAGCGTCGCCAGGAACTGATCGAGATCTGGAACAAGGCAACCAACGAGATCGCCCAGGCGATGCGCGACAGCCTTTCCCCGATGAACACCATCAACCGCATGGTGTCCTCCGGTGCACGTGGTAACTGGATGCAGGTCCGCCAGATCGCGGGTATCCGTGGTCTTGTGGCCAACCCGAAGGGTGAGATCATTCCTCGCCCGATCAAGTCCTCCTACCGCGAGGGCCTGTCGGTTCTGGAATACTTCATCGCCACGCACGGTGCCCGTAAGGGTCTGGCCGATACCGCTCTGCGTACCGCCAACTCGGGTTACCTGACCCGTCGTCTGGTGGACGTTTCGCAGGACGTCATCGTCCGTGAAGAGGACTGTGGCACTGAGCGCGGTCTGGTCACCCCGATCGCCGTGCCGGATTCCAACGGTGAGCTCGTCCTGGACGAGAACGTCGAGAACAGCGCCTACGCACGTACGCTGGCTGTCGACGTCGTCGATGCCCAGGGCAACGTCCTGGCTGCCGGCGGCACCGACTGCGGCGACGTCGTCATCGACCAGCTGCTGGCTGCAGGCATCACCGAGGTCAAGGTCCGCTCCGTACTCACCTGTGAGTCCAAGGTCGGCACCTGCGCGCTCTGCTACGGCCGTTCGTTGGCCACCGGCAAGACCGTTGACATCGGCGAGGCTGTTGGCATCATCGCCGCGCAGTCCATCGGTGAGCCCGGTACCCAGCTGACCATGCGTACGTTCCACACCGGTGGTGCTGTTTCCGCCGGTGGTGGCGACGACATCACCCAGGGTCTGCCCCGTATCCAGGAGCTCTTCGAAGCCCGTACTCCGAAGGGTGTCGCACCGATTGCTGAAGCAGCCGGCCGCATCACCATCGAAGAGTCCGAGCGCCAGATGCGCCTGGTCATCACTCCGGACGATGGTTCCGAAGAGATCGCCTACCCGGTGCTGCGCCGTTCCCGCCTCCTCATCGAGGATGGCGAGCACGTCAGCGTCGGCCAGAAACTGATCAACGGTCCGGTGGACCCGAAGCAGGTTCTGCGCATCATGGGCCCGCGTGCCGCACAGAAGTTCCTCGTGGACGAAGTGCAGGGCGTTTACCGCAGCCAGGGTATTGGTATCCACGACAAGCACGTCGAGGTTATCGTCCGCCAGATGCTGCGCCGCGTGACCGTCATCGAGTCCGGCGACTCCGACTTGCTCCCCGGTGAGCTTGCAGAGCGCGCCCGCTTCGAAGACGAGAACCGCCGCGTCGTGTCCGAGGGCAAGTCCCCGGCTTCGGGTCGTCCGGAACTCATGGGTATCACCAAGGCTTCCTTGGCTACCGAGTCCTGGCTGTCGGCAGCTTCCTTCCAGGAGACCACCCGCGTCCTGACGCAGGCGGCCATGGAAGGCAAGAGCGATCCTCTGCTCGGCCTGAAGGAAAACGTCATCATCGGTAAGCTCATCCCGGCTGGTACGGGTCTGCCCCGCTACACAGAGGTCACTGTGGAGCCGACGGAAGAAGCAAAGGCAAGCCTGTTCACGGGCCCCAGCGCTTTCACCGACTTCTCCTATGACGCCCTGGGTGGCGACGGCGCTCCCGAGTTCCACGCCATCCCGCTGGATGACTACGATCTCGGCAACGACTTCCGCTAGAAGTGGCAGTCGGCGTTATGACGGTCAGGCCCCGCACTCTCGAGTGCGGGGCCTGGCCCGTTAACGTCGCTTTTCCCCGGGTACCCGGGGGAGCGGGGCGACGACGGCGGCAGTCACCTGCCGCCGTCGCCCTCCATACACCCGATTAAGGCTCCAGATCAAGCCGTGCTAGACTTTCTGTAATTGTTCTGTGTGGCAGTGGATGAAGGCCGCCGCAGCATCATTTTGGTTTTGTTCTCATGGTGCTGGGTGGAGCCTGTTTCCGGGTTGCGGGCAACATGCGCAACGAATGCCGCACTTTTGCACGCCTACCGGAGTTTCGGCCGGCTGCACGAGCAACGCCAAAGTTCCCACGTTTACACCGGCTGGCGCCTGTGTGTGGGGGCAGAGATCAAACAACGGAGAACACGAAAGTGCCTACGATTAACCAGCTGGTCCGCAAGGGCCGCACGCCGAAGGTCTCCAAGACCAAGGCTCCCGCGCTGAAGGGCAGCCCGATGCGCCGCGGTGTTTGCACCCGCGTTTACACCACCACCCCCAAGAAGCCGAACTCGGCTCTCCGTAAGGTGGCACGTGTGCGCCTCAACGGTGGCGTGGAAGTTACCGCTTACATCCCCGGTGTTGGCCACAACCTCCAGGAGCACTCCATCGTGCTCGTCCGTGGTGGTCGTGTGAAGGACCTTCCGGGTGTCCGCTACAAGATCGTCCGCGGCGCACTCGACACCCAGGGTGTCAAGAACCGCAAGCAGGCCCGCAGCCGTTACGGCGCAAAGATGGAGAAGAAGTAATATGCCTCGCAAGGGTCCGGCCCCGAAGCGGCCGCTAGTTTCCGATCCCGTTTACGGCTCCCCGTTGGTCACTCAGCTGATCAACAAGGTTCTGGTTGACGGCAAGAAGTCCACCGCAGAGCGCATCGTTTACGGCGCACTCGAAGGTGCACGTGCCAAGTCCGGCGGCGACCCCGTTGCCGCTCTCAAGAAGGCCATGGACAACGTCAAGCCTTCCCTCGAGGTGCGTTCACGCCGCGTTGGTGGCGCCACCTACCAGGTTCCGGTTGAGGTCAAGCCGGGCCGCTCCACCGCCCTCGCTCTGCGTTGGCTCGTGGGCTACTCCAAGGCCCGCCGGGAGAAGACCATGACCGAGCGCCTCCAGAACGAAATCCTGGATGCCTCCAACGGTCTCGGTGCCGCTGTCAAGCGTCGCGAAGACACCCACAAGATGGCCGAGTCGAACAAGGCCTTCGCACACTACCGCTGGTAAAACTTCCCGAACGCCGCCGGCTCCACCGAGCCGGCGGCGGACGTGTAGTCCATCCGAAAGGGAGACCCCGTGGCACAGGACGTGCTTACCGACCTTAACAAGGTCCGCAATATCGGCATCATGGCCCACATCGATGCCGGCAAGACCACCACTACCGAGCGCATCCTGTTCTACACGGGTGTGAACCACAAGATCGGCGAGACGCACGACGGCGCCTCGACGACTGACTGGATGGAACAGGAAAAGGAACGCGGCATCACCATCACGTCTGCCGCCGTGACTTGCTTCTGGAACCAGAACCAGATCAACATCATCGATACCCCGGGCCACGTGGACTTCACGGTCGAGGTTGAGCGCTCCCTGCGTGTCCTCGACGGCGCAGTCGCAGTGTTCGACGGCAAGGAAGGCGTGGAGCCGCAGTCCGAGACTGTTTGGCGCCAGGCTGACAAGTACAACGTTCCGCGTATCTGCTTCGTCAACAAGATGGACAAGCTGGGTGCCGACTTCTACTTCACCGTAGACACCATCATTTCCCGCCTTGGTGCCAAGCCGCTGGTCATGCAGCTGCCGATCGGTGCCGAGAACGACTTCATCGGTGTGGTTGACCTCCTCGAAATGCGCGCCCTGGTTTGGCCTGGCGACGCAAAGGGTGACGTCACCATGGGCGCTTCCTACGAAGTGCAGGAAATCCCGGCGGACCTCCAGGCCAAGGCCGAAGAGTACCGCGCACAGCTCGTTGAGACTGTGGCCGAGGCTTCCGAAGAACTCATGGAGAAGTACCTCGAAGGTGAAGAACTCACCCTTGAGGAACTCAAGGCCGGCATCCGCAAGATGACCATCAACTCCGAGCTCTACCCCGTGTTCTGTGGCTCTGCCTTCAAGAACCGCGGTGTACAGCCGATGCTTGACGCTGTTGTCGACTACCTGCCGAACCCGCTCGACGTCCCGCCGATGATCGGTCACGATCCCCGCGACGAAGAGAAGGAACTGACCCGCAAGCCGTCTGCAGACGAGCCGTTCTCGGCCCTCGCCTTCAAGATTGCTGCGCACCCGTTCTTCGGCCAGCTGACCTTCGTCCGCGTGTACTCCGGTCACGTTGAGGCCGGCGCCCAGGTGGTTAACTCCACCAAGGGCAAGAAGGAACGTATCGGCAAGCTGTTCCAGATGCACGCCAACAAGGAAATGCCTGTTGAAGGCGCTACCGCGGGCCACATCTACGCAGCCATCGGTCTGAAGGACACCACCACGGGTGACACCCTGTGTGATGCCAACAACCAGATCGTCCTCGAGTCCATGAGCTTCCCGGAGCCCGTGATCTCGGTTGCCATCGAGCCCAACACCAAGGGTGACCAGGAGAAGCTCTCCACGGCCATCCAGAAGCTCTCCGCCGAGGACCCGACCTTCCAGGTCTCCCTCAACGAAGACACGGGCCAGACCATTATCGCCGGCATGGGCGAGCTCCACCTGGACATCCTGGTGGACCGCATGCGCCGCGAATTCAAGGTCGAGGCAAACGTCGGCAAGCCGCAGGTTGCCTACCGCGAAACCATCAAGCGCGCAGTCGAGCGTCATGACTACACGCACAAGAAGCAGACCGGTGGTTCGGGTCAGTTCGCAAAGATCCAGATTGCGATCGAACCGATGGACACCTCTTCGGGCGAACTGTACGAGTTCGAGAACAAGGTCACTGGTGGCCGCGTTCCGCGCGAATACATCCCGTCTGTCGACGCCGGTATCCAGGATGCACTGAACGACGGCGTCCTGGCCGGTTATCCGGTTGTCGGCATCAAGGCCACGCTGATCGACGGCGCGTCCCACGATGTTGACTCCTCGGAAATGGCGTTCAAGATCGCCGGACGTATGGCTTTCAAGGAAGCCGCACGCAAGGCGAACCCTGTTCTGCTTGAACCGCTGATGGATGTTGAGGTCCGCACACCTGAGGAATACATGGGTGATGTTATTGGTGACCTGAACGCCCGCCGTGGCCAGATGCAGTCCATGGAGGACGCAGCAGGTGTGAAGGTTATCCGTGCACACGTTCCGCTGTCCGGCATGTTCGGCTACATCGGTGACCTGCGGTCCAAGACCCAGGGTCGCGCCGTGTACTCCATGACGTTCAACAGCTACGCGGAGGTCCCGAAGGCAGTAGCCGACGAGATCATCCAGAAAACCCGCGGCGAGTAATCTCCCGGTAACGGATGCAATTCCGGTATCGGGAAGGCATCTAAGCGCTTGAGGCGGGGCTGTGGCGAGAGCCGCAGCCCGGCCCCTGCGCAAACAGGCTCTAGGAACTATCATTGGTTCCTGAATCTGCAATTTCACCAAAACCAAGCCCCCAAGTAGACTTGCTAAAGTTTCTGCCGCGAAAAGCGCGGCCGAGGAGCACTTCACTTGAAATCGTTCTAGGAGGAACCTGTGGCAAAGGCAAAGTTCGAGCGGACTAAGCCGCACGTCAACATCGGCACCATTGGTCACGTTGACCACGGTAAGACGACGCTGACTGCCGCCATTTCCAAGGTGCTGTACGACCAGTACCCGGATCTCAACGAGCAGCGCGACTTCGCGTCGATCGACTCCGCTCCGGAAGAGCGCCAGCGCGGTATTACCATCAACATCTCCCACGTGGAGTACCAGACCGAGAAGCGCCACTACGCACACGTAGACGCCCCCGGTCACGCTGACTACATCAAGAACATGATCACCGGTGCTGCCCAGATGGACGGCGCAATCCTCGTGGTTGCTGCAACCGATGGTCCGATGGCTCAGACCCGTGAGCACGTTCTGCTCGCCCGCCAGGTTGGTGTTCCCTACCTGCTGGTCGCACTGAACAAGTCCGACATGGTTGATGACGAAGAACTCCTCGACCTCGTCGAAATGGAAGTTCGTGAGCTCCTGAGCTCGCAGGGCTTCGATGGCGATGAGGCTCCGGTTGTTCGCGTTTCCGGTCTCAAGGCTCTGGAAGGCGACCCGGTTTGGGTCAAGTCCGTCCAGGACCTGATGGCAGCTGTCGACGAGTCCGTTCCGGACCCCGTACGTGACCGCGACAAGCCGTTCCTGATGCCGATCGAAGACGTCTTCACGATCACCGGTCGTGGAACCGTTGTTACGGGCCGCGCCGAGCGTGGAACCCTCGCCATCAACTCCGAGGTCGAGATCGTTGGCATCCGCCCGATCCAGAAGACCACGGTTACCGGTATCGAGATGTTCCACAAGCAGCTCGACGAAGCATGGGCCGGCGAGAACTGTGGCCTCCTGCTCCGCGGTCTCAAGCGCGACGATGTCGAGCGTGGCCAGGTTGTCGTCAAGCCGGGTTCCATCACCCCGCACACCGACTTCGAGGCAAACGTCTACATCCTTTCCAAGGACGAAGGCGGACGTCACAACCCGTTCTACTCCAACTACCGCCCGCAGTTCTACTTCCGTACCACGGACGTAACCGGCGTTATCACCCTGCCGGAAGGCACGGAAATGGTTATGCCTGGCGACAACACTGAGATGACCGTTGCGCTCATCCAGCCGATCGCTATGGAAGAGGGCCTCGGCTTCGCTATCCGCGAAGGCGGCCGCACCGTTGGTTCGGGACGTGTCACCAAGATCATCAAGTAGTCACTGCTTGTAGATCGGTGATCTCCCGGCCCAGCCGGTAGTTTGCTCGGAAGAACCCCACCGCTTCTGTGGTGGGGTTCTTCTTTGCTATTATTTATCTATCGAATGGATAAAACACTGGTTGACGCCCTATGCCAGTGATACCGAGGAGTCGCAATGAACGCCCTGCTGATCGTGATGCTTCTTGCCATAGCCGGGGTGGTCGGCAATGCATTGGGCCGGAGCCAAGGGCGCCGGGCGGCGCTTCGCGATGGCATCCGCCCCGGGATGCCGAGCGCCCAGTACCAGGCGGGCTACCTGGCCGGACATATGGCAGGTTGGCGTGACGCCGAGGCCAAACGCCAAGGGAGCAGTGCACAGCCACCGGCACAGCCTGCGCCTGCCGCTGTCCTGCCCACGAGCCAGGGGACTGTTGCACCCCAGCGCGTCCCTGTGCCGTTCCCACCCGGGCGCCCTTCATATGCAGGGCCAGCGCCCGTACATCAGCGGCCGGCCCAGCCGGCAGGAGCCCCGGTGCAGGGGCCGCCACCGGTGCAGGGTCCGCCCCCGGTGCAGGGACCACCGCCGGTGCGGGAGTCGCCTGCAGAGGTGGCGGCGAGGAAAGCCCGCCGCGACCAACAGAACATCAACATCACCCTCTATGTCGCCAGCCTCCTGTTGGTGGCCGCGGGGGCCCTGTTTGTAGGAACCAGCCTTCCGGAACTGTTCCGTTTCGCGGGGATCTGGTTCATCACGGCGTTGTTCTACGTCTCGGGATTGGTTATCCATGCGAAGATCCCGCGACTGCGGCCGGCGGCCACGGCCTTTGTAGGGACTGGACTCGCCCTCATTCCCGTTACCGGCCTTGCCATGTACAACTTCGTTCTGCACAACGGCCCCGCTGCCTGGCTGGCCACCTCATTGCTGGGGACCGCGGTCTATGCGTATACGGCGGTCAAGCTGGACAACAAGATCCTGGCCTACTTGTCGATCAGTTTCGTTGTCTCCACCGCATGGTCGGGAGTCTCCATCCTTGGCGGTGCGCTGGTGTGGTATTTCACTGCGCTCATCGGTGTTGCCATCGTCCTGACATTGGGTGCGTTGCTTCGTCCACGTTGGATTCCTCCGCTTTACGTGCGCCCCCTGATGTTGCTGCACCCCTATGTTGTTCCGCTGGTGGCCTTGGCAGTGACCTGCACGCCGCACCTTTTGTCCCACGGTGAGTATGCCCTGGTGATGCTGATGTGTGGTTGCTACTTCACAGTGATGGTCCTGGTGCCCCGCGCCCGGTACAGGCTTCAACACTTCTATGCGGCCAGGGCGGCGCTGACCCTGTCCCTCCTGGGTCTGGTGTGGGATGCCACAGCCGACGTCAGCGCAGTGCTGCTGGCGGGGGTGCTCTGCCTCGGCGTCCAGTCACTGGGGGTTGCGTTCGGTGGCGCCATGCTGGCTCCCCGCCTGCGATGGAATGACGCGGTGTCGTGCTGGGGCCTGCAACTGGCGGCCGCTGCCGTACTGACGGCGGCTCTGGGCTTCGGCAACTTCGATCTCCCCGTCCAGATGCCCCTGTACGTGAGCATGCTGACCTCCATGGTGTTGGGTTGGAGCCTTGCCAGGGGTCCGGTGCCCACCGCCGCTGTCCTTTTTGCGCCAGCTGCCGTAGCGGGGAACGGCCTCGTCTTCGCAGTCCTGTTGGGGGCACTGCCGGTTGCCGTGCTCTTGGCAGCGGCTGGTTCCTACTGGCTTCTGACCGCTTTGCTTCGACCAGCAGCCAACCGTCAGCACTTGGTCCTGGCTGGCCGGATAGCACTGACCGCGGCCGTCCCCAGCACTGTGGCAGCCATCTTTGAGTACAGCCAGGAAAGGGCTGCCTACACCCTGCTGGCGCTCATTGCTGCGGCGGCCGTTCAGGAACTTGGCAGTGCAATAATGAGGCGGCGCGGTGTCCGGCTTGTGGCACCGCAGGCGACTGCAGCTGTGTTCGGGGGCGTCGCGATGGCCACGCTCCTGCTGCTGCCCTTCGTTGACCACGCCGCGGGGCGTCCGAGTGTTTCGGTGGCGGTTCTTCTGGTCCTGGCCGCGGGGCTGGCCTCCGGAATGCTGCTTTTGCCCTCGGGAAAGGGCATCGGAACCGGCCGGGAGACGTGGACGCCAACCGTCGGGGAGGTGCTGGCCCCCGTCACTGCCATCGTTGCCGGTGCCGTAGCCGCCGCTGCTGTATCGCTCACATTGGCGAACTTGGTGCTCCTGGTAACAACCGCATACTTCGGCGTTACCGCGCTGCGGGTCCGGTCGGCGAATCCTCGCCAAGGGTACTGGTGGCTTGCACGCGCTGCCGGAACCTTGCTGATGGCCTCTGCCTATGTGGACGCGCTGCGTGGTGGGTGGAACGTGCAGATCGCGGGGGAGACCCCTGGGATTCCGCTTGTCGTAGCAGTTGCTGCAGCATTGCAGTTGGCATTCCCCCTGACAGGCCGGTTCCAGCAAAGGTTCCCGCGGGCTTCCGTGGTGGACGCAGCGGTGACGGTCGCGGTCATGGCGGGAGCCACCACCGCATTGTCGTTTGCTGTGGCAGCGGGAGGGTGGTTGCCCAGGGACAGTTGGCAAGCAGGGGTGGCAGCCGTCGCCACCGCTTTCGCTGCGGCGGCGTGCACCGTGGCCCTGCGTGGTCGCGCTGGCGCCTGGATTTTTGCTCCGGCCGCGTTGGCACTGCTTGTGCCGCTTCGGCTCGGGTACGTCCGCGACGTCGAGATCCTCCTGGGCGTCTTTGCCGGCTGCAGCGCCGTCATGATGGGCCTGGCCCGGGATTCCCGCATACGTGGCGCCTATCTGCTGGGGCTTCGGATTCTCGGGGCGTCCCTCATCACCGTAGTGGTGGCGGACGCTACGGACTCGTCGGCCGCTGTGACCATCGTGCTGGCCCTGCTTCTGCTGCTCCAGCACCTTGTGACCTTGTATCTGCGTCACCGCCACGTTGATGTTGCCTTCCAACAGCCGACGACGTGGGCCGCCTTGGGTGCGCAACTGTTGCTTCCTTTGGCCTACTTGGCGTCCGGGAATTACGACGGCGGCGGCCGTTGGGTGGTCATGGCCTGCTTGGTCATCGTCCCGGCAGCGGTGGCTATCGCCTGGCGGTTCCTTGGGCTCCGTGGAGCCCAATACCTGGGTGCCGCTGCTGTCGGGGTCCTGGTACTGGTTTCGGGGCCGGCGCTTCGATTCCCTTCTTATACGTGGCTGGCCCAGCCGCTCTTGAATGGGTCGCAGGTGCCCGTGGCCTTGTTCGGACTCGCTGCTTGCCTGGTTGTCTTCCGGATTGCCTTCCCGCCGCGGATCCAAAAGCCTGGTTCGACGACCCTGATCGCGGCGGAGCGCTGGTTCTGGTTGGCGTCGTCGCTGGCCTTCGTTCTCGTCGGCGGTGTGCTGACCTTGCGCATTGACTACGCCCTGACCGGGCTGTCGGTGCTGACACTGGCCGGCGTCCTGTTCGCTGCCTCCCACGTGGAACGCCTGCCTCGTCTCTACGCTGCGGCCGCACCAGCGGCCCTGTTAGGTGCGGTACCCGCCGTCGAGGGCTTGCTCCGCAACCTGCCGTCGGACGTGTGGGCCCACTACGCCGTCTGGCTCCTGGGCGCCGGAGGTACGGCAGCCGGCTTGTACGCGGCGAAGGTCTTTGGCCCGCCTGCGATTCGCCGTCAGCTATGGCGCCAGAGATCCCTGGCCGGCACCGCGGTCGCCGGCCTGGCGACCGCGGCGGTGGCGGGCATGATCCACGACGAGACTGCCCTGATGGCCTTCGTAGTGGTGTTGGCTGCGGGCGCAGTGGTGGTGGCTGAACTTCCCCGAGGGAAATGGCTGGCCGGAGAAGTTGCCGGGGTGATAGCCGTGGCTGCCCTGCAGCGGGCCTTGCTGTTCGTTGGTGGTGCCAGCCCCGACTGGTTCTGGACTGCCCAGTGGTACGTCGTGGCAGCCGCTGTTTTGGCAGGACTGCGCTACATCAGGGGACAGCGCGGGGAAGGCCTGCTGCGCCTGTGCATCGGAGCCGGGATCCTGTCCCTGACATCCGCGGGCACCATCTTCGGTGGAAGCTCCGGGCAGCAACTCTATGTACTTGTGGCACACGTGGTGCTGCTCGCCGTGGGACTTGTCGTAGCCGAGCGCCTGCTGGTGGCTTGGGGGGCCATCGGCGTGGTGCTGAGCATCATGTGGGCGCTTCGCACCTATGCCTTCGCAATGCTGGCCCTGGTAGCCGTGGGCCTCATTGTGCTTGCGGTGTGGCGCTTGAACCGTAAGCCGCCCGCTGGTCCCCAAGGCCCGGCCGCCGACGATGGTTCGGATGACACGGCGTCCTCGCGGGGCTATGGTGGCGTCCGATAGGGTTGGATTCTACGAAGAGGAGCACGGTGTGGAATTCCTGATTTTCCTGGCAGTGATAGCGGCCATCGGCGGTGGGGTGCTGTGGGGGCGCAAGAACTTCCGGCAAGAGATCGAGCGTGCCAAGCGCATCCGGCGCGCCAACAAGAACCAGTAGCTTCGGGCGGTGACGCCGGCTGCCTGACCAGCGCCCGCGGTCAAACCCGATAGCGATTTAACCGTTCGCGATTTAACCCGGCTGCGCTACTCGTTGCGGCTGCGCGCGCGAGCCAGCGCCCTGAGCCAGTAGAACGAATCCTTCGGAGTCCGTTCCAGGGTTTCAAAGTCCACGTGGACCAGGCCGAACCTCTGCGAGTAGCCCGCTGCCCACTCGAAGTTGTCCAGGAGCGTCCACACGTAATAACCGCGCAGATCCACGCCTTCCGCAGCGCCGCCGGGACCCGTCGCGGTGACGGCGTGGCCCAGATGCTCAGCCAGATACGCGATGCGGTTGGTGTCCGGGACAGGTCCGTCGACATGGGCGGGCTCCGGGAAACTCGCGCCGCCCTCCGTGATGAAAATTGGTGGCAGGGCCTCCCCGTACCGCTGCTTCATCTCCTGGAGAACCGTGGCGAGTTGTTCCGGGGCCTCGGGCCAGCCGAAGCCGGTGGTCTCGTACTCTTGGTAGGCGGCAAGGTGGAAAGGGATGTTGGCCATCTCTTCTGCCTGCCCGGTAGGGATCTCGGCAGGCCCCCGCCCGGAAGCCACCTTGATGGGGTAGTAGTAGTTCAAGCCGTAGAAATCCAAGGGCTGGTTTATTGTCTCGAGGTCACCGTCGAGCACGGGACCCAGGGAGCGGAACCAAGGCCACAGGGGAAGCGAAGGCTTGGGGTATTGGCCAAGAAGGACCGCGTCGGCGTAAATGCGGTTCAGTATCAGGTCCAAGGCCTCAGCCATCAGACGGTCCGAGAGCCGGTTGCTGGCCGGCCGTACGGGGGAGTGCATATTGGACAGACCGATCTTGCCCTTGGCCCCCTCTGCCCTGAGTGCTTTGACTGCCAGGCCATGGCCCAGCAGCTGATGATGGGCTGCAGGCAGGCTGTCGAACAGGAGCTGGCGGCCCGGGGCGTGCGCACCCAATGCGTAACCCTGCAGGGTAACGGAAACGGGCTCGTTCACTGTGACCCAGTGGTCCACCCGGTCGCCGAACCGGCGCGCGGCCACAGCGGCATACTCGGCGAGCCTCTGGGCAGTGTCCCTGTTCATCCAGCCGCCCTCATGCTCAAGGGACAACGGGGTATCCCAGTGGTACAGGGTGACCATGGGTGAAATGCCGGCGGCCAGGAGCTTGTCCAACAAGCGGTCGTAGAAGTCCAGGCCGCGCTGGTTGACCGCGCCTCGACCGTCGGGTTGGATCCTCGGCCATGACAATGACAAACGGTAGGAATCGACGCCCAGCTCCTGCATCAGGGCTATGTCTTCATCCGCGCGGTTGTAATGGTCGCACGCCACGGTGGGGGAGCCGCCGTCGACGATTGCTCCTGGCTTTTCCGCGAAAGCGTCCCACCCGGACGGGCCGCGTCCATCAGCCGTGAGGGAACCCTCAATCTGGAAGGCGGCCGCCGCTACCCCTAATGTGAAACCAGGCCGCAGGCGTGCAGCGAGATCTTCCACTGAGCCTGAATCCTGGACGGACATGCCACCATCATCCCCAGTTGGCGGGGGTCGGGCAATGCCCAATGCGGGCCGATTGGCCTTTGCTGCGGATTTCCGCCATACTGGATGAGTTGTTCAAGCGCTTCTTCGTGTCCCGATCCGGATAATGCCGGGTGTCAGGGTCCAGGTTGAAGCCCAAACATAACCCTGAACCCCATGGAATGCGGTCGAGTCTGCGTGGAAATCGCGACACGCCCGACCGCGGGGGTCGGTGCGCCGGCAGGTTGAGGAACCCGGGAATATCCGGATTCAGCTTGTGCGGCGTGTGGTGGTAAAACCTCAAACGCCTCGGCGGCCACATCAACAGGTAAGTAAACAGAGCAGCCCTAACTAGAGCAGCACTAGCTGAAAGAGAGTCAGGCGACATGGCGGGACAAAAAATCCGCATCCGGCTGAAGTCATATGACCACGAGGTCATTGATGTTTCAGCGCGGAAGATCGTTGAGACGGTCACGCGCGCAGGCGCAACGGTAGTCGGCCCGGTGCCGCTGCCCACGGAGAAGAACGTTTACTGCGTTATTCGCTCTCCTCACAAGTACAAGGACAGCCGTGAGCACTTCGAAATGCGTACTCACAAGCGTCTGATCGACATCATCGACCCCACGCCGAAGGCCGTTGACTCGCTTATGCGTCTCGACCTGCCTGCAGACGTGAACATCGAAATCAAGCTCTAGGGAGGTGCTGAGAGACTATGACCGCAACCCGTAACGTAAAGGGCCTGCTGGGCACGAAGCTCGGCATGACCCAGGTCTGGGACGAGAACAACAAGCTCATCCCGGTAACTGTCGTCCAGGCTGACTCCAACGTCATCACGCAGCTGCGCAACGCAGATGTCGATGGCTATGTCGCCGTCCAGATCGGCTACGGCCAGATCGACCCCCGCAAGGTCACCAAGCCGCTGGCTGGTCACTTTGAAAAGGCTGGCGTTACCCCTCGCCGCCACGTCGTCGAACTGCGTACCGCAGACGCCGCATCCTACGAGCTGGGCCAGGAGCTCTCTGTTGAGATCTTCGAAGCCGGCCAGAAGATCGACGTCGTCGGCACCTCCAAGGGTAAGGGCTTCGCCGGTGTTATGAAGCGTCACGGCTTCCACGGCGTTGGCGCTTCCCACGGTGCCCACAAGAACCACCGTAAGCCTGGCTCCATCGGTGGCGCATCCACCCCGAGCCGCGTCTTCAAGGGCCTGAAAATGGCCGGCCGCATGGGCGCCGAGCGTCACACCACGCTGAACCTCACGGTTCACGCTGTTGACGTTGAGAAGTCGCTGCTCCTTATCAAGGGTGCCGTCCCCGGTGCCCGCGGCCAGGTCGTACTCGTACGCACCGCCGTGAAGGGAGCCTAGTTCAATGACTAGCACTGTCAAGGTAGACCTGCCTGCAGAGATCTTCGACGTCCAGACCAACGTGCCGCTGCTGCACCAGGTCGTCGTCGCACAGCTCGCTGCTGCTCGCCAGGGTACTCACAAGACGAAGACCCGCGCCGAGGTTTCCGGTGCAGGTCGCAAGCCGTTCAAGCAGAAGGGCACCGGCCGCGCCCGTCAGGGTTCCATCCGTGCTCCTCACATGACCGGCGGTGGCGTTGTCCACGGTCCGACACCTCGTGACTACAGCCAGCGCACCCCCAAGAAGATGAAGGCTGCTGCACTCCGCGGCGCCCTCTCTGACCGCGCCCGCAACGGACGCATCCACGTCATCGCTGAACTGGTAGCCGGCACCAAGCCGTCCGCCAAGGACGCACTGGCTTCGCTGCGCTCTGTCACTGAGCGCAAGAACCTGCTCGTCGTTATCGAGCGCGCCAACGATGTTGCTGCACTTTCCGTGCGCAACCTCCAGGATGTTCACGTTCTGTACGCAGACCAGCTGAACACCTACGACGTGCTCATCTCCGACGACGTGGTCTTCACAAAGGCTGCTTTCGAGGCGTTCGTCGCTGACAAGGCAAAGAACGAGGAGGCCTCCAAGTGAGCGTAACCACCATCAAGGATCCGCGCGACGTCGTGCTTGCACCCGTCGTTTCGGAAAAGAGCTACGGTCTGATCGACGAAGGCAAGTACACCTTCCTGGTGGACCCTCGCTCGAACAAGACCGAGATCAAGCTGGCCGTAGAGAAGATCTTCTCGGTCAAAGTTGACTCGATCAACACCATCAACCGTGCCGGTAAGCGCAAGCGCACCAAATTCGGCTGGGGACAGCGCAAGAGCACCAAGCGTGCGATTGTCACCCTCAAAGAAGGCACAATCGACATCTTCGGCGGTCCGCTCGCGTAGCGGAGACCACTTTAACGAGGAAATAAATTATGGGAATCCGTAAATACAAGCCGACTACCCCGGGCCGTCGCGGCTCGAGCGTAGCCGACTTTGCTGAAATCACGCGATCGACTCCGGAAAAGTCGTTGCTGCGTCCGCTGCACAAGACCGGCGGCCGTAACAACTCCGGTAAGATCACCACCCGTCACAAGGGTGGTGGGCACAAGCGCCAGTACCGTCTGATCGACTTCCGTCGTCACGACAAGGACGGCATCAACGCCCGCGTTGCCGAAATCGAGTACGACCCGAACCGCACGGCTCGCATCGCACTCCTGCACTACGTTGATGGCACCAAGCGTTACATCATCGCCCCCAACAAGCTGTCCCAGGGTGACTTCGTCGAGGCTGGCCCCGACGCTGACATCAAGCCGGGCAACAACCTGCCGCTGCGCAACATCCCGGTTGGTACCGTAATCCACGCAGTTGAACTGCGTCCGGGTGGCGGCGCCAAGATGGCACGTTCCGCAGGTGCTTCGGTACAGCTCGTTGCCAAGGAAGGCCGTTTCGCCCAGCTGCGTCTGCCCTCCGGTGAAATCCGCAACGTTGACGTGCGCTGCCGCGCAACCGTCGGCGAGGTCGGCAACGCCGAGCAGTCGAACATCAACTGGGGCAAGGCCGGCCGCATGCGCTGGAAGGGCGTTCGCCCGACCGTCCGTGGTGTAGCCATGAACCCGGTTGACCACCCGCACGGTGGTGGTGAAGGTAAGACTTCCGGTGGACGTCACCCGGTTAACCCGAACGGCAAGCCTGAGGGCCGTACCCGCCGTCCGAACAAAGAGAGCGACAAGCTTATTGTTCGTCGCCGCCGTACTGGCAAGAACAAGCGATAGGAGCCTGGACACATGCCACGCAGCCTGAAAAAAGGTCCTTTCGTTGACCAGCACCTCTTTGTGAAGGTCGCACGGGAAAACGATAAGGGCACCAAGAACGTCATCAAGACCTGGTCCCGTCGTTCGATGATCATCCCCGACATGCTCGGGCACACGATCGCCGTACACGACGGACGCAAGCACATCCCGGTGTTTGTCACAGAGTCGATGGTCGGGCACAAGCTCGGCGAATTCGCTCCCACGCGGACATTCCGCGGCCATGTTAAGGACGACCGTAAGGGCAAGCGCCGCTAAGGCGCCTGACTTTACGTCTTAGACGAGAGAAGGAAAGCAATGGAAGCCAAGGCTATTGCGCGTCACATCCGCGTAACGCCTATGAAGGCCCGGCGCGTCGTCAACCTTGTTCGTGGTAAGCAAGCGAATGAGGCTCTGGCAATTCTGAAGTTTGCCCCCCAGGCAGCTTCGGAGCCGGTATTCAAGGTACTTCAGTCGGCAATGGCCAACGCACGTGTCCTCGCGGACCGTGACGGCGTTGCATTCGACGACAGCGACCTGTTCATCAGCGAAGCATTCGTTGATGAAGGCCCGACCATGAAGCGGTTCCAGCCGCGTGCCCAAGGCCGCGCCTACCGCATCAGGAAGCGGACCAGCCACATCACGTTGGTCGTGGCAACCCCCGAGAAAGAGGAGGCTCGCTAAGTGGGACAGAAAGTAAACCCGCACGGGTTCCGACTCGGCATCACCACCGACCACGTTTCGCACTGGTTCGCTGACAGCACCAAGCCCGGACAGCGCTACAAGGACTTCGTCCGCGAGGACATCAAGATCCGTCAGCTCATGTCCACCGGCATGGAGCGCGCCGGCATCGCCAAGGTCGAGATCGAGCGCACCCGTGACCGTGTCCGCGTGGATATCCACACGGCACGCCCGGGCATCGTCATCGGTCGCCGCGGCGCCGAAGCAGACCGCATCCGCGGCGAGCTCGAAAAGCTCACCGGCAAGCAGGTCCAGCTGAACATCCTCGAGGTCAAGAACCCCGAGATGGAAGCACAGCTTGTTGCCCAGGGCATCGCTGAGCAGCTGACTTCCCGCGTGGCTTTCCGCCGTGCGATGAAGAAGGCCATGCAGTCCGCACAGCGTGCGGGTGCCAAGGGCATCCGTGTTGCTTGCTCGGGTCGTCTGGGTGGCGCAGAAATGTCCCGCTCGGAGTTCTACCGCGAAGGCCGTGTGCCCCTGCACACCCTCCGCGCGAACATCGACTACGGCTTCTACGAAGCCAAGACCACCTTCGGCCGCATCGGTGTGAAGGTTTGGATCTACAAGGGTGACGTAACCGCCAAGGAACTGGCTCAGCAGGCAGCTGCTGCTCCGTCCCGTGGCCGTGCAGGAGACCGTCCGGGCCGCCCGGGTGGCGACCGCCGTCGTCGTAACGACCGTCCGGCAGCTGAGGCAGCACCTGCTGCCGTTGAAGCACCGGCCGCTGAAGCTGCTGCCCCCGCAGCAGAAGGAGGACAGGCTTAAATGCTTATCCCACGTCGAGTCAAGCACCGTAAGCAGCACCACCCGGGTCGTTCCGGCGCTGCTACGGGCGGCACCAAGGTCAGCTTCGGTGAGTACGGTATCCAGGCCCTGAGCCCGGCATACGTAACCAACCGTCAGATCGAGTCCGCTCGTATCGCGATGACCCGCCACATCAAGCGTGGCGGCAAGGTCTGGATCAACATCTACCCGGACCGTCCGCTGACGAAGAAGCCTGCTGAAACCCGTATGGGTTCCGGTAAGGGTTCTCCGGAATGGTGGGTCGCAAACGTCAAGCCGGGCCGGGTTCTCTTCGAACTCTCCGGTGTCAATGAAGAGGTAGCTCGCGAGGCCCTGCGCCTGGCAATCCACAAGCTGCCGTTGAAGGCACGCATTGTGCGTCGCGAAGGTGGTGAATAGAAATGGCAGTAGGGTCGAAGGATCTCGCACCCGCACAGCTGGACGGTTTCGACAACGAGCGTCTCGTTGAAGAACTCCGCAAGTCCAAGGAAGAGCTGTTCAACCTGCGTTTCCAGTCCGCCACCGGACAGCTGGAGAACCACGGTCGCCTGCGTGCGGTAAAGAAGGACATCGCACGCATCTACACCGTTCTCCGTGAGCGCGAGCTGGGCATTCGTGCCGAGGTTGCCGCACCGGTTGTGGAAGCCAAGGAAGAAAAGAAGTCCAAAAAGGCTGCCAAGGCTGAAAAGGCCGAGGTTGAAGCTGGAGAGGACGCCAAGTGAGCGAGAAGGAAACTGTGACGGAAGCAGCAGCCAGCGCTGAACAGCGCGGTTACCGTAAGACGCGTCGCGGCTACGTTGTCTCTGACAAGATGGAAAAGACCATCGTTGTTCAGGTTGAAGACCGCGTAAAGCACGCTCTGTACGGCAAGGTTATTCGCCGCACCTCGAAGATCAAGGCTCACGACGAAGAGAACACCGCCGGCATCGGCGACCTCGTTCTCATCTCTGAGACCCGCCCGCTGTCCGCTACCAAGCGGTGGCGTCTGGTGGAGATCCTCGAAAAGGCCAAGTAAATCCGACGCCGGGCACGCCTGGCAGAGATTCACTGGAAAGGTCCGCATTCCCTATGGAATGCGGGCCTTTCCGCTTTCCCGGCCGGTTCGGTTACTGGCCCTGAACGTGCTAGGATATTGAGTTTGTATGGCGCCACTTGTGCGTCGTCCACTACCTCGTAAACAATCGTGCCGCTGCATACTGCCCCGCGCAGAGTTTTCTGCAAGGGAAGCTGATGCTTGTGGCACGGGCGTTTAGGCCTGTTCTGGCAAAATCCAGGCAGGTCAAGAGACACCCCGATCAACCGTTCCGCAAGGCTCATTCCGTATGCATGATTTCGGTCTGAGAACCGGCGCGACGCAAGGAGTAGAAATTGATTCAGCAGGAGTCGCGACTCAAGGTCGCCGACAACACGGGTGCTAAGGAAATCCTTACCATTCGCGTTCTCGGTGGATCCGGTCGTCGCTACGCAGGCATCGGCGACGTCATCGTCGCCACCGTCAAGGACGCTATCCCTGGCGGCAACGTAAAGAAGGGTGACGTCGTCAAGGCTGTCATCGTTCGTACCAAGAAGGAACGCCGCCGTGCGGATGGTTCCTACATCAAGTTTGACGAAAACGCAGCTGTGATCCTGAAGAACGACGGTGACCCCCGCGGTACCCGTATCTTCGGCCCGGTTGGTCGTGAACTTCGCGACAAGAAGTTCATGAAGATCGTTTCGCTGGCCCCGGAGGTGCTTTAGTCCATGGCTAAGATCAAGAAGGGTGACCTCGTTCAGGTCATCACCGGCGCCAAGCAGGAACGCGGCGGCGACCGCGGCAAGCAGGGCAAGGTCCTGCGCGTATTCCCGGCCACCAACCGCGTGCTGGTAGAGGGAATCAACCGCGTCACCAAGCACACCAAGGTCGGTCAGTCGCAGCGCGGCACCAAGACCGGTGGCATCGAGGTCGTTGAGGCCCCGATCCACGTTTCCAACGTTGCTCTGGTTGACCCGTCGACCAAGAAGCCGACCCGTGTTGGTTTCCGTCTCGACACCGTTGAGAAGGATGGCGCTACCAAGACCGTCCGTATCCGCGTGTCCAAGGCCACCGGGAAGGACATCTGATGAGTGAAACACTGTCTGAGACCACTGTCGCAAACAAGATCGTTCCGCGTCTGAAGACGAAGTACGCAGAGACCATCAAGAAGTCGCTGCAGGACGAATTCAACTACGCGAACGTGAACCAGGTTCCCCGCCTGGTGAAGGTTGTTGTGAACATGGGTGTTGGAGATGCCGCCAAGGACTCCAAGCTGATCGACGGCGCTGTCCGCGACCTCACCCTCATCACCGGCCAGAAGCCGCAGGTAACCAAGGCCCGCAAGTCGATCGCACAGTTCAAGCTGCGCGAAGGCATGCCGATCGGTGCACACGCAACTCTGCGTGGAGACCGCATGTGGGAATTCGTGGATCGTCTGGTTTCGCTGGCTCTGCCGCGTATCCGTGACTTCCGCGGCCTCAACGGCAAGCAGTTCGACGGTAACGGCAACTACACCTTCGGTCTGACCGAGCAGGTTATGTTCCACGAAATCGACCAGGACTCCATCGACCGCGTACGCGGCATGGACATCACGGTTGTCACCACCGCCAAGACCGACGACGAAGGCCGCGCGCTGCTCAAGGCGCTTGGTTTCCCGTTCAAGACCGAAAACTAACTACGTGACAGGTCCGACCGCGCAGGCTCGTAAGGGCAAGCGCAGCGGAAACCGGTACGAGGAAGGGCTATAGCCCAAATGACTATGACAGATCCTGTCGCAGACATGCTCACGCGTCTGCGCAATGCAAACTCGGCATACCACGACACCGTGTCCATGCCGTACAGCAAACTGAAGGCACGCGTTGCCGACATCCTGAAGGCTGAAGGCTACATTGCCGGCTGGAAGGAAGAGGACGCCGAGGTTGGCAAGAAGCTGACCATCGACCTGAAGTTCGGTCCGAACCGCGAGCGTTCCATCGCTGGCGTCCGCCGCATCTCCAAGCCGGGTCTCCGCGTTTACGCGAAGTCCACCAACCTGCCTCACGTGCTGGGTGGCCTGGGTATCGCAATCCTGTCCACCTCTTCCGGCCTCCTGACTGACAAGCAGGCCGGCAAGAAGGGCGTGGGCGGCGAAGTCCTCGCGTACGTCTGGTAACGGGAAAGGAAGAGAATAATGTCACGTATTGGACGTCTCCCCATCACCGTTCCTGCCGGAGTTGAGGTCAAGCTCGATGGCTCCGTCATCAGCGTCAAGGGTTCCAAAGGCGAGCTGAGCCACACTGTGGCCAGCCCGATCGAGGTCTCCCTGGAAGAGAACACTCTCACGGTCACCCGCCCGAACGACGAGCGCAACTCGCGTTCGCTGCACGGCCTGACCCGCACCCTGATCGCCAACATGATCCAGGGCGTTACCGAGGGCTACGAGAAGAAGCTTGAAATCGTTGGTACCGGTTACCGCGTTCAGGCAAAGGGTTCTGACCTGGAGTTCGCTCTGGGCTACAGCCACCCGGTTAACGTCTCTGCACCCGAAGGCATCACCTTCGTAGTAGAGGGTCCGACCAAGCTCTCTGTTGCGGGTATCAACAAGCAGCAGGTCGGCGAGGTTGCTGCCAACATTCGCAAGCTGCGCAAGCCCGACCCCTACAAGGGCAAGGGTGTCCGTTACGCCGGCGAAGTCATCCGCCGCAAGGTCGGAAAGGCTGGTAAGTAAACCATGGCCATCGCAATTAACAAGAAGCGTACGAACAAGAGCAAGTCGGCTGCACGCAACCGTCGCCAGCTTCGTATCCGCAAGCGCATCACCGGTACGGCTGCACGTCCTCGTCTGGTCGTCAACCGTTCGGCACGCCACATGTTCGTCCAGGTTGTCGATGACAGCAAGGGTGTAACCGTGGCTTACGCTTCCACTCTGGAAGCTGACCTTCGTGCACTTGACGGAGACAAGACTGCCAAGGCCAAGCGCGTCGGCGAGCTCGTTGCCAAGCGTGCAAAGGCTGCAGGCGTCGAAGCTGTTGTCTTCGACCGTGGCGGTAACAAGTACCACGGCCGCATCGCCGCCGTCGCTGACGGTGCTCGCGAAGGTGGGCTGGCACTGTGACCGTTGAAAATAACGAAAAGGACATTCAGGTGACTGAAGCTGTAGCTGCTGAAGCAACTGAGACCGCACCCGCTACCGATGACCGCCGCGGCGGACGTCGCGGCGAGCGTGGCGACCGTGGCCAGGGCCGCGGCGACCGTGGTGGCCGTGGTGGCCGCGACGGCGGTCGTGAAGCCGAGAAGAGCCAGTTCGTAGAGCGCGTTGTCACCATCAACCGCGTTGCCAAGGTCGTCAAGGGTGGTCGTCGCTTCAGCTTCACCGCACTCGTCGTCGTCGGTGACGGCAACGGCATGGTCGGCGTTGGCTACGGCAAGGCCAAGGAAGTTCCCGCTGCTATCGCAAAGGGCGTAGAAGAGGCCAAGAAGTCCTTCTTCCGCGTTCCCCGCGTTGGCAACACCATCCCGCACCGTGTGCAGGGTGAGGCTGCTGCAGGCGTTGTCCTGCTGCGTCCGGCTTCCGCCGGTACCGGTGTTATCGCCGGTGGTCCGGTCCGCGCGGTATTGGAGTGCGTGGGTATCCACGACATCCTCTCCAAGTCGCTCGGTTCTTCCAACGCGATCAACATCGTTCACGCGACCGTTGCCGCTCTGAAGCAGCTCGAAGAGCCCGCTTCCGTGGCTGCCCGCCGTGGCCTGCCGCTGGACGAGGTTGCTCCTGCTGCTCTGGTGCGCGCGCTCCAGAACCAGAAGGCAGGTGTTTAGTCATGGCTAAGAACCTGACTCCCTCCGACGCCAAGTTGGAGATCACCCAGATCAAGGGCGTCATCGGCGCCAAGCAGAACCAGATCGCCACCCTTCGGTCCCTCGGCCTGAAGCGCATCGGACACACCGTTGTCCGTACCGCTGACGCCGTTACCGTTGGCATGCTGAACACGGTTCCGCACCTCGTGAATGTAGAGGAGGCGAAGTAATGGCAGAGAACAAGACCGCCGCAGAGGCTGCTGAGAAGCAGAACACTCTGAAGGTCCACCACCTGCGTCCCGCCCCGGGTGCCAAGACAGCCAAGACCCGTGTTGGTCGTGGTGAAGGCTCCAAGGGTAAGACCGCTGGCCGCGGTACCAAGGGTACGAAGGCCCGCTACCAGGTAAAGGCTGGCTTTGCCGGCGGCCAGCTGCCGCTGCACATGCGCCTGCCGAAGCTGCGCGGCTTCAAGAACCCGTTCCGGGTTGAATTCCAGGTTGTAAACCTGGAGAAGCTCAACGAGCTGTTCCCGGAAGGTGGCACCGTCACCGTTGAGTCCCTGGTAGAGAAGGGTGCCGTTCGCAAGAACCAGCCCGTAAAGGTGCTCGGCACCGGCGACATCACCGTCAAGGTTGACGTCACCGTGCACGCATTCTCTTCCAGCGCTGCGGAAAAGATTGCCGCAGCAGGCGGATCCACCACCGCCCTCTAAGGGTTTGTGGGGCATCAGCCCGCTGTAACAAAGAATCCCGGTATGCGGGGCTTCGGCCCCGGATACCGGGATTTTTTTGGTGGTTGTGGACTCTCGATTATTCCGACGGCGTCACAAGCAGTTAGACTCGGTTGTTGGGTTTCATTGAGCCCGACCACATCCTTGTACTTTCTACTCAGGAGGACGCTTGCTAAGCGCATTCGGCCGGGCGTTTCGGACGCCTGATTTGCGACGCAAGTTGTTGTTCACGCTGGGAATTATCACAATCTTCCGCTTGGGAGCTTTCATCCCCTCGCCTGGTGTGAACTACCAGAATGTCCAGCAATGCTTGAACAACGGTGACACCTCGCAGGGCATCTACCAGCTGGTGAACTTGTTCAGCGGCGGCGCGTTGCTGCAGGTCTCGATCTTTGCCTTGGGCATCATGCCCTACATCACGGCGAGCATCATCGTGCAGTTGCTCCGGGTGGTTATTCCCCGGTTCCAGCAGCTGTACGAAGAGGGCTCATCGGGGCAGTCCAAGCTGACGCAGTACACCCGGTACCTCACCATCGCACTGGGCCTGCTGAACGCCACAACCCTGGTCTCCTTGGCCCGCTCGGGTCAGTTGCTGCCCGGCTGCAACCTGCCGATCATCCCCGATGAGAGCATCATTACCACCCTTCTGCTCATCATCACGCTGACAGCGGGCACGGGCCTGATCATGTGGATGGGCGAGCTCGTCACCGAGCGCGGCGTCGGCAACGGCATGTCGCTGCTGATCTTCACCTCCATCGCAGCCGGCTTCCCCCGCTCACTTGGCTCCATCTGGGAGACCAAGGGCCCGGGAACCTTCTTCATCGTTCTTGCCATCGGCCTGCTTACGGTGGCCCTGGTGGTCTTCGTGGAGCAGTCGCAGCGCCGTGTTCCGGTGCAGTATGCCAAGCGCATGATTGGTCGTCGCACCGTGGGCGGCACCAGCACCTACATTCCCATCAAGGTGAACATGGCCGGCGTCGTGCCCGTCATCTTCGCTTCCTCCATGCTGTACCTGCCCGGCTTGATTTCGCAGTTCAACCAGCCGAAGCCAGGGGAGCAGATGGCCCCGTGGGTTGAGTGGATCAACAACAACCTCACCCGTGGCGACCATCCCATCTACATGGCGCTTTACTTCGCCATGATCGTGTTCTTCACCTACTTCTACGTAGCCATCACCTTCAACCCTGAAGAAGTGTCGGACAACATGAAGAAGTACGGCGGGTTCATTCCGGGCATCCGGGCGGGTAAACCGACCGCGGACTACCTGCAGTACGTGCTTTCCAGGATTACTTTGCCTGGAGCCCTCTACCTGGGCTTCGTGGCGTTGATTCCGCTGGTTGCACTCGTCCTGATCAATGCCAACCAGAACTTCCCGTTCGGTGGCACGTCAATCCTGATCATGGTGGGTGTCGGCCTGGAAACCGTCAAGCAGATTGATGCGCAGCTACAACAACGTCACTACGAAGGGCTTTTGCGATGACGAGAATGCTGATCATTGGACCTCCCGGTTCGGGCAAGGGTACGCAGGCTGAGCGGATTTCGGAGCGCCTCGGCGTAGTCGCCATCTCCACCGGCGACATCTTCCGTGCCAACGTCAAGGGTGAAACGCCCTTGGGTATCGAAGCCAAGAAGTACATGGACGCCGGTGACTTCGTTCCGGACAGCGTCACGAACAACATGGTTCGCGATCGACTGAGCCAGAGCGATGTCGAGAACGGCTTCCTGCTCGACGGCTACCCGCGCACCACCGCGCAGGTTGACTACCTCGACCAGATCCTCGCTGAGGGTGAGCAGGAGCTCGACGTCGTGCTCCAGCTGACCGCCGATGACGAAGAACTGGTTGCACGCCTTCTGGGCCGTGCCAAGGAAACGGGACGTTCGGACGACAACGAGGCCGTGATCCGTCACCGTCTTGACCTCTACCACGAGCAGACCGAAGCCGTTGTGGCCAAGTACGCTGAGCGCGGCATCCTTACTCAGGTGGATGGCATCGGCGGTATCGATGAAGTTACCGACCGCGTGCTCACAGCCATCGAGTCGGCCAAGGCTGTCTAGCGTTTTTCCACATAGCCGGGGAACCGGAGCTGGAGTGAAGGGTGTGTCCCGTACCATGGGTGCGGGACACACCCTTTTTCGTTGACGCGGCACATTCTTGGGGGAAGCGCATGCAGACAGCTCTGTCAGGACGTAGCCGGATTTCGGGGCTTGAGGTCTACCTGCCACCGACGCGGCTGGATACGGCCGCCGTCGAACGCCGCATTGCCGAATCCAGCCCTGGCTTCCGCGTGCCGACAGGTCTGATTGGCCGGGTCACGGGGATCCGCTCCAGGAGTGTCATGTCCCCGACGGAGCAGGCGTCGGATCTGGCCGCCAACGCCGCTGCCAAGGTCCTGGCGGAATGCGGATTGCAGGCACCTGACGTGGACCTGCTGGTCTTTGCCTCTGCCAGCCAGGACATGGTTGAACCCGCTACGGGACACATGGTGGCAGCGAAACTGGGACTTTCATGCCCTGTGATGGACGTCAAGAACGCCTGCAACAGTTTCCTCAACGGTATGGAGGTTGCCGACGCTTTGATCGCCGGAGGGCGCTATGGGAGGGTTCTGGTGGTCACGGGGGAGTCGCCTTCCCGGGCAGTGCGGTGGTCGGTGCCGGACTTCCCGACGTTCGCCTCCAGCTTCCCCGGGTACACCATGAGCGACGGCGGCGCAGCAGTGTTGCTGGAAGCCGCGGTTGATCCCGCCGCAGCTGCAGACGGGGCGGCCGGAATCCTGGCCATGGGCTTCACCGCGCGAAGCAGCCATTGGTCCGTGGGTACCTTGGCGGCGGGAGGGTCGGCCTTCCCCCGTGATCCAGAGGCCAGCTACTTCAACATGGACGGGGAAAAGCTCAAGGATGCGTTCTTGGACCTCGGCTCCGACATCCTTGATGCGACTCTCGCGGAGATGCACCTCGCGTGGACGGACTTCGCTGTCGTCTGCGTACACCAGGTCAGCGCACCGTACCGGCAAATATTCGCCGAAGGTGCCGGTGTGCCTGCGGAACTGCTGGTTCATTCCGTTGAGGACTTCGGCAACCTCGCCTCCGTCAGCCTTCCATTGCAACTGAAGCTTGCCGTGGACAGTGGCAGGGCCGGACCCGGGGACCTGGTGGCGTTGGTCGGTTTGGGCGGCGGCGTGAGCCTGGGAATGGCGGTGGTGCGGCTGTGAGCCCGCAAGAGGTTCGCAACAGGCTTGCGAGTACGGCTTCCACAAAGTCCTTATGCGTGGCCATGCCGATGCTCAATGAAGAGAAGCTGGTACGGCAGGCACTGGACTCGCTGGCGGCGCAGACGTTTCAGGATTTCACGGTAGTGGTGGTGGACAACGGTTCCACGGATCTCAGCTGCGCCATCGTGACTGAGTTCGCGTCAGCGCACCCGGGGATGGATATCCGGTTGGTTCACGACAGCGAGAAGGGCACGGGCGCGGCAGCTGATACTGGCATGCGCTTCGGCGTGGAGCACGGTGCGCGCTGGCTGGCCCGCACCGATGCCGATTGCCTGGCCGCACCGGACTGGACAGAGCGGATCATGGCTGCATTCGATGACGGCCTGGAGCTGGTTGCTGGACAGCTGAATCCCAGGGAGGACGAGGGCATAACTGCCCGTGAGCGGATCATGATGTTGTTGGCCGTCGAGGTGGCGTCGTTCTTCGGCCGGATCCGCCCGGGAAACAAGGGCGAGGGATACTTGGGTCCGTACCAGATGCTTCCTGGTTGCAACATGGCCATCACCGCAGACATGTATCACCGTTCAGGGGGTTTCCCCAGGACCAGGATCGAAGATCTCCATGAGGACCGCGCCTTGTCCAACCGGGTGCGTAAATTGACGCGTAACTACGCCCTGCGACGCGATGTTGTGGTGTTCGGTTCCTCCCGACGGGTCAAAGCGTGGGGGCTGAAGAACACTCTCGCCTGGTACGCGGACCACCGGTACCGCCCCGAACACGTGGATATCCGGTGATGCGGGGCCTTGCAGCCATCAACCCGCAGAGTACGCCGGAACGTTGGGAGCGCCGCGTCCATCTGGGAGCCCACCCCGTGTTGTATCCCGTGATCCGCGGCCTGGGTGCCATGGGTCCTGTGGTTCGCATCCCGGGACTCGGTGTGCTGGTCAGCGAAGCGGGACTGGTTCGGGAGGTGCTGATGAGCCAGGACGCCTACGTCAAGAACGGCCCATCAGGCTCGGGTGCGCTGTGGACCCCCGTTGTGGGGCCCAAGGCCTTGGTGAACATGGATGGTGAGGAACACAGGCTGCTGCGCCGGCGCCTGGGTGACCTTTTCACTCCCCGCTCCGTGGAGGGCATCGTTGAACCGGCAGCGGCAGTTCTGAAGGCGCGCCTGCACGGTGATTTGGACGCGCACGGCCGCGTGGATCTGGTGGACTGCGTCAAAGAACTGGCCGGCGGGGTCATCTCGCGCCTGCTGGGTGTCCCCGACGATGCCCCGGGGAGGCTGGCGGACAGGGAGCTTTTCGACCTCGGCTCCTCCATCTCGTCGCTTGTCCGCCTGGGCCGGCCGACGCTGACGGCGGGCCAAGTGGCCAAGGGAAAATCCGCCGTCGCGGTTTTGGCTGGACCGGTCCGGACGGCGTACAGGGAAAGCGACCCGGGTACCTTCCCCGGCAGGCTGCGTGAGCTCGGTATGGCAGAGGACGAAGCCATGGGCATCATCAGTGCGTTCGTGATGGTGGGCACCGAGACGCTGGTGTCGTTTGTGCCAAGGCTGGTGGCGTTGCTTGCTGACAGTGGACGGCTCAGTGAACTGGCCGCGGACAGGTCCGTTGTTCCGGCCGCCGTCAACGAGGCCCTGCGCTTCACGGTTCCTTCGCCCATGATGCTGCGGGACGCAGTGGTTGATGGATCCATAGGCGGTACGAAGGTCTTCGCCGGGGACAGGATCCTGCTCTCAACCATCCACGCAGCCAAGAGCCTGGGTGGATTTGATCCGGCACAGGCAACACCACAGCAGGCACGTCAACTGTGGTTCGGTGCCGGACCGCATTTCTGTATCGGCATGCCGCTTGCCATGGCGGAAATCAACACGACGCTCGAGCTGCTCCTGAACATGTACGCCCAGCGCCCGTGGTTGATCGCTGCCCGCCAGGTCAGCAGGGGAGTGCTGATTCCCGGGTATCGGAAGTTGGAGCTGGCCCATGCCTGACGAGACACCCGGCCTGCCCCTGATGGCAGAGGATCTGATCACCGCCGTCTATGCCGTGGCGGACCGTGTTCCGGACCGTCCCGCCATCACGGCACCAGGCAAAAGCCGGCTACCGTGGGCACGGCGGAGAAACGACGGCGTCCGGCCCGGTCGTACCATCATGTACCGCGAGTTGGTGGATGGCATTGAGGCCACGGCCCGGCGTTTGCAGGATGACGGATTCGGGACAGGGGAGCGGATGCTCTTCTCGGTCCGTCCCAGTCCCGAAGCGTTCATTCTGGCACTTGGAGCCGTCAGGGCGGGCGGCTCCGTGGTGTTCATCGATCCCGGCATAGGGCCTTCGCTCTTCCGGGACCGGGCAGAACTCGCTGCGCCGCGCTGGGCCGCGTCGGAGTCACTCCTGTATGCCGTCAGCGCCAGGAGCCCGCTCCGTCCCATCGCACGCGGCCGCGGCCTGCTGCTCCCGGACTACGGGGCCATGGATGTCCGCCACTACTACTCCGGGCCGTGGCTCCCCGGCGTCCCCCGCGGCGCTTCGCCGGTAAAAGGGCTTGCGGCAACACTCCCGCAGGGGCAAGAGTCCGCCAGACCCACAGAAACGGTGACCGAACAGGAAGCGGTGATCATCTTCACCTCCGGTACCACCGGCTCACCCAAAGGGGTCATCCACACGAGGGGTTCCCTGGCCGCAGGTTTCGGGCAATTATCGACGCGTTGCAGCTTCGGTGAGGGGGACCGGATCCACTCCGAGCAGCTCATGATGGGCCTTCCGGCCTTGATCGCCGGCGCCCACTGGACGATGCCCGGTTATGGTTTCTCGGCTCACATCGACCCGCTTCGCCTGGCCGGCGAGTTGGGTGCCGTGTCCGGCAAAGAAACGTCGTACGACGCCGCCACGCACCTTTTCCTGGTGCCCTCCCAACTGGCGCCCATCCTGGACGCCATCGAAGACGGTTCCATCACTCTGCCCGCGACACTGAGAACAGTGATGCTGGGGGCCGCCCCCATCCTTGCTCCCTTCCTTGAACGGGCAATGAAGCTCCTGCCCGGGGTCGGGTTCAAACTCATCTACGGCATGACGGAGGTGCTGCCCATCGCCATTGCCGATGGTCGGGAGAAACTGGCCTTCGCGTCCGGCGCCGAAGCCGGGTTCACTGCGCCCGATGGCAGCGGTGAGGGCGACTTCCTCGGGGAGCCGCTGCCCGCCGTCGGGATCCGCGTAGCAGCCGACCACGAGCTGTTCGCCCGGGGGCCGAACATGTGCCGTGGCTACTTGGGCGAGGACCCCATGGTGGAGCACGCCACTGGCGACCTCGTCCGGCTGGACCACGGAGGAACCGGTGAACCCAGGCTGGTCATGATCGGACGCAAGAAGGACATGATCATCCGGGGTAAGACAAACATCTACCCCGCGTTGTATGAGCCGGTCATCGCAGCTGTGCAAGGGGTCCGGGCTGCCGTCATGGTGGGGGTACCGGACACTATCGGAGACGAGGCGGTATGGCTGGCGGTGGTCCCTGAACCGGACCAATCCGCTGTTGAGCTGAAGTCCCGGCTGGCCAGGGAACTGCCCATGCTCATCGACGAGTCCGCCCTTCCGGACCATATCGAAGTCCTGGAATCCATCCCATCCTCCGGCAGGCACAGGAAGCCGGACCGGGTGGCCCTGCGCGGGATGTTTGCCGCACGCCGGGACCCGGGGGAGGCCACGTGAGGATTGCAGTGACAGGCGCGACGGGGTTCGTTGGAGGAGCCGTGGCGGAGGCCGCGGAAGCCCGTGGCTGGGACGTCGTCCGCTATGCCCGCCGCCAGGGAGAGGGCTTGGAGTACTGGGACCTGGCAGGGCTGCCGCCTGCCCGGCTTCCGCGCGTGGATGCGGTTGTCCACGCCGGTGCCCACGTGGCCGACTGGGGAGACGCTGCCGTTTTTCACCGGGCAAATGTCGAGGGGACAAGGGCGGTCGCCGAAGCGTTCGCCGGGACACGCCTGGTCCATATCTCAAGCTCCAGCGTCTATCCGTGGTGGGAATCATGCGTGGATCGTCCCGAAGATGAGGTTGCTGCGCGACACCTGAATGCCTATGGACGCAGCAAGGCGCTCGCCGACGTCGAAGCCAGGAAACACGGTGATGCCGTGGCACTGCGTCCCCACGCCGTGTACGGCCCGGGTGACCGGACGCTGTTGCCCCGCCTCGTCAGCAACGTTCGTGCAGGGCGGCTGCTCAGCATCGGGCACCCCGGGGTGAAACATCAACTGACCCATGTGGACAACCTGACACGGGCCGTCCTGGCCGCCTGCCAGTCGACGGTGCGCGGTGCGGTGAACGTGGGGGATGCCCAGCCTGTGGAGCTGGGGGCTGTATTGCGGCAGGTACTCGATGTTTCAGGACGCAGCGATGTCCCCGTCACCTACCTTCCGGAGCCCGCGGCCATGGCGCTCGCGGCCGTTTCGGAAGCAGCTTCGCGGGCTACAGGCCGTGCTCCGAAGCTGACCCGCTACGCCGTCAGCCAGGTAGGAAAGCAGCGGACGTACCGTTTGGACCGGCTGCGGGACGAGCTGGGAATCGAGCCAATTTCGACCACGGTCTCGGATGCGGGAAAATGGTTGGAGCACGGGGCCTGATCGGTCCCAACAGCAAACCTTCCAGAGGAGAACATGGCGTTCGGTCAGCCCCGCATTGAATATAAGAACAACGAGCAGATGCGTACGATGCAGCAGGCCGGGCTTGTCCTGAGCAGGGCACTGGACGCTGCCGTTGCGGCTGCCAAGCCCGGCGTCACCACCAAGGACCTGGACGACGTCTTTGCAGCAGTCCTCAATGACGCAGGAGCCAAGTCCAACTTCCTCGGATACCACGGGTTCCCGGCGACCATCTGCGCCTCCGTCAACGAGGAAGTGGTCCACGGCATCCCCGGTGGACGTGTCCTCCAAGACGGAGACATCATCTCCATCGACGGCGGCTGCATCGTGGATGGCTGGCACTCCGACTCGGCGCGGACGGTCATCGTGGGCACCGCGGATCCCGAGGACCAGCGGCTGTCGGACGTCACCGAGGCCGCCATGTGGCGGGGTATCGCTGCCTTGGCCAAGGGCAAGTTCGTGGGAGACATCGGAAACGCCATCGATGACTACGTCTCCTCGGTCCCGGGCAAGCCGCTGGGCATCCTGGAGGACTACGTCGGCCATGGCATCGGTTCCGAAATGCACATGGCACCTGATGTCCTGAACTACCGGACCAGCCACCGTGGTCCGAAGATCCGCCCGGGCTTGTGCCTTGCGATTGAGCCAATGCTGGTTCGCGGCGACATCGAAACGGCCACCCTCGACGACGACTGGACCGTGGTCACCACTGACGGCAAGCGTTCCTGCCAGTGGGAGCACTCCGTAGCAGTGCATGAAAAGGGCATCTGGGTGCTGTCCGCCCCCGATGGAGGCGCAGAGCAATTGGCGCCCCTCGGCGTCGTGCCTGTCCCCATCCCGTAACTGCTCCAAAAGGAAGAGCGCGGCTACCGAAGTAGCCGCGCTCTTTTGTTTTTCCAGAGGGGTCAGGACTTCAGCTTCGGCTTGACGTCCTTGGTGTAGATGCCCTCAAGCGTCTTCTTCAGCTCGGTCATGGTCGCCTGGACATCGCCCTGCTGCGTGAGGATTTTGGCTGCTGACTTGGCCATTTCCTGATCGGCGCCCGGCAGGAACACGCGGGCGTTGTCCTGGACCTTGGTAGCAGCAAGCTGGTCCATGGCTGTCTTAATCTGCGGAGTGGCCGCGAGAACAGAGGACATGTCTGCCGAGAGCCTGGTGGGCATGTAGCCGGTGGCGGCTGAAAACGCGGCAGTGTTCTCCGGCTCGGTCATGAATTTAAGGAAGGTTGCCGCGGCCAGCTGCTCCTCCTTGGTGATGCCGCTGGGAATGCCGAGACCCGCACCGCCGGTAGGGCAGACGCTACTCGGGACCTCGGGACCGCCGGGAAGGAACCCGACACCCACGTTGAACTTGGCTGCTTTCAGGACCCCCAGGAGCGAACCCGTGGAAGAAATGGTGGACGAGGTGATTCCGGCGGCAAAGTCGTCTGCGGCCTCCTTGGATGAAACACCGGCCCAGCCATCCTTGTAGATGGAGTCCTGGGCCCACTGAAGGGCGGCCACGGATTCCTTGGAGTCGCAGGTGATGTCCCAGCCCTTGGACCAGGCACCGCCCCAACCCCACAGGTTGTTCTGCAGCGTCCACCCGGCATAGCCCGCCAGGGCCGGGTAGATGTAGGCGTACTGCGCTCCGGAGGTGGCCTTGAGTTTGGGAGCCCACTCCGCGAACTCCTGCCACGTGGCCGGTGCGCGGTCCGGCAGGCCTGCTGCCTTGAAGTGGTCCTTGTTGTAGTAGAACAAGGGGGTGGAACGGCCGTACGGAAGGGCCCATTGCTTGTTGTCGTACTTGTAGTCGTCGACCAGCGATTTCTGGAAATCGTCGATCTTGATGTCCAGCTGCTTCACCAGGCCATCGATGGGGATGATGCTGCCGTTGGAGAAGTAACGGAACCACCAAACGTCGGAGAGCACAACCAGCCCGGGCAGACCGGTTTTGGCTGCCTGGGACGTCTGGAACTTCTGCGCGATCTCTTCATAGTTGGCGCCCGCGGTGACCAGGTTGACCTTGATATCGGGGAACTTGGCGTGGAACTTCTCGATGATCGCCTTTTCCACATCCTGCGACTTGCCGGGGTGGTTCGTCCAGAAGTCGATGGAGGCGGCCGGCTTGACGCCACTGAAGTCGATAGTGGCGGAGTCGACGGCGTCTGCCGTGCCCGCCGTCGACGGTCCGCCGCATGCGGCAAGGGCCGCTGCTCCGGCTCCGAGGCCTGCCAATCCCAGGAAATGGCGGCGGTCAAGGTTGGTGCGCATGATGCTTCCTCTCAATTACTGACTTTGATGCGAATGGTGTGGTGGAGAATCAACCGGTGACACTGCCTTGGGTCAGACCGGCAACGATGTAGCGCTGGAGTGCTGCGAAGACCAGCAGGATAGGGACGATCACCAGTACCGCGCCGGCCATGAGGATTCCCCAGCCGGCTCCGTTGCCTTCGGAGTTCTGGAGGAGTGTCAGTCCTACCGGAAGCGTCATGGTTTCGGGCCGGTCCGTGATGATGAGGGGCCAGATGTAGTCGTTCCATTCGCTGACCACGGTCACCAGCGCCACGGTGGCGATCGACGGGACGGACACGGGAACGATGATCTGCCACAGCCTGCGCCAGTGTCCGGCGCCGTCAATCTCCGCCGCTTCAAGGATCGACGGCGGCAGCGTCAGGAAGTGCTGGCGCAGGAGGAACGTGCCGAACGCCGTGCCGAGCCCGGGAAGGATGATGCCCCACAGGGTGTTCTTTCCGCCCATGCCGGCGATCAGGATGTAGTTGGGCAGGATCGACACCTGCGCGGGGACCATAAGAGCCACAAGAATCAGCACGAAGATCACGTTTTTGAACGGGAAGCGCACGAACACCAAGGCATAGGCGGTGAGGATTGCCAGAACCACTTTGACCGACGAGCCCACGATGGTAACGATCAGGCTGTTGGCGAAGAACTGTGCGAACGGAACGGTGGTCATGGCCGTGACGTAGTTCTGCAGGTTCAGTGACTGGGGAAGGATCCGAAGGTCCATGGTGACGATTTCGCCGGGTTGCTTGAAGGAACTCAGGAGCATCCACAGCAGCGGCAGGAAGACCACCAGCGTTGCGACGATCAGGGGAACATAGCCGGTGGCCACGGTCTGGAGGAGATTGGACCTGGACAGGGGGTTGGGCCTGGCGGTCGGACCCTCCGGTGAAGCAGTCTGTTGGGGTTCTTCACGCACGACGACGGGTGCAGGGGCGCTCATGAATAGTGGACCTTTCGCTCAACGAACCGCAGTTGGAGGACGGTGATGACCAGCAGGATGGCGAAGAGGATCACCGAAATTGCGGCCGAATAGCCTGCCCGGTTGTATGCCCCGAAGGCCTGCAGGTACGCCTCGTAGATCAGCGTGCTGGTGCCGTTGCCCAGAGGGGTCATGATGCGGATGAGGTCGAAGGCCTGCAAGGAGCTGAGCATGGTGGTGATGAGCAGGAAGAACGTGGTGGGGGAGAGCAGCGGCAAAGAGATGTTGAAGAACCGCCGGAAACTGTTGGCACCATCCAGTGCCGCGGCCTCCATCACGTCGCGGGGAAGGGACTGCAACCCTGCCAGGAAAACCACGGCGCAGTAGCCCAGGTTCTTCCACACGTAGACGATGATGACCATCACCAGGGACAGCTGCGGATCGTTGATCCATTGCGGGCTCTGTTGCCCGAGTCCGCGCAGGATCCAGGCCAGCACTCCGTAACCGGGATCGAAGATGAACAGCCACACCAGGCCGACGCCCACTCCGGAGAGTACGTAGGGCGCGAACACCGCTGACCGGGCGAAGGTGGTTCCACGGACTTTCGAATTGAGCGCGAGGGCCACCAGTAGGCCAAGGATCATGGAGCCGCCTACGGTGAACACCGTGAAGATGGCCGTGGTTCCGAGGACCTTGGACGCATCCTCACTGGTGAAGAATGTGACGTAGTTCTGCAGCCCGACAACGGTGGCCGAGGCCGAGCCCAAGGTCCAGTCCAGTGTGGAGTAGTAGATGTTGTTAATCAGGGGCCAGTAGGTAAACGTGCCGATCAGGATCAGGTTGGGCAAGGCCATGGCAAGGAACACCACGAAGTCCTTGCGGCTGCGACCGGACCAGCGTCGTCTTGCGGGCACGGCGGTGCTGTTGTTCATCAAAGGGACAGTCATGTACTACTCACGGTTTCGGCGGAATGTGGGGCGCCTGCTCCCTGCCAGGGGCGGCGAAGACAGGCCTAGCTCACCACATTGACGCCGCGTGCCCGGGCCAAAACGGTCGTTCGTAGCGAGAGTTGTCTTACACTTCCGGACCCGTTTACCGGGCGTTACTCACGAGTTCGTATTTGAGGTTCGACTCCCGTTTCATGACCGGCCCGGGGGTGGAGAATGGACCCATGACGGCGATCACCGATGTCCCGGGTATCCGGGTTGCGCACATGCAGAAGAACGACGGCGGGTGGCTGAGCGGCGTAACAGTCGTCCTTCCGCCACCGGGAACCGTGGGTTCCATTGACGTCCGCGGCGGGGGCCCTGGCACACACGAGACCGACGCGCTGGACCCAACCACCTTGGTGTCCACGGTCGATGCCGTGGTCTTGACCGGCGGCAGTGCTTTCGGTTTGGCTTCGGCCACGGGTGCCCAACTCTGGTGTGAGGAACAGGGCCGCGGCTTCGCCGTCCCTGGAACTGTCGTGCCGATCGTTCCCGCTGCTGCCATCTTCGACCTCGGGCGCGGTGGCGACGTGCGCGCCCGACCCGATGCCGACATGGGTTACCGGGCAGCCGCCGCAGCGTTCGCCTCAGGCGACCATGCCGCCGTCGAACGTGGAAACGTCGGCGCGGGGACCGGTGCCGTTGTTGCCCGCGGACAGTACAAAGGCGGTGTGGGCAGCTCCTCGATCACTCTCGACGGCGGCGTGATCGTAGGTGCGCTGGCGGTGGTTAACGCGCTGGGTTCGCCCCAGTTTGGTCCTGCGGACCTGCAGCCCTCTGCGCGCTCGGTCGTTCCTCCCATAGACGCGCGCGGCCGCGCTCCAGTCCCGCAGGCCGAGGATAAGCCAGCGCGGGTCGAACCCCAGGGACTCAACACCACGCTCGTGGTGATCGCTACTAATGCGGTGCTGGATGTGGCTGAGTGCAAGCGGACTGCCTCGTCCGGGCATGCCGGACTGGCGCGGGCCCTGGATCCTTCCCACACCCTCGCGGACGGTGACACCATTTTCGCCCTGGCCACAGGCGCCATCGCTCTTGACCGCAGCACCGAACACGCGCGGCAGGTATCGCTGATCACCCTCCAAAGCGCGGCGGCCGAGGCGGTCCGGTTGGCCATTCTGGACGGCGTCCTGGCGGCCGAAAGCATCACGACGGCGGCCGGTCACTTCCCGGCTTATCGCCAAGCGGGGGAGTGACGGCGGGGGACACGTGCGCTACCATGGTCGGATTTAACTTTCCAGCCTGATTGGCGTAGAGTTATTTGTTGGTTGTCTGTGCAGCCGCGCCCTTTTTGGTGTCGTGGTTCCAAGGCGGTCAAGCAAACAAAAAAACGTCCGCTGGATCTTCGGTGCCTCATCGGAGGACGGTGGCAAACAACAGTTAGCGGAGGATATGGCCAAGAAGGACGGGGTCATTGAGATCGAGGGCGTTGTGACTGAGGCGCTGCCCAATGCGATGTTTCGCGTTGAGCTCACCAACAAGCACGTCGTTCTCGCACACATCTCTGGGAAGATGCGTCAGCACTACATCAGGATTCTCCCAGAGGACCGGGTAGTGGTGGAGCTGAGCCCATACGACCTCACACGTGGTCGTATCGTCTACCGCTACAAGTAAATTGCTGGGCGGCAGGGCAATAGTGCCCAAGCCGCTCCAGCAGATCAACTGCAAAACACGCAAAGGAACGCCATGAAGGTCAAGCCGAGCGTCAAGCAGATCTGCGACAAGTGCAAAGTGATCCGCCGTAACGGCCGGGTCATGGTGATCTGCGAGAACCCGCGCCACAAGCAGCGCCAGGGCTAATTCCCCTTCCGGGAATCAGCGCCCGCAAGGGCAAACCTGGGTTGCTAGCCCACGCAAGTAAATAAAGGCAGCACAAGCTGTGCCAGGACTGCATTACAGAGCCTGGTCAGCGAACCCCCGGTCGGAGGCTGGGGCCGCACGGAACGTGCGGGTGTACTGCCTACGACCTCCGGTTTATTCAAGGAGTACCGCCACTATGGCTCGTCTCGCTGGCGTAGACATTCCCCGCGAAAAGCGGTTGGAAATTGCGCTTACTTACATCTACGGCGTGGGCAAGACCCGTGCACACGAAACCCTGGCTGCCACCGGCATCAGCGCTGACGTTCGCGTCAAGGACCTGACTGACGCCGAACTGGTTCAGCTGCGTGACTACATTGAAGGCAACTACAAGGTTGAGGGTGACCTTCGCCGCGAGGTAGCCGCTGACATCCGCCGCAAGGTTGAGATCGGCAGCTACGAAGGCCTGCGCCACCGCAAGGGCCTGCCCGTACGCGGACAGCGTACGAAGACCAACGCTCGTACCCGCAAGGGCCCGAAGCGCACCGTCGCCGGCAAGAAGAAGGCCGGACGTTAATCCCTCGGGATTGACCTGGTTTTCCCCCGATAACTTTCTGTAGGAGAAACAATGCCCCCGAAGACTCGTGGAGCGGTTCGTAAGCCGCGTCGCAAGGATAAGAAGAATATTGCGCTTGGCCAGGCGCACATCAAGAGCACCTTTAACAACACCATCGTGTCCATCACGGACCCGAACGGTGCTGTTATCTCATGGGCTTCCGCCGGTGAGGTTGGCTTCAAGGGCTCCCGTAAGTCCACCCCGTTCGCTGCCCAGATGGCTGCCGAAGCTGCTGCAAAGCGCGCCCAGGAGCACGGTCTGCGCAAGGTTGACGTCTTCGTCAAGGGACCGGGATCCGGACGCGAAACCGCAATCCGTTCACTTCAGGCCGCTGGCCTCGAGGTTGGCTCCATCCAGGATGTCACCCCCAGCGCCCACAACGGTTGCCGCCCCCCGAAGCGCCGCCGCGTCTAATTAGGTCTTCCCTGCCTGACTGGCCGGGCCTGCTATGGAGGTTTTGCTTCCATCAGCATGGCCCGGCTGGTCAGGCTGGAAACCGAAGCCGATTTCCACCACCTGTGTTGCGTCATATAGCGGATGCTCGCCGAAAGGAAACCTAAGTGCTCATTGCACAGCGCCCCACCCTGTCTGAAGAAGTTGTATCCGAGAACCGCTCCCGTTTCATCATTGAACCGCTGGAGCCGGGCTTCGGTTACACCCTCGGAAACTCCCTCCGCCGTACCCTGCTCTCCTCCATCCCCGGTGCCGCTGTAACCAGCATCCGGATCGATGGCGTGCTGCACGAGTTCACCACGGTTCCCGGTGTCAAGGAAGATGTCACTGAGATCATCCTGAACATCAAGAACCTTTCGGTTTCCTCCGAGCACGATGAGCCGGTTGTTGCATACCTGCGCAAGCAGGGCCCCGGAGTCGTCACCGCCGCGGACATTGCTCCGCCGGCCGGCGTCGAATTCCACAACCCGGATCTGCACATTGCCACTCTGAACTCGAAGGGCAAGTTCGAACTCGAACTGACCATCGAGCGCGGCCGTGGCTACGTTTCGGCAGCTCAGAACAAGTCCGGCGACTCCGAGATCGGCCGTATTCCGGTTGACTCGATCTACTCGCCGGTCATGAAGGTAACTTTCCGCGTGGAAGCTACCCGTGTTGAGCAGCGCACCGACTTCGACAAGCTCATTGTCGACGTCGAGACCAAGCAGGCAATCGCTCCCCGCGATGCTGTTGCTTCCGCAGGCACCACCCTGGTGGAACTGTTCGGTCTGGCTCGTGAGCTGAACACCGCAGCTGAAGGTATCGAGATTGGCCCGTCGCCGACGGACGCTGCCCTGGCAGCCGACATGGCTCTGCCGATCGAGGATCTGGACCTCACCGTCCGTTCCTACAACTGCCTCAAGCGTGAGGGCATCCACACCGTGGGTGAACTCGTTGCCCGCTCCGAGGCTGACCTGATGGACATCCGTAACTTCGGTGCGAAGTCCATCGACGAGGTCAAGGCAAAGCTCGTCGAACTGGGTCTGTCCCTCAAGGACTCCCCTCCCGGTTTCGATCTCGCAGCCCGCGCCGCAGCCATCGAAGAGGACGACGCCGCGTTCAGCGACGACGAGCTCTAAACAGCAGATCTTGGCCGCCGGGTCCAGCAATGGACCTGACCGGCTTACACAACAGGAGAAATAACTATGCCTACCCCCACTAAGGGTCCGCGCCTCGGAGGCGGCCCGGCTCACGAGCGTCTGATGCTCGCGAACCTGGCAGCTGCTCTGTTTGAGCACAAGCGCATCACCACCACGGTCACCAAGGCCAAGCGCCTCAAGCCGTACGCAGAGCGTCTGGTCACCTTCGCCAAGCGTGGCGACCTCGCTTCCCGCCGCCGCGTTCTCGGCCTGATCAGCGACAAGGGCGTTGTCCACGAGCTGTTCACCGACATCGCCGGCGCCGTTGCCAACCGCGATGGTGGCTACACCCGCATCACCAAGATCGGCAACCGCAAGGGCGACAACGCTCCCATGGCTGTCATCGAGCTCGTTCTCGAGCCGGTTTCCCCGAAGCAGGCCGTTGTTGCTGAAGCAACCGCTGCTGCTGCCAAGGCTGCTCCGGCTGCCGAGGAAGAGGTCGTAGAGACCGAAGCCGTCGAAACCGAAGCTGCTGAGTCTGAAGAGGCTCCTGCCGCTGAAGTCGCTGAGACCGAAGAGGCTCCGGAAGCTGAAGCTGCTGAAACCGAAGAGGCTCCGGCCGCTGAGGACAAGAAGTAATTCACTGAATTCTTCACAGTAGACTTAAGTCTATGAACGAACGAAAACCCGCTGCCCCCGTTATGGGGGGCGGCGGGTTTTTGCGTGTCCGGCTGGATCTTTCCTACGACGGCGGCCCGTTCAGCGGCTGGGCATTGCAGCCGGGGCTGCGTACCGTGCAGGGTTCTTTGGAAGAAGCACTGGCGCTGTTGTTGCAACGACCCGTCCGCGTTACTGTTGCCGGCCGCACCGATGCCGGCGTCCACGCCCGCGGCCAGGTAGTACATCTCGATGTCACCGAAGCCGAGTGGCTCTCACTGCCGCGTGGCCACGAACTTGATCCCGCCGTCGCCCTTTTGCGACGCCTCCGCGGAGCCTTGAGCCGTATCCTCGGCGACCTCACCGGTGCAGTGGAAGTGCACGACGCCGGTCTGGCGCCGGAGGGTTTTGACGCGCGCTTCTCGGCGTTGTGGCGCAGGTACAGTTACCGGATTGCAGACGGTCCGGGGAGATGGGACCCGGTGCTCCGTGGGATCACGCTGTGGCACAAGGCGCCCTTGGATGTTGCCTTGATGAACCAGGGTTCCCGGTCCTTGTTGGGGCTCCAGGATTTTCGTTCCTACTGCAAACCCCGGGAAGGTGCCACCACCATCCGTGAGCTGCAGAAGTTCTCGTTTGATCGCGGAAGCGACGGCGTCATCGTGGCTACCGTTCAGGCTGACGCTTTCTGCCACAACATGGTGCGTTCGTTGGTTGGTTCGGCTCTGCGGGTGGGGGAGGGGCTGGAAACTCCTGAATGGCTGCACTCGCGGCTGTTGGAGCGCCGACGCGATGCCAAGTCGGTGCTCGCCGCGCCTCATCCGTTGGTCCTCGAAGAAGTGGCCTACCCGTCGGACAGTGAGCTGCTCGCCAGGGCTGAATTGACGCGGGCCCGGCGGGAGTAGCCGTCCTGTCGTCGCCCGGATGTTGTTAGCCCGGACGTTGGAGGACCCCCTCCCGGCTCTGGGTACCGGAAGGGGGCCGTTGTGGCACTCCGTGGTCTGGGATCCGCGAAGTGCCGGTCTATTTCCCGCAGGACATAATCAGCCAAATGCCTGGATGATCCTGATGGCCGCGGGACCCAGAAGGACTATGAACAGCACCGGGAAGATGCAGAAGAGCAAGGGGAAGAGCACCTTGACGGGTAGCTTCATCGCCCGCTCTTCGGCGCTCTGCCGTCGCCTGACGCGTGCCTTCTTGGCCTGTGCTCGAAGTACGTTGGCGATGCCGATCCCGTATTTGTCGGCTTGGATCACTGCAAGGACGAAGCTACGGATGTCCGGGACGGCGCATCGTTCGGCCAGGGCATCATAGGACTCCTGCCGTGGGCGTCCCACCTGGATGTCTTGCAGAGTGCGCATCAGCTCCTGGGCCAGGGGACCGGCCCCTTGTACGGACGCCCGTTCCATGGCCGATTCGAACCCGAGGCCGGCCTCGACCGAAATCAGCATTTGATCGAGGGTGTTCGGGAACTCAAGTTTGATGGCCTCCTGCCGTTTGATCCCTGTGTTGTAAATCAAGAGATCGGGGAGGAAGTACAGAAAGATGGTCAGGAAGAGGCCAAGACCGACCATTCCTGGACCGGGGCTGAGGAGGAACAGGAAGACGCCGCCGACTGCTCCGGCCAGTGCCAGGGCCGGCTTTAGAGACATGAGCTTAGGCAGGGGCATCGACATCGGGCGCCCAGCCAGGGCAAGCCAGTGATCCAGCTTGGCCTCGTAGCTTCCAGGAGTCAGCTTCCTGGCAACACCCAGAAGGAGCGGCGGGCGCCGAAGACTCGCACCGCCACTTTGAGTGAAGCCGGAACCGAGGTTGTCCTGAATGGCAACGATGCCCTTCCGGTCAATGCTGAGCAATGACCAGGCAAAATAGGCCAGTGGAAGAACGATAAGGGCGATAATCAGCCATGCAGAGGGAGTCATGAGCTTTCTCTCCTAGAACTTGATCTTCACGGTGCGGCTCATCCAGAAGCCTCCGACGGCGAACAGGATCACGCTGAGAACTATCAGGGCAATCCCAAGGGGGTGGCCGGTGAAGACTTTCAGGTACCCGGGGTTTAGTGCTGACATCAAGATCCCTACTGCCACAGGGAGGATCATCAGAACCACGGCTGACATCTTTCCTTCAGCGCTCAAAGCACGCACGTGCCCCTTGATCTCGCTGCGTTCACGGATGGTTCCTTCAACTTGCTCCAGAACCTCGGCAAGGTCACCGCCCACTTCACGGTTGATCTGGATGGCTTGGCCAATCCAACGGAAATCTTCGCTGTCCATCCGCGCAGCGCAGTCCTCTATCGCCTGGCGTGCGTCTTTGCCGACTCTTACTTCGTTGACGATCCGGCTTAGCTCCTCTGATGTCGGAGCCTGGGATTCCTGGCCCGCGGCCTGCATGGACCTCATGATGCCGTGCCCCACTCGCAGGCCCCCGATCAACATCTGGATGGTGTCGGTCAGTTGTCCCTCGAACTTGGCGCGACGTTTCTGCGTTTTGGTAACCAGCACGAATTTCGCCAGGAACGGTACCGATAGTGCCAGGAGGATACCCACGAAGACGTTGACGACAAGGCTGCCCAGGACTGCTGTCACTACTGCACAGGCAACAACCATGACCATGAAGTCTGCCGGAGCCTGTTTGACTCCGGCGAGGTAAAGAACCTCCCGATTGAACGGTCCGCCCGAGCGTCCCAAGGCAGTGTCCATGAAGCGTACGGCGGTCTCGGAGACAAGGCCTACGGCTGAACTGTCGTTTGGAGTTTCCAGGCGCCGCCGCTCAAGGGGAATACTGTCGCGGCGTGGTTTCAGGACAATCACGACCAGAATGAGGAGTGCAACTACACATAGCGTGACGGCGAGGATAAACAGTCCTGGTGATTCCACGGTTACCGCCTCCCTGTGGGCATTGGGGCGACGCCAAAGGCCGCGGGCGATACCTGGATCCCAAGTTCAGCGAACCGGTCCAGGAAACGAGGACGAATGCCCGTCGGGATGGCCTTGCCCAAGAACCGGCCTTGAGGGTCCAAACCGGCCGAGTAGTCGAAGAGGAAGACATCCTGCAAAGTCACGACGTCTCCTTCCATGCCCTGCACCTCAGTGACGTGGGTAATACGGCGACTTCCATCGCGCAGGCGGGTGACCTGAACAATGAGATCCACTGCCGATGAAGCTTGTTCGCGGATCGCCCGGAGCGGAAGATCCATACCGGCCATGAGCACCAGCGTCTCCAGGCGGGCGATCGCGTCGCGGGGAGAGTTCGCATGCACGGTGGATAGCGATCCATCATGGCCGGTGTTCATGGCCTGCAGCATGTCCAAGGACTCACCGCCGCGAACCTCGCCCACGATGATCCGGTCCGGACGCATGCGAAGGGAGTTCCGAACCAGGTCCCGAATGGTTATGGCACCCTTGCCTTCGATGTTCGGTGGCCGGCTCTCCAACCGGACCACGTGTCGCTGCTGCAGCTGCAGTTCGACCGCGTCCTCGATCGTGACGATGCGGTCAGATTCGGGGATGAAGGATGACAGCACGTTGAGCAGTGTGGTCTTGCCGGTGCCTGTGCCACCAGAGACGATGACATTGAGCCGGGCCCGGACGCACGCACTCAGCAGCTCTGCCATCTCCGGGCTCATCGATCCCCAGTCGATCAGGTTGCGAACAGTCAACGGAACATGGCTGAATTTCCTGATGGTCAGGGAGGGTCCGTTGACCGCCAGTGGAGGGATGATCGCGTTGACACGGGATCCGTCTTCCAGCCTGGCGTCCACCAACGGCGAAGATTCATCGATGCGGCGTCCTACCTTGGAGACGATTCGTTCGATTACCTTCCGCAGATGATCATCCGAGCTGAACTGGAGTTCAGTGAGAGCCAGATGACCGTGACGCTCCACGTAGATCTGGTCGAACCTGTTCACCATGACTTCCGTCACGGAGGGGTCTTCCAACAGCCTCTGAAGAGGGCCGTAACCCATCACTTCGTCGGAGATCTCCCGGATGAGTCGACGCCGTTCCTCTGGCGTAAGGGGTACTTGCTCGTCGTCGATGACCGCTGAAAGTTCCTCCACAGCGAAGGAGCGGAGGTCTTCTTCCGAAGATGAAGTGTCGCCCAAGCGGCTTCCTATGCGTTCAAAAAGGGAAGCTGCGGCACGTTTCTTGAGTCCCGCCAATGCATCCACGGCCGGGGCCGTTGGGGCACCACCCAACATCGGAGTCGAGGTCGAAGGGCGGGCGGCCCAGTCGGCCCCGTCGACCACTGCCGGCGGCTGCGAATCACCCGGGGCAAGGGTGGAAAGCGGATTGTTTTTCGAAAGCCTCTCTGAGAGTTTCATGACACAACCACCCTCCGGTGCAGCTTGTTCTGGGGAGTGGATTCCAGGCGGGGGTCGAAGCGCTGGACCAGCTTCTTCAGCCCTTTTAGAGCCGAATCCCTCGCCGTTCCCTGCAGCACTGGAATACCGCGATTGGTTGAATAAGGGAGCGTCCTGGATCGCGGTATGACAGTATCCACAGGGACTCCGATGGTGGCTTCGACATCCTGGACAGAGAGTCCACTCTTTCGGTCCGCAAAGTTCAGCACGGTGTGCCGGCCCTGTGGCAGAAGCTGGAGTTCTTTCAGGACGCTGAAACACTTCCGCAGGCCCCTGATGCTCGGCACATCCATCCCGCACACCCAGACGCCGTCGGTGGCCAACTCCAGGGTTGCCAGGCAGTGTTCGCCGAGGCCCGGTGCAGTATCCACAACGACATACTTGAACTCCGTGGCCAGCTGGTTGAGCAGGCGGGTGACGTGTTCGGCAGTGATGTAGTCCGAGTCGGAAGGCCTCTGGGGTGCGCAGAGGGCATAGATCCCGGCCGGGTGGACGGTCAAAAACGCTTTAAGGACCATGGAGTCCTGTGCCGCCGCTCCATGCACAGCTTCAGTGATGGAGTGCTCCGGTTCAAGCAGCAGACCTGAAGCGACGTCCCCGAACTGCAGGTCCAGATCCACGATCACCACGCTCATTGGTGCGATGTTTCCCAGCCCGATGGCCAGGTTGGTGGCGACAGTGGTCTTGCCAACTCCGCCCTTCGGTGACATCACCGCAATGATCCGTCCCCGCTCCTGCCCGGATTCGGCGGCGGGCTGCATTCCTCGCCGCCGGCTTGCTGCGGCCAAGCACGCGCGCTCCAGAAGTACCCGGAGCTCGTTCACGTCTGCCTCAGGTGCTACAACATCCCTGACACCTGCGTGCATTGCTTTGAGCACAACGTCGGCAGTCGGGTCGGCAACCATGAGAAGGCTGATTTCCGGGTACTGAAGGTCGAGCACAGTGGCCAGTTTGAAGGCGTCGTCGGGATTGACTCCTGGGCCGAGAATCATGACCTCGGGAGGTGCCCCTGTGAGTTGCTTGAAGATTTCGTCGGTGCCGGTTTGGAGGACTGCGGGTGACAATGTTTGAAGGTCACCGTGCAGGGCCCCAGTGATTGCCTGGCGCACACGGGTCTCGAAATCGCGTACTGCAGTGATGGCTACGAAGCGGCTCATTGGACCAGCCCTCCGAACGTGGTTGTTGGTGGATCGCTCTTGACGGTTTTCTCTGTCTGCTTGGAGAGCCAGAGGGTGCCAAATTCTGCGCCAAAGACCATCTTGGCTGCGTTGGCGTCGCTTAGTGCCACGGTGACGTATGCCGACCCATTGGGAAGCGCTACGGCCTTTTCACTTCCGGCCGACTTTTCGGCATCGGGGGCAGCCTGCTGGACCGCCGTGACCAGAACGTCGTGGTACAGGAGCTCAGTGAAATCCTTCCATCCGGTCAAACCGGCCGGCACGTTGGCTCCTGCCGGTACAGCATCGTCGAGTTTGAACGATGCGAAGACTGTCACAGTGTCGCCGGCCTCGACCCGCCCTCCGAGCATGCGCTCAGGGGCAAGGACAAAAGTGGCTTCCTGCAAACCCTCCGGTACCGGAACAGTTCCCGGGACCAGCTCTTTGGGGCTGACCAGCTTTACCCCCAGAAGCTGTTCACCCGGCTGAAGGTCAGCCGAGGTCACCTTTCCTTTTTGATCGGTGAGAGTGTTGATGGTTCCCGGTGCCACCGCGGACTGAGGCAAGGTTTCGGTTTTGAGCTTGGACTGGATGTCCTCTGCCTTGGTGCCGGCAGGAATGCGTTCCTTGACGACAAGTACACTGACGGGATCAAGCCCTTGCTGTGCCCGTTTGTCTGCTCCCTGTACGTAGGTGACCAGTAGAACGATGCCTGTGACTGCCAACAGCAATGCGGCAATGCCTCCCAGTAGGCGTGTTTTCACTTTGTAACTCCCTTCGAGTTCTCGTGAGATTGGTGGCGAGGCGCTCATCGAGTGCCTATTTGGTGAGCGTGACCACCGACGCTCCATAGTTGGGAATGCCACCGGAGACTTGTGAACCTTCTTCGAGTGACACGAAACGGGAGAAAAATCCCTGTAGGGCCCTGCAGTTGTTGTTACAGCTGGGCGCTGCGGGGTCCAGCTTCTGGCCCCCGTCGAACTTGTACCCGGTCACCTGGAACGCTGCGAAACCAATGAGGGTGTATTTGGTCTTGTTGCCGTTTTGCGCTGCCGTCTTGAAAAGCGGGATTAGTGCGGGTTCATCCATAATGTGCGCAAGCACGGTGTTACAGGTGGCGGCATTGGGAAAATGGTTGCCGGGCTGGCCCTGCACCACCGCGCCGATGTTGATGTCTGTTGAACATGCCGAAGTGGTCTCCAGCCAGCCAAAACCGCCAGGCTGGTAGCCATTTTGCGCTACGCACCCACCCACAGCGGGTGCGTTGGTGTCGTAGCGAAGGGTGACGTGGGTGGGAACAGGATCGCCTGAGAACGTGCCGGTTGAGTTCAGCGAGGCAAGTTGGGCGGGCGATAGGTACTTCTTGAACACGCACTCGCTGACGGTCCAGGGGAGGGTCGTCGCTGACGACGGAGCTCCCCACGAGGCTTCGGCGGAAGCGTCAACCGACGCAGTGTCGAAGCCCATGGACTGTGCGAAGAACAGCGAGAGGCTGTTTTGCCCGGCAGTGTCCCTCGCGTTGGTCACGACCCGGACGGTGGTGGCAGCGGGAAAGGTGACGACAGCGCCGCTGGTGTTGTCGTTGGCATTGCTGTTGGCGAACTGATTTCCTGTGGAAGTGCTGCTTCCACAGCTGCCTCCAGCACAGTCGGTTGCGATGGCCAGTGCCGCAGCATCGGCACCGTTCTGCAGTTGCGCCTTCTCCGCATAGATCGCCCCGACGTCCACTGCCAAAGCAGCAAATCCCAGAAGAACCACCATGAGGACTGCGACGATGACCGAGGACGCGCCGCTTTCATCGCCTTCACGCCTGCCAGTCTGAAGGATGCGCTGCCCGGCGTTGCTCAGCCACCGCATCTCATCACCGCCACTCCCGACAGGTTGAGAGGAAAGAGGCCAATTCCATCCAGGAAACCGGTCATCGATGGCAGGGTAACGCTGGTGGTGACTTTTACGCTGGACCCCGGAGCGCAACTTGAAGCATCGTTGGTGACGGTCACTCCCAGGCCATCCAATGCCGGCGCCGCAGATAGTGCCGCTCCGGAAACGTTCAAACTGCCGTCCTGATAGTGCACCGCTGCATAACGGGCTCCTTCACGCGCGGCCTGCGTCAGCGAAACCTGGACATTGTAGGCACGTCCAAACTCGATGATGCCGAACAGGATCAGCAGCAATAGTGGAAGGATGATGGCCAATTCCACGGCTGCTGCGCCACGCTCATTCGTCTTGGATTTCACGTCCATCTCCCGGTCCCAGATCCCAACAGAGTGTGCTCTTAAAGCAACGGGTTGGTCGTGGTTGCCAGATGGCAGCCGCGACCAACCGCGCCACGGTGTCGAGCTAGAGGAGGCCACCGAAGAGAGTGGCGACCTCACCGCCAAGAATCACGGCGGCAGCACCGACCACGACTGCGATTGCCGCGACCATCAGGCCGTATTCAACCATCGTCGCGCCCTTCTCTTCCTTGGTGAAGCGGTCCTTGACGCCGGCGATGAAAGCAATGGTGTTGATCATGAAAGCAGACATTGGAAAATCCTTCCCAGAAATGAATATGTTTTGGAAAATTGATTGGATATTACTGAGGCGTACTGATTGCTCGAAATCCGAAGGGTCTGTGCTTCTTATCCGTTCGAATTTGATGACACAAGAATTGCCCACTCGCACCAAAAGCCACAATGCGTAGCCGTACTCGATTTATTCGGGCTGCCAATACTTGCCGGATGGGGGCATTGGGGCGAAGTACTCAGTTCCGGCGCGCGGACAGCCGGAAACTACTTGGTTGCGGCAGGAGCTTATGCCTTGGAGAACGTCCTGCAGGCGAGGTAAGGGCGTACTAACCCAGGATCAGTTCAGGGCGAGGATGATGCCCAGGGTAGCGATGACCATCGCCGGCCCGTGGGCTGTTTCGGCTGGCTTTTCCGCGGAACGTAGGCGCAACAACGCGACCGTCAGTACTCCGCCCACCACGAATCCAAGCAAGCCGCCGAAGAGTACTTGCTGCCAACCCAAGTAGCCCAAGTACATTCCAAGTGGTGCCGCGAGCTTCACATCGCCCATTCCGAGGCTTCCGGGCGAAATCAGCCCCAATATCAGGTAGCCAACGAAGAGTATGAAGCCGCCGGCCAGTGCTCGGAGCAGGTCTGTCCACCCAGGCTCAAGCATCGAAGACACGGCAAGGAGCCCCATTGCGCCGATAAGCAGGGCCAAAACAAGCGGATTCGGCAGCAAATGGAGTGTGAAATCAATACGTGAAAGTTGCACCCCAATAAGGGCCAGGAAAAGAAAAGCCGGCAATTCGGCCACCAATCCAAACCGCCACGCAAGCAGAGCGAAGAGCAGCGCGGTGACCACCGCCGTCGTGATCCGTATCTTCAGGGAGGGGAGGCCGCCGAGTCGCGGCAGCGTCCGCGCGATCAGCAACTCGGCCGCCGGACTCAGAAGGAGGCCGGCGAGAGCCAGCAGAAGCGGCATGGCAAGTCCGTCAGTCACGTGCACTCCCTCATTAACACAGGTTCACCCCTGCGTGCTCACCCCATTTTGACCCGGGCGCCCCGTTGAAGGTATTGTTTAGAGTCGTTGTGCGTGTCCTATCTCGATGACACATGCCTACAGGGGGATCCAGTTGCAGGATCGTTAACTCCATGGGCATTTCGAGATCCTGGGATAACTGGTACATAGAGCCCTCACCTCTGCTCCGGTAGCGCATACATAGTAGGTACACGCCTCACTGCGTGTCGCCTAAAACATGAACGCCAGAACAAGAACGAGGCAAAACCGTGCGTACGTACACCCCGAAGCCCGGCGATATCAACCGCCAGTGGCACGTCATTGACGCCACCGACGTTGTCCTTGGTCGTCTTGCCAGCCAGACCGCAACACTGCTGCGCGGAAAGCACAAGCCGACCTTTGCGTCCCACATGGACATGGGCGACTTCGTCATCATCATCAACGCTGAAAAGGTTGCCCTCACCGGCGCCAAGCTGGAGCAGAAGCGCGCATACCGCCACTCCGGTTACCCGGGCGGCCTGACCTCCGTCAACTACGCCGAGCTGTTGGAATCCAACCCGGTTCGCGCTGTTGAGAAGGCCATCAAGGGCATGCTCCCCAAGAACTCCCTCGCAGCTCAGCAGCTGGGCAAGCTCAAGGTCTACGCAGGCCCCGAGCACCCCCACGCTGCACAGCAGCCGAAGACTTTCGAAATCACCCAGGTCGCCCAGTAGTCCTGGCCACCAACTAAACTTTTTATTACAAGGAGAACCGTGGCTCAGAACGAAGAACTGACCGCCGAAGCCGTCGAGGCTGAGGAAACCCTCACCAGCTACACCTCTGAAAGCAGCGCCGCTGCTGAAGATGCTCCCAAGAAGGAGCGCCCGGCACTGACCGTTGCCGGCGCAGCTGTTGGCCGCCGCAAGGAAGCCGTTGCACGCGTTCGCGTTGTTCCGGGTTCCGGCAAGTGGACCATCAACGGCCGCACGCTGGACAACTACTTCCCGAACAAGCTGCACCAGCAGGACGTCAACGAGCCCTTCAAGATCCTTGATCTCGAAGGCGCCTACGACGTCATCGCCCGTATCCACGGCGGTGGCATCTCCGGCCAGGCCGGTGCCCTGCGTCTCGGTGTTGCCCGCTCGCTGAACGAGATCGACGTCGACAACAACCGCGCCACCCTGAAGAAGGCCGGTTACTTGAGCCGTGACGCCCGCGTCATCGAGCGCAAGAAGGCTGGTCTCAAGAAGGCACGCAAGGCCCAGCAGTACTCCAAGCGTTAATTCGCTTCGCCCCATTACAGGGGTATCGGAAGCCCGTTCCGCCGTTTCGGTGGGGCGGGCTTCCGTCGTTTAACGCTGCCGTCACTGCGCACGCGCGTGGACCGGGTCAAGACGCTCCGGTGGCCCGATGAACAGGTGGTGCCGTGGCGTCGTCTAAACTTGACCCGATGTCTAGATTATTTGGAACAGATGGCGTGCGCGGTCTCGCGAACGGATTACTCACCGCTGAACTGGCTATGCAGCTCGCGCAAGCGGCCGCCGTCGTACTCGGCCACGACCGCGCGACGGACGGAAAGCGGCCCCGCGCCGTGGTAGCCAGGGACCCCAGGGCCAGCGGTGAGTTCCTCGCCGCCGCCGTGGAGGCCGGGCTTTCCAGCTCCGGTATCGACGTTTACGACGCTGGTGTCCTCCCCACCCCGGCCGCGGCCTACCTGGTGGCAGATCTCGACGCCGACTTCGGCGTCATGCTGTCCGCCTCCCACAACCCTGCGCCGGACAACGGAATCAAGTTCTTCGCCCGGGGCGGCCAGAAGCTTCCCGACGACGTCGAGGACGCCATCGAAGCGCAGCTTGGCAAGGAGCCGCAGCGGCCCGTAGGCGCCGACGTCGGACGCATCCAGCGCTTCTCGGACGCGGAGGACCGGTACATCGTGCACCTGCTCGGCACGCTCCCGAAGCGCCTGGACGGCCTGAAGGTGGTGCTTGACTGCGCCCACGGTGCCGCGAGCGGATGCTCGCCCCAGGTATTCAAGGACGCCGGCGCGGACGTGGTGGTCATCGGAGCAGAGCCTGACGGACTGAACATCAACGAAGGCGTAGGTTCAACCCACCTGGGTCCGTTGAAGGAAGCCGTGGTCAAGCACGGCGCAGACCTTGGCGTGGCGCACGACGGCGACGCGGACCGCTGCCTGGCCGTCGACCACGAAGGCAACGAAGTGGACGGTGACCAGATCATGGCGATCCTGGCGCTGGCACTCAAGAAGGCCGGCAAACTCAAGGATGACATCCTGGTTGCCACGGTCATGAGCAACCTCGGGCTGAAGATCGCCCTTCGCGATGCCGGCATCACCATCCGGGAGACCGGCGTCGGCGACCGCTACGTGCTTGAAGAAATGCGCGACGGCGGTTACAACCTTGGCGGCGAACAGTCCGGCCATGTGATCTTCTCCGATTACGCAACCACAGGCGACGGCGTCCTGACCGGACTGCAGCTGGCAGCCCAAGTGGCCCTCACCGGCCGCACGCTCCAGGACCTTGCCGGCGCGATGACCAAGCTTCCGCAGCTCATGATCAACGTCAAGGGTGTCGACAAGGCGCGTGCCGCCACTGACGAAGGCGTTGCCGCGGCAGTGGCTGCAGCCGAGCTCGAACTCGGTGAGACCGGCAGGGTGCTCCTCCGCCCTTCAGGCACCGAGGCCCTGGTCCGCGTCATGGTGGAAGCGGCGGACATGGAAACGGCCGAGCGCATCTGCACCGAGCTCGCTGCCGTGGTCAAGGAGCGCCTGGGCGCCTCCAGCGAACTGGCCGTCTAAGAACCGGGCTACAGGTAGTCCGGAGCAGCTTCAAGCCCGAAGTACTCTTCGAGAGTCGTGATGCCGCGTGTGGCCATGTCCACCGCGGCATCCACTCCGATGTACCGGAGGTGCCACGATTCGTAGAAGTAGCCTGTGGTGTCGTGGAACATCCAGGGGTACCTGACGACAAATCCGAACTTGTGGGCATTGGCTTTGGCCCAGACCGCTGCAGGCTGCTCGGCGAAGCATGGCTGGAAGCTGCACGCTCCGCCTCCGTCGCCGATATCGAATGACCAGCCTGTCTGGTGTTCGGAGTGTCCGGGCCGCGCAGAGGCGCGATCGGCTGCGGCCTGCCCTGTGCTGGCAACATATCCGTTGTAGGTGGACACCTGCGTTGTGTAGGAACGATAGCCCGAAGCCAGCGTCATGATGACGCCCTCCGATGCCGCTGCCCCGAACATCCTCTCTGCGGCAGCCGCCGTCGTGCTGTTCAATAGGGCCGCTTCGCCGCTGACGGCGAGCCGGATGGCCGGCTGCACCAAGTCGGCCGGCACGAAGTCCTGAGGATTCAGCGGCCTGTGCTTGTTGACGATCACCCAGGGGCTGGTCGGATCGGTCAGGGAGTGCTGGGTCTTGATGGTGCTGGAAGGGGCCGGGCCCGGGCTGGTGGCCGCGGTGGGCTCTGCTGTGGGCTCTGCTGTGGCGGACGGCGTTGGTGTTGCGGCAGCGGCGCTTGAAGCTGGTGCAGGAGCCGCCACGTCGGTCTGGGCCGGCATGCTTGCGGCAGCAGGGGAGGGAGCCCCGTCTTGTGGCGTGCACGCCGTCAGGGCGGCGAGGCCGGCACTGACTGTGAGCAGCCCGGCGAAAGCCCGGCGGCTGGGCATCGGTGTGATTTCGTTCGGCAACTAGACCTTCCTCAGCAGCATGCGCCTGATGGAGTGGTCTGCATCCTTGGTGAGCACCAACTGTGCCCGACCACGTGTCGGCAGCACGTTTTCCTTGAGGTTGGGCTCGTTGATGCGTTTCCAGATACCCCGGGCGGTGGACTCGGCGTCGTCGTCCGACAATGTGGCGTAACGGTGGAAGTATGACTCGGGCTGGGCGAAAGCCGTACTGCGCAGCTTCCGGAAGCGGTCCACGTACCATTCCTCGATGTACGAGGTCTTGGCGTCGACGTAAATGGAGAAATCGAAGAAGTCGCTGACGGCCAGGCCCTGTTTGCCGTCCATGCGGGGCCGTGCCGGTGCCAGCACATTCAAACCCTCGACGATCAGGACATCGGGGCGGCGCACAACGACTTCCTTGCCCGGCACGATGTCGTAGGTAACGTGCGAGTACCACGGCGCCCGGACTTCCTCTGCGCCGCCTTTGACCTCCGAAACGAAGCGAAGGAGCCCCCGCCGGTCGTAGGACTCCGGAAAGCCCTTGCGCTCAAGCAGGTGCCGGCGTTTGAGCTCAGCCAGGGGGTAGAGGAAGCCGTCCGTCGTAATGAGCTCCACGTTCGGCGTTCCTGGCCAGCGGCGCAGCATCTCGCGGAGAACGCGGGCGATGGTGGACTTGCCTACTGCCACGGAACCGGCCACGCCGATCACGAATGGCGTGCGCTGGGTTTGCTCACCAAGGAAGGTGGTGGTTGCGGCGTGAAGCTGGTGGGATGCCTGGACATAGAGGTGAAGGAGCCTTGAGAGGGGGAGGTAGACCTCCCGGACTTCCTTCATGTCCAGGGGATCGCCGAGCCCGCGCAGACGGAAGATGTCCTCTTCGTTGAGGGGCTGCTCCATCTGTGCTGCAAGCCTGGACCAGGTCTGGCGGTCCAGCTCGACAAACGGGGAAGCGCCGTCGCCATTAGCTTCGGTGCGTTGCAAAGTCACGATCATGATTCTGCCCTCCGCGCGGCTGATCAGGAAATGCGCGATGGCTGGGGGATGAATTATGGGTGCCGTAAAGGTCGCCAGGGACCCCATGAAATGGGATGTCCCACATCAGTTGTTTGCGTTAGCCGTTAGGCTTGTACCCATGTGTGGAATCGTAGGCTATGTTGGCAATTCGTCTCGCGAGGCAGCTGGTTACAGCGCCCTTGACGTCGTGGTGGAAGGGCTGCGCCGTCTGGAGTACCGCGGCTATGACTCCGCCGGCGTCGCAGTAGTGGCTGATGGGGCCATCTCATCCCGTAAAAAGTCCGGCAAGCTGAGCAACTTGATCGAGGAACTGGAAGCGCATCCCGTTCCCAAGTCCCTGACAGGCATTGGCCACACCCGGTGGGCCACGCACGGCGGCCCCACCGACCGCAACGCCCACCCGCACCTTTCCGATGGTGGGCGGTTGGCTGTCATTCACAACGGAATCATCGAGAACTTCGCCGAGCTCCGTCAGGAACTGCTCGCCAAGGGCGTCACGTTCGAGTCCGAAACGGACACCGAGGTCGCTGCGGCACTTCTGGGAGACATCTTCCGGAACCAGCTCAACGGCGACGGCGGCAACCTCACCGAAGCGATGCGCCTCGCCTGCCAGCGGCTCGAGGGTGCTTTCACGCTCCTGGCAGTGCACGCTGACCAGCCGGACGTAGTTGTTGCTGCCCGCCGTAACTCTCCCCTGGTCGTGGGATTGGGCGATGGCGAGAACTTCCTCGGCTCCGACGTCTCCGGCTTCATTGACTACACGCGCCGCGCTGTGGAACTGGGCCAGGACCAGATCGTCACGATCACCGCGGACAGCGTTGAGATCACCGACTTCTTCGGTGCACCGGCTGAAGGCACGGAATACCACGTTGACTGGGACCCGGCTTCGGCTGAAAAGGGTGGCTTCAGCTCCTTCATGGAGAAGGAAATCAACGACCAGCCCGACGCTGTGGCACAGACCCTCCTGGGACGCTCCGACCTCAACGGCAAGCTGACGCTGGACGAACTCCGTATCGATCCCGAGCTCCTCAAGCAGGTGGACAAGATCATCGTCCTCGCCTGCGGTACGGCAGCCTATGCGGGCCTGGTGGCCAAGTACGCCATCGAGAACTGGTGCCGCATCCCCACCGAGGTGGAGCTCGCCCACGAGTTCCGTTACCGTGACCCGATCGTGGACTCCAACACCCTGGTGGTTTCCATCAGCCAGTCCGGCGAAACCATGGACACCCTCATGGCCGTCCGTTACGCCCGGGAACAGGGTGCCAAGACGATCTCGATCTGCAACACCAACGGTTCCACCATTCCGCGCGAATCCGACGCCGTGCTCTACACGCACGCCGGTCCGGAAATCGCTGTCGCCTCCACCAAGGCGTTCCTGGCGCAGATCACGGCTGCCTACCTCCTGGGCCTCTACCTGGCCCAGCTGCGCGGCAACATCTTCTCCGGCCAGATCAAGGATGTCCTCGCGGACCTGAACAAGATCCCGGCCAAGATCCAGACAATCCTGGACAACGCAGGACCGCTGCGCGAGCTGGCCCGCAGCATGAAGGACGAAAAGTCCGTGCTGTTCCTCGGCCGTCACGTTGGCTACCCGGTTGCCCTCGAAGGCGCCCTGAAGCTCAAGGAAATCGCCTACATCCACGCAGAAGGCTTCGCCGCCGGCGAGCTCAAGCACGGGCCGATCGCCCTGATCGACGACGGCCAGCCGGTCTTCGTCGTCGTGCCGTCCCCGCGTGGCCGTGACTCCCTGCACTCCAAGGTGGTCAGCAACATCCAGGAAGTCCGCGCACGTGGTGCACGCACCCTGGTCATCGCCGAAGAGGGCGACGAGTCGGTCAAGGACTACGCAGAGCATGTCTTCTACGTACCGGAGACGCCCACGCTGCTCATGCCGCTGCTCACCACGGTTCCGTTGCAGATCTTTGCTGCCGAACTGGCCGGGGCGAAGGGATACGACGTCGATCAGCCGCGTAACCTCGCCAAGAGCGTGACCGTAGAATAACGGCATGATTGTTGGCATTGGCGTAGACGTCGTAGACATTGAGCGGTTTGGCCGGCAGCTTGAACGGACTCCCGGGCTGAGGGATCGCCTGTTTGTGCCCGCCGAGCGTGAACTCAACACACGGTCCCTGGCTGCCCGTTTCGCAGCCAAGGAAGCAGTGGCCAAGGTCCTGGGCGCACCGGCAGGCATGAACTGGCAGGATTGCTGGATCGGCCTTGACCAGAATGGTCCAACCATCCAGGTCAAGGGAACTGTGCTTGCCGTCGCTGAGGCCAAGGGCGTCAAGCGTTGGCACCTGTCGATGAGCCACGACGGCGGCATCGCCACGGCAACCGTCCTCGCTGAGGGCTAGACGGACACTTAAACAATGATCAGCGCCTTCACCGGACAACAGATCAGGGACGCGGAACAGCCGCTCCTGGACTCCGGTGAGGGCGCTGTTCTTATGCAACGGGCAGCGTACGGCCTCGCCCAGGCCGTGATCCGTGAGCTGAAGAAAAAACGCCGGTTGGCTGGTGCATGCGTCACGGTTCTCGCCGGCAAAGGCAACAACGGCGGCGATGGCCTCTATGCTGCCGCGTATCTCGCCCGACGCGGAATGCGTGCGACGGCGGTACTCGCCGGCGATTCCGTCCACGCGGAGGCATTGGCTGCTCTTCTCGCCGCAGGTGGGCGGGTTTTGCAGCTCGGTCCTTCAAATGCCGAAGAGCTCGCGGTTCTGTGTGCCGGTGAGGACGTGATCATCGACGCTCTGCTGGGTACCGGCGCCCGCGGGGGATTGCGCGAAGCCCCGGCCGAGCTGATTGCCGCACTGCAGGAACTCGGACCACGGCTGGTTGTCGCCTGTGACGTCCCAAGCGGGCTGGATGCAGGCACCGGGGAGGTCCACTGGCCCGTGCTGGATGCCGACGTCACGGTCACGTTCGGTGGTGTCAAGGCAGGGCTCCTGACCGATCCGGGTGAGGGCTGCGCGGGGCGGGTGGAACTGGTGCAGATCGGCATCGAGGCCGCGCTTCAGGACCAGGCGCCGGAGTTGCGCCGCCTGACCGACCCGGACCTTGGCGCCTTGCTGCCCCGCCCCGGCCGGAGGTCACATAAATACTCCCGCGGTGTCCTGGGAATTGTTGCAGGCTCGTCCCGTTTTGCCGGCGCCGCTGTCCTGGGTGTGCACGCCGCAGCCCTCGCCGGGGTGGGCATGGTGCGCTACGTCGGCCCCGGGTCCGCGGCGCGAATGGTTCTCTCCCGGACCCCGGAGGCCTTGTGGGAGGACAAGGATCCGGGCCGAGTCCAGGCGTGGGTAGTGGGTCCGGGCGTCGACGGGGAAGAGCAATTGGGCCGTGCAGGGGCTGCCGTGGAGGCGGCTCTGGGCCATGACCTTCCGGTCGTGGTCGATGCCGGGGCACTGAGCCTCCTCCCGGACCGTTGCCCGCCCCAATGGATCCTTACCCCGCACGCCGGCGAACTCGCGTCCTTGCTGGATTCGCTGCCGTCCACGGGCGAAGTTGCGGTGACCCGGGCCGACGTCGAATCCCGGCCCCTGCACTTCGTACGCCAGGCGGCCCAACAAACCGGAGCCACAGTGCTCCTGAAGGGTGCCACGACACTTGTGGCGTCGCCGTCGGGAATTGTTTTCAGCCAGTCGGAGGGCATCCCCTGGATGGCGACCGCCGGCAGCGGCGATGTCCTGGCCGGAGTGCTGGGAGCGTTGCTGGCTCAGGCCGCTGAAGAGATAGGCGGCGACGACGGCGCGTATGCCGGCTTGGGCCTGGACGCTGCGGACCGCTGGGCTGCTGTGGCGGCCGTGGCGGCGGGCATCCACGGCAGGGCAGGGGCCCTGGCGTCGGCGGATTGCGACGGTGGCCCCCTTACAGCCTCGGCAATTGCTGCGGCTGTGCCGCGCGTTATTGGTTCGCTCAGCGCGGAATACGACCGAACAATACCGTAAGGTTACTGTCGTTGTCAGGGTACTGAGTAGGCTTGCAACAGTTGTTCGCATCATCAAGAGGAGAACGCATGGAAGTCTGGCCTGGATCGGCTTATCCGCTGGGTGCCACCTTTGACGGCACCGGCACCAACTTCGCGCTATTCAGCGAGAAGGCCGAAAAAGTGGAGTTGTGTCTCTTTGACGACGACGGCGGCGAAGTCCGCGTAGACGTTACCGAGGTAGATGGTTACGTATGGCACTGCTACCTGCCGCAGGTGCAGCCGGGACAGAAGTACGGCTACCGGGTTCACGGGCCCTACGATCCCGACGCCGGTCAGCGTTTCAACCCCAACAAACTGCTGCTGGATCCGTACGCAAAAGCCATCCACCGGCAGATCGACTGGGATCCGTCCCTTTTCTCCTACAACCTGGGAGACCCCGATTCGCGGAACGATGAGGACTCAGCGCCGCACATGATGCTGGGCGTCGTCATCAACCCGTTCTTCGATTGGGACGGCGACAAGCTCCTGAGGATTCCCTACCACAAGTCGGTCATCTATGAGGCCCACGTCAAAGGCTTGACCCAGCTGCACCCGGAAGTCCCCGAAGAGCAGCGCGGCACCTACGCCGGCGTGGCACACCCTGCGGTCATCTCGCACCTGCAGAAGCTCGGGATCACCGCAATCGAACTGATGCCGGTGCACCAGTTCGTCAACGACGGCATCCTGCAGGACAAGGGCCTGAACAACTACTGGGGCTACAACACCATTGGTTTCTTCGCGCCCCACAACAGCTACAGCTCCAAGGGCGACACCGGCCAGCAGGTCCAGGACTTCAAAGCCATGGTCCGTGCGCTGCACACCGCGGGAATCGAAGTCATCCTGGACGTTGTGTACAACCACACCGCCGAAGGCAACCACCTGGGGCCCACGTTGTCGTTCAAGGGCATCGACAACTCCGCGTATTACCGCTTGGTGGAAGATGACCAGAAGTACTACATGGACTACACGGGTACGGGCAACTCGCTGAACGTCCGCAGCCCGCACTCCCTGCAGCTGCTGATGGACTCCCTCCGCTACTGGGTCACGGAAATGCACGTCGACGGCTTCCGCTTCGACCTCGCCTCCACCCTGGCACGCGAGTTCTACGACGTTGACAAACTCTCCACCTTCTTCGAACTCATCCAGCAGGATCCCGTGGTTTCGCAGGTAAAGCTCATTGCCGAACCGTGGGACGTTGGTCCCGGTGGTTACCAGGTTGGCAACTTCCCGCCGCAGTGGACGGAATGGAACGGCCAGTACCGCGATACCGTCCGTGACTTCTGGCGCGGGGAACCCTCGACTCTGGGCGAATTCGCTTCCCGGCTGACCGGGTCGGCTGACCTGTACGAACACTCAGGTCGGCGGCCGGTGGCATCCATCAACTTCGTTACCGCCCACGACGGCTTCACGCTGGCGGACCTCGTCTCCTACAACGAGAAACACAACGAGGCCAACGGCGAAGACAACAACGACGGCGAGTCCCACAACCGTTCATGGAACTGCGGCGAGGAGGGGCCGACAGACAACCCCATCGTCCTCGGCTTGAGGGCGCGTCAGCAGCGGAACTTCATTGCCTCCCTGTTCCTGTCGCAAGGCGTTCCCATGCTGCTGCACGGTGATGAACTTGGCAGGACGCAGAACGGCAACAACAACGGCTACTGCCAGGATTCCGAACTTACGTGGATCAACTGGGACAACGTGGACCAGCCCCTGATCGAATTCACCGCGGCCGTGAGCGCACTGCGTGCCAAGCACCCCAGTTTGCGGCGCAGCCGGTTCTTCGATGGACGCCCTGTCCTGCGTGGGGAGGGCGAGCGGCTCCCGGACATCGTATGGCTGGATGCTGACGCCAGCACCATGAGTCCCTCGGATTGGGATGAAGCCCTGGGCCGCTCCATTGGCGTGTTCCTGAACGGTGACGGCATCCATGGCCGCGACAACCAGGGCCGCCGCATCACAGACGTCAACTTCCTGCTGTACTTCAACGCCGACCAGGAAGACGTCGACTTCCGGATTCCCTCGGATGAATACGCGCCGGCCTGGGATGTCATGATCGATACTGCCGGAGAGGGAGCCGAAGCGGGCGTCATCAAGCCCGACCAGATCCTTTCCGTTGGCGGTAAGTCGCTGGTGGTCCTCCGTGCGCACAGCACTCCCGAGATCGAGCCGGACCACTCCGTCGCTGCCTCGCTTGCAGCATTGACGCAGACGAGCACCCCTGAAACGGCCTCGATTACGGCTCCCGCCGTCACGTCGCTGCCGTATGACTACAAGGGCCCCGACGAAGGGGACGACGCCGGCGAAGCTGCGGAAGCGGGCGAGGTTACGGAAGCGGGCGAGGCGAAGGAGACCGAATCATGAGGACGCCGGTCTCCACCTACCGTCTCCAGATCCGTCCCGGCTTCACCTTGCAGGATGCCGCCGGACTCACGGGTTACCTGCACTCCCTGGGCGTCGATTGGGTGTACGTCTCGCCCATCCTGACCGCGGAGCAGGGCTCGGACCACGGCTATGACGTGACCGATCCCTCCACGGTGGACCCCTCCCGGGGTGGCCCCGAGGGTTTGGCTGCCCTGTCCAGGGCCGCCAAGGACAACGGCATGGGAATTCTTGCCGACATCGTGCCCAACCACATGGGTGTTGCCACTCCCAAGCAGAACGCCTGGTGGTGGAACCTCCTGAAAGACGGGCGGGATTCCAAATACGCCGAGGCCTTCGACGTGGACTGGGAATTCGGCGGCGGCAAGATCCGGATCCCGGTCCTGGGCAGCGACGACGACCTCGACCAGCTCAAGCTGGTGGACGGCGAACTGCACTACTACGACCACCGCTTCCCCTTGGCCGAAGGAACGTTCGCCTCAGGAGACAGCCCCAAGGATGTCCACTCGCGCCAGCATTACGAATTGATCGGATGGCGGCGGGCAGATGCGGATCTGAACTATCGCCGATTCTTCGCCGTGAATACCCTGGCCGGCATCCGGGTCGAAATTCCCTGGGTGTTCGACGAGTCGCACGCCGAGGTTGTCCGCTGGTTCCACGAAGGCCTGGTGGACGGACTCAGGATCGACCATCCGGATGGGCTTGCCGATCCGGAAGGCTACCTTGCCAGGCTTCGCGAGGCGACCGGGGGCGCTTACCTGCTTGTGGAGAAAATCCTCGAACCCGGCGAGCAACTTCCGGAGACTTTCAGCTGCGAAGGAACAACCGGTTATGACGCCCTCGCGGACGTAGACCGCCTGTTCGTGGATCCAACCGCCGAGGAATACCTCAATTCCCTGGACGCACGGTTGCGGAACTCGGAGAAAGCGGCCGATTACGCCGAGATGATCCATGGGACCAAGCGGCGGATCGCTGACGGCATCCTGCGTTCAGAGATCCTGCGGCTTGCCCGCTTGGTACCGGTCTCCCTGGAACTGCCGTTCGCCAAGGTGGCCGACTCCCTTGCCGAGGTCATCTGCTGGTTCCCCATTTACCGGACATATTTGCCCTACGGCGGGAAAACCCTCGTGGAAGCAATCGAGCGGGCCGGCCGACACCGCCCCGAACTCGAACCCGTCCTTGGGAAGCTGCAGCCGCTCCTGCTGGATCCCGAAAGTGCTTTGGCGCGGCGGTTCCAGCAGACATCGGGAATGGTCATGGCCAAGGGCGTGGAGGACACCGCGTTCTTCCGCTACACCCGATTGGGCTCTCTCACCGAAGTCGGCGCAGACCCCACGGAGTTCTCGTTGCCCAGCGGGGTCTTCCACGAACGGATGGCTCGGCGCCAGCGGCTCCTGCCGCTCTCCATGACCACCCTGAGCACGCACGACACAAAGCGGAGCGAGGACGCCAGGGCGCGGATATCGGTTATTTCCGAGGCCGTGCCGGAGTGGGAACTTTTCCTTGGAACAGTTCAGCAGCTCGCGCCGATTCCGGACGGACCGTTGGCGGCGCTGGTCTGGCAGTCGATCGTGGGTGCCTGGCCGGCAGACCGCGGGCGGCTTCAGTCATACGCGTTGAAGGCGGCGCGCGAGGCCGGCAACTCCACCAACTGGACCGACCCGAACCCGGAGTTCGAAAGGCAGCTTGCAGCCGCCGTCGACGCCGCGTTCGACGTTCCCGAGGTCGCGGCCGCCTTGAAGAACTTCGTGGCTGAGCTGGAACCATACGGGACCTCCAACTCGCTGTCCGCCAAGTTGATCCAGCTCACCATGCCCGGCGTCCCTGACGTTTACCAAGGCACGGAGTTCCGGGACGGATCACTGACCGATCCGGACAACCGACGGCCGGTGGACTTCAAGGCACGCAAAGAAGCTTTGGCAGCATTGGACCAGGGAGCGACACCGTCGTTCACGGAGGAATCGGCCAAGTTGCTGGTGCTCTCCCGGGCGTTGAGGTTGCGTAGGGACCGGCCCGAGCTGTTCGAAGGTTACTTGCCCGTCGCGGCGCAGGGAGCGGCAGCAGCACATGTGGTGGCCTTCGACCGCGGGTCTGGTCGTCGTGGCGCGCTGACTGTCGCCACGCGCCTTCCCCGTCGTCTTGCACGGGAAGGCGGCTGGCGGGACACCGTCATCGAACTCACGGTGAACTGCAGGGACGAGCTCACAGGGGCGAGCTATGCCCCGGGTGCTGTCCAGTTGAGCACCCTGCTGGAGCGGTACCCTGTGGCGCTGCTGGTACCCACTGACTGACGCCACCACGAATCACGGCAACGCACGCTTAAGGAACGTACAGGGGAACATCATGCTGAAGCACGCTGCTGGAAAGAATCTCTTTGATGTCTGGGCGCCGAACGCAAAAACTGTTCGGCTGGTGGCCGGAGGCCACGAATACGGCATGGAGCAATACGACGACGCCGCTGCCCACGGCTGGTGGCACGCGCCGGCTGAGGCGGTGGCAGGGGGAGTCGACGGCGTGCCGTACGGCTATCTTGTGGATGGAGAAGGACCGTTCCCTGATCCGCGTTCGCGGCGGCAGCCGGACGGCGTCCATGGCCTGTCTTCAACGTTCGACCCGTCCATCCACGAATGGAAGGATTCCGGCTGGAAGGGACGGAACCTCAAGGGTTCCGTCATCTACGAACTGCACCTGGGCACGTTCACGCCGGAGGGCACACTGGATGCCGCCGCTGGAAAATTGGACTACTTGGTGGACCTCGGCGTCGATTTCATTGAACTCCTGCCGGTCAACGGGTTCAACGGTGTCCACAACTGGGGTTACGACGGCGTCCTTTGGTACGCCGTGCATGAACCCTATGGTGGTCCCGCCGCCTATCAGCGCTTTGTTGACGCGGCGCACGCTGCGGGGCTTGGCGTCATCCAGGACGTCGTCTACAACCACCTCGGTCCGAGCGGAAACTACCTGCCAAAGTACGGTCCTTACCTGAAATCGGGGGAGGGCAACACCTGGGGTGACTCCGTCAACCTTGACGGCCCGGGCTCCGATGACGTGCGCCGCTACATTCTGGAGAATGCGGCGATGTGGCTCCGCGACTACCACGTTGACGGACTTCGGCTCGATGCCGTCCATGCACTCCGGGACGAACGGGCCGTGCACATCCTGGAGGACTTTGGTGCGCTGGCTGACCAGATCGAGTCTGAAACGGGGATACCGAAAACCCTCATCGCAGAATCGGACCTGAACAACCCGCGCCTCATCTATCCCCGCAAGGACAACGGCTACGGGCTGGAGGGGCAGTGGAGCGACGACTTCCACCACGCCGTCCACGTCAACCTCAGCGGAGAAACCACCGGCTACTACTCGGACTTTGAATCGCTGTCCGTGCTTGCCAAGGTCCTGGAACACGGCTTCTTCCACGATGGCAGCTACTCGAGCTTCCGGGGTCGCCATCATGGCCGGTCAATCCGGCATGACCTCGCGCACCCATCGGCCCTGGTGGTCTGCCTGCAAAACCATGACCAAATCGGAAACCGGGCCATAGGTGACCGACTCACGGCGACGTTGTCCTATGGCAAGTTGGCCATAGGTGCCGTGCTGACCATGACCTCTCCCTTCACCCCCATGCTGTTCATGGGAGAGGAGTTCGGTGCTTCAACGCCGTGGCAGTTCTTCACCTCCCACCCGGAGCCCGATCTAGGCAAGGCCACAGCCGAGGGACGGATCAAGGAGTTCGAGCGGATGGGGTGGGATCCGGCTGTTGTCCCCGATCCGCAGGATCCTGAGACGTTCGAACGCTCCAAGCTCAAGTGGGAGGAGGCCGGCGAGGGAGACCACGCCCGCTTGCTCCGGTTGTACCGGGATTTGGCACAGCTGCGCCGAAAAACGCCTGAACTAGTCGACGGCGGCTTCGGGGACACCTCCGTCGAGTTCGACGACGCGGAACAGTGGCTGCAGATGTCCCGGGGGAGAATCCGTGTTGTGTGCAACTTCGGTGAGGACGCACTCGTGACGCCCCTCGAGGGGTCCTTGTTGCTGTCTACCGATTCCGAAGCTGCCATGGACGAGGACACGCTGACGCTCCCGGGCGCCAGCGCCGCCGTCGTACGCGTCAACTGACACAAGCAGTGAACCGGGGTGACGGCGCCCACATGGCGGACACCGCCGTCGCCCCGGTTTCCACAGTGGCAGGATGGTACGTATGACTTATTCGGCCGCGGAAAACCGCTACGAAACCATGCCCTACCGCCGTGTCGGACGCAGCGGACTCAAGCTGCCCGCCATCTCGTTGGGCCTTTGGCACAACTTCGGCGACGACAAGCGATTCGACGAGCAACGCGCCATCCTGCGAAGGGCTTTCGACCTCGGCGTCAATCACTTCGACCTCGCCAACAACTACGGTCCGCCGGACGGATCGGCCGAAACGAACTTCGGACGCCACTTGAAGGACGACTTCAAGCCCTACCGCGACGAACTCGTCATCTCCACGAAGGCCGGCTACTACATGTGGCCTGGTCCGTACGGCGAATGGGGATCCCGCAAGTACCTGATTTCCAGCCTCGACCAGTCCCTCGAACGCATGGGCCTGGAGTACGTGGACATCTTCTACAGCCACCGCCCGGACCCCGAAACACCCTTGGAAGAAACCATGGGCGCCCTGGACTACGCGGTCCGTTCAGGCAAGGCGCTCTACGCGGGCATCTCGTCCTACACCCCTGAGCAGACCCTCGAAGCGGCCCGGATCCTCAAGGAACTCGGCACCCCGCTGCTGATCCACCAGCCGAGCTACTCCATGCTGAACCGGTGGACCGAGAATGGCTCACCCAACCTCTACGAGGCATTGGACCAGGTGGGCGCAGGCTCCATCGCTTTCTCGCCCTTGGCCCAGGGGATGCTGACCGACCGGTACCTCAACGGTGTGCCGGCCGACTCCCGCGCAGCAAAGGAACGTTTCCTGTCCGTGTCGCAGCTGACCGAGGACAAGCTTGACCGGGTGCGCGGGCTCAACGCAATCGCCCAGGGCCGGGGACAGACGCTCGCCCAAATGGCTGTGGCCTGGATCCTCCGGGATCAGCCGAAGGGCTCGCCGGTGACGTCGGCACTGGTGGGAGCTTCCAGTGTGAAGCAGCTGGAAGACACGCTCAGCGCCATCCAAAACCTGGAGTTCACCACGGAAGAACTGACGGCGATCGACGAGTTTGCTGTTGAATCGGACATCAACCTTTGGGCGCAAAAGTAGCCGTTCACGATTGACATAAAACGGGAGGGGCCGGCCGGGAACAAAGGCGGCCCCTCCTGTGTTGGCTACAATGCAAGTGTGCGCCGAATGGCGCCGTGCCAATCAGTCGTGCCCTGGACTCAGCCAGCGGTGCGCCTGGCACCTGAGGTTTAGTTCTCAAAGGAGTTCCGTGTCTTCACATCCGATTCGTGTTGCCATTGTCGGCGTAGGTAACTGCGCCGCATCGCTGGTCCAAGGTGTTCAGTACTACCGCGACGCTGACCCCAAGGCCACGATCCCGGGTCTGATGCACGTCGAGTTCGGCCAGTATCACGTCAACGACGTCCACTTCGTTGCTGCTTTCGATGTCGACAGCAAGAAGGTTGGACTGGACCTGGCGGACGCCATCGGCGCCAGCGAAAACAACACCATCAAGATTGCCGACGTCCCCGCTACGGGCGTCACCGTCCAGCGCGGCCACACACTGGACGGACTGGGCAAGTACTACCGCGAAACCATCGTTGAGGCTCCGGAAGAGGCTGTGGACATCGTCGCTGCATTGCGCGAAGCCAAAGCGGACGTCATGGTCTGCTACCTGCCTGTTGGTTCGGACCAGGCCGCCAAGTTCTACGCCCAGTGCGCCATCGACGCCGGCGTCGCTTTCGTCAACGCACTGCCCGTGTTCATCGCCGGCACCAAGGAATGGGCCGACAAGTTCACTGCTGCCGGTATCCCGATCGTGGGCGACGACATCAAGAGCCAGATCGGTGCCACCATCACCCACCGTGTCATGGCCAAGCTGTTCGAAGACCGCGGCGTCACCCTGGACCGTACGTACCAGCTGAACGTCGGCGGCAACATGGACTTCAAGAACATGCTGGAGCGCGACCGCCTGGAATCCAAGAAGATCTCCAAGACCCAGGCCGTTACTTCAAACGTCGAGGCCGAGCTGCACGCCGACGACGTCCACATCGGGCCTTCCGACTACGTCGCCTGGCTTGATGACCGCAAGTGGGCCTTCGTCCGCCTCGAAGGCCGCAACTTCGGCGACGCCCCTGTATCCCTGGAGTACAAGCTCGAGGTATGGGATTCCCCGAACTCTGCCGGCGTGATCATCGATGCCATCCGCGCCGCCAAGATCGGCCTGGACCGCGGCATCGGCGGCCCGCTGCTCTCCGCTTCCAGCTACTTCATGAAGTCGCCGCCGGAGCAGTTCAACGACGACATCGCCCGCGAAAAGGTCGAAGCCTTCATCCGCGGCGACATCGAACGCTAAACACCGCAGGACCCCTTTGTCACCTGACGCCCCCGCACTATGTGCGGGGGCGTCAGTCGTCTCCGGGACCCTCTTCCACATCCCTATGGTTTCCCACGGTCGCTTGCTCACATCCCTATGGTTTGGTGGCGACGCTTACTCACATCCCTGGGGTTTGGTGGCGACGCTTACTCACATCCCTGGGGTTTGGTGGCGACGCTTACTCACATCCCTGGGGTTTGGTGGCGACGCTTACTCACATCCCTAGGGTTTGGTGGCGACGCTTACTCACCCCTTCAAACGCGTGCGGGAGGGTTTGGCTGAAGGGCGTGGGGTGTGCGGGAGGGTTTGGCTGAAGGGCGTGGGGTGTGCGGGAGGGTTTGGCTGAAGGGCGTGGGGTGTGGGGGAGGGTTTGGTTGAAGGGCTTGGGGTGTGCGGGAGGGTTTGGTTGAAGGGCTTGGGGTGTGCGGGAGGGTTTGGTTGAAGGGCTTGGGGTGTGCGGGAGGGTTTGGTTGAAGGGCGTGGGGTGTGAGGAAGGGTTAGAAAAGGCCCGTGGGGTTGCCGTCGGCGTCGACGTCCATGCGCATCGCTGCCGGTTCCTTCGGGAGCCCGGGCATGGTCATGACGGCCCCGGTCAGTGCCACGATGAAACCGGCACCGGTTTTCGGGATGAGGTCGCGAACGTGCACCCGGAAACCCTTGGGTGCCCCGAGCCTGGAGGCGTCGTCAGTGAAGGAGTACTGGGTTTTCGCCATGCAGACGGGAAGGCCGGACCAGCCGTTCTTCTCAATCTCCGCAAGGCGTTTGAGGGCCGGCACGGAGAACTCCACGCCATCGGCCCCGTATATCTCCTGCACGATCGTCCGGATCTTGTCCTCCACAGGCAGCTCCAGCGGGTAGAGGTGATGGAAACCGGACGGCGCATCCAAGGCAGCTGCCACCTTGGCGGCCAGTTCGTCCCCGCCATCCCCGCCTCCACCGCGGCCCCAGACGTCTGCGACGGCGGCCTCCACCCCTTCCGCTGCACACCATGCGAGGAGCCAGTCGAGTTCTTCCGCAGTGTCGGTGGCGAACTTGTTGATGGAGACAACCGGAGTGATACCAAATTTGGCCACGTTCCGGACATGCCTCTTGAGATTCTCCACTCCGGCAGCCATGGCATCCATGTTGGGCTCGCCGAGGTGCTCCTTGGGAACCCCGCCTTGCATCTTGAGGGCCCGGATGGTGGCAACAACCACGACGGCGGATGGCGCCACTGCTGCGATCCGCGCCTTGATGTCCATATACTTTTCGGCGCCAAGGTCCGCCCCGAAGCCGGCCTCGGTGACCACCACGTCAGCCAGCTGCATGGCCGTCCTAGTGGCGATCAGCGAATTGCATCCATGGGCGATGTTCGCAAACGGCCCCCCATGTACCAGCGCCGGAGTTCCTGCGATGGTCTGGACGAGGTTTGGCTTGATGGCGTCCTTCAGGAGCATCGTAAGCGCGCCTTCAACACCGAGATCCGCGACGGTGACCGGTGCCCGCTCATAGGTGTACCCGAAAGTGATCCTGCCCAGGCGGCATCGGAGATCGTCCAGGTCCGTGGCCAAGCAGAAGACGGCCATGATCTCGGACGCCACGGTAATGTCGAATCCATCCTGCCGTGGCACGCCCTGCGCAGGGCCACCAAGGCCGATCACCACTTCCCGCAGGGCACGGTCGTTCATGTCAAGGACGCGTTTGAACGTCATGCGGCGGGGGTCGATTCCCAGCTGGTTTCCTTGGAAGATGTGGTTGTCCACCAAGGCCATGAGGGCGTTGTTTGCTGAGGTGATCGCGTGGAAATCCCCGGTGAAGTGCAAGTTGATGTCGTCCATCGGCAGGACCTGGGAGTAGCCACCTCCCGTAGCCCCGCCCTTCATCCCCAGGATCGGCCCCAAGGAAGGTTCCCTAAGCGCGATCATGACTTTGTGTCCGGCGCGGGCCAGGGAATCGGCGAGTCCTACTGTGGTGGTTGATTTGCCTTCTCCGGCGGGAGTGGGGGACATGGCTGAAACAAGCACCACTTTTCCCGGCACCTTGTCAGCAGGGAACGCCAGCTTTCCAGGGTTGATCTTGGCTTTGTAACGCCCGTACAGCTCAAGGGCATCCACGTTGATGCCCGCTCTTTGGGCGATCTCCTCAATGGGGAGCATGGCGGCATTGCGGGCAATCTCAAGATCACTCATGGCCTTGTTTTCAGACATCGTTGTCCTTCGGCTGGATGTTCCCGTGTCACGGCTGACGCTTATGGCGCGCTAACGCTGTGCGCGACAATCTACCAGCCGCGAGGCCCGACGCTGAGGAACCTCAGGTCCTCGGAAGCAACAGGCCCCCGACGGCTTCACGGTAGCTGTCCAAGGTGATCGCAGCTGTGCGCTGCCAGCCGAACGATTCGGCATGGGTGGCCGCGAGCCGGCCCATGTCCTCGCGGGTCTGGACGTCGTCGTAGAGGTCCTCGAGGGCATCGGCCCAGTCCGTGGGGTCGTGTCCGTCCACCAGGATTCCGGTGCGGCCGTCCGAGATTGCCCGGGACAGACCACCGACGTTGGTGGCGACTACGGGTGTACCGCACGCCTGTGCTTCCAAAGCCACCAGGCCAAAAGACTCGCTGAACGATGGCATCACGACGACGTCGGCCGAGCGGAACCACCCGGCGAGTTCGGGCGCCACTACCGGCGGACGGTGGGTGACGACGTCGTCGAGTCCTGCTTCGTGGATGATCTGTTGGAGGTTGAAGTCCTTGGCGCCGCTCAACGAGCCCAGGATGGTCATTTCCAGGTCGATGTCCGGCCTGCGCTTGCGGAGGATTCCGGCGGCCTTGACGAAAATCTGGGGACCTTTGAGCCGCTGGATCCGGCCGGCAAACAGAATGTGGAAGCTCTCCGGCCGCACCTCCAGCCGGGCGCGTGACTTCTTTCGGAACGACGGCGTAAAGACGTTGAGGTCTACGCCGGGCGGAGCGATGTCGATCCGGTCGCGGTCCGCCCCGTAGTGCGACACGAGTTCATCGGCTTCAGCTGGGGTATTGGCTATCAGGCGGGCCGCGCCATCGACGATCCGCTGCTCGCCGTTCTCGCGGCGCCGCGGCTCCGGGTGTTCGCCGGGTTGCAGCACGAGGTTCTTTACCTTCGCCATGGTGTGCATGGTGTGCACCAGAGGAACTCCCCACAATGAGGCCAACTCAAGCCCCGCAACGCCGGAGACCCAATAGTGCGAGTGGATGGCGTCGTAGCGGCCATGCAGTTGCCGGTTCCGGATATTGTCGATCTCCACCACCATGTGGTGCAGGAGTTCGGGCAGTTCTTCCTTGGGTATCTTGCGGCGTGGTCCGGCCTTGACGTTGTGGACGCACACGCCGGGACCGGGATGCTCGACGGCGGGCTGGCTGGCTTTGGTAGCGCGCGTAAAGATCTCCACTTCAACACCCGACTCGGCAAGTGCCATGGCCAAAGCCCGGACGTAGACGTTCATCCCACCGGCGTCACCGGCCCCGGGCTGCTCCATGGGGGAGGTGTGCAGTGACAAGAACGCCACTCGACGGACCATCGGCATCGCACCCCTCCTGACTTTCACCGCACGTGGCTTTTGCCCTGCAGAAAACACTACTCCTGCCAAACCGTGCCTCAATAAAGCGGCCCCGCTATGTGGACAAGGCTGCTAGCGTGTGGGCTGTGAGCCAAGAACAAAGCTTTGACATCCGCATCGCAACACCGGGCGACTGGGCCGGCATCTGGTCCATCCTGGAACCCGTGATCCGGGAGGGCGAGACCTTCACCTGGGACCGCGGCACACCGGAGGACGAAGCGAAGGCGAAGTGGACCAAGGAAGAGCCCGGCCAGACGTTTGTGGCCGTCGACAGGGAATCCGGCAAGATTCTCGGGACCGGCGAATTCCACCCCAACCAGGGCGGCGGTGGCAGCCATGTCGCCAACGCCGGTTACATGGTGGCGGCCAACCACTCGGGCCAGGGCATTGCGCGGGCGCTCTGCGCATACTCCCTCCAGGAAGCCAAAGCTGCGGGGTTCTACGCAATGCAATACAACGCGGTGGTGGAGAGCAACGTCAGGGCCGTGTGGCTGTGGCAGTCCATGGGATTCCGGATCCTTGCCACGGTGCCGGAGGCCTTCAACCATCCGGAGATCGGCTACGTGGGCCTGCACGTGATGTACCGCAAACTCTAGCCTTGTCCCGCCCTTACCCCCAGAGCCCGGCCATCCCGGGGAATGCCTCCTCATAGCCTGCCAGCAGCTGCGTGCCCAGCAGCTCCGATCCCACCAACGGGTGCGACGCAAACGCCTGGACGGCTGCTTCCCGGTCGTGGTCACGGACGGCGCGGATCGTCAGCCGCTCCACCTCCTTGACGCGCTGCATCAAGGTGAGGAACGGGCCCGGCGGCCTTTCCTGCGCGACTGCCACCGCGCCGTCGGGCGTCACCTGGGAGGGGACTTCGACGACGGCGTCCGGCGGCAGCCCGGGAACGGCCACCTCCGCCGGGTGAAGACTCCCGGTGGGCAGCACGGGAGCGTTCGGCACGTTGAGGATGAGCTGGGCGGTCCCGCCGCCCGAGAGGGCCCGCATCACGGACAGAGCCACCCTCTCGTAGCCGCCACCAGCGAGATCGGACTCGTCGCGCTGTTCCCCGTGGGTGCGGGCTTCGGCGAGGTACCCCTCTTCACGGGATCGCCGGGCCGCATCCCATAGCGCATAGGCGTCATCCGCCCGCACCAGATCGGGGTAGAGCGAATGCTGCTGTTGGTGGATGGACGCCCCACGCGTTTGCCGTTGTCCACGGATAGCCTGGGTGGCCTGCGACGTCTGGTAGTAGTAATAGAGGTACTCGTTGGGCAGGCAACCGAGCTTTTCCAGGGTGTGCTGCCCGAACAGGCGCCCCTCTTCCATCGACTCAAGGGCGGCAGGATCCGCCAGCAGCCCGGGCAGGAGGTCCGTGCCACCTGGTGCCAGCCGGTAGAGCCAGCCGAGGTGGTTCAGCCCGTAGTAGCCCACGCCGTCGAGGTTTCCTTCCTCCAGCGGGACACCGGCTGCCCGGGCCGCCCGCTGGGCCAGGCCCCCAGCGGAATCACAGATCCCAATCACCCGGTTCCCAAGCAGCGGCACCAATGCCTCGGTGACCATTCCGGCGGGGTTGGTGAAGTTGATAAGCCATGCACCGGGGCAGTGACGCCGCATGGCCTGGGCGAGTTCGAGCATCCGGGGGATGGATCGCAGGGCGTAGGAAATCCCGCCTGCTCCGGTGGTCTCCTGGCCCAGCAGCCCCAGATCAAGTGCAACACGCTCATCGGCGATCCGGCCGGCTGTTCCGCCGGGCCGGATGGCCGCGAAAACCACGTCGGTTCCCGTGAGCGCCTGGCCAAGGTCGCTGCAGGCGACGACGGCGGGACCGGAACCGGGGCCTGTGGGCATATCGCGGAGTACGGCCTGGATTGCTTGGAGCCGTTGCCCATCGACGTCGAAAAGCACCAATTCGCTGACCAGGCCGGCGAAGGGGCCAGTACACAACGCCCGGTACACAAGGGGAACCCGGAATCCGCCACCGCCGGCGATCATAAGCCGCATGATCCGAGTCTATGCAGCTCCGCAAGCTGCAGCGTAGTCTGCCGTTCATGGACGCTATGCCGCAGCGACGATTCGACCCACTTGCCTCAGTAAGGTCAGACGCTGACGCCGGGTGCGACCTTCTCCTGACCGGCACGGTTTTCCAGGACATCATTTTCACCGGCCTTCCCCAAGCGCCGGAACCGGGCACGGAAGTGTGGAGCGAGGGCATGGGAAGCTGCCCGGGAGGGGTGGCCAACCAGGCCATTGCGGCAGCGCGGCTCGGGTTGCGGACCAACCTTGCAGCGACCTTCGGAGACGACGGTTACGGCGACTACAACTGGCAGATCCTGGAGAAGCAGGAGCACGTGGACCTGTCGTTGTCGCAGCGGGTTCCCGGGTGGCACTCACCAGTGACTGTTTCCATGTGCGTGAACCAGGACCGCTCCATGGTCACCCACGGCCATCCCGCCCCGATCTCTGCTTCCCAGCTGATTGGCCAGCCTCCGCGGGCGCTCGCAGCCGTTGCGGACCTGGAGGAGGAGATGGAGCCGTGGATGCTGGCCGCAATGAAATCCGGTACCAAGCTTTTTGGGGTGGTGGGGTGGGACCCTACCGGGAAATGGTCGGAGCGCCGGCTGGACCAGCTGGAGAACTTTTATGCTTTCCTGCCCAACGCTCCCGAGGCCATGGCGTTCACCGGCAAATCCGACCCCTGGGCGGCGCTGTACTCGCTGGCTGACCGCGTGCCGGTAGCCGTGGTGACCTTGGGTCCCCAGGGGGCAGTGGCGGTGGACTCGGAGAGCGGCGAGGAAGAGTGGGTGCCTTCTTTGCCGGTCCCGGCTTCTGATCCAACGGGAGCAGGGGACTGCTTCGGTGCGGCCTTCATCGTGGGGTGCCTCGCAGGATGGCGGCTGGGTGACCGCCTGCGCTTTGCCAACCTGTGCGCTTCGCTTGCCGTCCAGGAGGTTGGCGGGTCCCTGGCCGCACCCGGCTGGGGAGACATCGCGGACTGGTGGCAGCGGGCGAACGCGCGGAAGGAGCGGCAAAGCAGCCAGTGGCTGAGGCGCTTCGCGTTCCTGGAACCGATCGTGAAGGACATCCCCGCTGAAGCCCAACGACGCGCCCGGGCCACCATCGCGCACTTGTCGGATGCCCAGTAGGGGTGAACGACCGTGCGCAGTTAACCCGAATTCACCGGCACCACTAGAATCTCTAGGGTGACTTATGAAGCAGCAGCAGATATCGGGATCGGCGAAAAGGCCTCAATAGCCAAGTCGGCGGTCCTGGAACGGTCCGCGGTGATCGATCTCGAAGCTGTACGCCACAACGTGCGGCAATTCGTCGCCATCGCCTCTCCTGCCGCGGTCATGGCCGTAGTGAAGGCCGACGCGTATGGTCACGGAGCCGTCCAGGTTGCGCGGGCAGCCCTCGACGCCGGTGCGGCATGGCTCGGGGTGGCGCACATTTCCGAGGCGCTTGCCTTGCGGGCCGCCGGCATCGATGCTCCGTTGCTTGCCTGGCTGCACACCCGCGAGAGCAACTTCCAGGCAGCCGTCGCCGCGGGCATCGACGTCGGTATCTCCGGCTGGGAGCTGGATGCCGTGGTTGCGGCAGCCCGCGAACAGGAACGGCCTGCACGGGTGCACCTCAAGGTGGACACCGGCCTGGGCCGCAACGGCTGCACCATTGCCGACTGGGATCAACTGCTGGGCCAGGCCATGGACTACCAGGACCAGGGCTTGCTACGCGTAGTGGGGATCTTCTCGCACCTCGCCGTGGCCGATGAACCCCACCGGCCCGAAACCGATGAGCAACTCGCTGTCTTCCGTGAGGCCATCGCCATGGCTGAAGACGCCGGTGTGGACACGGAGGTCCGGCATATCGCCAACACTCCCGCTGCGTTGTCGCGCCCGGATTCGCACTTCGACCTGGTGCGCGTGGGCCTCGGCGTCTACGGATTGTCGCCCTTCGAAGGCGCGACGTCGGCCGAACTTGGCTTGCACCCCGCCATGACCGTCCGCACGCTCCTGTCCAATTGCAAGCAGGTCCCGGAAGGGCAGGGAGTCTCCTACGGCCTGAACTACCGCACCAGCGAAGAAAGCACCTTGGGCCTGGTCCCGTTGGGCTACGCCGACGGGGTTCCGCGGATCGCCACGGGCGGACCGGTCCGCGTCAATGGCGTCAACTACCCGGTAGTGGGCAGGATCGCCATGGACCAGATGGTCATCGACCTGGGCCCCCTGACTCCTGAGGCAGCCGCGGAGCTTCGGGGCGCCGAAGCCGTCATGTTCGGCAATGGCTCCGATCACGGCCCCACGGCCGACGATTGGGCCGCAGCTGCCGGAACCAACAACTACGAAATCGTCACGCGCATCAGCCAGCGGGTGCCTCGCAGCTACGTCAATGAAGTACCCTCCCAGCCGGCATCGCAGTCCGACGTTGCCACCGACGCCAAAGCAGCAGCGCTGTGAGCGAACCCCTGTGGGAACGCACGTTGAAGGTCACGACGGCGGAGCAGACACACGCGCTCGCAGCAGCGCTCGGTGAGGTGCTTGAGGCCGGCGACCTCCTAGTCCTGACCGGGGAACTGGGAGCTGGAAAGACCACGTTCACCCAGGGGCTGGGGGAGGGCCTGGGTGTAAGGGCCGGCATCATCTCGCCGACCTTTGTACTGGTCAGGATCCATCCGAACCTTCCGGACGGTCCCAGGCCGGGTGGGCCTGACTTGGTCCATGTTGACGCGTACAGGCTGGACTCTGCCGCAGAGATCGACGACATCGACCTCGAAAACACCATGGACACCGCCGTCACGGTGGTGGAGTGGGGGCGGGACCGGGTGGAGCATCTCTCGGATAGCCGCCTGGAAGTGGAGCTGCACAGGGCCGTGGGCGGCGGCGCCTCGGCAGGAACGGTGACGGATGACGTCCTGGACTTTGACAGCGATGACGACGACGAGCCCCGCACCATTGTGTTCCGGGGATTCGGTCCACGGTGGGCGGATGAGCCACGGCTCCTGGCCACCGCAGGGCAAGCGGACACGCAGGAAAAGACACCGCACACGAGGGAGATAACTGATGTTGATCCTGGCCATTGATACTTCCGCCGTTGCCAGCGCAGCCCTGATCTCCGACGACGCCATGGAAGGCGTGGTGGATTCCTTCGCCACGGAAGATACCCGTAGCCACGCCGAAGTTCTTGCCCCGGGTATTGAGAAGCTGTTGACCGGAGCAGGCGTTACCGGCGCGGACATCGATGCGATCGTCACCGGTGTTGGCCCGGGCCCGTTTACCGGGCTCCGCTCCGGTATCGCGACCGCCCGCACCTTGGCCTTCGTGTGGAACAAACCGTTGTACGGACTGATGAGCCTGGACGCCATTGCCCTTGAGGTGGCTGAATCCACAGCAGCAGTTCCCGGGTTCCTGGTGGCAACGGACGCCCGGCGCAAAGAGGTCTACTGGGCCCGGTACTCCCTAAAAGAGGGCCAGCTGCCGGATCTCGTGGATGGACCGCACGTGGGCTTCGCCTCCGAACTGCCCGACTTGCCGGTGTTCGGTGGCGGCGCCGGTCTGTACGCGGATGTGCTCAGGGCCGATGAAGACTTTGCGTCCACGCAGCCCGACGCCGCTTCCCTTGGCCAGTTCGCCCTTGCCCGGCTCGCATCAGGCCGGCCCCTTCTGGATTCGACCCCTCTATACCTGCGGGAATCCGACGCCCAAGTACCGGGACCCCGGAAGCGCGCACTGTGATGGGACGGGAACTGTGAAATTGTCACCCAAATTGGAGCTCGCCGGGGTTTCCCTGCGCGACATGACCGAAGCCGACATCCCGGCCGTAGAGGCTTTGGAGCGCCGTTTGTTCCCCGTGGACGCATGGCCGCTGCAGATGTTCTTCGACGAACTGGCCCAGCCCGAAACCCGCCGTTACGTGGTGGCCGAGGCCGCAGGGGAGATCGTCGCTTATGCGGGATTGATGTGCATCGAGCCCATCGCGGACGTCCAGACGATCGCCGTCGTGCCTGAATTCGAAGGGCGGGGCATCGGCTCCGCGGTCCTCGCGGAGCTCATCGATGAGGCGCGGCGACGCCGCGCGGCAGACGTGTTGCTGGAAGTGCGGGCGGACAATCCCCGCGCGCAGCAACTCTATGTGCGTTTCGGGTTCGAGCAGATCCACGTCCGTCCCCGCTATTACCGCGACGGAACAGACGCCTTGATCATGAGGCTGACCTTGAACGAACAACACCCTTCCGAAGGAGCCCCAGCGTGAGCGGCCTTAATCGACAGCAGCCGGTGGTGCTCGGCATCGAGTCGTCCTGCGACGAGACCGGTGTGGGCATCGTCCGCGGGACAACGTTGCTGACCAACACTGTGTCTTCCTCCATGGACGAGCACGTGCGTTTTGGCGGCGTCATCCCGGAAATCGCTTCGCGGGCGCACCTGGACGCCTTCGTGCCCACGTTGCAGGAGTCGCTGCTTGAAGCCGGGGTCACCCTGGACGAGATCGACGCCATTGCCGTGACGTCCGGCCCGGGCCTCGCCGGGGCGCTTATGGTGGGCGTTTGTGCTGCGAAGGCCCTGGCGGTTGCCACGGGGAAGCCGCTCTACGCGATCAACCATTTGGTGGCGCACGTTGGCGTTGGCTTGCTGGATCAAAGGCGAACCCCGGAAGGAAAGCCCGACGCCGGTGCTGCCGCCGGCCTGGGTGCGGGGCAGTTGCCGGAGAACCTCGGGGCGCTCCTGGTGTCCGGGGGCCACACTGAAATCCTGCGCATCCGGAGCATCACGGACGATGTCGAGCTGCTGGGTTCAACCATCGATGACGCCGCCGGGGAGGCTTACGACAAAGTGGCGCGCATCCTTGGTCTGGGCTATCCGGGCGGACCCGCAATCGACAAACTGGCACGCCAGGGCAACCCCAAATCCATCCGCTTCCCGCGTGGCCTGACGCAACCCAAGTACATGGGGACCGCCGAGGAGAAGGGGCCGCACCGTTATGACTGGTCTTTCAGCGGTCTGAAAACTGCCGTGGCCCGCTGTGTGGAACAGTTCGAGGCCCGCGGCGAGGAAGTGCCGGTGGCGGATATCGCTGCCGCGTTCCAGGAAGCCGTAGTGGATGTCATCACCTCAAAGGCGGTTCTGGCCTGTAAAGAGAACGGCATCACGGACCTCCTGCTGGGCGGCGGCGTGGCTGCCAATTCCCGGCTCCGGGAACTGACCGGACTGCGCTGTACCTCGGCCGGGATCAGGCTTCACGTTCCGCCGCTGGATCTGTGCACGGACAACGGGGCCATGGTGGCGGCGCTGGGCGCCCAGCTGATCATGGCCGGCATCGACCCCAGCGGAGTGGAGTTCGCACCGGATTCCTCCATGCCTGTCACCACAGTGTCAGTACCTGCCCAGGCTGCCGGCCCGGGCAGGTAAACCGGGAACCGCTAGGCGTCGGGACCTTTTCGCATCTGCTGGACGAGGTCCATGACCACTGCCTGCAGGTCGCCGTTGTGTTCGGCGGCGACGCGGCGCTGCCGCTGGTAGCTGGCGCCGCGTTCGACGATCTTCAGGACATCGGCCAGTTCTTCGGAGCAGCCAAGCTTGGCTGCCACAGGCTCAAGCCGCGCGACGGTTTCGGCCAGGTGCTCGGTAACGAGCTGCTCGTTGCCCGCGGCATCGAGGATGATGATGGCTTCCATGCCGTAGCGGGCAGCGCGCCACTTGTTTTCCTGCACGTGCCACGGAGGCATGGTGGGGATGCTGCCCCCGGCATCAAGAATGGAGGAGAATTCGTCCACCAGGCACTGGGTCAGGGCCGCGATGGCACCGACTTCCTCAAGGGTTGCCAGGCCGTCACAGATGCGCATTTCGATGGTGCCAAGGTTGGCAACCGGGCGGATGTCCCAGCGGATTTCTGAGGTTGAGTCGATCACTCCGGTGGTGAACATGTCCTGGACGTAGGACTCGTACGCCTCCCAGGTTTCGAACTGGAACGGCAGGCCGGCTGTCGGAAGCTGCTGGAACATGAGCGCGCGTTGTGATGCGTACCCTGTTTCCTCACCGGCCCAGTAGGGGCTGGAAGCTGACAATGCCTGGAAGTGCGGAAAGTAGTTGACCAGGCCATCCAGGACGGGGAGGACTTTTTCTTTCCTGTCGATGCCCACGTGGACGTGAACGCCGTAGATGACCATTTGGCGTCCCCACCATTGGGTCCGCTCGATCAGTTTGGCGTACCGCTCTTTGTCGGTGACCGGCTGCAGCAGGGGAGGGCTGAAGGGGTGGCTGCCGGCGCAAAACACTTCGACACCCATGGGATCGGTGACTTCGCGCACTGCGGCGAGGGACCGGCTGAGGTCCTCTTTGGCTTCGTTGACGGTCTCGCAGATGCCCGTGACGAGTTCCACCGTGTTGAGGAGCAGTTCGCGCTTGATATGGGGGTGTTCGTCGTCCTCATTGAGGTCCGGGTGGTTTGCCGCAACGCCTTTCAGGACGTCGTTCGCGACGGATACCAGTTCCCCTGTGCGTGCATTGACGAGCGCCAACTCCCATTCCACACCCAGTGTCGATTGCCTGGATGGCGCAAAATCAATCTGCACGTAGTCCCCTCGGTTTGTACTGTCCGGCTATGTGTACTGTCCGGCAATGTGTTGTTTCGGCCGGACACGGTTCCCCGCTGCGGGGCCGCCAGCGGTCGGATCAAGTCTAATGCAGCCGGAACTCGCATGATTGCGGCGGGTGCGCGGGAGAAATGACCCGTCATTTGCTAATGCGAACCATTCGCATTAGAGTGTGTGCCATGCACCTCACGATCGTCAGTTCCTTGGACAGCCAATGCCGTGAGGCAGCCACCGAAAGGCTGGGGCGGACCCATGCCAATTCCGTGGTGGTCCTCCACGATCTCCTGGATGGCTCACTGGTCCTGCGGCGCGTTTACCGCAACGGCCGGTTGTTCGAACGCGGGACGACGGTCCTGGAGCACGGTTGCCTGAGCTGCACCGTCCGGCTTGACGTGGTCCCGACGGCGGAACGACTCGCCGCCTGCGGCTTCGACCACGTCGTCCTGGGCCTGCCGCCAGGCGTCGCAGCCGGAATGGCCGTGGCGGAGCTCCGCAGTGGGCTCAGCCGCCCGGCGGTCATCGACAACGCCGTGCTCGCCTTGGACCCCGCAGAGTTGGACGACCACATCTGGGACCGTCACACCCTGTTTGAGTCCGGCTTCACGTCCATGCCCCAGGACGAGCGGACCAGTGGCGAATTCCTGGTCGGCGAATTCGGACACGTGGACACCGTGATGACCTATCCGGGATTGGGTGCCGTGCTGACGGGGGATCCCCGCGAGGGTTCGCCGCAGTGGGTGTCGGGGGTGGAGTTGCTCGGCGAATTGGCACCCCATGCAACCGTTGCCGCAGCGGCCGATGATTTCCGGCCGGGCTGCTTCGACCCCGCCGAAGCAGCTGCCCGCAACCGTCCCGGCGTCGTGCGTGTGCCCCTGGCTGAAACGGAAGGTTCCTTCCGGACCGTGCTCCATCGGGCTGCCCGGCCACTTCATCCGGGCCGTTTCAGGGAGGCGCTTCCGCGCTTGGCTGTCGGCATGCACTGGATGCGGGGCCGCCTGTGGATCGCCTCCGCTCCCACCAAGCGGATAGCTGTCCAAGGCATAGGCCCACGGATCTGGCTCGAGAGCACGGGCAATTGGATGGCCGATTCCACGGAAGCAGCCCCCATGGGAGAAGGCCTGCGCGGAGAAGTGGGTGCCGACGTCGACGCTTTCCTCGACTGGCACCCCAGCCACGGGGACCGCGGAACCGTCCTGGCCATCACTGGGCGGTCCGACGATGTTGACGCCGCGGAAATCCGTGAACTCCTGGAAGGCTGCCAGCTGACGGAGGCCGAAATGGCCATGGATGCCGACGCGTGGGATGACCCCCTGGAACTCAGCGACGCCCTCTAAGCCAAACACCAACAAAAAAGGAGAAACACCATGAAGGTCCGAAACTCGCTGCGTGCACTCAAGAAGATCCCCGGGGCGCAAATCGTCCGCAGGCGTGGCCGCACGTTCGTCATCAACAAGAACAACCCGCGCATGAAGGCCCGCCAGGGCTGACCGCACGGAAGCCTGGAGGGGCGTTGTTTAATGGGTGGATGCCCATCCTGAACAAAGACATGTCATTGTGCATTTCGCTCGCGGCCCGGCCCAGCAACATCGGGACGAGGTTCCATAACTATCTGTACGATCTGCTCGGCCTGAACTTTGTCTACAAGGCATTCGCCCCCGCGGACATCACCCTTGCGGTGGCGGGCATCCGCGGCCTCCCGATCCGGGGTGCCGCGGTGTCCATGCCCTACAAAGAGGCAGTCATTCCGCTGGTTGACGTCATGGATCCGTCGGCCAAAGCCATCGATTCGGTGAACACCATCGTGAACAACGACGGCGTCCTCACTGCCTACAACACCGATTACATCGCGATCGCCAGGCTTCTGAAGGACCATGAAGTCCCCAGCGGCCATACTGTCCTGCTCCGCGGCGCCGGGGGAATGGCCAAAGCTGTTGCGGCCGGCCTGAGGGACGACGGGTTCACTGCCGTCACCATCGTGGCCCGCAACGAAACCACCGGCCGAGCGCTCGCCGACCTCTACGGCTTCGATTGGCAGGACGACGTCAACGGAGCCACCGCGGACCTCATCATCAACGTCACCCCGCTGGGCATGGCCGGCGCGGACGAAACCGCCCAGTCCTTTGACGACGCCACCATCGCAGCCGCGCAGGTGGTGTTCGATGTGGTGGCCCTTCCCTCCGAAACGCCGCTCATCACCGCCGCGCGCGCTGCGGGCAAGCCGGTCATCACAGGAGCCGAGGTCATCGCCATTCAGGCCGAGGAACAGTTCGTCCTGTACACCGGCGTTCGCCCGACGCCCGGCCAAGTACGGGAGGCCTCGGAATTCTCGCGTCGCTGACGCCGCAGGCCTGCTAAGCCTGGGCGGTCACCGGTTCCACCACGACAGCCACTCTTTCCTCGCCGATCCTGGTGAGGACAAGGGTGGCTGTTTTCGCATCTTTGCCCTTGGCGGGTTTGGCGGGGAGCAGCTGCTTCCGCAGTTCCTCGGGTGTCACTGCCGTGCCGCGCTTCTTGATATCCAGCACGGTGATGTTGTTTGACTTCACCCACGCTTTGAGGGCCTTGACGTTGTACGGCATCACGTCCAGCACCTTGTAGGCCCGGGCAAACGGAGTGTCGTGGAGTTCCGGGGCGCAGATATACGCGATGTGCTCGTCCACCAGGTGCCCGCCCAGCCGCTCGGCGACGTCGGCCACCAGGCCTGCGCGGATCACCGCACCGTCGGGTTCGTAGAGAAAGCCTTCAACAGGCCCGACGGCGGCTTCCGGGCCACCGCCGAAGTCCTCGCCGCTGGTGATTTCGGCGGCGCCCTGGCTGCCAAGGAGCAATGCGGCGCGGCGGACGCCCGGGCGGGCTACTGCGTTGAACCAGAGAGTGGCCTCGGTGACATCGCCGCCCACGGAAACCCATTGGGCCTCGCAGCCCGAAGGCACCGAGTCGTGGGGGATGCCCGGGCCCATCTTTACCCCTACTGCACGCCCGGTGGCCGCCACGCTCTCCACGAAGGACAACGGGGGCGAGAACGCCTCCGGGTCCCAGATTCTTTTGGTTCCCGACGTGGACGTGGTGCGTCGGGCAGGGTCCATCCACACGCCGTCGATGCCCTCGAGGTCCATTGATTCCGCGTCCGAGTGCACCACCGTTGCATGCGGGAAAGGCATGAGGTTGATCATGGCGCAGGCAGCGGTGGTTTCGTCCATCTCCACAGCGGTGACAGCAATGTCCATGGAAGCCATCGCCATGGAATCGGCGCCGAGGCCGCAGCCGAGATCGGCCACATGGGTGATGCCGGCCTGGGCAAAACGTTCGGCGTGGCGGGCGGCGACGTTCAGCCGGGTTGCCTGCTCCAGGCCCGCCTGGGTGAACAGCATCTGCCGGGCGAATTCGCCGAACTTCGCCTCAGCCCGGGTCCGTAAACGGGACTGCGTGAGAACGGCGGCCACGAGTTCCGGGGAGTGGCCGGCCTTGCGGAGGCTGGCATTGACGCTGAAGGCATCAGCCTCACGGTAGGGTCCCAGCGAGGCAAGAAGCTCCCAACCTTCAGTGGTCAATAAAGGTGCGATCTGTTCCTGCGGTGCATGAGGCATGGGAACAAGCCTAACGTCGCGCGTCATGGCTGCGTGACTGGGGAATCAGCCGGATAGGGTTGTTTTCATGGAAGACAACGCAGCACCACAGCCCTCCCGCCTCACCACGTATGCCCGTCCCGCCCTGATCGCGGGCGCTGTCATCGCGGTGGTCTGCATAGGCTTGCTGATCGTTATTTTCGCGCTGGATTCCTTCAACGCAGCGGCCTACTCCGTCAGTGGCAAGAGCGTGAACGATGCGACGGATGAGGCACGCGACATCCGCGACCTCTACGCCGGTGCGCGCCTCGGCGGGATCATCGCGCTGGTGGTTTCCGGCGTCGTGGCGGTTGCTTCGGCGGTGGTGCTCTACCTGAACCGCGGCAGCGCTTCCTTGGATGAGGACGACGACGGCGAAGACTACGACCTTGATGACCTCAGGGACCAGTGACAACGTTCACCGATGACGAAATGCTGGCACTCACCTTGACCGAGTGCTAACGCCTTACATAGAGTCTAGTTAGCACTCTCCCCTTGAGGGTGCTAATCACGCCAGGCGTCCACCGGCACCGCGACGACGGTTGTACGCCACGGCACCCTAGTTCTTAGTCCATGAATCAGCTCATGAAAAGGAGAGTCCGAGTGTCGGTCTCGATTAAGCCTCTTGAGGATCGTATTGTTGTTCGCCCGCTCGAAGCAGAGCAGACCACGGCTTCCGGCCTGGTTATTCCGGACTCCGCGCAGGAGAAGCCGCAGGAAGGCGAAGTTGTTGCAATCGGCCCCGGCCGCTTCGATGACAACGGCAACCGCGTACCGGTTGACGTAGCTGTTGGCGACGTCGTCATCTACTCCAAGTACGGTGGAACCGAAGTCAAGACCGGCGGCAGCGAGTACCTCGTTCTGTCCGCCCGCGACGTCCTTGCGATCGTCGTAAAGTAACTTCCTGGAGCCCCGCACCGCCGTCGCGTTGGAATCATTCCGAGCGTCAGCGGTGCGGGTTTTCTGTCTCGAAAGGACACAACCATGGCAAAGCAGCTTGCTTTTAACGATGCTGCCCGCCGGTCTCTTGAGGCCGGTATCGACAAGCTCGCCAACACTGTCAAGGTGACGCTGGGCCCGCGCGGCCGCAACGTCGTCCTGGACAAGAAGTGGGGCGCCCCCACGATCACCAACGATGGTGTCACCATCGCCCGTGAAGTTGAGCTTGACGACCCCTACGAGAACCTTGGCGCCCAGCTTGCCAAGGAAGTAGCCACCAAGACCAATGACGTTGCCGGTGACGGCACCACTACGGCAACCGTGCTGGCCCAGGCCTTGGTCAAGGAAGGCCTGCGCAACGTTGCTGCCGGCGCAGCTCCCGGCGAGATCAAGCGCGGCATCGAAGTTGCAGTGGAAGCCGTCGCTGCACGCCTCCTGGAGAATGCCCGCGAAGTCGAAGGCACCCAGGTAGCCAACGTCGCAGCCATCTCCGCGCAGAGCGATGAAGTCGGCGAGCTCCTCGCCGAGGCCTTCGGCAAGGTAGGCAAGGATGGTGTCATCACCATCGAAGAGTCCTCCACCACGCAGACCGAGCTGGTCCTGACCGAGGGCATGCAGTTCGACAAGGGCTACCTCTCCCCGTACTTCGTCACCGACGCAGAACGCCAGGAAGCTGTCCTCGAAGACGCCCTCATCCTGATCAACCAGGGCAAGATCTCCTCGCTGCAGGACTTCCTGCCGCTGCTCGAGAAGGCCCTGCAGGCCAACAAGCCCCTCTTCATCATCGCTGAGGACATCGAAGGCGAAGCCCTTTCCACCCTGATCGTCAACCGTATCCGCGGCACGCTCAACGTCGTTGCCGTCAAGGCTCCGGGCTTCGGCGATCGCCGCAAGGCCATGCTCCAGGACATCGCTACGTTGACCGGTGCGCAGGTAGTTTCCCCGGACCTGGGCCTGACGCTGGACTCCGTTGGCCTCGAGGTACTCGGTACCGCCCGCCGCATCACGGTCACCAAGGACAACACCACCATCGTTGACGGTGCCGGTTCGGCCCAGGACGTTGCCGACCGCGTTGCACAGCTCCGCGCTGAGCTGACCCGGACGGATTCCGACTGGGACAAGGAAAAGCTGCAGGAACGCCTGGCCAAGCTCGCTGGCGGCATCGGCGTCATCAAGGTTGGCGCAGCCACCGAGGTTGAGCTGAAGGAAAAGAAGCACCGCATTGAGGACGCCGTTTCCTCGACGCGTGCAGCCCTCGAAGAAGGCATCGTTTCCGGTGGCGGTTCCGCCCTGATCCACGCCCTGAAGGCCCTGGACGAGTCCCAGGCAGTCAAGGACCTCGAAGGTGACGCTGCGGCCGCTGTAGGCATCGTTCGCCGCGCACTGGTCCAGCCGCTGCGCTGGATCGCGCAGAACGCCGGCTTCGACGGTTTCGTGGTCACCGCCAAGGTTTCCGAACTCGAAGCCAACCACGGCTTCAACGCCAAGTCCGGCGAGTACGAGGACCTGATCGCCGCCGGCGTGATCGACCCCGTCAAGGTCACCCGCTCTGCACTCCGCAACGCCGCTTCCATCGCTGCCTTGGTTCTCACCACCGAGACCCTGGTTGCCGAGAAGCCCGCTGAGGAAGAAGACGCACACGCAGGCCACCAGCACTAAGCGCCTGTCCCACGGAAACCCCGGTCGCACCTAGTTGTGACCGGGGTTTCTGCTGTTAAGATCCTGTGCGATGCATCACAACTTCCGGGCCGGCGTATCGCTGTGGCCGCAGGGACCCGAATGACGCATCGGCACAGGTCACACACAGGAAGAGCTGCAAGAATGGATGGCTGAACCGGGCCCGGGGGAGGTGCGGAAGGCGGTCAGCAGCATCCTCGAACTGGGGGCGGGTGGGCTGAACCGCGTATTATGGATGCTTTGTGCCAGCCGCTTTAAGGAACTGCCTAACGTGACTACCCCAGCGATTACAGCCCCTGCCCACCGCGGTAGGCGGGCTTCCGGTCCCGTTGGAAAGTCCAAGTTCCGCCCTGAAATCCAAGGTCTCAGGTCACTGGCCGTCCTCATGGTGGTGAGCTATCACATCTGGATCGGCCGGGTTTCCGGAGGGGTGGATGTCTTCCTCCTCATCTCCGCGTTCCTCATGACCCTGCAGTTCACGGGCCGTTATAAACAGGGCCGTCCCATGGACCTCCTGCGGCACTGGCTGCACCTGTTCAGGCGGCTGCTGCCCGCCGTCGTGGTTGTCCTTCTGGGAACGCTGACAGCCACCTTCGTCCTCCTACCACCTACCCGGTGGGCTGAAATTGTCCAGCAGGCCTGGGCGTCCTTGTTCTACTACGAGAACTGGCTGCTCCAACAGCTGGCGGTGGACTACTACGCCACGGACCACAGCATGGCCAGCCCGGTGCAACACTTCTGGTCGCTGTCCATCCAGGGCCAGGTGTTCATCATCTGGCCGGTGATCTTCGCAGCGGTCGCGCTTCTGTGCCGCCGCTTTGCCCTCAGGTACCGGGCGACCCTCGTGTACGTCTTCGCCATAATTTTCCTGGTCTCGTTCGTCTACTCCATCATCTTCACGGCCACGAACCAGGCTGTGGCGTACTTCGATACCTTCGCCCGTCTGTGGGAATTTGCCTTGGGCACCTTGCTGGCCCTGGTGCTGCCGGGCTTGAACTTCTCCAAACCCGTCCGCGTACTGATGGGCTGGATCGGCGTCATTGCCATGCTCACCTGCGGCATCGTGCTGCAGGTCCAGACGGCTTTCCCGGGTTTCGTGGCATTGTGGCCCACCCTGGCAGCCGTCGCGGTCATCGCGGCAGGCCAGACCGGCAGCCGCTTCGGTGTCGACCGGATCCTGAGCTCCAAGTTCCTGGTCCGCCTGGGCGACAATTCCTACGCCTTGTACCTCTGGCACTGGCCCATCCTGGTCATCGCGCTGGGCTGGAGCGGCAAAGAGCACGCTGGATGGCTTTCCGGCACGGCCATCATCGCCCTCTCGCTGACGCTGGCGTTCCTCACCACCAAGTACATTGAGAAGCCCTTCCGCCAGTGGAAGTGGCCCGAGATGAAGCGCCGCCGTTCGTTCATCGCGATCGTCGCCTGCCTTGCCGTGGTCACTGCGCCCCTGATGGGCTTTCAATACAGGCAGGACCTTGAACAGCAGGCCGCTGAAGCCCGGATGGTCTTCGACAATCCCGGCGCCAAGGCACTGCTGCCCACGTATGTGAACGAGGTTGCCCCCAACGCCCTCACCCAGCCCACCGCGGAACGGATCGGGCGCGACTGGGCCAAGCTTCCGGACGGTTGCTCCGGTGATACAAAACCGGAGTCGCAGCTGCTGCGCGACAACTGCCAGCAGAACAACGTGGGCTCTGATGCCACCAAGACTGTCCTCGTCCTGGGCAACTCGCATTCCCAGCAATGGCTGGCCGCGCTGGGCCAGATGGCTGAAGAACACCACTGGCGCTTGTATGCCTTGCTGTACGGGGCCTGCCCGTTTGCGACCGACGATTCCGATGTCGAGCCCGAGTGCAATGAGTTCAACAGGGAAGTGCGCAAACACATTGAGGAGCACGCCCCCGACGCCATCTTCACGGTGGGCACCAAGGCCGAACCCTCGGAGCCGGACGAGAAGCTGACGCATGGATTCGAGGAACTCGTCTCGGAAGTCACGGCCCGCGGCACTGAGGTCATCGCAGTACGGGACAATCCCAGGTTCACCTACAGCCTGACGGACTGCACCCTTTCGAAGGGAGTGGACAGCCCGGACTGCCGGCCGCTGAAAGCGGACGTACTGGCAGATCCGAGCCCCTTTGAGGAAGTCATGGGCAAGTACCAGGACCTGTTCCTGATCGACATGACAGACCTGATCTGCATCGGCCTCTATTGTCCGCCCATCATCGGCAATACCTTCGTCTACCTGGACGACAACCACTTGACCAAGACCTATGTGAAGAGCATGACGGACATGCTTGATGAGAGGTGGTTTGCCGCGACGGGGTGGCAACGATGATGAGCACCCGCACCAGCACTCGCAGCGTGGATAAAATCACGACGCCGGAACGCGGCTTCCGTCCGGAAGTCCAGGGCCTGCGCGCCCTGGCTGTGCTCATGGTCGCTGCCTACCACATCTGGCTTGGCCGGGTCTCGGGCGGGGTGGACGTGTTCCTCCTCATCTCGGCTTTCCTTCTGACGTTGTCGTTCACGCGGAAGCTCGAAGCCGGTTCGCCGCTGAAACTGCTGCGGCACTGGCTCCACGTGTTCAAGCGACTCCTGCCCGCCGTCGTCGTGGTTTTGCTGGGTGTTCTGCTGGCGACCTGGGCATTCATTCCGCAGAGCCGTTGGCCGGATGTCCTGGCCGAAGCCTGGGCGTCCCTGTTCTACCGGCAGAACTGGCAGCTCGCGGACAATGCCGTGGATTACTACGCGCAGGACCACTCCGGTGCCAGCCCGCTCCAGCACTTCTGGTCCCTGTCTGTCCAGGGCCAGGTGTTTGTCCTGTGGCCCCTGGTCTTCGCTGCCGTGGCGCTGCTGCAGCCAAGTTCGGCCCGGCTTCTCCCGAAGGGGCGGACGCTGAGTCACCGGAGCCTGCTCTTCTTCGCGTTCGGCGCGGTCTTTCTGGCCTCCCTGGTGTTTTCCATCGACCAGACCGCCAACAACCAGGAGTACGCGTACTTCGATACCCGTGCCCGGCTTTGGGAGTTCGCGCTGGGGTCCCTGCTCGCCCTGGCACTCCCGTACCTGAAGCCAGGGCGCAAGCTCCGGGTGTTCCTCGGTTGGGCTGGAATCTCCGCCATGCTCGCCTGTGGCCTGGTCCTGACAGTTGACCGGTCCTTCCCGGGATTCATCGCGTTGTGGCCCACGCTTGCCGCCGCCGCTGTCATCGTCGCCGGGCAGAGCGGCAGCCGTTTCGGCGTCGATCGCCTCCTGAGCTCACGGCCGTTGGTCCTGGTGGGTAACAACTCCTACGCCCTTTACCTGTGGCACTGGCCGGTCCTGGTGTTCTTCCTGCTGGTCAGCGGCACCACGGCTCCGAGCCTCTTGCAGGGCCTGGGCATCATGGCGGCGTCCATGCTCCTTGCGATCGGCACCACCAGGTTCGTGGAGGAACCCATGCGCCGCTGGCAGTGGCCGGACGTGCGCTCCTGGCGCGCCGCCGTCGTGATAGCCGCCTGCGGTGCGTTGCTCGCCATGCCGGTGACCGTTTGGCAGGGTGCCATCGCCGCTGAAGATGCGGCGATTGCCGGCCAGCCCAAGGAACTGACGCCGGGGGCTGCAGCTTTGTCGCCGGAATTCGTCGGGCAGCCGGCCCAGGAGGCCATGATCATTCCGGCCCCTGCGGCCATGAAGGACGAGTGGGCTGACATCGACGGCCTGTGCACCGGTGACAACGTGCCCAGCGACCCCTTGCTGCAGGGCTGCCTCCAGAACGACGAACCCGACGTCGTCACCAAGGAAATAGTGGTCCTCGGTGATTCGCACGCCCAGCAGTACATGGCGGCGCTCGGCCCCATCGCCAAGCAGCACGGCTGGGAAGTGGTGACGTTGCTCAAAGGCAGCTGCCGCTTCGGCGCCGAATCCGTCGAACGTACCGACGAGTGCAATGAATTCAACAAGGCCAGCGCCAACTACGTGATGGAACACAAGCCTGACGCCGTATTCACAGTGGCGTCGCTGACGCACGCCGATGCCCCGTTCGAGACGGAGGTGCCCGGATACCTCGAAGGCATCAAACCGTTCACGGACGCGGGGATCGATGTTGTGGGAATCCGCGACAATCCCAGGTTCAGCATCAACATGCCCGAATGCGTGCAGAAAAAGGGCCCCGACTCGCCCGATTGCAAGGCGCCGCTGGAAGAGTCCCTTGCGGAATCTTCACCGTTGGATGATTACGTCGGAAAAGTCGACCGGCTGTACTTGATGGACATGAGCGACTTCATCTGCGAACAGGGCACGTGCCCGGCAGTCGTAGGAAATGTCTATGTCTACAAGGACGACAACCACCTCACCAAGACCTACGTGCAAAGCATGATCCCGATGTTCGAGGAGCGGCTCCTGGCGGCCACCGGCTGGTCACGCAGCTGATTTTCGTTGCCCGGGGACTTGAAAACCGGCGACGGCGGCCTGCCGCCAGTGCTGTTGCTCACACTCCGGCGTTACGGAATATGGCGATTGCCGCGGAGGTTCTACTATTTATTCAACACTTATGCACAGGCCAGTCCCGTAATGACGGGCTGGTCATCAGTTGCAACCCCTACCAGTTAAGCCCCCGGAACCAAGGTAAGAGGCGCACTCATGACCCAGCCCGAACACAATCCCTTCGGCCTTATCGGCCTGACCTACGACGACGTCCTGCTGCTTCCCGGACACACGGATGTCATCCCGTCCGAAGCGGACACGTCTTCCCGGATCTCCAAGCGCATCACCGTGCAGACGCCGCTGCTGTCCGCCGCCATGGACACCGTGACCGAATCCCGCATGGCCATCGCCATGGCGCGGCAGGGTGGCTTGGGCGTGGTTCACCGCAACCTCGCCATCGACGACCAGGCGGAGCACGTTGACCGCGTCAAGCGCAGCGAGTCCGGCATGATCACCAATCCGTTGACCATCGGTCCGGAAGCCACCTTGCAGGAACTGGACGAGCTCTGCTCCCGGTACCGCGTGTCCGGCCTGCCGGTTGTTGACACCGACGGCCGCCTCCTGGGCATCGTGACCAACAGGGACACCCGCTTCATCCCGGAATCGGACTTCCCGTTCCGTAGTGTCAGCGACACCATGACCAAGATGCCGCTCATCACCGGGCACGTGGGCATCAGTCGCGACGAGGCCTCGCACAAGTTGGCCACCAACAAGATCGAGAAGCTCCCGCTGGTGGACGAACAGGGCCGGTTGAAGGGCCTCATCACCACCAAGGACTTCACGAAAGCCGAGCAGTACCCGCTCGCCACCAAGGACGATGAAGGCCGCCTGCGGGTCGGCGCTGCCATCGGCTTCTTCGGTGACGGCTGGGAGCGCGCCATGAAGCTCATCGACGCCGGCGTTGACGCACTTTTCGTTGACACGGCCAACGGCCACTCCCAGGGCGTCCTGGACATGATCCGCCGCCTGAAGTCCGATCCCGTTGCAGCACACGTTGACGTGATCGGTGGCCAGGCCGCCACCCGTGAAGGTGCGCAGGCTCTGATCGACGCCGGTGCCGATGGCATCAAGGTTGGCGTCGGACCCGGATCCATCTGCACCACCCGCGTTGTTGCAGGCGTGGGCGTTCCGCAGATCACCGCAATCCATGAATCCGCCAAGGCTGCCATCCCGGCAGGCGTCCCGCTGATCGCCGACGGCGGCCTGCAGTACTCGGGCGACATCGGCAAGGCGCTGGTCGCCGGCGCCGACACCGTCATGCTCGGATCCCTCCTGGCAGGTTGTGAGGAGTCCCCGGGCGACCTCATTTTCGTCAACGGCAAGCAGTTCAAGAGCTACCGCGGAATGGGCTCGCTGGGTGCCATGCAGTCCCGTGGCAAGAACACGTCCTACTCCAAGGACCGCTACTTCCAGGCTGATGTTTCCGGCGATGACAAGCTCATTCCGGAAGGCATCGAGGGCCGCGTTGCCTTCCGTGGGCCGCTGGCATCGGTCGCCTACCAGCTGGTTGGCGGTCTCCGCCAGACCATGTTCTACACGGGTGCGCCCACCATCCCCGAACTCAAGGCCCGGGGCAAGTTCGTCCGCATCACCCCGGCAGGCTTGAAGGAATCCCACCCGCACGACATTCAAATGACCGTGGAAGCCCCCAACTACGGCTCCCGCTAAGCACCTCCTGTTCCCCGCGGATTTCCGCGGGGAACAGTTGTTTAACCACCCGACTGTGTAACCGCCCGGTATCCGCCCGACGGTAATGTCGGCCCTCGGGAATAGGCTGGGCACATGTCAGAGAAGTCCGCGCAACCGCGGCACCCGGAGTCGATCCCGCTGAATCCGGGCCAACCGGGGAAAGCGCCGCCCCGCAAGCTGGCCCTGCGGCCGTACGCACGCGCCGTCGGGCAGGTCCTGAAGGTGAGCTTCAAGGCCTCACCGGTGGCGGTCATCATGAAAGTCCTTGGCTCGGTGATCTCAGCGACCCTGCCGCTTGTCACCACGTACTTTGCAGCGTTGACCACCACGGCCCTGGCTGCCGGCTACGCAGGGGACCCCGACGCGGGCCCCCGCGCTGTGCTTTACGTCGTCATCACAGCCGCCCTGGGCCTGTTCTGGGGTGCGTTCAGTAGTGTGGACCGCTACATCCAGCAGCTGATGAGCTTCAAGGTGGGCGCCATCGTGGGCGACCTGATGTACCAACGGTTCCTGGCACTGGAATTCTGGCGCTACGACGACAAAGAGACCGTGGATCTCTACGACCGCGCAAAGCGTTTCTCCGACTCCTATGCGCGGGTCCTGGACCGGATTGCGGCCATCTTCACCCAGCTCGTCTCGGTGATTCTAGCCGTCGGCGCGTTGCTGTTGGTGAGTTGGTGGATTGCCGTGATCGTGCTGGTGGCGATCGTGCCCAGCGTCTACCTCCAGTTCAAGCTGTCGCGTGAACAGATCGCCCACTGGAACACCCAGGTGGATTCGCGCAGGCAGCGCCGGATGATCGAGCAGAACCTGCTGCGGCCACAGCACATCGCTGAAATGCGGCTGTACGGCATTGTCGGCTATCTCATGGAACTTCGCTCCAGGTTGAGGGATGCCGACGAACGCAGGCGCCTGGACTTCCAGAAACGGTACATCCCCAAGCAGCTGGCTGCCGACGCCCTGCAATACGGCGCTGAAGTGGTATCGCTGGTGTGGGTGGTGGGGCAGATCATTGCCAGGGCCCAGCCGGTGGGTCAGTTCCTCTACGTCCAGCAGATCGTGAGCCGTGCATTGTCAACGGCGAACAACCTGGTGTCCTCGCTCAGTTCCATTGACGAGGACCTGGCCAACCTGAAGGACTACGAGCTTTTCATGGCGTTGCCGGTGCCCAGCGGAAACGAACAGCCCTTGGAAGTGTCGCCCACCACCGTGGAACTGCGTGATATCCGCTTCAGCTATACGGGAAGCGACATCGAGGTCATCAAGGGTATTTCCATGACCATCAAGGCGGGGCAGCACATCGCCATCGTGGGGGAGAACGGCGCCGGGAAATCCACGCTGATCCGGATCCTGGCCGGGCTCTACCGTCCCGACTCCGGCCAGGTCTTGTTGGACGGGAAGGATCTGGCCGGAATTGACGTGACCAGCTGGCACCGGCACCTGGCAGTCCTGAGCCAGGAATTCCTGAAGTACGAGTTCGCCACGGCCGCAGAGAACATCTACCTCGGCGACGTCGACTTGCCCCGGGACGATCTGCGCATCCGGAAGGCGGCATCCGACGCGGAGGCCATGGAGTTCATCGACAAGCTGCCTAACGGGCTGGAAAACCATGTCAGCAACTGGATGGAAGATCCACGCGGGCGGAAGGGAAGCGGGCTCTCCGGCGGCCAGTGGCAGCGGCTGGCGATGGCCCGCAACTTCTACCGTGACGCCTCATTCATGGTGATGGACGAGCCCACCTCAGCCATTGATGCCCTGGCCGAGCACCGGATTTTCACGAGGCTCTTCGCCGATCGCAACAGCACCATCATCGCCATCAGCCACCGCCTTGCCACCATTGAGAAGGCGGACATCGTCTACATGCTGGAGGACGGTCGAATCGCCGAACAAGGTACGCACAGGGAACTGGTGGCCCTGCGCGGACGGTACTTCAGGATGTTCGAGTCCCAGCTTTCGGTGGATGAGGCCAGCCGGGAGAGTCCCGAGGCTTAGAGAGGGCCGTAGCCGGCAGTGCCCACGGGATCGCGCCAGGTGGCAAGATCCTGTTCCAAAAGCGCCCGGAAGCGTGGATCACTAGCAGCTTTCCGACGCAGGGATTCCCGTGAACGGCCCATGATGGTGGCGGGGACGAGGATCGCGGCCACTAAAAGGAAGATCATGAACGCAAGAACTGTTGCCAGTGTCAGCAGCGTCCCGGGGTCCTGCCACGTTGAGGGTTTGGCCGTGAAAGCGAACAGTCCCGCGAAGACGACCAGGACAAACGCTACGAAGGAGAGCGCCCCCCGCAGGCTCCCGGGCCCACGATTGACCAGCGCACGGCTTGTCCGCGGCAACCGGTCCCGCACCCGGACGTAGAAGACGCCGCAGAGCACTGCGACTGCCGCGCCGGGAAGGCTGAGGGCGGCAATAGTCGCGAAGGTGCCAAGCCGGACCGCGAGGACGACGCCCAAAAGGACGAGGACTGCTCCGATTCCGGTCCCGGCAGCCCAGGCACCCATGTAGGCGCCGCGCGCGCCGGCGATTTCGCGCAGGCGGGAGCGCGCATTCGCCGGAGTGATGGCGGAGAGCTCAGGGGAAAGCCAATAGTCCAAGGGGCGGTCGGAATGGAAAAGTGGAGCGGGGCCGGACTGGTAGCTCACGCGTTCTGCTGCTCCAGTCCTGCGCGGATCCGGGAATCGAGCTGCTCACTCGCGAGGGCCGACGAGTCGAGGTTTTCGCCCTCGCCTTCAGCGATGGACAGGGAACCGTCGGCCTCCGCTTTGACGTGGACTGCGCGGGAGGTTCCGTCCTTAAAGTGCCGGCGCGTTGTGGCGGCCGCGGGGTATCCGTCCGGTGCTTGCTTCAGGTAGTAGTCGGCCATCTGGATGGCCGTGGTGACCATGCCTTCGGAGCCCGTAATGGGGTGCAGCTCGTGAACGCCGTACTTGCTCAGGTTGAGCAGCAGGGCGCCCTGCTCTGCGCCAAACATGAAGGAGACATGTTCAGACGACGGGGTCACGAGGGCCGTTTCCAGCCACGACGTGGAATCTGCAAGCACTGCTGTCACCGTGGCAGCCGGGCCGACGGGCTGGAGTGCGTCGTTTTCGATCTTCATCAATCCACGCTCCAACAGCGTGGATACCCCTGCCTGTTCCAGGGGAGCCCCGGCTGCGTGGTCGAGGCGGAAGAGGGTCTGGCACCTCAGCGCGCCGTCGGTGCCAGCCAGTGCAATAAGTGCGATGAGCTCATGTTCGGTAATGAGCAATGCCTGGGTTTCTTCGGTCTGCGTGGTCATTTCTGCCTTCTCTTGAGCGGTTCTGTGTCCAGTCTAGGAAGTCGCGGGGTCATGTGAGCCATCCCCAGACCTTCTTCGCGCCGTCGGCTATCGCTCCGGCGGCGTCCTGCGCTCCCTCCCACACATGTTTCGCGCCGTCAGCGATCATGGAAGACGCGGAATCGTAGCCCATGTTGGTGGCCAACAGGCCGAGGCCACCCCAGGCGATGCCGGCAATGGCGCAGGCAGGGCCGATAACCGGGACGAAACTGCCCACGGCCAGGGCAGCGGAGATGCCGCCGTCCACGGCCATTCCGGGGTGTCCCGTCTGGATGCCTTGATAGACCTGCAACCCGCCGGTCACGACGCCCAATGCTCCCGAGACACGGCCGAGCATCGAACTGCCGTTGAGCAGTTGGGTACCCCTGACATACCCGGCGCCGGCAGCCTGTCCGTACTGGGCACTCAGCCACGGCCACCTCGTCAGTTCAGTCACCAATCCGCCCCTGGCCATCTGGGCCAAGATGGAGTCCGCCACCACGCCGTTGGCAGTCACGAGGGCGTTTCCGGCCCACCATCCCTGGCTGCCGCTGACGCCGAGCACGCCTTCCAAGCCAGTGGTGGGGGCGACTTGGCTTCCATTGCCACCGGGTGCCTGGGGGACGTTCGGTCCGCCAGACCCGCCGGGACCGCCAGATCCGCCCGGTCCGAAGCCGGCAACGCCGCCATCGGCACTGGCCTTCTGCTGTTCATCGGCCTGGGTGCGGAGCATCTTGGACGCGTCATCCAGGGAACGGGAGGCTTTGTGCAACATGGGGCGCAGGGTGCTGCTCCATTCGCGTCGGAAGCGCTCGCCGTCGTTTCCTTTCCACGCCACGCTGGTGATCAGGCTGTTGACCTGGAGTTCCTGGTTCTGGAGCCGGCTCCCGGCTTGTCCCATCTGCTTGGACAACGAGCGGAGCTGTTCGATGTCGGCTCCGTAGAATCCGGGCGCCATGGTTCCCCCTTGCATGGTGTGGTGTGTTTCCGCAGGCTATCGGATTTGTCCGGGATCCTGCCATGGGCACCTCTGCCCATGTGGAAACTGCCAGGCGCGCACGGCAAGTAGCCAGCGCACCCGGAACCGGCCGGGCTTTCAATGTCTTCTTGGCGCATTGTGAAGTGCCCACGCCATTTGCCGAATCGGGGTTCGGCAAGGGGTCCAGTAAAGTAAGAGCCGTGACTTATGAGATTGAGATTGGCCGTGGCAAGCGTGGGCGTCGTGCCTACTCCCTGGACGACATTGCGATCGTCCCCAACCGCCGGACCCGCGATCCCAAGGACGTCTCCGTCTCCTGGCAGATCGACGCCTACAAGTTCGACATTCCGGTGATCGCAGCGCCGATGGACTCGGCCATGTCGCCGGAAACCGCCATCGCCCTGGGCCGTTTGGGCGGCCTCGGCGTCCTGGACCTCGAGGGCCTGTGGACCCGCTACGAAGATCCCCAGTCCGTGCTGGATGAGATCTCAGCGCTCGCCGGCGAAACCGCGAGCCCTGCCGTTACCCGGCGCATGCAGGATCTCTACAAGGCACCCATCCAGCCTGAACTCATTACCAGCCGCCTTGCCGAGATCCGCGCCTCCGGCGTCACGGTGGCAGGCTCCCTGACGCCGCAGCGCACCCAGGAGCACTACAAGACCGTCCTCGCCGCCGGTGTGGACATCTTTGTCATCCGTGGCACCACGGTCTCCGCCGAGCACGTCTCCAAGAACCACGAGCCACTGAACCTGAAGCAGTTCATCTACGAACTCGACGTTCCCGTGATCGTCGGCGGTGCCGCCGGATACACCCCGGCGCTGCACCTCATGCGCACCGGCGCTGCCGGCGTCCTGGTCGGTTTCGGCGGCGGTGCCACCACAACTACGCGCCGCGCCCTGGGCATCCACTCGCCGATGGCGTCGGCCATCAGCGACGTCGCCGCCGCCCGCCGTGACTACCTCGATGAGTCCGGCGGCCGTTACGTGCATGTCATTGCCGACGGCGGCATGGGCGCCTCGGGCGACATCGTCAAGGCAGTTGCCATGGGCGCCGACGCCGTCATGCTGGGCAGCGCACTGGCACGGGCCGAGGAAGCCCCCGGCAAGGGCTGGCACTGGGGCCAGGAAGCCCACCACCTTGAACTCCCGCGCGGCGACAGGGTTAACGTTGGAACTGTTGGCCCCCTGGAAGAAGTTCTCTTCGGTCCCGGACACCACACCAACGGCACCTCCAACCTCATTGGTGCCCTGCGTCGCTCCATGGCGACCACCGGCTATTCGGACCTGAAAGAGTTCCAGCGGGTCGACGTCGTCGTTTCGCCGTACCTCGGCTAGGCCTAAAACAGAAGGAGGGCCCCGGGAACAGACCACACGCTGCTCCCGGGGTCCTTTTTTGCCGGATTCTGTCCGGATGCACCTCATCGGCAGCCCTGCCCAAGGCGACGAGCAACAAGTAGGGTAGGGGATTACCAGCTGTTGCGTTTGAGGAGGGGTCCGATGAGCAATGTCGCAGGCGGTCCGCAGGTGAATTCTCCGGGGGCACTGAGCCCGGAATCCCGTGCCGCATCCATTGATGTCCTGAAAGCCACTGCCGAGCCAAGCAAGGAGTTGGACATCCTGATTGTCGGTGGCGGCGTGGTGGGCGCTGGTGCTGCCCTGGACGCGGTCACGCGCGGGCTCACAGTTGGCATCGTCGAAGCCAGGGATTGGGCGTCCGGCACGTCATCCCGCTCCTCAAAGCTCATTCATGGTGGCCTCCGCTATTTGGAGATGCTGGACTTCGGGCTGGTCCAGGAAGCCCTGCAGGAGCGCGGATTGCTGATCCAGCAGATCGCACCCCACCTGGTCCGGCCCGTTCCGTTCCTCTACCCGCTGACCCACCGTTTCTGGGAACGCCCCTACGTGGGCGCAGGCATAATGCTGTACGACACCTTGGGTCTGACGTCCGGCCACAGCCGTGGTGTCCCCATGCACAAGCACCTCTTCCGACGCGGCACCCTGCGTGCGGCTCCCAGCCTCAAAGACGATGCCTTCGTGGGATCGATCCGTTACTACGACGCCCAGGTCGATGATGCCCGGCTTGTGGTCAACCTGGTCAGGACAGCGGCGCATTACGGGGCACACGCGGCCAACAGGGTCCGCGTGGTCGACTTCCTCAGGGAGGGCGAACGCGTGGTGGGTGCCAAGGTGGAAAACCAGGAGGACGGCAGCGTCTTCGAGATCCGGGCCAAGCAGGTGGTGAACGCCACCGGCGTGTGGACAGACGAAACGCAGGCCATGGTCACAGACCGTGGCCAGCTCAAGGTCCGTGCCTCCAAGGGAATCCACCTGGTGGTGCCACGGGACCGCTTCCAGTCCACTGTGGGTCTGATCCTTCGTACTGAAAAGTCGGTGCTCTTCGTGATTCCCTGGGGCCGGCACTGGATTATCGGTACTACCGACACGGACTGGACGTTGGATAAGGCCCATCCGGCTGCCTCCAGCAAGGACATTGACTACGTGCTGGAGCACGTCAACAAGGTACTCAAGCGTCCCCTGACCCGTGAAGATGTTGAAGGTGTCTATGCGGGACTCCGTCCGCTTCTGGCCGGTGACAATGACTCCACCGCCAAGCTGTCCCGCGAGCACGTAGTGGCCCACCCCGTCCCCGGTCTGGTGGTGGTGGCCGGTGGGAAGTACACGACCTACCGTGTCATGGCCAAGGATGCCGTGGACGAAGCAACGAGGGCCATGGACGAGCGTGTCCCTTCCAGCTGCACCGACACCATTCCTTTGCTGGGAGCGGAGGGATTCAAAGCGGCCTGGAACCGGCGGGGGAGGTCCGCCGAGCAAGCAGGTGTGCACGTGGCACGCGTGGAGCACCTGCTCAACCGCTTTGGGTCCATGGCATCGGAAGTCCTCGCCACGATCTCCGACAGGCCCGAACTGGGCGAGCCGCTTCCGGGCGCCGACGACTACCTGGCAGCCGAAGTCGTCTACGCAACAACCCATGAAGGCGCTCGGCACGTCGACGATGTTTTGACCCGCCGTACCCGGATCTCCATTGAAGCGTGGGACCGGGGTGTGTCTGCGGCGCCCGTAGTGGCTAAGCTGATGGGAGAAATCCTGGGCTGGAGCGATGCTCAGCGTGAAAGCGAGATCAAGCACTACCTTGCACGTGTGGAGGCTGAACGACTCAGCCAGCAGCAACCCGATGACGAATCGGCGGATGCCGCGCGCATGGGAGTGGATGACATCGTTCCCCTCCGCTGACAGGCGCAGGGAGTTGAGGCCGGGAGGCCACATGGAGGGAACACGACTTGGCTGAACCACTGGACCGATATGATGCGGAACTGACCACCCCGGACACGGTCATTCTTGAACTTGTTGCCGAGGACAAGATCGACGCCGCAGCACAGTTGGCTCAAAAGCTCCATCAGGCCGGACGGATCTCGGATCTTGATGGTTTCCTGGAGCAGGTACATTCGCGAGAACACCAGCTGGCCACCGGGCTTCCCGGCGGAATCGGTCTTCCGCATGCCCGCAGCGAATTCGTGGACCGGATCTCCATCGCCGTAGGCGTCACCAAGTTTGGCCATGCGCTGGACTTCGGGGCTGCAGACGGCCCTGCCACACTGATCCTCCTCATCGCCACACCGGCCAGCTCCTTCTCGGACCATCTTGAAGTTCTGGCCACGCTTGCGCGTTCCCTCTCCAAGGAATCATTCAGGGAGTCCCTGCGCCGTGCGCACGATCCCGAAGTGATTTCCGAGCTCATCAACTCCAGCCTGGTCTTCTTCGACCACTAAGGATTGGTGCCCCTCCAGGCGGCCCCAGCCCTCGTTTCGTTGTTCTACAGCCGGACGAAGTACGGTTAAGGAGTGTTGAAAACCGCTCTGAAACCCCGCTGGATCGCAGGACTGGTCTTTGCGCTTCTGTTGTCCGGGGTGTTCGTGCTGCTTAGCCAGTGGCAGCTCGGCCGGTCCACCCAGCACGAGAGCCCTGCTGCTTCCACCACTGAAGAAGTCAAACCCCTGGTCGACGTCCTGAAGCCGGGCCAGTTCTTTCCCGGCTCTGTTTCCGACCAGATGGTCACCGCCACCGGCTCCTACGATCCAGGCAAGCAGGTCCTGGTCGAGGGCAGGCTTTACAACAACCAAAAAGGTTTCTGGATCGTCACGGCCTTCGAGGTCAACGGCGCTCCTACGCTGAAGGGTGTCGCCGCCTCGCCGCAGACCTGGATTCCCGTAGCACGCGGCTGGGTGGCTGATGCCGCCCAAGCGGGCCCGCCGCCGTCGGGCACTCTTACGCTGACCGGTCGCCTGATACCGTCCGAAGCGCCCGTACCAAATGTCGACGCCGGCCCGGGCCGCGCGTCGGCGGTCTCCACCGCGGAACTCATCAACAGCTGGGATGTTTCAAGCTACCCCGGTTTCATAGCGGCCACATCCGAAGTGGCTGGCGGTGTGAGCGTCCCACTGGGCGACAACGTCAAGGCCCTCAATATTCCACCGCAGCCACCGGCAGAGCAGATCAACTGGCTGAACCTCTTCTACGCCGTCGAATGGGTGGTGTTCGCCGGATTCTCCGTCTTTATCTGGTGGCGGCTGGTGCGTGATGACTACCGCCGGGACCTCGAAGACGACGAGGACGACGACTACTACGATGAGTTCCCTGAAGACCCCCATGCCTTGCCCGCAACTACCGAACCTTCAAGTCCCGACCCAGAACGTAAGGTGCAGCAATGATTGAGCCCAAACCTGCCATCCAGCCTGAGCAGTCAGGACCAAAGCCCAAAAAGCGGCGGTTCGGCGGGACGGAAGCGCAGATCCGTTCGGCCTTGAAGTTCTACAAAGTCATGGCCTACCTGACTGGTGCCATGTTGCTCCTGCTGTGCGCTGAACTGATCGCTCGGTACGTTTTCGGTGTTTCACTCTTCGCCGGCGGAACCAACGCCGTGACGGGCCAGCCCTTTGGCTTTGGCTTTGCCGAATCCGAGCCCAAGGGCGTCATTGGTGGATTCAATATCTCCACCACGGTGCTGATCGTGCACGGCTGGATGTACGTGGTTTACCTCGTCTCCAACTTCCGCTTGTGGTCGTTGATGCGGTGGCCGTTCTCCAAGATGGTCCTGCTGGCGTTGGGCGGCGTGATTCCGCTGTTGTCCTTCATTGTGGAGAAGAAGTTCCACGCACAGGTGGAAGCAGAACTGGCAGCCAATCCCCAGGCTTCCAAGCGCTACTAGGCGCCACTGGCCGTTCCCGATGTGAGATGCCTAACGGGAGTGCCCGTTTTGGCCTCCGGCCGCCCTTGTCAACGTGCGCGGGGGCGGTCCGGCAAAGTAGTCTTGGTTGGTGACTACTCCCACCGCACCCCAGACTTCCCAGAAGCCGGTGCTGGTTGTTGACTACGGTGCCCAGTACGCGCAGCTGATTGCCCGCCGCGTCCGTGAAGCAAATGTGTATTCGGAAATTGTTCCGCACACCTTCACCACCGAGCAGCTTCTGGCCAAAGACCCGGCAGCCATCATCCTTTCCGGCGGACCCTCCAGCGTCTACGCTGAGGGCGCACCGTTCGTAGGCGCCGACCTCTTCGAGGCCGGGGTTCCCGTTTTCGGTATCTGCTACGGATTCCAGGCCATGGCAAACGCCTTGGGTGGCAAAGTGGCCCAGACCGGGCTGCGTGAGTACGGCGCAACCGAGGCGCTCCTGGTGGGCGATGCACGTTCCATTCTCGACGGTGTCCCGGCGTCCCAGAACACCTGGATGAGCCACGGCGACTCCGTCCACGAGGCGCCCGAGGGCTTCGAAGTACTGGCAACGACGGCCGGCGCCCCCGTGGCTGCCTTCGCCAACGATGAGAAGCGCCTCTACGGTGTGCAGTGGCACCCGGAAGTCAAGCACTCCGTTCTGGGCCAGCATGTCCTGGAGAACTTCCTGTTCAAGGGCGCCGGTCTCAGCCCCAACTGGACCACCGGCAACATCCTTGAAGAGCAGGTGGAGCGCATCCGCCAGCAGATTGGCGACTCCAAGGTCATTTGCGGCCTTTCCGGTGGCGTCGACTCCGCAGTTGCCGCTGCCCTTGTCCAGCGTGCTGTCGGCGACCAGCTCACCTGTGTCTTCGTAGACCACGGTTTGCTCCGTGAAGGCGAAGCGGAACAGGTCGAACGTGACTTCGTGGCCGCCACGGGCGTCAACCTCTATGTTGCCAACGAGCAGGAACGCTTCCTGTCGGCTCTTGCCGGCGTCAGCGATCCCGAAACCAAGCGCAAGATCATCGGCCGCGAATTCATCCGCGCCTTCGAGGAAGCAGAGCGGGCCATCATCGCCCAGGCTGCTGCCGAAGGCGAGAAGATCAAGTTCCTGGTCCAGGGGACGCTGTACCCGGACGTCGTCGAGTCCGGTGGTGGCGAGGGTGCTGCAAACATCAAGAGCCACCACAACGTCGGTGGGCTCCCCGACGACCTGCAGTTTGAGCTGGTTGAGCCGCTTCGCGCCCTGTTCAAGGACGAGGTTCGTGCCGTAGGCGCGCAGCTGGGTCTGCCGCAGGAAATCGTAGGCCGCCAGCCGTTCCCCGGCCCCGGCCTGGGTATCCGCATCGTAGGCGAAGTGACCAAGGAGCGGCTCGATCTGTTGCGCAAGGCCGATGCCATCGCTCGCGCCGAACTGACGGCCGCTGGCCTCGACAACGACGTCTGGCAGATGCCGGTTGTCCTCCTGGCCGATGTTCGCAGCGTTGGCGTGCAGGGCGACGGACGTACGTACGGCCACCCGATCGTGCTGCGTCCGGTGTCTTCCGAAGACGCCATGACGGCGGACTGGTCGCGTTTGCCCTACGACCTCCTGGCGCGCATCTCCAACCGCATCACCAACGAGGTCGATGGGGTCAACCGCGTGGTGCTGGACGTCACCAGCAAGCCACCGGGAACCATCGAGTGGGAATAGCATTCTGAGTGGCCGGCTTCCATCGGGAAGCCGGCCACTGTGCTTTTCCGGCAGTTCCCTACCGGTGAGCGATTGACATGTTGCAGTGAAAACCGGGCAATTTCGCGTCGGAACAGCGTTGCGGAGCGGGCTCGCCGTGGATTCCCGCTACCCTCGAAAGTATGCCGGTAAGGTCCAAGGCGTCTAAAGCTAGTACAGAAAAGAAGGCAGAAGTTGTGTCAGTAGGTCAAGGCCAGGAAGAGGGCTCCGAAGAGCTCCGCAAATGGCTGTCTGGTCTCAAACCCGTCACCGGGGCAGACACTATGCTGCGTTTCGTCAAGACGCCCGAAGGCGCCATTGACCTCAGCAACGCGCACCCTTCTGGGCTGGCGCAGTTGCTGGCAGGGCGTCGGACGCGCCTGTCGACGCTCATCAGGGACCGCCAGCAGTACTTGGTCGCGGCACGTGCGGCGCGCAATATCCGATCCAAGATTTTCGAACTCAGCAACGATCGCGGTATCGAAGCCGGGTATCTTTCTGCCGGCACCGTGGTGTGGACCTCTGCGGTGGGCGGCAAGCCACAGCGCGTCTCCGCACCCGTGATGCTCACGTCCATCGTCCTGACGGTCCGGCCGGGGGAGGACGACTTCGAACTTCAGCTCACTGAGCAAGCCCGGATGAACCCCGCCCTGGTGCGTCACCTCAAGACCGTCCATGGCATCGTCTTTGACGTCAATGCCGTGGCGCGAATGGCTTACAACACCGCACGTTTGGATCCGCAACCCGTCCTGGATCGCCTGTCCACGCTGGTTCAGCCGATCCATGGCGCTGAGGTTGAGTTCAATCTCCTGGTAACAACCCTGGCCGATCTGTCGGGCAACCTGGATGATCCTTGGATCAACCTGAACAACCCCACCGTGGCGGCCTTGGCGACGGCGGCCAACGGTGGCGACATCGAGCCGGAACCCATCAAGGCAGGCAGGTTCCCCAGCTTGGACCTCCGTGACCCGGCCGAAGAGTTGCTCCTGCTCGACGCCGACACGGACCAGCAGTACGTGGTTGACGCCGTTCGGGCTGGAGACTCCCTGGTGGTCAGCACACCCCCGGGCAGCGGACAAACGCAGACTGCCATCAACGCCATTGGCGCACTGGTGTGCGAAGGAAAGTCGGTCCTGGTAGTGGGGGACAGGCAGTCCAGCCTTGCCGGGCTTTCCGCGCACCTCGAATCACTGGGGCTGGATTCGCTTCTGTTCCGGCCAGGCAATGGAACCACCCCCCAGCAGCTCAAGGGCCAGCTGGTCCGGGCCATCATGCGCAACGAGAAGGCTCTTGAGCCCCAGCTCGGCAACCTTCACCAGACACTGACCGGGCATCGGCACGCCCTCATGGACCATGTCGCCTCCCTGCATAACGTGCGCGAACGATGGGGATGCTCGCCGTATCAGGCCATGCAGTCCCTTGCTGAACTGACTTCGATCCATCCGGCACCCTCCACGACAGTTCGCTTGAAGCGCAGTGTCCTGGACAACATCAAGGACCGGGAAGAGCTGGCGGCCCGGCTCCGTCGCGCTGCCGAACTTGGCAGTTTCAGCCGGGCTTCGACCAACAGCCCTTGGTACGGTGCCCGATTGGTCACCCGCAAGGAAACCGAGGAAGCGCAGCAGCTTGCCCGCTTGGCGGCTGAGAAACTTCCTGTCCTTCGTGACCGCATGAAACAGGTGTCCGATCACGCTGAGATCCGCCTGGGAGAAACCTTTACTGAGTGGGGCGCGCAGCTCGAACTCCTGATTGCCGTGCGCGAGAGCCTGGACAAGTTCACGCCGGACATCTTTGACCGTCCGGTTCACGATTTGATCTCCGCGACGGCCAGTTCTGCGTGGCGCCGCGAGCGGAACATCGAGATGCCTTCCATGCAGCGGTCCCGGCTGCGGCGGGTCGCCAAGGAGTATGTGCGGCCCGGTGTTCATATCGCCGATCTCCACAGCTCGCTGGTCCTTGTCCAGGAGCAGCGTGCGTTGTGGGCCGGTTACGCCACTACGCAGCGGCACCCGGCCGTTCCTTCCGGCCTGGCCGACCTCGGCGCACTGTACCGGGAGCTGGACGCTGAACTGCGGCGCCTCGGTGAGGCGCTCAAACACACGTCGGCCGGAGGCTCGCTCCACGGTACGCCTTACGCGGAGCTGATGGAACGCTTGGAACAGCTCGTAGCCGACACCGCCACGCTGGAAACCTTGCCCGAACGCACGCTCCTCATTGAAGAAATGCGCGAGCACGGCCTCGGGGAGCTTTTGGCGGATCTGGCGGAGCGGGAGGTACCTGCGTCCTCGGTGGCCGCGGAGCTGGACCTGGCTTGGTGGCAGTCCGCGCTGGAAGCAATGATCAGCGGCGACGACTATCTTGCGATGTCCGACGGCGACTCCCTGAGGCGCCTCGAAGCTGAATTCCGGCTTGCTGACCAAGCCCACATCGCCAGCGGTGCTGCGCGGCTCCGCTGGCAGCTTGCCCAAAGGTGGCGCCAGGGATTGGTGGAGCACCCTCGCCAGGCTGAACTGCTGCGGGCCTTGCTGAAAGACGGCCGGGTTACCCTGCCTGCGCTGAGCGCCCAAGCCCCGGACCTCGTGCCGTTGCTTGTCCCGGTGTGGTCGGTCAGCCCGTACCTGCTGACCGGCGTCCTGCCGGCTGAGCAGAAGTTTGATGCTGTCGTGGTCATCGACGCTGAGTCCACCTCGTTGCAAGCGGTCCTTCCCGCGATCGCCCGCGCACGGCAGGTAGTTGCTTTCGGTGACGCGAAGATCGCCAATGCGCGGACCTTCAGCGTGGCCGTCGAACCCCCGGTTGCCGGAGTCGCGAGCCACGAGACTGTGGAGAGTGCCTTCAAGGCCTTGGCCAGGGTCCTGCCATCGTGGCAGTTGAATTGGGTGTATCGGGCAGTGGATGAAGACTTGATCCTGCAGCTGAGCAAGAACTACTACGACGGCGGCCTGAAGCGGCTGCCCGACGGCAACTCGGTTACGGGATTGGATCGCTCGATCCTTGTGGAGTACATCCCTGACGGCACCGGCCTTCCGGGCGCCGATCACGAGGGGGTCGAGTCCGTCACTGCCGAGGTCAACCGGGTGGTGGATCTTGTCTTTGAACATGCCACGCTGCGTCCCCGCACCAGCTTGGCTGTGGTGACGGCAAGCCTGCGCCACGCTGCCAGGATCGGCGAGGCCATCAGGCTCCAACTGCCGAACCATCCATTGCTGTCTTCCTTCTTCGCCGCCGGCCCCGAATCCTTCCGCGTGGTGGATCTGGAACGCGCGCAGGGCTTGGTGCGGGACCATGTGATCTTCTCCCTCGGGTATGGACGCACCCCGCATGGCCGGGCGCTCCACTCCTTTGGACCACTGTCCACTGAGGGCGGGCGTAACCGCTTTGCCTTGGCCATGACCAGGGCCCGGCGCTCCATGCACGTCCTGAGCTGCTTCCGGCCCGAGGACCTCGACCTCGATCGCCTGGCACACGGCGCAGTGGACTTCTACGAGTTGCTGGACAGGGAGCTCTCGGGGAACAGCAATCTCGGAACCCCGGCATCCCGTGCCGTTGCCAGCGAGCAAGCACTTGGCGAGGACCCGTTGGTGGCGGATCTTGGCGAACGACTGCGTGCCCGCGGCGCCCGTGTCTGGCACCTTTACGACGGTGTGCTGGACATAGCCGCAGCCGCTGATCCTGTGCACACCATTGGCCGGGAAGGTGCTGAAATTCCCACGCCCGTAGCCATCGAGTCCGATGGCACGGAACGGTACCGGCGCATGAGTGTCCGTGAACGCAGCCGGCTGCGGCCTCAACTGCTGGAGCGCATGGGGTGGCGTTACATGTCGCTGTGGACGATCGAAGTCTTCACGGACCCGTCCTCCTGCGCCGATCGCATCGGTTCCTACCTTGGACTGGAAAACCACATTCCGAAGGCTGCCGAGTCGTCTCAACATGGCTTCCTGGACATGGATGTTGAACAATTGAATCTGGACAAGGCTCAGCCTGTGTTCACCCGTTCCCCGGCCACCGGCCCGGATCACCAACCCGAGGAGGATGCCAAGGGGACGCGGGACCAGACAGGGGACAGGAAAGAAGCACCAATGACGGAACAAGGAAATGGTTCCACCGACGGCTCTGCCGGGGAGAACAGTGGATCGGACAACACGGCAGCTGAAAAAGCCGCCGAGCCGACGGCTGCCAAGCACAGCTCGGGCGGCATCCTCCCCACCAAGGCCGCGGAGGACGATCCCCGCAGATGGGGCGATGAAGCAGGCTATGACCACGAGCAGTGGTTGAAGGAACAGAAGCCCCCGCACTGGGGATGAGCGATTGAGCAGCTTCATGGGCTGACCAGAACAAAGAAAAGCTTGCCTTGCGTGGATGCGCCGGCAAGCTTTTCTGCTTGTTGGGGGTTGGCAGCGACCACCACCAGCCCTTCTGTATCGCTGGTGCCAAGCCATTCGCCGGCCTTGCCGCCCTGGGCCGAAGTCCAGAGAACAGGAACAGGGCCAGCCAAAACTTGGCTCTGGCGGGATTCGTCATAACTGCCGGACGCTGTGAGGACAACGGTCACCAGCTGCCCCGGCGACAGAAGCTGGATGGAAGAAGGATCTGCCATGCGCAGGGGGACGGCAGCGGAACCTGCAGGAGTGCCCGCGAGCAAGCCAGGGCCCAGGAGGCTTGAGTCCGTGGGTGTTTGTCCCTTGCCCAAAGGCGAGGCCAGCTGGCGCCCAACCAGGGTCGCGACATCATCCACCCTTGCGGAGATGGCCAGTTCGGCTGCGACATCGACCCTGGTGAAATCTGACTCCTTCAGGCTCGCGCCGGCCGGTAGATCACGGGCTGCGACCAGGACGCTGACCCGGGCGGCCGACGCAGGAGTCAGCTGCTGTACCGCCAGACCGGCAGCAAGGCATAGAAGCAGCGCGACGCAAAGCCGCCGGTTGCGGGAAAGCCACGCCCTGAGTGTGGGCTTTCGCTTTGGAGGTCCGTTGCGCCGCGCACGGCCGAACCCCCGTGGAAAGCGCCTGGGGGAGGGCGAGGGGTGGTACGGCAACCGTTCATGTCCAGCTGTTCCAGCTGAACGCTCGGCATGGGCAAGGAAGGCGCTACGGGCGGAGGGTGACATGCCGCCACGGTAGTCAGCAGCCCCGGCCGCCTAACAGGGGCCGGGTTGCCTATGTGGAAAAGTTCCGGAGCTAGCTCGCCGCGGCGGCCGGTGCGGGAGCGGGCGTGGCCGCAGCTGCGGGTGCAGCCGGTGACGTGGGCGCAGCGGATACTGTGCTGCCCTTGGCGTCACGGGAGTCAGTGCGGTAGAAACCAGAGCCCTTGAAGACGACGCCCACGCTGTTGAACTTCTTGCGCAGCGTGCCTTTGCATTCAGGGCACTCTGTCAGGGAGCTGTCTGAGAAGGACTGGACGATGTCGAAGGCATGGTCACAGTCTTTGCAGGCGTATGCGTATGTGGGCACTGAGTTCCTCCTTTAGGACAAAGTTCAGGTCCTGCTCCGCCGTGCCGAATAACTTCCGCATTAGCAGTCCCAGGGCCTGAGTGCCAATTCTATCATCCGTCCCCCTGCGGTGTGCCAGCACTTGTGCCGGAGCTCACCAACCGGAACCCGCCGGAAATGACCGGGAGTCAGACGGGTCCGCTGCGTTGTCGAGAACCACGATGCCCGAAGGTGTCAGCACTTCCCGCACCGGGCGATCGAAGGCCTCGGCGGGTATGGAGCCTGAAGGCAACAGATCGTCGTCGTACACCACCGCGATGGTGGGCGGCCGCCGGCCGGACGCGTCCAGGCCCTGCAGGAGCCGGTCGTAATAACCGCCGCCTTGGCCAATCCTGTTTCCGTCCCGGTCCACTGCGGTGGCCGGCATGAAGATTCCGGCCGTCGAAGCGACGACTGAACTGTCCAGGCGCTCACCGGTGGGTTCGTCGATGGGAGCGTAGGCGGACCTTGTGAAGACCGTGGACGGCGTCCAATACACCCAACTCAGTTGCCGTTCCGGTTCGCAGACGGGGAGCAGGACTTCATGGCCCGCTTCGTGGAGGGCTTCAAGGAGTGGCATGGTGGGTGGCTCGAAGGCGACTCCCACGTACACCGCGAACGACGACGGTGTTCCGGACGTGACGGAGCTGGCCCACGAGGAACCGTGCCGGGCTATCGCTTCGCCCGCATCAGCGATTTGCCCTGGTGTCAGGGCCCTCCTGTACAGCCGCCGGTTGCGGCGGATGTCTTCTTTCGACGCCATGTGTATCCAATCCTGGGGGTTCGTCGGGTCCGGTTAAAGTGTTTCCTTGTGTGTTTCAGGCAATAAAATGTGCGGCCCGCGCGGCGGGGGGTTTAGCTGATGCTCTCTTCCTTCCGTTACATTAGTCCGGTGACTCTCGATAACAACGCTGTCCGTAAGGCCGTCATCCCCGCAGCGGGTCTTGGTACCCGGTTCCTTCCCGCCACCAAGGCGATGCCGAAGGAAATGCTGCCTGTGGTCGATAAGCCCGCCATCCAGTACGTCGTCGAAGAAGCGGTGAAGGTTGGCCTGCACGACGTCCTCATGATCACAGGACGCAGCAAGCGCGCCCTGGAAGACCACTTTGACCGTGTTCCGGCGCTTGAAGCGACCCTGGCTGAGAAGGGCGACACCGCCAAGCTGGAAGCGATTCAGTCGGCTACCAACCTGGGCGACATCCACTATGTCCGCCAAGGCGACCCGAACGGCCTCGGCCACGCAGTCCTTCGTGCAAAGCAGCACGTCGGCTACGAGCCTTTTGCCGTCCTGCTGGGCGATGACCTCATCGACGCCCGCGACGACCTCCTGAGCGAAATGATTGCGGTCCAGCAGAAGACCGGCGGTTCCGTGGTAGCCCTGATCGAGGTCGAGCCTTCCAAGATCAGCGCTTACGGTTGCGCCGACGTCGAGGACATCGGCGAGGACGGTTACGTCCGTATCAAGCAGTTGGTGGAAAAGCCGTCGCCGGAAGAGGCGCCGTCCAACCTCGCCGTGATTGGCCGCTACGTGCTGCACCCGGCCGTCTTCGAAGTCCTGGAGCAGACCGGCCCCGGCCGCGGTGGCGAAATCCAGCTGACCGATGCGCTTGAGGTCCTGGCTGCGGGCGAGGGCGAAGGCTATGGCGTGTACGGCGTGGTGTTCCGCGGCCGCCGCTATGACACCGGCGACAAGCTCAGCTACCTGAAGGCGTGCATCGAGCTCGCGTGCGAACGCGAAGACCTTGGTCCTGAGCTGCGCGAGTGGCTGCCGAACTTCACCGCCACGCTTCCCCAGTAACACGGATGTACGGGTCTGCGATCTGGCCGGTAACGCTGGAGTGCGGAGACCTGGCCCTTCGGCCCATCCGCTATCGCGACAAGCGGGAATGGTCCGAGGTCCGTTCCCGGAACAGTGATTGGCTGGCACCGTGGGAGGCGTCCAACCCGGCTCCGGGTGGCCGCCTCCCCAGCTACCGCCAAATGGTTTCGTCCCTGAACGAGCAGGCCCGACAGTCCACCGCATTGCCGTTCGTCATCGTTGAACGCACGGCAGGCGCGCGGGAGCCCGCCATCGTTGGCCAATTGACGGTCTCGTCGATTGTGTGGGGATCGGCCATGATGGCCACGCTTGGCTATTGGGTGGACAAAGACCGGGCCGGGCGCGGGATCGCTCCCACAGCTGTAGCCATGGCCACCGACCACTGCTTCACCGTGTTGGGTCTGCACCGGATGGAAATCAATATCCGCCCCGAAAACGGGCCCAGCCTGCGCGTGGTGGAAAAGCTCGGATTCCGCGACGAAGGGTACCGGGAAAGGTATCTGCACATCAACGGACAGTGGGCTGACCATCGCTCCTTCGCGTTGACCTCCGAAGAAGTCCCGGAGGGGCTCTTGCGCAGATGGCTCAAAGGACAAACGGGCAGGTCATAGGGCTTTTCAGCTTTATCTCCAGTCATTTGCGGACTCGACCACGACACACCGGCCGCAATGCCGCCACCCCCGGTGATTTGCTTCTACGGTTTTGAATGTGGACTTCCCTCTCAGCAGCTCAGTGATACTCGTGGTCACTGTCGCGCTGTGGATGGTCTGGGTGGCGCCGTACGTTCTTCGGAACAGGCGGCAACAAGTCCAAGCGGCCGCTGTTCCAGCAGAGGCTTTCGACGACGAACCAGACGAACCGCAGGCAGGGGTGGTACTGACTTTGGCACCTCAGCAGGAGAAACCGATGGAGACCATGCACAGCAAAGCACAGGCGTCGCCCCAGGAATCCCGCGCGTCAGAGCCGTCCCTGGGGAAGTCGTCCAGCACTCCGTTCACCATCCGCTACGCGCGGCTCACACTGGCGGTGTCCGGACTTGCCTTGCTCGTGACGGCAATCGTTTCCGGCATACTCCGTCTTTTCGGCACGGGCTCTGTCTGGTTGCCCCTGGTCTCGTTCATCGGTGCGGTGGTCGCCGTCGTCGTTTTGCGTAAGCTCGCCCTTCGGGATCTTCGTGAACGACGCGCACGCCGTGCAGCGCAGGCGTCGCCCATTCCGACACCAGCACGCTACTTGCCGAAGGAGCCGGTTGTAGAGGCGAAGGAAACCACAGTTTTCGACGCCGAAGCCACCAGTCGTGAGGCCACCCGCCTGTCGGCGGTCGAACTTCGCCAAGCGGCGTTGGCCGTCGCAGTTGCGGCCGGCGACGAGTCGGCGCAGGCCGCCGTTGACTCCAAAGGTGCGAGCTGGAAGCCCGTAGAGGTTCCCAAGCCCACCTATGTCGACGCTGCCAAGGCTCCCCGTCCGGCCCCTCAACCTTTGGACCTCCCCGAATCGCCTAAGCCCGTTGGGAAGCCTGTCCTGAAGCAGGCTGCAGGAACCGCTGAAGCAGTTGCAACCGCCGCGGCCTCGACCAAGAGCGCCCTGAGCAACCTGGACGATGTCCTGCAACGACGCCGCGCGTAACGAACCATGAGTTCCATCTGCGTCGCTGGTGGCACCGGACAGGTGGGCCGCGAGGTCGTCCGGCTCGCTTTGGCCGCGGGGCATAGAGTCTCAGTCTTCAGCCGGCACGTTCCGCCGGTCGGTTCGGCTAGCCATCACAACGGCGCCACCTACTTCGGCGGCGACGTCACCACAGGCGAAGGCCTGGCGGCCGCAGTGGCAGGTGCCGACGTCGTTATTGATTGCCTTGAGGGCCAGTTCGGCAGGGCGCAAAAACAATTCGCCGACGGCGGCGCGCGGCTTCTCGCTGCTGCCCACGCGAACGGCGTCCCAAGAGCCGTGATGCTGTCCATCATCAACTGTGATCTCAGCGGGTTTCCCTATTACGTGTCCAAAGCCGATAAGGAACGAAAGTACGCCCGGGCGCCGCTGGAAACCGTGGTGGTCAGGGCGACCCAGTTCCACAGTCTGGTTGCCGGGGTCTTCGCTGCGGGTTCCCGGGTCGGGCTGATCCCAGTGTTCAAAGGCGTGGATTTCCAGACGATTTCTCCGGCGGATGTTGCAGCAGTTCTGTTGGAGGAAGCGTTGGCGGATTCTCTTCCTTCGCAGCACCACCTGCGGACGGTAGGCGGTCCGGAGGTGCTCTCCATGCGCGCCCTGGCCGGGTCCTGGAAGGCTGTGACCGGCGCGCGGGGTTTGATTCTCACCGTTCCGTTGCCCGGCAGCATGGGGGCCTTCCTGCGCTCCGGACACAACCTCGCACCGGAGAAAGCGCTTGGCGCGGAGACGTTCGTGTCGTGGTTGGAAAAGCGCCGGGAAAGTTTGTAGCCTAGGGACACTGGTCTGGCGGATACGTCTGGTCCGGGGGCTATAGCTCAGTTGGTAGAGCGCTTCGTTCGCATCGAAGAGGTCAGGAGTTCGAATCTCCTTAGCTCCACAGTTTGCAAGGAATTTTAGCCGTCGGACCTGACGGAATAAACACATACGTAACGCTTTGGCTTGGATAGGGTCATATAGGCACCAGTGAAACGGCTGACCCCCTCCGGAGCAGAGCGCTACAGCGTGGCTCTCAGTGTTTTGGGTGCTGCAACCGAAGTCCATAAGCGGGTGTGTCGCGGAGGAATTCGCGGAATGTCGGGACAGCGAAGTCCACGTACCCCCTGCTTGTTGTTTCAATGACCCCTGCGGCCAGAAGTCGGAGCCGGTATTGGCCGCCGTATACGGCGTTCACACCCAAACGCTCCGCGATTGCCGTTGTGCTGGATGGGCCATCGTCTTCAGCCATGGCCAGCAGGTACGACTGATCGACATCGGATAGAGCCGAGTAGGCAGACTGCAGGACGGTGGCACCCATGCGGCGGCGGGCTTTCTGTACACCGGCAGCCAGCGCCTCGTCGGTGACTACGGCCCCTGATTTTCTCGCTTGACTCCACACGTGGTAGCCGACGAGCTGGATCAGGAATGGGTAGCCGCCCGTCGCTTCGGCCAGCTGCCGGAGATGTTCGTCGCTGATGCTCACGCCGCTTTCGGAGAAAGTATCTCTAAAGGCTTCGGCGACCTCGTCTATCGAGGTCCTGTGCAGGTCGTACTTTTCGGCGCGGCGAAGGAAGGTGGAGACGCCTTCGTTGAGCAGGTCTTCGACAGATTTAGGCAGACCAGCAAGGACCAGGCCAATTGGAAGGCTCTCCCGGATCAGATGTTGGACGACCGCTGCGATTTCGGAGAGCTTCGTCCGGTCCACGGCATGAATCTCGTCGATGCTGATCAGCAACCCGGTGTCCTGCTCGCTCAACTTTTCCAGCAGTTCGGTAATCTGCCGCCGCCAGTGAACCTCACGCACAGCCGGAAGCTGGGTATCCACGCGGAGGATTCCGAGCGTCACGCCGGTAATCCGGCGGCCGGCAGGGCCGTCCCCGAGCTCTTCAGCCGCGGCGCGGACGGCGCTGCCGATGCGGTCCACGAGTCCGGCCGTGGCGGTTTCCGAGATGACAATCCAGCCGTGCTCGATGGCTTCGTCTTCAATTTCCCCCAGCATGACGGTCTTGCCGATGCCGCGGGGTCCGGTGAAGATGGAGAGCAACCCGGGGGCTCCGGGCCCATTCTCGATGCTCTCGGCGAAATCTTGGCGCATGTCGTCCCGGCCGATAAGAAGCGGTGGGCGGGCACCAGCTGTCGGTTTGAACGGGTTTTTCGCGGCCACTTTTACACTCCTATAAATTCTTTAAAGTCTTTATATTTCTTATAGTAGTGCGTAATAGGAGACGGGTCGAGAGCGGCTGCAACGGCACGTTCACGCCCGATCGTCGGGATAACCCCGTGAGGCTCATGACTGACGGTAGGGTGAGCCGCATGCGCAGTTACCTGGCTCGAATCGTCAGCGTTGTGGTCCTGGCTCTCTTTTTCGCCGGTGCCGTTCAGGGTGGTAACCCTGCGGTGGCGGCTCCTGAAGTGAGCGATACATATGAGGGCTCCGGCACGTTCACGTCCGTTGCCTATGATCCCGCGACGGGACTGCTTCACGCTGCCGATTTGTTAGGCGATACCGTCTCAGTGTTCAGGAACGGAGTGTTGACAACGAAGGTAGTCGTTGGGCAACACCCGGCCGCAATGGCACTGGATCCGCTGACGCACTCCGTGTATGTGGTCAATTCGGCAAGCGACTCGGTGTCGATCATCAATGGCACAACGGTGACAGCGACCATTCCGGTGGAGCACCAGCCGATGGATGTTGCCGTGGACCCTGGCACCGGGAAGATCTACGTTGCCAACGGGATGACGGGCCTGACTGTCATCGAGGGCGATCAGGTGACCGGCACGATACCCATCGATGGCGGCTATGTGTGGGCGGTTGCACTGGATACCTCCACCCACACCGTCTACGCGGCCAACTATTCCAACAGCAAAGTTTCGGTCATCAACGATGGCGTGGTCACACAGACCATTCCCACGACGAGCGGCGGTCCTTTGTCGATCGCGGTGGATTCGGTCACCCACGACGTCTACGTTCCGGGAGTCTTCGCCGGGACCATCTCGGTGATCAACGGGGACCGGGTCGTCAGGACCATCGAATTCGACCTGTACATGGATTTTCCGCGCTTCGTGGCGGTGGATTCCGCAACCCATACGCTATACGTAACTCACATCGGACTAAACACGGTGTCAGTGATCCATGGCAGCACCACCACACAGACTCTTTATGTCACGGATCCGGGCACGCCAAAGATCGATCCCGAAACACACGCGGTCTACGTACCTTCGCGGAACGGGTCAGTAGCGGTCATCCGGGATCCATCCAACCGGGATTTCACGACCGACGGTCGCGCCGATGTGCTGGCCAGAGACACCAACGGAGCCCTGTGGCTGTACCCGACCAATGGTGCCGGAGCTTGGCTCCCGCCGGACCGTGTGGGTCAGGGATGGAACTCCATGGCGTCCATAGTGGCTGGCGGCGACTTCAACAGTGATGGACGAGCGGACGTGCTCGCCACGGATGGAGGCGGGGCGCTGTGGTTGTACCCGGGCGACGGAGACGGCGGCTGGCATCCGCGGATTCAGGTCGGGCAAGGCTGGCAGTCGATGACTGCCATTGTCGGCCCGGGCGACTTCAACAGCGACAGCTTTCCCGACGTCCTGGCCCGTGACCAAGCCGGGGTTCTTTGGCTCTATCCGGGAAATGGGGCCGGCGGTTGGTCCGCCAGGGTTCAGGTGGGTCAGGGGTGGAACGTCATGACGACAATTCTTGGCGGCGGAAACTTCGCCGGAGATGGGGAACCTGATGTCCTGGCACGGGACACGTCCGGTGTGCTGTGGATTTATCCCGGCGACGGGGCAGGTGGCTGGTACCCGCCGGTGCGGTCCGGTCAGGGGTGGAACGTCATGACTGCCATCATCGCTCCCGGAGACTTCAACGGTGACGGCCGAGCCGACGTGCTGGCCCGTGACAGCGCGGGAATTTTGTGGTTGTATCCTCGGGCCAGCGCCACTGGGTGGATGCCACGTGTTCAGGTTGGGCAGGGCTGGAACGTCATGAGCACCATTGTCTGACCTCTCGGAGCACCGAAACGAGTACGACTGGGCGGAACCAAACCCAGTCGCAGCGCGAGAAGCCAGCACGGGCGAGCAGGATGATGAGTGCGTCAAAAGATGGCATGACCGCGCCGTGTCCGCCGGGGAGGAACGCATTCTTGCCCGGACGGTGAATGGTGGACTTCACAGTTACCGCGCGGAAGAGATCACGCTGTATCGCCAAGGAAACCGCTGGTACGCGGTCGGTCAGCTGCCTACTTCGAACATCTGGACCGAAATGCATCCAGATTGCCGAGCACGCCAGAGAACGATGATGATGTTGAACTCTTGCTGATGAGCAAGGGGTTTGCGGACGACGGCTCGGTTATCGGCGGGGAGCAGAAAGCATCTGGCGGTGAAGGGAAAGGCCACCAGCCGCAGTCAGGGATGAAGGGCTGGTTCTCTCGCCTTTTCGGTCGCGCGACCTCCGGCAAATAGCCCGGCCACCGCTTGTCCGTTAGTCGGTGACGTTGACGTCTGAGGAAATGAAGAGAACCAAGTACTCCCGGGTGGGAGTTCGCATCGAAGAGGTCAGGAGTTCGAATCTCCTTAGCTCCACAGTTTAGGTGTACCGCAGCTATCTTGGCTGCAGTGAACGTGTATCCCCGGGAACTGCCCCCACTTGGCTGGACGCCAGCAGTTGAAGGGCACCTTCGGCGGAAGAACCAGGATCAGTCGCATACATGAGAATCCGGTGCCCTGATTCGTCCGGAGGGGTAAGAACCTCGAAATTGAGCACCAGATGCCCAACGTCCGGGTGATGAAGATGTTTCAGCCCGGACATGCAGTTCTCGACCGGATGCCGGGCCCACAGGGCTGCGAATTCTTCGCTTTTCATGGTCAGCTCTCCAACCAGGGAGGCCAGTTCGGGATCGTCCGCGGATTGGCCGGCAACCAGGCGCAGCGACGAAACAGCCCGCTTGGCTTCCTCGCCCCAGTGTGTGTACAGCTCACGGGTGTGGGGGTCGAGGAACAGCATCCGGGTCAGGTTCGGCCTTGTCGCCGGCGTTGAAGGCGCAGAGAAGTCCAGATGACCGGCAACAAGCCTGTGGCCAAGGGCATTCCATGCCAGCACTTCGCTCCGGCGGCCCAAGACAACGGCCGGTGTGGTCGGCATCGAATGAATCAGCCGCAAGGTGCCGGGCCTGGCTTTGTCCGGCTTCATGGTTGTTCGCCGTTTGGTGGTCGTTGCCCGGGCAAGGTTAAACAGGTGCGTGCGTTCATCGCTGTTCAGGTTCAGGGCCCGGGCGATTGATTCGATGACAGCCTCGGAGGCGTTGCTGCTCTGGCCCTGCTCAAGGCGCGTGTAGTACGTGCTGCTGACTCCGGCAAGCATCGCCAGTTCTTCCCGGCGGAGCCCCGGTACGCGGCGGATGCCGTAGTTGAGGAGGCCGACATCCTCCGGCTGCAGGGAAGCACGCCGGATACGAAGGAACTCCCCAAGTTCGCTTTGACTGGTCATGAACCCATTCTGCCGGTCCTGCCTGAAACTGTCCTGTCCCTGCCAGGGGTAGGCAAGAGGGGGTGTGGTTGATGCGCTGGCATTCGGTGAAGGTGGAGATCCGAGACTCTGCCGACGGACGCAGCAAGTACTCCACGGAAGGAAACACCCATGACCTCGCACCAGGACTTAGCCACAGGATCGGCTCCACCCCCATCAGAGGCCCGCCGGATTACCACGCCGTCTGCCCCGATGGCAGGCAGGCAACGACTCGCCCTCATCATCCTGCTCGCGGCCAGCTTCACCCTCGCCGTTGATTTCTCCATCCTCAACGTCGCCCTCCCCGCCATCGGTGCCGACGTCGGGTTCAGTTTGGAGAACCTCCAATGGATTGCGACGGCGTTCGCCTTGTGCGCCGCCGGACTGACCTTACTGTTCGGACGTGTTGCCGACATCGTTGGCCGCCGCACGATGTTCCTCATAGGGATGGCCCTGCTCGGTGCAGCCTCCCTGGCCGGTGGCATGGCAGTCGACCCAGCCGTACTGCTGACCGCCCGCGTGGGCCAAGGCACCGCCACAGCCATCGTCGTCCCCGCTGCCTTGTCACTATTGCTGGCTTCGTTCCCGGAAGGACCGCTCAGGGACAAAGCCCTGGGACTCAACGGTTCCCTTATGGCCGCTGGGTTCACCACCGGCGCCATCCTGGGAGGCCTTCTGACAGACCTTCTCAGCTGGCGGTGGGCCTTCTTCCTGAACGTTCCCGTGGCCGTTGGAGTGCTTGCCATCGCTCCGATCGTCCTGGCCGAAAGCAAGCCCGCTGCCAAGCTGCGGTTGGACGTACCGGGGGCAATGACCGTAACTCTGGGCCTTCTGGCCTTGGTTTTCGGACTCACCAACGCTGCCGAGCACTCGTGGACCGATCCGCTGACCCTGGGTGCCCTGGGGGCCGCCGTCGTGTTCTTCCTTGCGTTCGCAGCCGTCGAGCGGCGTGCTGCGTCGCCGTTGGTGCCGCTGGAGATACTGAAGCGGTCGACCGTGGCCTGGGCGAACATCGCAGGCATTCTTGCGTTTGTCACGGAGACGTCCCTGGTTTTCCTCCTGACCCTGTATCTCCAGCAGGTCCTTGGCTACACACCTTTCGGTGCAGGTCTGGCCTTTGCAGTATTGGGTCTTGGTACTGTCCTGGGCGGCGTCCTCGGGCCGAAGATCATCGGCATGATCGGGACCAAGAAGGCGATCGTTTATGGATTCCTCGTTCAGGCAACGGCCACTGGCCTGCTTGTGTTGCTCAGTGCTGACCCTGCCTCCATCGGCCTGCTGCTGACTGCAACGTTCATCGGGGGAGTCGCGAACCTTGTGGTCATTGTCGGGTTCATGGTCACCGCAACCTCGGGCCTGCCTGAATCCGAGCAGGGTTTGGCCACGGGACTGGCAACCATGAGCCAGCAGATCGGCATCACCCTGGGCATTCCGGTCATGAGCGCTGTCTTCACCGCGCATGTTCTGGCCATCGGCCGGCAAGATGCCCTTTCGGTGCTCAGCGGCGTGACAGCCGCCGTCTGGGTCAATGCCGGGCTGTGCCTCCTGGCGGCACTTCTTGTGGCTGTGTTCCTGCGGAGACCGATGCCGGTCACCCCGCAGTCGCTACCGGCGGTCAGCTGACTGCCGGCGGCGCCTGACGTTTCGAATAACGAGCCATCCCAGAAAAACCGCCAACGCTGCGTACACGGCGTAGTTGAGGAACCGCGAGTACTGATCGATCAGGTGGTACTGCTTGCCAAGCAGTGACCCCAGGCCGATCAGTACTGCGTTCCACAGTCCCGCGCCGGCGATCGTGAAGATGGAGAACGTCAGGAGGTTCATCCGTTCGGCGCCTGCGGGCAAGGAAATGAGGCTCCGCACGCCGGGGAGTAGCCTGCCGAAGAAAATTGCTGACTTGCCGTGGCGTTCGAACCAGCCGGAGGCTTTCTCGAAGTCCTCCCTGTCCACCAGCGGAAGTTTCGAAAGCAGCGAGATGGACCTCTCCAAACCAACCTTGTATCCGAGCCAATACAGGAACAACGCCCCTGCGTATGCGCCAAGGGTGCTGGTGACGAAGACCAGAACAATGTTCATGCTTCCCTGCTGGGTCAGGAACCCCGCGAGGGGGAGTATCACCTCGCTGGGGATGGGAGGGAACACGGTCTCCAGGAACGTCATCAGGCCGACGCCCCATTCGCCCAAGGCATCAATCACCTGGGCGGCGACCCCCACAATGCCGGTCAAGTCTTCGGTGGAACCTTGGGCTCTCGGTACACTGATCAACTCTTTGCCCTTTCATGGACTTCGCCACTGTAAACGCTATTGCCACGAGTGCTTTTGGGCAAAGTTGCCTGCTTGGACGCGCGGCTGCCTCTCTGATCCCGGCAGGGTGTCGTGCCCTTTACGGGCCCCGGAGGATCGGCAAGGATGACGAGATTACCCAGCCGTGCCTGAAGGAGCATCGCGATGACCAAGTACCTGATCTCTTTTCCCAGTGCTGCCATGGACATCACTGAGGAAGAACTCCCTGCAGTGGCTGCAGCGGCCCACGCCGTAGTGCAGGAGGCCAAAGACGCAGGAGTGTGGGTGTTCGGCGGGGGTATCGATGAAAGCATCCCGCCGGTCATGGTCGACGGCGGCGGCTCGGTTCGGGAGGGAACGTACCCGCAAACGTCGCAGCTCGAAGGTGGCTATTCCATCCTGGAGTTGCCCTCCTACGAGGCCGCACTGGAATGGGCCACAAGGATGGCGGCGGCGTGCCGCTGTGCCCAGGAAGTCAGGGCTTTCCAGTACGATCCTGCCAGCTGATGCCCATTGTTTTGGACCCCCGTCACCTATATCGTTGACTATATCGTTCAGTATCGTTCGCGAATCTCAGAGGTGAGCTTGATGCACAATTCATTCCCTTCAAATGGCTTTATGGGCAACAACCTGGATGGCATGTGGCAGGCCGTGGAAGAGTTCCGGTCACGCTTCGAGAAGCGCTCCGGGGGCCGGGCCGGGCGCGGCGAACTAAGGACCGCGATTTTGGCCCTCCTGGCTGAGCGTCCCATGCACGGTTACCAGATCATCCGGGAAATCGAGGAACGCAGCGGCGGAAGCTGGAAGCCCAGCGCGGGTTCCGTATACCCAACGCTTCAGCTGCTCTCTGATGAGGGATTCGTCAGTTCCGAGGAATCCAGCGGGCGCAAGATCTACGCCCTGACCGAAGCAGGCAGGGAAGATGTAGCAAGCTCCGAGACGTCCGCACCCTGGGGTTCCGTGGGCGCTGCATCGGGTCCCGGGTTCGCCGCATTGCCCAAAGCCGGGGTCGAGCTCGCCCAGGCCGCAGCGCAAGTGGGCCGGACAGGCACGCCACAACAGGTTCGGGAAGCGGTGACGGTGCTCGAAGAGGCTCGCCGCCGTCTGTACTCGATCCTCGCCCAGGACTGAAGGGGTGACGTCGGTTCGACCGGATCAGGCAGAGCACGTCCCCGGCGCTGTGAGTGCACGTGCCCGTTACCGTCGCATCCTGCGGTTCGCTGCCTGGCATCTTGCGGTGACGTGGTGGTTCGAGCTTTTCCTGCCAAGGTTGGGCCTGCGCCGGCTGACTGAACGCAATCGTGCCCGGCGAATGACGCGTTTCGCTCAACGGTTCCACCAACTCGCGGTGGAACTTGGCGGCCTGATGATCAAGGTGGGACAGTTCATGTCCTCGAGGCTCGACGTCCTGCCGCCCGAGATCACCGCCGAGCTGGAGGGCCTGCAGGACGAAGTGCCGCCCGTCCCGTTCCAAGCCATCCGCCAACTCGCGGAGGCCGAACTCGGCGCACCCTTGGAGTCGGTGTTCGCCTCCGTTGAGGAGGTGCCCATCGCGGCGGCCTCACTCGGACAAGCCCACCGTGCCAAACTCTTGGCAGGCAACGCGGAGGACACTGGGCTGAGCAGCGTGGTTTTCAAAGTCCAGCGGCCCGGGATCCAGACCATCGTCGATATCGATCTTGCCGCACTGCGCAGGGTGGGAGGCTGGCTAAGCCGGATCCGCATTGTGTCCGACCGTGCCGATGTTCCCGCGTTGATCAAGGAATTTGCCCAGACCAGCCTTGAGGAGATCGACTACCTGAACGAGGCCGCGAATTCGGAGCGGTTCGCCGCTGACTTTGCCCATGACCCACGCGTGACGGTGCCGGGAGTGGTGTGGGAGCGGACCACCCGCCGTGTGCTCACCCTTGAAGACGTGACCGCCATCAAGATCACGGATACCGAGGCACTGCGGTTGGCGGGAATTGATCCCGCGACTGTCGCGCCCGTTTTCGCGTCAGTGATGTTTGACCAACTGTTCACCAATGGCTTCTTTCACGCCGACCCGCACCCCGGAAACATCTTCGTCACCCCGAACACCGGCACCTCGGAACATCCGTGGAAGTTGACGTTCATCGATTTCGGCATGATGGGCGAGGTTCCGGCGAAGACAAGGTCCGGCCTTCGGAAGCTCCTGATCGCAGCAGCCTCACGGGACGGCAAGGGGCTGGTGGCCGCCATCAGCGACGTCGGCGTGCTGATGCCCTCTGCTGATACGGTCGAATTGGAGCGGGCCATGACACAGCTCTTTGCCCGCTTTGGAGGCATGGGTTTCGCCGAACTGCGTGACGTGGATCCGCGGGAGTTCCGCGATTTCGGCGCAGAGTTCGGAAGCGTCATCCGTTCACTGCCGTTTCAGTTGCCGGAGAACTTCCTGCTTGTTATCCGGGCGATGTCCCTGACGTCCGGGGTTTGCAGTTCCTTGGATGCCCGATTCAATCTGTGGGATTCGGTCGAGCCCTACGCGGCACAGCTCCTTCGTGATGAACGCGGCAATCTGGTAAATGACATTGCCTCCCAGGCGATGGAGGCCGCGACGCTGGCCTTGCGCCTACCGAAACGCCTTGACAGCTTGATCACCCGGGTCGAGGACGGGTCGCTGCAGGTTTCGAACCGCAAGCTGGAACGCCAGCTGGCGCGGCTCATACGTTTGGCCCGTTACGGGGTGGCTGCTGTGCTCTTCGCTGCGTTGCTCATTGCCGGTTCCGTGGTCAGGGGAGGGGATGCGGTTCTTGGCGACGTGCTGATGTTTTCGTCAGTGATCCCGTTGCTGGGTGCGCTGCTGACGGGGCGCCGACACAGATCCTGAGGGCACGGCCAGTGCTGCGCCGCGCCGTAGAATTGCCCTGTGACTGAGACCCCTGCCCGTCGTCGTGAGGTATCCGGCGGCATGAACGGACCCATTCTGGTGGGCGTCATGCCTGGGCAGCATCCGTCGGTGGTGGAGCAGGCAGCCGTGGTTGCCGGCGGCACAGGCCTTCCGTTGGTGTTCGCCTACGCCGATGTCACCGTCTATCCCGTGGACGGAACCACAGGAGGACCGGCGGCACCCATTGATCCCGATGGCGTGGACGGCGATTCCCGCAACGCCATCGAAGCGCTGAAGAAGACCATCGCGGATCAACTGTCCGGACTTGATATCCAATGGTCGATCACGCCGCTGGCGGGGGAACCTGCGCGTGCCCTGGCCCGCGAGGCGGAGGCCATCGGAGCGTCGATGATTGTGGTGGGTACACGCGAACACCGCCTGACCGCGGCACTCAAGGACGCAACTGCCGGTTCCGTGGCCCGCCATCTGTCTCACCGGCAGAACCGCCCTGTGCTGGTGGTGCCTGTGAACCCGCGGGTCCCGGACGACGATGACGACGAGTAAAGCCACACGCCCGGTACATCTGCACTGGCGGTTCATGGGGATAGTGGCCGCCGGAGGGGTGCTGGGGGCAGTGACACGCTATGGCCTGGGAATGGTGATCCCCGCGCCCGGAGCGTGGCCCCTTCCCACCCTGATCATCAACCTTTCCGGGGCTTTGGCCCTTGGTGCCCTTCTGGAGGGGCTCTCCCGCAGGGGTCCCGACGTCGGAAACCGCCGGGTCTTGCGGCTTGCGCTGGGAACGGGGTTCTTGGGCGCCTACACCACCTACAGCACCCTGGCCGTGGACGCCGTGCATTTGCTGAACGCTGACGCAGTTCCCGCAGCTGCGGGCTACCTGACGGCAAGCCTGCTGGGCGGGGCTGCCGCTACGACTGCGGGCATATGGCTCGGCGCCTGGCATCACAGACTGACGGAGCGGGCCCGATCATGACGGTCCTTCTGCTTGGCTTGGCTGGAGGATTGGGCGCAGTCGCCAGATTCATGGTCGATGGCCTCATACGCGCAAGGCTGAAGACCGCCCTCCCCTGGGGCACCATCCTGATCAACGTTTCGGGCTCTTTAGTGCTCGGAATTTTAGCTGGGTTGATGATGCGCGGCGAGGCGTCCGAGACCCTGTACCTTGTCCTGGGCACTGGTTTCCTGGGAGGCTATACGACATTCAGCACGGCAAGCCTGGAGACCATCAGGCTTATCCAGAGCGGCAGGGCAGGGCTGGCCCTGATCAACGGTGTGGGCTCCATGGCCGCCTGTGTCCTGGCTGCCGCGGCCGGTGTCGGACTCACTTTTCTCCTGCCCTAAGCCGTGTGTGTCTGCCCGTCAAGGACGCAGTCGCGCGGCTGTAGGATCTAGCCATGGCTAACAAGACTTTCAATGAACTGTTGTCCGCCCAGGTTGCCAATGAGTTTGCAGCCTCCCAGCAGTACATCGCTGTGGCTGTGTACTTCGACGGTGAGGATTTGCCACAGCTTGCCCGGCATTTCTACCGCCAGTCCCTGGAAGAACGCAACCACGCCATGATGATGGTCCAGTACATGCTGGACCGTAACGTCCACGTCGAGATTCCGGGCATTGCCCCAGTGCGCAACAACTTCACCAATGCCAAGGAACCCATCGCCCTTGCCCTGGAACAGGAGAGGGAAGTCACCCGCAACATTGAGGAGATGTTCCGTGCTGCCCGTGCCGAAGGCGACGCCCTGGGCGAGCAGTTCATGTTGTGGTTCCTCAAGGAGCAGGTTGAAGAGGTCGCATCGATGACCACGCTGCTCAACATCACAGAACGCGCCGAGAATCTCTTCGACATTGAGAACTACGTCGCCCGCGAAGCAGTGGGCGACGGCGGTCACGACGCCAGCGCGCCCTCCGCTGCCGGTGGCGCCCTTTAGGAACCGGCAACAGCCCGACGCAACGCGCATGACGGGGAAGGTCGCCGGAAGCTCAGCTTCCGGCGGCCTCTTCGCGTGCAGCGTCGTCGTCCGCGTGGGACCGTCCGAGCAAGGACAGGCGGCTCGCGATGCGGGCGAAGTCCATCGGAAGGCCGCTGCGGCCGGCCCCGACGTCCCAGTCCAGCGGGCCGGGGCCGATCAGGAACAACGTGATGTCCTGATCGTGCAGCACGTCCACCACGTTGCTGAACCTTTGCCAAGCCGGCGCGGATGCCGCATCGGCGTCCGCAGGTGAGGGGACGCCGTCGATCACCCAGGTGGTGAACGTTTCGGCCAGTGCCAGATAGTCGGACGTGGAGGTCAACCCGCCGCACAACTCCTCGAATCCAACCCACAGGAGGTCGGGATCGGAGTTCTTGACGACGATCGGCTGGGTGGTGGGGGTCAGCACCCGGCTCTGCGACGGTGACGGGATGAACAGGCCCAGCCGGCCCAGCTGGCGGGACGTACCGGGTGTCACGATGCGTCCTGCCCGGAAGGACTCCCTGCCTTGGGGCTCTGCGGACCCGGCTGCGGGGAAGCGTCGAAAATCTGAAGAACCATCGATTGTCACTATGTCCATCATCTCCTTGATGGCCTCAATGGTGGGCAGGAAATGGTCGTGCCAAAGAGGGTTGGGCAGCAACTCGTCCGGCGCGTAATTGGACGTGACCGCCAAGGGGATGCGGCGCTGCGCGGCAGTTCGCAGCAGACGCGCAATGAACATGCCATCGCCGACGTCGTGGACGTGAAATTCGTCAAAGAAGAGCACCTCAACGTCATCCAGCAGCGAGTCCACCGAATGCTGGATGGCCGTCGAGCTGCCGGCATGGGAACCGTGGGTTCCGGCGTGGAGGCTGCGGAAGAAGTCGTGGAAATGCACCCGCCGTTTGCGCACATCGAGCTGCCCAAAGAAGCTGTCCATCAGCCAGGTCTTTCCCCGTCCCACAGGTCCGTGCAGGTAAAGGCTCCGTGGCATCTTCCGCGAAAGAGTCCGACGCCGGACCGTCACCTCCGCGCCCATGGCCGCCAACCGCCCGGCTGCACGCTGCTGGCTGTCTTCGAGCGCAAAGCCGGACTGTCCGGCGTCGAGGTTTATTCCTTCGAGCAACCTCCGGGCGATGTCCCGGGTTGCTCGTGGAGTTGGCCTCAAGAGTGGCGTCACAGCCATCCTTTGCGCTTGAAGATGACGTACATGAGCAGTGCCACGCCCACCATGAGGCCGATCGCCATGGGGTAACCAAGGTCCCAGTGGAGCTCGGGCATGTGGTCGAAGTTCATTCCGTAGATTCCTGCCACGAACGATGGCGCGAAGAGGATGGCAGCCCAGGAGGAGATCTTCTTGACCTGCTCGTTCTGGGCCGCGCTGGCCTCGTTCTGCCGGTTGGCGGTCAGTGTGCCGTCCAGGGTCAACGCGTTCTGGAGGAGGTCCCGGAACGAGTTCACACGGGAAATGACGCGTTGCACGTGGTCTTCGACGTCCCGGAGGGAACGCTGCAGCTCGATGTCCACGCCATATTTCTCGAAACCCTTCTCCAGAAGCGACATGATGTCCGGCAGGGGTTGGATCGCCCTCTGGAACTGGATCACTTCGCGGGCGAGTTCGTAGATCCTGCGGGAAACGGCGCTGTCACCGCTGAAGAGCTGGTCTTCGATTTCATCGATGTCGTTCTCCAGGCCGGCAACCACGGGCGCATAATCATCCACCACCTGGTCCAGCAGCGCGTACAGCACCGCTTCCGGGCCGTGGCAGAGAAGATCCGGCCGTGCTTCCAGGCGGTGGCGGACACGGGCAACCCCGCCGGTTTCGGCATGGCGGATGGTCACCACAAAGTTGACGCCGGTAAAGATATGGAGTTCCCCGAATTCCACGGACTCGGAGTCATCCAGATACCTCGCCGGTCGGAGAACCGTGAAGAGGTTGCTGTCGTAGCGCTCAATCTTGGGCCGCTGGTGCGCCGAGACGGCATCCTCCACAGCCAGCCGGTGGAGGCCGAACTCCCGGGCCACCGCGGCCATTTCTTCCTGCGTGGGGCGGTAGAGGCCGATCCAGGCCATGCCGCCGTGCTTGGCCAATGTCTCAAAGGTTTGCTCGAGGCTGTGGGGGGTGGCAGTGCGGACGCCGTCCACGTACACGGCGTTGTCGATAATGGTCACAGGTTGAACGCTACTGCATGGCCCCGATGATCGCCCCGGCAACAGTCATGGCAAGAATGTCGTGGCCGGAATCGATCACGGTAACCGTCGAGGGGCGTCCCGCAAAGCCGTTGTGGATCACGTGGCCACCTGCACGGAAGACCACGGCGATGATCAGGGCGAAGACGGCACCTGCCCAGAAAGTGTTGATGTCAAGCGCGCTGAGCAGGATCGCCAGGAGGATGCTGGTCACGGCCGCTGCGAGCATCATGGGTACCCAGATCCCGGCTCCGCCGTCGATGTTCTTCAGATCGTCCTCGGTCTTGCCGATGGCCTGCATCCACCTGCGTCCAAGAACGGCCGGCATGTACCAGACAAAGCCGATCACCATGCTTGAAACGAAGGCCAAGAGAACGGCGAGCCAGTTGATCTGGGAGATATGTGAGAGCCAATCCATGCCTAAGATCCTAGTTCGTTCAGGCCTCCGCGCCCGGGCTCTGGTTCTCGTTCCTGCTGCGTGTTGGTACTGAGGCCATCCGGCCGATGAGCGGTTCCGTGCGGTAAGGGATGTGCGTGTGGAGCGCCAGCACCGTTTCCGTCCTGATCACTCCTTTCGTGCGGAGGACCGAGCGCAGTGCGGACTGCAGATTATGGGTGTCGGTGGCCACCACCCGGCACCACAAATCTCCCCGGCCGGAGATCTCGTGCACTTCGAGGACCTGGGGGATGAGGCGCAGGGCGCCGATGACGCCGTCGAGTTCGCGGTGGGTGACTTCGATCGTGACGAAAGCGACGACGTCGTATCCCACCTTCTCCAGGTCGACCTCCCGTCCCGCGGCCTGAAGGACGCCGGTGCGGAGCAGACGCTTAAGGCGGCTTTGGGCGGTGTTCCTCGCGATGCCCAGACCGTCGCTTAGTTCGGCGATCTGGATGCGCGGATCCTTGATCAGTTCGAGAAGGATCCGCAGGTCCATGGGGTCGAGGGTGTTCAAATGGTCACTCCAGATCACTCGGCTGCTAGGTCTTTGAGTATTTTGCTCAATCCTTGCATGTTTACAGCTCCCAAAGTTCAGTCCTCCTGCATTCTATTGCCATCAATACTTAGCCGGCCTGCGTTTCCCACAAGGAGGCCAAAACCGGCAACCGAGTCCGAAGGCATGGAAATGACTGTCTTGAGCGAACTCCGCATGCGTCCGGCCACCGCCGAGCGCTGGGGATGGGATGCCTCCACCACGGCCAGGCTGGTCCTGGCAGGGGTCGTGATCTTCACGTTGCTGGTTGGCGCGAACCTCGCCACACCCCTGTACCCCTTGCTCCAGGCCAGGATCGGTTTGTCATCGCTTGACGTGACCGTGGCCTTTTCCAGCTATGTGCTGGCGTTGGTGGCTGTCCTCATGGTGGCAGGGCACTGGTCGGATCACATCGGCCGACGGGCGGCACTGGTGCTCGCGGTCCTGGTGGGCCTGGCGGGCGGGGTGATCTTCGCCAACGCAGATTCCCTCCTTACCCTGTCTGTCGGCAGGGCGCTCCAGGGGGTCGCCGTCGGTCTCGCTACCGGAGCAAGTTCCGCGGCGCTGCGGGAGTTGCTGCCCCAACGCCCGGACTGGGCCTCTCGCTTCACGCTGCTTTCTTCGGCAGGTGGCGTGGCTGCAGGTCCTGCCATTGGCGGTCTTTTGTCGCTCCTCCCGGAGCCCACCCGCACGCCGTACTACGTCCACTCGGCCGTGCTGCTGGCCGCCCTCATTCCCCTGTGGCTGCTGAAAGCCAGGCCCGCGATCGCCCCCGCAGAAGGTCCAAAAGCCCATAGGGTGCTGGCACCCCGGAAACCCTCCATTTCACACGAGGCCAGGGGAGCTTTCTGGATGGCGGCCACCACTGGATTCCTGAGCTTTGCGGTCTTCGGTTTCTGCTTGTCGCTCGCCCCCGGATACTTCGCCACAGTGGTTCACGCAGACTCCCGGCCCTTGATCGGAGTGCTTGCCGGAGTCACCCTTGGCTCATCAGCACTCAGTCAATTGCTGGGTGTCCGTGGGCGTTTCGTTGTTCCCGCGGCGCTCGCAGTACTGGGTGTTTCCGTGGTCCTCGTGGGAGCTGCCGCCGCGTGGTCAAGTCCTTGGCTGCTGGTGGCAGCGAGCATCTCGGCCGGCATGGGCCAGGGAATTGCCTTCCGGCAGGTATTCAACGAGGTCGCCGGAAAGGTAGAGGCGGCCCGGCACGCACAAGTCATCAGCACGGTGTACGTCATTACCTACCTTGGAAGCGCTGTTCCGGTGATTGGGCTGGGACTTGCCGTGACGGCACTTGGCCTGCAGGCCGCCGTCGTGGGCTTCACCGCGCTATGTGGCCTGGCCGCGCTGACGCTGGCCGCCGTGTCCATGAAGAGTGCACTGCGGATCTGACGCTGCGGGGGCCGGTGTTGGCAGGGATCCGGTATTACTCGGGGAGTGGTCCCCGGTTGCCCGGGATGTGCTGGAACACCATGGTGGTTTCCGTGTGGCCGACCACGGGGTCGGTGGCGAGGTTGTCCAGGAGCCAGTTGCGGAGGTCGTCGGTATTTGCGACGGCGATGTGCAGCAGATAGTCCACCGAACCGGTGGTGTGGAACGTTGAGATGACGGCCGGGAGCTTGGGCACGCGCGCCGTGAAGCGGTCGATCTGGTCGCGGTCGTGGGCGCGGAGGCGGACAGCGATCAAAGCCTGTACCGAGCGGCCAATGGCCGGCAGGCTCAGCACCGCCTCGAAGCCTTCAATAATGCCGCGCTCGGACAGGGCCCTGGTACGCATCAGGGCCGTGGACGGTGCGATCCCAACGAGCTCTGCCAACTGCTTGTTGGAAATGCGGGCGTCATCTACCAAGGCAGCGAGGATCCGCTCATCGATCGCGTCCAACGGCTCTGCGCTGCCCGTGCTCGACCGAACATTCTTCGTGGGGTTGCTCACGGATCCTCCTGAAATTGCCTTCCACCCATCCTAAGCGGTGAATTCTTCAGGTGACTATCGTTGCGCGGGCTTGCTGCGGTCCCTCCGGCGGTCCAAGCGCTGGAGCGGCTCGCTGAGCAACATCAGGAGCAACGGAAGATTTCCCGCGGATGGAATCACAAGGGCCAGCACGAGGGCGGCGAGGAAAAGCCCGGCCACTATCGCCCCTGCCCGGATTCCGGAGCGTGCCTCCACGGCGTCCATTTCGTGAAGCTCGGGATGTGAACGGAGATAGATGCGTGCCAGGAGAAGCGTGAGGCTGGTGGCAAACAATGTACCGATGTACACCAGGGGTTGGGCCCAATCGGCGTCCATCTGGGTGGAGAGCGACGTGGACACGGGCATGACCACAATGAAGAACATCCAGGCTACCGTCAGCCACAACAAACCCGAATCGATCTGCCGGACCTTGCGGAACAGGCGGTGATGATGCGTCCAGAACACGGCAATGAGGATGAAGCTGAGGGCAAAGCCCAGCAAAGCGTATTGTTCCTCGACGAGCCATTCCGCCGTGGTTCCGTGATGATCGGCCAGTTCCCCCACGCTCTCCATGAGGGGAAGGATCAGCAGGGTCAAAGCAATCGCCACCACGGCATCGGTAAACGCCTGCAAACGTTCCGGCGACGACAGTACCCGTGTACTCGCGAGCTGTGTCATGCCTCCGATTGTAGGACCAACACGGCCCGAATCAGCGGGAAATCCGTGGTGAACGGTGCACTGCCAAGGTGACTGCCGCCGTCGTGCATGACAGGGCGATGACGCCCGCCGCCAAAGCGGTCCAGCCGAAGTGCTGGAAGACCAGGCCTCCGGCCCATCCGATCACGCTGGAACCGAGGTAATAGGACAGGTTGTACAGGGACGCTGCCTGTGCCCGGCCGGTAGTGGCAATGGCGCCGGTCCAGCCGGAGCCCACGCTGTGGGCCGCGAAGAAACCGCCGGTGAAAACTACCAGCCCGGCAAGGATGGCCACAAGGTTATCCACCAGGGTCAATGCCAACCCGGCCGACAAAACGGCGATGCCCGCTACCAGGACGTTCCGCCGTCCGAACCTGGTGGTGAGCCCGGCCGCCCAGCGGGAACTTACCGTGCCCGACAAGTAGGCAAGGAATATGAGGCTGACCAGGGTAGCTGGCAGCCCAAAAGGCTCGGCATGCAACCGGAAACCCAGGTAGTTGTAGACCGCTACGAAGCCACCCATGAGCAGGAACGCCTGCAGGTACAAGGACAGGAGTTTTGGATTGCGTGAATGTCCGCCCAACGTACTGAGGGCGCCACGGAACCCTGCGGCCGGGGCTGGCGTGAAGCGCCGCTGTTTGGGAACAAGCACCAGGAACAGGACGGCGGACACGGTGGCCAGCAGGGACACGGCAAGGGTCGCTGCACGCCAGCCCCACAGTTCGCCGGCGGGACCCGCCACGAGTCGCCCGGCAAGGCCGCCCAGGGTGGTGCCGGCTACGTAGCTCCCGGCGGCCAGGGCGGTATGGATCTTGGTGACTTCCTCATTGAGGTACGCGATGGCGATTGCGGGTATGCCGCCCAGGGCCATGCCTTCCAGCATCCGCAGACCCAGCAGCATGGGCACATTCGGGGCCAGCGGAACAAGAAGCCCCAGGATCGTAGCGGCAGCGATGCCGATGGCCATGGCACGGACCCTGCCGATCCTGTCGGCAACAAACGACCACGGAAGCACGGTGGCGGCGAGACCAACCGTGGCCAGCGAAATGCTGAGTGCGGCTTCCGCTGCAGTGATCCGGAGGTCCGCTGCCATGAGGGGCAGCACGGCCTGGGTGGAATACAGCTGTGCGAACGTCGCGACGCCGGCCAGGGCCAATGCCGCCAGAACACGGCTGTAGCCGCGGGACCCCTTGGCGTGCCCGTCCCAGCTTTCGGTTTCAGCCTCAATGCTCGTTCTGTTCACCGGCCCAGAGTAGGACGACCTCGACTACCCATTCCAATGCATGGGTTACGTATAATTGATGCAGATATGCATGAGTTGTGTTGCTGAAAGGGAACGTCGTGGAACCGGATCACCAGCAGCTTGTCCAACTCCTCCCGCTCCTGCCGGTCCTTGCAGAACTGGGCCGCACCGAACATATGACGGAAACCGCGGAATTGCTCGGGGTGCCGCAGTCCACGGTCAGCAGGGCCGTGGCTCGGGCCAGTGCGATCGTTGGGATGGACCTGTTGGTGCGGGACGGACGCGGTATACGTCTCACCTCCGCCGCGAAGGCCCTCCTCCCGTACATCGACGCTGCGCTGGAGGATTTCCAGGCAGGCCTGGACCGGGTACGCCACGAATCGGACGTCGTGCGGGGGAGGATCGGAGTCTCGTTCCAGCACACGTTCGGCGAAGCCACCCTCCCTCTCCTGATCAGTGCGTTCCGCGGCCGCCATCCCCACGCAGCGTTCGAACTCTGGCAGGGACCCCGCGACGATTGCCTGCAACAGTTGGCCAGTGGGGAGATGGACTTCGCCTTGACGGCGCCCATAGCGCCGGAGGGCCGGGGCATCCGCTCCCATCCGCTGTACCGGGAGCCGCTGAGGGCTGTGCTGCACTACCGGCACCCCTTGGCCGGGCGGCCCAGCGTCAACCTCTCGGAGCTGCGGCACGACCCCTACGTGACGCTGCCGGCCGGAGTCGGCTTGCGGGCACTGGGGGAGGCACTGTTCCGTGAAGCAGGGTTCCGGCCACGCATTGCCTTTGAGGTCCAGGAGTCCACATCCGCCCGAGGGCTGGTCTCGGCAGGGTTGGGGTTCAGCATCCTCCCGTCCGCCGGGCCCGGCTCCGGCACCGGACAGTATCTGCCCAAGACGGAACTGGGGCTCGTCGAGGTGCCCATTGAATCCGATCTGGCGTTCCGCCAGATTGGCATCGCCTGGCGGGAGCGGACTTTCGAGCCTGACGCGGTTCGGCTTTTCCGCGAACTGGTGGTGACCGAAGGCGGCGAACTGTTGGCCGAACTCGTTAGAGCCCGTTCAGGAACTCCCTGACAACATCCCTCGCTGATCCTGTCCGCGCATGCTTCCAGCCCGTTCCTGCCCACAAGTTGAGGCGGTGCGGATCGCCCGCCGCGGACGCCGCCGCACGGACCGGGGCAGTGAGGTGGTGGATGGCCGGGTAGCCCTTGGGGGCGTCCTGATGATCCTGCACGAACTCGTTCACCAGGGACCGTGCCGGACGTCCCGTGAAAGCCTGGGTCATGGCGGTTTCAGTGAACTCAGGATTCCCCAACGCGTCCTTGTGCGATTGGCGCGCGCCGCTTTCGTCCGTGCGGAGCAGGGCGGTGCCAACCTGGGCGGCTGCTGCACCGGCAGCCAGGACCCCGCGGAGCGCATTGCCGTCCATGATCGCGCCGGCAGCTATCAGCGGAAGCCCGACGGCGGCCCGCACCCGGGCGACCAGGTCCGCCGTCGTACTGGCTGGCGATGTATCCGGAATGCCGTCCAGGAAGGCCGCGGAATGTGCCCCTGCGGAGGCGTGCTGGACGACCAGTGCGTCAGGGCCCTCCTCGGCAGCGGCGAGGGCTTCCTGGACACTGGTCACACTGGTGACAACGAGTGTTCCGGCCTTCTGCAGGGACCCGACCACTTCGCGCCCAGGGAGGCCGAAAGCGAAACTCACCACTTCCACTGGGTCCGTCACGAGGATGTCGATCTTCTCCTGCCAGGCGTCATCGTCATCGAGGCGAAGCGGGGGCAACGTGACACCGTAGCGCGCAGCCTCTGGTTCCAACTCGGCGCGGTAGGCTTCCAGCTGTGCCCGCTCCTTGGGCCCCGGCGACAGTGCGTCCGGGTCCGGAACAAAGACGTTCATGCCGAACCTGATCCCCAGCGCCCTCGCAGCGGAGATCTCCGCAGCCATGGACCCGGGACTCTTGTACCCGGCAGCGAGGAAGCCCAGCCCGCCGGCCTCATGAACAGCGTGTACCAACTTCGTTGTTGATGTCCCTCCTGCCATCGGGGCCGCAATAAATGGTGTGCCAAACAGGAATTGAGGCATGGTCGGTTCCTCCTCCGGACGCTCCAAGCTAGTCTTTCACGGTGAACAATCATGACTCCGCACTGCATTCCCCTGCCCCCTCCGCGGCCGCGAGCGGCACCGTTATCGGGCTCGACATAGGCGGCACCAAGACCCGCGGTGTGAGGTTTCAGGACGACGAACCGGTCCGGGATGAAACGTCAGGCAGTGCCAACGTCCAGAATGTCAGCCGGGAGCAGGCTGCGGCGAACCTGGCCGAATTGTTCGGAAAAATCGGTGGTGGCCGGATCGACCAGGTATACGCAGGTGCCGGCGGAATCGATACGCAAGAAGATGCCCAGGCGCTCGCAGACCTGATCGCCCCCCACGCGCCGGGGGCGCGCATCACCGTGGTCCACGATTCGAGGCTGCTGCTGGCGGCCGGGGGAGCTGGCACCGGTGTGGCCGTCATTGCCGGGACCGGTTCGGCGGCGTGGGGAAAGAACGACGCCGGTGAGGAAGCCCGGGCGGGTGGCTGGGGCTACCTCCTGGGGGATGAAGGAAGCGGGTACTGGCTCGGAAGGGAAGCCGTCCGGCACAGTTTGCGGCGGATGAATCAGGGCTTGGAGCCTGACCGGCTGAGCCGCGCGCTCCTGGATTCCTGCGGAGTGGATGAGCCGGGGAAGCTCATAGCCCTGTTCCATTCACCTGACACCGGCCGCCGCTACTGGGCACAACAGGCCCGGGTTGTGGTGGAAGCCGCCGACGCCGGTGACGAGGCCAGCCAGGCAATGGTGGTGCAGGCCGGGCGTGACCTCGCCGACCTCGCCGGACAGGCCACCCGCCAGCTGGGCCTGAACGGTCCGGTCATCCTGGGCAGCGGACTGGGAATGAACGTTCCACGTTTGCAGGAAGCGTTCACGGCGGCACTCGCCGAACAAGGCATCACGGATGTGCGGATCCTGCGGCAGGATCCCGTCTTTGGCGTTCCCCGTCTGATTGCCGAGCAGCGGGCATCAAGCCGGAAATAAGGCTCAGCCGCGCGTACGGGGACGCAGCTTGACCCCGGGAAGCGGGGGAGCCGGAATGCGGCCGGCTTCGGGACCGGCATCTGGTCCGTGGCCATGGACATGGCCGAAGCGCGAGGCCGCGGCAGCATCGGCGTCGAGCAATCCTTCGGCCTCCCATTCTTCGCGGGCCTGTTCTACTTCCTCGTGCGTCCGCCCAACGAAGTTCCACCACATGAGGAGGTCTTCACCGAAAGGCTCGCCGCCCAGGAGCATGAAGCGGGTGTCGGGTTGCGCTTCCACGGCGAGGCTGCTCCGGCCAGCGCCAAGATAGGCCAGAGGACCGGCCTGCACCTCCTGGCCGTCAATGACGAGGCGGCCGTCGAGGACCAGTACAGCGTGCTCGAAGTCGGGCCGCAATGGAAGTTCCAGCAGGCCCGATCCCACGATGTCGGCGCCAACGATGGGGCTGAACAAGGTGGCAGGGGACCGCTGTCCGGCAAACTCGCCCATCATCACCGTGGCGGAGAAGCCGTCTCCCACGGCCACCGGCAGATCCCGGACTTGCTCGAACGACGGCGCGCGGTGGCGATGCTCATCCGGAAGTGCAACCCAGAGCTGAAGTCCCCGTGACACCGGCAATTCCTCGACGAGGGGGCTGGAACGGTCTTCGGTGGTGGCCGGAAGGACCGAGAACTCGGAATGCGAAATACCGTTGCCGGCGGTCATGATGTTCAGCTCGCCGGGCCGCACCACAACGTCGCTCCCGACGCTGTCACGGTGCCGCACGGCACCTTCCAATGGCCAGGTGACTGTCTGCAGACCACAGTGGGGGTGGGGAAGGACGCTCATCGCCACCCGGTCCGGGCCGAAGCTGTCCAGGAAGCACCAGGCCCCTACGGTGGGCAGTCCACGCTGCGGCAGCGTCCTCATGACGTTCATCGCGCGGACGCCGCCCAGGGGGACTTCGCGTTCGGGCCACAGTTGAACGCATGGACCCTGCCCTTCGGGCGCGGCAGGGCAAACTTCCTGTGCAGGGGAAGTATCAAGATTGGTCACGTGTTCATCACCTGTGCATAAATGTTGGAAATTGAGCTAATCTGTTCCGTGTGAACAACGCCCTTTTGAGCTACCACGACGCTGTCCTTTACCGTTCGGGTGAACCGTACCGCATCCTCGCTGGAGCCATCCACTACTTCCGGGTTCACCCCGATCTGTGGCGGGACCGCTTGCGTCGGCTCAAGGCCATGGGGGCCAACACTGTTGACACCTACGTTGCCTGGAACTTCCATCAGCCGCAGCGTGATGCGGCACCGGACTTCACTGGCTGGCGGGATGTTGGCCACTTCATCGACCTCGCAGCAGAGGAAGGTCTGGACGTCATCGTCCGCCCGGGTCCCTACATTTGCGCAGAATGGGACAACGGGGGCTTCCCGTCATGGTTGACCGGCATCCCGGGCATCGGGCTGCGGTGCATGGACCCGGTATTCACCACCGCCATTGAGGAATGGTTCGACCACCTACTGCCGATCGTTGCTTCCCGGCAGGCCTCCTTGGGCGGGCCGGTGGTGGCCGTGCAGATCGAGAACGAGTACGGCAGCTACGGCGATGACCATGAATACATCCGCTGGAACCGCCGGGTCCTCGAAGAGCGCGGCATCACGGAGCTGCTGTTCACGGCCGACGGCGGCACGGACTACTTTCTGGACGGCGGCTCTGTCGCGGGAACGTGGGCTACAGCGACGCTGGGAAGCCGGGGAGATGAAGCCGTGGAGACATGGAAGCGGCGTCGGCCAGGTGAGCCGTTCTTCAATGTCGAGTTCTGGGGCGGCTGGTTTGACCATTGGGGCGAACACCACCACCGGCGCGATGCCGCCGATGCAGCGCATGAAGCCCGCAAGATGCTTGATCTTGGCGGCTCCGTTTGCGTCTATATGGCCCACGGCGGGACCAACTTCGGCCTCGGATCCGGAAGCAACCACGATGGCTCCCGCCTGCAGCCGACGGTCACGAGCTACGACTCCGACGCGCCCATCTCGGAGAACGGTGCCCTGATGCCTAAGTTCCATGCCTTCCGGGCAGAATTCTTCCGTGCGCAAGGCATTGAGGAGATGCCCGGGCTCCCCGCCGAATTGCTGGCGGACCCTCCGATGGTCCCGGCGCAGTCGCTGCCATTGTCGGCCGGACCGGACGTGTTGGAGCTTGCACGCAGCTCCGGCAAGCCCGTCAGCAGTGTCAAGCCCCTCAGCTTCGAACAGTTGGGGCTCGACGCCGGTATGGTCCTGTACTCCGCCGACGCCATCTTGCCAGGCCGCGCCGATTCTCCCAGCGAGTGCCGGTTGAAGATCACTGGCCTGAACGACCGCGCCTACATCTGGGTGGACGGCGCTTTTGCCGGAGTGCTGGACGATACGAACGGCGCAGAAGGCTTGCCCCTGACAGGGACTGGTGCCTCCGCCAAGCTGGACATTCTGGTGGAGAACCTGGGCCGCATCAACTACGGGCCCCTCACCGGGCAGGGCAAGGGAATCCTGGGCGGAGTCCTCATCAACCAGCGCTACACGTTCCACTGGACACAGGTTCCGGTGGCACTCTCCGAGTGGGGCAGCGAGGAGTTGGAAGACCTCGCCGGGGCCGACTTTGACCTGCGGGAACCGGCTGATACTTACGTTGCCTTGCCCGATTCCGGGAAGGGCTTCGTCTGGCTCAATGGTTTCCTTCTCGGACGGTACTGGGAAAAAGGACCACAGGTCACCCTGTACGCGCCCGCACCGTTGCTGAACGTTGGCCTCAACCGCATCAAGGTTCTTGAACTCGGCGAGCCGGGGACCGTCGTCGAGCTTCGCGAGCAGCCGGACCTTGGTCCCGAAGAGCCCGGCCCCATCGCCGCCGCCGAACTGCCCTAGGGATCAGGCAATGCGAATTATGCTGGCACGATGAGCCCGCAGTTCGACACCCGCCCCGCAGCCTACGCCGTCATCGTCAAGGAGGAACGGATCCTGCTGGCCTACTGGAAGCAGGATGACAAGGAGGGGTGGACCCTGCCCGGCGGAGGCTTGGATTTCGCCGAGCACCCGGTTGATTGGTGCCGGCGCGAAGTCCGGGAGGAAACCGGCTACGAGGCCAGGGTTGACCGGATGTTGGGGATCGACGTCGGACACTGGCCCGGGGAGACGCAGGCGGACGGCTCCGTTCGGGGCTTCGAGGCCCTGCGTATTGTCTACGAGGCCACCGTGGTGGGCGGAGAACTGACCTACGAGGTGGATGGCAGTACTACCCATGCCGCGTGGATTCCTTTGCATGACGTCGGGAAGCTGAACAGGGTTTCCTTGGTCGACACGGCACTGCGCCTCCACAGTGAGCGCCCGGCAGACGGAAAGCCCGGCACGGAGGGCTAGCCAAGCTGCCCAACGGTTGGCTAGGCTTGGCATCGTTGCCGGCCTTCCATGCCGGCCCTGATGCCCAAGGAGGTGGATTTTGATGATTGCCATAACTTCGCGCGCCCCGCACGCGGCGGCGCACCGTCATCACACCACTCATCCTGTCCCGGCATCTGCCCGCCAGTAGCAGGCAACCGGGCCTCAGCAGAGGCATCCCATTGAATACTTCCGCGAATACTTACGCTTCTTCAAGCGACCCTTCATTGAGCAGCACCATGCCATTCCGCGGACCTGCGGAATACGGCTTTACAGCCAAGACAGCAGCGCTCTTCAGCGCCAATCTTCCGGCGGACAACCAGGACGCAGCCAGCCCCGGAAGGGTGGTCCGCCTGGACCGCAACCGCGTTCTCGTTGCCTCCGGTGAAGGCCTGCTGCATTTGCCCTATCCCACCCAAGGACTGGTGCCCGCCACGGGGGACTGGGTCTGGGTCGGCCGGAACAGTGCAGGCGAGCCGGCCGTCGTCGCCGTCCTTCCACGCTATTCCGCGCTGAGCCGCAAGCGGGCCTTCGAGGCGTCCTCCGAGGAACAAATCCTGGGCAGCAACATTGACATCGTCGCAGTGGTGGTCCCTGTGGACCGGCCCCTCACGCACAACCGCCTGGAGCGCACCCTGGTGGCTGCTTGGGACTCAGGGGCTACACCGCTGGTGGTCATTACCAAAGCCGACCTGGCGGACCTCGCGGATGACGTCGTGGGGGACGTCATCCTCCAGGCTGCGGGCGTGGAGGTGGTCACCACCTCCGCCGAGCACGGCGATGGGCTCGACGAACTCATGCAGCACATCCCCGACGGCGCCACCCTGGTTCTGCTGGGTCCCTCAGGAGCGGGGAAATCAACGCTCATCAACGCCCTGGCAGGCCGCGACGTCCAGCAGACCGGTGCCGTCCGCGCCGGCGACGGCAAGGGCAAACACACCACGACGGCCAGGGAACTGGTGCCCCTCGGCGGCGGAGCTGTCCTGATGGACACTCCCGGGGTGCGCGGGTTCGGGCTCTTCGACGCGGAGGGCGGGATGGAGGAGATGTTCGGTGACCTTGACGAACTCTTCGCCCAGTGCCGTTTTGCCGACTGCGCCCACCAGGCGGAGCCGGGCTGCGCCGTGCAGCAAGCGCTCGCCGAGGAGGCCCTGGATCCGCGGCGATGGGCCAGCTATTTGAAACTGCAACGCGAGCTCGCTGCCCTGAACCGCAAACATGATGCCGCGGCCCGCCGCGCCTACCAGCGCGAATGGCACCAAAAGGTGATGTCGGCAGACAGGGGCCAACGCGCCGTCGAACGTTACAAACATGACCAGGCCCAGGAACGGTCCGGCAGGGGAGCCAAACGAAGGAAGGGGTAAACATTGCCGATTGATTACGGAAATCGTGCCGCCGCTGACATCGTCGGTGGTGCTGGCTACGCTGGGTGAAGATTGCTTTGCAGCCAAGTAATAAGAGTGCATATGATCATCAGGCTCTACCGATGTTCTCGACCACAGATAGGTAAGCCCGGGTATGGCCGAAGCCATGATTGAGTTCCAGAGCGTCACCAAGCGATACCAGGGCGGGCAACCGGCGGTGGACGATCTCACCATGTCCATCGACAAAGGTGCCATTACCGTGTTCGTGGGGCCCTCGGGCTGCGGCAAAACCACGTCCCTGCGCATGATCAACCGCATGGTGGAGCCCACCAGCGGGACCATCACCGTGGCCGGTGAGGATGTGTCCCAGGTTCCGGCGGCAAAGCTGCGCCGCTCCATGGGTTACGTCATGCAGTCGTCGGGCCTCTTGCCGCACCGCTCCGTGCTGGACAACATCGCCACCGTCCCGCGGCTTAATGGCGTATCCAAGGCAGCGGCGCGGAAACGCGCGGCGGAACTGCTTGACGTCGTCGGGCTGGCATCGGTTCTCGGGAAGCGTTACCCGAGCCAACTCTCAGGTGGGCAGCAGCAGCGTGTCGGGGTTGCCCGGGCGCTCGCTGCTGATCCGCCCGTCCTGCTCATGGACGAACCGTTCAGCGCAGTGGATCCTGTGGTGCGCGACGAACTCCAGCAGGAGTTGCTGCGCCTGCAACGTGAACTTGCCAAGACCATCGTGTTCGTCACGCATGACATCGACGAAGCCACCGTGCTCGGCGACAAAGTTGCGGTGTTCGCCGTCGGCGGCAAGCTGGCCCAGTACGCCGCGCCGGAGGAAATCCTCAGGGCACCGGCAAACGACTTCGTTGCCTCCTTCGTGGGCCGCGACCGCGGTTTCCGGCACCTCGCCTTCAACGCCGCGGACGCCGTGACCCTGCACCCGGTGACCATGGTCAGCGCCAACGACGGCCACAGTGCCGGGCGTCGCTCGGGGGAATGGGCGCTCGTGGTCGACGGAGACACCCGTCCGCTGGGGTGGTCCTCGCCGCGTGACGGCGCCGGCCTGATCCCCGGCGGATCGCTCTTCCGCAAGGGGGACACGCTGCGTCGCGCCCTGGATGCGGCGTTGTCGTCACCGTCGGGTCTTGGCGTGGCGGTAGACGACGACGGCCGGGTTGCCGGAGTCCTGAAGGCGCCGGAGGTCCTGGCCTTGATCGAGGAAGTCCGGCACCACAGGGAGGACGCCACCTGATGGAGTGGTTCCTTGCCAACAGCGGCATGGTCCTGGGCCTGGCCGGCCAGCACCTGGTTCTCGCGATCATTCCGATGGTCCTTGGACTGCTGATTTCCATTCCCCTGGCCCAGCTGGCCCGGCGGAACAGCACACTCCGTTCGGTAGTGGCTACTGCTACGTCACTGCTTTACACCATTCCTTCGCTTGCCCTGTTCATCATCCTGCCCACCATTCTGGGGACCAGGATTCTGGACCCCCTGAATGTGGTGGTGGCGCTGACCATCTATGCCGTGGCCTTGCTGGTCCGCGCAGCGATGGATGCGTTCGACTCGGTGGACGACGATCTCCGGAACGCCGCCGTTGCCATGGGCTTCAAACCCATGGCCCGTTTCTTCCAGGTAGACCTCCCGTTGTCCCTCCCGGTCATGTTCGCCGGTCTTCGCGTGGTGTCGGTCAGCAATATCTCCCTGGTCAGCGTTGCGGCATTGCTGGGTGTAGGTAACCTTGGATTCCTCTTCACCGACGGACTGCAGCGGACCTTCATCACTGAAGTGGTGGTGGGAATCCTTGCCATCCTGGTCCTGGCCTTGCTGATGGATGCTGTTCTTGTGGTGCTGGAACGACTCCTGACGCCTTGGACCCGTGCGGCCGGTGGCAAGTCTTCGGGAGCTGACACCACCACCTTGATCCCTGAACCCAAGTCCGGTCCTGGCCTGCCGCGTGCAAGCCTTCGGCCCGATACGGGGGTGTCCGGATGAATATTTTCGCTGAAACCATTGCCTGGCTGCTCGATCCCAAGCATTGGACCGGAACCGGCGGGATTCCCACCCGGCTCTTCGAACACCTGCAGTACAGCGCCCTGGTGTTGCTCATTGCGGCCGTGATCGCTATCCCGGTGGGCCTCTTCATCGGGCACACGGGACGTGGCCGGGTTGTGGCTGTCGCTGTGGCCGGCGCGCTCCGGGCGTTGCCTACCCTCGGATTGCTGGTCCTGTTCGCCTTACTCGCCGGCAGCGGCCTGATGCCGCCGGTCTGGGCGCTGGTGATCCTCACCGTGCCGCCACTCCTGGCAGGTACCTATGCCGGTATTTCCAGTGTTGACGCCAACGTCGTTGACGCTGCGAGGGCCGTGGGCATGACCGAACTGCAAATCCTGTTCCGAGTGGAATTGCCCAACGGACTGCAAGTGATGTTCGGCGGTATCCGCACCGCGGTGTTGCAGGTCATTGCCACTGTTTCCGTGGTTGCCTATCTGCCGCTGGGAGGGCTGGGCCGGTACCTGTTCGACGGCCTTGTCCTTCAGGACTTCCCCAGGATGCTGGGCGGCTCGTTGCTTATCGCCGGACTTGCGATCGCCGTGGACCTGATCCTCGCCGGTGTGCAACGGCTTGTCCTCTCACCGGGACTGACCCTCGACTCAAAAGCAAAAGGCAGCCACAAGGCGGCCGAAGATCTCACAGCCACGGCGCCAGCCGGGGCTGCCGTTCAAGGAGGTACACCATGAAGAACCCCGTCCCAATGACCCTTACACGCCGTGGTCTTGGCGGCCTCGCAGCCGGTGTGGGTGTGGCCCTCGCCTTGAGCGCCTGCGGTGGCAGCCCCTTGGCCACCCCTTCCTCGGCGGCGCCCAGTGGCTCTGCCGGAGGCTCCCTGGTAGTGGGCTCCGCTGACTTCCCCGAGAGCCAGGTCATTGCCGAGATCTATGTCGGCGCCCTCAACGCCGCAGGCCTCACGGCTACGTCCAAGCCGAACATCGGTTCGCGCGAGATCTACTTCAAGGCCGTGCAGGACGGGTCCATTGACCTCGTTCCTGACTACTCCGGGAACCTCCTTTCCTTCGTCGACACAGAGGCCGCGGAGGTCTCGGCCGATGATGTCTACAAGGCGCTCCCCGGCAAGCTTCCCGAGGGCCTGGGTGTCCTGGAGGCTTCCAAAGCCGAGGATAAGGACGCGATGGTAGTTACCAAGGCGACGGCCGAGAAGTACCAGCTGAAGTCCATCGAGGACCTGGCCAAGGTGTGCAAGGACTTCACTATGGCTGCTCCGGCCACGTTCGAGACCCGCTCGTACGGTTTCCCCGGTCTGAAGAAGAACTACAACTGCGAACTCAAGGGCCTGCAGCCGTTCAGTGACGGCGGCGGAAACCTGACCTTGCAGGCATTGCTGGAGGACAAGGTCCAGGTGGCCGACATCTACACCACCACGCCGTCCATCGTTGACAACGACCTCGTTGTTCTTGAAGATCCCAAGAACAACTTCAAGGCCCAGCAGGTCCTGCCGCTCTACAATAAGGCAAAGATGACGGACAAGGCCAAGGAAGCACTCAACAACGTCTCCAAAATCCTCACCACCGACGATCTGATCAACCTGAACAGGGCCGTCAGTGGCGACCAGAAGCAGGCACCCAAGGACGCCGCAGCCGCTTGGCTGAAGGACAAGGGCATCGTTAAGTAGCATCCGCATAAAACCGCTTACGACGGCGGTGACGGACCCGCGTGGCTCCGTCACCGCCGTCGTCGTATATGTGAGTTAAGTCTCAGCTGAACTGCATCACCCGTGTGGCATATTTGAGGAATGGCGAAATTCAAGCAGTCCACCAAGCTTCATAATGTCCTCTACGACATCCGTGGACCGATTCTTCAGGCCGCCCAGCAGATGGAGGCGGAGGGTCACAGAATCCTCAAACTGAACATCGGAAACCCGGCCCCGTTTGGTTTTGAAGCGCCTGACGCCATCTTGGTGGACATGATCCGCCACCTCCCGAACGCCCAGGGCTACAGCGATTCCCGCGGTATCTTCTCGGCCCGGACAGCGGTATCGCAGTACTACCAGACCCGTGGCATCCAAAACATCCACGTCGACGACATTTACCTGGGCAACGGGGTCAGTGAACTAATCACCATGTCCCTCATGGCTTTGCTCGAGGACGGCGACGAGGTTCTGATCCCCACCCCGGACTACCCGCTGTGGACGGCCTCGGTTGCACTGGCCGGTGGCCGCCCGGTGCACTATCTCTGCGATGAGGAGTCCGGCTGGCAGCCCGATCTCGACGATCTCGAATCGAAGATCACTCCACGGACCAAGGGAATCGTGGTGATCAACCCGAACAACCCCACGGGTGCCGTTTACCCGGAGGAGACGCTCAAGAAGATTGTGGCCGTGGCGGAGAAGCACGGCCTGGTGCTTTTCGCCGATGAGATCTACGAAAAGATCTTGTACGAAGACGCCGTGCATGTGAATTTGGCTGGACTGACCGGTGACGACGTCCTGTGCCTGACGTTCAGCGGCCTGTCAAAGGCTTACCGTGTGTGCGGTTACCGTGCCGGGTGGATGGCTATTTCCGGACCGAAGAAGGACGCTGCGGATTACCTCGAAGGCATCAACCTCCTGGCCAACATGCGCCTGTGTGCCAACGTCCCTGCGCAGCACGCCATCCAGACTGCGCTGGGCGGCTACCAGAGCATCAACGACCTCATCCTGCCCGGCGGCAGGCTGCTGGAACAGCGCAACAAAGCCTACGACCTCCTCAATGCCATCCCGGGAGTCAGCACCCAGCAGGCCCGGGGTGCCTTGTACCTGTTCCCGAAACTGGATCCTGAGGTGTACCACATCAGGGACGACGAAAAGTTTGTCCTTGACCTCCTGAAGGAACAAAAGATCCTGGTTTCCCACGGGCGTGCCTTCAATTGGGTTCGTCCGGACCACTTCCGGATGGTGACCTTGCCCAACGTCAAGGACATCGAAGAAGCGATTGGCCGCATGGCGGACTTCCTGTCGAGGTACCCGGGCAACTAGCCTGAGGTGCATAGCCGCGCCATCGGGGCGCGGCCGGACAGAAGGGTACCGCCACATGGCTGCTGCAGTTGAGTTCGCCAAGAGTCCGGCCGAAGTTCTAAAGGTTGGCCCGGGCTTTTCGCTGGCTGGCGTTGACCCCCAATCCACTCCCGGCTACCCGGGGGCCAAGGCTGACGGCAAGGCGCTGCTTGCCGCCCAGGACGACCGGTTGGCCGGGCTGCAGGAGCAACTCTTCGCCGAGGGCAAGTTCGGCAGCTCCAAACGGCTCCTCCTGATCCTGCAGGCCATGGATACTGCGGGCAAGGGCGGGATTGTGAGCCATGTGGTGGGCGCCATGGACCCACAGGGCGTCCACCTGGCCGCTTTCAAGGCACCCACGGAAGAGGAAAAGTCCCACGACTTCCTGTGGCGGATTGAGAAGCAGGCACCTGCTGCGGGCATGGTGGGCGTTTTCGACCGTTCACATTACGAGGACGTCTTGATCCACCGCGTTCACGCCTGGGCGGATGGCGAGGAACTGGAGCGGCGGTATGCGGCAATCAACGATTTTGAGGCACGCCTTGCAGAGCAGGGCACCACTATCGTCAAGGTCATGCTGAACATCAGCAAGGACGAACAGAAAGAGCGTCTCATCGCCCGGCTTGACGATCCCGCCAAGCACTGGAAGTACAGCCGGGGCGACCTCGCCGAGCGCGCCTACTGGGACGACTACATGGCGGCCTACGACATCGCTTTTGAGAAGACATCAACGGAAGTCGCTCCCTGGCACGTCGTGCCGGCAAACAAGAAGTGGTACGCCCGGATCGCTGTTCAACAACTGCTGCTGGACGCCCTCGGAGGCCTGGAACTGGACTGGCCCAAGGCCGACTTCGACGTCGCAGCCGAACGCGCTCTGGTGGCAGCCTCCTAGGGCTTCCGTTCCTGCTGGCGTCAGTCGGAGCCGGCGGCAGCTCCGGCGTCGTTCCCTGCGTCGCGGGCGGTCGCCAGGCGCTTGCGGGCGCCTTCCAGCCAGTCCTCGCAGCGTTTTGCGAGGGCCTCGCCGCGTTCCCAGAGGGCCAGGGACTCTTCGAGGCTGGCCCCTCCGGCCTCGAGCCGACTGACGACGGCGACCAGTTGTTCGCGGGCTTCTTCGTAGCTCAGTGAGTCCAGGGGATCGGTCCCGGGAGCTGATGGATTGTTGTCGGTCATGATGTCCTTTGCGTGGGTTTGCAGGGCTGTGGGGAAATCAGGGATCCAGGATTTCCCCGTGGCCGGCGGAGACGGCCTTGAATCGTCCGTGGGCTACCCGAATGGCGAGTGCAGTCCCGTCCGGAGCCTCATCGGGAGCGCTGACCACATGGTGCCCTGCCTGGTCCTCTCCAACGAGTTGGACAACGGCGTAACCGCGGTCCAAGGTTTTCTGGGGTGACAGTGCCCGGACCTGGGCCCGCAGGTGATGCACTTGGTCCAGTGCCCTCACAACGGCCGTGCTGACCGCTGAATGTGTTCTGCGCTGCAGCCGATGGATATCCTCGGCGCGGGCGTCCACCATGGTTGCCGGGGAGGCAAGGACAGGGCGTGATTTCAGGGAATGAAGCCTGTCCATTTCGCGGTCCACCATGCGACTGATGCCGCGGCGCAGGTGCTCCCTCGCTTGCCGGACCATGGCCAGTTCTTCTGCGACGTCCGGAACGATCCTCTTGGCGGCATCCGTGGGCGTGGAAGCGCGGAGGTCCGCAACATCGTCGAGGATTGGCCTGTCGGCTTCATGGCCGATGGCACTGACCACCGGGGTGCTTGCCGCCGAGACCGCGCGAATAAGGTCCTCGTTGCTGAACGGCAGGAGGTCTTCCAATGCGCCGCCACCACGGGCCAGTACGATGACGTCCACCTGGGGATCGGCATCAAGTTTCTTCAAAGCGGTAATGATCTGGGAAACAGCGGTGTTGCCCTGGACGGCCACCTCCCTGACATCGAACTCCACTGCGGGCCACCGCAGGGCGGCATTACGCATGACATCTTTCTTGGCGTCCGAGTCCCTGCCGGTGATCAGGCCAATGCGGTGGGGGAGCAGCGGCAGCTTCTTCTTCCGGGAATCGGCAAACAGGCCTTCAGCTGCCAAGGCTTGGCGCAGCCTTTCAATTCTCGCAAGCAGGTCACCGAGGCCAACCGGTCTGATGTCCTTGACCGACATGTTCAGGCGCCCGGTTTTGACCCAGAAGTCCGCCTTCACCAGCGCCACCACCCGTGAACCGCGCTCCAACGGAATTTTTTGCCGGTCCAGCACGGTGGACCATACGGAGGCCGGCAGGGAAATCTCGGCGTCGACGTCGCGGAGAGTGAGGAAGGCGTTACCGCCCCTGCGGTTCATTTCAATGACCTGGCCCTCGATCCACGCCGCCGGTGCACGCTCAATGTGGGCTTTGAGTTTCCGGGACAGCAGTTGCAGAGGCCAGGGATTGTCCGGGCTGGTTTCGGCAGCGGTCCCGGGAAGGGTTGATTCCGGCGTCGCTTCAGCGGACATGGCTGATCCGTGCCTGTCCCGGTCGCTGCGGTTGTGGCTGCATTCTTATCGTCCTCATTCAGGGGTGCATCCTTGGATGCCGGCCGCCTTCCAACTCTATCCATAGCTTTACCGCCGGCTCCGACATTTTTCCTATCATGTGGACAGACCTAGGATGGTGGCACTGCCCCCAACCCCAAGGATGACCTTGCGTACTTTTGTCTCAGCAGTTGGAGTGGTCCTCGCCGTGCTCCTCACGGCCGTCGCCGTTCCCACCGCGTGGGTGGACCAGAACATCGTCAAGGAAGAAGGGTTTGTCCGTATCGCCGGATCCCTGGGAAATGACCCCGGATTCCAGGGCAGGCTGGCTGCGGCCGCTGTAGGGACCTTTGAGTCCTCAGTGGATCTCCCCGATCCCATTCAGTCGCTGGCCGCCGATGCCCTGCGGAAAGCTGCCTCGGGCATGCAGTCGTGGAGCGACTATCCGAAGGCCTGGGAGGACACTGTCAGGAACAGCCACAAACTCAACTTCGGCACAGTGGACCAAGCCGAGGAAGCCCGTGGCAGTACCGCACTTGTCCTGGACATCGGGCCCATGGTCAGGCTTGTTCGCGACCACTTCGCCGAGGCCACCACTATTCGCATTGATGTTCCGGCCGAGAGCCTGGTATCGCTGGGGCAGCCTTCCCACCGACAACTCGTCGAGCGGGTCGCGACGTTCGCTCCCTTGTGGTGGGTGGCGGCCCTTGGCGCTGTAGTTTCGGCCCTTCTGGCGCTCGTTGCCTCTCGACGCCGTTCCCTGGTTCTGGTGTTCCTCGGACTTGGCGGGCTCGCCCTTGCAGCCCTTTGGACTGCCGGGGCTGATCTTGCCGGGGGAGTGGTGGGGAACCTCGACAGCGCCAACGGTGTGGCGGAGCTGTTCAAGGATGAGTTCCTCACTGCGGCCCGCGCCGGCTTCGGGCAGTGGGTTGTGATTGCAGCGGTCGTCTCCGGCGTTGTCCTTGTGGTGGGCGTCATAGCAGCTGTGGTCTCAGGGCGACAACGGTCACGTTCTGCCCTGAGCTAAAGGCCGGGCCGGTAGCATGGAGGCATGACCAGCACAGCAGTTTCCATCCCGATGCCAACGATGCCCCGCAGACGGCGATCTCCGGAAGAGGTACAGGCAGCGGCTCCCGTTACGGGTCCCAAGAAGGTCCTGCTGGCAGCTCCGCGCGGCTACTGTGCCGGTGTCGACAGGGCTGTCATCGCTGTTGAGAAGGCCCTGGAGCACTACGGGCCGCCTGTCTATGTCCGGAAACAGATCGTCCACAATGTCCATGTGGTCAGCTCCCTGGAAGAACAGGGTGCCATTTTCGTGGAGGAAACCGACGAAGTTCCCGAGGGCGCCTTGGTGATCTTCTCGGCACACGGCGTTTCCCCCGCTGTTGTCCAGTCGGCTGAGGACCGTGGCCTGCGCACCATCGATGCCACCTGCCCCTTGGTCACCAAAGTCCATAAAGAGGCTGTGCGCTTCGCCAAGGAAGACTACGACATCCTGCTCATCGGCCACGAGGGCCACGAGGAAGTCGAAGGTACGGCCGGCGAAGCTCCCGAGCACATCCAGATCATCAACGGCCCCCACGAGGTAGACAAGGTCACCGTCCGTGACCCAGAGAAGACCATCTGGCTTTCGCAGACCACGCTGAGTGTGGACGAGACCATGGAAACGGTCCGTCTGCTGAAGGACCGCTTCCCGACGTTGCAGGATCCGCCCAGCGACGATATCTGCTACGCCACCACCAACCGCCAGGTAGCCATCAAGAAGATCGCTCCGCAGGCCGACCTGGTGATCGTTGTGGGTTCAGCAAACTCCTCCAACTCAGTACGCCTGGTTGAAGTTGCCCTCGAATACGGGGCCAAGAGTTCATATCGCGTCGACTTCGCGAACGAAGTGGACGAATCCTGGTTCGAAGGCGTGGCTACCGTAGGCGTGACCTCCGGGGCCTCCGTTCCTGAAGTCCTGGTGCAGGACGTCCTGCGACTGCTCGCGGACTATGGCTATGGCGAAGTCCAGGAAGTTGTCACGGCAGAGGAAGACCTCCTCTTCTCGCTGCCCAAGGAATTGCGTGCAACCTTGAAGAAGGCAGGCGACGTCACGCGTGCCCTGGGCGGGCGCGGAAACCGCCCCTCATCCTAGGTCTCAAACCCAGACACTGGGATCCGGACATTTTGACCCGTTGCGGGCCGTCTACGAACGGCCCGCAACGGGTCTTTTTAGTCAGGCTGCCGAATCCCGGTCTTCCCTGTTTTCAAGGAGCTCAGGTGCAGCCAGCGCCCTGGGGACGGCTTCCACCGACGGCGGGGCCGTAAGTCCGGCATCGTCCATGGTGTTGAGCTTGCGGGCCGTGGGGAGCACCCGCGCTTCCAAGGTGCCTACCATGGCGTTGTAGCGATCAACTGAGGTCTTGAGAGAGCTTCCCAGCTTGCTGACGTTCTCGCCCAGTGTGCCCATCCGTTCGTACAACTGCTTGGAGAGCTCAAACAGCTCGTGGGCGCTGTCCGTGAGGACATCCTGCCGCCAAGTAAAGGCCACTGATTTGAGGACTGCCAGCAGCGTGCCGGGGGAGGCAAGCACGACGTTCCGGGACAGAGCGTGCTCCAGCAAGGCCGGGTCGGCCTCTAGGGCGGATGCCAGGATCGACTCCGCCGGAAGGAAGCAGATCACCAGCTCGGGGGAGTTACCCGGAATGTCCCAGTACTTCTTGGTTGCCAGTGCATCGATGTGGGCCTTGAGCGCTTTGGCGTGCTGTGCAAGGAGTGTCTTCGAGTCCTGGCTGCTGGCAGGGGCTACCGATTCACCGAAGGCCCCGTCTCCATGCAACTGCTCCTGGGCAGCGAGGTAGGAGGCCAGCGGTACCTTGGCGTCCACCACAAGTTGCTTGCCGCCAGGCAGCTGAACCACGAGGTCCGGCCGCAACGTATTCTCGGTTCTGCCCGAATGCACCTGTTCGTGGAAGTCGACGTGCCGCAGCATCCCTGACGCCTCCACTACGCGCCGAAGTTGCACCTCGCCCCACTGGCCACGCGCGCTGTTGGAACGAAGGGCGGAAGCCAGCGCGTGGGTCGACCTGAGGAGTTGTTCATCGGAGAGGCGTGCGTCCTGAAGCTGTTGGGCAAGCTGTCCGTACTGCTCCACGCGGTCGCGCTCCAGCAATGACACCTGCTGCTGTACCGCCGTAAGTTTCTCGGCTACGGGAGCCAACGCCCGCAGAACACTGCCGTCGGAGTTCCTGGCCGCGCTCAACTCGCGGTTCTGCGTAAACAAAAGCCGCCGCTCGGCGTCGGCCGCTGCCAACTGCGCCGTCACCTCCGAAAGCCGCGACGAGACGGCGTCGAAGTCCTCTTCCAAGCCAGCGCCCCGGCGTCGGAAGGCAACGTAGCCGGCAGCGAGACCAACCGCAGCGCCAACCAGCAGCATCAGCAAGGCCAAAACCAATCCAAATCCATCCATAAGGCAACCCTGTCACAGGGGTGCGACAGTTTTAGCGAGGCGGACCGGCAGTACGCGTGCTGACCGTGCAGGGCAAGCGGGGACGGGCTTCCTACGGGTAGAATCAATGCTCGTGGCTCTTACTATTGGCATCGTCGGACTGCCCAACGTCGGCAAATCAACCCTTTTCAACGCACTGACCCGCAATCAGGTGCTCGCTGCGAACTACCCGTTCGCCACGATCGAGCCCAACGTAGGCGTCGTGAACCTGCCTGACCCCCGTCTGGCGAAGCTGGCCGAAATCTTCGGTTCGCAGAAATTGCTGCCCGCTCCCGTGTCTTTCGTGGACATCGCAGGCATCGTGAAGGGCGCGTCCGAAGGCGAAGGCCTGGGCAACAAATTCCTGGCCAACATCCGCGAGGCTGAAGCCATCGCGCAGGTCGTCCGCGTTTTTGACGACCCCGATGTCATCCACGTCGACGGCAAGGTCGACCCGCGCTCCGATATGGAGACCATCAACACCGAGCTGATCCTCGCTGACCTTCAGACAATCGAAAACGCCATTCCGCGCATCGAAAAAGAAGTCAAGATCAAGAAGCGCGATGCCGCAGAGCTGGCAGCCATCAAGGCCGCCCAGACGGTGCTGGAACGTGGCGACACCATCTTCTCCTCCATCAAGAGCGACAAGCTCGAAATGGGCCACCTCAAGGAGCTTGGTCTCCTGACCGCCAAGCCGTTCATCTACGTCTTCAACGCAGACGAAGGCATCCTTGGCGATCCCGCCAAGCAGGAAGAATTGCGCGCCATGGTTGCCCCGGCCGACGCCGTCTTCCTCGACGCGAAGCTCGAATCCGACCTCGTTGAACTGGACGAGGAAGAAGCCCGGGAGATGCTGGAAATGAACGGCCAGTCCGAATCCGGCCTTGACCAGCTGGCTCGCGTCGGTTTCCATACGCTCGGCCTGCAGACCTACCTCACCGCCGGTCCCAAGGAAACCCGTGCATGGACCATCCGCCAGGGCGACACCGCGCCCCAGGCAGCAGGTGTGATCCACTCAGACTTCCAGCGCGGCTTCATCAAGGCCGAGGTGGTCTCCTTCGATGACCTCATCGAGGCGGGCTCCATGGCCGAAGCAAAGTCCCGTGGCAAGGTCCGCATCGAAGGCAAAGAGTATGTGATGGCCGACGGCGACGTGGTGGAGTTCCGCTTCAACGTCTAGATTTTTATTGTTGGAAATATGCCGCCCCCCGTGAATCGGAGGGCGGCATATTTTTCGTGGTGTCTGCCGGAGCGGTCCGCCGGTTATGACGACCCCATGAATTATGTCCGGCTATGGCACCATGAGCAGTAGAGAAAACAATAGGGGGAAATTGTTATGACCGAACCACATCAACCGACTGCCGCTCCGGACGGGCCGTCGCCGAATACAGTCCCGCACAATGCGGCACCGGACAGCCATTCAGCCATCGGTGCAGAAAGCGGCACCAAAAATATTGGCCCTACCAACGCCGGCCTCAAAACTGGGCCGGTGTCCAGCGTCGTCAGTTCTTTTGACGCAAAGTCGCTGATTCCGGGGGCCCTGGTGGGGGCCATTTCCTATGCAGCCGTTCTCATCACCGCATTTCTCTTCCTGATTCTGGCTCTTATAGGTGTGGCCATCAGCAACGGCGGCAACACCGATCTCCCGTCCAATTCGATGGTTTCCGGCGGCAATAGCAGCAGCATGCCGTCCCCGTGGTCCCTGATGGGTCAGTTGGCCGTTCAATTGGTAGTCATGAGCCAGCTTGGGGCGCTCGGCACGAGCATCGATGCAACATTTCCGTTAGTCGGAAGCGTCCAGGGTTCGGCATCATTCTTTGCCGTTCCCCTGTTGTTGACTGCCATCTCAGTCGCAGTCCTGTTCCTTGCCGCACGGATTGCCGCAAAGCGGTCCGAAGCCCACACCACAGCCGGAATCTGGATCGAGGCAGCAACAGCCGGCCTCGTCTTCACCCTCTTGGTCAACGCCTTCGGTGCGATATTTGCCGTGAACCTGCCCATTCCCAATGTGAAGGTCAGCTCGATCGGGGCCGTGACCTTTGGCTCTGTGATCTTTGCGCTGATCCTCGGAACCCTCGCCGCATATTTGGGGCGGATGTCAGGTAAACCGCGCGTCCCGGCCCTTAGTGGGCCGGGTGCCGCAATCGGTCGGGCCTTCGAAACCGTGGCCGTTCATTATGGTGTATTTCTTGCCATTGCGATTCCCGTCCTGGTAATTGCCATCGGCATTAAGTCCGGATGGCAGGCCTCGCTCTCTTCACCTTTGTGGGCGCCCACGGCAGGCTTTTTCATGTTCGGATTGGGCCACCTGAGTGCCGTAAGCCGCACCTGGAATTCCGGTTCCAGCATGTCTTCGTCGTCTAATTCATCAGGCTCGGATATCAGCTTTGGATTCGGCAATGCGCTCACCCAATTCGGCGTGCCGGGCTGGGCCGGGTGGCTGATGCTTCTCCTGGCATTGGTCTCCGTCGTGGTGGCTTCTGTTTTCTGGTACCTGCGCCGGGGGCCGGTGGTCAGCAACAAGATCACCGACTGGGTCCTGCTTCCCGCTGCTTTCCTGGTGGCCGGGACGCTGATGACGTGGCTCAGTGGCGTAACAGGAACGTTCGACGCCGGGTCACTGGCTTCGGGGGCCGTCAGTATGACGCTGGCGTGGTGGACGCCGTTCATCTTGCTGCTTTGGGGCGGCGCAACGGAAGTTTCAGCACGTTTCCTGGCGCCACAGTTGAGCAGGTATGTGCCCTTGTCCCTGGCGGGCAGGATCGCTCCCGCCAAGCCTGTCGTTGCTGAACAGGCTGCCACCGCACCTGGTGACGGTCAATCCGTGCCGGCTCCCGCTGCGGCTCACCCGGCCCTGGCACCCAGAGAGCCCATGACTGCCCAAGCGAAGCGCAAGCTTGGTCTGATCCTGGGAGCAGCCGGTCTGGTCGTCGTACTGGTCGTCGGGGCATTCATCGCCGTCGATGTGATCAAGGGCAACAACGGACCAGACAAAGCCGTCGCCGGCTACCTCCAGGCGCTGCAGAATGGCGAGGCGTCCAAGGCGATGGCCATCGCCGATCCCGGCGTCGCCACTGACCAGCGAATTCTGCTGACCGATGAGGTCTATTCCAAGGCGGGCAAGCGCATCGACAAGTTTGAGATCGTGTCTACGAATGTCTCAAACGACACAGCCACCGTGGTTGCCGCCATGTACCAGGACGGCCGGAAACAGCAAACGACCTACCGTTTGCATAAGTCCAACCCGGAGTTCTTGGATGATCACTGGGTCATGGACTCCGCGTCTCCCCGGACTTTGCGCATTTCGTCCGACACCCCGGTGAAGACCCTCCTGATCAATGGACAGTCAGTTGATGTCAACCTCTCTGACAGCCGCTCCGTGACGTATCCCGCCTTGCCAGGCGAGTACACGGTGGAGTTGCCGTCCTCGGAGAAGTATCTGTCAGCTCCGAAGCTGACCACGATGGTGACCATCGGCACCGTGTCGACTTCTTCAACGGCCAGCCTGAAGGTGGAAGCTTCAGAAGCATTGAAGTCAGAGGCAATGGCTCAAATCGATGCCTACCTGGCTGAATGTGTGAAGTCCACCGAGGCCCGGCCGGCCAACTGCCCCTTGAACAGCTACAGTTCCTCGCGCTACACAAAGAACTTCCGCTGGGCACTCACCACCAAGCCCACGTTCGTTGTCAGCAAGGGCTACGGCGAAACCCCGTGGCGTGTACGCACGTCGAATCCGGGGAAAGCGACCGTCACTTATGAGAAGGACAACTCATATGGTTTCGGGACGCCGGATTGGAAGACCACAACGGACACCACCTCAGTATCACTGAGCGCCAACATCAGCCTGGATGGCGGCAAGGTAAAGGTGTCGTTCAACGACTACTAGGATCCATAAATTGAGGCCCTTCCCGGTTCGCCGGGAGGGGCCTCAACAGTATGAAGAACTTTAAGGTTCAAGGAAAGCCAACGGGAACAGCTGGCACGGAGCTGCCGTTGCCATTGACCCAGCCCATCCATCGGGCGAAAGATGAAGCCGAGACGGGGTTGTTTCTGCGCCTGAAAAACGTCCTGTCCTGCTGTCAGACAGCGAATGCTACCACCGGGTAGTGTTTGACTTGAAATTCCCGCCGTTTTAGGCATGTGGAGGTTGCGGAACGGTTACAGTTTGGCCAGCATGTTCCAACATTCGGACGCAATGTGGGTAGGCTTACACTCACATGTAGGCAACGTCACAGTAGGAATCTGTGCCTTGCCTTGGGGGAACCTACCAAAATTCCCCTGATCAACTTCCCGACTCATAGGAGGCGGAATGCGTTTCTCGCGCACTTCCAAAGCTCTAGGCGTAGCGGCGGTCATCGCCCTCGCAATGACCGGTTGCGGCGGCGGCGGCAACAACGACTCCGGCGCATCCGGCGGTAACCCCAACAAGGTCATCATCGCTGACGGTTCAGAACCGCAGCGGCCGCTGATGCCGGCAGATATCAACGAGGTCGGCGGCGGAAAGATCGCAACGCTGATCTTCTCCGGGCTCGTTAGCTACGACCCCTCCGGCAAGCCGGTCAATGAACTGGCCGAGTCCATTGAGGCACCTGACGCGCAGAACTTCACCATCAAGATCAAGAAGGATCAGAAGTTCACCAACGGCGACGCCATCACGGCCAAGACGTTTGTTGACTCCTGGAACTATGGTGCAGCAGCGAAGAACGCTCAGCTGAGCGCAACCTTCTTCGAAAGCATCAAGGGCTACGACGAAACCAGTGCCAAGGGTTCCACCGTCGACACCATGTCCGGCTTGAAAGTTGTGGATGACACCACCTTCACGGTCGAACTCAAGCAGCCTGAGTCGGACTGGCCGTTGCGACTCGGCTACACCGCCTTCATGCCGGTCCCTGCCGCAGCACTCGCGGACCCGAAGACGTACGGCGAGAAGCCGGTAGGCAACGGTCCGTACAAGATGGCTGAGAACGGTTGGCAGCACAACGTGCAGATCCAGCTCGTTCCGAACGCCGACTACAACGGTCCCCGTAAGGCCAAGAACGGTGGCGTGACGTTCAAGATCTTCCAGAACGATGACGCCGCCTACCAGGATCTCCTGGGCAACAACCTGGACATCCTCCAGACGATCCCCACGAGCGCCCTCGCGAACTTCAAGACCGACCTCGGCGATCGCTTCATCGAGAAGCCGTATGCCGGTAACCAGACCATCGCCATTCCCGAGTACCTCCCCGAGTGGAGCGGAGAAGCGGGCAAGCTGCGCCGCCAGGCAATCTCCATGGCCATGAACCGTGAAGAGATCACCAAGGTAATCTTCAGCGGTGGCCGTCAGCCCGCCAAGGACTTCACGGCACCGGTTCTGGACGGCTACAGCGACAGCATCCCGGGCTCCGACAACCTCAAGTTCGATGCTGCCAAGGCCAAGGATCTGTGGGCCAAGGCCGACGCCATTCAGAAGTGGGACCCGAACACGGTCTTCACCATTGCGTACAACGCTGACAAGGGCGGCCACAAGGCTTGGGTTGAGGCCGTTACCAACCAGCTGAAGAACAACCTTGGTATCAAGGCTGAGGGTCTTCCGTTCGCTACCTTCAAGGAAGCCCGCGACCTTGCAACGTCCGGTAAGTTGACCGGTTCGATCCGTGCAGGTTGGCAGGCAGACTACCCGTCGCTGTACAACTTCCTGGGACCGATCTACAAGACCGGCGCAGGCTCGAACGATGCCCGCTACGAGAACCCCGCCTTTGACAAGGCGATCTCTGACGGACTCTCGGCCCCCTCGGTTGCAGAAGGCAACAAGGCCATGAACAAGGCCCAGGAGATCCTTCTGCAGGACCTCCCGGCTATCCCGCTGTGGTACCAGGTATCGCAGGGTGGCTGGAGCACCGGCGTCTCGAATGTTGACTACGGATGGGACGGCGTCCCGCTGTACTACAACATCACTGGCAAGTAAATAACGATCGGCGGCGGGGGCGCTCTAGAGGCGCTACCGCCGCCGTATCGCGTTGCAAATCAATGACGCCCAACTCCGGTTGGGCGTCCTTGTGCAGGCATACTTGGACCGTCGGCCCTGAACTCCTGCACATCGAACGAAAAGGTTCTTCGATGAACAACTCCGCTGCACCCCTGGACCGGGTGCCTGCTGTTCGGGGTGTATTGCGCTAATGGCCACATACATCCTGAAAAGATTCCTCCAGCTGATTCCTGTCTTCCTGGGGGCCACCCTCCTTGTGTATTTCCTGGTCTTCAGCCTCCCGGGCGACCCCATTGCGGCACTTTTTGGGGACAAGCCTGTCAATGAAGCCGTCGCGGCAAAGCTCAGGGCGCAATACAACCTGGACCAGCCGTTTATCGTTCAATACTTGCTCTACCTAAAGAGCATTTTTACGTTTGATCTGGGCCAGGACTTCTCCGGGCGTCCCATCGCTGCCGTCCTTGGCGAAGTGTTCCCGGTTACGGCCCGCCTGGCTGTCATGGCACTGATCTTTGAAGGTGTTTTTGGCATTGCGTTTGGTCTCATCGCAGGTCTGCGCAAGGGCAAGCTTTTTGACGGCACTGTCCTGATCGCTTCGTTGATCGTCATCGGTATCCCGATTTTCGTGCTCGGTTTCCTTTTGCAGTTCTTTATCGGCGTCCAGCTGGGGTGGGCTAAACCTACCGTGAGTTCGGCTGCGACCATACCGGACCTTATTCTTCCGGCGATCGTCCTGGGGCTGGCCTCTTTCGCCTACGTTTTGAGACTGACCAGAACCAGTGTTATCGAGAACATGAACGCCGACTACGTTCGGACGGCCACTGCCAAGGGGCTTTCCCGTTTCCGTGTGGTCAACGTGCACATTCTGCGCAACTCGCTGATCCCCGTTGTCACGTTCCTGGGTGCTGACCTTGGCGCCCTCATGGGTGGCGCGATCGTCACCGAAGGTATCTTCAACGTACCTGGCGTAGGCAACAGGTTGTACCGGGCAGTCCTGTCCGGCGAAGGACCTACCGTGGTATCGATCGTCACAGTTCTGGTGCTTGTCTACTGTGTCTCGAACCTGATTGTTGACCTTTTGTACGCCTGGCTTGACCCGAGGATCCGCTATGACGCCTGATAACAACCTGACGGGGCAGGACACAGCCCCGCGTCACATCGAGCACTTCGTTGCGGACCTCGAAGAGACGCCACTGCAAGCCACTGACAAGGTAAAAGAAGACCAAGCCCCTTCCAGTCTTTGGGGAGAGGCCTGGAAGAATCTGCGTAAGCAGCCTCTGTTCATCATTTCGGCCTTCATGATCCTGGTCGTAGTCGTCGTCTCTCTGTTCCCGGGCCTTTTCTCACCGATCGATCCCTCTGGCGAAGCTTGCCAGTTGGCCAACTCGAACGGCGGACCTGTCAGCGGCCACCCGCTCGGCTTTAACAAACAGGGCTGCGATGTCTACGCACGCGTCATCTTCGGAACGCGCTCGTCTGTGACAGTTGGCCTCTTCACCACGCTTGGAGTTGTCATTTTCGGCGGCACAGTGGGTGCCCTCGCCGGTTACTACGGTGGCTGGGCTGACGCACTCCTGGCTCGGCTCACTGATATTTTCTTTGCTCTGCCCCTCATCCTTGGCGCAATCGTCATGATGCAGCTTCCCGTCTTCCGGGCCAACCGCACGGTGTGGACGCTCATCCTGATTCTGATTACCTTCGGATGGCCGCAGATTGCCCGAATCACCAGAGGCGCCGTCATTGAGGTGCGGAATGCGGACTTCGTCATGGCTGCAAGGTCATTGGGTGTTTCGCGCTTCCGCTCCTTGCTTCGCCACGTGCTGCCCAACTCTCTGGCTCCGATCATTGTTGTTGCCACCATCTCGCTGGGCACATTTATCGTGGCGGAATCCACCCTGTCGTTCCTCGGCATCGGATTACCACCAAGCGTGATGTCTTGGGGCAACGACATCCAGGCAGCGCAGGCATCGTTGCGATCCAATCCCATGCCTTTGCTCTACCCGGCTATCGCCCTTTCCATCACCGTTCTGAGTTTCATCATGTTGGGTGACGCCCTTCGTGATGCTCTGGACCCGAAAGCGCGTAAACGATGAAAGGCCAAGCCATGAACCCTTCCGTTCACATCAAAGAAGAATCCGCTGGCCTCGAACGTCCGTTGCTGGAGATCAGGGACCTGGCAATCAACTTCGCGACAAGCAACGGCGAGGTTAACGCCGTCAGGAACGCGCACTTCACTGTCATGCCGGGTGAGACCGTGGCGATTGTGGGCGAGTCCGGATCCGGAAAGTCCACCTCCGCCCTTGCAGCCATTGGTTTGCTTCCGGGCAATGGGCGGGTGGCTGCCGGAGAGATCCTTTTTGACGGCGAAGACATTGCCCATGCGAGCGAAAAGCGGATGATTGAGCTTCGTGGCAACGCCATTGGAATGGTGCCGCAGGACCCGATGTCCAACCTCAACCCGGTGTGGAAGATCGGTTTCCAGGTCAAGGAAACGCTGAAAGCCAACGGCCTTCCGTCCGGGCCGGAAGATGTCGCCAAGGTCTTGTCCGAAGCTGGTCTTCCCGATGCGGCGCGTCGTGCCAAGCAATATCCGCATGAGTTTTCGGGCGGAATGCGCCAGCGCGCGCTTATTGCCATTGGCCTTTCCTGCCAGCCGCGTTTGCTGATCGCGGATGAGCCCACGTCGGCACTCGACGTGACCGTCCAGCGACAGATTCTGGACCACTTGGACAAGATGACGTCCGAATTGGGGACCGCTGTACTCCTCATCACCCACGACCTCGGGCTGGCTGCCGAGCGGGCGGACAAGGTGGTGGTGATGTACAAGGGACAGGTTGTGGAATCCGGTCCGTCCCTCGAGTTGCTGCGTAACCCGAAGCACCCGTACACCAAGCGCTTGGTCTCCTCGGCCCCGTCCTTGGCCTCCCGGCGTATTCAGGTTGCCAAGGAACAGGGCGTTGAGTCCGACGAACTGTTGGCGCCCAGCGAACCTGTGGTCGTTGAATCCGCGCTGCCCGAAGAGGTCCTGAAGGTTGAAGACCTGACCAAGGTTTTCAAACTTCGTGGCGGCATCGGCAAAACCACGGACTTCAAGGCTGTGGACGCAGTGTCATTCTCCGTTCGTCGAGGGACTACCACAGCCATTGTGGGCGAGTCCGGCTCCGGTAAGTCGACTGTGGCGCAGATGGTGCTTAACCTGTTGGAACCCACCTCGGGGAAGATCATTTTCGACGGCGTTGACACATCAACGTTGAACAGCAAGGACTTGTTTAAGTTCCGCCGCAGGGTGCAGCCGATCTTCCAGGACCCTTACGGTTCCTTGGATCCGATGTACAACATCTTCCGAACCATCGAAGAGCCGCTGCGCACTCACAAAATCGGCACCAAGGCCAGCCGCGAAAAGAAGGTTCGTGAGCTGTTGGATCAGGTGGCGCTTCCGCAGTCGACCATGCGCAGATACCCGAACGAGCTTTCGGGTGGCCAGCGTCAGCGTATCGCCATCGCGCGTGCTCTGGCTTTGGACCCGGAAGTCATTATCTGTGACGAGGCCGTTTCCGCTTTGGACGTCCTGGTGCAGGCCCAGGTCCTGAACCTGTTGGCGGAGCTGCAGGACAACCTCGGTTTGACCTATCTCTTCATCACCCACGACCTCGCTGTGGTCCGTCAAATTGCCGACCACGTCTGTGTGATGCAAAAAGGCAAGCTTGTGGAAACGGGAAGCACGGACGAGGTCTTCGACAATCCCCGCGAGGCCTATACACAGGCCCTCCTGGATGCCATCCCGGGTGGATCCTTGCTCCTGCCCCCTGAAGTGGCCTGACCGGCGTCGTAATCCCGCTGCCGTACAGCAGAAGAGCCGGTGGTTCCCTGGAAAGGGAACCACCGGCTCTTGCCGTTTAGTACGGTCGCCTACTTTGCCGGCTGCGGGTTGTCCGGGCGGGCAGTGAGGCCCAGGGCCGTGAGCTCGCGCGCCAGGGCGACACCAAGCTTCGCGTGTCCGGTCGCCCTCAAATGAACGCCGTCCTGAAGGTCGCTGATGGCGTCGTATCGGGTGAGCCAATCGCCGGCACTGACGAACGGAATACCGTGCTTGGCGGCGATCCGGCCCAGGAGGGCGTCCACTTCCGTACGTCGTCCGCCTCCGTTGCTGACGCCGCGGGCCAGGGTGCCGATCATGGCCAGGCGGGAGCCCGGGTAGCGGGTCTTCAAGGCGGCCAGCAGCCGCTCGGCGTTGCCGGTGATCTGAGCATCCGTGGCGCGCTGCGTGGCGTCGTTTCCGCCGCCCTCCACCACGATCAAGGGTGGCTCGCCATAGGGAAGAACCCAGTCGCCGCGTTGCAAGGCGTCAATGTAGTTGCCGGTCTTGCCGTTGGTGGCGACGTATCCGGTACCGCCCATGCCCACCACATGCAGTTTGTAGCCGAGGGCTGCGATGCCTTGCTGCGGCCAGGAACCCGCCGGCATGGCTTGGGAATCACCGATCAATACGGCGGTGTGGCGGACATCGGCCAGCACCAGTTCGTTGCGGTTGTTCGTCGGATTCTTGTACAGGGAACCTGCCGGGAGATTCAGGGCGCTGGGTTGCGGGGCAACCCTGAGTGGTTTGTCAGCGGCGGCCGTCTGGGCGGGCGCGGGCGCAGCTGATCGTGAAGGGGCACTGGTTGGCACTGGGCTTGGTCCGCAACCGACCGTAAGGACGCCAACGGCGATCAAAGGTGCGATCATGCGAAACACGGCCGAAGATTGGCGCATTGATTGGTCTCCGTGGGGCACTGGTTCTGCTGCAATCATGGGGCACGGGAGCGGGAAAATCCAGCATCTTGACTTGTGTTTACGAACACGTGACCTGCTGTGACTGACGCCACAATTCATGGCCCGATGGCTTGCTTTTTAGGCTCAGAAATGCATCTGCGTTTAGACTGGATGCAGGTGCCCTGTGTCCCGGGGTCTTTTCGCTGTGTGTTCCGATCAAGTCGATCAGGTATGCGCGCGGATACAAACAGCTGACTTCACCACTGAATCGAGTCATTAACGCATGTCTGAAACCATCACCAACACTGCGTCGCGGAGCGATCTGCGCAACGTCGCGATCGTCGCACACGTTGACCACGGTAAGACCACCCTGGTCGACGCCATGCTCAAGCAGACCAACTCCTTCGCTTCCCACGGTGAGGTTGAGGACCGCGTCATGGACTCCGGTGACCTGGAGCGCGAAAAGGGCATCACCATCCTCGCCAAGAACACCACGGTTGCCTACAACGGCCCGTCGTCCAACGGCGAGACCATCACCATCAACGTGATCGACACCCCTGGCCACGCCGACTTCGGTGGCGAGGTGGAGCGCGGTCTGTCCATGGTTGACGGCGTTGTCCTGCTGGTTGACTCTTCCGAGGGTCCCCTCCCGCAGACCCGCTTCGTGCTCCGCAAGGCCCTTGCTGCGCACTTGCCGGTCATCCTCCTGGTCAACAAGACCGACCGCCCTGACGCCCGTATCGACGAGGTTGTCCACGAGTCCATGGACCTGCTCCTGGGCCTCGCTTCCGACCTCGCGGACGAAGTTCCGGACCTGGACCTGGACAAGGTACTCGAGGTTCCGGTTGTCTACGCCGCCGCCAAGGTCGGCCGCGCATCCCTGGACCAGCCGGCCAACGGCTCGGCCCCGGACAACGAGGACCTTGAGCCCCTCTTCAAGACCATCATCGAGCACATCCCGGCTCCGACGTACAACCCGGACGGCGTTCTGCAGGCTCACGTGACCAACCTGGACGCATCGCCGTTCCTTGGCCGCCTCGCCCTGCTCCGCATCTACAACGGCACGCTCCGCAAGGGCCAGACCGTTGCCTGGGCACGCGCCAACGGCGAACTCAAGAACGTCAAGATCACCGAACTGCTGGCCACCAAGGCCCTGACCCGTGTTCCTGCCGAAGAAGCCGGTCCCGGTGAAATCGTTGCAGTTGCCGGCATCGAGGACATCACCATTGGTGAAACCCTCACGGACGCCGAGAACCCGCAGCCGTTGCCGCTGATCACCGTGGATGATCCCGCGATCTCCATGACCATCGGTATCAACACCTCGCCGCTGGCCGGCAAGGTCAAGGGCGCCAAGGTCACCGCCCGCCAGGTGAAGGACCGCCTGGACAAGGAACTCATCGGTAACGTCTCCATCAAGGTTCTGCCCACCGAGCGTCCTGACGCCTGGGAAGTCCAGGGCCGTGGCGAGCTCGCCCTCGCCATCCTGGTGGAGCAGATGCGTCGCGAAGGCTTCGAGCTGACCGTTGGCAAGCCGCAGGTTGTTACCAAGACCATCGACGGCAAGATCCACGAGCCGATGGAGCACATGACCATCGACGTCCCCGAAGAGTACCTCGGCGCCGTAACGCAGCTCATGGCAGCCCGCAAGGGCCGCATGACCAACATGGCCAACCACGGCACCGGCTGGTGCCGCATGGAATTCATCGTTCCGGCCCGAGGCCTGATCGGCTTCCGCACGAAGTTCCTCACGGACACCCGTGGCGCCGGTATCGCAGCTTCCATCTCCGAGGGCTACGAGCCGTGGGCCGGCCCCATCGAATACCGCACCAACGGTTCGATGATCGCCGACCGCGCCGGTGTTGTGACCCCGTTCGCGATGATCAACCTGCAGGAACGCGGCTCCTTCTTCGTCAAGCCCACGTCCGAGGTTTACGAGGGCATGATCGTTGGCGAGAACTCCCGCGCCGACGACATGGACGTCAACATCACCAAGGAAAAGAAGCTCACCAACATGCGTGCAGCTTCCTCCGACACCTTCGAGAACCTGACGCCGCCGCGCGATCTGACCCTCGAAGAGTCCCTCGAATTCGCCCGCGAAGACGAGTGTGTTGAGGTAACCCCGGATGCAATCCGTATCCGCAAGGTCATCCTGGACTCCAACGAGCGCGCAAAGGCCAACCGCGCCCGCGCCAAGTCCTAGCACCCGCTGGTTCTGTACCGGTCAAGGACAGCTGCATGAAGAAGGGAGTCGCCGGTACGGTCCGTGGCATAGCCGCGGCCGTACCGGCGGCTCTTTTCGTTGCTGCCGCAGGAACGGCACTGCACCGCCAGGCCATCCAGTGGGCCGGCGTCGGGATCCCTTGGGGCGTAGCCGCCGCGTTGCTGCTTCTCGCCTCGGTTCAGCTGTGGCTCGCCGCCTGGTCACGCTCGGTCGTCCCGACGGCGGTGGCAGGCGTGGTGGGTTATGCCGCCGTCGGCGTATTGTCGTCGGCGGGGCCGTCCAAGCAGTTGGTGCTGGGCGACGCCGTCGGAAACGTCTGGGTTTTTGGGATCGGCGCTGTGACACTGGTCATGCTCGTGGCGGCCAGCCGCCTTCGAACTAGGACGCCTGTCGCCGCGGCGGTGGCGGCGGAACCTCTTTCGCCGCGATGACCAACGCCAAGGGAATTTCGACGTCGGCGGTGCGGGTCCGTACCGTGCAAACGGTGTCGTTGCTGCCCAGCAAGTAGCCCAGGGCGTCGGTGAGGCCTTCCTCGATCTTGTACCGCACCACCACCCGGATGCCCGGCGTTGCGTTGAGCAGGAACTGGCGGGGAGGCAAGTGTGGCGGATTCACCGTTTCATACTAAGACGCGGGCTAGGTTGGCGTGATCGCACTGTTGGATAATAGGCTCAGAAGTTGAGTGCCCGGCATCATGCCGGCAGTATTACCCGGCCATCGCCGGGACAAACCGTGGAGAGGTCTGGGACGTGACGTACGTAATCGCGCAGCCGTGTGTGGATGTCAAGGACAAGGCATGTATTGAAGAATGCCCTGTCGACTGCATTTACGAAGGTGAGCGTTCCCTCTACATCCACCCCGACGAGTGCGTCGACTGTGGTGCCTGCGAACCCGTATGCCCGGTAGAGGCCATCTACTACGAGGATGACACCCCGGAAGAGTGGGCCGACTACTACAAGGCCAACGTCGAGTTCTTTGATGACCTCGGTTCTCCGGGTGGGGCTGCCAAGATCGGCAACACGGGCAAGGACCACCCGTTCATCGCTGCCCTGCCCCCGCAGAACCAAGACCACTAAGGGCGGTAGCTAGGTTGATCTCAGCGGCACCGGCTTTCGGCCTGAACCTGCCTGACTACCCCTGGGAAGCCATGGCGCCGTATGTCGCCACGGCTGCCAAACACCCGGGCGGCGCAGTGAACCTTTCCATCGGCACCCCGGTGGATCCCACGCCCGGACTGATCCGGGACGCGTTGGCCAACGCAGCGGACGCCCACGGCTATCCGACGGTGCACGGCACCGAGGCACTGCGCCAGGCTGTGGTCGACTGGTTCGCCGCCAGGCGCGGGGTGCCCGGGCTGGACCCGAAGGACGTCATGCCTACGGTGGGCTCCAAGGAACTGGTGGCCTGGCTGCCGTTCCTGTTGGGATTGAGCGCCGGTGACGTGGTCGTCCGGCCCACGGTCGCCTACCCGACCTATGACATTGGCGCCTCACTGGCAGGTGCCACGGCCGTTGCTGCCGATGACCTGGATGAGCTGGATCCGGCAACCCGTGCAAAGGTCCGGTTGGTCTGGATCAACTCTCCGGGCAACCCCACAGGAAGTGTCCGGGATGTCGAGTCGCTTCGTCGGATCGTAGCCCAGGCCCGCGAATTGGGCGCAGTGGTGGCCTCGGACGAGTGCTACGCAGAACTGGGATGGGGAGAATGGGATGCCCAGCGCGGGGGAGAGGCTGTCCCCAGCATCCTGGATCCCAGGGTCACAGACGGCTCCACCGATGGCCTGCTGTGCGTCTACTCGTTGAGCAAGCAATCCAACCTTGCCGGTTACCGGGCAGCCTTCGTCGCCGGTGATTCCGCGATCATCGCCAACCTGGTCAACAGCCGCAAGCATGCCGGCATGATCGTGCCGTTCCCCGTCCAGGAGGCCATGCGCGTGGCGTTGGGCGATGCCGGCCATGTCCTCGCCCAGAAAGATCTGTACAGGGGGAGGCGCGAGAGGATCGTGCCCGCCCTGGAGAAATTCGGGCTGCGGATCCACCAGTCCAAGGCCGGGCTATACCTGTGGTCCACAGCCGGCGAGGCCACCTGGGACACGGTGGCGAGGTTCGCGGAACTGGGCATTGTGGTGGGGCCGGGAGTTTTCTACGGAGACGCCGGTAACGGTTTCGTCCGCGTCGCTCTGACCGGCAGTGACGAGCGGATCGATGCCGCCGTTGAGAGGCTTGTCGCCAACGCATAACAATGCTGTGACTTGCGCCACTTATAGCGCCATTCCGCCAGTAACCGGAGGCTGCGGATTAGTTCCGCGGGGTTACTGGCGGTAGCTTTTTAACTGACTATCAATGGTGGCCTTCTCTAAGAATGCACTCCGGCCGTTGGAGCCCTGCGACAGCGGGGCCGAAGGCGGCGGCACCAGAAGGTGGTTGGACAAGCGTTCGATAGAGGCCCAAAGGCCTCATGAAGGGGACTCCATGACTGAGACCACCAGCGCGACACTGCGCCATGCCGGCGGCGAACTCGAACTGCCGCGCATCAAGGTTGTAGAAGGAAACGAAGGCTACGACGTTTCCAAGCTGCTGAAGCAGACGGGCGCCGTTGCCTATGACCCCGGCTTCATGAACACAGCGGCCACCACCTCGGCCATCACATACATCGACGGCGACGCAGGCATCCTGCGGTACCGCGGTTACCCCATTGAGCAGCTCGCGCAGCACTCGAGCTTCCTCGAAGTTTCCTACCTGCTGATCTACGGCAACCTTCCCACCCCCACGGAGTTGGAAGAGTTCGATCAGCGCATACGTCGCCACACGCTCCTGCACGAGGAACTCAAGGGCTTCTTTGGCGGGTTCCCGCGCGACGCCCACCCTATGCCGGTGCTTTCCTCGGCTGTTTCGGCGCTGTCCACGTTCTACCAGGACTCGCTGGACCCCTTCAACGCGGAGCACGTGGAAGTTTCCACCATCCGCCTCATGGCCAAGCTGCCCGTCATCGCCGCTTACGCACACAAGAAGTCCATCGGCCAGCCCATGCTGTACCCGGACAACTCCATGAACCTCGTGGAGAACTTCCTGCGCCTGAGCTTCGGCCTCCCGGCTGAGCAGTACGAAATGGACCCGGTTGTCGTCAAGGCGCTGGACCTCCTGCTCATTCTGCACGCAGACCACGAGCAGAACTGTTCAACCTCCACCGTCCGCCTGGTGGGTTCGTCCAACGCGAACCTCTTTGCTTCGGTGTCCGCCGGCATCAACGCCCTCTTCGGACCCGCCCACGGTGGCGCCAACGAGGCCGTCCTGAAGATGCTCCGCCAGATCCAAGCCGACGGCATCAAGCCCGAGGACTACATGGAGAAGGTCAAGAACAAGGAAGACGGCGTCCGCCTCATGGGCTTCGGACACCGTGTCTACAAGAACTACGATCCCCGCGCCAAGATCATCAAGGCAACGGCACACGAAGTCCTGGGCAAGCTCGGCGGCAACGACGAACTGCTGGATATCGCCATGCGCCTCGAAGAGAAGGCCCTGGCCGACGATTACTTCATCCAGCGCAAGCTGTACCCGAACGTCGACTTCTACACCGGCCTGATCTACAAGGCCATGGGTTTCCCGGAGAAGATGTTCACCGTTCTCTTCGCTATTGGACGCCTCCCGGGCTGGATTGCCCAGTGGCGCGAAATGATCAACGACCCCCAGACCAAGATCGGCCGCCCGCGGCAGCTCTACACAGGGGAGCCGGAGCGCAACTACCCGGCCAACTAGTTTCAGGCCAATAACGACGGCGGCCCGGGCCCCGCACCCGC
>Ga0308158_10000061_pt1 | contig 279759 bp, 271 predicted proteins | sample PhyBR2_FD_201038 | JGI IMG/M metagenome (GOLD analysis project Ga0308158, IMG submission 201038) | Phyllosphere microbial communities from UC Gill Tract Community Farm, Albany, California, United States - DLSLB.R2 | ecosystem: Host-associated > Plants > Phyllosphere > Unclassified | place...
GCATGGCAACACTTTTATAATCATGAACGACCACATATGTCAGTTGATGGTAAACCACCTAAATTTAAACAACTATAAGGACTTTGGTTTTCTACTCATTAAATCAATTAAAAATGGGGGTATTACCCAATGATTTTTTAGGGTTTAGGTATTCTTCTATTCGTACCAAAATTTCCCCCAATATTTTTTGATCATTTTATAGTTTAATAAAATCAGTTGGTTATATATGTTTTAAAAAACTTTGGGTATTTTATGGTTTTTATATTTAACTTGCTGTTATCAGAGTGTTTTTTGATTTAAAATTATAGTTCACTGCCATATAGGCAGCTTAGAAATTGAGAAAATGAAACTTCTCCAACAATGAACAGTTCACTGCCATATAGGCAGCTTAGAAATAACGAAGCATGGGGTGCTGTTAAGTCGTGGGGTTCACTGCCATATAGGCAGCTTAGAAATTGGTACCGTTTTCATATGACGTGGACCCGATGTTCACTGCCATATAGGCAGCTTAGAAATGACAAACCTTTAATCTGCGATTGAATAGATTGTTCACTGCCATATAGGCAGCTTAGAAATGAAACTGTCATTGATGAAAATGGTAAAGAAAGTTCACTGCCATATAGGCAGCTTAAAAATCAACGGAAGAACTAGATGAGATTTACTGCTAGACCAGCAGAGGCGTTTATTTTAGTTATCTTGATAATATTTGAATTTGTAGAGAAAGCTACCTTAACGGTAACTTTCTCTACATCTAACTCATTGGTTTATTTTAAGCTAAATCAATGTTTAGCTAATTATAAATAGGTTTCAGAATTACCAATCGTATTTTAACCCCACTCTAAAATTAGTTGGTGCACCGTAGTAACTATTCGTTGTGGCTAAATGATATTTTTCATTAAACAAGTTATTGATATTTAAATTCAGCAATAAATTTTTATTGATTTTATAACGTGCCATTAAATCAACCAAAGTATAGCTGTCTTGGGTAAAACGAGTCTTTACAGGGAGCGTTATATCAGAATAAATATCACTTTGCCAACGTAGGCCACCACCTATTGTTAGAGCTTGATCAAAGTAAGGTAGAGTATAGGTACTAAATAATTTAGCAGTATTATTCGGAATGTTGGTGTTTATACTATTACCTTGACTATTTTGTGATAAATTTCGAGTAAAACTTCCTGAAATTTGCCATAACTCAGAGAGTTTTCCCGTGGCTTCTAATTCAATACCGCGGCTTTTGGTTCCAGATTCCGCTGTATATGCTTGAGATCCATCGGGAGCAATGTGTGAATTATCGGGTTGTTCAGGAACAGCGACTGCAAAATTATCTTCTTTAGTTTGATAAACAGCAGCACCTATATTCAACTGATTATCAAAAAATTCACCTTTAATCCCTAGTTCAGTACTATTGCCGACAAGAGGGTCTAAATAGTCCCCCTTAACTGTCTTTTTATCTTGTGGTGAAAAAATATTGGTATAACTGGCATATGTTGTCCAATGGTCAGTTAAATCATAGGTAAGTCCTACATAGGGGATTACTTCACCACTTTCTTTATGGGTTTTGATATCTGTTGTATTTTTAGCATTGTCATGATTTATAGCGACACGTTTCCAGTCTTCTACACGTGTTCCTAAAATAATTGCTGCCTTATCTGATGGTTTTAACCGGACAGCACCGAATATTGAATGACTACTGTCATCGCCACTATACCAGCCGTCAATCATCGTCTCAGGTCGAGTTGGTGTATTGCCATTCCAACTGAAAATATTGTCTAATTTTCCATTCCAAGACATGCCATTATTCCAGCCTGAGTAGGTTGGACGTTGATTCTCACTTTTAGTAAAAGTTGTTCCCAAAACTAATTCATGGGTTTGGTTGAATAAATTAAATGAGCCATTCAGCGTTAAATTAAATAAATCTTGAGTAGGTTCATAATCCCAACGTGTTGCGTAAATTAAAGCACCTTTTCCAGTTTGTTTATCTATCCCTGAGCTATAAGCATAACCAACAACTTCATCTGAAGAGGTTTTTGTTCGAGAAAGAATACCTTTAAGTTTCCAATTGTCATTGAACTTGTGTTCAATATCTGCAAAAAATGCAGTAGTTGATCGATCTGAGTACGTCCAGTCTGCAGCAGCCGAATCAGAGCGCGACCATTCAATTAAAGATCCATCAGTATAATATGAAGGTAATCCCCCACGGGCGATGCCTGAAACATCAATTTGTTGATAGCTAATTCCAAGACTTGCTTTGGTTCGATCTGTTAAATCTGCTTCAAGTACACCATAGGCAACTTTGCGTTCTTCTGCATAACGATCGATATAAGAGTCACCATCTTGATAAGCCAATACAGCACGACCACGGAGATTACCAGATTGATTCAATGGTGATGAAACATCGATATCTGTTCTATAGGCATCCCAAGAACCAGCACTAGCACTTACAGAAGCTTTAAAGTCTTGTAATGGTTTTTTTCGAACCATATTAATACTAGCACTTGCAGAACCAGCACCAGTCATTAAACCATTTGCACCACGCACAATCTCTATTCTGTCAAAGAGTGCAGTGTCTTGACTTTGAAAAATACTAGAATATGAGTTCAGTAATTTCACACCATCTAATAAATAGTTGTCTACAGTTTGACCTCGTGCATAAATTGGTGAGTTATCTGAGCCAATATTTCCACCTTGATTAATTGTTAATCCAGCAGCTTGTGTTACGACATCAGTTAATTGTGTTAAGTTTTGATCCTCCATTTGCTGACGTGTGATTACACTGACTAATTGCGGTGTTTCTTTTAGGCTGAGTGCCAAGCCTGTTGATGCTGTGGTGGCTTTAGCAGTATATAAACCAGAGCCTTCAGTTGTAAGGCTATTGGTATTATTGGCAGATACAGTGATGGTAGGAAGTTGTGTAGAATTTTGTTCTTGACCATCAGATGGGTTCGGTGCTGCGAATATAGATCCATTTATTAAAAAAATAGATCCGCCCCAAAGTGCAGTTCGAATTGCAATTGCTAATGCATGTTTGCTTTGATGTTCCTTCATTAGATTCTCGTATGAGTCATATTCATGTACTTAGTCGTTTATGTTTTAAAAAAAGCTCATTTTTTATGATTTAAATGCTGGGCATGTTGTTGGATGTAACAACAGTAGAGAACAAGCGCGAATAGAGGAGAGCAACTATTTGTATGATCAATAGATCGATGTCATGTAAGTTTGAGATGGATTTTTAAATATGCCTAATTGGGTTTATATAATTGTTTTATTTAATGGGTTGTTTTATAAGTAAAAAATATTATGAATTAAAGGTTGTGTTATAAATACTGGAACAGGCAACAAAAGCTTGTTTCATATCTCGTTTTACTGTGGCTTCAGAAATATTAAGTTTTTCACCGATTGCGCGGTAGGTCATACCTTCCATTTGTGATAATAAAAAGACCTGTGCTACGCGTTCGGGTAGTCTTTCTAGTGTTTGATGAACTTGATACAAACTTTCTCGAATACATATTTCATGTTCTACAGATGGATAGCCATCCTGTGGTGTATGTATTAACGCATCTAAATATAAGTGTTCAACTTGTTGGTGGCGCCAATGATCAATAATTACATGTTTCGCAATTCCCAATAACCATGCTTTGGGTTCTTTAATATTTTCAAAACAGTAATTACTTTTTAATGCACGATAAAAAACCTCCTGACTAAGATCTTCAGAGTGATGATGGTTGTGAAGTTTATGTTTGAACCACAAAAGTAAAGTATTTTGATGGTCTTGATAAATATGATCAAACCATTGCTGCTTTTGTACGTTCAAATGCATAAGAGTTGCCTGTTTAAAAAGCGAACTACATGGAGTTTTGCTGGAGGAAGAAAGTGTTGAAAATAATGATAGTGATAATGATTATTAAATGCAATAATAAAGATTACAAAATGCAACATGATAATTAGCGAAGCTAACCTTTATTTATTCTTGATTATTAATGAGATGAACAATGGATATCTGTGAAATTTCACTTTAATTATTTCGCAATTGTAAATTTTGATCGTTCTGCGACTTTATGAATAAGAGTTTTTATGAGTAAGCCATCTGTAAATGTAAACCCCAAAAAAAGTTTTATTGGCCGTAAATTTAAATATTTAATTGGATTTATGCTGCTGATTATTTTCGGACTAGCAGGCTTCTATTGGAAAAAAACCTCATCCAAACCCGCAGAGGAATATAGCCAATGGAGTAAACCTGTACCCGTGCGAACTGTGCCAGTACAACGACAAGATTTACAGGTTGAAATCAAAGCAATTGGTACAGTCATTCCTACGCATATTGTGAATGTACAAAGTCAGGTTTCCGGGGTTCTACAGCAGATTTATTTTAAAGAAGGGCAAACCGTAAAAAAAGGTCAGCTCCTTGCACAAATTGATCCAGCGCCGTTTCAGGTCTCACTTGCACAGGCTGAAGGAACACGGCAGCAGAATTTAGCACAATTGCAAAATGCTGAAACAGAGTTGCAGCGTTATCAATTGCTGTTTAAACAAGATTCAATTGCAAAACAACAAGTAGAACAGCAATTGGCGCTGGTCAACCAGCTTAAAGGTCAAATACAGGCGAACAAGGCGCAAGTAGATGCTGCAAAACTACAGCTGTCTTATACTAAAATTTATGCGCCTATTGAGGGGCGGGTTGGATTTAGACAGAAAGATGCTGGTAACCTTATTCAAGCCAATGAAAGTGCTGGTTTAGTCAGTATTACTCAAGTTCATCCAATTTTTGTGCAATTTTCAGTGGCAGAAAACTATTTAGCAAATCTGCGTCAATCATTAAAAAATGGCGATAAAGTGTTGGTAACTGCTTGGGATAAAACAGAGCAAAAACAACTTGCGCTGGGGCATGTACAAGCAATAGATAATCAGATTGATATCAGTACTGGGACTTTAAAAATAAAAGCAATTTTTGCTAATCATGATGATGCTTTATTTCCAAATCAGTTTGTCAATGTGCGTTTAAATACTCAAACCATTCAAAATGCAATCAGTATCCCGAGTGATGCTGTACAACATGGTGCAAAAGGCAGCTATGTTTATATCATCAATCCGCAAAATAAAGCCGAAATTCGCATGTTAAAACTGGGGATGACCTCGAATGGTCAAATTGAAGTTTTAGACGGATTAAAGGGGAGCGAAAAAGTAGTACTTGAAGGAATTGATCGTCTTTCGGAAGGCAAAGAAGTTCAAATTGTTGTAGAGAATCAACAGCCAATTTCTACGGCCAAGCCAACTGCTGGATAAATCATGAATATTTCACGGTTCTTTATTTTACGTCCAGTCGCAACCACATTATTGATGTTAGCACTGTTGTTGAGTGGCTTCTTGGTTTGGCGGTTGTTGCCTGTCTCTGCTTTGCCACAGGTCGATTATCCAATTATTCAAGTCTATACTTTTCAACCTGGCGCCAATCCCGATACAGTACAACGCACAATCACCGCACCACTCGAACGAGAAATGGGTAAAATTGCTGGTTTAAAGCAAATGTCTTCTAGTAGTTCAGTGGGGGCATCCGTTATTACCTTGCAGTTTGAACTGAGCGCAGAACTTGGTGTCGTTGAACAAGAAGTACAGTCAGCACTCAGTACCGCCAGCAGTAAATTACCCAATGATCTACCAGCACCACCGATTTACCGTAAAGTAAATCCTGCTGATGTTCCTGTGATTACCCTTGCCATCAGTTCAGAAACTTTACCTTTAACAACAGTCTACGACATGGTGGATACCCGAGTTGCACAAAAGCTTTCTCAGCTTTCAGGTGTCGGGATGGTCAGCCTTGCGGGGGGGCAACGCCCAGCAATACGCGTGCAAATGAATGCTACGGCACTTGCTGCCTATAAAATGAGTGCTGAGGATGTGCGTTCTGCAATTAATTCTGCCAATGCAAATCAACCCAAAGGCAGCTTTGATGGACCATATCGCACCACCATGTTGGATGCCAATGATCAGATTCGCTCGATTGCAGATTATGAAAATCTAATTTTACGTTGGAACAATGGCGCACCGATACGTCTTAGAGATGTGGCAAAAGTCATAGAAGGGAGCGAAGATCGCTATATGGCGGCTTGGGCAGACAGTCAAGCTGCAATCTTGGTTAATGTACAGCGCCAACCGAATGCCAATGTGATTCAAGTTGCAGATCAGATTAAGCAAATATTGCCTGAGCTACAAAAAAATCTGCCTGAAAATGTCAAAATTCGAGTGTTAACCGATCGAACTGAGAGTATTCGTAGCTCCATTGATGATGTGCAAAAAGAATTGGTTTTTGCCGTGTGCTTGGTGGTGATGGTGACTTTTTTATTTTTAAGAAATTTATCCACTACGATTATTCCTAGTATTGCCGTACCACTGTCGATTATTGGTACTTTTGTCGTCATGTATTTTTTAGGCTTTTCTGTCAATAACCTGACTTTAATGGCACTCACCATTGCGACAGGTTTTGTAGTCGATGATGCAATTGTGATGTTGGAAAATATTGCACGACATCGTGAGGCAGGAGAAAGCTTATTACAAGCCGCACTTAAAGGATCTAAAGAAATCGGCTTTACCTTAATTTCCCTGACGATTTCACTGATTGCAGTATTAATCCCATTACTGTTTATGGGGGATGTGGTTGGGCGACTGTTCCATGAATTTGCTGTCACTTTAGCAGCAGCAATCGCAATTTCATTGGTGGTGTCGCTTACATTGACGCCAATGATGTGCGCATATTTATTAAAAAATGCCAAACATTCAACTTCTCACAGTCGCTGGAGTCTAGACCGAATTATCCAGCAATACGGTAAAGCGTTACAGTGGGTTTTTCGGCATCAAGTACTGACTCTTGCGGTGATGTTGAGTACCGTCATTTTAGCGGGTCTGCTGTATTGGATGATTCCCAAAGGCTTTTTCCCTGTACAGGACAGTGGTGTCATACAGGTGGTGACTGAAGCGCCTGATGATATTTCATTCCAAGCCATGAGTGAGCGTCAACAAACACTCGCGGAGCAGATCTTAAAAGATCCTGCTGTGGAAAGTTTGTCTTCATTTATTGGTATAGATGCCAATAATCCAAAACTAAGTAATGGACGTATTTTAATTAATCTAAAGCCGCATGCTGAAAGAGATCCTGTAGATCAAATTATGGCACGACTTAGAGGACAGTTCGCTCAAGTTGAAGGGATTCAAGGCTGGATGCAACCAGTACAAGAGCTGAGTATTGAAGATAAAATTAGTCGTACTCAATATCAACTGAGTATAAGCGCTGCTAAAACGACAGATTTAGCCAAATGGACTCCTATATTTGTTGATGCTTTACGACTACAACCTGAATTTGCACAAGTCACCAGTGAAGAGGGTGGACAAGGCTTACAAGCATTTATTGATGTCAATCGAGATGCCGCAGCACGTTTGGGTTTAAACATTGAAGATATCAGTTTAGCTTTACAAAATTTATTTGCGCAGCGCCAGATTGCAACTTTATACACGCAATCTAATCAATATCGTATTGTTTTAGAACTGGACCCAACATTCACTCAAGGTATAGATGCTTTAGAGCAAACCTATATTCATAATAAAAGTGGAGAGCCGATATTACTCAGTTCTGTTGCCAATATTGTGCAAAAACGCGTGCCTATTATTCTGCAACAGCAATCACAATTTCCAGCCAATGGGGTATCTTTTAATCTTGCATCAGGGGTCGCGCTCGGGGATGCGATCAAAGCGATTGATCGTGTACAACAGCGTCTAAATCTACCAACAGAAGTGAAAGTCAAACTGCAAGGTGCAGCTGCTGCTTATGAGAACTCGCAACAACATACGTTCTGGTTGGTGATTGCAGCAATAGTGACCATGTACATTGTGTTGGGCATTCTGTACGAAAGTTTTATTCACCCGATAACCATTCTTTCTACCTTGCCATCTGCTGCAATTGGTGCTTTGTTGGCACTGTTTATGGTCAATCGACCACTGGACATGATTGCCTTGATTGGGATCATTTTATTGATTGGTCTGGTCAAGAAAAATGGCATCATGATGGTGGATTTTGCTTTGGCTGCACAACGTAATGACGGATTGTCACCACAGCAAGCGATTTATCAAGCCGCACTGATGCGTTTTCGCCCAATTTTAATGACCACACTTGCGGCACTGGTTGGGGCAATTCCATTGATGCTTGCATCGGGTTCAGGGGCTGAATTACGTCAGCCTCTTGGGATCGTCATGGTGGGTGGTTTGATTTTAAGTCAAGTCCTCACGTTATTTACTACACCAGTGGTTTATTTATTTTTTGATCGTCTGCAATATTCATTGCAACATACCAATTCAGATTTATCTGTAGATGATTTACCCACAGATCATGATACGACAAGGAGAGAGTTTTGACTTTTCTCTCGACCTTTATTCACCGACCAGTTGCCAGTATTTTACTGGGAATCGCAATTGTATTATTGGGTATATTGGCCTATTTTCGCTTACCTGTAGCCGCGTTACCACAGGCAGATATCCCAACGATTGTGGTGCGAGCAAGTTTACCAGGTGCAAGTCCTGAAAGCATGTCTGCCACCGTGGCGACGCCATTAGAGCGTGCCATGATGGGCGTTTCAGGGGTAAAAGCGATTAATTCTTCAAGTAATCAAAGCGCAACCCAAGTGGTTTTGCATTTTGATTTAAATACTGACATCAATGAAGCCGCCAGAGCGGTCCAAGCTGCAATCAATGCTGCGATGTCACAGCTGCCTTCTGGAATGCCAAGCCCTCCTGAATATTTCAAGATCAATCCAAGTCAGAGTCCAATTTTTTATTTGGCATTGAGTTCAGAACATCTTTCTGCGGGCAAACTCTATGAAATTGCCAGCAATCAGCTGCAGCCAAATATTGCGCAAATTAATGGGGTTGGGGAAGTTGTCATTGACGGGGCATCTATGCCAGCTGTGCGAATTCAACTCAATCCAAATGCCTTGATTTCACAAGGGGTGTCTTTGGAGCAAGTTCGTGAAGCGATTGTAAAAAGTAATACAGTACAAGCCTTAGGGGTAATTGAAACTGAACAGTTACGTTGGCAAGTTGAGCTTCCAAGTCGTTTAAAAAAAGCGGATGATTTTGCCAATTTGATCATACATCAAAATGGTCAGACAGTTGTCCGTTTAAAAGATGTGGCTGAGGTACAGGATTCGGTCGAAAACCGTTATGTAAGTGGTTTTCACAATGGCAAACCAGCGGTTATTATTAAAATCAGCCGTCAACCCAATGCAAATACCGTTGCCACAATTGAAAAGATCAAAGAAAAACTACCAGAGTTAAGCAGATTAATTCCAGCAGATTCACAACTGACCACAGTGATGGATGGATCGGAAATTATTCGGGCGGGCTTAAACGAGGCAAGGGATACTTTATTATTTTCCATGCTTTTGGTGATTATTGTGGTCGCACTGATGTTAGGTCGTCTGCAAAGTGCTCTTGTTCCAAGTATTGCTTTACTGGTGACTTTGATTGGCGCATGCAGCCTGGTTTATCTCGCTGGATTTTCATTGAATAACTTGTCGATTATGGCGGTGATTGTTGCGATTGGGCTCGTGGTTGATGATGCAATTGTGGTTTTAGAAAATATTGAACGTCATATAGAACAGGGTGAACAGCCTATACAGGCTGCCTTAAATGGTATTCGAGAAGTCGGTCTGACCTTGCTGGCAATGAATTTGGCTTTAGTGGTGATCTTTATTTCCGTGCTATTTATGGGAGGTGTAATCGAACGATTGTTTAGAGAGTTTTCTTTAACACTGATTTTTATTATTATTTTATCTGTATTTGTCTCCCTAGTCCTTACGCCAAGCTTATCTGCACGCTGTTTAAAACCATTAGAGAGTTATCAACATCAGGTTTTGTATCGCTATAGCCATCGCTTGATGCAGGGTTTGAGTCAGCTCTATTTGCATTCGCTGAAATGGATGATTAAACACGGTTATTTGGTCATTTTGCTATGGGGCGGTGCAATCGCTGCCTCCGTATATGTCTATCAAACATTACCCAAACGGGTATTACCTGAGCAAGATACCGGACGGGTTGAAGCTTTTATTCGAGGGGATGATGGCTTCTCCTTTCAAATTATGCAACCCAAAATCGCCACCTTTAGTGAAAGTGTATTAAAGGATCCCGCAGTCAAAGATGTGATTGGTACGTCTGGTGGTGCTGGCGGAATCACCAATTCTTTTTTAATGGTGAGTTTAAAACCCAAAGCAGAGCGAGATGGCAAATCTTCACATGAAATTGTAGATAGAATTAAAAAAAATGCCCCATGGCTGGCAGGTGCGATTTTTTCTGCACAAGTCAAACAGGAACTAGAATTGGATGATCCATTTTCAAGTGGAAGTGGGCAAGATTATTTGTTGTTACTGCAATCTGATGATGTTGCGTTGCTACGTCAGTGGGTGCCTAAAGTTGCTCAGGCAATGCAGAAGCTTCCAGAGTTAGAAGAAGTTGAAACCATGGGCGATGAAGGTGCCCAGCATGTGACTTTAGACATTGACCGTGAAGCAGCACGTCGTTTGGGTGTGGACATAGAAAATATTTCAAGCGTACTCAATAACTCATTTTCGCAGCGCCAAATTTCGACTATTTATGATCAAACCCAACAGTTTTATGTGGTGATGGAAGTCGATAAACACTTTACTGAACATCCTGAAGCGCTGGCAAATGTACGCATTCCAAACCAAAAAGGTATTGCTGTACCACTCAGTAATTTTGCCACATGGTCTTATGGTATTACCAATGATCGGGTTTATCGACGCAACCAATATGCCGCAATGGGGATTGGTTATGTGGTTAAACAAGGCTATAGCTATGAACAAGCGGATGCGGCTATCCGTAGTGTTTTACCCGAAGTGATGTTACCCAATGAAATTTTTATCATGACAGATAAAGATGTAGAGGCAGAAAGTTTGCAGGCTGGTTTATCGACCCCGTTACTTATCTGTGTGGTGATCTTACTTATTTATATCGTTCTTGGGGTTACCTATGAAAGTCTGATTCATCCATTGACGATTTTATCGACAGTACCCGCAGTGGCTTTGGGGGCTTTGTTGACCTTATGGTTATTTAATTTCCAATTCACCTTAATTGCACTTTTGGGCATGTTTTTATTGATCGGAATTGTTGTAAAAAATGCCATTCTTTTAATTGATTTTACTTTATTAGAAAGAAGAGCAGGCAAGACTGCATATCAGGCTATTTTGTCTGCCGCAGCTCTCCGTTTTCGTCCAATTCTGATGACCAATACCGCAGCGTTGCTGGGTGCAATTCCACTGGCACTTAGCTGGGGAGAAGGGGCAGAGTTACGTCAGCCTTTGGGTGTTGTCATTGTGGGTGGTTTAGCCTTGGGTCAATTATTGACGTTGTATACAACGCCTGTCTTGTATTTGGTGTTGGAAAAATGTGCTGAATCTTGTTTGAAATTGAAAAATAAATATGCACTTCATTGAGGTAAATAGGAAAATATAATGCAGAGTTTAATCGTTAAAAATGTCATGTGCCTTAGTGTGTTCTTGATATTGACTGCATGCAATTCTACTGTTGTGTTGCATCCGCCTGAATATAAAGTGCCAGTCCTTCAAACGGATGATCATTATAAATATGCTGTTTTAAATTGGAAAAAAACCTCAAACTTAGAAGTTAATGCCAACACTTGGTGGGAAATCTTTCAAGATCCTATTCTCAGTCAATTGATGCAACAATTGAATCAAGAAAATTTGAGTCTGAAACAAGCAGAAGCACGATATCAACAAGCCAATGCCTTACTTGAGCAGCAACGTGCTAACCGTTTGCCAAGTTTAAAGTTAAATGGTTCTGCACAACGTAGTGGAACAAAGGACAGTACGCCAAATAACCTATTTACGACGGGTGTTCAGGTTAGTTGGATTCCTGATTTATGGGGCAGAGTCGCCAAAGCGGTTGAAGGGCAACAGGCAAATTTAGAGGCTTCACAGGCTGACTTAGCTGCAGTTAAACTCAATCAACAATTATTAGGCACAGAAAGCTATTGGAATATCCGAGTACTGGATGCGCAGTTGGATGTTTTACGACAAACCCAACACAGTTATCAGCGTTCCGTCAAAATTTTAAATAACCAATATATTGCAGGGATGATCGCGAGAGCGGATGTGATACAGGCTGAAACACAACTCAAGCAAGTGCAAATCCAGCAGATAGAAACCCAGCGAGAACGTGATTTACAAGAAAATATTTTAGCTGTGGTACAAGGTAAAACGGTTGCTCAATTTCAATTGGCCAAACAGAAACAGCACTTTCAAGTTCCAACATTACCAACTCAGCTACCAAGTCGGATGCTTATCCAGCGTCCTGATGTGATACGTGCTGAACGTGAATTGGCTGCAACACATGCCCAATTGGGTTTGGCTCATACAGCATGGTTACCCGATCTCAGTATTGGCTTAACGGGTGAATTAAATAGTCGCGTGTTGAGTCAACTGTTTCAAGCACCACAGTATTTGTGGTCGACTGGATTACAAACAACGGCATTGATATTTGACGGTGGAAAACGTAAGGCTGAGATTGCACAAGCACAAGCGAGTTATGCTGAAAAAGCAGCAGCGTATAGACAGGCTGTTTTAACGGGTTGGAAAGAGGTGGAAGACACGCTTTTACAGTCATCCAGTTTTAAACAGCAACAATCTGAACAAGCTCAACTATTTAAACTTGCTTTAGAAAATGAACAAGTTGTAACTCGACGCTATAACGCTGGCTTAGTCAGTTATTTAGAGGTGGTCACAGCACAGAATTTAACCTTACAGGCTGAACAGGCAACTTTACAGCTCAAGCAGTTGCAGTTAAAAAATACAGCCCGACTGATTGCAGCCTTAGGTGGAAATATCAGTTGAAGGCCCTATGTAAAACTTAAGTGAGTTGGCTTAAATCTTTGAATAGCGTATTTAAACTTTAGTGATTTAAACGCTTACATGCTTTTACAAGTGTGTAAGCGAAGCTATCTATACTCTTGTTGTTAAACATTTTATGTATTTAAAGATTGCCTATGATTCATCAAGTTTCAGGTTGTTTTTTTATCATCATTTAAAACAAATAGCACCATTTTAGATGTATAGCAGGATTTAAAGCCTGATATGCACTATGAAAGCGCAAGTTAATACTTGTGATTTGTCGGACAATTTTATTGTTAAAGTGTTATTTGTGTCACATTTATGTGTATAATCAGCGAAATTTATACCCTGATTTGATTTTGAAATGGTAAAGCTTGTAACTTTTTTCGTGTTTAGTAGTGTGATATTTCTAGGCTATTTTTCTTATGTCGATTCGCAACAGAAAAAACAACAAGAAATGCAAAATATTATCAAAGATGCGAATTTAACCATTCGGAAAATTGAGTCTAATCCTAATAATCACAATCATTTAAAAGTAAGTAATACGGTGATTTGATTTACGTACTGTATATCCTTAAAGCACTAAACTTCTGAGTTCACATGAATTGGATGACTAAAAGCATCAGATTGATAAAATTATTTAAACTGTATGTTATAATTTGTAATATGTAATCGATAACGACCGTTAAACCTTCTAGAAAATGAAAGCTGCTAATCTGCAGCTTTTTTAATTCAAGTTTTTTATCGGAAATGTCATTTTGGTATGTTTATTGAATGCTGAATTATGGCCTTAATTGACGGCATTTAGCATTTTTTTAAATGAACTCGATTTTATCAACGAATAGCTCAAACTTAACAGGGGCTCAACAATGACGAATCCAAATCCTTCAGCGGGTTTGCTTGAACGCTTATTTAAACTGAGCGAAAACAAAACAACGTTTAGAACCGAAATACTGGCAGGTTTAACAACATTTTTAACAATGTGCTACATCATCATTGTTAACCCATTGATTCTTTCAGAAACAGGTATGGATCATGGCGCCGTATTTGTGGCAACGTGTTTAGCCGCTGCGATTGGTTGTTTGGTCATGGGGGTTGTTGCAAACTATCCGATTGCACTTGCACCAGGTATGGGGCTGAATGCTTATTTTACCTATTCCGTTTGTTTAGGTATGGGCGTTGAGTGGCAAACCGCTTTGGCTGCTGTATTTGTTTCCGGACTTGTCTTCATTGCAATTAGCATGTTTAAAATCCGTGAAGCCATTGTCAATGCGATTCCAATGTCATTGAAATTTGCAATCGGTGGTGGTATTGGATTATTCCTTGCACTGGTTGCATTGAAAAACTCAGGCATTATTGTTGCAAATCAAGCAACTTTGGTGGGTCTGGGGGATTTAAAACAACCTACAGTCTTACTGACTTTATTGGGTTTTTTCCTGATCGTGATTATGCACCACTATAAAATTCGTGGCGCAATTATTATCAGTATTTTAGCAATCACTGGTATTGCAACAGCTTTAGGTTTAAATGAATTTAAAGGGGTTGTTGGTTCGATTCCTTCTATTGCACCGACATTCATGCAAATGAATTTTGAAAACTTATTTACGGTAAGTTTAGTCGGCGTGATTTTCGTATTTTTCTTGGTTGATTTATTTGACTCAACCGGAACATTGGTCGGGGTTTCACATCGTGCTGGTTTATTGAAAGATGGTAAATTACCACGTTTGAAAAAAGCGCTATTTGCAGATTCTACTGCAATTGTTGCTGGTGCTGCTTTGGGTACATCATCAACAACGCCTTATATTGAGTCATCTGCGGGTGTTGCTGCAGGCGGTCGTACAGGTTTAACTGCAGTTGTTGTCGGTATTTTATTTTTAGCGTGTTTATTTTTAGCACCATTGGCTCAATCTGTTCCCGGATTTGCGACTGCTCCAGCATTATTATTTGTTGGTGTGTTGATGATTCAAGGTATCATCAATATTGAATGGGATGATATTACTGAAGCAGTTCCAGCATTTTTAACCATTGTATTTATGCCATTTGCTTATTCTATTGCAGACGGTATTGCAATGGGCTTTATCAGCTATGCATTGGTTAAATTATTTACAGGTAAAGCGAAAACAGTTCCATATATGGTTTGGATCATTGCTGTGCTCTGGGTGATTAAATTCGTTGCATTTGGTGGTTAATAAATTTAAATAAGAAAAGGGTGTAAACTCAAGTTTGCACCCTTTTTTGTTTTAATCAGATTGAAATGAATCCAAGCGATTTGGATGATTGAAATTTAATTTAATAAGTTTGAGGAAAAACGTGAATAGATTAGAACTTATTCGTGCCTTACCCAAGGCAGAACTCCATGTACATATCGAAGGCACGTTTGAGCCTGAGCTGATGTTTGCGATAGCTCAGCGTAATCAAATTGATATCCCGTATAAATCTGTAGAAGAAGTCAAACAAGCATATAACTTTCATAATCTACAGTCTTTCCTTGATATTTATTATGCAGGTGCAAATGTACTGATCAATGAACAAGACTTTTATGATTTAGCTTGGGCATATTTTGAAAAATGTGCAGAAGATAAAGTTGTACATACTGAAATGTTCTTTGATCCACAAACACATACTGACCGCGGGGTTGCCTTTGAAACGGTGATCAATGGTCTACAACGTGCATGCGATGATGCTCAAACAAAGTTGGGTATAAGCTCTCATTTGATCATGTGCTTCCTGCGTCACTTAAGTGAGGAAGCAGCATTTGAAACGTTAAAGCAAGCTTTGCCGTATAAAGATCAAATTATTGCTGTAGGTTTAGATTCAAGCGAAGTTGGTCATCCACCAGCTAAGTTTGAACGAGTTTTTGCTCAAGCACGCAAAGAAGGTTTTTTGGTGGTTGCGCATGCGGGAGAAGAAGGGCCTGCTGAATATGTTTGGGAAGCTTTAGATTTATTAAAAGTAAACCGTATTGACCACGGTGTACGTTCAGAAGAAGACCCAGCACTAATGCAACGTTTAATTGCAGAAAAGATGCCTTTGACTGTTTGCCCACTGAGCAATTTAAAATTGTGTGTGGTGGATGATATGGCACAACATAATATTCACCGTTTATTGCAAAAAGGTGTGCATGTGACTGTCAATTCAGATGACCCATCTTATTTTGGTGGCTATATGAATGATAATTTTATTTCGATTGCTGAAGCACTAGATCTTTCAAATACAGAGTTAAAGCAATTGGCAAAAAATTCATTTGAAGCGTCATTTATTTCAAATGAAGAAAAGCAAAAATGGAACAATCAAATTGATCAATTGGCTTAAATCAAGCTATATTCTTTAAGCATATAAAAGCAGTGTGTGAACACTGCTTTTTTTTCATGAGGGAAATAGAATGAAATTTTTAACAACATGTTTAACCTTATTCATTATTTTACCTGTGACTGTTGCATGTGCAGACTCAAGCACAGAAACGATTACGCAGAAAATGCTAAAGCCTTTAATCGAACAGCAGTGTGCCAGTGAGTTAAAAGCGTCAAAGATTTGGCAAGCATCCTCATTTTTATGGACAGCTGCACAACAGCAACATGCACAGCAAAAAATCTGTGGCTGTGTCAGTGAGAATGCTTTGAACGATGTACCAGCTAAACAGCTGGTGATGGCAACTTTTAATGAAGCTGCAAAAAATAAGCTGATTCAACAAGCAGTGATGAATAGTTTAAAAGGTTGTGCAAAAGAAGCATTAAAGTAAAGATCTAGAATTTAAAGCGCCATAAATTTAAACCACAATAAAAATATAAAAAAAGCACACCGTTTTGATGTGCTTTTAATAAGATTTTTTAATCTGTATGTGACTAACCTTGTCGTGTCATACTTTTCAATACATTGTCTTTATCAATAAAATGATGTTTGAGCGCAGCGAGAACATGTCCAACAAGAAGTAGGCCAGCAGCCCATGAAATATAAATATGTAAAGGTTTAACAATCGCTGTTAAATCGGGGTTATCTTGTACAAGTCTTGGAATCTCAAATAAGTACAATACAGGAACGGGATGACCAGCACTCCAGCTAAATAAACATCCTGTGATTGGCAATGCCAATAGCATGAAATATAAACCCAAATGACCTAAATGAGCCAAAGTTTTCATCAATGGTGACATGGTTTCAGGTAGTTCAGGCGCAGGGTGGGTGTAACGCCAAAAGATACGGATAATGACTAAAAAGATAATCACCGATGCAATATTCTTATGTAGGGTAATGACATCGCCTTTAAACGGTCCATCGACATCATAGCTTAAAAAATTGCCACTATAAAAACCAATGACCCAAGCGGTAATAAAGATGATTGCCATAATCCAATGCAACCATTGTGCTGTCCTTGTATAGTATTGTGATTTTTGTTGCATGACACAGATTCCAATTTAATTTAGTGCTTATAATATGGATTTTATTAAAAGAAATCAGTTCTAAAAACTCAACGTATTGTTTTAAATTTGCAACGCTTAAAGCAATAATTGTGAAATATTTATCCATTTAGCGTCTAATGAGGTGATTATTCAAATTTTTAGTTTAATCCAAGTATAAGTTTAGGCAAAATAGCCCAGCTTTATCTCATAAAAAGGAAAAAATTGTGAAAAAACGCGTTGTCTTTCTTGCTTCAATCGCTTTAGCTCTAACGGCTTGCGCGACCAATGATCCAACAGGTGCTGCAGCAGCGTCAACAACTCAGCAGTTAGGTGGTGTTGCGCTTAAAATCGCGATAAATGCGAAATGTACAACTGAACTGAATAATTTACCTGCTTGGAAGACTGCAACAAAAGTCATGACTGCAGACCAGAAAAACAATGTACAAAGTGAAATTTGTGGTTGTGTCAGTGAAAAGGCACCACAAAGTGTTAGCACTGTAGATTTAGCAACAGCTGCTTTAGATCCTCAAGCGCGTGCTACGATTGTTTCAAATGTGGTGACAAAAACAATTAATGCATGTGTTGCAGAAGCGATGAGATAGTTGCATTAAAGCATCAAAAACATATGAATTTATTGATACAGTTTTTTGTATATTGATAAATTCATGGTCTTAGGACTGATGCTCTTTTCTTTAAATGGCGTCTTTCACGCTAAGCAAAATATTCTAAATTTTGATCAGTCGATTGAAGTTATGTAGAAAGAAAAGGGCTTTCGATCTGTCATCATCTCAAGATGATGATCTATGAACTCAGATAAAACCTGTTGAGCTTCTTTTAGGATAGGAAAGAAAATGTTAGTTGCTGGTGTAGATGAAGCAGGACGAGGTCCATTGGTTGGCTCTGTGGTTGCAGCTGCAGTTATTTTAGATCCAAACAACCCAATTCAAGGGTTAAATGATTCTAAAAAATTAACTGAAAAAAAACGTGAAAAGTTATTCATTGAGATTCAGGAAAAAGCGATTGCTTGGGCAATTGCTGAAGCAACACATCAAGAAATTGATGAGCTGAATATCTTGCAAGCTTCATTATTGGCGATGCGACGTGCTGTAGAGGCACTTAAAACGCGACCAGAACATGTGCTTGTAGATGGCAATAAAGTTCCTAAAGGCTTAAGCATGAGCTGTGATGCGGTCGTAGGCGGGGATGCTTTACATGCTGAGATTAGTGCGGCAAGTATTTTAGCCAAAGTAACGCGTGATCATGAAATGGTTGAGTTAGACAAGTTGTATCCGCAATTTGGTTTTGCTAAACATAAAGGTTATCCAACCAAAGCACACTTTGACGCCATCGCTGAACATGGGGTGATTGATCAACATCGCCGTAGCTATTCGCCAGTCAAAAAAGCACTGGGTCTTGAATAAAAGGGATGATGTTTTTTACTGATCAATAAAAATTTAAAGCGGCTTAAAAGCCGCTTTAGTTTCCAAAACCACTATAATCTTAACGATTATAGGTGTTTTGCGAATTATCATCTTCAAAAGAAGGTTGATAATCTTGATCAATATGTTGCAAATGCTCGTGCATAGCACGCTCATGTTGAATACGTTGATAAATTTCTTCGCGATGTACAGAAACTTCTTTTGGGGCATTTACACCAATACGAACTTGGTTGCCTTTAACACCAAGCACAGTAACACTGACTTGATCCCCAATCATCAAAGTTTCTCCGACACGGCGGGTCAGAATCAGCATGTTTATCTCCTTGCTTAAACGCTAAACCTGCGATGAATTTCTAAAAACTAGAAAACACAACTTTAAATAGCACCGATAATTTTAACAGAATAATGTGACAAATTTTTCATTTTCACATTGCTCTATTGAAATTTCTCTAAAACCTCAAAAACTAATATAACAGAGCCACTATAGAAAACACTATAGTGGCTCTGATTTTTTCTTGGTCAAAACAGCGAATAAGTTGCTATATTTGATCAAAAATTATGCACGCGCACTCGATTCGCCATGTTCACGGTCTAAACCGAAGGCTGTATGGAGTGAACGAACTGCAAGTTCTAAGTAATTTTCTTCAATAATCACAGAAATTTTGATTTCAGAAGTCGAGATCATCAAGATATTAATCCCTTCATCTGCAAGTGCAGTAAACATTTTACTTGCAACACCTGCATGAGAACGCATACCAACGCCAACAATCGACACTTTAACAATGTCATCACGCGTAGCAACTTCACGCGCACCAATCGCTGTAGCAGTTTCTTCTAGGATTGCTTTGGCTTTTTTAAGTTCACCACGATTCACGGTAAAAGTGAAGTCAGTTGTGCCATCTTCTTCAACGTTTTGGATGATCATATCCACTTCAACGTTTGCAGCACCAATAGGCGATAAGATTTTAGACGCAATACCTGGTTCATCAGGTACACCTAAAATTGTTAATTTAGCTTCGTCACGGTTAAATGCGATACCAGAAATAATTGGCTGTTCCATATTGTCTTCCGCTTCAGTAGTGATTAGTGTTCCGACATTGTTTTTGAAATCTTCGTCGAATGCGCCATCATTGTCATTATCAAAACTTGATAATACGCGTAAAGGCACTTGGTATTTTCCTGCAAATTCAACAGAACGAATCTGCAATACTTTAGAACCGAGAGATGCCATTTCAAGCATTTCTTCAAATGAAATACGATCAACTTTTTTCGCTTTAGGTGCAACACGAGGATCAGTGGTATAAACCCCATCCACATCTGTGTAAATCTGACATTCATCTGCTTTTAATGCTGCAGCAAGTGCAACACCAGAGGTATCAGAACCGCCACGGCCTAAAGTTGTTGTATTGCCATCAATGTCGAAACCTTGGAAGCCTGCAACAACAATGACACGACCTGCATCCAAATGATTTGTCATCACATCTGTATCAATAGATTCGATACGGGCTTTGGTAAACGCGCTGTCAGTTTTGATACCAACTTGGCGACCTGTGAGTGACTTAGCTTCAACACCAATTGAATTGAGCGCCATTGCTAACATTGAAATCGTTACCTGTTCACCCGTAGAAACCATTTGGTCTAGTTCACGAGGATCAGGGGTTTCGGTAATGGCTTTCGCTAAAGCCAATAAGCGGTTTGTTTCACCACTCATTGCGGATACAACCACTACAACCTTGTGGCCGTGGTCATGCCAACGCTTTACACGACGAGCAACATTTAAAATGCGCTCGGGAGTACCCATAGAAGTACCGCCATATTTTTGAACGATTAATGCCATAGTTGTTCCATATAAGCCATGACCCTAATCGGCATTAGGGTCAGTTACACAAAAGGTGAAGTATTATTTTTGAGCAAGCCAAGCAGTTAAATCTGCCATCACTTGTTCAAACTTCTCGTTTAGTGGCGCGCCACCTTGTGCTAAGTCAGGTTTCCCACCACCTTTACCACCAAGCTCAGTTGCTAAGTGTTTGATGATGTCTCCCGCTTTTAGATTTGCAGTGAAATCTTTAGCTACAGATGCGATAAGACTAACTTTGTCACCTTCTACAGCCGCAAGCACAATCACTGCATTATCTAATTTTGATTTGACACTGTCATGAAGATGACGAACAGACTTCGCATCTTGTCCTTGAACTGTGGCAATAAGTGTTTGGCGACCCGCAATTTCCGTCACTTGACTGATTAAATCAGAGGCTTGGAAATTCGCCAATTTTTGATTAAATTGCTCAATTTGTTTTTGCAATTGATGTGCTGTTTCTAGCGTTGATTGAACTTTTTCAACAGTTTGATCTTTCTGTGCTTTTAATAAATCGTTGATATGCAAAATGTCTGCATCAAATTTTTGAACGATTTCAAGCGCTTTGGTACCCGTAACAGCTTCAATACGACGAACACCTGCTGCAACACCACTTTCAGAGGTGATTTTAAACAGACCAATATCGCCAGTACGTTTTACATGGATACCACCACAAAGTTCGATAGAGAAATTTTTCTCATCTTGGATTGAACCCATAGAAAGTACACGAACTTCATCACCATATTTTTCACCGAACAACATCATTGCGCCTTTTTCTTTTGCAGCATCAATGTCTAAAAGTTCAGTAGAAACTGCGGTGTTTGCAATCACTTCACGGTTTACAATACGTTCAACCTGTTGAATTTGTTCAAATGTCACCGGTTGGTCATTGGCAAAGTCAAAACGTAAAATGTCAGAAGCGACCAAAGAACCTTTTTGTTGTACGTGCTCGCCCAATACTTGACGTAGAGCAGCATGTAAAAGGTGAGTTGCAGAGTGGTTGCGTGCAGTTGCTTCACGAAGATCTGCTTTTACAATTGCTTCAACATTTTGAGTCGCTTTTAGGCTTCCCATTGTCACGATACCTTGATGGACAAAAGCGCCACCAGATTTTTTAGTATCTTGAACTTCAAAAATACCAGTATCGTTTTTGAACAGACCTGTATCACCAATCTGACCACCACTTTCTGCATAGAACGGTGTTTGGTTCAATACGATTAGTGCTTCATCGCCTTCAACGACTTCATCAACTTGTACGCTATCTTTATAGATCGCAATTATTTGACCTTGACCTTGAGTTGCTTCATAGCCATCAAATTGAGTTTCGCTATCTACTTTCACAATACTGTTATAGTCAACAGCAAACTTGCCTGCATCACGTGCACGTTGACGTTGTGCAGCCATTTCAACTTCAAAACCAGCTTCGTCAATTTCCAGTTCGCGTTCACGTGCGATATCTGCGGTTAAATCAGCAGGGAAGCCATAAGTGTCGTAAAGTTTAAAGACGGTTTCACCTGGAATGGTTTTACCTTTGAGGTTGGCTAATTCACCTTCAAGCAGTTTTAAACCTTGTTCAAGCGTTTTGGCAAACAATTCTTCTTCACGAATCAAAGCTGCTTCAATCACATTACGACGTTGTTCAAGCTCAGGATAAGCAGTGCCCATAGCATCGATTAATGGTTGTAACATTTTGTAGAAGAATGTACCCGTTGCGCCCATTTTATTACCATGACGTACTGCACGACGGATAATACGACGCAATACATAACCACGACCTTCATTTGAAGGGTTAACGCCATCTGCAATCAGGAAGCAGCATGAGCGTGCATGGTCTGCGACCACTTTAAGTGAAGCAGGGTATTCAATAGGTTTATTGTTTGCTTGTGCAGTTGCAACCGCTTCAGATGTATCAACACCAATAATTTCAGCAGCAGACTTTAATAGGTCTTGGAACAGGTCAATTTCATAGTTTGAATTGACATGTTGTAAAACAGCAGAAATACGTTCCAAGCCCATGCCTGTATCTACAGATGGTGCAGGAAGATTATGCAGTACGCCATCAGCAGTACGGTTAAACTGCATGAAAACGTTGTTCCAGATTTCAATAAAACGGTCGCCATCTTCTTCTGGTGTGCCCGGTAAGCCACCCCAAATATGATCGCCATGGTCAAAGAAAATTTCAGAACAAGGACCACATGGGCCAGTATCACCCATTGCCCAGAAGTTATCAGAAGCGTATTTTCCGCCTTTATTGTCACCAATACGGATAATACGATCTGCAGCTAAGCCAATTTCTTTGTTCCAAATGTCAAACGCTTCATCATCTGTATGATAAACAGTGGCATATAATTTATCTTTAGGTAGTGCTAACCATTCTTCACCAGTAAGGAAATCCCAAGCAAAACGAATCGCGTCACGCTTAAAATAATCACCAAAAGAGAAGTTACCTAACATTTCAAAGAATGTATGGTGACGTGCTGTATAACCGACATTATCTAAGTCGTTGTGCTTACCGCCTGCACGGACACATTTTTGCGACGTCGTTGCACGAACATAGTCACGTTTTTCTAATCCAAGGAAACAGTCTTTAAACTGGTTCATCCCTGCGTTGGTAAAAAGCAGAGTAGGGTCATTGGCAGGTACAAGTGAACTTGACGCGACACGTGTATGTCCTTGCGATTCAAAGTAGCGCAAAAATGCTTCACGTATTTCAGCAGTTGTCATAAAACGAGTACTCACAACCAAGTCACTCCTTAATTTTCGTATTGGCTAAAAGTGTGTTGCTGAGTCTGATTTTGGCGCTCAGTCACCACACGGGCTTATTTTTAAAAACGCCAAAGTATAACGGAAAATGTAGTGTCCACCAATGATTTTAAGGTGAATTATTGGTATTTCTATACATTTTCAACTTTCGTCTGGGGTAAATTTTGGTTGTATAAATTTAAAACATAGCCACATTGCCATTATCGGATTTAAGCTTGCTTAAAAAGGATCAATACTTAAAAAGTTATGATGCTGAAATTTATATACTTGACCATTAAATTTAAGCGTTTGTTGTTGCTTATATTGTTTTTTCACAGAAGTGCAGGTTTTATAGTTGGTTTTGGTCTGGTTTTTGGTTTCTTTTAAAATCATGTCCTGTAAGCCATGTGTCGTTTTATTTGATAAAATGAGAATACTTCTGACCTCTGAATTACTATTCTCTGGACAGTTTCCAATTCGTTCATCGCCGCTATCATTCATACTGATACCGCCAATTTCTTTGATGGGTTGTCTAGGATTAACTTTAAATAAAGTTAAATTACTGTGACTATAAGTGAAACCACCTTGATGCGACGATGAAGTTTCAATACCCACGACATCAATATCAGTTAATGTTGAAAAACGGGTCGTATGGAGTTTTGCTCCATCATAATGATCTGCATCTGAGTAAAAAGTTTCTGGTGCTTTATACTTTTGCAGAATTTTATGCTGAGAAGAGTCAATTAAGTATAAATTTAGATCATGTTCCATTTCATCATAAGATTTATAAGCAATCGGTTGGCTAATGGCAATCAACTGAATTTTTTGTTGATTGTCTAAATGGATACAGCTTTGATATGTTTTGGCTTCAGTATTGGCAAAACGTGGGTTGGTTAGTTTAAATTTTTGAATTAAAGAATCTTGTAATTGTTCTGAGCAAGTTTGATAAGGTGCTGCAAAACTATTTCCAGCAATCAAAAGCAGTGCAGTGTTGAATACAATTTGTAATCTTTTCATGATCTAACCTTTTTAATTGCAAAATTTAATCAAATTCCAAAGTCTAAAAAATTAAGATGTTCAAAACGATATTTTTTCCCATCAAATTTCATGATATGACGTTGCTTTTTGACAATACGGTGGGTACTACAGTTTTTTTCGTTAAGTGTTATACGCTCTGTTTTTTCCGTTAATTGAATATCTGCTAAACCATGACTGTTCTGTTTTAAGGGGTGAAGTAAAATTTGAGTCTCAGTTTGTGCATTATTTTCACATAGAGACGGTCTTTCGCCAGCTGAGTAATTCGTCATAAATTTATCTAAAACCAATTGCATTTGTTGATTGCTGATTTTGAATAACTTTATTTCACTTATTGTATAGTCAATTCTACCTAAATGCCCATAGGTTAAGGCCAATCCAATAACATGAGTATGGGGAGTTTTAGAGTAAGGATTGATATCAAATTTTAAATTTTCAAACTGATGGTTATCTGAAGAAATCTTCATGGGATAATGATAGTGATTTAGAATTTTTTCAGATGCGTTGTCAATCAAATAAAGATTTAAGTCGTAATCTGCATACCCAGACGGCATATGAAGTGGTTGACTAATTGCGATCAATTGCCGATTTTGATCCAGCTTTATACAGCGCTCAAATGTTGGATAGCGTGTATCTCTCTGTTCAGGGGAAATCAATTTAAGTTTATCAATCAATTGCAGAGTCTGTGTTTCGCTGCATCGTGAATAATTATTTTGAATATTCTTCTGTTGGGCATAACTGAAAGGAAGAAATATAAAAATACATATCGCAATACAGCAAAAATAAAATAGGCGCCGCATAAATGTCATTGTGAGCAAAGATGAATACATTTTTTTATCCAATGATGTTTTAAATTCTATTGTTTTCGAATTTTTTCTTGCTAAAGTCAGCTATATATTAACAGTAGTGATCATAAATCTTATACCATATAACTGATTATGGTAATTTGGCTGTAAAAGGACATCTGATGCAACGTGTGGCAATAAACGGATTCGGGCGAATTGGACGGAATGTATTACGCGCTTGGTTTGAAAATCCGAAAAACTTCCATTTTGAAATTGTTGCCATTAACGATATTGCAGATGTTGAAACGCTGGTTCATTTATTTAAATATGATACTACCCATGGTCGCTTTGACGGTGCGGTGAATATCGTTCAAGAAAATGGACAGCTTTATATGTCGATTGACGCACGGCAAATTAAACAGAAAGTTCAAATTTTAAGACAAGCCAATCCTGAATTATTGCCTTGGGAAGCGCTTAACATTGATGTTGTTTTAGAATGTACAGGGCTGTTTCGTTCAAGAGCCGCTGCAACACAACATATAACAGCTGGTGCAAAACGCGTCATTATCGGTGCTGCACCTTTTGATACTGTTGATGCTGCCATTGTTTATGGGGTAAATCATCATGATGTTAAAGCTAGTGATCAAATTATTTCGGGTGTGTCATGTACCACACAAGCTTTAGTCCCTTTGGTCAAAATTATTGATGATGCATTTGGAATTGACAGCGCATTAATGACTGAAATTCATGCGGTCACAGCAGATCAATCTGTACTGGATCATGCACATCGAGATTTACGCCGCGCACGTGCCTCAGGACAAAATATTATTCCAACTACATCTTCTGCTTTGGGTGCATTAAAACAAGTCATGCCCAAAATGGAAAACCGTATTGATGGTTTTTCAATCCGTGTACCAACAATTAATGTTGCCGCCATTGATTTAACATTTATTGCTAAAGCGCCTGTAACAGCTCATTTAATTAACCAAACCTTAATTCAAGCAGCAAAATATGATTATGCTGAGATTATGTCTGTTACAGATGAGCAATTGGTTTCAAGTGACTTTAATCATTCACCTTATTCACTGATTGTTGATCTGACTCAAACTATGGTCGTGGGTCAACAGGCGAAAGTGTTTGCTTGGTATGATAACGAATGGGGCTATGCAAATCGCTTGTTAGATTTGTGTGAATCATTTTATTAATCTAGTATTTATCACTTAAAAATAACTTTAATGACTTGAGTTTAATCAAGACGAAGATTGACGTGTTTAGTTGGGGGTGAATGATGTTTTTTATATATTTGGTTATTGTGATTCTTTATCTGGCCATGATGTTTGTGATTTGGCAAATGGGAAAGTTAAAGAAAGAAAACCTTGAATGGCTTAAGCATGTGCAGAATCATGAGCAACAGATCCATGCACAAGAGCAACATCTCAAACAGACCTTACAAATTATGCAAGATTTGGCTAAAAAAATGCATGTACAGCAGGAAGTTTTAGACAATACCTCAACACGTTTGACTCAAGTTGAGTTTCAAAACGGTGAATTAATTAAAATATTACAGCAAAATTCAAAACCTTAATTGAGGTTTTGAATTGCATCAAGTCAAGAGTGACAGGCTATTGAGAACGTTTAAAGCATAAAGTATCTCAAAATCCCTGTTGCAATGATGCTGATCAGTACAGTGGGTAATAATGAAAAATAACAAGCTGCGAACAGTGTGATGATAATTGCAATCAAGTTGGCTGGTTGATCCGTAACAAAGTAGGGTGCAATCACTGATATCAAAACACAGCCGGGGATAACCTGTAAAATTCGCGTGGTTCTTTTGCTGAGGTGTTTATTTTTTAACAGTAAATAACCTAAGATTCGAGTTAAGTAGGTTGTTAATCCCACGCAAACAATGGCGATGAATGTCGTCATATGAATCATTCTTCATCTCCAATCAGTAAAAAAGCAGCGATAATTCCTGAAATAGAACCAATCAATACATACCAGCCTTTAGGTAGATAATAATAGGCCAGTGCGGCCGCGATCAGACTTATCAGCCAAGGCAGTGCGGGTTTAAAGCCTTTCCACATTCCGCGTAAAAGCACCAGAAAAACTGCGGGGAATGCCATGTCAAAACCAAACTTTGTGACATCACCAAGGAAAGAACCAATGCCGACTCCCATCGTGGTAAAAACCACCCACATAACATATAACGCAAAACAAAGGCCGATATAAAAAAACACACTAAATCCTGCATAGGGATTGCGAGGGTTTTGTTTGTGTGCATCCGTAATGCTAAGGGCCCAACTCTCATCACACATAAAAAATAATAATGGAAGGGCTTTACGATTGGGCAAATGTCGAATATAGGGTGCTAAACTTGCACCCATTAAAATATGGCGGCTGTTGACCAGAAAAGTGATCAGAATTAAAAACAACAATTGAGGTGGCTGCGTCCAGACTTCAATAATGGCGAACTCAGAACCACCAGCAAAATTGAGTCCTGTTAACAATGGAACTTCTAAGGCAGAAAATCCTTTTTGTGCTGCTTGTGCTCCTAAAACCAGTGCAAAAGGGATAATACCCAGTAGCATGGGAATAGAGGTTTTAAGCCCACGTACAAACTCTCTAAATTCAATTGAATAGGTCAGTTCAGTCGTAGTGTTCTTAAAACTTAACATGAGTCGCTCAATGGTCGCTAAAACAAGGTGATTTTTATTTTATGCCAAATGATTCGCTATATTTCGCTAAACTTGCTGCCTTTAAAATAATTTTTGCAATATTATTGCTGGAATATGTTATTTTTTGGTTTTATCTACTAGAAATAATTTTATGAAATTGGATCAGATAGATCGGCGTATTCTGTGTGCATTACAACGTAATGGAAAACTACAAAATAATGAATTGGCAGAACAGATAGGTTTATCCGCTTCACCTTGTTTAAGACGAGTAAAGCAACTGGAGGATGAGGGGATCATTGACCAATATGTTGCATTGGTCAATCCACACAAAGTAGATCTTAGTTTGACAGTCTTTGCACGAATTTGGTTAAAGAGTCAGGATGAACAAGCGGTCAATCGATTTATCGAAAGCATTATGAATATTTCTGAAATTGTTGAATGTCAACTTATGGCAGGAGATTGTGATTTTTTCTTACGTATTGTGGTTTCTGATTTAGAGGCATATCGTAAATTTCAAATTAATCATTTAAATAAAATTCCAGGGATCCAGAATGTCAAAACTGAAATCCCTTTACAGAAGATTAAACAGACCACAGCCTTACCGCTGGATTAGTTTTTTTGATTCGCTTTCGAATAACTTTAAATATTTTATCGGCACTTGTTCAGTCAACCAAACCCCATTTTCAGCACAATAAAATTGGAAACCATCTTGATGCATCTGTTTGGTGTCTAGGATGAAAATGATGACTTTGCCATGTCGTTGTCCCACTTTCTGGGCTGTGACTAAATCAGCAGATAAATGTACGTGATGACGTTCACCTGAAATTAAGCCTTTTTCTAAAATACTGTCGACAAAGCGAGTTGCTGTTCCATGAAAAAGTGTATCGGGTGGCGTAATAGCAACATACTCACGTTGAACCTGAGCACTAGAGTGACCTTGTACTGCGCGGATTTTGTTTTGATCAGGTGAAAGTTGGAAGCGTTTTTTATCACTGCTTTCAACGACCTCAATCAACTCTACGAGTTTAAGTGGTCTTCTGTGTTTGATCATTTGCTGTAAAAGGATGTGTACATCCGTCCAGCCTTCAGAATCGAGTTGGATTGCAATGGTTTCTGGTTGATGTCGAAGTACTAAACTTAGAAATTTACTATGTTCGCGTAATGTTTTTTCTGAAGATTTCATTTGTTATTCTTGCATGATATGGATTTGGATATAAAATTAAGGCTGAGTTTCAATTGCTCTTACGACACTATCTACTGAATATTGTCCCCATTCAGAGAGTTGCTCGATAAATAGATTGATTGCATGACTATCAAAATGCGCAACCAGCATATAGCAAGCGGAACCACAGACTTTATAGCAACTTTCAATTGACTCAAATTGAGCGATAAATGCTTCAAACTGTTCAAATTCATTAGTCTGCATCATCACACGTATAAATTGTGTTGATTGGTTCTGTAGCGTAATCGTATATTTCTGAATTGTGCCTTCATCTTGCATTCGAGCAATGCGACTTCCTACAGCTTGGCCTGTACGGTGTACTAATTTTCCGATCTCTTTATTGCTTAACCGAGAATCAGTTTTTAGTATTTTTAAAATTTTGAGGTCAATTGGGTCATTTGGCAACATAGTGAATTGAACAAATTTTCAGTTTGAAAGTTTCTAATCGATTATTCTTTCATGAGTGACTGCAAATCGCCAGTTGTTTTGATTAATCTTATAAAAACATCAACACAAGGGTTAGGGAAACACCATGAGTCAAACAGCATTATTAGTGATAGATGTACAAAACGATTATTTTCCTCAAGGGAAGATGGAGTTGTTCTGTGCGGAACAGGCTTTAAAACATATCAATCGATTGGAAGATCTATTTATAAAGCGTGAGCAGCCGATTATTTATATTCAGCATATTGCCAATCAACCCAATGCTACATTTTTTGAAGCAGGAACGCAGGGTGTAGCATTGCATACGGATTTACGCGTTAAGACCGATTCAATTGTGATTGAAAAACACTATCCCAATAGCTTTTTTCAAACCACTCTAAAAGCAGAATTAGAGCGACTGAATGTTGATAAATTGGTGATTAGTGGCATGATGACGCATATGTGTGTTGATGCGACGTCACGTGCAGCAGCAGAATTTGCTTATCAACCGACAATCATTGCAGACGCTACAGCGACGCGTCAATTGAGCTATTCAGGCAGAACAGTTGAAGCAGAAGATGTACAAACAGCCTGTTTGTCAGCCTTCCAAATGTTTTCACAAGTGGTCAGTATCGAGGACTATTTAAAATAGCTGAAAGAGTCAAAATAATAGGGAAGTACATCGATTCGATTTTGTACTTCCCTTTAAATCTGAATAAAAATTTATTCTTGGTTTAAGAAACCTTCTTTGATTTTTTCAGGTAAACCTGTATGCCACCATGTATAAATGGAAGATTTTATTTCGTCATCTTGTTCAGGATCATTGAAAGGTTCATCATCTTCACGAATCAACTCATCGCCTTCAAATTTAAACCAGAATTCCCACGGGTCATCATCCCCACAACCCCAAGCCAGAGTGTGAATTTCAGGGAGTAATGCTTTTAAGAAAAGTAGGATTGCTTCGATAAACTCATCACCCGAAGAACCATGCACAAAATGGGCAACCGAATAGCCTGCAATAGCGTGTAATGATTCAGGACCCAAATCAAAATCAATATTGTCAACTGTATTTAAAAGATCTTCTGCAAGTTCTTGCCCCAATTGTGAATTGAGCTCAACTGCAATAGCAATAAATTTGTCTTGTTCACCGCAATGCTCTTGAAATAAACGGCCTAGCTTTTGCATGATTTCCGTATTTGGATGCGTGTAATATAAGTTGCTATGTAGTTCCATACTTCCCCAATTTTTAGTTTTCAGTTGCTTTAAATAGATGCTGTTTTTCTAAACGAATAAATTATATTTTGAATAACGTAAATAGCAATCAACACTGGTGTGAAAAGTTAAATAAATACAAAGAATTGAAGTGGGGTAATGTGTAATAGATAGTTTTTTGCCTAAATTATGCATAAGTGGTCAAATTATCTAGGCATCAAAAGTTATTTTATTAATGCATGACGCAGATGATCGTGCTAAAATAAGAGAAATCGGGTGTGTTCCCGATTTTTTTATGCGGATTACTTCCGCGCTGACAGGATTTAGGTTTACAACATGCCCATTTCAGAGACATGGTTATTACCTGATGGTGTAGCTGATGTATTACCAGAGCAAGCGCAAGTAATTGAAAAATTGCGCCGTGAAGCTTTAGATTTCCTCGCATCACGAGGTTATCAGCTGGTGTATACGCCATTCATCGAATACATCGAATCTCTTTCTTCTCTCTCCGAATCGAATCAAGATTTAGACTTAGCCACTTTTAAAGTCATCGACCAACTTTCAGGTCGTTTACTTGGTGTGCGTGCCGATATGACACCACAAGTGGCTCGTATTGATGCCCATGTACATCAAGTACAAGGTGTGGCGCGTTACTGCTATGCAGGAACTGTACTTCATACTAAACCACAAGGTTTTAATACCACACGTGCACCACTTCAGTTAGGTGCAGAGTTATTTGGTTCAGACAGTATTGACGCAGACGTTGAAATGATCGACGTGATGCTCAATCTGATTAATACCGCGGGTTTAGCTGATGGTATCCATCTTGATTTAGGGCATGTAGGACTGTTTAGAAGTCTGGTAAAACATGTGGGTTTAAACAAATCAACAGAAAGCCATTTATCTGATTTGTATCAGCGCAAAGCACTACCAGAACTTGCTGAATTCACTCAAGATTTAGAGTTTGGTTCTGATTTTTATGCTTTAGGTCGTTATGCAAGTGATCTGGATGCATTGCAAGCGAATATTAGCGCAGAAATTTTTGCTGATGAAGCATTTAAAAATGCTTTTGAGGTACTTAAAACAACATATACAGAAATTCAAGCACGTTGGCCAAAACTCAATATTGGTATCGATGTTGTAGAGCTTCGTTCATACCATTATCACACTGGGTTAATGTATGCCGTGTATGCACCAAATCGTGCTGCACCGTTGGCACAAGGTGGTCGTTATGATGGTATTGGTGAACACTTTGGACGCGCGCGTCCTGCAACGGGCTTTTCTTGTGACTTGTATTCCTTAAGTGCGGGTCAACGTCAACAGATTGAAAAAGTAGTTGCACCGAAAGGTACCGAATCCACGTTGCTGGATGCGATTGCCGTAGCACGTCAACAAGGTTTAAGTGTAATTCAGTTATTGGGTAATGACGATTTAAACTCAGTTCCAAATGCAACCCACCAGATGGTGAATGTTGCCGGTGAGTGGAAAATCGAAACAATTTAAGTATCAGATTGAATGTTCATGTCATTCGATTTGGTTTTCTATTTTAACAGCATGATGTAATGAGGCTATTATGGGCAAAAGTGTTGTGGTACTCGGTACCCAATGGGGCGACGAAGGTAAAGGTAAAATCGTTGACCTGCTCACAGATCAAGCAGCTGCGGTAGTACGTTATCAAGGCGGACATAACGCAGGGCATACGCTCGTCGTTGGTGGTAAGAAAACAGTTCTTCACCTCATTCCATCAGGTATTTTACGTGAAAACGTACTTTGCTTAATTGGCAATGGTGTTGTACTTTCACCTGAAGCATTGATCAAAGAGATGGATATTCTTGAGAAAGAAGGCGTACCCGTTCGTGAACGTCTGCGTATTTCTCCAAACTGTCCGTTGATTCTTCCTCACCATATTGCACTTGATCAAGCGCGTGAGAAAAAACGTGGTAATGCCAAAATCGGTACAACGGGTCGTGGTATTGGTCCTGCTTATGAAGATAAAGTTGCTCGTCGTGCGATCCGTGTTGCGGATTTAGTACGTGGTGGTGAACATCTTAAAGCACAGCTTGAAGAGCTTCTTGAATACCATAACTTCCAATTGACTCAATTCTTCGGTGTTGAAGCAGTTAAAGTTGAAGATGTATTGGCACTTTGTGATCAATGGCGCGAAGTGGTTAAGCCATTAGTTTTAGATGTGATTACAACATTGCATGACTATCGTAAAGATGGTGCAAACATCATGTTTGAAGGTGCGCAAGGCTCACTTCTTGATGTCGATCATGGTACATATCCGTATGTAACTTCATCGAACACTACCGCTGGTGGGGTAAGTTCTGGTTCAGGTCTTGGCCCATTGCATCTTGACTATGTTTTAGGAATCACCAAAGCCTATACAACTCGTGTGGGTGCAGGTCCATTCCCAACTGAGCTTGTTTATGATGCTGCCAATGATGTTGGTGATGCAGTTGGTAAACATTTGGGTACAGTGGGTTCAGAGTTCGGTGCGTCGACTGGTCGTCAGCGTCGTTGTGGTTGGTTTGATGCTGAAATCTTACGTCGTTCTGTAGATGTAAACTCATTATCAGGTATTTGCTTAACTAAACTTGATGTTTTAGATGGTTTGGAAGAAGTAAAAATCTGTATCGGTTATGAAGCTGCAGATTCAGGCTGTGTAGGTTCTACAGATGCGCTTGCATTTGAAACATTAAAACCAATTTATGAAACTATGCCTGGTTGGTCTGAGTCTACGTTTGGTGCGAAATCATTGGATCAATTGCCACAAAACGCAATTAACTATGTAAAACGTATTGAACAGTTGATTGAATGTCCTATCGACATCATTTCAACAGGTCCAGATCGTGATGAAACAATTGTGATGCGTCATCCATTTGATGCTTAATTGATTCAATTTTTAAAAAAGCTCCTACGGGAGCTTTTTTATTGTTGTTATTTTTAGGTGTTTTAAATAAAGTGTGATTATATTTTGATTTTTTTTGTAAAATACAACATAATTCAGCCGCTAAGAGCTGAGCTTCGTTTTGAAGCTTGCAATAAGATCTATGAAATTTGGTGAAAATAATGATTAACAAGAAACTATTACTAGGTTTAGGGTTGGCTATAGGCTTAACAGGGTGTACGACTGTTGCTGAATTAACGGGTAATGATTCTGCGACTTTAAACCTCAATGCCGCAGCAGATTATAAACTTCTTGTTGAAGATGCAAAGGCACAAAAAGCACTTGATACAACATCTGCAACATATAAACGAGTCAATGCTGTTTTCTTAAAGATGAAACCTTTTGCTGATCAAGCAAATCAAACGGGTCAAAAATTTGACTGGCAATTGAGCGTGCTTAAATCCAATGAACTCAATGCATTTGTCATGCCTGGCGGTAAGGTTGTGTTCTTTACAGGTATTGTCAATCAATTGAAACTGACTGATGCTGAAATTGCTGCCATTATGGGACATGAAATGACCCATGCCTTAGAAGAGCATTCTAAACGTGGCGCTGGCGCAACTGCAATTACAGATTTTGCTGTGAAAATGGGCAAAACTTATGCAGGCGATAAATTGGGCTCAGTCGGCACTCAAGCTTTAGATATCGGAAGTAAATATGGTGTAGGTCTGCCATATTCACGTAGTTTAGAGTCATCTGCTGACCGTGGTGGATTAATGCTTATGGCGAAAGCTGGCTATAATCCTGAAGCAGCAATCAGCGTTTGGCAAAAAATGAACAAGATTGATGGTGGTAGTAATAATGGGGTACAGAAGTTCACTTCAACGCACCCATCAAATAACGACCGTATTTCAGATTTAAACAAAAACATGGTTGAAGCAAAGCAAATCTATCAATCTGTGATTAAAAAGTAATTTGATTGCAGAACCCTAAGCCCGATGTAAATCGGGCTTTTTATTTACAGCTAAAAAAGACTAAAGTCGATATCAATTAGACTAGGTTTTCAAGCTTAGCTTGTTAAAATGTATTTTTAGACACACATTGAGTTTGTAGGATGCAAAAGAATATATCGAGCACGATATTTTATTCTCTGATTTTTGCTATGGGCGGTGCTCCAACGATCGCTATGCTGATTATTCAGGCACAAACCAATGATCTGAATATCATCAATAATGCATTGCTTGGTCTGAGTGTGATGGTTGCATGTGTACTGGTTCCTATTATTTTGATCCAGAATGCATTTTTGTTTATCAAAAGAAATGATCAACATTTAGAACAAAAGATTATTCCATTGAAAAACATATATTTGACCCTGAATGTAATTTGTCTCATATATTGGTTGGCGATTCAATTTTTGTGATATTTCACTTACATAATTAATATGAATTAATGGATTTTATTGATTTATCCTTATGTAACATTTGCATATAATCCACAATGCTTTTATTTGTTCTCCATGGAGTTGATTATAATGAACAATAAATTAATGCTTAGTCTTTGTGCGGCGACTGCCATTTCAATTTCAGGGTGCTCAACTATCGCAGATATGGCAGGTGCTGATTCTGCAACGCTTAATTTAAATGCAACACAAGGCTTTAATAAAACAGTGCAAGAAGCACGTTTGAATAAGACTTTAGATACAACTTCTGCAACTTATAAAAAAGTAAATGCAGCATTTATTCGATTAAAACCTTTTGCTGATCAAATGAACCAAACGGGTCAAAGATTTGATTGGCAATTGGCGGTACTTAAGTCAGACGAAATCAATGCTTATGTTGCACCTGGTGGTAAAGTGGTTTTCTACACAGGGATTGTAAATCGACTTAATCTATCTGAAGCTGAAGTTGCTGCGGTGATGGGCCACGAAATGACCCATGCTTTAGAAGAACACTCTAAACAAAAATTAGGCGCGCAAGCGTTGACCAATCTTGCAGTTGGTATTGGTAAATCTTATGCAGGCAGCCAAATTGGTGAATTAGGCAATGCAGCGCTCGATTTGGGAAGTCAAGTCGGGGTAGGCTTACCATACTCACGTAGTTTAGAGAGTCGTGCTGATGAGGGCGGCTTAATGATGATGGCGAAAGCTGGCTATAATCCTCAAGCGGCAATTACCTTGTGGGAAAAAATGGCGAAACAGGGTGGAGGAAAAGGTTCTGCATTACTGTCAACACACCCATCTGATGTCAATCGCATCAATGCAATGAAAAAGAATTTACCTGCTGCAATGGCAGTTTATACTGCGCGAGGCGGAAGATAAGTTTTTTGATAAAACCTATCGAATAGAAAAGGATGCTTATGCATCCTTTTCTATTGAAAACAACGTAGAACAACGAGCGTTTCAAAAATAGCGTTTAAGGTGCAGGGTTTGGCTGCTGCTGATGAATCGCATCTATTTCCAATAAGATTTCTTCAGACAATTGGGTATCAAAGGCCTGAATATTCTCTTTTAGTTGGTCGAGCGTAGTCGCACCAATAATGGTACTACTCACAAAAAATTGTTGTTTAATAAATGCCAAAGCCAATTGGGTAAGGCTTAAACCATGTTTTTCTGCAAGCTGTGTATATTGTTCTGTCGCCCAATCGCTCTGTGGATTGCTATAGCGGCTAAAGCGAGAAAATAGTGTAATACGTCCTTTTTCAGGGCGTGCGCCGTGGCGGTACTTGCCAGTTAAGTAACCAAAGGCCAAGGGTGAGTAAGCGAGTAAGCCAACGCCCTCGTGTTGTGCGATCTCAGACATCCCAATTTCATAAGTACGATTGAGTAGACTATAAGGATTTTGTACGCTCACTATTTTTTCTAAGCCCAATTGTTCAGCTAAATGTAAAAATTTTAAGGTACCCCAAGGTGTCTCATTGGATAAGCCAATATGACGAATACGCCCTTTTTTCACTTCTTTCGAGAGTGCTTCTAAGGTTTCAGCAAGTGGTGTAATGTCTTGTGTACGTGCCGCAAGCTGATTGCTGTAGCCTAACGTGCCAAAGAAGTTAACAGGGCGTTGTGGCCAATGCAGTTGATAAAGATCTATATAATCTGTTTGTAAGCGCTTGAGCGAGCTATCAATAGCACTACTGATCTCTGCTTCTATAAACTTGGTATGCCCGTCACGAATTTGACTGCCGCCTTGTTGGGGGCCTGCAATTTTGGTGGCGATAATGAGTTTGTCACGTTGACCGTTTTGAACAATCCAATTCCCTATGATGCTTTCAGTCGATCCCTGTGTCTCTGGTTTAGGTGGTACCGGATACATTTCAGCAGTATCCCAGAAATGAATATTTTGATCGAGCGCATAAGCAAGTTGTTCAAATGCCTCATTTTGATTATTCTGTTCACCAAAGGTCATGGTACCTAAACAAATTTCAGGTACCACAAGATCAGAATACCCTAAACGATTTGACTTCATTTCATGTCCTTCAAAATTAATATTCAGTATCTTATGAGAATAATAACGTAATTTAAATTTGATAACTAAGTGAAAGAATGTTTCTAATTATCAAAATAAGATAAAGTTATCTGATTTTTTTATAAAATGCTCATTTTTGCTTGGTCTTGTTTTATAGCATGGTCACGAGACCAGTTCACAGTAATTCTCTGTGTATTTATCGCAACATGAAAAAAGCAAACTCGGGAGTTTGCTTTTAAACTATATTTTAACTTTTGACAATATTTGATATTTATCCCATTCAACATAATTCTTTAAGGAATTAAATTCTCAAATTTGTTCTCAAGCTTTATTCATCATCTGTGCTTAGTTCGTCTTCAGAAAAATTAGATTCTTCCAAAGATACATCAAATATAAGGATGGCTTTACCGTCGGTTTCGATCATGCCTTGTTCTTCAAGTGTTTTTAGAACACGACCAACCATTTCACGGGAACAACCCACGATACGACCAATTTCTTGGCGAGTAATGCGGATTTGACGGCCGTTTGGCAAGATCATCGCTTCAGGCTGTGCTGAAAGATCAATTAAACAACGTGCAATACGACCAGATACATCAATAAATGCAAGGTCAGTTACTTTGCGTGTTGTATTTTTTAAACGACGAACAAGTTGTGCAAATACGGCATAACTTAAGTCAGGATATTGTTTACTAATTTCGTGGAAATTGTCATATGAAATTTCAGCAATTTCACATACGTCACGGGTTCTTACTTCCGCAGTACGTTGTGGATTCTGCTCAAATAATCCCATTTCCCCAAAAAAGTCCCCAGGGTTCAAATATGCAACAACAATTTCACGTTCATCATCTTCACGTAAAATAATTGAAACTGAACCTTTTAAAATTAAATACAGTGATTTTGACTCTGAACCTGCATCAATAATCGTTGAGCGTTTTGGAAAACGATTGATGTGGGCTCTTTTGAGCAAAGCTTTGACTGACTCAGGTAGTTGACCAGGAGACAAAGCATCTGTACTAAGTTGTGCAAAATTAGAAGACATGCTTAAAAATTCCGAATTGGATAATAACTAGATCTGTTGATCTAAATTGAACTCGTCACGTAGAAGCAGTAGAGATGAAATTCCTTATCAACTCATTTTATGCTAGTGTACAGGTACCCCGTAAATTTATAGCTTTTTTTAGGTAGTTGCAATGCAAACTAGCGTTCATTGGTTAGAGAATGTTGCTTTCGAAGCAAAATCAGAAAGTGGTCATCAAATTGTGATGGATGGTTCTGCTGAATATGGTGGTGAAAACCGTGGACCACGTCCTATGGAACTCATATTAATGGGACTTGGTGGGTGTGCTTCATTCGATATTGTGACCATTTTAAAGAAATCTAGGCAAAATGTAACAAATGTTGTTTGTCAGCTCAAAGCGGATCGAGCAGACACGATTCCAGCTGTATTCACTAAGATACATTTACATTTTGTGGTAACAGGGCATGATGTAAAAGAGAAGCAAGTGGCTAAAGCTGTTGAATTATCAGCCGAAAAGTATTGTTCAGCAAGTAAAATGCTGTCCGATGGTGGTGTTGAAATCACCCATGATTTTGAAATTATTTCTGCTGAATAACTGACTTAATTTTAAAAAAGCCAATCAAAAGATTGGCTTTTTTTTAACGCGTTTTGGCTGCTTAATTTGGTGACTTATCCGGTCAAAATTAAAAAAAATAAATTATTACAAAATGTGTATTTGTTTAAAAATAAGCATTTTTGAAACAACCGTTCAACAGATTCTTAGCATTTTTCTTGCTAAATTAAGGTGATAAAAATAATTGTGGGTCAACTCTGGCATTATTTAAGCTCATTCCCCAGTGTAGATGTGGACCTGTTACTCGTCCTGTTTTACCCACCAATCCCAATAATTCACCTTGCTTCAAGATTTGGCCTTTTTCTACATTTATTTTACTGAGGTGGCAAAACATACTGATCAGACCTTGTCCGTGATCAATCATGACGGTATTTCCATTAAAGAAATAATTGCCTGTCGCAACCACCGTTCCCGCAGCTGGCGCAACAACTTTTTGTCCGATGGGGGCAGGGATATCTAAACCAGAATGTGGGGCACGCTCTTCACCATTAAAAAAGCGTTTACGACCAAATGAATTACTAAATTTTCCTGCTGTAGGTCTGATGAATTTTGGAAAGTCTTTCCATTGTGCAGGGCTAAAAGAGCCGTAAACACTGTTTTGTTCTTTAGCTTCTTGGCTATAACGATCAAGTTGTTCTTGATTTGGATTGACGTAATCCTGATTTTTTACATTGAGGCGCTGCTCAGCGTATTTAAATGGCTTAACTTCAATATTAATTGGGCCAGTAGAGCTTTGTAATTGCAGTGTACCCAGTGGTACTGAAAGCGGAATACCAAAAACAATATGGTTTACTGAATTTTCACCATCCACGATCAAGACAGGTTTGTCTTGGTAAGTGACATTTAACACGGTTTTAGGAACAGGAATAACCGCTATGCCACCTGCACGACGTGAGTCTTGAGGTAAGGCAAAGGATTGAGTTGCTATAATTAAGCTAGATAGTAGGAAAAGTTTTTTGATTGAAGGCATAAATAACATACAAGGTTTAATTTTTTGTAGTATCTCGCTTTTTGATTCAGATGCTCAAGCATGTGATTGTTAAATTATAAGACAAGAAAGATGTATGTGATTTACTTTATGCGATTGGTCATAAACTTAATAAGCCAGATAATCAAAACAGAAGCGCCATAAAAGACTGTCGTTAATTTGAGTAAATAAATTTAAATTATTAAATATAATTAATAATTCAATTAAATTTGTCTTAATAGTTAGTTTTATGTTTTAATCGCTATGTTCTTCATTCAATAACAATAATTGGACTAAGTATGACAAAACCTAAATTTTTACATGAATTACCAATTGAACAGTTAAAACAGATGTCTCAAGAAGACATAAAGCAAATAATAAAAGCAGAGCAGCTTTATTTTCGACATAGGTCCAAAAAGATCTATTACCTTGCGGTAAATGGGGCTAAAACCAAAAATGGTGGGTTAGTTAAAGCGAGTGCATTGGAAAGCCGAATTGGTGGAATGCCTATTGCTTTAGTTGGTGACGATGTCATTTATGCAGATGGGACAACTTCTAAAATCATTTCAGGTGCTGGCAAGGGGTGCCTTATAAATGGTCAGTCCGTTGCATTGGTGGGAAGCTACTTAGAGAATGGTGATGAGATTATAGATAGCCCTAACAACTCTGTAGCTATAAATATCTTTATCGGTGATAAGGCTCCTGAAGGCTTTTTGTGCCAAGATGGTGTTAATCATGACTAAAGGTTTTGCAATTCATAACTCTATGACAAATCATGGAGGCATCATTCAAGCAACTCAACAGCGAACATCCCAAATGGGAAATCTATTTCTATGTGCAGGGGATGGTCACTTTTGTCCTAAGTGTAAATGCTGGTCGACAATACAACCGAGTCATAACCATATTATTATGGACGGAAAACCAGTCGCTTACGTTGACGATCTATTAAGTTGTGGAGCTAAAATTTTACCTAAACAAGATCATGTTGTTGGAACAAGTCAAGGTTCTCTTTATATTCGTTCTTCAGGCTCAAAAGAGCCTTTACAAAATAGCTTTGTAGATAAAGTAATCTCAACAAATTTTGGTTTGCAGTATCAATTATTAGATGAAACTACGAATGAACCTATCACAGAATTACCTTATAGAATAATAAGAGCTTCAGGTGAAGTTATTGAAGGCATCACGGATGCTGAAGGAAAAACACAAGCCATCAACTCAGGAAATGAAGAAGAACAGATACAATTCATTATCCCTGTCTTATCTGAAGCTATGGAAAGTTGGAAGTAAGCTATGAGCGATAGTATAGGGTTACCGAATGGTCAATTTCCTGAAGATGTAGAGCTATGTAAGTATAATTCTTTAACTTGTAACCCAATTTTAAAAGTTGATAATTATTACAAGGCAGCACCATATAGTTTCTTTTTTGATAGTTGGTATTGGTCACAGGCCGAACTTACTAATAAACTTGAAGTTTTGTTAGCTGTACGTTTTGGACTAGAATATGATATTAATAAATTAGGTGATGGCATGCTTAGCAAGCTCTCATTTAATACTCAAATGTATATAAAATTCAGCCAGTACGTTAAAAAACATGCTCAAAAAGAAGCTTTTCAGATTATTCATGAATTTGAAAAAACAGCATTTAGTCTAAAAGTGAAAACTGGCTTTTCACCTACAGATGTTATGCTTATTTTGGGAATCAAAAATGCCATGGATATTAAGCAAGTTCTCTTAGATACAAGGGCGTTGGCTCGTAATAATTATTGCCCTTTATATATTAATAGACAAACTTTTAATAGAATTTTTAAACAAGACTATCATGCAGGAATGGTCAAACAATTAACAGATGACAGAACCTATAGAGGGGAAGGTCCTCTCACCCCATTTCCACCAAATAGGTATTAAAATGAAAAAAAGAATAATTTTTATTTGCTTTATCTCTGTTAGTTTAAGTGCTTGTTCTAATGCTACTGAATTAGACAGTAAGGAATTAAAGCAATCATTTGAATCTTCAAGTGCTTATTTCTCTTTGGATACACCAATTTATAAGGTAATAGATAAAAAAATCAAGAGTGAAGTATCTGATGCTATTTATGATTCAGCATTAATGAAAGTGTCTATTTTAAAAGCTTATGAAGAACAAAGTCTTTTCAATGGAAAAATAGAAAATGATGCATTGCCTAGCTTAATTTCCGACTATTGTTGGATAGGGAAGTTTGTATCTGATTATAGCAAGATTAGACCCACTACAAATCAGGAAGATTTAAAGACGCTTAAATGGCTGGAAGATAAGCGTATTAAATGGAAGGCTATCATTCAAAAGAATTATGCAGACCCACGATTTGTTAGCTCGAAAGATTACTGTCCTTACTAACAGGTACAGTTGATATATTTACTTTAAAGTTAAGAGTAACATCGCCTTAGAAATGATGCAAAAATAGGTTGATGAAAATAGTGGTAGATCAAACTGATTTAAACTAAATGGTGGCTTAATTTTTTTGTTGTAGTGTAGCGTTTTATCGAATTTAGGGGGTGTTTTTAGCCATTGGATAAATTATGTACCCTATTCAAAAATAGATCATATAATCTTCACCTCGAAAATCACATGCCTAATTAATTAAGCATGTGATTATGATCGATCAATAAAGTCTTTGAAAACTAAAACTTAAAAACTAAGCTTTAAAAGCTAAAGTTTAAAATTAGGATTTATAAGGTTTAGCACGGCGGAGTTGATGCAATACTGAAACCAATAAATCTATTTCCTCAGTGGTATTATAAAACGCAAGAGAAGGGCGTACCGTACGTTCAACACCGAAACGGCGTAAGATCGGTTGCGCACAATGATGCCCAGTACGCACGGCGATACCATATTGATTGAGTACTTTCCCGACCTCTTCCGTTTCATAGCCTGCCAGTGTAAAAGACATCACACTGGCTTTATTTAATGCAGTACCAATCAGGCGTAGTCCAGAAACGCTTTGTAGTGCATGTTGACCATATTCAAGCAAGTCATGTTCATAACGTGCAATGTTATGGATTCCAATACTTTCTACGTATTCTAAAGCAGCGCCTAAGCCAACAGCATCTGCAATATTCCCCGTACCTGCTTCAAATTTATTTGGTGCAGGTTGATAGACCACATTCTCAAACGTCACATCCTGAATCATATTTCCGCCGCCTTCCCATACAGGCATGCTATCAAGTAATTCAGACTTGGCATAAACAGCGCCAATACCCGTTGGGCCAAAAACTTTATGCCCAGAAAACACAAAGAAATCGGCATCTAAGGCAGTAACATTGGTGGGCATGTGCGAAACAGACTGAGCACCATCAATCAAAACTCGCACACCTGCTGCATGCGCCAATGCAATAATTTCTTGAGTAGGCGTTACAGTACCCAAGGCATTTGAAACCTGTGTAATCGAAACCAGTTTGGTTCTAGGATTGAGCAATTTTACAAATTCCTCAATCTGAATTTGACCAGTATCATCTACAGGAATTATACGGAGTTTTGCACCAGTTTCTTTACTGAGTTGGTACCAAGGCACAATATTGGCATGATGTTCAAGATGGGACACAATAATTTCATCTCCCGCTTGAATATTCTGTTTACCCCACGATTTTGCGATTAAGTTGATGCCTTCTGTTGTACCTCGAACAAAGACGATATTTTTTGCTGAAGCGGCCCCAATAAAGCGAGCAACAACATCACGTGCATGCTCATAAGCATCACTGGCACGTGCTGCAAGTTCATGTGCTGCACGGTGAATATTCGAATTTTCATGTTGATAGAAATATGAAATTCGATCGATGACCGCCTGAGGTTTATGGGTGGTGGCTGCATTATCCAACCAAACCAATTGCTTACCATTTACACGCTCTTGTAGGATGGGAAAATCCCGACGGATTTGCAAAATATCAATGGGTTGATAGTTCTGAGCATTCGCTGGTATTTGCACATCTGAATGCGGACGAACAGCTTCAATGGTAGGTGATTGAAGAAAATAATAACCAGACGCTGCTGTTGCAGGTTTGTCATTACGATCTTGTAATACACTTTTTAATTGCTGGTCATCTGTCACATGATAATGATCAAACGCATATGGATTTTTAAGCACATCAGTTTGAGCCGTATTGGTATTGACTGTTTGGGCGCTAGCAACTTCAGGGTGAGGCAGATCCAAAAAGTAATAACTCGATTGAGCTTGATGTGGCGCAGTCGTTGTTAGGTTTGATGGTGCAGTCTGTTGTGTGATTTGTGTAGGATTCAAAGACAAATCTAGCTTTTGTCCGACAGCAAATGGATCAGGAGTATTTGCACCACCAACAATGGGCGAAGAAGATAGAATTCTACGCTCGGGATGGTCGGCGGTCGGTTCTACATAGTGATGTGTAGAATCCGGGTTTAAATTTGCCTGTTGCACAATGGCAGGTATACGCCCAGACAATGCAGTAATTGGGTCTTTAGGCTGTGGTTGGTGACTAATACCTTGAGATCGTTGATCGGGTATATCAAAGTTAAAACCTTGTGGGTTTTGCTTGGGTAAAGCCGAAAAAAATTCAGCAGCCAATTGTGCAATGACAGATTCACTGATGGGTGCATCAGCAATATGATCAGAAGAAATATCTGGAGCAGATTGATTACTTGTAAGTTGTTGGATAGTCATGGTACTTGTCTACCTCCACATCTTCGAGCACAGCGAGTGCATCATCAGTCAACACAGCAAGAGAACAATATAAGGAGATTAAGTAAGAGGCGATTGCATTACGATTGATGCCCATAAAGCGTACAGATAGGCCAGGTGCCTGTTCACCAGCAAGACCTGGTTGGAATAAGCCAACAACACCTTGACGCTTTTCACCAACGCGTAACAAGATGATTTTAGTTTTGCCGTCTTCAACTGGAATTTTATTTGAAGGAATCAGTGGAATACCGCGCCAAGTGATGAACTGTGAACCAAATAGGCTTACAGTTGGTGGTGGAACACCACGACGGGTACATTCACGTCCAAAAGCGGCAATCGCATCGGGATGTGCTAAGAAGAAGCCTGGTTCTTTCCAAACTTTACGCAGTAAATCATCAAAATCATCTGGTGTGGGTGCACCCGTCAAAGTGGAAATACGTTGCTCATCTGCAACACTAGCCAATAAGCCGTATTCAGGATTATTGATCAATTCACTTTCTTGACGTTCTTTAATGGTTTCGATAGTTAAGCGTAACTGTTCTTTGATTTGATCGTGTGGACTACTATATAAGTCAGAAACACGGGTATGAATATCCAGTACAGTGGAAACACCATTTAAAAAATATTCACGTGGATTAACTTCATAGTCGACAAAAGTTTGTGGAAGTGTTGCTTCATCACGTTGTGTACAAGCCACCTGAATGTCATCGGTATTGCTGACTTTGTTGACCCGATAGATACCTGCTTCAACAGGGGTCCATTGCAATAAATGTGTCAGCCAACGAGGTGTAATAGTTGAGAGTTGAGGTACTGTTTTTGTCGCATTGGCAAGTTGACGGGCCGCTTGATCATTTAGCGCTTGGCGTGTGACTTCTTGGTTCTTAGCCATGTTTTAATCCTTGGTGGTATTTGAAATTAATTATTGATTACTGATTTGATTTAAAAATGCTGTTTTTTTATCATCTCCAATAAAGTAAGAATTTTGCTATTGGTGTTTAATTGTGACGGGTATTTATTGCATTAATTTGATTCTAATTAAGAGCGTCTTTAATCATTCTCAACTGCTTATAAAAATGCATAAGGGGAATAAAGCAAAAGCTTTATTCATTCCTGACGCCAAGGTAAGTTGTGGAAACGCCATCCATTGAAAGAACCACGATGATCATTTTCATCAAGGTCACCTTCAAAGCCTTGTTCAATATTGTAAATATTTTCAAAACCCGCATTAAAAGCCACATTTGCAGCAGCTGCGGAACGTTTGCCACTACGACAAAGCAGCAGAATAATCTTGTCTTTTCCAATTTTAGTTTCAAGTTCTTTGGCAAAGCGTGGATTGCGGTTTAGAGCAGTTCCTGTTGCCCAAGGAATATGAATGGTATCTTCTACATAGCCCACAAATTTACGTTCTTCGTTGGTACGTACGTCGACAATCACCACATGACCCGCTTTAAACAAAGCCCATGCTTCATGAGGTAAAATCGTCCCTGTAAATTCTAAATAATGATCTTCAACACGTTGTTTTGCTTGTTCAAAGATGTTTTCAATTTGAGCCGTTGTTAATTCGATAAAGTGTTGTTGATTTAAACTCGTCATTTCAGTTGCCTTTCTTCAAACTTAGAATTACATCTAAGTCTTGATGTATCAGATGTATTGATAACAACTATAATGATTTTCTATATTCTATAAATTAATAAAAATTGAATTGCTTATTCTTATTTTGAAATAAGGTTTAAATGATTTTTAAAGATATCTTTATACGAAGAATGTTTATCTACAAGATTGCTAATAAAATAGTATCAAGGGTCTGCTAGCATTTCATATTATAGTTTGCGTTGTAGGTTAAAATGAGCATGAGGCGTATATGTCGTAACGCATGGGATAAGGAGCATAGCCAGCTTATTTCTGCGTTTTATAATGTAGGCTGAGATAATTTTAACGATAACCCAGAGTAAGAACAAAGCACTGCTTTGTTTGCAGTCTAAAGCGTAGTTGAGAGACTAGAGTGTTTTTTGCCGCTACTTCGTTACGAACTACCCATTTAGATGACTAAATTTCGTATTTCGTGCCTCGGATCGCCTAAAAAACACTCGTCGTCGCAAACATAAACGAATTGCCAACAGACCCTGTTCATTCAAAGTGAATAATAAAATTTCATGTTAAGCGCATGGATTGTGAAAGTCGTTTCAGTAGGTAAATATATGACCCAATGGAATATCCCCAATATTGTGGATGAGCTACAACAAGCTCGAAATGAATGGCGTACTCAACGTAAAAGCTTAAAAGACTTTGGCGGTAGGGAATTACCTTCAAAAGATGAAATTAAGAAAATTATGAATGATCTGTGTGGCATTTTGTTTCCAATGCGACTTGGACCACCTGACCTACGCCAACAAAGCGAAAATTTTTATATTGCACATGCACTTGAGAAAACTCTGCATTCATTATTGGAGCAAGTCAAACTTAATCTAACCTATGATTATAAATATAAAAAGCACAACGAAAATGCCGATGTGATTGAGGTATTGGCACAAAGTATCGTCAGTGAATTTGCGCAAAAATTACCAGATCTACGCCGTATTTTAGATACAGATGTTATTGCGGCCTATGATGGTGATCCAGCAGCGCGAAGTGTCGATGAGGTTTTATTGTGTTATCCGGGTATTTTGGCAATTATTTACCATCGAATTGCACATGAATTTTATAAAAAAGACTTGTCACTGTTGGCACGTTTAATTGCTGAGATTGCACATTCAAAAACTGGCATTGATATACATCCCGGCGCACAAGTCGATCAAGGTTTCTTTATTGATCATGGTACTGGTGTGGTGATTGGTGAAACCTGTATTATTGGTAAAAATGTGCGGATTTACCAAGCCGTAACGCTTGGCGCCAAACGTTTTGAAATTGATGATTCTGGGCGCTTACAGAAAGAATATGCACGTCACCCAATCGTTGAAGACAATGTGGTGATCTATGCAGGTGCAACCATTCTTGGGCGTATTACCATTGGTCAAGGCGCTGTAATTGGTGGGAATGTATGGATTACTCAAAGTGTCGCAGCGAATAGTGCGGTTTCTCAAAGTTCTGCGACAAAGTCAGAAGTGTAAAGCTATTGAATACTTAATGAATAAAGTGGGTTAGAGTTTTTATTAGGTTAAAGCTCTTCATTAATAAAGTGGAATGATGTAGTAAGTCTGATCAGTGGAGATGATCAGTTTATTTCTACTTTGATATATCCAAGCAGAGTCAATGGGCAGCTTAAATTGTTTATTTTGCCCATGCTGTTTGATTTCGAATACATCATAACCAATGGGCGTAAACCAAAATACATAATGATTTCCTGAGCCCTTAACATCATCAATACTTTGATATTTTAGATATTTGGCATTTACAGGTGATGATTCCGCTGGTTTTTTGCATTCAGGCAGCCCTATTTCATTTTCTAACTGTGGCAGAAATTGCGAAAAATCACGACTATAGATATAACTTTGTGGTGTTTTTAAGAGCTGTGTTTCGGGATCAACCATTAAATAGCATTCTGCTTGGTATTGTTGTAGATAAAGCTTTAACTGTTGAATAAGCTTTAAATTAAAAGGTTCGGCAGGTTGAACACGATAATCATCTGGTGAAAAATCACGCTTTGGCTCTTCAGGCCTGTCTCTAAAAATATCTTTGAAATTTTCGATTACAGATTGCTGTTGTTGCTTGAGTTCTTCTTGAGCTTCTGCGGCTTCTTTAGCAGAAATATATTGAGGATCAAAATATACCGTAGTGCCATATTCTAAAACTTTCTTTTGATAGGTCTTTTCCTGTACCATTTGTTCTAAAATTGTCTGAGAAAATGCAGTATAAGAAAATGAAGTCATGGCCGTTAAATTTTGTGTCTGTGCATTGAACAAATAGGCTTGCATTGGATCATTCACACCAGATTGAAAGGTTTTAATAGTGATGAGAAAGTGATTGTGATTTAGCGCGAACATTTGATCGATAAATTGATTTGTTTGTGCAGCAATGGAATGAGGCTGAATCTGTTGATCGTGATTTAAATCGTAAGTACATATTTTAAAGTTTTTTACAGGTTTTTGTTTCACATCACTTTCAGGGCAACTGTAGATGATAAAATTTTCATTGATGGCTTTTCTATTTATATCATCAGACGTTTTAAACCATTTTAATTCTATGCCTGATATATTCGGTGTTAATTGCTGGATATGTTTGTGCGGAAATTCTTCACTATTTGGCGATTTGTAGCCACAGGCATACAGTGCAGATACTGCAATTAACACAGTTAATGATTTACCGAAAGTCAACATTGTTCTTATACTAAAATCTCTCAATACTCCTTACTCTAAAGCATATCGTTGAAAATACAAACGCTTAAAAAACTAATCCTCTATATTTTTCCATCAGCTTACTTGAAAAATAACGTTTCAGCACAGATATTAATACTGAAATCTATTCCAAGTGTTTTGGTAAGTTTTTGAAAAATATATAAATTAATTCATTGTTGCTATTGAAATCGAAAAAAACGTTCCCATTTATTATTCAAGTACAAAATTTGTTGTGAGGAATAACAAGAATGCGATTTGAAAAATTTACGAACCGCCTGCAGCAAGCCTTATCTGATGCACAATCTCAGGCAATGGGTAATGATAATACCGCAATTGAGGGTATTCATATTCTTTCCGTTTTGTTGGAAGAACCATCCAATCTAAGTCTGTTGCAACAGTCAGGCGCCAATCTACCTGAGTTAAAAACAAAACTGCAAAAAGCCTTAACTGATGCACCAAAAATTGGAACACCGACTGGGGATATCAATTTAAATCCAGAAGCTGTACGTGCGCTTAATTTGGCAGATAGTTTTGCTCAAAAAGCAGGAGATGAATTTTTATCTACCGACTGGGTGATCTTGGCACTTGCTGAAACAGGTGCAACCAAAACATTGTTAACCAGTGTAGGTGTAACAACCGACAAACTACGCAAAGCAATTGAAAATATTCGAGGTGGCGAACAAGTTATGGCAAATAACCATGAAGATCAGCGAGATTCACTCAATAAATATACCGTAGATTTAACGGCACGTGCTGCGGAAGGCAAACTCGATCCTGTGATTGGTCGTGATGAAGAAATTCGTCGTACCATTCAAGTACTGTCACGTCGGACTAAAAATAATCCAGTATTGATTGGTGAACCAGGTGTAGGTAAAACAGCGATTGTTGAAGGTCTGGCACAGCGTATTATCAATGGTGAGGTGCCTGAAGGCTTAAAAGGTAAACGTGTTTTATCGTTAGACTTAGGCTCGTTGCTGGCTGGTGCAAAATACCGTGGTGAGTTTGAAGAACGTTTAAAAGCAGTACTCAAAGATCTGGCTAAATTTGATGGTGAAATCATCCTATTTATTGATGAGCTACATACGCTTGTCGGTGCAGGTAAAGGTGATGGTGCGATGGATGCAGGTAATATGTTAAAACCTGCATTGGCACGTGGTGAATTACGTTGTGTGGGTGCAACAACACTGGATGAGTATCGCCAATTTATTGAAAAAGATGCAGCTTTGGAACGTCGTTTCCAAAAAGTTCTAGTGGATGAACCAAGTGTTGAAGACACCATTGCAATTTTACGTGGTCTAAAAGACAAATATGCAACGCATCATGGTGTGCAAATTCTCGATTCTGCCATTATAGCTGCTGCGAAAATGTCACATCGCTATATTACAGACCGTCAATTGCCAGATAAGGCGATTGATTTGATTGATGAAGCAGCATCACGTATCAAAATGGAAATTGACTCAAAACCTGAGCCACTTGACCGTTTAGACCGCCGTTTAATCCAATTAAAAATGCAATTGGAAGCGGTGAAAAAAGATGCAGATTCAGTCAGTAAAGCTGAAGTTGAGCATTTGGAAAAACAAATTGCAGATGTTGAAAAAGAATATAGTGATTTGGAAGAAATTTGGATTGCAGAAAAGCGTCTAGTCGATGGTACAAATCAGGCGCAAATCGAACTTGATAAAGCACGTACTGCATTTGAAAAAGCGCAACGTGAAGGTGATTTGGCAGAAGCAAGTCGTTTGCAATATGGCGTGATTCCAGAGTTGCAAAAACGTTTGAATGAAGAAGAGGTTGCGGAAGTCAATGAAGAACCGAAACTGATTCGTACCAAAGTGACTGAAAATGAAATTGCAGAAGTGGTCAGTGCTGCAACCGGTATTCCTGTGTCAAAAATGCTACAAGGCGAGCGTGAGAAATTGCTTCATATGGAAGATTTCTTACATAACCGTGTGGTTGGGCAAGATGAAGCTGTGGTTGCTGTCTCAAATGCAGTTCGTCGTTCACGTGCGGGCTTATCTGATCCTAATCGTCCAAGTGGTTCGTTCTTATTCCTTGGACCAACAGGGGTGGGTAAAACTGAGTTAACCAAGGCTTTAGGTAACTTCTTATTTGACAGTGATGATGCAATTATTCGTATCGACATGTCAGAGTTTATGGAAAAGCATTCGGTGAGCCGCTTGGTGGGTGCGCCTCCGGGTTATGTGGGTTATGAAGAAGGTGGTGTTTTAACTGAAGCAGTCCGCCGCAAACCGTATAGTGTGGTGTTATTTGATGAAGTTGAAAAAGCCCATCCAGATGTATTCAACATCTTATTACAAGTGTTGGATGATGGTCGATTAACTGACTCACAAGGTCGTTTGATTGACTTTAAAAATACCGTGATTGTGATGACATCGAACTTAGGTTCAAGTGATGTGCGTGAACTCGGTGAAGGTGCGAGTGATGAAGATGTTCGTTTAACGGTGATGAATGCCGTATCACAACATTTCCGTCCTGAGTTTATTAACCGTATCGATGAATTGGTGGTGTTCCACTCGTTGAAAAAATCACAAATTCGTGGCATTGCGGATATTCAATTGGATCGTTTACGTTCACGTTTATCTGAACGAGACATTGGATTGAAAGTTGATGATCAGGCCTTTGATATTCTGATTGATGCTGGTTTTGATCCTGTATATGGTGCGCGTCCACTTAAACGTGCAATTCAACAACAGGTTGAAAATCCATTGGCTCAGCAAATCCTTGCCGGTCAATTTACAGCAGGTGATACCATCTTAATCAGTGCTGAAAATGGTCAACTTGATTTTGGTAAATTAAAATTAAGTTAATTTATCCAACAGTATAACCGAAGCCAACTACCGCAAGGTGGTTGGCTTTTTTATTGGATAAGCATTTATATTTTTGAGTGTTATTTTGAATATAAGGTATGGCATTGCAAGCTTGAGGACTTTTTAGTGTTCTACATACGTGTAAGCATTGGTGCAAGGGGAAGTAATATTGATGGATAGCACACTTGTGAAAGGTAAATGAGGTTGATTGAACAGCAGAATGCCAGATTAATAATTTCTGCATTATAGCGAAAACATTATATATCGCAGAATTAATGTAAAGATTTGAACCCTGTTTAATTCCCAATCAAGCATCCAGAGCTATAGGGATGCATAGATTTATAAACCATCCTAAACCAGCAATCGGCATAGCCTTGGCTTTTTATCATATTATTTTAATCATCAGATATTTATGCGTGTTTATTTAGGTTTTACCTATTATCGGGTTTTTCATGAATTTATTGAAAAAACGGTCAAAAATTGATAGTTTTTTCAATGAGGAATAATAAGAAAGGAAAAGTTGATCATGAGGATCAAAGATAAGGACAAATCTGATTATTTAAAAATATTCGGTTTTCTCTTGATGGCATTCAGTTCGATAGAGGCATTGGCAGATAAATTAGATGATCAAGATCTTGCAGCGCAATCTGTAGGTGTGGTTAAACTGTCACCCATTATTATTAAAGCTGTAAAGGAAAATGCACAACAACCTGTAGAAGAGCAAAATAATCTGCATAAACAAGTTGCTCAGGAAAGGTCAGACGATGCTAAAAAAGATGAAATTTATTCTACTGTATTAACTGATTTCGAGTGGCAGAAAAAAGATCCAGATCCAAATCAACCTGGGGATAAATATTTAAAACCACTTGAAAAATATAGAATAATTGAGGTTGGTTATAATCCATATCAACGCCATGATGTTCGAATTACAACCCAAGATCGCGTTACACTTTATATAGGACACGAAATTGACCCCGTGGCTTATAAATAAGCCCGAGGTCTAACATGATTAAACAGGGAAGTGTTTAATTTTCCATGCTCTATGGATTTTTTGATTACGTTTGAAATCTAAGCCAATTGTTTCATTGGTGATCTCTTGTACATCAAACATTGCATCGATTTCTTCATCCATCTCAAAACCACGATAGTTATTTGAGAAATACAACGTTCCCTCTGTGGTTAGACGATTCATTGCACGTTTAAGTAAAGAAATATGGTCACGTTGCACGTCAAAAGTACCGTAGAATTTCTTTGAATTTGAGAAGGTTGGTGGGTCAATAAAAATCATGTCATATTGTTCATGACCTTCTTTTAACCACTCAAAACAATCACTTGAGAAGAATTGATGCTGTTCATCTGGGTGATCAACCGTTAAGCCATTCAAGACAAAGTTTTCTTTAGACCAATTTAGATAAGTATTGGATAAGTCAACACTTGTAGTACTTGCAGCACCACCTAAAGCAGCGTGTAGACTTGCTGTAGAGGTATAACTATACAGGTTCAGGAAATGTTTTCCTTTAGCCTCAGCTGCAATACGTAGACGCATTTGACGGTGATCTAGGAATAATCCAGTATCCAAATAATCAGTCAAGTTGATTAAAATTTTGGCTTTACCTTCTTGCACAATAAAACGTTTAGATGCAGTACTTTGTTTTGCGTACTGGGTTTTACCTTCTTGACGGGCACGAGTTTTGATAAAGATCGCATCACGACCTAAACCAGTCACAGCACGGATTGAAGCCAAAGCAAGGTTAAAGCGTTTTTTGGCTTTTTCAGGGTCAATGGTTTTTGGTGGTGCGTATTCTTGAACATGTAAACGATCACCATACAAATCTACAGCGACATTAAAGTCTGGTAAATCTGCATCATAGAGACGTAAACAATAAATATCTTCTTTTACAGCCCATTTTTTCAAAGCTTGCATATTTTTTTGCAAGCGATTGGTAAAGTCTTCCGCACCTTCAATTTTTTCAAATTGTTGAGGTTGCCAATCTGCAAGGAACGGTTTAACCACAGCTGCTGGCTTAATATCACCAAAACGGATATAAATTGGCAATTTACCATTCATTAAACGTAAGATTTGTGGATTGTTAAATGCCAATACATCAGCTTGTTCAACAGCCGCTGCGATAACTGCAGCATGTTGATTGGGGAAATTCTTTTGTAGAAGTGCTGACAGACCCAGATATAAAGCTCGGTTAGATGCTTTTTCCCCTAAACGCTCACCATAGGGTGGGTTGGTGACAATAAATGAAGTTTTGCCTTCAGCTTGGAAATCAGGCCAATCTGCTAAAGTGCGCTCTTCAATTTGAATTTGATCCAGTTGTTGCTCAAATCCAGCAGCAATAATATTTTGTTTGGTTGCTTTTACTGCTTCCCAATCTGCATCATAAGCATAGAATTTAGGTAAAGGTTGTTCTAAGGCAACTTTATGACGTTCAGCTGCTTCAGCTTTAATCGACATCCATAACTCATGATCATGTCCATTCCAGCCATTAAAGCCGAAACGGCGCACTAAACCTGGTGCACGATCAGTTAGGATCATCAATGATTCAATAATAAAGGTTCCTGAACCACACATTGGGTCAAGAATAATTTCTGGATTGCGTTGTTTAAGCTGTGCTTTTTGTAAGATAGCGGCTGCTAGGTTTTCTTTTATTGGGGCATCTGTCATAAAACGACGATAGCCACGCTTATGTAAAGAATCCCCAGATAAATCTAAACAATAGGTGTGTTCAGTTTTTCCAGCAAGCACATACAGGGTAATTTCAGGCTGTTTAATGTCGATACTTGGACGTTTACCGACAGCTTCCATGAAGGAATCAACCACACCATCTTTGACACGTAAAGTCGCAAATTGTGTATTGACTTTAATATCACGTTCTACGTGAAGACGAATCGCGAAAGTACTTTGTGGTGCAAAAATAAGTGACCAATCAAAATTGATCGCACCTTCATAAAGTTCTTCTGCAACGTCACGTGCATCATGGGTAAATTCAAGTTCATGAACATGAATCGGTGTCAGTACACGAGAAGCCAAACGTGACCACATACAAACACGGTATGCATCTTCGAGTTTGCCTTTAAAGATCAAACGTCCAGGAAATTTTTCAATATCTTGAATCCCTAAACCTTGAATTTCTTCTTGCAGTAAGGTTTCTAGTCCATCTGCACAGGTAACCCAATATGTAGAAAGACGTGGTTTCGAATTCATGAATATTTCCAAAGACATTAAAAAAGCAATCGCGTATTTTAGCGTATTTTGATGACGAAAACTTATAGAATGGCCTTTTAAGTCCGAAATTTTATAAAAAGTACCAAATTCAGTTAAAAATTTGGGTTTTTTGCTTGAAATATATTCAAATATCAATATGTAGATAAGATCAAATAACGAATTTAAAAAATGCTCAGTCTTATTGTTTCAATGTTTATTTTTTCGCTGTCTATGTCGATTTCACCAGGACCTGTGAATTTGACCATTTTAACTAGCAGTATGAATTATGGTGTAAAAGCAACTTTTGCATTTATTTCAGGGGCGACCATTGGTTTTACCTTGTTATTGGCATCAGTCTGTTTTGGTTTGTATCAAATGATTGTGATCTATCCTGTACTTCTTGATGTGATCACGATTTTAGGTACAGTTTTATTGCTGTGGATTGGACTCAATATTTTACGTGCAAAAGGGGCAGTTATCTCAAGTCAATCCCAAGATGAAGTAAAAATACCGACCTTTATACAGGGTGCGTTGATGCAATGGCTAAATCCCAAAGCATGGATTGCCGCAGTGGCGGGTACAGGGCTATTTTCAACGGGGCACATCCATGCTGTTTTATTGGTTTTTGTAGTGATTTATTTTGTCGTCTGTTATCTATCTTTATTACTGTGGGGGATTGCTGGTGAAAAGTTAGCAAGCTTTTTAAATACAGGAAATCGCGCACGTCTTTTTAATATCGTGATGGGGCTGTTATTGATTTTGATTTCATTGGAAATGTGTTGGCGCTATTTTTATCATTAAAATTTGATTTAACTTTCTTACATTCAATGTAAGGCTTAAACATGGATTTATTTTTACAATTGCACTGATGTATTGAACAGAATAATGTCGCCGATAATCATGATGTTTTAGTTGATCGGCTAGGTCAAATGACTAAAAAGCAAAAAAATCGAAATATTGAGCAAGGCTCTGAAATATTTGAAGTATTACTGATTTGCATCAAGTCATTGATCATAAATGAAGCTTATGTTTTTGTATGAACTTTTAGAAACTCTTGGTTATCCATTCATTTTTGTATTTTTGAATCATAGATGGTGATCCTATAGTGGGGCGACAGGGATGTCGCCGTTGGGCGGGGGTAAAGGACGTACCCCTCGCACGACGGAAGATTTTTGTCACTTTTCATCTCTGAAAAGTGAGGCATCGCCTACGCAAAGCTATTTAAACTTTGAATATAAGGTGTGGCATTGCAAGATTTTTAGAATTAAACAATTTATTTTTCTCATGTAATTGATTTAATTTAAGATATTGATTAAGAGAAATTATATTCTTGTGTCTGAGTTTTTTGACAGGTTGAATATAGTTCATGATGAGCGCAAAGTGCATACGGGGCAATTTCTAGATCTATTTGAAGGTCCTCAATGTGTGGGGTGGGTTCTAGTCGGTAAGCGTTTAAATAGAGAATAATGTGTATACATTATTAATTCATTTTATAGTGTGATTTTGGTACATAATTTGCTTGATTATCCATCGTATTGGCTCAGAAATTTAATTGAATTTTAATGAATTAATAAATACGGGGATTTCTATGCAAGATCTTAACAACAGCAGATTTATTGCACATGCAGATGCGTTTTCCATCGGGGCATTAATCTTAACGCGATTAAGACGTGTGACAGGACGTGTGATTGATGTGATGTATTTAGTGGATAATAAAAGCTATGCACAGTATGTGATTGATATGTCATTGGCGACTCAAGATCCAGAATTAAATCGTCATGCCTTGCGCTTACAGCATTTATTAGAACAGGAACAACCAGCTTCCTCTGTGAATACAGTAACGACAACGCAAGTTGAACAAAGCGAGGACGCATATGTTTCTGGTGCAACAGAAGAAGAAATTTATCGAGCACAAGTTTCACATCACTATATTGGTGCATTGAGATAAGTCGGGCAATAAGCTCTAGCTATAGCGTTAGAGCTTAATTGATACAGTGTGATTAAAATTAAAACTCATTTATAGTATTTTTAAGCTGAGGATAAGCTTAAGCTGTGAGACAATCAATTGAGTTATACGAAATTCAATGTAGAAATTAGCAAATATTTAAAAAACAACCAAATGATTTACGTGGGTACGGCTGATGAGTCGGAACAACAAACTGAGCTGCGATTAAGTCATTATCATCAAGCAAAGGCTGTTGTGTTTAAACTGTGGGTTAAACAGGGAAAATATAAAGAATTAATCTCCTGTGCGCATGGGCGTTGGTATCCTTATGAGGATTTTACTCTGCAATTGGCACAATATTTTGCTGCTCAACAGGATTTTCCACATTTAAAATTTCTTTGTGAACACGAGATCCGCTTTCGTTTAGAAGATACCTTAAAGTGCTTAAAACGTGTAAAAGAATATGATGTGACATTAACCAATATACAAATATCGGAATATCAATTGCATGATTTTGATTCACAAAAGTACCATCCAATAGCAGAATTACTTAAATGGCGTAATCAAGCCTTGCTGCGAATAGATGCTTATATTGAGCTGTTAAAAGATCAATCAGATATTGACTACATCAATATGATTCAGCAACTTCGAGAAAAATTGATGAACTTAACGCTCAAACCGGCAGACTTAAAGCAGATCAAATTTAAAATTTGATCGCTGACTTTTATGACTATTTGTCCAAAACTTCAACTGCCAAAGAAAAAGAAAATCTGTATAATACGTTAACTTAACCTCTAAGGAATCTCTCATGCACTTGGCGGCATTGCATACACCGAGTCAGATTCAACTCAATAATGACGGAAACTTAAAGCATTTCCTGACCATCGAAGGCCTTTCTAAAGCAACCCTCACCAAAATTCTAGATACTGCCCATTCCTTTATAAATGATCAAAATCAACTGATAACGACACCACTTTTAGAAGGTCGTACAGTGATGAACTTATTCTTTGAAAATTCGACACGTACACGAACTACTTTTGAAGCGGCTGCAAAACGCTTATCTGCAAATGTATTGAATATTGATATTGCACGATCAAGTACTTCAAAAGGGGAAACATTGCGCGATACGCTATGGAACCTCGAAGCGATGGCAGCAGATATTTTTGTTGTGCGCCACTCTTCATCAGGCGCAGCGCATTTTATTGCTGAAACAGTTTGTCCGCATGTTGCAATCATCAATGCTGGAGATGGGCGTCATGCTCATCCAACTCAGGCAATGTTAGATATGTTAACCATTCGCCGTGAAACGAAAAAGAATTTTGAAGACATTAGCCTGGCGATTATTGGTGATATTAAGCATTCGCGTGTGGCACGTTCAGATATCGCAGCGTTACAGACTTTAGGTTGTAAAGATATCCGTGTGATTGCACCGAATACTTTGCTTCCGTGTGGTTTTGATGAATATGGTGAAGGCGTTCGCTTGTTCAATAAAATGGATGAAGGCATTAAAGACTGTGACGTGATCATTACTTTACGTATTCAAAATGAACGTATTGATTCACCAGCTTTGTCGTCACAAGCTGAATTTTACAAAATGTATGGTTTAAATAAAGATCGGCTTGCCATGGCTAAACCTGATTGTATTGTTATGCATCCGGGACCTATGAACCGCGGTGTAGAGATTGATTCTAGTATTGCTGATGGTGCGCAGTCGGTAATTTTGCATCAAGTGACCAATGGTATTGCAGTGCGAATGGCTGTTTTGGCTTTGGCAATGCAAGGTCAGTTGCAAGAGAAAGGTTTGTTAGAAGCAATTGCAGTTTAAGGTTAAGGATAAAGTCATGAGTAGTGTAAAAATTGAAAATGTACGTGTCTTAGACCCAATCAAAAAAATTGACACTGTACAAACGGTTTATGTTGAACATGGAAAAATAGTCGAATCATCTGCCAATGTCGTAGATACAATTGACGGACAAGGAAAATGGTTGATACCGACCATGGTGGATTTGTGTGCACGATTACGTGAACCAGGTCAGCAACAGCATGGTACCTTGAAGTCAGAAGGTAAAGCGGCACGTGAAAATGGTATTTTGCATGTATTTACCCCACCTGATTCAAAGCCGATCGTGCAAGACAATGGTGCTTTGATTCATGGACTTGTAGAAAAAGCCATGTTAGATGGTGGTATTCATTTACAAGTGATTGGTGCGCAAACCCAAGGTTTAAATGGTAAACAACCCGCAAATATGGCAGGTTTAAAAAAGGGTGGTTGTACTGCCGTTTCAAACGCCTATGCTACTTTTAAAGACGATGATGTAGTTCTGCGTACCTTGGAATATGCGGCTGGTTTAGACATGACCGTGGTGTTTTATCCAGAAGAACACCAGATCGCTAAAGATGGTTGTGTGCATGAGGGATTTATTGCCTCACGCCAAGGTTTACCGATGATTCCAGCACTGGCTGAAACAATTGCTATTGCGAAATACCTATTGATGATTGAAGCGACAAGCGTCAAAGCGCACTTTGGTTTGCTTTCAAGTGGTGCATCTGTAGAGTTGATTAAAATTGCAAAAAACAAAGGTTTGCCTGTGACGGCAGATGTTGCAATGCATCAATTGCATTTAACAGAACACTTGATTGATGGTTTTAATTCTTTGGCACATGTGCGCCCACCATTGCGTGCTGAAAAAGACAAAGAATTACTGCGCCAAGGTGTCAAAGATGGAGTGATTGATGCGATTTGTACCCATCATGAACCTTTGAGTGGTTCTGCGAAATTAGCGCCTTTTGCCGAGACTTTACCCGGTATTAGCGCATTTGATACCTATGTCTCTTTTGGGGTGCAATTGGTTCGTGAAGGTTTGTTTGAACCTTTAGAATGGGTTGAAAAAGTTACGCTTGCTCCTGCAAAAGTGGCCAATATGACGGATCGTTGGGTCAAAGAATCGGGTTGGGCATTGGTTGATCCAGATCTAGAATGGATTGTTAGCAATGACAGTATTTTATCTCATGGAAAAAATACGCCATTAATCAATCAAAAAATGGTCGGTAAAGTGCTACAAACGTTTACTGCCTAAGCTGTAAAATTTACATAAGCGCAAAAATTGAAACAAAAAGCCAGCATAAGCTGGCTTTTCAAATAGATATTGAACACGCTGTGCTACAAAAAGCTATTATAACTATTAGAATTTAATCACTAGAATAAAAAATGATCAATAAAATGATTTTTAATGTGACAAATACAACAATGAAATCGGAGTGTCCAAAATTATGAATATTATTGAGCTTCTAAAAGAACGGGTGACCACAAAAGTTTTACAGGGTGATCTTCAGTTTCAAGATGAAAAAATCGGTGCTTTAAGTGCCTTTTATCCCATTCTCCTCTCAGTTTTAAAATCAAAACCAGAACTTATTAATACACTTCAACAAAATCTAAATCCTCGCTTAGGCGATATTTTCAGTCACCAACCAGAAACGGTCGCGCATTTTTTAGGACTGGTTGCGGGCAATGCACCGACCCAAGAAATTGAAACCACATTAAACCATTCCATTGCTCCGACTTTATCATTGCTTGCAGATCAAGCAGGTTCAGATGGTAAGCATGAAATTTTTGATTTTATCAAAGCGCAATGGAACAATATTCAAGATGCTTTGCCAGCTTGGGCAACAGGATTATTTGCCACACTGGGCTTAAGTGTAGGCGGTCTTGGTTTCGCAGCCACAACGCAAGCTGCACCCGTGGCTGAGGCTGTTATCCCCCCTGTAGAACCTGTGGCACCGATACCTGTACAAAGTGTATCTCCAACACCAGTACCTCTTGATACGTCTACAATCACAACAAATTCGATCCAAGATGAACCTAAAAAATCCAATTGGTTATTGCCAATTATCGCTTTGTTGGTGATTGCAGGATTGGCCGCATTGTTATTTAAACAATGCAGTAGCAAACCGCCTGCTGGGGGGGATCCAGTAAGCAGTGGAGCTTCACAAGCTGTTGCTGATTTGCAAGCCGCTGAACTGCAAATTTCTACAGATGCTGAAGGTAAATTAGCAAGTTGTCAGGCACAATCGAGCAGTCAATCTTTATTAGACAGTTTAAAAACCAGTATTGCCTCAGTGTTTGGTCAAACCGATCATTGTCAACTTACAGCCAGCAGTGCTTATGCCGCTGATTTGCCAGATCAAAATGCTGTAGATCAGGTGTTGGCTAAAATTAAAGGCATTCCAAATATTTCACTGGCTTGGATCGGTGATCAACTTACCATTCAAACAGCAGATTTAGCGCAAGCACAAAAATTGGCAGACGAGTTAAAAGCTGTTGTTCCTAATCTACACATTTCTGCACAGCAAACAGCCGATGCAAATGCAGCTGCAACCAGTAGTGCTGCAAATGTAGATACAAGTAATTCACAAGCAGACCAAGCACTTTCAAGCATTCAGGCAGATAAAGCCAATGTAAATGATATTGCCGCTGCATTGAATTTACAGGTGATTAATTTTGCGACAGGTTCTTCTGGTATTCCAGAAGCCAATAAAGCGATTTTGGATAAAGGAGCGAATTTGTTAAAACAACTACCAGATGCAAAACTTGTGGTTAAAGGTTATACGGATAATGTTGGGAATGCGGATTCAAACAAAAAATTATCTGAAAAACGTGCAAAATCGGTTGTTGCATATTTGGTTGAAAAGGGCGTACATACCTCGCAGTTAACTGCTGAAGGACATGGTCAAGACAATCCAATTGCAGATAATTCAACCAAAGAAGGGCAATTTAAAAACCGCCGTATTGAGTTTGAAGTACTTGTTGCAACGACGCCATAATCTTTTTGAGAGGTATGTTCGGTGTTAAAACAGGCATAAATTGTATAAAAAGCTTCTGAATATCCAGAAGCTTTTTATTTTTTACTCGAAAATTCTTCAATTATTTGGTTAAATGACCCACATAAAAATATGATCGGATAAACAATGAATAAATCATTAAACCCATTATTTATGATTGCTGCGATTTCGAGTACCTTAATGCTGTCAGGCTGTGATTACTTCAAAAAGAAAAAAGATGAAGGTAATTCTGAACTAGCAGAGTGGAGTTGTACCAATCAAGATAATATCAATCAAATTCAAAAATATTTGAAAGATGAGTATTTGCGTGAAGTCGCAGACAATATTAAAAATTCTGGTTATGAAGCTGACCAAGCACTACTTCAGAAAATTAACAATGCTTTAAAGTTTGAAGTGAAGAATGTTCGTACGATCACTGAAGACTCGTCTAAAACTAATCAACTGGAATGTGAAAGTCAGTTAGTGGTTCAATTCCCGAAAGGCTTACAACAGCGTGCTGAAAATTCATATGCAGAATTTGGGCAAGATTGTGAGGAGGGATGTGAAGGTGATGGGTATCGCAGTATACGTGAGTATATCGAAGCTGGTGAATCTAAATTGGTATTGGCCAATGATCAGCTAAAAGGCAAGTTTAACTATAATGTTGTGAAAACAGACAAAGATGGTTTAACCCTTGATGTGCTTAATCAGGATGCAGTTATTCAAGGGGTAACTTTTGTTACGGTAAAAGCGGTGCAATACGCAGCCTATATGAAAGAAAATAAAGATATGCGTGAACGCGAGCAGGTCAACCAAATTGAAAATGCAGAGCAAACAGCGCTTGCACAAAAAGCCATGGATATCCGCAAAAAAGAGCTAGATGAAGAAAAGCTCAAACAAGTTGATCGTTTAAACCAGACTTGGGATAGTTTGAGTGATGAACAAAAAGCACAATTTAAGCAAGATCAAACAGAATGGTTTGAAAAACGTGATGTTGATTGTAAAGTCATTTCACAGAAAAGTTTTGGTGATATTCCAGACAGTGAAATTGAAACCTATCAGCAACAACGTCAATATTGGGATGATGCGATGTCTCAACAAAATAAAGAGATGCAATATACCAAGTGTTTTAATAAACGTACCGCTGAGCGAATTATTTATTTAAACAATGCATTAAATTGATGTAATCATCATAATCTGAGAGGGATGAATTGATTCATCCCTTTTTTATTGGCATGCTGTAACTATATTTAAAGTTTTAGATGTTGATATGCGTATTAGTATTGTTGGTTCAGGTCGTGTTGCTACACATTTTGCAAAAGCACTGTCAAAACAACATCATATTGTTCAGATTTATAGTCGTAATTTAAACAATGCACACAGCTTAGCCCAGCAGGTGAATGCTCAGGCAATTGATGTTGTGCATTGTATAGAACCTGAAATTGATTTATTAATTATTGCGGTGAGTGACCAAGCCATTGCTCAAGTCATCCAAACGATTCATTCACAACTTTCGGATGTTTTGATTGTTCATACTTCTGGCAGTACCAATCTCAATATATTGACTGAACACCATGTAAAATCTGGGGTTTTTTATCCCTTACAGACTTTTAGCTTTGAACGTGAAGTGGATTGGCAGAATACCCCGTTGTTTATTGAAACGGCTTTGCAAGAAGATTTGCCTACTTTAACGACGCTAGCAAATAGTCTAAGTAATCAGGTTTATCCATATAATTCAGCGCAGCGGCTGAGCTTACATCTGGCAGGAGTATTTGCCTGTAATTTTACAAATTATTGTTATGACATGGCTAAACAAGTGGTCGATGCACAGCAGGTCGATTTTAATTTACTGTATCCATTAATTTTGGAAACAGCAAAAAAAGCCACCCAAAATGATCCTGAAACTATGCAGACGGGTCCTGCAAGGCGTGGAGATGTGAATATTTTAGATATGCATCAGCGTATGTTACAGGATATGGGGCGGGAAGATCTTAAAGATGCCTATACACTTTTAAGCCAACAGATACAGAAAAAACACTCACTTGATTAAGTGAGTGTTTTATCAATCGTATCTTTTGAAATCAATTGAGATCTAATTTAAAGCAGCGTGATCTGCACCGATTGTGACAATAACACCAATACAAAACAGGCTACAGTAGATAAAAAACCAGATGATCATGCGTTTAAAGGCTTTGTCTGAAATCGAGCTATCAGCATATTGTGGTTTTTTAGGGCTTTTGTCATCATTCATCGCAAAATCTCTTTCTGCTTAATATAGATTCATTATGGATAGAAAAGTGTTCACACTGTAGATACAAAAAATTAGAAAAAAACTATAACAGATAAGTAAGCAATGATGAATCTGTTATAAAAATTCAGCTTATGTCGTCACTGATTTACCAATAATATAAATCAATTGGTTTAATGCATTTTGAATCTTTTCATTCATTTCAAATGAACAATTCATCCGAATAAAGTGATTTTGTTGATTGCTAATATTAAATAAGCTGCTCGGCGCGACACTAACACCGTGTTCTAACATGTGCTGATAGATATCATTACTATCGACTTGTTCAGGCAATTCAATCCATAGAAAGTACCCGGAAGGATAATAATTGACATGGCATTGCTCAGGTAAATGGGTTTTTAAATAATTAAAATATTGTTTTTTATACCGTTGTAAGGTGGATCGTAAAGTTTTTAAATGTTTTTCATAATGACGATGAGAGAGGTATTCAACCAAGGCATTTTGGATAAATGAGTTGACTGAAAGGGTGCTCATAAGTTGAGTGTGTTGAATATGTTCAGAGAATTTACCTGCATAGACCCAACCGATACGAAAACCTGCACCTAATGTTTTTGAAAAAGAAGAACAATGTAGTACCCAATTTTGTTGATCAAAATACTTCATTGAGAGGGGTTTTTTCTGATCATAGTAAAGTTCTTCATAGACATCATCTTCAATCAAATAAATCTGATATTGGTTGAGTAACTTCGCCAATTTTAATTTAATTTCGTCACTCACAGTAAAGCCAATTGGATTTTGACCGTTTAACATCATCAGACATACTTTAATTGGATATTTTAAAATTGCCTGTTCGAATGCGTCTAAATCAATGCCATGTTCAGGGTGCTCTGGGATGGTAATTACTTTTAATCCAAGTCGTTCAGCCGCTTGCCATGCCCCATAAAAAATCGTTTGTTGTAATAAAATATAGTCCCCAGCTTGTGTAAGTGCTTGCAATGAAAGATTTAATGCATCTAAACCTCCAGACGTAATCACAATATCAGATGGATCAGTGGGGATGCCTTGCATAGCATACTTTTGAGCAATAATTTTTCTCAGTTGATAATTTCCGGGTGGGAGGCTGGGTGTTTGTTCATAGCTACGCCGTTGTCGAGCAAGTTGTCCAAGCGTTTGTATCAGTTTAGCGGAGTAGAGCAACTGGCTATTGGGAAAGGCAGAACCTAAAGGGATAATGTGTTCAGATTGTGTTGATTTTAAATATTTAAAAACAACGGAGTTAATTTCAACTGTTTCATTAATAACATGTAATGTAGTGGGGTGATCTGAGCTTTGTTCTACAACAAAATACCCAGACTTTTCTTTTGAATAAATCAGGCCTTGCGCTTCGAGCTCTTGATAAGCATTCATCACCGTAATCAGGCTTAAACCTGATTGTTCAACCTGTTGACGTAGTGAGGGTAACTTTTCATGTGCTTTCCACGTCCCATTTTCAATCAATAATTTTAGGCTATGGGCCAGTTGTTCCGATTTATACATAGGTCAATGCAAGTGGGTGTTTAAAATAACTATAACAGAAGCAATCAGCACAGCTCTATCTGTTATATATTTTTTCTAAAATTTTGTGGCTATATTTCTTTTTGATTTCTTTCCAAAATAGTCGCACGCGATGCAGTATAGAATGAGGCAGGGATATGTTTGTGACGACTCAGTTGAATGTGCTCACACAAGTTTTATGTGAGCATGGTTGCTCTGAAAATGTGATAGAGCAACTCAATCAAAGATTTGTAAACTTAGAAGCAACATTGTTGCGTGCCAAAGTCTTACGTGAATTTTCAAAAAAGAAAAGTACAGTGATTATTCAATCTGCAATTACTTCAAATCATTTGAGTTTGGCTTATTTGTTTTCACCGTTTATTTTGGCGAATTTAAATCAAACAGTGCTTTACTCAACGCTTCTGACTGCACAAGTTCAAGATATTTTAAAACCTTACTATCAGGTTGAAAAAACCATGAACTTGACCAAGGATGATGTCGTGTTAGAAAGTTTAAACTTATTTTTAGACCTACAGGATCAAACATGGGATGCGCAGGAATTTGTTTATTTTCAGTTATTCAAAGCACTGACTCAAGCAGAAGTTGATCGTATCTTTCTAATTACAGATCAACCGATCAATCCAGATTATTTGTTTGAAATAGAATGTTTTTTTAAGGTTCGAATTTTCTTGGTAAATCCCGAAAATGATCAAGATGGTCTAAATCTGCGATTAGATCATCATGATCATAAATTAAATATGCAGAAGCTTTTGTTTAAATATAAAGATGATTTTCATGTGGCTTTATGTCGTAAATTTTCAGAAATGAATGCTAAAATTTTAAATTTATCAGATCTTTATGATCTAGCCGAAGCGCAAAACCTAGTCGAAGATATGTTTTATTCTGAGCATATTTATGAAAAACTATCGGTTTATGCTGAATATATGCAGACCCGATTACAGAACAATGTGTTTAGTCCAAAATTCAAATCTGTGTCAAGTTTGCAAGCTTAGATGCTGAGTATTTGCATACACAACGCTTTATTGAAGTGCTTTATGTATTGTATAAAGATACAACATGAGCTGTGAATACTTAGTTCTTAGGTAAAAGTCTGGTCCAAAGCTTTATACATTAGCGATCAGATAAATGTTTTTTGAGATGATCTAAAAAGAGCTTCACTTTTTTAGGAATCTTTTGTTGAGATGGCGTAATTGCATAAAAATAAAGTTGCTTTGAATGATAATCTTCTAAACAACGCATAATTTTTCCAGCATCTTGATCTTTTTTGGCTAAAAAATCGGGCAAAAATATAATGCCTTGATCTTGTTTACAAAAATCTAAAAGGAAATCGCCACTGTTGCATGTCAATTTTGGCGTACAGTAAATAGTTTCTTCTTTTTTATTCTTACTCAGCACAATTTTAGTGCTTGAATCGGTTTGTGAATACAACAATAGACTGTGCTGTTTTAACTCATCGATTGTATTGGGTACGCCAAATTTTGCAAAATAAGCTGTAGTTGCATAAAAATGTCGATGATAGGTACTAAACAGGTGGGCATTACGCTGATCAATATCTTGACTGATTCTGAGAACAATATCATATTGATCTTCACTGATATTTAAAAACTTATCTGAAAGAAACAAGTCTATTTTGATGTTGGGATACTGTGTCATAAATTTAGAAATGATCTCGGTAAGATGCGCATGTCTAAATGAATGAGGTGCATTGATTCTGAGTTTACCCTCGGGATATTTCTGGTCGTGGGTAAAGTCACTGGTTGCCCATTCAAACTCACTCATAATGACTTTAGAGTGTTGATAAAATTTTTCACCTGAATGAGTTAAATCCATTTTGCGGGTATTGCGGATGAACAGGACCGTATTAAAAATAGTTTCCAAATGGCAAATTCTTTTCGCAACTTGATCTCTAGTAATGTTTAAGTGACGTGATGCACTGCTGAAATTTCCATATTCAACGACACTAATAAAAGTATTGATACAGTCTAATTTATCCATTTAATTTTAAAGTACTCTTCACTTGAATGATTAAAGTAACGCATCATCCTATGCTGATCAATCATTGTATCTTTTTAGGATACAGTTTGTATTTAAAATAGTGTCTAGTGGTTTACGTGTATTTTTGCTTTTATATAAATTCCTTTATAAATGTGTTGCGAATCAAAATGAATAAAGCATTTTTAGAACAACTTACACCTCAAAACTGTCAAATCATCTTTATTGATCAACAACCACAAATGGCTTTTGGCGTACAGTCAATTGATCGTCAAACTTTAAAAAATAATGTGGTGGGATTGGCTAAAGCCGCTCAGGTTTTTAATATTCCAACCACCATTACAACAGTAGAAACAGAAAGTTTTTCAGGACACACTTTTCCAGAATTATTAAATGTGTTCCCTGAAGCCCCTTTACTCGAAAGAACCTCTATGAACTCATGGGATGACCAAAAGGTTCGTGATGCATTGGCAGCCAATCATCGTAAAAAAATTATCGTATCGGGTTTATGGACTGAAGTTTGCAATATTACATTCGCTTTTGGTGCAATGCTGGAAGGTGATTATGAAATTTATATGGTTGTCGATGCTTCAGGTGGAACTTCAAAAGAAGCACATGATTATGCGATGCAACGGATGATTCAAGCAGGCGTGGTTCCTGTAACCTGGCAACAAGTTTTACTTGAGTGGCAACGTGATTGGGCACATCGTGAAACTTATGATGCAGTGATGGACATTGTGCGTGAACATTCGGGTGCATACGGTATGGGCGTAGATTATGCATATACTATGGTACATAAAGCGCCAGAAAGAACCACAACGCAACATGAAGTTATTGCACCTGTGTCAGCAAAATAAACCTTATGGATATAAATATTCATCTACATGGAGATGATCATGACAGATGTACAGTTAATTCTTAAGAACGGCAAAATTACCACGCTTGACCCGAAACAACCTGAAGTAGATGCAATTGCGATTGCTGACGGAAAAGTGTTTGCCACGGGTGATGAAAATAGCATCATGAAGTTGGCCAACGACTCGACAAAAGTGATTGATTTAAATGGTCGTCGCGTTATTCCCGGTTTAAATGACAGCCATCTCCATATTATCCGTGGCGGGCTTAACTATAATATGGAGTTGCGTTGGGAAGGGGTTCCGACTGTTAAAGATGCTTTAAGCTTACTCAAAGAGCAGGCAGAAAATACGCCAGCACCACAGTGGGTACGTGTTGTCGGTGGGTGGACTGAATTCCAATTCGCAGAAAAGCGTTTACCAACTTTAGCTGAAATCAATAAAGCTGCACCTGATACCCCAGTTTTTATTCTGCATTTATATGCAAGTGCAATGCTGAACAGAGCAGCATTAGATGTCTTAGGTTTTAATAAAGATACTCCTGATCCACCCGGGGGCAGAATAGAACGCAACGAAAAAGGCGAGCCAACAGGTTTATTATTGGCAACGCCTTCTGCTGCAATTTTGTATTCAACACTGGGCAAGGCACCCAAATTACCCGTCGAAGATCAAGTGAATTCTACCCGACATTTTATGCGTGAGTTAAATCGGCTCGGTGTCACTTCTGCGATTGATGCCGGAGGGGGTGGGCAAAACTATCCAGATGATTATGCAGTGATCAATCAATTGCATGAAAAAGATCAAATGACCGTTCGTATTGCTTATAACCTCTTTGCACAAAAAGCCGGTGAAGAGTTAGAAGATTATCATCGATGGACAGAAATGACGTTTCCCGGTGATGGTGATGCATTATTGATGATGAATGGTGCGGGTGAAAACCTGACTTGGTCAGCTGGTGATTTTGAGGATTTTTATGAACCTCGCCCAGATCTTCCAGAAAAAATGGAAACCGAATTAGAAGCCATTGTTGAACATTTGTCTGAGAAGAAATGGCCGTTTCGAATTCACGCCACCTATGATGAAAGCATTAGTCGATTGCTCAATGTTTTTGAACGTGTCAATGGTAAAAAGCCATTTGAAACCCGTTTTATTATTGACCATGCAGAGACGGTTTCAGAAAAAAACATAGAACGGATTGGTGCCCTCGGTGGTGGAATTGCCATTCAACATCGTATGGCGTATCAAGGCGAAATCTTTGTTCAGCGTTATGGTGCTGATGCAGCCAAAGACACGCCTCCGGTAAAAAAAATGCTTGAGTTGGGGGTGCCAGTGGGAGCAGGAACAGATGCGACGCGTGTTGCATCATACAATCCTTGGGTCTGTTTGGCATGGTTAACCACAGGTAAAACTGTGGGTGGCTTTGCTTTATATGATGAGAAAGACTTACTTGATCGTCAGACAGCGCTAAGACTATGGACCAAAGGATCGGCTTGGTTTTCAGGCGAGCAAAGTAATAAAGGCGCTTTAGTCTCAGGTGAACATGCGGACCTTGTTGTACTTTCAGATGACTATCTTACTGTTGAGGGCGATGAAATTCAATTTATTGAATCAGTCATGACGGTGATGGACGGTAAAGTGGTCTATGCGGGTGCCGAATTTAAGCAACAAGATCCACCGATTCCACCCGCATCGCCTGATTGGTCACCAGTCAATCGATTTGGCGGGCAGTGGCGCAACTCTGAAAATCGTAATGCGCCTTCCTTACAACCCTTACAAAAAGATTCAGCAGTGTGTGCATGTTCTAGCAGCTGTGGCATGCATGGACATTCGCATGCATGGATGCTTGATGTTCCTATCAATGATCAGGATAAAAAATCATTTTGGGGCGCATTAGGCTGTTCTTGTTTTGCTTTTTAAAACTAACCTAAAAAATTCCATCTGAAACTAGGTGGAATTTTATTGGGGAGAAATTTATGAAAATCTATCTGATCTCTTTGGCCGTTGGGTTGTTGGTTGGCGTATTGTATTACCTATTAAATGTGAAATCTCCTGCCCCGCCTTTTGTGGCTTTATGTGGTTTATTGGGGATGGTTATTGGCGAACAACTCATGCCAATGATTAAAAACTTATTATCCTAACGATAGGGTGATGCAATAACAGGAGAAAGGGGGCAAACGATGCAATTCAGACTAAGTAAGTTATTGAGCTTCAATGCAGGCTATGTCGATACTGCAAGCTTTCTCGCATTGCATGGCTTATTTTCTGCCCACGTGACAGGTAATTTTGTAACATTAGGCGCGGCTTTAGTCTCCGAGAGTCAAACAGGCGCTTGGGCCAAATTGGCAGCATTACCGATGTTCTGTATTACAGTTTTATCGGTCAAATTGTTGGATCAAAATTTTGTCCGCCATCAAAACAGTTCATATGCGTTTTTTCTCAAACTGATGTTTTTGCTTTTTAGTATTGTCGCCGTATGTTCCTACTTTTATTTACCCTTTCCGAAATACGATACCATCATGAGTTTCACTGTAGGCATGTTGTTGGTGGCGGCTATGGCGATTCAAAACGCGATGCACCGTATCCATTGGACGAAAGAATCACCAACAACCGTGATGACGGGTGCTACAACACAATTGATGTTAAATATTGCCGAGCTTTTTTCCAAACCTTCTCAGGAAAAAAGACTGCAAATTCGACAGAGTATTGTTGCAATTTTTCCAACCATGTTGAGTTTTGCACTGGGATGCGCAGTTGCCGCAATCGTATATAAATTTGCACTACTGTGGTTATTTTTGCTTCCCCCAGTTTTATTGCTGATGATTTACATCAATCGGGACAACTATAAAAAAGCTTAGGTTTTGAAAGATCCTAATTCTAATTAATTATTGAATGACGAGTAGAACATGGAAAATATACAAACGACGCCTCCGAGTGGGTTTTGGAAAACATGTCGAGATCCTTTGTTATTGACAATTGTGGGTGGCGCAATTGATACCATTGGCTTTATCGCACTGTTTGGTTTTTTTACTGCGCATGTCACAGGAAACTTAGTCTTAGCTGGTGCTGCTTGGGTCAAAGGTGGGCCTGGAATTTGGATTAAGCTTGGGGCAATTCCCTTATTTATTCTGACTGTTGCTATCACCAAATATTGGATTGATCGTAGCGTACAAAAACATACCACCTTAAGCTATTTATTTTTGGGGGAAGCAATTTTTTTAATTGGGTTTATGCTTGCGGGTTTATATTTTGAACCGTTTAAAGATGCCAATAGTGTCACTGTCGCAATTACAGGTGGTTTAGGGCTGATCGCCTTAGCTATTCGTAACACTTCAAGTAAAACCTTAATTAAACATATTAGTCCGAGCACCATGATGACGGGAAATACAACACAGTTAGGTATAGATATTTCTAATTATTTAAGAGATCGGAACCATAGCAATATGCAAAAGTTACAGCACAGTTTCAGCATTGTGGTAGGTTTTGTGATTGGCGCATTTTTAGGTGCTTTTTTATATGTGTATCTAGATTTCTGGAGTGTCGCTTTCTTTGTGGCACCCGTGTTGTATCTGTCTTATCTCGCAGCCCAGCAAAGATTTGTCCAACCAAGCTAGTGACTCAATGATGAATAAACGTCAATGATGAATAAACGTCAATGAGTAATCATGCTTGATGGAGTTTTGTCATAATTATTGTGACCACGTAGGCGCTTAAAAATTCCCTCAAATATTTATTGGAACAATCGTTTTTTAGTTAAATCAAGCCTTGATTGATTTAACTCGCATTCATCATTCACATTTTTGAGAAATCCAAAAATTAAACCATGTTTTGTCGAATAGCAAAACCAGCATCTGTCATTTATTTAAATTATGGACTTTGCAAAATTAAGGTAAACCTATGTCAAATTTGATTAAATTTACAATTTCTCTTGTTTCATTGCTCAGTATACAGTTACATGCTGCTCAATACAGCTTAGACAAAAATAGCCCTTATTTGTTTGGTGATTGGCAGGGGATGCGGACTGAACTTTTAAAGCAAGGCATTAAATTAGATGCAAACTTGATTGTAGACAGCGCTTATTTAGTTGATGGTGGCTACAATCCGGGGAGTGATCCTAAATATGCCAGTCAATTTTTAATTGGTTCAACTTTAGATTTAGAAAAGCTGGCAAATTGGGAAGGGATGACATTGAGAGCAACAATCACAGCAAGACAAGGACAAAGTTTATCTTCAGAAGATATTTCTGATCCATCCGCACCACAGCTTGCCAATGTTCAAGCAAATTATGGTCGTGGCAACAGTAAAAGTCGATTGACCGAGTTTTCTTTGGAGAAAAACTTTAAAGAACAGGGGCTCAGTATTAAATTAGGGCGTTTGGGAATGGGTACAGATTTCAATGTGATGTCTTGTGAATTTCAAAATAATTCATTTTGTGCTGCGCAAATGGGAAAATGGCAAAGCGGAATTTGGTATAACTCTCCAATTTCTCAATGGGGTGGTCGTTTAAAATATCAATTTCACCCAGATCTGGCCGCACAAATTGGCGTTTATGAATATAACCCTCAAAATGCTTTAGAACGTCATGGCTGGAATCTGAGTACCCATCAAGCTGATGGTATCACTATTCCCATAGAGATGATCTGGCAACCGAAATCATTGATCAATGCATTAGCAGGAACTTATCGTGTAGGGGCTATGTATAACACTGCAGATGAAACTAAAAATCAAAAGGATATACGGACGGGGCAGCAACAAAATCATACCTATGGCGCTTGGTTTAATTTTGACCAGCAACTTACTTCAGTTGGTGTAGGAAAGCAGGGCTTACACAGTTTTGCAAATTTTACATTCCATAGCCGTACCACCAACAATGTGGATCAGTCTCAACAGATCGGTCTAAAGTATTATGGGGTGATAACCAGCCGAACTGAGGATAATTTGGGTTTTGCGCTTAATCGTATTCATATCAATAATCGTTTTGCAGATGATAAGAAACAATTTAATGCTGATGCCGAATATAATATTGAATTAAATTATAGTTATTATCCAACAAAATGGCTGATGTTACGTCCAAGCCTGCAATATATTGTTCATCCTGGTGCAACACATGATGTCAACAATGCATGGGTTTTTGCATTGGGGACAAAGCTTAACTTTTAGAATCAAGAATAGTTAATTAAATTTTATCAATGCATACTGATGTTACGAACACTAGGTATTTATCTATATTGATTATAGATGGGTTTATATACTGCTTGATCCATGCTTATGCCATATAATGTAAGGTAATAAAAAGCCGAAAATAATTCAAAGTATTCTCTTAAATAGAAAATGAAGACTGATTTATTTTTAGTAAAACCACCTTACACAAGCATCTGCTAAAAGTTGCGTAGTATCGAAGCTTACATTTAAAATTGGAGATTGAATGACATGTAAGCCCAAGGGAATTTCTGTACAGGCTAAAATAATTGAACCTGCACCTACATCCATAAGCCGTTGACTGAGTTCTTGAAAAATGATACCTGCTTTTTCTGATTCATTCCGTTTAACAGCATAAACTGCAGGCATAAATTTTTTTTCAATTTCTTCTTCAGAATTCATTACATAAGGGATGTTATATTTACTTAATTCACGTTGATATAACTCGGTAGAAAGGGCGCCTTTGGTTGCTAAAATTCCAACTTTATCACCATATTTATAATGATCCAAAATCTGTTGTACAGTAATTTCAATCATATTTAAGATTTCAATATTGGTCTGTTGTTGTAAGTCAGCATGCCAAAAATGTGCGGTGTTACATGGAATTGCCACTTTAGCAACACCACTACGTTCTAAAATTTTTAATCCATGTAACATGGCTTTGAAAGGACTTTCACCTAAGTTTTTAAGTGCAAGTTGTCGGTCAGGAATTCCACCATGATTCCAAACAATAGTTGGAATATGTTCCTGATCTTTAGTTGCAGGGCTTGCATCGAGCAGGCGCTGTTGAAAATCAACTGCAGCACCTGGCCCCATGCCACCCAGGATTCCGAGCGTAGGAAATTCTGAAAAATCAATCATTTTACAAGCGGTATGCGTCTTTGTGAGAGAATGCTTTACGGTACCCAAATAAGCCTACAGCACCACCAGTATGCAGAAAGATCACTTTATCGTTTTTAGTGAAATAACCTTGGCGAATTAGGCCTACTAAACCTGCAAAACCTTTACCTGAGTAAACTGGGTCAAGCAAAATACCTTCAGTTCTGGCAAGGAGTTCAACAGCTTCAACCATGCTGTCTGTTGGGATACCGTAACCATCGCCAACATAGTCACTATTTGCCACAACTTTTTCACGTGCGATAAGATCAGCACTCAAACCAAGATGTTCTAAAGTTGAGCGAGTAAGTTTATAGACGTTTTCTTCTTGTTTAGATTTTTCAGCACGAACGCTGATACCTAATACAGGTAAGTTAGAATTTGTTGCAACAATACCCGCTAAAAGACCTGCTTGAGTTCCAGTACTCCCTGTTGCATGTACAAGATGAGTTGGTGCAAGTTGGATCTGGTTGAGTTGGTTAATTAATTCAATTGCAGTTGATACATAACCTAAAGCACCAATAGCGTTTGAGCCTCCACCTGGAATAATATAAGGACGTTCACCTTGTGCTTCTAATTCTTCTGCTTTCGCTTCTAAAGCAGCAGCCATGTCTGTGCCGCCAGGAACAACTTCAATTGATATGGCACCTAAAATTTCGTCCAGCAATAAGTTCCCATTGTTGTAATATTCATCTGCAGCATCACTGACGCGTTGTTCAAGTAAAGCAGATGCTTTTAAGCCGAATTTATTTGCTGCAGCAATGGTTTGACGAACATGGTTAGATTGAGTTGCACCTTGAGTAATCACATGTGTTGCGCCTTTTGCAATTGCATCGCCTATTAAAAATTCTAATTTACGGGTTTTATTTCCACCAGTAGCAAGACCTGTTGCATCATCGCGTTTGATATAAATTTCAGGACCGTTTAATGCTTTGGTTAAGTTAGGTAAAAACTCAAGAGGAGTAGGTGCATGAACAAGTTTAACGCGGGGTAAATGACTTAATAACATAAAAGTGTCCTGTAGATTTAGTGTAGGTAATCAATCATGCGGTTAACTTCTTTGCGCATAATTTCTAAAATATGTTTTTTGGCTTCAATAAATTCTGGCTGTGGAGCAATATTTTCAATCGTACGTGTATGGGGTAAATTGACTTGAATATCTTCTGCAATACGCCCAGGATGTCCTGCCATTAAGATAATGCGATCTGCTAAAAGTAAAGATTCGTCTATATCATGAGTGACAAATAAAACGGTCGTTTTGTTATCTTGCCAAAGCTTAGTTAATGTTTCCTGCATCAAAATACGTGTTTGAGCATCCAAAGCACCAAAGGGTTCATCCATGAGTAAAATTTTTGGTTTCATGACCCAAGCACGGGCAAGTGCAACACGTTGTCTCATCCCCCCTGAAATTTGCCAAACGCGATGATTTTCAAATTTTTTTAAACCTGTTTTTTCTAAGTAATATTCAGTTTGTTCGGTAATGTATTTAGGCTCTCCCTTTAATTGCTTAAGGGGAAAAGAAATATTTTCTTTCACTGTAAGCCAAGGGAATAATTGTGCTTGTTGGAATACAACAGCTCGATCAATGCCTGGTGCTGAAATAGGTTGACCATCTACATAAATGTTACCAGAGCTAGGTTTTTCAAAACCTGCAAGTAAGTTCAAAATAGTTGATTTACCGCAGCCAGATGGACCAAGTAAACAAACGAACTGACCCTCAGAAATTTCTAAGTTAATGTCTTTTAGAACCGTATTTTCAGATTTGTTTTGCTTGAATGTTTTTTGAACATTGTTTAGCTGAATAAATGTTTGAGTCATTATACTTTTCCTGTCCAAGGTGCCCATTTTTGCTGTGCTTTTACAATGAGCCAATCTAAAATAAAGCCAATTGTTCCAAGTAAAATAATACCGACAATCACAACATCAGTACGTAAGTATGAGCCCGCGTTAATGATCATCCATCCTAAACCTGACGTTGCAGCAACCATCTCAGCCGCAATTAATGAGGTCCAACCAATACCAATCGATAAGCGAATCGTGGTGAAAATTTCAGGAAGTGAAGAGGGTAAAATGACACGAAATAAGATTGATGCTTTTCCTAGTCCCATTGTTTGTGCTGCTTGAATTAAACCCTGTGGAACGTTTTGGCTTGCTGCAGTTGCGCCAACAATCACACTAAGTAAAGTAGCAATAAAGATTAGGAAAAATTTTGATGCCTCACCAATCCCCAACCACACAACAACTAATGGGATTAAAGCAATTTTAGGAATAGGGCGTAAAAACTGTACGAATGGATCTAAAATGGCATTGAGTACAGGACTACGGCCCATTAACAACCCCAAAGGAACACCAATAATAATGGCAATGAAAAAAGCAAAAAATGCACGTGCCATACTCACTAAAATGTGTTGATAAAATGGAGCATCTCGATAACCGTTTTGAAATAAATCTAAAACTGTATCTACTATTTGTAAGGGGGATGGCAATAAAATGGGTGACACAAGTTTAAAGGTACACACAAGCTGCCAAATAACAACAAAAGTGATTAGTGATAATGCACTAATTACTTTTGCTTTAAACGGGTTCAACTGACTCATTCTATAACCTTATTTAGTTGCTTCGATAAGGTATTTACTGTCGATATTGGGCGCATAACTTTTTGGAACATCAGACTGTTTTAGCTCGCCAATACCGACTAGAAATTTAGCAATATCTTGAGTCGCTTTTGCTAAGCCAGAGTTTTCATCGTTTGATGTTGTACCTAGGTACTTTTCAGATGCTTGATCTTTCAAAGGAATGTAATCAATACCTGCCAATGTAGTTTCAACTTGCTCGTATGGAAGGTTTAAGTATTTAGAAATTTTTTCAGAAGCTAATTTCGGATCTTTTTTATATTCATCAACTTGTTCTTGGTATGCTTTTAAAAACTTAATCACAAGATCGGGGTGTTTTTCTGCAAACTCTTTGCGGACAGCGAAGTTGTTATAAACCAAAATGCCTTGTTCATTTAGTGTCGTTGTACGATAAATCTCTTTGCCACCTTGTTTTTCTAATTGTTGTGTAAATGGGCCCCAAACATAGGCAGCATCAATATCGCCACGAGTCCATGCAGAAACAATTTCAGCAGGTTTAAGTGGTAATAATTTGATTTTTGATTTATCAATTTTATTTAATGTAAGTGCTTGTTCTAATGCATATTGTGCAGTTGAGTTTGCAGGGAAAGCAACTCTTTTACCCACTAAGTCTTGTAGAGTTTTAATTTCAGGTCGAACAATCAAACGCTCTGCACTTGAAATTAGACCCTCTAAGCCAATGACTTCAATGGGTAATCCGCGAGTGATCCCTGCAACAGCTGGACTTGAACCAAAACGGGCGATATCAATTTCATTGGCAGCAAAGTAATTAATCACATCTGCTCCCGATGCAAATTCAACCCACTTAATTTTGGTGCCTAAAGCTTTTTCAAAATCTCCGTCGGCTTTACCTAGGACCCAGACACGGGGACCACCACCCCAAGCAAAACGGACCTCTTGTGGTTGTTCTGCTGTTTGTGACGCTTCAGCTTTGGGTTCATTGTTTTGTGGCGATTTATTTCCACAACCAACTAAAAGTGTAAAACTGAGAATACCGAGGGACAAAGCCAAATTTTTAAAATGAAAACCTGTTGTATTCAACATTTTTCTTTCCAGTGTTTTTGAAATTTCTCAGATCTTAATGAGAATTTTAAATTAATAAAAATATGAAAAAATGGAATAGTTATATATAAAATAGATGTTATCTTTATGAATAAAAAAGAAATATTTATAGTTTTTAAAAGTAAAGATTATACCTTGTAGTCAAATTTTTAAGATGATGTGCTTTTAAAGCATAGGTAGAAATTTGATTATAAAATCATTTATTTAAATAATTGATGATCACATTCTGATTACTTCAAGTAAAAAATATCAAAAATACACATGCTGGTTTTCGTATTGATAAGTACTTTCGAACCAAGCCTATAAGTTTAATTAAAAAGGGTGATTAAAATGAGAATGATCAATTAACAACCAAACCAAAATTTGGTTTGATTAACATTCATTTAACTTATCTAACTAGGTATATGAATTTTAAACCATTATTAGATTAGGAGGTAATGAACATGTGCTTGATCAAAATTGTGGAATATTAAAACCAATCAGTTACGCACAAAAAATGTATAAGTAATTAGCCTCTCCATTAAAAATATATTATTGAATATATCTTTAGTGATGGCTTTATAAAATGAAGTCAGGTGACTTTAGCTTAAATTCTTCTTTAATGATGATAATTTTAATATAATAGGCAAAATTTTTGTTAGGTTTCATTTGTGACAGCAAAAAAAATTCAAAGTATTGCATTGCAGCGATTCGCAAAACAAGGCTTTACTGCAACATCAATGAATGAAATAGCCGAAGACGTTGGCATTAAAAAACCCTCTATTTATGCACATTTCAAAAATAAAGATGATTTATATTTGAGTCTAATTCCGATTATGATCAATCATGAACTGACTTATGCAAAAAATACATTAACTGGTGGAGAAAATTTTCATCAACAACTTTGTGCGTATTTCTGCAGCATAGGTGAACGATTTGATGCTTCATATGATGTACAATTTTGGATGAATGCGCTCATTAACCCACCACAGCATATTTATGATCAAGTGATTGATCCGATGCATATATTTATGGATGATTTGGAGAATATCTTTAAAAACGTATTCCCTGAAAATATAGAAAACAAGAAGTTTGATTCAACGACTTTGGCTCGACTGTGCATGTGTTTTGTAGATGCTTTGCAAAGTGAGCTCATTTATGGTGGTAAAGATAAATATAAAAAAAGATTAGATGCGATCTTAAAAGCACTTGAGGTGTTACTCGGTTAAAAGGTGCTAAATATCTAATATTAGATATTTAGCACTATCTATTTTTAAGCATTTTTATGAGCAATTGTATTTAATATAATCATACAAAAAGCACATATAAGTAAAGTTACAGGAAGGACGAGGATATTTTCTGTTGCAAGACTGGCAATAAAACCAATAACTGCTCCGAAACTATATTGAAGTAAGCCAATTAAAGCTGAAGCGATTCCTGCTAAGTGATGTTGTACCTGTTGCATGGTCAGTGCTGTAAGATTACCAAATAAAAGCCCTGTAGAACTAATAACCATAGTCAGTAATAGGGTGTAAACCCATAAACTTGGTGTATACAGTAACGTTACTAGGCTAAGCATAAGTGTAAAAAACATTAAAATAATAGAGCCTAGCTTTAAAACTTGGTAAGCAGACCATCCTCTATTCAATAACCAAATTGAAAGCTGACCAAAGATGATGAAACACAGTGCATTGAGTGCAAAGAGATAACTATAATGTTCAGGGCTGACTGAGTAATGTTGAATAAAAATATAGGGTGAATTGCTAATGTAGAAGAAGAACCCACCGAGTAGAAAGCCTCCAGCAAGGGTAAAACTGAAATAGCTTTTATTTCTACATAGAAGATAGTAATTTTTGAAAATATTTTTTAGATTTAAGGGTTGTCTATTCGAAAGAGCTAATGTTTCTGGAACAGATATACTACTCCACACCAATAACATAAAAGATAGTAAGGCTAATGTATAAAAAATAATATGCCATGTGCCGTAGTTCAAAAGTTGACTTCCAACCAAAGGGGCAATGATTGGAATGACCATCATGACTTGCATTAACACAGAAAAATGGCGAGCTGCATCTTGCTCATTACAAATATCGCTAATAATTGCTCTAGGTGTGACCAGACCAGACGCAGCACCAATGGCTTGAAGAAAGCGTGCGAACAATAATAGTTCAAGTGAAGTTGCGACTGCTGCGAGCAGAGAACCCAAAATAAAAATAATTAAACCAATTAATAATGGAATTCTTCGACCAAAACGATCAAGAAATGGTCCATATAAGCCTTGGCCAACAGCTAAACCTACTAAAAAAATTGATAATGTTTGTTGGATTTGACTGGTAGATACCTGTAATGAGGTCGCTATCACTGGAAATGCGGGCACATAAATATCAATTGCTAAGGCATCTAAAGCAGTTAATAGTGAGAGTAATATGATAAATGAAGTACTCATTTTGTGAGTCTGTAAGTGACCTTGCATAAATTTCACCCAAGTTTGTATAATTAAAATTACCTAACGGTAGGTAGTTTATTTTTGTTTGTTTTTAAAATCAACCAAAATACGATTTTTAATGGAGTTAAAGAGCAGGGCGCCAAAGGTAGCTTTATATGTATAAAAAGAATCCTTACTGAATAATCTTTTAAAATGAACCAACTATCGTCATTAAATTACAACATATAAAATAATAGTCACGCTGAGTGAATGCTGAAAGTATTAGTCAAAGAGCTTGATGTAAAATTACATGCAAGTAGAGAATGTTGTTTTAGAACCGGTTTCAATTTGTAGTCGTTCAGACTTTGATCTGACAATTATCAATATTTGTTTGAATATCAAAAAATGACCATTATTTAATTGACCTTTAGCCCTGATTTGTTCTCTTGATTCTTATCCGGCTGAATTTTGCGCTGAGTAGATACTATGGCTCGTATGAGGTCTTATATTTATGTTTTGATTGTTTGAATTAATTATTTTTAGAACAAGAATTAACTCGAATAATTACCTAAATTTAGATGTAAAAATAGGGTTAAATAATTAATATTTAACCCTATAATATTTAATTGTAGACTCAGTCTAGTTTTCTTAGATCATTAATTTATTTTCTTAAAAATAAAGTCATTAATCTTATGGCCTGCCTCAATACCACGACGTTCAAACTTGGTTTGTGGACGCCAGTCCGGACGAGGATAGCTATTGCCTTTGCCTGCTAAGTTTTCTAAACGAGGGCGATTGTCTAAAACATCAAGCATCCATTCAGCGTACGGTTCCCAGTCTGTTGCAGCATGGAATGTACCACCGATTTCAAGTTTTTCTTCAACCAATGGCATACGATCATGAGAAACAAAACGGCGTTTAAAATGTCGTTTTTTCTGCCAAGGATCAGGGAAATAAAGTTGAACCGTATTGATACTATTGTCAGGCATTTCTCGTAAAACTTGAATTGCATCTGCATCTAAAACACGTAGGTTTTTAACTTCCGCCATTCCTGCTTCATAAACACATTGCGCAATACCAGGTACATGCACTTCGATTCCAACAAAATTACGTTCAGGATTGGCTTTTGCCATCAGGACCAAAGAGCGGCCCATACCAAAACCAATTTCTACCGTAAGTGGGCGTTCAGGATGTTCAAAGTGTTGACGTAAATCGCCGACAGGGTATTCCAAAATTAAATCACGATGTTGTTCAAGCGCAGTACGTTGTGAAGTATTGAGCGGTGACGATCTACGCATAAATGTCACAATTTCACGGTGTTCTTGCAAATTGTCTAATTCTACAATTTGTGCTTCAATTTGATCGTTTGACATGATTTAGGTAATACTAGAAATCTAAAAGGCGTATTGTAAGTGCTGAGCTTCGCAAGTCAAATTTTTTATAGAATTTCATTCAATTCTAATAAATTCACAATGAAAACTGGATAAAATAAAATCACTATCGAGCGCTGAGTCAGAGAGTATTGCTGTTACTCAAAGAGTCGTTATGTTCATTTAGACTTTGTCTAATTAACTCGATTAATTCGCGCGATGCTTTAGGTAGTGCTTTATCTTTTAACCAAATCAGATAAATCGGAACAGAAAGTTGATTGTAGGTATTTTTAAAATCAATTTGGATTAAACGCCCATCATCAATATGTGACTTAACCAATGAATATGGAAAATTTCCCCATCCTAAGCCGATCTCAACCATATCAATCGCCGTTTGTAGATCATTGGTTCGCCAGTAAGATGCAGCAATTACCGATCTCAAATCTGCAATATCAAGCGCACTACTCGCAACAACAATTTGCCGAACATTAACCAAATCCTCGATATAAATAGGATGAACTGCTTGATTCATCAAGGCATGATTTGCAGATATAGTTGCAACAACAACCTCCATGCTGACCAACTGCAAATGTTCTTGCATTTTGATATGTTGCCCTGAACCCGCTAAACAAATTGTGATTTGTTCTGAATACAGTAAATGCAAAATATCATCTTGTGGCGCAGTAATGATTTCGATATTGAGCAACGGGTATTTTGATGCAAGTTTATCAATAGATTGTAAAAGTTTCTGATTGTTTACATCCGATACAACACCTATTTTTAAAGTACTCTCCAAACCTAAGGACAGTTCATAAGCATGCTTACTCAATTGTTTTAATTGTTCTGAGATGATTCTTGCTTGTGGGGCTAAGGCAAGTGCTGAAGCTGTTGGAATCACTTTGCGGGGTGTTCTTTCAAACAGCTGTAAGCCTAATTCTGCTTCGATATTTGCGATGCCCATACTGACGGCTGATGGTACTCGATTTAAGGCACGAGCCGCAGCAGAAAAAGAGCCTGTATCCAGTACTTTTACAAATAATTCTATATTTTCGCTGGTGAAATTCATAATTGGTATCAGTCAAACTGAAAGCTATTGTCTTTATCTATTATTATAACTGAAATTAAAATAGCTTTTTTGAAAATCTGTTTGGGTAAGTTTATGCAAGGTCTTAAACGTAGAGTAATTTATGTAAGTACCTATGAAATCATTGGATTAGGTATTTCTTCTTTAGGGCTGGCACTACTTTCGGGTACACAATTAACCCATACGGGGCCTTTGGCTTTCCTGATTACCACGATTGCTGTGAGCTGGAACTTTATTTATAACTTAATTTTTGAAGCATGGGAAAAACGCCAAACTTTACGTCAACGTACAGTAAAACGCCGTGTAGCTCATGCGATCGGATTTCAATTAACCTTGGTGGTTTTTCTTATTCCATTGATTGCATGGTGGATGAATATTAGTTTTCTAGAGGCATTTTTATTAGATGCGGCTTTAATTGTTATCATTCCAATTTATACCTTTATTTTTAATTGGTCTTTTGATCGTTTATTTGGTGTTCCACTTTCTGCTCAAGCTTAAAATGTAGTTGTTTCTGCTTAAGTTATTTGCCCATTCAATTGAATGGGCAATAATTCAGGTTTTTTCTAGCACAATAATTTCTATTTAGGATCTGTTGACATTTCATAAATGGCTTGCGTTGTAGGTTAAAATTGAGCAGGCAAGGCATGAAACGAAGAGAATAGCGAGACTATTTTCGAGTTTCATAACGTAGGCTGAGATAATTTTAGCCACAACCCTTCGGGACTAGCGTGTTTTTTGCCGCTACGTCGTTACGAACTACTCATTTAGAATGACTAAATTTCGTATTTCGCGCCTAGTATCGCCTAAGAAACACACGTAGTCGCAAACATAGACGAATTGTCAACAGACCCTAATGCTTTAAATTTATACGACAGCTCATGTCGCAACAATAAAGAAATAGCCGTTGTTGACCGCTCATAATTTATATAATCACTAAAGTTCATTCGGAAAATTAGGTGTGAGTGATGACAGAGCGTATTAGAGAAAAGCTGCAAATTTTAGCAGATGCTGCGAAGTATGATGTGTCATGTTCATCCAGTGGCAGTAACCGTAAAAACAAAGACAGTGGGCTAGGCAATACGGGGGCTGGAATTTGCCATAGTTATACCGAAGATGGTCGATGTGTGTCGCTGCTTAAAATCTTATTTTCCAATGTGTGTATTTTTGATTGCTCATATTGTGTTTCTCGCCGTTCTAATGATGTCAAACGAGCTGCTTTTACGGTACAAGAAGTTGTTGATTTAACCATTAATTTTTATAGAAGAAATTATATCGAAGGGCTGTTTCTCAGTTCAGGAATTTTTAAGTCAGCAGACTATACCATGGAGCGCATGCTACAAGTCGTTAAAAAGCTACGATTAGAAGAAAACTTTAATGGCTATATTCATCTTAAAACGATTCCAGGTGCTTCACAGGAGATTATCCATGAGGCAGGGCTTTATGTAGATCGGATGAGTATCAATTTAGAAATGCCTACCGCGGAAGGCCTTAAAAAGTTTGCTCCTGAAAAAACCCATGATGAAGTGCAAAAAGATTTGGGTATTATTCGAGATCGTTTGATTCAATTTAAAGATGAAAGAAAAATTATAAAAACTGTGCCGAAGTTTGTTCCAGCAGGACAAACAACTCAAATGGTGGTGGGCGCACATAATGAAACGGATCAGGATATTATCTTAATGGCTGATCGTCACTACAAAGAATTTAAACTCAAACGGGTATATTTTTCGGGCTATATTCCGATTAATGATGAAGAAAAAGCATTGCCTTCAGTGGGTTCAGCACCGCCATTATTGCGTGAAAATAGATTGTATCAATCTGATTGGTTAATGCGATTTTATGGTTTTGAAGCGACTGAAATTGTCAATGCAAAGCATCCAAATTTAGACTTAGATATCGACCCCAAACTGAGCTGGGCGCTACGTCATCCTGAACAATTTCCTATCGATATCAATCAAGCTGAATATCGAATGATCTTAAGAGTCCCTGGAATTGGGGTACGTTCAGCTAAAAAGATTGTTCAAGCACGTCGCTTTGGTAAAATTCATATTGATCAAATCAAAAAATTGGGGATTGCTTATAATAGGGCAATGCATTTTATTCGTTGTGCAGATACTCCACCATTTTTAAAAGATCAATTACCTAGCCAAATTCGCCAGAAAATATTACAGACAGGGCATTCAAAATATACTCAACAACTTTCACCCCAGTTGGACTTGTTATTCTAAATGGCGAAATATATTTTTGATGGGACCATGACAGGGATTTTGTGCTGTGTATTTCGTGCATTTCAATTTAAAGAGTTCGATGTCATTGTCTCAAGTGAAAACAACACCCAAGCCGCTTTATTTGATGAAACGATTTTTGTTGAATCCAATGACGCTCAAGCCAATAGAGTTTGGCAAGGCCTAAAGTTAAAAGTTTCAGCAAGTGGTTTACGTAATTTTTACTATACTTTTTTATCTGAACAGGAAGATGCTTTTCAACATCTGTTTAATTTTAGTGTTTATGCATTCTTCGCTCAAAAAGTGATTGATCGAGATTATGGTCATCCAGATGTTTTGGCACTGTCAAAATGGGCCAAACAAGTGGGAAGAGAAAAACATCGTATGGAAGCTTTTGTTCGCTTTAAAAAATGTAAAGATGAATTATTTTTAAGCTTGGTTAAGCCAGATTTCAATGTTTTGCCTTTGATCGAAAAGCATTTTAAAGCCAGATATCAAGACCAGCGCTGGCTTATTTATGATGAAAAACGAAATTTTGGTATCTATTATGATTTAAGACAGGTTCATCAAGTCAATATGAATGTCTTAGAAATTGATCAAAATATTCATCAAGGCTCTAGTCAGGATTTTAGTGTTGAATTAGATCATCAAGAGGTTCTATATGATCAGCTTTGGAAAGATTATTTTAACAGTGTAAATATTTCAGCGCGAAAAAACATTAAACTGCATATTCAATATGTACCAAAGCGATATTGGCGCTATATGAATGAGAAAACGATTTAAATATTTTTAAATCAATAATATGGGTTTGGTTTTGATGTGTAGCTGATTTTCTCTATTACATTCATGAATGAGTTTGGAAATTTGTCAGTTCTTAGGTATTAAACTTGATTCTCTAATTATTCTATATTTCTAAGACTCGTGTTTTTTCAATTGAGTTTTTTTGGGAATCAAAAACCTTATAAATGCTAATTTATAAGGTTTTAATGCATCTACTCAGAATAATATAAACCAGATATTTCGGGATTGATCATTTATTTACTTTGGGCTTAATCATCTAGCACTTTAGACTGTCGTTCATTATCTGCTTTCCCAATCTGCCAGTAAGAACAGGCATAACAATCTTCTTTGCCCCAATCACTTTGCTTTCTTAAGATATTACGACATGCGCGTACAGCTTGTAGTTCAGCGGTAATATGTGCAAAACGGCTTGCTGGTAGATTAATGAATTCAGGATGGCGTAACAACTCGTCAGCCAATAAGCTTTGTTGAAGCGGGTTCGGATTGAACAGCCATATTTGCTCTAAATCAGCTTGCGTCTGCAGTTCGATTTGGTCTTTTACAGTTGCCACTTCTGCAATAACATATACTTTGGCATCAGCTGTTAATTTTTCTAAGATCGCTTGAGTGACTGCAAGTCCCGTCCCATCGGTGATAATGAGATAATGATTTAGTCCTGTAGGGATTGAATTTTTAGCAGCAGTAGACATGGTTACGCCAATTTGATCTCCAGGTTGAGCACGATCTGCCCAGTGACAAGCCACGGTATCTGTACCATGCATTGCAAACTCGATGGTTAGGGTTTTATTGATTAAATCAATATCTCGATGGGTATAAGTCCGAATTTCTGGCATCATCTCAGGATTACTGACAATCCATTTACGCTGATTAAAATCAAAATCAGGAATCTCTATCGCAGTTTGATCATGCCTTGGAATAAAAATTTTATTGTTATCACCAATACTGGTGTGTTTGAATTTCTCTACATCTGCACAGTCAAAAATAATACGAACATAGTTTGGACCTAGATATATTTTCTCTTTCACTTGAATAAAAGTGCGATGTGCATTCAGCGCCATGATTTATTCCATATAAATAACAATAATTCTCATTATCGTATCGGCTTTTACATGAAAATGCCACTATTACCGCGAGAGTTGATGATAAAACTGCAAAGATGCTCAATATCCTGCATCAATAAATCATAAACAATTTAATCTATCCATTGGTATTATGCAGTATGAGGAGGAATAGCATAGGTTACAGAATCATATTTAGGTTTCTTTTTATACTCAGAAATAACCCCACCTAAAGATTCCGCGATATGGCGACTGGCATAATTTTCGACAGCTACAGGATAAATAAAATTTTTAAAACTCAAATTGACTGAAGCCCAATGAACCATGCTTGTTACCGCATCTTTACCAAATCCTGACTTATGTCGATCTTCTCGAATCCAAATGCCTAATTCAGGTGTTTCCGTTTGTATTTGATGCAGTCCTGCAAGGCCAAGAAACTCATGATTGGCAATGTTTCTGACGACGAAAATTAACTCATTCCCATCTTTAATATTCTCTAGCCATTTATGCCAGATCTCATCAAACTCTTGACGGCTTTGCGGAGGATCCCAAGCCATATATCGAGTCAAGGTGGGAGTAATATGCTGAAATACCTCATCAGCATCTAAAGATGTAAATGGTTTTAAAACAACTTGAGAAAAATAGATCTCTATATTATTCCAGTTCAAAAAAACCTCGAAAATTCAGAATTACAGTTAATTTATCGCATAGATGACAAAAGGTACATGGTTAAAATTAGGATAGTTTAAGCTAAAAACCAATCCTAAATTGAAGTCATCAATAGGGATATCGATCCTAGTTTTCTGACTTTATTCTGAATATCGAGTTTCAATTTAATCCCTGTACTCATAGTAATCAGAATTTTTATTGATCTACTTTAATCAATAACCCGCGGAGTAAAAGGTTTAGTGCTGTTCTTCCAGACTTGAGTCTTTGATTATGGTCTTCACCATCAGCTATCCAAAACGCGGCTTCAGCTAAACTGCCATAAATTAAGCAAGCGAGTGCTTGCGGATCAGCTTGCTCAATGATTCCTTGCTGGATAAGTTGCGCTATCTGTCTTTGCATCGAATCAATACAGTGTTGTTGCGAATCTATAGATGCACTACCCAATACCGCTCGTGCATCGCGCAGTACGATGCGTTGATATTCTGATTCTATTGCCATGTCCAGATAAGTATGACAACGCTGACTAAATCCTGACCAAATATCTTTAGCTTGTTCGGAGATCATATCTAAACGTTGATCCATTTCATGATCGATTTGTGCGACGACTGCAGCCAGTAATCCTTTTTTATCACCAAAATGGTGATACAACGCACCACGAGTGAAACCTGCTTGTGCGGTGAGATCATCCATTGAGGTATCGGCATAACCGCGTTCACTAAAGACTTTTCGAGCCATTGCGATCAATGCAGCACGGGTTTCTTCCATTTCAATACGAGTACGACGAACCATCAACTTCTCCTTACATACGTTTCGTATGATTATTTACATACACTGCGTATGAATGTATGCTTTATTCATACGCAGTGTATGTATTTTTGCTGAATCCTTATATGTTTGCAAGAGATTGTATTCAGGAGAGTCTGATGATTGGTCCATATAGAGAACTATTTTTTGTCGCGGGGACCCAAGGTTTTGCTTTGGCTGGGCTATTGGCTCGGATTGCCTTACCGATGACCGGCATTGGTATCATTGTTATGTTGTCTCAAATGAGGGGGAGTTATGCACTGGCAGGTGGAGTATTTGCGGTATTCGTATTGACATACGCATTAGTGTCGCCCCAACTATCAAAGTTAGTTGATCAATATGGACAAAGCCGCATACTGCCTATCGTAACAACGATCAGCAGTATCGGTTTACTGATATTGGTATTTGCTTCATGGTGGCGGGCAGCTGATTGGACGTTGTTTGTGGGTGCATTATTGGCGGGTTTTATGCCCAGTATATCTGCCATGGTAAGGGCGCGTTGGACAGCAATATATGCTGGACAAGCTCAATTACAAACCGCTTACTCACTAGAAACAGTACTAGATGAAGTCACCTTTATTATTGGCCCGCCATTGTCTGTTGGCTTATCGGTAGCAGTGTTAGCACAAGCAAGTTTACTGGTTGCAACATTGTTGTTGATTATCGGTGTATTTTTACTGGTGTTACAGCGAGGTACAGAACCCCAAATCGACATACAAGATTTAACTCATAAGCGTTCCAGCTCAATCATTATGCTTGTTCAGATACGCTTGCTGACATTGTTAATGGTTGGAATGGGGATCATTGTAGGCACGATTGATATCGTTAGTGTCGCCTTTGCTGAACATCTTGGTCAGCCTGCAGCTGCTAGTTTGGTGCTTTCTGCATATGCGTTAAGTTCATGTTTAGCTGGCTTATTATTTGGTGCAGTTAAATTGAAAATGTCTTTACAGCATCTTTTATTACTCGGAGGCGTGGCAACTGCAGCGAGTACATTACCCTTATTATGGGTGAATAGTATTACGATGTTGGCAAGTAGTGTTTTACTGGCAGGGGTATTTTTTGCACCGACCATGATCGTCGCAATGGCACTGGTTGAGCGCATTGTGCCAAAACATCGCCTGACGGAAGGTATGACATGGTTACTGGCTGGGTTAAATGTTGGCGTGGCACTAGGCGCAGCAATCTCTGGACAAATGGTTGATGGCTATGGGCTGAGATCGGGTTTTCTCGTTGCATTATGCGCAGGGGGTATGGTGTTGGTGATTGTATTATGGGCACATTATCATATGGCTAATGACAACAGAGCCATATCAAATGATCCATCATGATGATCAGTACGATTCTTTTTGCTGTGCTTTCTGGAGTGATCTTCGATTGAGGACTTTAGTTTAAGTAAATGCCATGATTCATAAAAAACCATTTCAGCGACTCAATGCGGAAATGGTTTTTATGAAATATGAGTGCTTAAGATAGCGTTAAATGATTTTATCTAAAGCGTATTCTGTTTGTTATAGTATGTTGGTAATAGCGCGTTGGTTATGTAGTGCATTGGTTTTGCTGCAGAATAAAACTCTAATTTTTCCCCACTATGCGTTAATTGCATTTTAACTGCCCAATTCATTTTTTGCCCAGTTCGGATCATCTAACATTTGATGTACACGTTTCTTATCAACATCATTTTCCCATACACCAATCACTAAAGTTGCGACACAATTACCAATCAAGTTGCTTACTGCTCTTAAAATACCAATCAGCCAATCCACTGAAAGGATCAATACCAAGCCAATCGCCGGGATAACAGGAAAGCTGGATAAAGTCGCAGCGAGTACAACGATCGCTGATGCAGGAATGCCATGTGCTCCTTTTGAGGTAAATAAGGTGATTAAAAGAATCATGATGAGGTCTGAAATTGTTAGGTGAACACCTGTCGCTTGCGCGATAAATACAACAGCAAGGGTGAGATAAATTGAAAAGCCATCTAAGTTAAAAGAGTAACCCGATGGAATGACTAGGCTTACAGTGGAGTCTTTTATCCCTAATTTTTTTAGTTTATACATCACTTGCGGTAATACCGAATCAGAAGATGATGTTCCACATACAATGGTGATTTCCTCTCTAAAATAGCGAATGAGCTTAAAAATATTGAAACCTAAGAGTTTTAATACCAGACCAAGTATGAAGATCACAAAGAAAATCACAGTTGCATAATAAATTAAGACCAAATAGCCCAAATTAAGTAAGGTTTCTATTCCAAATTTTGCCACGGTAAAAGAAATTGCACCAAAAACGCCGATAGGGGCTAGTTTGATGATAATGGACATGATTTTAAAAATAACTTGAGATATTTTGTCGATAAAAGAGGCTACAGGTTCACTGACATCTTTAGACAGCATAGATAATGCAACGCCAAATAAAATTGAAAAGACAACCACTTGCAGAATATCATTCCCTGTAAATGCGCCCACAGCAGTTTGAGGAATCATATTTAAAAAGAAATCAGATACGCCTGTAACTGCATGGATATTTTCATTGTACTTGGTCATTTGGGATGCATCTAATGTTGAAATATCCACGTGCATACCATGTCCAGGTTTAAATATGTAGGCTGCGGCTAATCCTAAAATTAAAGCGATAGTGGTCATTATTTCAAAATAAATCAGCGTTTTTATTCCCACTTTCCCAGCTTTTTTTAAGTCTCCTGCACCATAGATTCCTAACACAATGACACAGAATATAAGCGGTGCAATCAGCATTTTGACAAGTTTGACAAAGCCATTACCAAACACTTGAAAATTGATCGCAATATGAGGCAAAAAGTAACCGAATAAACAACCAATCACCAATGCAATCATTACTTGTAAAAATAAAGAGCGTTTAATAAGCTTCATTGAGGAGATTCATAACTAAAAGGTCACTTGAAAAAGCAATAGTTATGCCATTTTTTGAATGAATAATTTTTGGTCTTTTCTGTAGTTTTTGTTATGGCGGTATTTGATGTTTAATACATAGGCTGCTTAATAGTGGTGTTTAATTATTTATAGATCAAAAAAATAAAAGGATATATAACAAGCCTTAAAACAATATCCTAAAACATTTAACAATAAGAAGCTAAAACTTGTACATCTACAATCGTATTTTTTGTTAGCTTGAAATATACCGTATTGTTGGAGTAAGAAAATGACTAAAAAAGTACTATTCATCACTTCCAATTCTGGCGTTGAGCATGATGAGCTTAAAAAACCTTTGGACTTTTTGACGAGCAAGGGCATAGAAAGCATACACGCTGCGATTGAATTAAACGATGTACGAACCGTTGTTCATGATGATGAAAAATCGGTGTCATATAGTCCGCATGCGATTTTGGAAAAAGTAGATCCAAGTGATTATGATCTACTGGTTATTCCAGGGGGAACGGTCAATGCCGATCAATTGAGAATTGATGAGAATGCTAAGAAAATCATTCAATCCTTTACAGACCATAAGAAACCGATTGCTGCCATATGTCATGGACCATGGGCTTTAATCAATGCAGAAAGAATTAAAGATAAAAATTTGACTTCATATAAAAGTATTCGTATAGATTTAGAGAATGCAGGTGCAAACTGGATAGATGAAGAAGTTCATCGTTGTAATACGGGGGGATGGGTACTCATTACATCGCGTAATCCAGATGATATTCCTGCCTTTAATGAGGCGATATTAAAAGAGTTGGAATAAGTGAATAGAGCAGGCTAGGCAAAGTTTAAACTTTTGAGATAGCCCTTTAATCGAGGGTTATTTCATATAATCTTTGAATATGTTGGGTTTTAATTCCCCATACGGAACCAGATATTCTACGTTGATGATTTTCAAAACTTTGTCGATTCTCAAAAACTTCATGCACATCCCAAATTAAGGGATTTTGGCTTTGTTTGACCTCAAAAGAAACACAACCTTGTTCTTGTCTGGTTAACTTGATATGTTCTGGAAGACACTTGATTACGATATTTAATTCTTGTTCAGACACACAGATTAACTGACCACTTAGCTTAACCATAGCATTCTCATTGATAAAATATAGCTGTTGTTTTATGTAGGCGTAGGACGAGTCTTATATATTATTATTTATTGCGTAAAAATTTAATACGCATTTTTTATTGGATTGCTCACATATTACTTATAGAGAAGTGATACTTAAAATATAAGGTTAATATTTAGAGCGTAAATCGTCATATTTCTCAACATAAGAAAATAAAAATTTGTAGGAAAAGTCATAAAAAACGTAAAAGATCGCCACGATAAAATAAAGTTAAATCATAAAAAAACTTGAGCTTTTGAAAGAGCATAAAGGCGATGCTGACTCACTCTAAAAAGCAGTTGACCGCTACAGACTTCAATCTATTCAGATGACCAAGTGGATGAAGTTGCCTAAGTAGAGCACCAATTTTATAAACCATCCTATATTGCACTCATAAATAGCAAGCTTGCATTTTGACTAAAAAAAATTGATCTAAATTATTGCATATCAGTCTCACATATATAAAAAGAATATAAAAAACAGATTGTTAGTTTTTGGCATGGATCCTGCAAATGTAACTCAAACTTGTATACAAGATGGGATTCAAAAAATGTACTTAGAAAAAATGAGTGGCTGGACGATTAGTGATTGGCAACGGGCTTATCAAACTGGTGAAATTAATATCGAAAAATTGTGTGACTTAGTGAGTGAGTTTGATCCGCAGGATAATGCATGGATTTCAATTGCGACTGTCGAACAAATCAAACAACAGATTGAAGATATTCAAATCGATTCTCATGACTTAGAGAATATTTATCAGCAATTTCCCTTATATGGAATTCCATTCGCAGTTAAAGACAATATTGATGTAAAAGGATTTGTATCTACAGCGGCTTGTAAGATCATCTCTCATCCTGCTGAACAAGATGCCGCACTTGTCCAGTTATTGAAAAATGCTGGTGCGGTTGTCGTCGGTAAAACAAATTTGGACCAATTTGCAACTGGATTAGTTGGCACTCGATCTCCTTATGGCGCAGTTAAAAACAGCTTTAATCCAAATTATGTAAGTGGTGGATCAAGTTCTGGTTCAGCGAGCGTAGTGGCTCGTGGTCTGGTGCCTTTTTCATTGGGAACTGATACTGCAGGGTCTGGCCGTGTTCCAGCTGGTTTTAACAATATTGTGGGATTAAAACCAACCAAAGGGCGTTTTTCAAATCATGGTCTATTGCCTGCCTGTAAGACTGTTGATTGTATTTCGATTTTTGCTTTAACAGTTGTAGATGCTGAATATGTTGCCAATCTATTAGAAAAATATGATGCGCGAGATAGTTACTCGCGAAAAAATCCAAAAACAGCGCCAGCACGCTTTACCTCAAAACTCAATTTTGCAATACCCGACACTTTAAATTTTTTTGGTGATCAACAATCGGAACAAGTGTTTAGCCAAGCACTAAAATTACTTGAGTCTTTTCAGGCTTCTATTACAGAGATTGATTTTACGGCTTTTGAAAAACTCGCAGTACAACTTTACCAAGGACCTTGGGTGGCTGAACGAACTGCTGCTTTAGAAGATTTTATCGAACAAAATCCTGAAGCATTTGATCAAACAGTTTTAGAAATAGTTAAACAGGGTTATCAATACACAGCGATTGATGCTTACAACGCAGAGTATCTAAAACAAGATTTGGCACGTGAAATTCAGGAAAAATTGGCTCAATTTGATGCTTTGATCGTACCAACATCCCCTACAATTTACACAATCGAAGAAATGAAAATTGAACCCATTAAGTTTAACTCTCATTTTGGTACATATACTAATTTCACCAATTTGGCTGATTTAAGTGCACTGGCTTTACCCGCAGGGTTTCGAGAAGACGGCTTACCTTTTGGAATTACTTTAATTGCACCTGCTTGGCATGATGCTGCATTAACTCATTTTGGAAAACTCTGGCAGCGATATCTCGATTTAAAGTTAGGGGCAACACAAGCAAAATTGAAATCTACTCAACTGGATTTAACCCGATCTGATCATCATATCCGTGTGGCTGTTGTTGGGGCTCATTTAACAGGTATGCCACTGAATTTTCAATTGACCAGCAGAGATGCTGTACATATTGAAACGACCAAAACTGCCAGTAAATATTCTCTATATGCATTGAATGGGACAGTGCCGCCTAAACCGGGTCTTGCACGTAATGAAGCTGAGGGGAAAGCCATTATTGTAGAACTTTGGGATATTCCAACTGCTCGTTTTGGGGAGTTTGTTGCAGAAATCCCGACACCACTGGGTATGGGAAATGTGGAACTTGAAGATGGGCGCTGGGTAAAAGGCTTTATCTGTGAACCTTATGGTTTGGAAGATGCAGAGAATATCAGTCATTTGGGAGGATGGCGGGCATATATCCAACAGCGAAATAATCCAGTACCAGCTGTATCGAATTAAGGGGGGAAAGCATCATGTTTCATACTGTATTAATTGCAAACCGTGCTGAAATTGCTGTAAGAGCCATTCGAACCTTAAAGAAATTAGGTATCAAAAGTATAGCTGTCTATTCAGACACAGATCGTTATGCTCAGCATGTATTAGATGCAGACCTCGCAGTTGCTTTACAGGGGATTAAGCCAGCAGATACTTATTTGAGTATTGAAAAGTTAATCCGAATTGCAAAAGACACAGGCGCACAAGCGATTTTCCCTGGTTATGGTTTTCTTTCTGAAAGTGCTGAGTTCTCTCAAGCATGTGAGGAAAACGATATTGCATTTATGGGGCCTACAGCCGAGCAAATTTTAGAATTCGGACTAAAACATCGTGCACGTGAACTGGCGGCCATAGCCAATGTGCCAATGACACCCGGAACAGGTTTATTAAATAGTTTAGATGACGCACTCGAAGCTGCGGAAACAATTGGTTATCCGATCATGCTGAAAAGTACCGCTGGTGGTGGCGGTATTGGTTTAACCCGCTGTGACTCAAAAGATGCCTTAATGGAAGCTTATGAAAGTGTGAAACGCTTAGGTGAGCAATTTTTTAAGGATGCTGGCGTCTTTTTAGAACGCTTTATAGATAAGGCTCGTCATGTAGAGGTACAGATATTTGGTGATGGTCAAGGTCAAGTGGTTGCTTTGGGAGAACGGGATTGTTCACTACAACGTCGTAACCAAAAAATTGTTGAAGAAACACCTGCAGCAAATTTACCTGGCGCAACACGAAAAAAACTACATCAAGCTGCAATTGAGCTCGGAAAATCGGTTCAATATCGTAGCGCTGGAACCGTTGAGTTTATTTATGATGCAGCACGAGATGAGTTTTATTTCTTAGAGGTCAATACTCGACTACAAGTTGAACACCCTGTAACAGAAATGGTAACAGGGCTGGATTTAATCGAATGTATGCTAAAAGTCGCATCAGGGGATCGGTTGGATTGGGATGACTTAGCGCATATACAGCCCCAAGGTGCAGCTATAGAAGTTCGGGTCTACGCAGAAGACCCAGTTAAGAATTTTCAACCGAGTCCAGGTGTTTTAACTGATGTTTATTTCCCTGAAGGAATTCGGGTTGATACATGGGTATCTACAGGCACTGAAATTTCTCAATATTTTGATCCAATGATTGCTAAGATCATCGTTCATGCTGAAAATCGTGAGGCTGCGATACAAAAGTTAAAACAAGCATTAGTTGAAGCACGACTCAACGGTATTAGTACCAATCTTGATTATGCGCGTGAGATTATTTCAGATATTCGCTTTGAAAGTATGCAAATCTGGACACGGATGTTAGACGATTTTAAATATACACCTCGGGTGATTGAAGTGGTTCAGCCGGGAACATTAAGTTCGATTCAAGATTATCCTGGGCGTGTTGGTTATTGGGATATTGGCGTCCCACCATCAGGCCCTATGGATGATTTTGCTTTCCAATTGGCAAATAAAATTGTAGGCAATGATGCTAAAGCTGCGGGTTTTGAATTTACCTTGATGGGGCCTACGTTAAAATTTCATGCTGATACCACCATTGCATTAACAGGTGCACCATGTTCTGCATATCTTGACGATCAAGCTATTCATTTTTGGCAACCGATTACAGTCAAGTCTGGACAGATACTTGAGTTAGGGCAAGTTGAATCCGGTTGTCGAACATATCTTTCAGTACGCGATGGTTTGGATGTCCCAGTATATTTAGGCAGTCGCTCGACTTTTGCATTAGGTAATTTTGGAGGTCATGCTGGTCGTACACTTCGTGCAGGTGATACGATTAAAATGGTGAATCCGACTTTAGTTATGAATGAGTTACCTATTGCCATTGCACAACCACAAGCATTGTCTAACCACTTAATTCCAAGCTATAGCACCGAATGGAAAATCGGAGTGCTGTATGGCCCACATGGCGCACCAGATTTTTTTAAACAAGAATATATTGAAGAATTCTTTGCTTCAGAATGGACGGTTCATTTTAACTCAAACCGTTTAGGAATTCGTTTAAGTGGGCCAACGCCAAGTTGGGCACGAGAAAATGGTGGAGAAGCTGGATTACATCCTTCCAATGTACACGATTGTGAATATGCCATTGGCGCAATCAACTTTACAGGTGATTTCCCTGTTATTTTAGCTAAAGATGGACCAAGTCTTGGTGGATTTGTTTGTCCAGTAACGATTGCTAAAGCAGAATTATGGAAAATCGGACAACTTAAAGCAGATGATAAAATCTCTTTTTATCCATTAAGCGTAGAACAAGCGAATCAATTAGAACAACAGCAGCTAGATTTGATTGAAAACTTTTCAACTGCTGTTCCAGATGTAGCCCCTATTTCTAAAGCGGAAATGGGTACGACGATTTTGGCACAGAGAGAAGCGATGCAGCTTTCTCCAAAAACAGTTTATCGTCAAGCCGGAGATAGTTATATCTTACTTGAGTATGGTGACAATATTCTGGACCTTTCCCTTAGATTACGTGTCCACAAATTGATAGAGCTGATACGTGCTCACAATATCGCAGGTATTTTAGAATTATCACCTGGTGTTCGTTCCTTGCAAATTAAATATGATGGTTTGATCATCCCGCAAAAAACGCTAATCGCTGAACTGCTCTATTTAGAAGAACAAATGGGTGATCTAAGCCAAACAAAAATACCATCACGTATCGTTTATTTACCCATGGCATTTGAAGATAGTGCCACCCTGAGTGCAGTTGAACGATATCAGGAAAGTGTTTGCGCCAAAGCACCATGGCTTCCAAATAATGTGGATTTTATTCAGCGAATTAATGGTTTGAAACACCGTGATGAAGTTAAACAAATCTTATTTAATGCAAATTATCTTGTGCTTGGATTAGGAGATGTTTATCTGACAGCACCTTGCGCAGTACCGATAGACCCGCGTCATCGTTTATTAAGCTCTAAATATAATCCAGCACGTACATTTACTGCAGAAGGGACTGTGGGAATTGGTGGTATGTACATGTGTATTTATGGAATGGATTCACCAGGTGGATACCAATTAATTGGTCGCACATTACCGATCTGGAATAAATTTAAAAAGAATAAACAATTTGGCGATAAACAATGGTTCCTGCAATTTTTTGACCAAATCAAATTTTTTGAGGTTACTGAAGCTGAATTAGATCAGTGGCGTTTAGATTTTGCCAATGGTCAAGCTCAAATTCAAATTGAAGAAACTGAATTTGATTATGCGCAATACTGTAAATTTTTAGAGGATGAAGCTGACAGCATCGAGGTCTTTAAAGAAAAACAACAGTTTGCTTTTAAAACTGAAGTTGAACGATGGAAAGAAGATTTTATCCATCCAGAAGAAACCCAAAAGGATTACATTGAACAGCAAGATTTTAGTCACTTTGTCGCTTTAAATGCATCAATGACAGGCAATATATGGAAAATATTGGTTGAACATGGTCAAGTGGTGAAGAAAGGTGAAACTGTAGCGATCATCGAGGCTATGAAAATGGAATTACCTGTATATGCATCTGAAGACGGTATTGTAAAAGCTGTGACTTGTCGCGCTGGTCAGACAGTACATAGTGGTGAGCCATTGGTCTATATGGAATAGGATATGACTGAAATAAAGAATTCTTTAAAAAGCTCAGACAATTTGTCTGAGCTGGTTTATCGAAGAATCAAGAATGATATTTTTGATTTTAAACTTATGCCGAGTGAGCGTTTTACTGAGTCAGAAATTGCTAAAACTTATCAAGTGAGTCGTACCCCTATACGTCAAGCTTTATATCGTTTACAGCAGGAAGGTTATGTAGAGGTTAGTTTTCGAAGTGGTTGGCAGGTGAGACCGCTGAACTTTAGATATTATGAAGAACTGTATGATGTTCGCATCATTTTAGAAAAAGCCGCCATCGAAATACTTTGCGCTCATATTGGGGAGCCATCAATTGAGTTGGCAGTATTAAAAGATTTATGGTGTATCGAACCTGAGCAATACCTAAAAGATATTAAGGCGCTTTCTCAACAAGACGAAGATTTTCACTGTTCTCTTGTTCGTGCAGCAGGTAATCAGGAAATGGCACGAATACACCGAGAACTGAGTGAAAAAATTAGGATTATTCGACGCTTAGATTTCTCCAAACAATATCGTATAGAGGCAACTTATGCTGAGCATCAGACTATTTTAGGTTTTATTTTTAGAAAAGAGCGGGATTCTGCGCTAAATGCGACTACAGAGCATATCAAACAGAGCCGTGATGAGGTAAAGAAAATTACATTGCAAATGCTAGATTCTAGTCAATTTATTTAAGCTAAGGGGTTGAATATAGCATATTAAAAAGTTTGATCTATGCTTGAAATTATCTGATTGATCTCAAATAAAAATCAGGGAGTTGTACTAGATAAGTTTTAAATTCCAGTCCAAAGCAACTACGTTTGTAATTAGATCAAGCTTAAAAAACTTAATTATTTTAATCAATATTTACAAATATTTAGCTTGATTTTATGTGGATTAGAATATTGCCAATCTAGTACAATCCTATAGCTTTTATTGAGTTGGTAATTGCTCAATCATATATTTTGCAAAGCCATCGATATCTTCATTTTCATTGTCAGGTGATCCTTTACCAGATAAATCCCTCACAATTTTTCCAAGACTTCCACTTTTTCCTAACGAGATTTTTTCAGATGACACATAGTTAGCCAAATCTTTATTGTCATATGTCATTGTAGATGTGTATTGCAGAGTGCTGTGAGCGTACTTTCCAATAGCTTTAGAACCCAAGAATTTTAAATCTTCTCCAGCAAAAACTCTTTTTTGTTTTATATCAAATGATAACGAGATCGGTTGAGCTGTTTGCTCATCTGCCAATAACCCTTTAGATTTTAATTCATCCGTTAGTTTCTGAACATATCGTTCTTTTATTTGGTCTTGAGTTGAAAATGTTGGAGCATCTACTTTGCTCGCTAAACTCACATTTACAGTTTCAATATGGTATTTCTTAGGCTGTATATTTTCTACAGTATTTACACTTTTATAAGGTTTATAAAATTGGGTAGGTTTTGCATAAACGAGAGACGTGCTAGTTGCGATTAATGCCAAAATCGTAAAATGTTTGAATTTCATATATAAACCAATGGTGGTGAGTTTCAAAATAGTTGGAGGAATAAAGAATTATAAAAAATTAATTTTTAAGCGATTTAAAGAGTTCATAATTCACTAACGTAATAGTACGAGAAGAGTCAGTACCAACACCTGCTACAATAGAAGATGATTTAACTTCTTTATTCATTTATTTTCCTTAATTTCAAATGTTTATAGAGTATATATCATAGTTTTTTTAATGTATTCGTCAATAACTTATTTTTAAGAAGCAGTACTTGGCAAAGAGCTAAAGCTGATTAAACGATAAAGCAGATGATTTCTAAAAAATATTGAAAAACGGCCATTCTAAAATCACAGACAACAAAAAACCACTTAGGATTAATGCACCTAAGTGGTTGTCTTATTTGGTGGGCCCACCCAGACTTGAACTGGGGACCAACGGATTATGAGTCCGCTGCTCTAACCAACTGAGCTACAGGCCCTTCATCAAGTGAATTGATTAATTATCAACTACTTGGAACGTGTGCAATACTATCTAAGATTTTAGAGTTTATCAAGTTTTTTTTACAAGTAGACTGTAGAGAATAGCTTGATATAGTGTTGAGCATTGCGACAGCTAGAGATTCTATATAGGTCAACACCAAGAGTAAAGCTGACAAAAGACATTTATTGATCAATTGGAGCTTAGATCTGCGATTTATAGAGCCAATGAGTTGATTGGCTTTGTTGTGCGTGTGAAACAACAGCGATAAAACTTATATCGCTAAAAGAAAGTTCTTGGTGGATCTGTTTGCACAACTTTGGATTATATGGAAATATCAGTCTAGAGAAAGCGCATAACTTGGCAGAGGAAAAATTGCAGCAAATGGCTCAAGGGATAAGTCTCAACCAAGAGAAAAAACAAAAAATATCAGAGAGCAGTAACAACAATTAAATATCGAGTAAAAGAAGTCTACAGTAGCTAGAGCAAACGAAGTTTTTATGGATTACCTCAATTTAAAGTTTCTTCAAGCAAGATCAATCATGGGCTATACAATCAAAAATAGATCGTTTAAAAAGAGGGCGGTATTGAAATTGTGATTAGCATCTTAATTTAAGATTTTTTATTTTAAATAGAATTTTAATTAAATTCACTATTAGAAAAGCAAGGAAACACCTTGCTTTTCTTAATCTGCTTTAAACATTTTTGAAACGCTAAGCTCATAAAAATAACTGCAAATTACTCTAACTTAGCCTTGCCAGCTCGCAAGCATATAGATGACAATCGCAAGTAAAAATAGACCCACTAAGAGTAAAATATATTTGGGGATTCTACGCTTTTCTTGTGCTTTTTCTGATCTTTCTTGAGCTGGTGATGTCTTGTTATCTTGTAGCATATTAACCTCTAAGATTTATCAAGTGATTAATTTATATGGTGGACTAATCTCATCAATACTGTGTGAATAAATGTTGTTCAAAAGTGATCAATGTGGATTAAGTGAAATTTTAAGTATTGAATAAAATTATACTTTAAAATATGCGTTAATTATTTTTAAAATAAAAACATGGTGTTGGTTAGTATTTTAAATTGAATTAAAATAAATAAGCATCACTTAAATTTACAAGCACTTACAACACTAAACAGCGAATAAAGTAATCCATGCTAAAAAATAAACTTTATATCTATTATTTATGTTTTATTTATCATTATATGGAGACGTGATTATGCCTATAGGAGATAAATCTGCATATACAGCAAAGCAGAAAAGACAAGCCCAACATATTTATGAAAGTGAGAAAAAACAAGGTCGTTCGGACGAAGATGCACAACGTATTGCTTGGGCGACCGTAAATAAGCAGGATGGAGGTGGGAAAAAATTACGCCACTCTTAGCTGATTCAATCCACCACGGTGGATTTTTTATTTGTTAAATAAACTGCTAACTTTGAAAAATTAAATAATAGAGTTATAAAGATGATTTTTATAGTTTGCCTATAGGATTATCTGTGGTCGTTATTTAAAATATTACGCCGTTATTCATTACCCATATTACTACTCATAAATTCTAGAATAGAAAATATATCAACATGCAAACCGAGCGAATATCAAAGTGTAATTTATTAGACAGATTTTAAAAAGCAAATTCTTAGATCAGCATGCCAATCAAAATACAATGGTTGATGAAGGATCTAAATCAGAAATAAGGTTGCTTGATATCAATATAAAGCCATCAATACAAAACCAATAGTGATCCCTTGAAAATTAGATTCAATCTCCTATAATAAGCAAACAAATGATAATGATATGTATTCTTGATTATGTTTAAAGGTAAAAGCTTCGATAATTTTTTAAAATTTAGCTTCTTTATGTTTATGGTTTTAACCTTTTGTGCGCTCGGCATGGCGATCTATGAGAAATTCATAGGTCAAGCAGATAAAATTGTTTTAGGTCCAGCCTTAACCTTTATGTTTTTTGCATTTTTTGCAAAATATCAATATGCAATTCAATACTGGGGCAAACGCCTCGATCTTATCAATGAAGGCGAAAGACAACGCCAATTAAGATTGGATGAAGATACGAAAGTCTTAAAAAATAAGATTTAATCAAATATAAAACGCTCGATGAAACTCATCGAGCGTTTTATATGGAATAAGTGTCAATCTACTTCAGAACGTGACACACATAAATTGAATAAAACTCAGTTGTAATAGGCAAAATCTATACTTCTAGCCAAGTGTCTTTAACCTCTTGAGAATCTTTAGTTAAGATCACTTTTTCGCCTTTTATCTCACCAACCCAAGATGTTGGGATGAGATGGTGATGTCCATCGCCATGTTTGGTCAGTTTGATTTGGTCTGCTCCCACAAGGTGATCTACCTCACCAACTTTGGTTCCACAAGACGCAATAACATCGGCATGATTCTTAATACTTTCAACATTGATAGAAGTCATTTGATACTTTCCTATTGAAATGTGATTTGAATATTTACCTTATATGAAATAGGTAGGTGAGTCTTGGTCTGAAATGAAAAGGCTACAAGACAGCCAAAATAATTACTTAATGAATTAAATTTTATACATGGTAATTTTTTGAAATTAATTATAAATGAAGCCATTACAGTATTTAAGTCACTGTAATGGCTTTAGGTTTTAACAGATAGACTTAGAAACGATAACCTACACCAAGGTAAGTGATCAGTGGGTCGATCTCAATTTTAGTTTTAGCCTGAATGAGCTTTGCATTGTTGTTGGTGTTTAGGACAGTAATGGTTGCCGTATTGTCTAACTTCGCATAAGAAATAGAGGCTGTAGCAAACCAGTTTTGTTTAAAGTCATAGGTAAAACCAGCAGTAACAATCGGAGCAATGGCATCAGTTGCATCTACTTTAACTTTCATGTTGCCGCTCGATGGCTTTCCTTCTAAAGAAGCACCTGCTTTACCATCATGAATGTTTTGAATCATATGTCCAGCACGTATCAAATCATTTTCAATTCCTGAATTGATTTCAATCTCGTTGAAGTAGGCATACATTAAACCAGCACCTACAAATGGTCTGAACTTATTGACACCAGATTTACCAAAATAGTACTGCGCTTGTATGGCAGGCGTCCAGGCTCTAGCAGATGCAGCAGTATTATAACTATCCAAATCTGTAATCAAAAGATTGTTTTTTAAATACAAATCGCCTACTAAGCCCTGAAGTGGCTGAGATGATGCTGAAAAGGGCGCATAGACAGTACCTTTCCCTTTTAGATCAACTTTTGGTGGAATCCCTGCAATCAATTGAACAGCAACATTGTCGGTGACATTATAAGTAAACATCATACCTAATGTGTCTACATCCTCAACTTCCAAACCAGCATCCGCTGACCAGTGAGCAATCCCATTGATTTCAGCAATTCCTGTTAATTGGTCGATTAAGGTTGGGTCGTCTGCCATGATTACATCCAGCAGGTCATCAAATAAATATCGTCCTTCTTCATTACTTGGTGCATTGAGCAAGCTAATTAGGTTGGGATCCATCGCATCAATACGAGATTGATCGACATTATTTAAAATGGTTTGGCCTGAAATTACACCCACAGCAGCTTTGGTACCATTACCCACAGAGGTATTAATCCTAAAAGGTTGTGCTTTCCCCATTGATGACATATGTAACCAACCTGAAGAAACCGAGAAGCGTTTAAAATCTTCAGCTTGGCTTATTCCCGCTATACAAAAGAGTGAGGTTGTAACGATGGCTTTTTGAAAGATCTTTTTTGTTTTCACTTGAATTCATCCTTTTTAAATACAATCACTGTCTTCTTGACAATGAGATTATTAAAATTACATAAAACAACTAATAAGTAGAGTAAAAACTCTAATTTAAAAATAGCATTAAGACTTAAAAGTTAATTAATAGTGATTGAAAAGTAATATAAAAAACATAAAATCATAGAGTTGTTTGGAAATAATGTATTTTTAAGTATATTTTTCATATAAATAAAGTATTACAAAATAGTGACATAGTTTTACTTTTTGATAAATTTACTTTACTTTTGATTATATTAAAAAAATTACAGCATAGATTAGTAAATCTAAATTTAATTATTATTCATAGAATATTTTGGTGAATTATCGATATAAGTTGTATTATTTTTCCAACTATAAAATACAACTTATAAAGAAATTAACTATTATAAAATAGCGAATAAAGCATAAAATGATCAGTTAATGCCTATTGATTTGCATTTATTTAAAATCCAATACATGTGATTATGATTTGAATCGCCAAAATAATAAGACAGATTATTCCAACAGCATAAGAAATACTGCGCCATGGTTGCATTGCACTGAGATAGGTGATTGTATGTGTGATTCTTGCAATCGTAAAAATACAAAAGATCCAGACAATAAAATCACTACTTAGGTTTAATGCAATACAAAGCCCTCCAAACACCCAAAACACGGGAATATTTTCTAAATCATTTGCCCAAGCTTGGCTGGCTCTGGTTACTTGTGGCAGCTCTTCGGGTCGGGCTTGGACACTGACAAAATTAGCATCTTCGGCATTTTTAAACGCTTTATTCTTTATACGATAAAATCCTTGATAACAAGAGATTACAAGCATTTTAAAAAAAAGCAAAACCACACAAAATGCATAGATATGTAGTAGATTATTCATAGATCCCCATTTATTTTATATGCTTTAGATGTATTTAATTAAGTGTATCTATTTAAAGTGATTTTTAAACTTTGTCGAGCGAAATTTTTTAGAAGCAGTTTTAATGCTTGATGGCTCTGATTTAATTTTTGGAGGGGAGGTAAAATAAAAATGAATGATTAGAAACTTAACCACAATTGAAAATTAATCAGGGGGGTGTAACAATCATCTAAGTTTTGAGTCAGTGAGAGCTGTTGCTGAATGTGTTGCGGTATACGATGATCTAGTCAGATTTGTGGCTATTGAGCGGGAATAGTATGCAGTGTTACTTTTTTCGTTTTTCTAAATAAATTTCAAATATGCTCCATGTGCAAATCAAAACAAAGACTAAGGCACTTACGCCAAATAGAGGCATCAACATATTGCAATCCTTTTGCAGGTAAAATTTTGAGCTTATGGCGCAATTAAGACTAAAGTCTAAATGATTTTGACAAGATAAAAATATTGATTTGAGTCTTATTATTGAGATTATGATTTATATGGATGTTTTTTATGAAAAATTTATATTTTTGTTCTAGAGGAAGTTAGATGATATTGGTGAGTTTAACGACTTTCTATTTTAAGCATACATTTCGGTGTAGCAAAACAAGTGTTTAAAATGACAAAAATAAATATACAAATGTAAAAAATAAGCACAATAGAGATTGTCTTTTTAAGCTTTTACTCGGACAATTCGCAAATTATGATTTTATGATGTCAGGTATTTATGAAAAAGATGTTGGGAGAACTTACTTTTAAGCTCTCAGGTTGGTCATATGAAGTTGATCAAAGTGTATTAGAAAAAAAACAAGTCATCATCGGTTTTGAACATACATCCATGATGGATGCTGTGTTGTCATTGGCAATTTTTCAAATTCATGACATTAAAATCCATACTTTAATTAAAAAAGAATTATTTAAAGGTCCTTTAAAACCGATTTTAGAAAAAATTGGTGGTATTCCTGTAGACCGTAAGTCAAACAAAGACATCGTTTCACAAATGGTTGATCTGTTTCAGAGTAATGAAGAATTTAATTTGGTGATTGCGCCAGAAGCGACTCGCGCAGAACGTGGGCAAGCACGTAAACCGATCCGTACTGGTTTTTGGCATATCGCAAAAGCAGCCGGTGTTCCTATTGTTTTGATGTATGCAAACTCCAAAACAAAACAGGGCGGGATCTTTGGAAAAATTTACCCAACAGATCTAGATCAAGACTTAGCAGAAATTAAACGTCTATATAAACAACATACAGGACTCGATATTGTGATTCCTGAAGCAAAAAATTCTTAATTTGCATTAAATCTAAAAAATAAGCACTTTCTCATAAAAAAGTGCTTATGGTAGAATTGTCGCAATTTGATATGGCATAAAGCCAATCTACAGGAGCATATTTCGCATGGCGGGTCATTCCAAGTGGGCCAATATTAAGCATCGCAAAGCAAAACAAGATGCAAGTCGTGGTAAAGTTTTTACCAAATATATCCGTGAATTAACCACAGCAGCAAGACTTGGCGGTCCTGATGTGGGAAGTAACCCTCGTCTACGTGCTGTTGTCGAAAAAGCACTTTCAGTGAATATGACACGTGACACGATCAACCGTGCTATCCAGCGTGGTGCTGGTGGTGAAGATAACGATGACTTAAAAGAAGTCACTTATGAAGGTTATGGTGTGGGTGGTGTTGCGGTTATCGTAGAAACCATGACAGATAACCTTAATCGTACTGTGCCTGATGTACGTCATTGTTTTTCTAAAACCAATGGTAACTTAGGTACTGCGGGTTCAGTGGCATACTTGTTTACCAAACGTGGTGAGATTACTTTTGAAGATGTTTCTTTGGAAGACAAAATCATGGACGTGGCTTTGGAAGCTGGCGCTGAAGATATCGAAGTAAATGAAGATGAAATCTTAGTGATCACTACACCAGAAAGTTTTGGTGATGTACAAGATGCTTTGACTGCTGCTGGTTTAAAATCTGATAATGCAGAAGTGGTTATGAGCCCATCAACAAAAGCATTGATTGCTGATGTGGATCAAGCAAAACTCATTGTGAAAATGATTGATATGTTTGAAGATCTTGATGATGTTCAAAACGTATATACTAACGTTGAATTCACAGATGAAGTATTGGCTGAATTAGACAGTTAAGTCTGATTTGAGTTGATAAAACGCACCTTTGGGTGCGTTTTTTATTGAGAGAATTTATTGCTGATTTAAAACAGCGGAAATAAATTTATTTTTTTCAATCCGATAATCGATCATATCTAAATTTTCACAACGCTTTTTTAGATTATTGTACGTTTGCACTAGTTCAGGCGATTGCCTGAGTCGATCTCTAAACTTAATAAATGACTCAAATTCAGAACCTTTGACAACCAGTTGAAAGGCGACATCATCACCATTGAGCGATTCCAACATACACAGTTGATCCGTTCTCAGTGTTGCTAATTTTTCTTGAAAATTTAAGCCATAAAGTTTTTGAATTGCATCATTAAATTCAGATTGATCCACTGCAATATAAATGTCTAAATCTCCTTTAGAGATTGCATTTGGAATCGAAGAGGCGCCAATGTGCTCAATCTCTGCATTGGTTAAAAGTGTTTTGATTTGAGTTTGATAATACGCAAACCGTGCATGACATAGTGGTTGATATTCTTCGGCTAAATAAAATCTCATAAAAAGATCCATTCAAATACAATGTGATATCTTTGATTTTTAAATTCTACTTATTTAAAACATCATAAAACCAATGTTTAAGACCAATGAGAGTAGCTTTGCTTCGTAAACTTTTAAGTCCATTCTATTCATCGTGTGGAAACTAAACGGACTCAATACATAATTTAAATTCGATTGAGTAGGCCAGTACAATTAAACACGCGTTTATATTCTTTAATCACAAAGCTTGAATGTAGTGCAACCACGTGCTCAATTTTACCAATACGTTTGAGTAAAATTTCACTGTAATTTTCCATATCTTTTGCGATAACTTCTACAAGGAAATCAGCAGTTTGCCCAGTCACTAAAAAGGCGTTAATCACTTCAGGGATGTTTTCGAGTTCTTCTAAAAATTTAGCAAAGGTATCAGTATCATGTTTACTTAGGGAAATTTGTAAAATGACATGTAATTTAAAGCCTAATTTTTCAAAATTAATATCACGCTTTAGATTGGTCATGATATCGGTTTCGATCAAGTGTTTGATACGACGATGGACAGAACTTACCGACAGGTTAATACGTTCTGACAATTCATTTAGATTGATGTCTTCATGGGTTAAAATTTCTAAAATTTGTTTGTCGTAACGATCCAGTTCCATATTTTTATCCAGCTTGAAAAAATTTTCTGTATTAATGTAGATTGATTTTTATAGTTTTTCAATATTTGAATCATTTTTGAGAATAAATATCATAAAATGCTAGGTTATAGAAAAGGAATGAGTTTAAGTCTAACTGTATTCTGTGTTGAACCATATCATGATGATTTTGCAAATGACCTGTTGAAAACATTGAGCGAATTGCTAAAACTTAACCCAAAGGATTAAAGATTATTTTTAGTTATTGCTCCTCTATAAAATTTTTACTTTATACTGATTAAAATTGAAAAGTTTATCCACCAATGCTTGAACACGATCTAGAACTTACCGAATCTGAAATGCATCTCTATTCCCGTCAAATTCTGCTGGATGGTTGGGATATTGAGGCACAGGAAAAATTAAAACTCGCCAATGTGCTGATTGTTGGTTGCGGTGGAATAGGGTGTACCACTGCCGAATTGTTGGCGCGTGCAGGTGTTGGAAAAATTAGTCTGATCGATGCTGATACTGTAGAAATCAGTAATTTACAAAGACAAATTGCCTATATTGCGCAAGATGTCGGGTTTTATAAATCGGAGATCTTGGCCAAGAGATTGCAAACAATTAATCCTTTTATCCAAGTAGAAAGCTATACCAGTAAATTGGATGAAAATAATGCGCAGGCATTGATTGCTCAGCAAGATTTAGTCTTAGATGGTTGCGATAATTTTACTACCCGTTATCTGGTGAACCACATCTGTACCCAGCTGCATATCCCGCTGATTAGTGCATCTGCGATTGGTTTCCAAGGTCAGCTTTTTATGATTGAAGGTGACTCAGCTTGTTATGAATGCTTATTTCCCAAAGCGCAACAACATAATGAAAGTCTACGTTGTGCTGATTCAGGTGTATTGGCCACCACACCCAATGTCATGGCAAGTTTACAGGCACATCATGCACTTCTATATTTAGGTTTAGCAAAAACCCCATTGAAACAAAAACTGATGCTTTGGGATGGATTAACAATGAAACAACGAATTTTAGCCTTTGAAAAAGATAGAGATTGTACAAACTGTCAGGCAAGCCATACTGCAAATGCTGATTAATTTGCTACACTTATACAAATTCAATTTAATGTTGACATTATGAAAAATAATATCTTTTTAGATGGTCTGCGTTCAGTTGCCCGAGTTGGGGAAACTGCCGTTATCGCAGCCAAAGCTGGCATTAAATACGCCACTGAAAAACCAAGTAATGCCAAACTGATGCGTGAAACTTTTGAATCATTAGGCTCAACTTATATTAAATTGGGTCAATTTATTGCCAGTACACCATCTTTATTTCCTCGTGAATATGTTGAAGAGTTTCAAGGCTGTTTAGATCAAACGCCTTATTTACCTTTTAGCTATGTTCAAGACGTGTTGGAACAAGAATTTGCTGGACGTAATTTAAGTGAAATCTTTGCATCCATCGATGAAAAGCCTCTTGCTTCAGCGTCCATTGCTCAGGTTCATGCGGCCAAATTGGTGACCGGTGAAGATGTTGTAATTAAAGTGCAAAAACCAGGTGTAGAAACTATTCTTTATACCGATTTAAATGTATTGCATTGGGCAACAAAGGTGTTGGAAAAAGCAATTCCAAAAGTAAAATTCGCTTCATTAGCCGATATTGTTGATGAAATTAAAACACGGATGGTACGTGAAGTTGATTTTATTGAAGAAGCACAAAATTTAGATGATTTTGTGAATTATCTCAATGTGTCGCAAAACACTGCAGCAACAGCACCAAAGGTCTATCATCAATTTTCAACACGTCGTGTACTTACCATGCAACGCTTGTATGGTGTGCCACTGACTGATTTTGATGTGGTGAGAAAGGTTGCGAAAGATCCATCTCAAGTGCTGATTACCGCCATGAATACTTGGTTTGGTAGTTTGATGTTATGCCAGTCTTTCCATGCTGATTTGCATGCAGGTAATCTGATGTTGCTTGAAGATGGCCGTATTGGTTTTATTGATTTTGGTATCGTTGGACAGTTAAAACCTGAAGTTTGGCAAGCATGTATGGCATTTATGGATGCTTTGCAAAAGACTGATTACAAGTTGATGGCTGAAAATATGTTGGGTATGGGCATGACCAGTACTCAAGTCGACACTCAGGTTTTGGCAGAAGATTTAGAACGTTTATTTAGTGGTGTACTGCTTGCGGATCCACAAAAAATTATGACGTCAAACCCATCTGATTTAAATGACATCATGATGGATATGGTGGGTGTGGGCGAGCGTCATGGTATTCGTTTCCCTCGTGACTTTGCCTTATTATTTAAGCAAATGCTCTATTTTGATCGTTTTATGCGTGTCCTTGCGCCATATACCGATATTTATGCTGACCAACGTTTACAGATGGTGCAAAATATTGATCCTGTGTCGCTGTTAAAACATTGATATAGATGTTTCCCCTTTGTGAAAAGCTGGCTGAGTTTGATTGTAAAATCTTACTTGGCCCTTTTTAAAAGGGCATTTTTTATTTAAATTGAGAATTTATAAACGTCATGGATGCAATTATCATTGAAGGGTTGAAAGTTGAGACGGTGATTGGCTGCTTCAATTGGGAACGGCAAATTATCCAACCTTTAATGTTGGATCTCCACATTCAAACCAGTTTAGAACAAGCGTCTAACTCAGATGAATTGGTCGATACGTTGAACTATGCTGAAATTTGTGAAATTTCTGCCAAAGTGATTCAGGATGCTGCGCCAAAATTGATCGAACATGCAGCCAAATTGGTGTTGAATACGCTTTTCTCTACCTTTCCGCCTATTGAATCGATTATGATTACGATCCGTAAGCCTGCCATTATCCCGCAAGCAAATTCTGTAGGAATTCGTCTTGAACGACACCGAAATGATATTCGCCCTAGCTCTAGCGAGTAATCGCGATCCACAACAAAATTTTCAAAAAGCATTTGCTCAGATTGCCCATTTGGGAATGGTGTCATTTTCTCCAATCTATTTAATTCCATGCCGTGATGGAATTGGTGCAGATTATTGGAATGCTGCATGTTTGGTTCAAAGCCAGCTGTCTGTAGATGAAATGCTATCTTTATTAAAAAAGATGGAAGCAGACTCAGGTCGTGTACGCCCATCACATCAAATTTCCTTGGATATTGATCTCATTGCATGGGGATCTCATTTAACTGCAATGCAATTTAATCCAAAGAAACTACCATTGGCGTTGGATGTTAAAGTGCCGATGTCTGATCTTTGGGAAGATGCATTATTCAAACATTCCGCAGATCAATTTCCAGTTATCATTTTATAGTCTTTAAAATAAATAGGTTAAAAAACAATGTATTTTAAGCCCTTGGCATTATTCAGTTGTGTGCTTTTATTTAGTGCATGTCGCCATTTACCTGAACAATCTGTTACACCAGTACAAGCTGTAAGTGAAGTGCAAAGCTTACAACAGCGGGATAACAATCTTAAGCAAAAAGTGAATGCTTATACACAAGATCAAGCTTTATTTGATGTGGCATTTGATGATCTCAATCAAGATGGGCAAGATGAAGCCATCGTGCTTTTAAAAGGGCAAGATTGGTGTGGGTCTGGTGGTTGTACAATGCTGATCTTTCAAGGAAAATCTAATCACCAGTTTGACTTTTTAAGTAAAACAACCTTGGTGGATACGCCAGTTTACTCTACAACATATATGCATAATGGTTGGAAGCAAGTGCTGGTTTATAGCCGAAAGCATGGGCAGGTGATGTTGAAATTTGATGGAACTCAATATCCGCTCAATCCATCTTTATTGCCTGTCGCAACTGCAAAATTGCCACCGAATACAGCTAAATTACTTTTGGGTGTTGCTGACTAATTTTTTATTTTAACCCACATCTCTATATCAAAATGTGGGTTAAACAGAACTTAGTAAAATGCTAAAAAACAAGCCCAGCAAGTGGGCTTGTAAATCAGTTAAATCATGCTGTGAGATAAATTAGATAAAATAACTGGTCTTGGTCATCAGTTTAGAAATAGCAGTCATGGTGATCTTCACTGGAATAGGCAGCTCTACACCACCAGCAGTTAATGCTGTATCACGATGATGCAGTTCATCTTCATTCATCTGCACCAATATTTTACGTGAGCGCTCGTCTTGAGCTGGAAGCTGACTGATATGGTGTTGTAAATGTAAACTGACTTGGCGTTCAGTTTCAGCCACAAAACCTAAACTATATTTATCGCCTGCAATACCTGCAAGCGCACCCATACCAAAAGAAAGACCGTACCATACAGGATTCAGCAAACTGGTATGACTGTCGAGCTCTTTTAAACGATCTTCACACCAAGCCAAATGATCTTGTTCTTCAATTGCTGCAAATTCCATTTCACGACGTACATTTGGAAGTTTGGCCGTTAATGCTTGCCCATGATAAAGCGCTTGAGCACAGACTTCACCACTATGGTTGACGCGCATTAAGCCTGCAACATGGCGTGCTTCACTGACAGCCAGTTTGGTTTCAACTGCATTGGACGGATTGCTTCTTTGTGCTGAAGTTGCACCAGGTACTAAACTTCTTAAAGCTTGGTCAAATGAATTGATCAATTTATCGATGCCAGTATATTGACGCATATTAGTCCTCCAAAGAAACCTGAGTTGTCGCTATTAATGGTTTTAAACGAATTAATAACCAAGTACTAAAAATAGCACTCAGCACAGCTGTGATACAGAATAAGATTTTAATATCTATTTTCAAAATACTTAAGATGAGAATAGAAAAAATTGCCGATGAAACCATGAATATTGCATTAAAAATGTTGTTTGCCGCAACCACACGTGCACGGTGTGATTTAGGGGCATAGGCTTGCATCATGGCATAAAGTGGAACGATATAAAAACCTCCACTTATACCCAATAAGGTCACCGCAAGCATGACATGATAATAAATTGCCCCTGAATTAAACATATCAGAAATTGCAATCAGATCACCTGTTCGTTCTGGAACAAAGGCCAAACTGCCTGCTAAATAAAGCGCAAATAGTGTTAAGCCAATCGCACCAAGTGGTACCATTTTGATATTCACTTCTGCACCGCCAATTTTACGGCACAGTAACGAACCTACGCCAATGCCGACAGAAAAAAATGTAAGCAATAAACTAACAACATTTTCATTGGCATGTAGGTTTTGCTGTGTTAACTGCGGGATTTGTGTGAGATAAGTTGCACCATAAAACCAGTACCAAGAATTGCCTAAAAGTACGATAAAAATTAACGGTAAACTTTTAGCATAGCGGATGGTTTGGAAACTGGTACGAAAGAAATTCCAATCGATCTCTAAGTCTTCATTTGAAGTAGATTGTTTAAGGACAAAACGACTGGATAAATAACCTACTACTGCAATAGATACGATGGTTAAGCAAATCCAGATCATATTGCCTTGTGACAGCGAAATGACTGCGCCGCCTAAAATCATCCCAATTAGAATCGCAATGGATGTGCCTGACTGAAACAGGGCATTACCAGACATCAGTTCATTGGGTTTTAAAATTTCAGGCAAAATCGCATATTTGATTGGCCCAAAAAAAGTACTATGCGTGCCCATTAAAAATAAGGCGAAGAGTAAAATCCAAAGATTACCCAATAAAAAACCTGCTGAGGCGATCAGCATGATGATGATTTCTAAAATTTTAATACTTCGGACTAAAAATGAGCGTTCGTATTTATCTGCAATTTGACCTGCGGTCGCAGAGAAGATGAAATAGGGTAGAATAAACAGTAACGCAGCGAGATTGTTGAGTGTACTGATATTGGCAGACTGATGATGAATCCAACCATAGGTAATGACGAGTAATAATGATTGTTTATAAACATTATCATTCAGGGCGCCAAAAAACTGGGTAAGGAACATCGGTAAAAAACGTCTTGTCCCTAAAATATGCTCATTTTTTTCCATTGTAGACGACTTCATTTAGTTATATATAAGAAATGTGTTGAAATGGTAACTATCTCTCAAAATCATGTATCATGTTTTTAACTTAAATCATGTGTAAAACCAATTGGTTTGGGTATTTGAAAGATTTTTAATAATTGATCTTTCTACAAATAAATTTAGGTCATTCGAGCTTGGTATGCCAGCAAAAATTAATTTTAAAAAATCTGTGCTTTCACATAGTGTACATTTACACTTTGACCGTTATCATATCAATAAACTGATATGTTCAAGTGTTTTTTTAAGTGTTTTTGCGATCCCTGTCAGTTATGCCGATCAAATACAAAGCAATCAGAACTTGCCATCAAGCTCTGAAACCATCAGTACAAGTTCTGAAAAAATCAGCAATACTCAAGAACAATTAGAATCAGCGGCCATTCAACAAGGCGTACCCAACGAAAAGATCGACCAGTTAGATCAGAAAATTCAACAAGCTCAACAAACTGATCAAGTCGATAGCGTTAAAATGCTTGAACAACAAGAAAAAAATATGGGGGTGCAAGATGATTTTAAGCCGATCCAATTTGAAGATCTTGAAGAGTTACCCGCTGTTGCTGTGGATCAGTCTTTAGCAAATGAAATTTATAAAGTTGCAGAAGATGCAAAAACGGATGCACAGAATTTTCGTAATGGGGTGACCAAAGCACCTCAAGTTGAAGTGACTAATGCGACCCAGCAAGAATTGAATGAAATTACGCAAGCGCCAGTCAATGTCGATCAGCTTATACAAACTATTCGTGCAGACAATAAAATTTCTGTAGAGGAAAATCAATCGGGTAAAACCTTGGTTGATAATACACAGAGCAATACTGATGAAGAAAAAGCTAAACCTGGTTTCTTTAAAAGTTTAGTCAATAAAATACGTGGACCGCAAGACAACGGTGTACCTATTCCAAAAATCGGTGTTTCCGTAACAGGTGCGCCTACGGTTCTTGCAACTAACTTAAAAGCAAAATTAGGAACCTTTACCCAAGAAGCATATTCTGATTTTAATGGCTCGGTGCCACAGTTAAGAACATTGGCGGTACAGGCTGCCCAAGCAGTAGGTTATTACAATGCAGAATTCAAGTTTACTAAAATTGATGATACTCATTTAGGGGTTAAAGTCACTCCACATGATCCAGTCAAAGTGGCTGAACAAAATATTGAGTTTACAGGGGCTGGCTCTAAACTGGCACAGTTCCAAGTTATTGGCGTACTTCCTGATTTAGAAGAAGGTGATATTCTCAATCATGGTGCTTATGAATCTACCAAAAGCCGAATAGTAGATGCAGCATCGAATAATGGATTTTTTGATGGTTATTGGCGTTTACATGATGTCAAAGTTGAACAACCACAAAACAAAGCCAAAATTGATTTAAAATACGAAACGGGCGATCGTTATAAACTCGAAGATGTAGAGTTCAGAATGAGTGATCCTTCTAAGCCGCTCCCAATCGATTTAAAAATCTTAAAAACCTTAGCGCCGTGGGAAGATGGTGCAGATTACACCGCATGGCGTGTCAATGGTTTGGCCAATAACTTAACCAACTCACGTTATTTTAACTATACCTTGGTTGATGCGATTAAACCGGATGCAATTGTAAAACCACTTGAGCTTCCTGCTGATCTGCAAGCCTTAGTAGATCAGCAAAAAATCACTGAAACAACATTGTCTGCGCAAACCAATGCCGATAAAGCACATTTGTCAGATAAAGAAGTGACTCAAAATGTGGTCAATGAAAATCAGTTTGCGGGAACGCAAGGTGAAGAGGTCAATCCGAACTTAAAGCAGCTTCAAGCGCAGCAGAAAGAAAAAGAATCTGATGATGATCTATTAAAAGATCAGGCACGTGAGAATAAAAAGATTCCTGTGATTGTGACTTTAAATGCGGATCGCTTAAACAGTTTAGAGACAGGTATTGGTTATGGGACCGATACAGGGGTACGTTTACGTAGCCAATATAGACGTGCGATTGTTAACCACTTAGGGCATTCTTTTGATGCCAATATGGAATTGTCACAAATTCGTCAAGCGATTGATGCTCGCTATAACATTCCTTATAAACATCCATTAAATGATTACTTCAGTTTGGTTGCGGGTTATGAACGAGAAACCCGTGATGGTATTGGTAATGACATGGATTTGGTTATTGAGTCTGCGGTAGCCGGGGTAGACCGTATTATTAAAGGTTCAAGAAAAGAGTGGCAGCATATTCTTGGTGTGCGTTACCGCTTAGACCGTGTTACTCAAAATGGTCCTGTAGATATTGCCAATATTCCTGATGCTTTTTTAATTCCTGGTTCAAATCAAGAACAGCAGTCATTGTTGTTGGGTTATGAAGCAACCAAAACAACCAGTGATAATCGGATCAACCCAACACGCGGATATAAGCAAAGTTATAAAATTCAACTTGGCAGTAAATCTTTACTTTCAGATACGGATATGGCGATCACCAGTGCAGATTGGAAAGGCTTATATTCATTTGGTCAAAATGATAATCATCAGGTGGTTGGTGGTTTGAATGTCGGCTATATTTTTGCAAAAGATTTTGAACAAGTTCCTTATAATTTAAGATATTTTGCTGGTGGGGATCAGAGTTTGCGAGGCTTCGATTATAAGAGTCTATCCCCAACGGAATATGGCTATAAAGTCGGTGGTCAAGGTTTGGCTGTCGGTTCATTGGAATACAATTACCAATTTAAAGAGGGTTGGCGTGGCGCAATATTCAGTGACTTTGGTAATGCTTACGATAAATCATTTAGTAACGATACCCAATATAGCTTAGGCTTAGGAATCCGTTGGAAGTCACCAATTGGTCCGATTCGAATTGATGTTGCATCAGGTGTTTCAGATCCTGCTCGCCCAATTCGACTGCACTTCTTTATTGGTTCACAACTTTAATTAACTAAAAATATAAGAGAATTACTGGAAATATTATGGCTGATGAAGAACATCAAGATGTTCAAAATGAACAGCAAAATGATCAACTAAAGCAAGCGCAGACGCCGAAGAAGCGCAATATATTGCGTAATATTCTGATGTCATTGCTTTTGGTCATTATTTTATTGATTGCTGCATTGGCTGTGATGTTTAGTACCGATAAAGGCAGTAAGTTTTTATTGGATCGGGTTGCTTCAAGCCAGAAAATTATTGATTACCAATATGAAAGCGGTAACTTGCTTCAAGGGATCATACTTAAAAATGTTTTGGTCACTCTCGCTGCGGTTGATGTCAAAATTGATCGTGCGGATGTTTCCTTGGGTTGGCGCGCAATATTAGATAAAGAAATTCATTTGAGCCATGCTGATGTTAACAATTTAAGAATTATCAGCAAAACACCACCAAGCGATGAACCCTTTAAGTTTAGCGAAATCAAGTTACCCTTTGTTTTACGTTTAGATGAAGCAAATGTAGATCATATGCAGTTTCAAACCGCATCTACAAAAATTGATTTTAACGATATTCATTTAGAAAATGCATTGTGGTCGGGTACAGAGTTGAAGTTTGAAAACTCTAAAATGGACATGGGCTATTTATCTGTAAAAGACGCGACAGGTAATATGAACTTTAAACAAGGCGATTATCCGCTGAATGCCAAGGCAATTTTGCGGATCCCAAGTTTAAAAAGTTTAAATGTTGAAGATATTTATGTACATGCGCGTGGCTCACTCGACACAATTAAAGCAGGTGTTGCGACTAAAACGCCCGATCTTTTAACGGGTTGGGCGGTGATCCATCCGATGCGTCATGATGTTCCAATGAATGGTGCTTTGGTTTTTAAAGATTATCATTGGCCGTTGTTGCAGGAACAAGAATTACTGTCTAAAAATGGCTTGGCGAAATTTCAAGGCGATGTTAAAGGCTTAAGCTTAGATATCAATACAGACATTAGTGGTAAAAATATCCCACAAGGTCAATATACCGCTTTAGCACATACCGATTTAACCAATCAGTTGAATATTAATAATTTAAATGGTCAATTGATGGGTGGTGCTTTAAATCTTGCAGGTTTGGTCAGCTGGCAAGATCATGTGCATTGGGATGTGCAAGGCCGTTTAGATCGAATCAATCCAAAAGATAAAATTATCCCACAAGTGATTCAAGACTTTTTACCTGTTTCCCTTGATGCCAAAATTGGTTCAGTGGGCGAATTAAAACAAGGCATGCATTTAACCGCCAATGTTGATTTTGATAAATATGAAGCTTGGAACGTTAAATTAGATCAAGCTGAACAAAAGGGTAAAAAGCCTGAACCGATGTTATTGGGTGTTAACTGGAAAAATATTGACCGAGCAGTGCCTTATGTGGGCTGGTTGAGCAGTGAACAAGGTCAGGTTGAAGTTGCACTGGTTGACGATCAGCAAAATATTCATGTGGCAACCGTTGTACGTCAACATGAAAAAGGCAGTTTACCTGAGGGCAAATACACAGCTCAGTTAGACCTAAAAGGCAATGATCTACACGTACCAGCATTTGAATATGTGGCAACGAAAGGTAGTTTATCTGGAAATGCAATCGTTGAATTACCTACTGAAAAACGCCAGTTAAAATGGAATGCCTTGCTCAATGCAAAAGATTTTAATCCACAAAGTATTGTCGCAACAGCACCAGTAGATTTAATCAATGGGCAGATAAAAGCCAATGGTTTTGCAAAACCAAATCAACAATTGATTAATTTTGATGCGATTCATTTAACCGGCCGACTTGCAAATCAAGCCAACCCTGAAACAATCCAATTGACTGGTAAAAGTACAGCCGCAGTTATTTTTAACGATGCCAATGCAGGTGGTGCTTTTAAAGGCTTTGCAGTGAATTATGATGGCGCATTAAATGCGTCACAGCTGAAACAAGGCAGTGGCTTATTAAAGATTAGAGTTGCGGGTACACCAGAGCTGATTAAAATATCTGAACTACAGCATGATGGTATTGCAGGAAAAATCTTAGCCAATGGCTTGGTGTATATCAGCAATGGCATCGGTTGGGATATCAACGCATCTTTGGTGCGTTTTAAACCGCAATATTTTGTTTCTTCTGTACGTGGTGAAGTCTCTGGGAATGTGAAGACTCAAGGTAATTGGTCAGATCGTCTGAAGAAAATTAATATTCAACAATTGAATATTGCAGGCATGATCAATAACAAGCCCTTAAGAGGACGCGGTAACCTTGCTGTTGTTTTAAATTCTGATTTAAAAGGCTTGATGCCACAGCAATTTGAAGCCAATAACTTATTTTTGTCTTATGCCAATAACCAAGTTCAGGCTACAGGAAATGCACAGAATCTACGATTAAAAGTTAATGCACCTGCATTATATGAACTTTATCCAGGATTACGTGGTACAGCATATGGTTATTTAAATTTACAAGCACAACCGCGTTTAAGTGCAACTGCAAACCTCACAGTCGATAATTTTAGTTTTAATGATAGTCTAAGCATTAAAAAATTAAGCTTAAAGGGTGAATTGCCAACCTCTGAAACTGTAGCGTCGAAAATGGTGGCGCAAATGGAAACTTTACGCAGCGGAAACCGTGAGATTCAGCATGCAGGGATTACACTTTCTGGAACACGTAAAGCACATTTATTACAGCTTCAAGCATGGAACTATTATTCTAAGTTTTATGTGCAGCTTGCAGGTGGATTTAATGCGCAAAATGATTGGTTAGGTCAGATTCAAAAAGGTGAGTTTGACTCAGTAAGAGCACATTTATTACAACAACAAAATGCACCTGTTATTTTTAACGCCTCAAAATCGGAGTTATATGTTGGACAGCATTGTTGGTCAAGTCAGCAAAGCCAATTGTGTTTTGATCAACCGATCCGCGCAAGTCAGCAAAATGGTAATGTTTCCTTTGTTACTAAAAACCTAGATCTGAATGATTTTGCCGCGTTTATGCCAGAAGGTTTGGCACTGACGGGTAAGTTAAATGGTTATGCAAAAGCATCATGGGCGAAAGGTGCACAACCTAAGCTAGATGCTAAGCTGGTTACCCGGAATGGGCAAATTGGTATTGCTGCAGAAGATCCAAATGACCCTTCAACTTCGATGAACTATGACGAAGCCAGTGTAATCGCGAAAAGCATAAAAGATGGCTTGTTGTTGCGTGTTGATTTAAAAGCACCGAATGTCGGAACAGGCTATGCCAGCGTCATTGTCAACCCATATGTCGAGTCTAAGCCGATGCGTGGTGAGGTGGCATTTAATGAAGTTCAGTTGAAAATCTTAAAGCCATTTATTGCCGATGTACGTAAACTCGATGGGACTTTGTCGCTTGCAGGAAAAATTAACGGTACGCTGACACAACCATTGTTTGATGGTGAAATGCGCTTGAAAAATGGTGAAATTAGTATGATTTCACTGCCTGTGAATTTGAATAATGTTCAGATTTACACTTCAATTCGTCAAGATGTGGCAACAATTAACGGTGCATTTAACAGTGGTCGTGGTGTCGGTAAAATTAATGGCAGTATCGATTGGAAAAATGATCCACATATACAATTACGTCTCAATGGCGATAAATTGCTGATTCGTCAAGCACCGTTGATTACTGCGGTTGTCGATACCGATATTGAACTGGATGCTTTACCTTTAAGTAAGAAACTGACCGTGAAAGGTAAAGTTGATGTACCTAGTGCATTAATTTCAATGCCTGAATCCAGTGCAACCGTAGTCAATGTGTCACCTGATGTCCGTATTGTAAAAGAAGGTCAAAATCAGTTGGCCGTGCTTAAAGCAGCACAGCCGTGGTCTATACGTGCCGATGTTTCAGTAAACTTGGGCGATAAAGTTATTTTCCAAGGCTTTAACAGTCGTATTCCATTGGTGGGGCGTCTTTATCTTTCTCAACGTGGTTTGGAAACTGCAATGCGTGCCAATGGTGCGATTGGTGTCAGTCAAAAAGTAACCGTTGAGGCTTATGGTCAGCGCTTAGACTTAAATCGTGCCATTGCTCGTTTTAATGGCCCATTGTCTAATCCTACATTGGATGTCGATACCAATAAGAGTATTTCTGGCAGTACGGTAGGTCTACGTATTACAGGCACAGCTTCTAGTCCAAACATTCAAGTTTATAATGATGCTGGTTTGTCTGATCAGGAAGCGATGAATGCTTTAATTACAGGACGTATTAATGAAGGGTCCAGTGGTTTAAGTAATGCTGAAGGATTTAAATCGGATGTAAACAATACGATTGCAGCAGCAGGGATCAGTTTGGGGCTAGGTGGAACACGTGCGTTTACCAACCAAATTGGACGTACATTTGGTTTAAGTGGTTTGTCATTTGATGCACAAGGTACAGGCGATGATACGCAGGTCAGTTTGACGGGCTATATTACGCCAGACTTGTATATTCGTTATGGTGTGGGGGTGTTTACACCAGTGAATAAACTGACTTTACGTTATCAAATGAATAAACGTTTATATCTGGAAGCCAGCCAGTCTTTAGAAAAAGCCATTGACGTGTTCTATCATTGGAGATTCTAGACATTGATAAAACATTTTAGATGCAATCGGCATTGAAATGTAGTTGATCAATATTGAAAAACTCGGATTACGATCCGAGTTTTTTATGCTTATATCAAATGAAATGAATCATTGAGCTAAACAAAGCGCATCGTAAAATGCATGGAATATGAGTAGTGCAAAGATTTTGTACATGCTATTGCAAAGCCAATAGGTGAGTATATTAAAGATCTTTATATTGCATTTGTTTTGCTGATTTACACTGATTATTTAAGGCTGATCATGGGTTGAATATCTAATTTTTTAGAAATAGAAAAGCCCAATGAAATATTGGGCTTTTAAAACTGATTTGAAGATGGCGTTACACGCTAAAGCACTTCAATGGTGTTATTCAGTTAATAGCACATCACCATATTGTTCACGTAAATCACGCTTTAACATCTTACCGGTACCTGTTAAGGGAATGGATTCAACAAAAATGACTTTGTCGGGGATTTGCCATTTTGCAATCTTATCAGCATAGTAATCCAGTAGATCTTGCTCAGTAATGTGAGTGCCTTGCTGTTTAATCGCAATCACCACTGGCCGTTCATCCCATTTCGGGTGGTTTGCTGCAATGACGGCAGCCATCGCAATTTCAGGATGATTCATGGCAATATTTTCAAGCTCAACAGAAGAAATCCACTCACCACCTGATTTAATTAAATCTTTGGCACGATCGCTTAACAGCAGATAGCCGTCCTCATTAATCGTAGCAATATCACCAGTATCAAACCAACCATCAGCACTTAATGCTTTTTCAGATTTGCCATAATAAGATTCAATAATCCAATGGCCTTTTACTTGCAGATTCCCTGTACTATGTCCATCACGAGCAACTTCATGTGTACCATTTTCTTCATCGGTAATACGTAAATCTACGCCGAAAGGTGGGCGACCTTGAGACAAGCGAACTTTAAATTGTTCTTCTTCACTTAAATTTAGGTGTTTGGCTTTGAGTTGGTTGCCTGTGCCCAATGGACTCATTTCAGTCATGCCCCATGCATGAATAGTTTCGCAATGATAAATGTCTCTAAATGCTTTCATCATCGCAGGTGGGCAAGCTGAACCGCCAACGACATTGCGTTTAAGGCTTTCAAGAGCGCTACCAGATTGTTTTGCTGCGGCAAGCAGGCCTTGCCAAATAGTCGGTACACCAAGTGCAATACTGACTTTATATTCATCAATCATTTGTACTAAGCTGGCGCCATCTAAACCCGGCCCCGGGAGTATCAACGTACAACCAACCATTGCTGCGGCATAAGGTGTACCCCAAGCATTGACATGGAACATGGGAACCACAGGTAACATAATATCTTTTGCAGATAAATTTAGAGAGTCGGGTAGCGCGATCGCATAGGTATGTAAAATGGTTGAGCGATGACTATACAATGCGCCTTTTGGATTGCCTGTTGTCCCTGAGGTATAGCAAAGCGAGCTTGCAGTATTTTCCTCAAAATTAGGCCACTCGTACTGTACAGAATGTTCTGCAATCAGCACATCATAGAACTTAACATCTGGGAGGGCATCGGCAATATCTTGGTCAAAAGCACCCAGATAAACGAAATGCTCTACATGAGGGGTAAGGGCTTTCACTGCTTTAATTAGCGGTAAAAATGTTTTATCAAATAACACCACTTTGTCTTGAGCATCATTGATAATAAAGATCAATTGTTCAGGAAAGAGTCTAGGGTTGATGGTGTGACAGACCAAGCCACTTCCGGAAATTGCATACCAAGATTCAAGATGACGATGATTATTCCATGCAATCGTTGCAACTCGGTCACCTAAGCCTAAACCCAGTCCAGCAAGTGCATTGGCAAAGCGTTTAGCGTTTTCGCTTACATGTGTCCAATCTGTCTTTGTAATCGTGCCATCGGTATTTTTTGAAATAATCGCAGTATCACCATGATAACGCGTAGCATGCTCAATGAGGCTACTGATTAATAATGGTTGCTGCATCATACGTCCTTGCATATAAAATTCCTTTATAATCTTGTTGATAGGCTTAAATTGTATTTTTCTCAGAAGCTTTCTAAGTGAAAAAAATTGTTAAATAGAAAAAGCTATCATTTCATCCTATATAAAAGTCAGATTAAATCAAGCTTAAAAACAATATTTTTTTGCAACATTTTTGTTGTTTTAACCAATAAAAAACAATAACTTAGTTGGATTATCACAATTTGAAAATTTGATGATGAAATTTGGGGTATCAGACTAAAGAACTAGGAAAAAGTATTATTCAGATATATGTATATGTGCTAAACATATTATATGTCTTGTTAAGGCATTGATGTTTTAGGATGAAACTATATTGACGTGAGATATTAAAAGGAGTTTTAGAATGTTTCAAAAAATCAGAAAATTATTGTGTATCCACAGTTTTGAATATGAAATTGGACATAATATTGTGGTTAAAGAGTGCCGTAAGTGTGGTGCTCATCATTAATTTTCTTGAAGCGATCGCAAAATATCACTGTATTATGATCATTCGATAAAATATGGTGATATTTAGAAAGCGTTATATCTCTAAATGAAAATAATAAAAATCTAGTTTTGCAAGCTGATTCATTCAATCTTATGGTGATAGATGTCCTCGTTTGATTGCATATGGCTGTTTTATTTTATTGCTTAAGGCTGTCTTGGTTTTTTAAGTATGGTTAAATTTACGTTAGAATAACCCTATTCTTGTTTTATTGTCTTTGAATCATAATGTCTAAAGATTTTTTAGCTGAAAATTATATTGTCGATGAACATCTTGCTGATACTTTAACTTGGTTATGCCAACATCAAGATTGTTATGATGCTTTTCAATTTGATGTGTTGACTCAAGAACTCAAAGTTCATCATGCCAATGGTACAGATATCATTCGTCAGGGGATGTATCTTACGGCAAAGTACGGAATTTTAATCACATCTTTATAGTGAGTTGGTGCTCAATGATTGTCGCTAAAATCAGCATGTAACATATTCTTGCGCTTAAATTTAATTTATCGTGTTTTTTTACTTTGATTAGTGCGACAAAAAAGTCAAAACACAGCTAAAATATAGCTTGAATAGTGTGTATTGAATCCATAATGAATATGAATGTATCAGAACATCAGCGTAGCATTTTGGCTACGATGGGAATAGAGCTTTGGATCCCCAAGGTTGATGTTCAAACACGTCATTATGAAAATGCGCTATACCGTGATATTGCTCAAGTTGAACAGAATATTGCTGTTGTGCCTGAGTTGAACACGCATTCAACTCAATCTGATGCAAAATTAGAAAATCAAAATGTACAGCCGCCACCGATTGAAAAAGCACATCAGCCTGAAGTTTCTTTATTAAAACGAAATCCTGAAACACAGCAAACTGAAGAAATTTCAGCACCTGAGCAAATTCAGCAACAGACAAACTTTATTGTCGAGCCTGCATTACAAATTGCGCCATTTGAAATCCAAGCCTATTGCATTGAAAGCTGTGTCATCTTTGTCGATTGTACTCAAATCAGCGCTGACCAATTAACACTATGGGGCAATATACAGCAGGCGCTTGTAGGGCAATTTTATGATTTAAAATGGCCTTTTCCAACGTTGCAGCTTCAAGATGGAAGAGGGGCTGTGATGTATATCCAAGGGTTTGTTGATGCTTTAAGGCAAGAGCGTAAAGCCATCAGTCTTGGTCAATTGCCTTATTTAAACAATACTGAAATGTTTGAATTGGCAAGTTTACAAGAGATGATTGAGCAACCTTTATTAAAACGCCGTCTATGGCAATTTATGCAAAATAAACTGAATTAGTTTTCAAGATCTGTACTGAGAGGTTTTCTGGGATATGAATAAAAAAGTGGTTGTATTTAGTCAAATCGACTCAGAAGTTCAAGCAAAATTAGCAGAAAAATATCAGTTGGTTGTATTGAATCCTAAGCTAGGCGATATCAATGCACAAATTCGTCAAGCGGTTGTTGATGCAGACGCAATGATTGGTGCGGGTCGTTTGATTAATGAAAGCAATATAGCCACTGCAGAAAAATTAAAAATTATCTCCTCTGTCAGTGTAGGCTATGATAATTACGATGTTGATTATTTAAATCAAAAGAAAATCTGGTTGTCGAATACACCACACGTATTGACCGAAACGACTGCGGATTTAGCGTTTACTTTGTTGATGAGTGCTGCACGTAAAGTACCGAGTCTAGATCACTGGACCAAACAAGGTGAGTGGCAACGTACAGTCAATGCGACACAATTTGGTCAAGAAATTTTTGGTAAAACTTTAGGAATAATCGGTTTAGGTCATATCGGTGCAGCAATTGCACGACGTGGATTTTATGGCTTTAATATGAATATTTTGTATCATAATCGCCGTGAAAAAATCGAAGTTGCACAACAGTTTAATGCACAATATAAAAGTCTTGAAGCACTGTTAAAACAAGCTGATTTTGTTGTGGTTGCAGTAGACTTAAATAGCCAATCTAAAGCATTAATCGGTGCTCAAGAGTTTGCCTTGATGCAAAAGCATGCTGTTTTTGTCAATATTGCGCGTGGTTCAGTAGTGGATGAACAGGCATTAACTGAGGCTTTACAGAACCGTCAAATTTTTGCTGCGGGTCTAGATGTATACCAAAAAGAACCATTGCAACAATCGCCATTGTTTGAGTTGGATAATGTCGTGACTTTACCGCATATCGGCTCAGCAACTGCCGAGACGCGCAAGAAAATGGCGGAACTGGCTTTTCAAAATTTAGTCGATGCTTTGGAACAACGCACACCAAGATATTTAGTCAATGAAAACTTCTAGTTGATGTTGAATGTTTGCTGACAATGCAAATTACATATGAAATGTTTACAGCCCCCTAACACTTCATTGCGAATTTGTACTAAATTCAATGTTATATTTAGAATATTAAAATAATTGGGACGATCAATTGAACAAGACCTTCCTCAGCCTTTGTCTCTGCTTAAGCACTTCAATTAGCTCAGCTGATGATTTTCTGCAAACTCAAAATAGTACTCAATTTGAAGTACCTGAAATTGGCAGTGGGGTGGGATTTATTGATCAACAAAAAGAAAAAACCATTGGTGAAAAAGTTTATCGTCAAGTTCAACAGCAAATGCCAGTTCTGCAAGACCCTTGGCTGGAAGATCAGTTTATGCTGGTTTTTTCAAAAATTCTCAGTCAGACCCAGCTTTCACAGCCAGTAGGCTTGGTGGTGATCAAAGATGCTCAGATCAATGCATTTGCAGTACCTGGGGGCATGTTTGCCTTAAATAGTGGGATGATTACAGCTTCAAGTAATATGGATGAAGTTGCCAGTGTAATGGGACATGAAATTGCCCATGTCACACAACGTCATTACAGCCGTTCGCAGGAAGCATTTAAAGGTCAAGGTTTATTGGCGCTTGCAGGAATTATCGTCGGTGCTGCATTGGCGTCCAAAGCGGATGGTGATATTGGTGGTGCGGTGATGATGGGTACACAAGCTGCATTGATGGACAAGCAACTCAGTTATAGCCGAAATCAAGAACGTGAAGCTGATCGGATCGGTATGCAGTTTATGTACGGGGCTGGATATGACCCAGAAAGTATGGCTGATTTCTTTGAAACCATGCATCGTTCTACCAGTCGTTTAAGTTTTTTACCTGATTTTTGGTTAACTCATCCCTTAACAACAGAGCGTATGAGTGAAGCAAGATTAAGGGCAAATCAGTTCCCAAAAGTTCCTTTTCGTGCCCAGCAATCTGATTTTGATATTATTAAATGGTATACCGCAGTAATTTCGGGACAAGCCACTGAACGTCAATTGCTGGCTTTAGCACAATCGAATAATTTAGCGGGTTTATTGGCTTTAAGCGAATTTTATTTGCTGCAAGGTGATTATGACAATGCGCAGACGCAGCTGAATTTAGCCAAGAAGGTTAACGCAGAACATACTTTGGTTACCTTGATTCAAACTGATATTTATTTAGGGCGAAATAAATTAGATGATGCCTATCAAACCATCATCAGCAAGCAAATCATAACCCCAGAAAATCGTGCATTAAGTTATAAATTAGCCGAAGTTTATATTCGACAGCAGAAACCCAAAGAAGCCGAGCAATTGGTCAATCGTTTTGTGAATAAAAATAATAAGGACATTATTGGCTGGCAATTGTTGCAACAAGCGGCAAATTTAGATAAAAAGAATCCAATGCGTACAGTCAATGTGCTGAGAAATAGGGCGGAAGTTCAATATTGGTCTGGTGATGAAGAAAATGCAATTAAATCACTTTTACATGCCAAGCGTTTAGCTAAAGAAAATAATGCGATGAGTGCCCGTATCGATACACGCTTAAAAGTGATGCAAGATGAACGGAAGTTAAAAATTTAAAATAAGATTTAAAGAGCTTAAAACTTGAGTTAAAAAACTAAAAATAATCGGTGATTTTAAATGTGCCATTAAAGAAAATTTACTTTCTATTCTTGCTTGAACAGGTTAAGCTAAAATCACTTAAAGTTATAATAAAGTATTTGATTCACATGAAGAAAATTTTAATCGCATTCAGCATTTTTTTCTATGCTCACTCAACATTTGCAGCAGTACCAGAAAGCTATGTTCGAGAAGTTGAGCGTATTTCGGCACAATACAGTGCAGATATGAAATTTTTTTTACGTAGTCTAGATCCGAAATTGAGCCAGTTTAACCCGCAACAAGAGTCACAATTCTGTGGCATTGTTAAAAAATATGTCGATGATATGTATAAAACGACAGATGAAAATCGTCAATACCTCCCACCATCAGCGCAATCTATGACCAAACAAAATGTGATTGATAAAGTGATGTTGTCACCTGAAATGCAGTTACTTAAAAAATATAATATTCAGTGTGATTTGAAATAGGTTTATCTTTAACATCTTACATCTGAGCCACATTATTTATGGATTTTAACCAATTTCAAATTGAGAATGATCAGATTGTTCTCAACATCATTCAAGTATCTGATGCTGAAGATTTATATAGTGCAATAAAAAATAGTTTAACCGAGCTTAGAAAGTTTCCTGCAAGTTTAGTATGGGCATTGGAAGAACCTAATTTGCCAGCTTCAATGGCATTTTGCCAATCTCGTTTGGTAGCGTTATTAAATAAAGAGAACTTTGTATTTATTATCCGTTTAAAAGAAACTGATGATTTTTTAGGGGTTGTCGATATCCATGCAATTGATTGGTTGCAAAATACTGCATCTATTGGGTTTTGGGGAAACTCAAAATTTAAGCAAAAAGGCTACATGTCACAAGCGCTAATACTATTTGTAAGTAGTTTATTCTCGAAATGGAATTTTTTGGGTTTAAATGCTTATGTCGATGTAGAAAATATATTGGCACGAAAATTATGTGAAAAAGCAGGGTTTTTGCTTAAAGATATTCAATATCAATCTGTACAAAATCCAGTCGATGGTGGCTTTAGAGATATTTGCCATTATCAGATAGAAAATAAATGAAGTGATATTGTAGATTGACGATTTTGGGCTATTTAACAAGAAACTATTTCATTGCAAAATAATTTTTATTAAAGTTGTTAAATAGACCAAATCAAACAGAAATTCAGATTTAAGAACGTTGGGTTTAGCCAAGTTTTGCTTTAATTTTTGCAGAAACTTGTGCTGGATCGGCACGTCCGGCTATGATCGGACGTAGAGAATTCATCACCTTACCCATATCTTTCATGCTAGTTGCACCTTGCGCAGTAATAGTTTGCGCAATGAGAGAATCAAGCTCGTCCTCTGACATAGCTTCAGGTAGAAACTGAGATAATACCTCAATTTCGGCTTGTTCTTTACTAGCTAAATCTTCACGGCCTGCACCTTCAAAGGCTTTGACCGATTCTTTACGTTGTTTGATTTGCTTTTCAATGACCGCAAGAACCTGAGTATCGTCAAGCTCTATGCGCTCATCGACTTCGATTTGCTTGATTGCTGCCTGTAGACCACGAATTACCGTTAACTTACCCATTTCTTTAGCACGCATTGTTGCTTTTAAAACATCAGTTATTTGGTTTTTTAAAGTAGTCATTTATCTGTCCAGGTGAGTCAATCAATCACAAATTAATCTTAGTAAAGGCGAGTAGTACGTACTGATTCACGCGCCAATTTCTTTTGGTAGCGTTTAACAGCAGCAGCTTTTTTACGTTTACGTTCTTGAGTAGGTTTCTCGTAGAATTCACGTTTACGAACATCAGCTAAAACACCAGCTTTTTCGCATGAACGTTTGAAACGACGGATAGCTACGTCTACTGGTTCGCCTTCTTTCAATTTAACTTGTGGCATGAAGAATCCTCATTAAGTTATGGATAAGATCAGGGTCGAATTACCCTAGATCACAAGTGAAGGTCAGTATTTTACTCATTTACATCTCATACCACAAGTCTATAATAGCTTTAGCAATATTTTGAAATGGGTAAAAGGCAATTTAATGATCGTTCTGGGCTTAGAAACTTCATGTGATGAAACAGGATTAGCGCTCTATGACAATGAAGTCGGCTTAAGAGGACAGGTGTTATATAGTCAAATTAAATTGCATGCAGAGTATGGTGGTGTCGTTCCTGAGTTGGCTTCTCGTGATCATGTTCGAAAGTTAATTCCTTTGATTAATCAGTTGCTTGATCAAAGCGGTGTGAAAAAATCAGAGATCGATGCAGTGGCGTATACGCGCGGCCCTGGCTTAATGGGTGCACTGATGACAGGGGCATTATTTGGTCGCACCTTGGCTTTTGCGCTGAATAAACCCGCAATTGGCGTGCATCATATGGAAGGTCATATGCTTGCTCCATTATTATCCGAAAATCCACCTGAATTTCCGTTTGTCGCATTATTAGTGTCAGGTGGACACACTCAATTGATGGCAGCACACGCAATTGGTGAGTACGAAATTCTAGGTGAGTCGATTGATGATGCTGCTGGTGAAGCTTTTGATAAAGTCGCTAAAATGTTGAAATTACCTTATCCCGGTGGTCCAAATATTTCAAAATTGGCGGAACAAGGTGACAAAAATGCTTTTGAATTTCCACGTCCAATGTTGCATCAAGGGCTAGATTTTTCATTTAGTGGTCTAAAAACTGCTGTTTCAGTGCAGTTAAAAAAATTGGGTGAAGAACAACGTGATGCAGATATTGCAGCTTCATTCCAAGAAGCTTTAGTGGATACTTTGGTCAAAAAGTCGATTAAAGCATTAAAACAGTCGGGTTTAAGACGTTTGGTGATTGCGGGCGGTGTCAGTGCCAATAAACGTTTAAGAGAGCGTTTAGAAGCAGATTTAGCTAAAATTAAAGCAACGGTTTATTATGCAGAACCTGCTTTATGTACAGATAATGGTGCAATGATTGCGTTTGCAGGTTATCAGCGTTTAAAAGCTGGACAAAAAGATGGTTTATCGGTGACGACAACACCACGTTGGCCAATGACTGAATTGACTAAACCTGAATTAGTTTAAGTCCGATATTGAACGGATTGTTAAATTTAAAAAAGAGGCGAAAGCCTCTTTTTTTTATGGATTTAAAATTTAACGCGAATAAGGTTTCCATGTTTTGCTTTTGTTATCATAGTTATATTGAACCTGATCATCGTAATTTGATTCAAAGTTTGTATGGCCATATTGATGACTGATGCTAAAACAATTTTTAATATTGCTATAGGTTTCATGTGTGCCAGGGTGATCACCATCGAATTGTGAACCCATTAAGCATAATTTTGAGTCATTCAATGCAAATGTATAAGTGGGCTTCTTTTTGACATTGCCTTCATTATCTTCCCAACCCGTGAACTGATAATTGAGTGGATAGACAATCCCTGTTTGGGTATCTATAGCAACCATTTCTAAAGAATCTGAAGTTCCCGTATTGAGTAAAATATATTTTTTATCAAAATTAGGCTGCATTGATTTAAGCGCATTTTTGTATTTGGCAAGGTTGGCTTTAGAACAATAATCGCCATTAAAATAATCACTCTGACACTCAGAAACTTTTTTAAACGTCGTCCCAGCATATGCCAATTGTAGTGATGCAGAACAAACAATCAGCGATAGGGCAAAAAATCTTTTCATTTATACTGACTTTGAATGTGTATTTATACAGTTTATCGCATTTCTTTTACTGTGGTTTATCTGATTTCATGATAGAAAATAATCAGAATATTAAAAAATGAGATTGGCATATGGACTTATTGTCTTCTGAACAGCATATCAACCTAAGCAATATTGACACAGATCTTCAGCTTTATAAAAAATTTAGCCAAGGTGTGCGTTTACCTTATGAGGTTTTAAACATTCACAATATTCCTGATGGTGCAAAACCCGGCCATTTTATCGAGGTTCGTTGTGGTGGGTTTGGTTCAGAAATTTCAGCTCACCCTACAGAAAAGTATCAATTCTATGCACTTACAGATCGTGGGCCGAATACCACGTATAACGTTAATCAAGATCATGGCAAAATCTTTTTAGAGCCTGACTATACCCCTAAAATTGGATTATTTGAGTTAAAAAAAGATGGAACTATTCAGAAAATAAAAGAAATTTTATTAAAAGACCCAACGGGCAGAAATATTACAGGTTTGCCTAATCAGCATTTTGGCGCAAGTAAAGAAATCGCCTATGACCAAGATGGAAAGAAATTAGCCATAGGGACAGATGAATTTGGATTGGATGCTGAAGGTTTGGTTGCACTCAAAGATGGTACTTTTTGGGTCAGCGATGAATATGGTCCTCATATTGTGCATTTTAATGCAGATGGGCTAGAAATTGATCGTATCAATGCCTATGTTTTAGATGAGCGAAGAACATCGGGTTATTTATTGCCTCAAGAATATGCCAATAGACGCCAGAATCAAGGAATGGAAGGTTTAACCATTACACCCGATCAAAAAAAGCTGGTGGGCATCATGCAATCCACCATGAGCAATCCCGATGCATCGGTAAGCAAATCAGATCTTGTGCGTATTGTGATGATTGATTTAGAAAGCAAAGTCGTTTCTCAGTATTTGTATCAACAAGAAGGGGGTGCAAAGACCTATTCAAATACAGCAATTACAGCCTTGAGTTCCACGCAATTTTTGGTAGCAGAACGTGATGATGATTTCTATAAAGATAATCCTCAAGCATTTAAACGGATTTATAAAATCAATCTGCAACATGCCACTGATTTGGAAAAGCTAAAGCCAAGTTCAACGATTCGGCAAGATGAACAATTCGGTCTGTTGATAGCGGAACAAACCTTGGAACAATATGTGTTAACAGCAGGCTGGAGTGGTCTGGCTCAACAGGGTATCTACCCAGTAGAAAAAACCTTAGTGGTGGATTTGGTTGCGCGTTTACACTATCCGCACGATAAAATTGAAGGTCTATGGGTGATTGATGAACAGCATTTAGGGGTTCTCAATGATGATGATTATGCTTTTTCTGAAACGGATGGAGTATTGGAACAAAAGTATTTGGATCACGATAAAAATATCATTGATGGCAATACACTCTATATCCTTGATCAATTGGATTTAACAGTAGATTAAGTATTTATTCATACAAGATAAAATTAAACCGCCAAATTAATTTGGCGGTTTAATGAATGTATTTACGATTAACTTTGTGCTGGTTTTAAACTTGATTCAAGTATTAAGCTTGATTCAGATATTAAACTTAGTATTCCCAGAACATCCGTTGAATTTCTTTTGCATCTTTGGTTTTGGTCAGTGCTAAAGCAGCTAAAAGTTTTGCTTTTTGCGGATTTAAATCGTGAGCAACCACCCAACCATATTTATCATCAGGCTGTTCAGCATTACGTAACACAAAACCTTGTGGAACGCGTGAAGAACGAATGATCTGTACACCTTGTTGCTGGAGTTGGTTTAATGTCGGAACAATATAGTTGGCAACAGAACCATTACCTGTACCTGCATGAATAATGGCTTTAGCACCCGCTTTCGCATAGGCCACATAGGCATCTGGAAGCATATTGCCTGAACCATAAACGATTTGCACGATTGGTAGCGCATCACCCTGAATGTTTTCAATATTAAACTCAGAGCTATTGTTAAAACGTTTTGCAACGTTTCTAAACCAATAAGGTTTACCTTCAACCAGTGTACCTAAAGCACCCCATTGGCTGACAAAAGCATCGGTATGAATATTGATGGTCTTTGACACATCACGTGCTGCAAAAATATCATCATTCATTAACACAAAAACGCCTTTGCCTTTGGCACTGTCTGCGGCAGCAAGCGCAACAGCACTATAAAGGTTCAAAGGGCCGTCAGCTGAAAGTGCTGAAGGTGGACGCATAGAACCAACAACGACAATTGGTTTATCTGTATGAACTGTAAGACTTAGAAAATAAGCAGTTTCTTCTAAAGTGTCTGTACCATGGGTAATCACCACGCCATTCACATCAGGCTTTTTAACCAATTCGTTCACTTTGCGTGCAATGGTTAAAAGCTCTTTGTCAGTGATACTTTCTGAAGCAACCTGTAAAGCCTGTACGCCTGTAACATTGGCAAGATTTTGAATTTGCGGAACTGCATTCAATAAATCATCTACAGGAACTTTCGCAGCAGTATATGTTGCGCTATTTGTAGAACTTGCTCCAGCACCCGCGATCGTACCGCCAGTTGCGACGACAACGACATTATTTTTTGCATAACTCGTAAAGGGTAAAAGCATGCCAATTGCAAGTGTAAGTGCAGTAACCGTCTTTTTCATAAACTATCCTTTTCAATCATTGTTCTGGTCATAAGCATTTTTTGTACCAGTTTTTAAATCTATATAAATACTGAGCTGTTGCCCATACTTATTTAAAAATGTAATTTTTCAAATAATCACTCAAATTTATAGTTACATACTATTAAAACTGGATAAAGTGCTTGCCAGTGCGTTTTTTCAGCATTCAATGAAGATGTTGTGCAATATAACGTCAATGACTAAGTTTTTAGTTATACAGATGAATTGAGCAATAAAAAAAGGCATTCAATTTTGAATGCCTTTTTGAGCTTATTTTTACGTTATAAAGATTAACGCATTTTTGCCAAGAAACGACTTAAGCGGTTCATTGCTTCACGTAATTCATTTTCTGCGGGGAGGAATACCACACGGAAATGATCAGGTGTAGGCCAGTTAAAACCTGTACCTTGAACCAGTAAAACTTTTTCAGCTTTGAGGAAATCTAACATGAATTTTTCATCATCTTCAATTGGATAGATTTCAGGATCAAGTCTAGGGAAACAATACATTGCACCTTCTGGTTTTACACACGATACACCTGGAATATCGTTGAGCATTTCCCAAGCAATATTGCGTTGTTCATATAAACGACCACCTGGGCGGATCAAATCATTAATTGATTGATAGCCACCTAAAGCGGTTTGAATCGCATATTGGGCTTGGTGGTTGGCACATAAACGCATAGAGGCAAGCATGTCCAAGCCTTCAATGTAATCCATTGCACGTGACTTATCACCCGTAATCGCCATCCAACCAGAACGGTAACCTGCAATACGATAGGCTTTAGATAAACCATTAAAAGAAACGCATAAATGGTTTCCTGCTAATGCTGCAACAGAGACATGTTCGATACCGTCATACACAATTTTGTCGTAAATTTCATCTGCAAATAAAATTAGATCATGTTTTTTTGCTAATGCGACGATCTGTTCTAAAACATGGCGCGGATAGACTGAACCCGTTGGATTATTTGGGTTAATCACCACAATACCACGAGTATTTGGGGTAATTTTACTTTCCATATCCGCCATATCAGGATACCAATAGTTTTGGTCATCACATTTATAGTGAATCGCTGTACCACCTGATAGATTTACGGCTGCCGTCCATAATGGGTAATCCGGCATTGGAACCAGCATTTCATCGCCATCATCCAATAAACCTTGCATCGCCATAACGATCAGTTCAGATACACCATTCCCGATATACACATCTTTAACATGTAAATCCAAGATACCTTTTTGCTGATAATACTGACAGATGGCTTTACGCGCAGGAAAGATTCCTTTTGAATCTGTATAACCGACAGCATTAGGCAAATTTAAAGCCACATCATTGATAATTTCTTGCGGGGCTTCAAAGCCGAACGGGGCGGGGTTACCGATATTTAATTTAATAATTTTATGACCGGCTTCTTCCATCTCATTGGCCGCTCGTAACACTGGTCCACGAATGTCGTAGCAAACATGCTCTAGCTTTGACGATTTCTTGATTTCACGTGGGGTTGTGTTACCTAAAACGGACATAATTTTATCCAATTATTTTGAGTTAAAAAAATAGATTACTGAAATATCACAATCTATGTTGAAATTTAGCTAGAAATTTTCCAAGCTCTAGCGTAAATATGGAAGTACTGAAGCATGACATTGAATGTCAAAGATTTAAAGGAGTTTAATGATGGGAAAACTCAATAAAACAGACCGAGAATGGCAAAGAGAGTTATCACCAGAGGAATTTAAAATCACTCGACAAAAGGGCACAGAAGCTGCCTTTACTGGAAAGTATTGGAATTCCAAGCAGCATGGAACCTATGTATGTCGATGTTGTGGGGAAGAATTATTCTCTTCAGAAACCAAATATGACAGTGGTTGTGGTTGGCCGAGCTTTTTTAAACCAATCAATAATACTGTTATAGAAGAACAAGATGATCATTCGCATGGTATGGAACGTGTAGAAATTATATGCCATCATTGCGACGCTCATTTGGGGCATGTATTTGAAGATGGACCACAACCAACGGGCTTACGCTACTGCGTAAATTCCGCTTCTTTAGAATTAAAATCACAAGAAAAAGGCGACGAGGAAACGTATCCATGACCAACATTTATCAGTTTGAGGCTGAGCTGTTAGAGGGTGAAAATAAATCTTTTTCTGATTATGAAGGAAAAGTTTTATTGATTGTAAATACTGCAAGTAAATGTGGCTTTACCCCACAATTTGCAGGATTAGAAAAGGTTTACGAGAAATATAAAGACCAAGGTCTTGAAGTTCTAGGATTTCCTTGTAACCAGTTCGGTGGACAAGACCCCGGTACAAATGAGCAAATCGGCACTTATTGCCAACGCAATTATGGTGTTTCTTTTCCAATGTTCGCTAAAGTGAATGTAAAAGGACCTGAAGCGCATGTGATATTCCGTTATTTAACCAATAACAGTAAGGGCATACTCGGCAGTGGCATTAAGTGGAATTTCACCAAATTCTTAATAAATAAGAAAGGTGAAGTGATTAACCGCTATGCACCAACCACGAAGCCTGAGGATATAGAACACGATATTGAAAAAGCTTTAGCAGAATAACCTGTTGTACAGACCAAAATAAGACTGAGGATATGATGCAATTAGACACTGCAGTTGAATTTTGGACTGATCCGCAAATGCCCTATGTCGAAACACGTAGGGCATGTCAAAGCCGTATTTGCTATAGATCACATAGCCATCCGACCTTTTCGATTGGTGCTGTGGATTGTGGAATAAGTCGCTTTAGTAGCTATTTTGCCAGCGAAGAGCAAATTCAAACAGGAAGCGTAGTAATCATTCCTGCTGAGGTGGAACACGCATGTAATCCACTGGAAAATCAAGCATGGAGTTATCAAATGATGCATCTAGATGCACATTGGATTGCTCAACTTTTTTCAGAATTAGTCAAAGATATTGAGCAGCTTTATCCCCATCATATTCCGTTGCTAAAACCACAAATTTTAACAAACCCACATATATACCAAGCATTTACGCAGTTAAATCAGCTGTTATTTGATCCAACCATATCGATTTTATTCAAACAACAACAATTAATTGAAGTCCTGAGTGAAATATTATTGCCCAATTTTGAATTTACGTTATTAAAGCAGTCTGATTATTTTCAAAAGCATTTGGGTGCAATGATTGATGATATGAATCACACTAAACAGATGCTTTCTTTAGAAGATCTCAGTCAAAGTCTAGGGATTAGTCGTTATGCCATTATTCGCTTGTTTAAAAATAATTTTGGCTTAACACCACATGCGTATCAATTAAATCAAAAAATAAATATAGCCAGAAAGCGTTTGAAGTCTGGAGAAGCAATTATTCAAGTTGCACATGATTTGGGATTTACAGACCAAAGTCATTTTCATCATGTGTTTAAATCGCATACTGGAATCACACCGAAGCAGTTTCAAGCTCAGTTTGTCATGCTCTAACTGCGCAATTATCTACAAGATAATAGGTTCTAAAAATATTTAAGCTTATCTAAATATTTTTTGGATCGAGTAATGCAACTGTTCATTATTGTGATTGTCACCCATTTCATTGCTTTGCTTTCACCGGGCCCTGATTTTTTTCTTATTTTAACTTCGTTGTTTCGAAATGGACCACATGCAGCGAGGGCTGTTTGCTTAGGGATCGTCTTGGGAAATGTTGCCGTGATTGGTCTTATTTTGAGCTCATTGTTTTTTCTTGGCAAACTCGATGATGAAATTTTAAAGCTGGTAAAATGGGGCTGTATTGCTTATTTAAGTTATTTGTCTTATCGGTGTTTCATATTTGCACAACAAGCTAAGCTAATAGGGGATTATCATCTAGAACACCAAAATAAACCAACTTTTACATGGATGAAATATGTCTTACTGGGGGTACAGTCGAGTTTATTAAATCCTAAAAATATTCTGTTTTATAGCAGTATTATTATGGCAATTTATCAACACTATAATGTTGTTCAACTGACTTTAACCTGTCTGTGGATGGTGAGTGTAGTTTTGATCTGGAACTTGTTTTTGGTGCGATTGATGACTCAAAATAAAGCTATGCATTGGTTTAAAACCAAAATCAAATATATTTATTATCTTTCATCCTTTTGCTTTGGCTTATTTGCTGCGGCTTTGTTGCTGAATTAATCAAATAAAATTAGCCCCAATAAAAATGCCTATCTGATAAAGATCAAGATAGGCATTCTCTTTTACATTATGTTGTTCGCTCGTTAGGGGCTAACATTTAGTTCTGGTTGAGCATCTGATTCAATTTTAAAACTCAAGAATGAGATACCCTTGCTTCGTTCGATTTATTGGCTTTATTGCGTTTGAATAACATGTTGTGAATATCATCAATAAAGGTATACACAACAGGAATAACCAATAACGACAAGAAGGTACTGGTAATCAGTCCACCAATTACAGAGATTGCCATCGGTGCTCTAAAACTTGGATCTGTACCTATTCCTAAGGCAATTGGAAACATACCTGCGCCCATCGCTAAAGTGGTCATAATAATGGGCCGTGCACGCTTATGGCAGGCATCTAAGAGCGCATTCATACGTGAATACTGCCGTTCATTACGGGCGATAATTGCATAATCGACCAAAAGAATCGAGTTTTTACTGGCAATTCCCATCAACATGATTAAGCCAATCAAACTTGGCATAGAAAAACTACTTTTTGCTAAAAGCAGTAGCACAAACGCGCCACCCAGTGCCAAAGGCAATGCCACTAAAATGGTGATCGGTTGTAAGAAGTCTTTAAACAGTAGCACCAAGACCACATAGATACACAATACGCCTGTTAGCATAGCTAAACCAAAGCTTGCAAAGAGCTGTTCCATCACATCGGCATCACCCAGATTGGTACGTTTTACTGTCGGAGGTAAGTTTTTGATGGTTGGAAGTTTATCTACAGCAGCCGCAACATCGCCTAAAGGCTGATCATTGAGCTCAATATTAATGTTGATGTTACGTAAACGGTTAAAACGGTCAATTTGTGAAGGACCACTTTCAATATTAACTTGTGCAATGGTGCCTAACATCACTGGACCTTTACTACCAGTAATCATCAAGCGTTTAATCAGATCTTGATCTTGACGTGCAGACAGGGGCAGTTTGATGACAATTGGAATTTGTCGTTGCGAAAGGTTTAATTTTGCTAAGTTCTGATCAAAATCTCCCGCCGTGGCAATACGCACAGTTTCAGCGATATTTTGTGTGGTAATGCCTAAATCCGCAGCTTTTGCAAAGTCAGGGCGAATCACCAATTCAGGGCGAATCAATGCTGCGCTTGAGGTAATACTACCAATATTTGGAATAGTACGGATTTCTCGTTCTACTTGACGTGCTGTCGTGATTAGTACATCAGGGTCATCACCTGACAGCGCAATTTGGTATTGGCTGTTATTGCCTGCAATACCGACTTGAATTCGTGCACCAGGCAGTGGAGCTAAACGTTGGCGTAAGTCATTTTCAATTTTTTGCAAACTCGCAGCGCGGTCTGAACGTGCTGTGACTTGAATGGTTAAGGTTGCTTTTCTTGGTTCACTTGATGCACCACCCGCAAAAGGATCTGTACCTGCTGAACCACCACCAATCGTGGTATAGACACTTTTAATTTCAGGATGATCTTTAATTAAACTACGGGCGTATTCTGCTGCTTTTAAGGTGTCTGGAAATTGTGAACCTGGTGGAAGCTCTACACGCACTTGGGTCTGCCCAGTGTCAGGTGGTGGAACAAAGCCCGTAGGGAGTAAAGGGATGAGCATGAGAGACGCAATAAAAAATATGATGGCACTGCTTAAGGTGATCCAACGATGATTTAAACACCACGTGACCATCCGCATATATGCGCGCATCACCCGACCATCTTTGGCACGATCATGTTGAAGTTCAAGATCACCATGATCTTTGATTGGTTGGCTTTGATCATCTAATACTTGATTGTCATGATGACTTTCAACTTTACCAACCCAAGGTTTAAGTATATAGGCTGACATCATAGGCGTCAGTAAGCGTGCCACCAAGAGTGAGGCAAAAATAGCCAAAGCCGCTGTCCAGCCAAATTGCACAAAGAATTTACCTGCAATACCACTCATAAAGGCAGTGGGTAAGAACACTGCAATCAAGGTAAAAGTGGTGGCAATCACGGCTAAACCAATTTCATCGGCTGCCTCCATGGCCGCTTCATAAGGTGTTTTCCCCATTCGAAGATGCCGGATGATATTTTCAATTTCTACAATGGCATCATCAACCAGTATTCCCACAACCAACGACATGGCTAACAGTGTGACAATATTTAAAGTAAAACCTAAGTAATACATGCCAATTAGGGCAGGTAGAATGGACAAAGGCAGGGCAGTTGCCGCAATGATCGTGGCACGCCAATCTCGTAAAAATAACCAAACCACCAAGATTGCAAGAAGTGCGCCTTCATACAGCAAGGACATTGAGCCTTTATAGTTATCAACCACAGGATTTACAAAGTTAAATGCTTCAGTGATTTTAATATCAGGATGCGCCGCTTTTAATGTTTCAAGTGCCTCTTTTACTCCGATTTCAACATCAACTTCACTTGCACCTTTACTGCGGGTAATTTCAAAGCCAATCACAGGGTAGCCATTTAACAGTGCAGCAGAACGTCTTTCAGCAATGCCGTCGCGAATGTTGGCAACTTGATCCAGCCGAATATGGCGACCATCACTCAAGGCAATATCCATTGCTGCAATTTCAGCAGCAGTTTTTACTGTGGCAATGGTACGAATAGACTGTTCACTGCCGCCTATTTTGGTTTGTCCGCCAGATGCATCTTGTTGAACAAGGCGTAATTGTCGGGTGATGTCTGTTGCTGTGGCATTTAATGCTAAGAGTTTTTCAGGATCTAATTCAACATCAACTTGACGCGTGACGCCGCCTACACGAGAAACCGCACCAACGCCTTTGACTTTTAACATTGCACGTGCAACATCGTAATCCACAAACCAAGACAACGCTTCCTCATCCATACGAGGGGACTGAATGGTATAGGTGAGAATTGGTGAACCTGAAAGATTGATTTTACTGACAATTGGATCACGAAGATCTGCGGGTAAATCTGAACGTACTTGTGAAACCGCATTACGGACATCATCAACAGCTTCTTGCAGTGGTTTTTCCAGTTGAAACTCTGCAGTTACGGTGACTACACCATCTTGGATATTGGTATATTGATTTTTAAGTCCCTGTAAAGTTGCAATCGAGTTCTCAATTTTACGTGCAACTTCTGTTTCCAGTTGCGGTGGTGCTGCACCGGGTAAAGCCGCTGTGACCGTGACCATTGGTAATTCAATATCGGGAAATTGTTGTATTTTCATCCAATGAAAACACATCAAACCCGCTAAACCAAGCATGATAAAAAGCAAGATACCGGGAATCGGATTTTTAATCGACCAAGCGGAGAAATTCATGTTATTTCTCCTGCGTGCTAACGAGTTGTTTGGTCAATGGTGTATCTGGAATGGCATGACCACGTTTGATTAAATCACCATCTGACAAGAATCCTGTTCCAGATGCAACCAGTTGAGTATTTGCTGCTAAATCAACAATTTCAACACGATCATTTAAACGTCGACCAAGTGTGACTTTCTGTTGAGTTACTCGATTATCTTTATTGACAATAAACACATAAGAGAAACCATCACGTAAAAGTACTGCGGTTTGAGGCACTGTTAGTGCTGGCTTTTCGCCTAGATCAAACTCACCTTTGACAAACATACCCATACGAACAGCATCAGTGGTAGGTATATCCACATAGACCAAGCCATAACGTGTTTGCGGGTCAATGACTGGTGCAATCATCCGAACGCTACCTGAAACGGCTGAACGGCTAGGATCAGGTGAGATGATATGCGCTGTCATGCCTTTTTTAAGTTTATATAAGTCTGTCGAGGTTACTTCGGCACGCCATTCCAAACGGTTATCACGGATCAAGCGGAACAGTTCTTGTCCCGTTTGTGCCAATGAGCCAACTGTTGCTGTACGTACTGAAATAACCCCATGATCGGGTGCAATCACTTGGGTTTGTGTTAAACGAAGCTGATTACTGTCAATTTGGGCTTTGGCAGCATCTAAACGGGCTTGTGCTGTACTTTGAGAAGTCAGGTATTTTGTCGCTTCTTGTTGTGAAATTGCACCAGTATTTTTGAGTTGTTGAATACGTTGATTATTGATACTGGCATCAGCTAGCACAGCTTTCGCTTCTGCATAATTGGCCTTTGCTGTCGCCAATTCAGCACGAATACTTTCACTGTTAATTTCAGCCAAAACTTGCCCACGTTGTACGCTATCTCCAACGTTGACATTGACTTTGGTAATTCGTTGCCCCGAAAGTTCACTGCCAATCACCACTTCTTGCCATGCAGCAATATTGCCATTGGCTGTAAAGTTTTGCTTCCAGTTTTGTAGCTCGGGTTGTATCACCGTTACAGTCAGTGCTGGTTTTGCGCTAGAAGCGGATGTTGCTGCATTTTCTGGAGAAGGCTGCTTTTTATTTGAAGATTTCCATCCAATAAAAGCCACGATTAGCACAATAAAAATAATTGCAATAATGATCCCGAGTTTTGAGTTTATGCACTTTTTTTTCATTGGGTCATGCGATTTCATTTTAGTTTTTTAAATGAGTAGAGATAAGTTGAGTATCTCTAAAGGCTCTATGTTTGGTCAAGTTGCAATACAGCGCTTAATGTGATTTTTTGAAAGTTAAGCGGATAAATTTTGCTATAGAGAGGCCGTTGAAGTTAGTGATATTTGTTGTTTTAAGGCCTTGATTATTAGATGGCTTGACCGGTTAAAATTATTTATATGTTTTTAATATAGAAACCATCAAGATCAGTATAATTTTGTATAAAAACTACAAGACCATTCACAATTTATAATATTTTTTAATAAATAAATACCATGAGATATTGCTTTTTTATTTAAAAAATCACGCTTACAAAATGAGAAAGTAAGTTTAAGTAAGAGTGATTATCATTTAATATGGCGGCTTAATTTAGATGACTGTTTTAGAGCCTCCTATGCGAAAAATTAAACCCTTAATTGTGATGATGGCAGTGGCGACAAGTGCTGCAATTGCGCATGCTGAACAACAAGATGCTCCATCGACTCAATCGAGCAATGGTAATGCAAAACAACTGAGTACGATTACAGTAGTCGCAAGTGCAGATGCATCAGCAGAGGGTTTAATGCCAGCATTTGCTGGTGGACAGGTGGCTTCTGGTGGTAAAGTTGGGATATTTGGCAATCAGAAAAATATAGATACACCGTTTAATCTAACCAGCTATACCAATCAATATATTCAAGAGCGACAAGCTGAGAGTGTGGGAGATGTACTTCAGGCAGATTCAGCTGTGCGTACAGCAAAGGGCTTTGGGAATTTTCAGGAAGCATATTTTATTCGTGGTTTTGTGCTAGCTTCTGATGATACGGCTTATAACGGTTTATATGGAATACTTCCTCGTCAATATATTCCAACGGAGTTATTTGAACGTGTCGAAGTATTTAAAGGTGCCTCAGCATTTTTAAATGGAGCGATTCCCGGAGGAACTGGGATTGGTGGTTCTATTAATTTGTTGCCTAAAAGAGCGGGAAATGAGCCATTAAATCGTATCAATGTAGGTACAGATTTTAATGGTGGCTATATTTCATCAGATGTATCGAGACGTTTTGGTGAAGATGAGAAATTTGGTGTGCGTGTAAATACGGCATATCATGGTGGCAATACAGAAATTGACAAAGAAGATAATTCACTAGGTGTAGCTTCAATTGCGATGGATTATAAAGGTGAACAATTACGCCTCTCTGGTGATTTGGGATATACCAACAACCGTTTAAGTGAAAATCGCCCAAGTTTGCGTTTAACCAATAGCGTAACTGCATTACCAAGTGCATCACAGTATGCGAATTATCATGGTCAGTCATGGACATATTCAAATGAAGAAGATATTTTTGGTAGCTTCCGTGCAGAATATGATTTAAATGATGCAACAACTGCATATGCTGCTTATGGATTCCGTAAAACAGAAGAAGATGGTGTCTATTCAAGTCAGCAATTAAGTAATACTCAAACAGGAGCTGCCAAATTATCGGCATCGACCATTCTACGAAAAGATACCAATAACAGTGCAGAAATTGGGGTAAAAACGAAATTTGATACAGGTACTTTAAAGCATAATGTAGTTTTTTCTGGGTCGATCTATCGAGCAGATAAACGATATAGTTATGGTTATGCAACAAGTTTAGACGATAATTTTTATAATCCTATTTATACAGATGGCTCAAATATTAATAAATGGCTAGGTGCCGCTGGTACATATCCCAAAGCAGGTGTGAATACTTTAAAAAGTGTAGCTTTAGGCGATAATATTTCTGCTTTAAATGATCGTTTGACTGTAATGCTTGGTGCGCGCTATCAAGAAATTGAACAAGATGTTTATTCATATGGTACCTATAAGTACGATATTAATAAAAACAAAGTTACCCCAGCATTAGGTGTAAGCTATAAATTAACCCCTGAAATGGCAATTTACGCTAATTATATAGAAGCTTTAGTACAAGGGGATGCGATACAGGATAGTGTCGGTAATAACTATATTGCTGATCCTTTTGTATCTAAGCAGAAAGAAGTTGGATTAAAGTTCGAAAATGATCACCTCGGTGGTGCATTGAGTTACTTCTATACAGACCGTCGAAAAGCTTCTGTGAATACTTCTGGAACTCCACAATTGAGTCAGGCAACCAATATCCATCAAGGTCTTGAATTTAATGCCTATGGTCAATTAACTGACTTCGTTAAGATTTTGGGTGGTGCGACGTGGATTGATACCAAACAGAAGGATACTTATCAAGGTTTATACAATAATAATGAAGTTATTGGCGTTCCAAAGTTTCAAGCGAATCTAGAAGCAGATTGGAAATTGCCAGTTGAACAGGATATTAGTGTAAATGGTCGTGTTGTGTATACGGGTTCAACATATGCCGATAATGCCAATACGTTGAAAATTAACGATTGGACGAGATTAGATGTTGGTGCAAATTATAAAACCAAAATTAATAAAGTTCCGACAACATTCAATTTCTCAGTTACTAATGTTTTAGACAAGGATTATTGGGCTTCAGCATCTGTAAATGACTATACCTATTTGTCTTTAGGTGATCCCCGTACCTTTAAATTAAGTGCAACCTTTGATTTTTAAACACCATAAAAAATGCCCCAAATTTGGGGCATTTTTTATAACAGTATATTTTTATAAAATGGTTTTTAGACGTTGAATCACTTGCTCACATTGAGCAATATCCGCGACCAATGCCATACGGACATGACCTTCACCAGGATTGCCTTGTTCAGTATCACGAGACAAATAACGCCCCGGTAAAACTTTAATGTTGGCTTTTTCCATTAACATTTTGGCAAAGTTTTCATCATGATCAACTTTTAACCAATAATAGAAACCTGCATCAGGCTTTTGTAATGGTAAAAGGTGACCGAGTTCATTTTGGAACAACTCAAATTTGGCACGATACAGTCTGCGATTTTCTTCAACATGTGTTTCATCGTTCCAAGCAACAATTGAAGCCAATTGATGTTGGACTGGCATTGCAGCGCCGTGATAAGTACGGAATTTTAAATAAGGTTTAAGTAAGTTTGCATCCCCAGCAACAAAACCTGAGCGCATACCCGGTAGGTTTGAACGCTTAGACAGAGAATGGAATACGATACAATTTTTATAGTCGTCACGACCTAATTCAGCACAGACTTCTAATAAACCGATCGGTGCTTCATCAAACCACAATTCTGAGTAACATTCATCAGAAGCAATCACAAAGTCATATTGGTCAGAAAGTGCAATTAGCTTTTTAAATTGTGCTTTTGAAAGTACCGCACCAGTAGGATTTCCCGGCGTACAAACAAACAAAAGTGCAGTTTTTTCCCAAACTTCAGCAGGTACAGCATCAAAATCACCGAGGTAATTGTTGTCTTCGGTACAGTTGACAAAGTATGGCTTGGCACCAGCTAAAAGAGTCGCACCTTCATAAATCTGATAGAACGGATTAGGCATTACCACATAAGGTGCATCATCACGATTAATCAAGGCCTGTACAAAAGAGAAAATCCCTTCACGTGTACCTGTAACTGGAAGAACATGATCTTCGGCACTGATCGCATTCAGTTTAAAACGACGGGTTAGCCACTGAGCAATACTTTCACGAAGTTCTGGTAAACCTTTACTGTTTGGATAAGTTGAAAGGTGCTGAAAATTATCAATGATCGCTTGCTTCACAAACTCAGGAGCAGGATGCTTTGGTTCTCCAATTGAAAGTGGGATCAAAGGTAAATCTGCAGGTTTTACATCCTGAAAAAGCTGGCTTAACTTTTCAAATGGATAAGGATGTAATAAAGACAAACTAGAGTTCATGAAACAATTACCACGATAGAAAGTAAGATTAATGTTGCCCACAGATTTGATTTGATGCTTCATCTAATGCCGCTTTTAATTTTGCGGTAAAGACTTCAGCCTCAGCTTCAGTGAGGGGGGTGCCATCTTTTTTGGTGACAAAGAAAATATCTTCTGCTTTTTCACCCAGCGTGGCGATTCTAGCAGAATGTATGTCTAAACCTTGCATCATAAATAAACCACCAACGCGTGCAAGTAAGCCCGGTTGGTCGAGGGTAGAGATTTCTACCATATTTTGCTGCAAAGCTTCGTTAAGTGTTACATCCACGGTATTTTCAATATCGAAGTGGCGAAGTTGACGTGGAATACGACGTTGCATCAAACCCGGATATTTATCTGATTCGCTTAAGGCTTTAATTAACGCCTGTTTGACTGTTTCTTCACGTTCAGGATCGGTTAATAAGGTACCGAAACGATCCAAGACTACATAAGTATCTAAACTAAAGGCTTTGGTTGCAGTGATAATCCGTGCATCTTGGACATCCAGATTCATACGATCCAAAATTGCCACTGTAGTGGCAAACAGATTGGGTTGGTCTTGAGTATAAATAAAGATCTGTACAGCATCTTGTGCTGCTTTACGGTGCGCACGCATGAGCACCAATGGTGCAGGGTTGTCGCCGTGTTGCAAAATGGCGCGAGTATGCCATGCAATTTCATCTGCGGATTCTTTAAGGAAGTATTCGTCCCCAAGCTCTTGCCAAACCTTTTCAACTTGATCGAGTGGAAACTCATCCACCAAGACTTCGCTTGCAGAGAATTTGGTATCTTCAATCAGCATTTGATAATCAACAGGTCGACCCAAACCAGAACGAATTACATCACGCGCATGGGTATAGAGTTGACGCATCAAAGAAGAGCGCCATGTATTCCAAAGTTTTGGATTGGTGGCATTGATATCGGCAACTGTCAGCGTATAGAGATAATCTAAATGCTCCATATCACCAAGCTTTTCAGCAAACTCTTTCACCACATCTGGGTCAGAAATATCTTTTTTCTGTGCGGTCATCGACATCAGTAAATGATTTTGAATGAGCCAAGCAACCAGATTACATTCGCGCTCAGTAAACCCATGCGCAAGACAGAATTCAATTGCATCTTCAGCGCCAAGTTCACTGTGATCTCCACCACGGCCTTTGGCAATATCATGGAATAATGCAGCAAGGAATACGATGTCACGACGGACTAAGCGTTGAAATACAGAACTGACAACAGGATAGTCTTTGGCAAAGCCGGGTTCTTTAAAACGATTTAAGTTACGAATTAACAGTAAGGTATGTGCATCGACGGTATAAATATGGAACAAGTCATATTGCATCAGCCCCATGATTTGACCAAATGCAGGAATATAATTTCCTAATACACCATAACGTTTCATTGCCACCATGGTTTCATATAAACGATATGGAGAGCGAATGATCGCCATGAATAATGCTTGATGGGTCGGATTATCACGAAATGCTTGATCAATACGTTTTGCCGCTAAAGTCAAAAGACGCAATGTACGTGCACGAATACCCTCGATTTCAGGGCGATTCGCCAAGATATAAAAAATCTCTAAAATAGCGCTTGGATTTTCGGAAAAGGTTTTATGTTGTTGAACGGCAAGCTTGCCATCAACCAATTTAAAATGTTCGTTAATATTTTCGATTTTACGTTCATAGTCGGGTAAGCGTGGGGTAATCACCGATTCATTAAAATAAGCCAATAACATTTCATTTAAGGTCGAAACCTGTTGCGCGGTACGATAATAACGCTTCATGAACTGTTCAATTGGATAATTTGGATGATGATCATCTTCTCGTGTATAGCCAAATTTAGCTGCAATATCACGTTGATAATCAAACAATAGGCGATTTTCATCACGTTTGGTTAAACGGTGTAAATGATGGCGGATTTCCCAAAGAAAGTTTTCAGCTTCTTCTAGGACGCCCAATTCAAATTCAGAAATAAAACCCAAATGAACCAAGTCGTAAATACGATTGACCCGAAAATGCCGTTTGGCAATCCAGCCAATTTGGTTAATGTCCCGAATACCACCGGGTGCATTTTTAATATCGGGTTCTAAATTGCTTTCAGTATTGTTATGTTGCGCATAACGTTGTGCTTGTTCATCCATCTTGGCATCAAAGAAAGTCTTATCTGTCCAAGTTTGGGAAACGACACGACGAGGCCATCTTGCCAGATGTTGATTGCCAATAATTAATCGCGCTTCAATCAGCGAGGTTGCCACAGTGAGATCATTGGTGGCTTGTTCAAAACAGCTTCGGATGGTACGTACACTGACACCCGGTTTAAAATTCCCCACATCCCAAAGTGTAGAAATAAATTGCGTCACTGTTTGTTCTTGTTCAGGAGAAAGATCTTCTTCTGAAAGAATCATGATGTCGACATCGGAATAGGGCAACATTTCGCGTCGCCCATAGCCACCAACAGCAAATAAACCGAGATCTGTTTGATCTAGCCCCGAATGCTTCCAGAGAAACATAAGGGCTTCATCTACCACATTTGAACGGGTACGGACAATTTCGCGTATTGTTGTACCATGATCATAGGCCTCATTTAACTGTTGCTCAACATCGCTACGCCATTGATTAATCGCTTTAATGTCATGTATATCAGTTACATATTCCAACAGAGGAGAGGTGTTGATCATGGATGTCTTGTCCGCAAATATATTGGCTAGTTGTTTAAATGAACAGTGACTTTTGCAGCCGTTTCTTGTGCAAGTTCACGTGCTTGGTCTGTTGTTTCAGCACGTGCTGTTGCCACGCCCATACGACGACGTTTAAATCCTTCAGGTTTACCGAACAGGCGTAAGTCTGTCGCAGGATTTTGCAAAGCAAGATTTAAGCCAGCGTATGAAAGATTCTTTGCATCTACACCTGCATAGATTACAGCACTTGCAGCAATACTATGTCGTTCAGTATTGACAGGTAAACCCAAAATCGCACGTGCATGTAATTCAAATTCGCTTTGGAATTGTGATGCAAGTGTGACTAAGCCTGTATCGTGTGGACGCGGTGATACTTCACTAAACCATACTTTATCACCTTTTACAAACAGTTCTACCCCAAAAATCCCACAGCCACCAAGTGCTACAGTGACTTTATTGGCAATGCGTTTGGCTTCATTTAAAGCTGCTTCTGTCATTGCTTGGGGCTGCCAACTTTCTACATAGTCGCCTGAATCTTGACGATGCCCAATTGGGTCACAATAAGCGGTTTCAATTTCACCTGTTTCTGGATTTTTCGAACGTACAGTGAGTAAGGTGATTTCAAAATCAAAATCAATTTGTGACTCAACGATGACTGTACCTTGATTTACCCGACCACCAGTTTGAGCATATTCCCAAGCTGCATCTACTTCAGCATATTCTTTGACACGAGATTGCCCCTTACCAGAGGAAGACATTACAGGTTTAACAAAGTTCGGATAACCAATGTCATCACATGCAGAACGGAAGCTTTCTAAGGTATTGGCAAAACGGTAAGCGGAAGTGGGTAAACCAAGTTCTTCCGCCGCTAAACGACGAATCCCTTCACGGTTCATGGTTAAATTCACTGCTTTTGCCGAAGGGATCACGGTTGCAATATTTTGTTGTTCGATTTCGACTAATACTTGAGTAGCAATCGCTTCAATTTCTGGAACAATAAGATTGGGTTTTACTTTTTCAATTAAAGCTTTTAATTCTGTTGCATCTGCCATGTTTAAGGCATAAGAGAAATGAGCAACTTGCATGGCAGGTGCGTTTTCGTAGCGGTCTGCCGCGTGAACTTCAACACCAAGTCGTTGTAATGAAATCACCACTTCTTTACCAAGCTCTCCTGAACCTAACAGTAAAACTTTAAATGCAGATGATTGAAGTGGGGTACCAATAGTAACGCTCATGCTATTCTTCCATGCTTGTCTTATGGACTGTTAGCATAGCAGAACTCAGGCGTGTGTTAAGGGCTGATTGACATAAAATAATGATATTGTCTAACAGATTTTTTTATAAAGTTTTTAGCTTATAGGCGGTTTGCCACTACAAATGAAGTGGCTTTGAATTTGCGCAAGGAAACTGATCAAGAATTTTTAATTAATTCTTTTTACGAACCAACAGAATCAACGCAATGAGGCAGATCAGTAGTTCTACAAAAAACGACCAATGCAGTATAAAGTTTAACCACCATGGCTGATAACGTGAGCTGACTTCAAAAAACACATAGGGTTGATCAATAAACGGTGCAAAAAGCCAAACATCACCTACAAAAGTATCCAAGCCAATATGTAGCAGGGCAGCACCCGAAAAAAGACTGATCATCAGGGCAGGTTTAGCCGTGTATTTTGAATGGATGAAATAAAATAAAGCGATTAGAAAGATTGGAATCCAAAATGAAAACCAATGTAAAAAATACTTATGGTGATGAACCGATCTATGATCGAATAAATAGAAATAGAATAGATCAATATCAGGAAAAACTGCACCAAGCATAATCAGCGTAAAAAAAGCTTTATTGGTGATTTTTGTCTGTTTAAATTTCTTGAGTAAAAGTTTAGCCAGTATATAGCCAGAAGGTAAGTGTGCGATAAACATATCAAGTTGCGTATTTTAAATATTTTATTTGAAAGCAATCATACACAACTAATTAATTCACATGGTTTTTTATTGTAAATTAATTAGATGAAAGCATTTTAAATCCGAAAGACTTTAAATTTACACGCTGATCTGCTGATGCATTAAAATATGCTTTAATCAACAAAACTACAGATAGGTATAGACCAAGCCATAGGCCAATGCTGCTGTGAGTGTCGCCAAAACGATTCTTTTAAATTTAAAATACAATCCTGTGAGTACAATAAAGCCCACCAACATCGCAAAACTTTTATTTGGAGTTTCGATCAATGGTGGAAGAGTGGCGACAATTAACATTGAACTGATTGCTGCAATTCCAATACTGCCTAATGCAATTTTTAACCATGTTGCGCCACGAGTTTGTGTGTGTTGTTGGCTTTTTTGCAGCAGATAGAATGGACCAAAGCGTGAAGCAAAATTTGCAATACCGACCAATATCCCCACCAAGATAATCTGTAAATCCATTTTAAATACTCACTTCATCAGTTTGCTTTAAAACATAATGTTTAAATAATCCCGCTAAAATCCCAGATGCAATCCCAATAAAAATTGCTGCCGACATGTTGATAAAATAACAGGCCAATGCGGAAACCACTAAAGATACGGCAACCACAAAAGTATGTTTTTTCTCAAAGGCTGCTAGTAAGAAGCTTAAGAACAATGCAGGTAACAAGAAGTCTAAAGCGGCTTGTAAAAATTGCGGCAAGTCGCTGACTTGATCTGCAAATAAACCACCTAAAAAGGAACCTAAGGCCCATGACATCCAGCTAAACAAGCTGAGTCCTAACATCCAAGACTCTGACCATTCCTGACGACGTTGGGAAAGTTTAATCATTCCAGCCGCAAAAACTTCATCGGTTAAACCCCATGCCCATACTGCGGTCTTTTTTAGGTTTAAACGGTCTTGAATCAGGTTTTGTAAGGCTGGCCCATAAAGTACATGGCGAATATCCAGTGCAATGACTGTAAGTGCTGTCATCCAAATAGATGTGCCACTGCCCAATAATGCAACCACAAGAAATTGGCTAGCACCAGCGTACATAGAACAAGATAGAAATAAGGCTTCCCATGCACTAAAACCAAATTGGGTCGCAGATACACCAAAGGCAAAAGATACAGGCAGATAAGTAAAGATGATGGCTTGACTGTCTTTAGCGCCTTGCCAAAAGCCAGCAGTTTGGACTGAGGGATTGTGCTCTGACACAGGACACCTAAAACGAGAGTAAAACAAAAGGTAAAATCAAGATTGTGTATTCTACCCGAATTTACTAGCATAGTAGCGAAATGTTTATTTAGGCGTAACTTTATGTTCGCAAATCAGTCGAAATTATTATTGAGTATGACCTTGGTGTTAGGTGTTTTAGGTTTACAAGCATGTGGTAATTCATCTTCTGAACCTAAAGAAAAAGTTGAAATTAAAGCTGCGCCAAAACTAACCAATGATGCGACAACCTATGCCAATGAAGCATGGAAACTGATTAATCAGGTGGAACCCTTTGTCTACCGTAAGCAATTGAATTTGATTGAAGACAATGTACGTAAACCTTTACGGAAATTAAGTACCGACTGGCGTATCAATGTCAAAATGACCGATTCAGTGACAGAAGGTAAATACGCTTTGTGTCGTAAAGCCATGACCAGTTTAGATACTTGGGCAAGATCGACATTGGAAAAAGATGGTGAAATGCAAAAAAATCAAGCGCAATATGAACGTGATAAAGCCCAGTGCAAAGATGCAATTGAAAATCCAAGTTTAGGCAATACCAAAGCAAATAATAATATTTTTTAACAGACCCTAGAAAATGGCGCAAATATGCGCCATTTTTTTATTGATACAGATCTATGTTCAGTACGTTCAGTGTTACTTAAGGTTTTAATGGATTGGTTGATGCAGTTTTCACGGCCTTGTCTTTAGCAGCAGTTGATTTTGCAGCGGCGTCATTTTTTACTGCTTTGGTTGTTGCTTCAGCTTTTGCTTTGCTTGCAGCAGTTTCAGTTTTTAGCTTTGTCGCTGCTTCTTTCGGTTTCGCTTCAACAGCTTTTGTTGCAGCTACACTTTTGTCTTTTGCTTGCGTTGCATCAGCTTTGGCTTTTGTACTTGCAGCCGTTGCTTTTTGAGTCGCTTGAGCTGCAGGATTTGCCGCAACACATTTGCCGCCTTTATGGTTTGGACCTGTACCACCAACCAATGTTGTACCTTTAGGACATGCAAATGCAGAAGCGCTAAGTACAGTGAATAATCCCGCTGTGAGCAATGTTGTGATTTTTTTCATTTATTTCAACTTTTATTGAGATGGCATTAGCGCCTCGCTAAAATATAATTGTATTTTTCACAAAGTAGAATAAATAATTTGTATATTTTATTTATAAAATGATTATATATTCCAGCCGTTTAAGGTGAATTTAATATTTGTCTAAAAGTGGAAAAGTGATGAGTTAAATTAGAGTTGGCCTAGTGAGTGAGCAATAGAATGTAATTGATTGATATCTAATATTTCTATTTTTTTAAAGGCAATTTTTAAAACACCTTGTTGTTCGAGTAAATGTAATTCTTGGTTAATGGTCTGACGTGAGCATTTGAGCAGCAATGCCAATTGTTCTTGAGATAAATGAATGATGTTATTTTCAATACGGATATGATTGCCATAGCCGTTTAACATAAACATCAAACGCTGAGCTAATCGTTGTCGTATATGCTGGGTCTGAATTGAAATGAGTTCTAAAAAAGCAAAGCGAAGTTTTTGACTGGTCAATTGGGCGATATGGAACCAATATTGCGGATAGTCATTTAAAATTTTCTGAATCGCTTGGCTGGGGAGATGTAAAATTAAACATTTTCCAACAGCAATGGCATCATGAGAACGTGGTTGCTGATCCACCAAAGAAATTTCTCCAAACCACATAATCGGTTCTGCAATAGCAGCCACGGATTCATTTCCTTCAATATCAATATAGCCTAAGCGTACCCGACCATCTAAGACCGCATAGATGCCATTAAATAGATCGCCTGATCTGAAAATCGCTTGATCACGCTCAAATTTTTGATAATGGGCTTGTTGTTGAATCAATTGTTGAAAAGGAATAGGCAGTTGTGAATACCATAAATTCTTTGATAATAATTCAAGGTCCGTTGAATTCAGCACAATATGTCCTTTTATGTATCATTGTTAATCTTTGCTTTGATTTTCAAATATATCTAACAGCATAATCAGTGGGATAGGAAGTCCCTAAGATAAAAAACAGTGGCAATAAGCACTGAGTAGAACCATTTACAATCTTTCTTAAGAGCAACAATTTAGCGCGAATATGACAGAGTCACAGGCCATAATGTATCGATAAATGTATTGTGAAAGCTGTTGTTATCTACTTCTTTGCAAATTTAAATGAAAAATCAATTCAACTTGTCAGCTAGACGACAACTTTTATCTTAGCGTTTTTATATAGTGAAATGAAGAGATTAACAAGGACGCTGAAAATGAACAGATTAGAGCAACTTCTTAGCCAGTACGCAGCTTATCATTTAGACCATAAAAATGTATTTACGCATTTTATTGGTATTCCGATGATCGTGTTTTCAATCATGTGTTTAACGGCTAGAGCAGGGGTGATGCTTTCAGGTTTTGAAATCACTTTGGCATTGATTCTATTGGTTTTAAGTGTGATTTATTATTTAAGTCTGGATAAAACATTCGGCTTTTTAATGTTGCTTATTTATGCAGTGGCCTATCCATTTGCCTATAAAATTGCCCAATTAGGCATGGGAACTTGGCTAAGTATCAGCATTGGTACTTTTGTTGTAGGATGGGTATTCCAATTTGTAGGGCATTTTTATGAAAAGAAAAAACCTGCATTTGTTGATGATTTAGTCGGTTTAGCGATTGGTCCATTATTTGTCTTAGCTGAGTTTGTATTCTTGCTGGGTTTTCGTAAAGATTTACAAGAAAAAATGCTAGCAGAAGCCAGAAAGCAACGTACTGCAATGGATGAAAAATCATTAGACGCTTTACACGCGAAATAATTTGAAAGATAAAGAATCTAGTTTATGATAAAACCCTTTAAGTCAGTAATTTAAACTGACTTAAAGGGTATCGACTTCTATATTTTTGTTTGTTTTAGAATAAGAATTCTTTGATAAATATCACTAAACCAAAGAAAAAAATGGCGCAACCAATATAAAATTTTATTTTTTTAATCAGTGAAGAATTGAACATTGGCATCGTCATATGGTCTGTATAGTATTTCATTGGATTGCTTCTAAATAACGGCGATTCACTTCTTCCCAATTCACAACATTATAAAATGCCGCAATATATTCGGGACGACGATTTTGGTATTTTAAATAATAAGCATGTTCCCAGACATCTAAAGCCAGAATCGGGATATTGCCATTCATCAGTGGTGAATCTTGATTGGCACTGCTTTCTACGATGACTTTCTTTTCAGGGGTTACGCTTAACCATGCCCAGCCACTACCAAATCGTGTCAGTGCTGCTTTAGTAAAGGCTTCTTTAAAGTTTTCAAAACTGCCAATATCTCTGTCAATTGCTTCAGCGATTTGTTTAATCGGCTCTCCACCACCTTGAGGGCTCATTACTGTCCAGAATAAAGAGTGGTTAGCATGTCCACCACCATTATTAATCACGCTATTTTTAAGATCAGCAGGAACTTCATTCACTTTTGAAACCAGTTCTTCAATCGACAACTTGTCCCATGCTGTGCCTTCAATTGTGGCATTGATATTATTGATATAGGTTTGATGGTGCTTGGTATGGTGGATTTCCATTGTTTTTGTATCAATATTAGGTTCAAGTGCATCGTATGCATAAGGCAGTTGTGGAAGCGAGTAAGCCATGAATCAATCCTGTGATGTTAAGTATAGTGATAATGTTAATAATTATCATTATTATATATGAGCATCAAAAGTGCAACCAACTTAACTTTATTATTGTGTAGCTGATTTCAAAATAGAGATGATCAATTGACGCAGGGGCTTAGCGATAGACGCTTGGCGCGTTTTAAGATGTAAATAAATATCGCGTATATTTACTGGAATATTATAATTTTAAATGTTGATATTTTTTTATAAAAACCTGAATACGTGTTTCATTAAAAAGCAGAGTTAAAATTAGATCGATAAGGCGAATGGTCAAAGTGATCCGCAAATTAATCAACAGATCGTTGAATCTACATTTAGAAAACAAGTTTTAAATATTCGTCAGACATTTATAAACCAAACTAAAACCAGTGAAAGATTCTATGATGAAAAAAAACAGGTTGAAGAAGTCTTCAACCTGTCTCATTAAAGCATGAGATCCGTTTATACGTTAAAACGGAAGTGCAAGACATCACCATCTTGAACGATGTAAGTTTTACCTTCTAAACGCCATTTTCCTGCTTCTTTAGCGCCGTTTTCACCGTTGTATTGGATGAAATCATCATATGCAATACATTCTGCACGAATAAAGCCTTTTTCAAAGTCAGTGTGGATTACACCCGCAGCTTGAGGTGCAGTTGCTCCCACTTTTACAGTCCAAGCACGAACTTCTTGAACACCTGCTGTAAAGTAAGTTTGTAAGCCAAGTAAGCTATAACCTGCACGAATTACCACATTTAGACCTGGTTCTTCCATACCTAATGCTTCAAGGAATTCAGCGCGATCTTCATCATCCAACAATGAAATTTCAGCTTCGATTTGGTTGCAAAGCGGAACAACGATTGCATTTTCCTCAGCAGCTAACTTTTTCACAGCTTCAAGGTGTGGGTTATTTTCAAAACCATCTTCTGCAACGTTTGCAATATACATGGTCGGTTTTAATGTCATTAAACCAAAACCACGCACAAGTTTACGCTCATCATCATCTAAATCAGCTGCACGAGCTGGCTTGCCTTCATCAAGTAAAGGTAGAATTTTTTCTAAAACAGCTTTTGTTGCAAGGGCTTCTTTATCACCGCTTTTTGCAGATTTTGCCAAACGTGTAACGGCTTTAGTTACAGTTTCCAAGTCAGCAAGTGCAAGTTCAGTATTAATCGTTGCAATATCATCTAATGGATCAATTTTACCATTTACATGAATTACGTTTTCATCTTCAAAACAACGTACAACGTGTGCAATTGCATCAGTTTCACGGATGTTTGCAAGGAATTGGTTACCCAAACCTTCGCCTTTAGATGCACCCGCAACTAAACCTGCAATATCCACAAACTCCATCGTAGTTGGAATAACACGTTGTGGTTTAACAATGGCTGTTAATTTGTCTAAACGTGGATCAGGTACAGGTACGATGCCTGTATTTGGTTCAATGGTACAGAATGGGAAGTTTTCCGCAGCAATAGCAGCTTTAGTCAATGCATTGAAAAGTGTAGATTTACCAACGTTCGGCAAGCCGACAATACCGCAATTAAAACCCATGAAATAACTCACAAAGTGTTATATAAAAATTGCGGATGATTTTACATGAAAGCCATGACAAAGTCAGGTCTACGACCTATAAGTTTTAAAATCAGATCATCTCAAATATATCAAGTGCTACATATTTGCCTGAGATCAGCACTTTTATTGAACAAAATGAGCATTCTAGGGGAGTGACAATTGATTTAGCATAATTTTTATAAGTGGATCAATTAAGTAAAGTTACTATCCTTCGTCTAACGACGACATCCATGTCGCCCTACAGATGGGTAAGCCTTGTATCATTCAACAAGGCAAAAGCGAAATCTATTTTATTTATATTGATGCAAATGAAGTTAATTGGAAAAACTTAAATCTTCCGTTTATCCAACTGACTTGCCAAACTGTCACCAAATGCCTGAACGATCATGACCAAAGCCACCAAGACCACAATCACAGCAAACATCATTTGCATATCAAAGCGTTGATAACCATAACGGTAGGCAATATCACCTAAGCCACCAGCACCAATTGCCCCCGCAATTGCAGAGGAGTTAATCATGGTGACAATTGTGACTGTAAAACCTGCCACAATGCCGGGTAACGCTTCAGGTAAAAGTACATGCCAAACGATTTGCTTACGGTTACAGCCCATCGCTTGTGCAGCTTCAATTAGACCTTGATCAACTTCACGTAAGCTAACTTCTGCAATACGGGCAAAGAAAGGTGTCGCGGCTAAAGTTAATGGAACAACAGCTGCCCAGACTCCGTAACTGGTTCCGACAATCCAACGGGTTAAAGGAATCAGCGCCACCATTAAAATCAAAAAGGGAACAGATCGGGTAATGTTGATCACCGTGCCTAATGCATGATTAATCTTTTTAGATGGATAAATCCCTTGTTCAGATGTATTGACCAAAATTACTGCCAAAGGTAAGCCTATCAAAAAGGCAACAATGGCAGATACGCCAACCATCAGTAAGGTATCTATGGTTCCTGTCAGCAATAAATCAATCAGTTGGTCTTGCATAGCCAAGTACCTCTATTTGCGCAATTTGATGTTTTAACCTTTCTTGTAAATTATGCAGGTCTAAATGGGTTTGTTCAGTACCGACAATCAGTGTTCCAATCAAATGGTTTTGGATATTGTCGATATGACTTTGATATAAATGTACGGATTCTTCAAAAACTTGAAAAAGTTCCACTAAATCAGGTGAATTTTTCGGATCGGTTTCATAACGTAGTTTTAAAATGCTATGGGTTGAATCTTGTTGCATCTCTGTATGCACTGGAAAGGGCAAATCGAGTTGTTCTAGGTTTAACAATTCTTGTGTGATTTTCTGCTGAGGCTGTGAAAACACGGACCAGACTTGTCCTGACTCAACGATTTCACCATGTTCAATCACCACCACTTGATCGCAAATTTCACGAATCACTTGCATCTCATGGGTAATTAAAACAATGGTAATTCCCAATTCTCGATTGATTTTTTTCAGCAAGGATAACACCACTGAGGTACTTTCAGGATCAAGTGCAGACGTTGCTTCATCACACAATAATATTTCTGGATGATGCACCAGCGCACGAGCAATACCAACACGTTGCTTTTGACCACCAGACAGCTGTGAAGGGTAGTTATGCGCTTTATTTCCCAATCCGACCAGGTCTAAAACATCGTTGACTCGTGTTTCAATTTCAGCTTTATCGACATGGGCAATTTTTAAGGGCAAAGCCACATTGTCCCAAACCGTTTTGGCAGACATTAAATTAAAATGCTGAAAAATCATCCCGATTCTTTGACGTGTTTGAATCAATTCAGCATGACTGAGTTCAGCCAAATTTTGTTGATGAATATGAATACTGCCCTCAGAAATACCTTCTAAACCATTTAAGGTTCGAATTAAGGAAGATTTACCTGCGCCACTTTTACCGATGATGCCGAAAATCTTGCCTTGAGGAATATCTAAGTTGATATTTTTTAACGCATGGATCTGTTGATCTTGCCCATCATAGTATTTATTCAGATCACGAATTTTGATATGAGGGACTGAAAAATCAACATGCGAACCGAAACTCACCATTTCTATTCTCCTTATTTCCAGCCTGCAAACCACATATCTTTGCCGAAATCTTTATCTAAAATATCTCGAACTTGCTGTGAGTTTTGGAAAGCTTGAATAAATTTCTCTAACTTTTGATTTTTGTCTTGATAATCGGTACGTGTCACAAAAAGAATGGCGTACTTTTTATCAACGGGATCTAAAAACAGGGCACTATGCGGATCGGCTTTTTTTGCCATATTTAAGTAATGTGGAAAACCAAAAATCAGATCTGCATCATCATAAGCTAAAGCTGTTTGTGGACCTTCGACTTCTAAAAACTTCAACTGTTTTGGGTTTGAAACAATATCTTGAAGTGTGGAAAGTTCATTGTTGATGTCTTTGATTTGAATTAACCCCGCACGGTGTAACAAGATCAAAGCACGCGCAGAGTTGACGGGGTCACTCGGGATGACAACACGAGCATTTTGAGGTAAAGCCGCTAAGGATTTATATTGTTTTGAATATAAACCGACATGACTGCCGCTACCTGTACCAAAAGCATGCAAATCGTAATTGGTTTGTTTAATGGCATTCTTTAAAAAAACACTTTGTTGGAAAAAGTTAGCGTCAATGTCACGGTTTTGTACCGCAACATTGGGTGCTTGCCAATCTGAAAATTCGACCAGTTTGACATGGATACCATCTTTCTCTACCTCTTTGGCAACCGTTTGTAGTAATTCGGCATAAGGTGGGCTAATGCCAATCGTGAGTACATTATCCTTTTGTTGATTTTGTACATAACGATAGGCAAAAAGTCCTAATAATACGATGACAACAGCAAGACCAATCAGCAGGTTCTTGTTTTTGAGTTTGGAAACTTGGGACATGAGTTATTCCTTATTTCCAACCTGGGAACCATAAATTTTCACCAATATCATCATTTAAAGCCTGTTTGACCTTGTCTGAAGTTTGGTAAATTTTTACAAACTCTTTTAACTGTTTGGCTTTTTCTGGGTGCTTTTGCTCATAGTCATCTTTTACAACAAACAAGATGGCATAACGTGTATTGGTATTATCATCGAGTAATAATGCTTTGTTTGGATCAATGGTTTTTGCAAGACGTAAATAAAGTGGGTAGCTAAATACTAAATCAGCATCATCTACAGCACGCGCAGTTTGAGGTCCTTCAACTTCAATAAATTTAAAGTTTTTAGGATTTGAGCTAATGTCTTGTAAGTTTGATAAATGGTTATTCGGATCTTTCAAGGTGATGAGTTTAGCCTGTTGTAAAAGTAACAGTGCACGACCTTGGTTGACTGGATCATTTGGAATTACTACACGTGCATTTTCAGGTACCGCCGCTAAAGAATCATATTTTTTAGAATATAAGCCCACATGAGTTGCAACACCTGTGGCAATCGGTTTCAGTTTAAAATCAGTTTCTTTTAACGCATTGCTTAAAAATGGTTGGTGTTGGAAATAGTTTGCATCAATATCACCATGATTTAGTGTGATATTCGGTGTGTTCCAGTCTGAAAATTCCACCAGTTTAATATGAATCCCTTGTTTCTTGGCTTCCTCTGCTGCAACTTGTAAAGGCTTGGCAAAGGGTGGGCTAATACCAATGGTGATTTCTTCTGAACCGGCTTTTTTATGTTGGTTCCAATAAAAAAGTCCTGCAATCACGGCAATAATGATCACGCCAAGCAAAATAAATTTATTCTTGGAGCCTGATTTTTTGGATGGATTACCATTTGCAGGTGAGTTTATTTGAGTCATGTGACACCCCTTAAAGTGAAATTATTCAATTCATCATGTTTGCTGATTAGGTTATTTAGGCAGTTTGCTTTTGCCGATCTGCCGTTTCGATGCTGTTGTTATGATTTGAGTTTTGACATCGAAAATCAGCAGCAGGGTGTTGTTGGGTTAAATGATCACCCTGTTTAAAGATTTTGTTGCGTAAAGAACCACTTTCATATTTGGTTTTAAATCTGCCACGTTGTTGCAGTTCAGGAATAACAAAATGAATAAAGTCATGATGTGATTCAGGCGCAACAGTACGCGTTAGGTTAAAGCCATCAATACCTGTTTCATCAATCAACTGAATTAATTTTTCAGCAATTGTTTCACCACTTCCAACAATCAGTGGATAACGACCACCGAGTTGATGCTGTGCTTTAAGATCGTTAGGCGTGATCTGGTTTTCCTTAAATTTATTATTGACTGAAGCAATACTATTGGTTTGTTGATATGGGATGGCCTCATCATCAGCATATTTGGATAGGTCGATACCGACTGAACTTGAGAAATGTGCTAAACCTGCTTCTGGACTTGCATAGCGAGCATATTCAGCTAATTTCTCTTGAGCTAATTCATCTGTTTCTGCTGTAACCACTGTGATTCCCACAAAGATTTTAATATCTTCTGGATTACGGCCTTGCTGTACAGCCAATTCTCGAATCTTATCCACTTGTTGTTTGATTTTTGCAGGTTGGTCCCCGCCAATAAAGACACATTCTGCATGACGTGTGGAGAATGCTAAACCGCGTGGTGAAGCGCCAGCTTGAAAGAGCACAGGGGTACGCTGTGGTGAAGGTGAGACTTGGAAAACACCTTGGCTTTGATAAAAGCGCCCTTGATGGTTAATTTGATGAACTTTTTTCGGGTCAGTAAAAATACGCTTTTGCTTATCTTTTTGTACTGCATCATTTTCCCAAGAACCTTCCCAAAACTTATAGCAAAGCTCTAAAAATTCTTCAGCTTGTTCATAACGTAAGTCATGATCTTTTAGACCTTTTTGTCCAATCAAGCGTTCAGCACTGTCCAAATACCCCGTCACAATATTCCAGCCAATCCGACCTTGTGTCAGATGATCTAAACTCGCAAAGCGCCGTGCGAATTGGTACGGTGTTTCATAACTTAAGTTTACGGTCACGCCAAAACCTAGATTTTGGGTTACCACTGCCATTGCTGAAATCAGGGTAGATGGGTCATGACTCGGCAGTTGAATCGACTCTTTTAAGGTTAAATCTATACCATTCTGGTAGACATCATAAACACCGGTAATGTCTGCGATAAACAACCCATCAAATAAACCTTGCTCCAAGGTCTTAGCGAGATCAGTCCAGTAATTGAGCTCATTAAAACGATGAGATTCATCACGTGGGTGGGTCCATAAGCCGTGATTGATATGACCGACACTGTTCATATCAAAAGCATTGAGTAAGATTTGTTTTTTTTGTGTTGCATGTTGAGATGTATTTGTCATTACAATGTCCCTCTGCGTGGTGGAAGGATGTTGTTTAATACATAGTTTCCAATAAAATAATATTTCCAGCGTGATGCATCATGCAGTGTATGTACCCGTACATTGCGCCAATGTCGATCTAAACCATCGGCACGTTGACTACCACGACTTCCAGCCAACTCGATCAATTTTGAAGACGCTTTTAATGCTGTTTCTGTACTGTGTGCACGGACTTTAGCTACATCTAGTGAGGCTTTGGCAATATTTTCAACTGTAGGTTGTGGTTTTGCCGCATCAATAGATTGAGCAGCTTGTTTTAATAAAACCTCACTTGCTCTTACATCAGCAGCAACACGGCCTAATTCATAAATGGTCAGTGGATCTTGGTCTGCATGTTCTACATTGGCATCAATCCATGCGCGCGCTTTTTTAACCCGTTCTATTGTTTCTTCAAATGCTGCACGCGCAATGCCTGTTTCAATCGCAGCATGCATAATTTGTGCAAATGGCCCAACGAGGGTGGGTTCAGAAAATGCAGTGTCAAAACGAATGACATATTCAGATTCAACAAAAACTTGATTGAATTTAACGGTGCCACTGCCTGTGGTTTTTTGTCCAAAGCCTGACCAATCATTGATACGTTGTAAGCCTTGTGCATCGGCAGAAATAAAAGCTAAATATTCACGTTCTTCAGCATCACGGACTAATGTCGGAATACGATGGGCAAATAGACTGCCCGTGCAATAGAACTTTTCCCCATTGACCACATAACCATGTTCAGTTTGACTAATTTGGGTATGCTTTTGTGCAGCAGTCTTGGTCTTAAATTCAGCGAGCGCATTACCAAAACGAGCGCCTTGAAGTACTTCACTATAGAGTTTTTTCTTTTGCTGCTCGGTGCCTGTATTACGTAATACTTCCAGTGCATAAAAATGGTTTTGTGGGATTTGACCAATAGAGCCATCTACGCCACTGAATAATGCAATTATTTTAGCTACAGTATGACTAGATACTTCTGCACCACCATATTGCCGTGGTACTGTGATCGCCCATAACCCGGATTGACTAAAAGCTTTAATCTCATCAAATGGTAAAATTCTTTCAGCATCACGGAGTACCGCATTCTCTTTAAATTGCTGACTCAACTGTTGCGCGATTTCTAAAGCTTCTTGATCATTTTGAATAATATGTGCTTGCGCAAAGGGATGATTGTGTACATCCAATGTTTTATTGATATCTTGATAAGTTGTCATATATATTTCCCTGATGAGTAACAAAGTCGTTTAACTTTAAATCCACGCATGGCGCTGATTTTGCGTACCATTTAAGTAATAGTTTCCAATGGCATGAAGTTTCCAACGCACAGGGTCATGTAAGGTATGTACACGAGCATTACGCCAGTGTTGATCGAGATTATGAGTTTCTAGACTTGAACGACTACCGCCTAATTCAAGTAGCTTTTCAGAGATAAGGAGTGCTGCATCGTTGGCATACACTTTTGCCTCAGCAACGATAATGGAGGCTTTACTGGCTTGTTCAGGACTGACGATGTCTTGTGAATCTAACTGATCTAAATATTCTGCGGCTTCATCAAGCAATAAAATGGATGCATCGAGTAAGATATTGAGCTTACCGACTTCTTGTAGGGTATACGCTTCGAAACTGGCTTTATCCACATTGGCATCAATGATTGGGCGCGCTTTATGGATTGCAGATAAAGTATCAGCAAAGGCAGCTTCTGCAATGCCCACATCAATCGCAACCTGAATCAGTTGTGAGTACGCCCCACGATATTTTGACGCATCGGCAAGTGGTTTTTCATCCATAATAAGATCTGGATGAACCACAACATTCTTTAAACGCACTGTGCCACTTGCTGTTGTACGTTGTCCAAAGCCATCCCAATCATCAACAATTTCAACACCGTCAGCTTTTGCATCAATAATCGTTAAAACAATATGACCATCTGGGTGAATTGCACGTATCGCCAACCAATCGGCAAAATATGAACCCGTTGAATAAAACTTCTCACCATTTAAAAGGTATTGACCATTGATCTGTTCTAAACGTGTTTCAATGGTGCGGGTATCTTTGGTATTGCGTTCTGGGCCACCATTAGAAAGCCGTTTACCATTTAAAATTTCAGTATAAATAAACTGTTTTTGCTGTTCATTGGCAATATGCTCAATGGCATTTAACAAGCCAAATTGATTTTGAGGAATCTGACCAACACTGGCATCTGCCTTGGATAAAATACGGAAAACATGCGCAAGGGTTTTATTTGAAACTTGAGCGCCACCATATTTTTTGGCAATACGAATTCCGGCTAATCCTTTGAGGCTTAATTCTTGAATGACATCAACAGGTAAAATTCGTTGTTGATCACGTATATTTCGTTCTACCAAAGCAAAATCAGCAACTTGGTAAGCTGCATTTATTGCTTGCTGATCGTTTTGGATCACAAAGGCTGAGGTAGAAGAATTCAAACTAGACATATTGGCACCTTTCAATAGATACCAAAACGCTAAGCAATATTGCGGTAAAAATTAAACGAACTATTGTGCTTAACTTATCTAAAATTATTGTTAGGATAAAAATCGCAAAGTTTTTTAATATTGAATATATGTTAAATAATTGAAATTTATAACTTGTTTTGAATTTCTCTGGTCGAACTCTTAGTCTGAAGCAGCTTTGTTATTCCTATCACGAATAAAGAATAAAGAAACTGATATAACCATAGAATAAGCATTGGGTCATATGACGAGCGATTGAAGTAAAAAGTACATTGTAATTCAGGTGATGAATGTCTAAAGTACACAAGATTACTCAGGATTAATCTTAACTTTTAGATTTATCTAAGCTTTTAATTAAAAAAATAATTTGGAGACTACATGCGTACGTTGTACCAATTCCCACTCTCGCATTACTGTGAAAAAGCCCGTTGGTTGCTTGATCATAAAGAATTGGATTTTGTTGCGCAGAATTTAATCCCAGGTGTCCATCGAGCATTTGCACAACTTAAAACAGGGCAAAACAAGCTGCCTATTTTAAAAGATGGAGAACGTTTTATTGCGGGGTCAACTCAAATCGCATTGTATCTAGATGACGTTTATCCTGAACATCGACTGCTTCGTACAGATCACACGCTTCGCGAAAAAACCTTAGAAATTGATTTGATTGCCAATGAGTTAGGTATTCATGTACGTCGTTGGGGATTGGCACATGCTTTAGCAGAAGGCGATGAACCGCTAGAAATTATGATTGGTGAAAAAGGCTATTTACGTCAATTTGAAAAAATTTCAAAGCCTATTCTTAAAACCATGGTTTCAAAAAGTTATCAATTGGACAAAGAGAAAGTCGAAGAATCTAAATACAATTTAGAACTGACTATCGACAGTTTAAATAAGATTTTGATTGATAACGGTTGCCGTTATTTTGTTGGCGATCGCCTTGGTTTGGCAGATATCTCGGTATGTTCAATCCTTGCACCGTTATTAGAATTGCCTGCTACACCGTGGGAAAAGGAATATGCAGAAAATATTTCTCAAGAATTTACCGAATTTAGCCAACATTTGTTAGAACTGCCTTTAGGGCAATACGTGAAAAGAATTTACGCCACTGAGCGCAATGCACGTGTAGATTGGCGAGGAATGTAAGATTTCAAAGCAAGAAACTCTCCAATTTACTGAAAAATTAAGTATCATAGTGTGGAATTGGAGATTTTTTAATGCAGAAGTTCGTAATTTTAGGTGCGATAAGCACTGTTTTATTGATGGCGGGTTGTACTGAGAAAAAGCCTGCAACTCCTGAAGAAATTTGGAAAGGTTACTGTACCAGTATTGGTAATGCTGCACGTTCTATTACTTTAGATCGTCAAAATGGAATTACCAAGAAAGAAGCAATTGAATATGCAAATAAAGTCACTGATCCAACAACTAAGGGCTTTGTACTTGAGTATTTAGAGAAAGTCTATGCATTATCAGATGCAGAGCTAAAAGCGGATAAAGATGCAGTTCAAGCAAAGTTTAAGAACGAAGCATTTGAACAATGTCTAAATACACCGCATGATCCGACAAAAATGCCAGATTATAAACCGTTCTAAGGAGCGGTTTTTTTATGGCTTAAAGCACAACAAGCAGGCTATATACCTGATCAGCAGACAATGAAAGAATACGATTTGTGTACATTAGAAACGTGAAGTTTGAGTAATCAGTACATGCAGGCTTTTGAGTGCTCATCGCTTTAAATCGTTTATGTGTGTTTTTTGCATGAAGATTACCATGACATGGTCTTTTTTATCTTGAGTTATCGAGAATATATAAGTAATCGACAAGCCTCGTCACAAAAAATGATTAGCATAAAAATTGAAAAGCATATATACAATATAGAAATAGAAAACAAAAAGTAGCATAGGAGTGAGACAATGGAAGTAGTTGCTTATTTACATAATGCAGATTTGCTCTTAGAAGATGACAATGGTGTCGCTGTGATTAGCGGAAGTCATTATGTGCTGAGTTTAGGTGATCAAGTTTTTTTTCAAGAAGTCATTGATGAACGAGCAAAGTTATACCAAGTAAAAATTTCATTTGCGTGTACTGAACATTCAATGTTTCATGAAGATGAAGTGCAAATGAAATTTGAAGGTTGTCGTACGGAATTCCAAAAGTATGTAGACAGTACGACAGTCCACTAAGGTGGAATGTACTTTGTTCTAAAAAAAAGGCAACATATGTTGCTTTTTTTATGGCTGAAACAGTCTAAAGGCAAGGTAAACATAACTTCAATCTTATTAAAGTGAAGTTCATGTTTTACAAAGATAATATTTTTAGAGCTTTTTCAAATTAATTTGAGAAATAATTTACATAAACGTCTGATGAAAGCGTACTGTGTAGATCTGTAGTTAAATGAAGCGAAAAGTGATGAGTATTTATTTATAAAATAATGGTCATCACGAATTAATACGCTCATTGCATTAACTTTTGGCTTGATTTTTAGTAAAATTTGACAGTCCATATTGCCTGTGAAGCTTTAATAAGCAGGAATTCACAGGTAAATTTTTAAAAAGAGGAATTACACCGTGCTAGAAGCTTACCGCCAACACGTTGCAGAACGTGCCGCACTCGGAGTCCCACCGAAGCCACTTGACGATGCTCAAACTGCTGACTTGGTTGAATTACTAAAAAATCCACCTGCGGGTGAAGAAGCATTTTTAGTAGATTTGCTTGAAAACCGTGTTCCAGCAGGTGTTGACCAAGCTGCATATGTAAAAGCTGCTTTCTTGACTGCTGTTGCTAAAGGTGAAGCGACTTCTCCATTGGTTTCTAAAGAGCGTGCGGTTTACTTACTAGGTACTATGCTTGGTGGTTATAACGTAGCACCTTTGGTTGAATTGCTTGATGATGCTGCACTTTCAAGCTTAGCTGCTGAAGCATTGAAGAAAACGCTTCTTGTATTTGATGCGTTCCATGACGTTGCTGAAAAAGCCAAAGCGGGTAATGCAAATGCACAAGCCGTTATGCAATCTTGGGCTGATGCTGAATGGTTTACTAGCCGTAAAGACGTTCCAGAAGAAATCAAACTTACTGTTTTCAAAGTAACTGGCGAAACAAATACTGATGATTTGTCTCCTGCACAAGATGCTTGGAGCCGTCCAGATATCCCATTGCATGCAAACGCAATGCTTAAAAACGTACGTGATGGTATCAACCCAGAAGTTCCTGGTGAAGTTGGTCCATTAAACCAAATCAAAGAACTCATCGCAAAAGGCAACCAAGTTGCTTATGTTGGTGACGTTGTTGGTACGGGTTCTTCTCGTAAATCTGCGACTAACTCAGTGCTTTGGTTCTTTGGTGATGACATTGCTCACATCCCGAACAAAAAAGACGGTGGTTACTGCTTAGGTTCTAAAATCGCTCCAATTTTCTTCAACACAATGGAAGATGCTGGTGCGTTACCTGTAGAAATTGATGTTGCTAACATGAACATGGGCGATGAAATCGTTCTTAAAATTGATCATGCTGCTGCAAAAGTCACTGCATTTAAAGCAGGCGAGCAAATCGCTGAATCTGAGTTGAAAACGCCTGTTCTTCTTGACGAAGTTCGTGCGGGTGGTCGTATCAACTTAATCGTTGGTCGTGGTTTGACAACTAAAGCGCGTGAAGCTTTAGGTCTTCCAGCATCTACTTTATTCCGTGTTCCAGTTCAACCTGAAAACACTGGTAAAGGCTTTACTCAAGCTCAGAAAATGGTTGGTCGTGCTTGTGGTCTTCCAGAAGGTCAAGGCGTTCGTCCAGGTACTTACTGTGAACCGAAAATGACGACTGTTGGTTCGCAAGATACGACTGGTCCGATGACTCGTGATGAATTGAAAGACTTAGCTTGCTTAGGTTTCTCTGCTGATCTTGTGATGCAATCTTTCTGTCACACAGCTGCATATCCAAAACCAGTTGACGTTCAAATGCAACATACGCTTCCTGATTTCATCATGAACCGTGGTGGTGTTTCATTACGTCCAGGTGACGGTATTATTCACTCTTGGTTAAACCGTATGCTTCTTCCAGATACAGTTGGTACTGGTGGTGACTCACATACACGTTTCCCAATCGGTATTTCATTCCCAGCGGGTTCTGGTCTTGTCGCGTTTGCTGCTGCAACTGGTGTTATGCCGTTGGATATGCCTGAGTCGGTACTTGTTAAGTTCAAAGGTAAAATGCAGCCTGGTATCACGCTACGTGACCTTGTACATGCAATTCCTTACTACGCGATTCAAGCGGGTGACTTAACTGTAGAGAAAAAAGGTAAGAAAAACATTTTCTCTGGTCGTATCTTAGAAATCGACTTAACAGAAATGGAAACTGACTTAACTGTAGAGCAAGCATTCGAACTTTCTGATGCTTCTGCTGAACGTTCTGCTGCTGGTTGTTCAATCACACTTTCTGAAACGAAAGTTGCTGAATACTTGAACTCTAACATCACAATGTTGAAGTGGATGATTTCTCAAGGTTATGGCGATGCACGTACTATGGCTCGCCGTGTTGAGAACATGGAAAAATGGTTAGCGAATCCATCACTTCTTAAAGCTGATGCTGATGCTGAATACACTAAAGTGTATGAAATTGATCTTGCTGACATTAAAGAACCAGTTCTTTGCTGCCCGAACGATCCAGATGACGCTAAACTTCTTTCTGATGTTCAAGGCGTTAAGATTGACGAAGTGTTCGTTGGTTCTTGTATGACGAACATTGGTCACTTCCGTGCTGCTGGTAAATTACTTGATAAAGTACCAGGTGGTTCATTGTCTACTCGTTTATGGTTGGCTCCACCAACACGTATGGACGAGCATCAATTGATGGAAGAAGGTTTCTATAACATTTATGGTAAAGCTGGCGCGCGTACTGAAATGCCAGGTTGTTCATTATGTATGGGTAACCAAGCACGTGTAGCTCCGAACACTACTTGTGTATCGACTTCTACGCGTAACTTCCCGAACCGTTTAGGTCAAGGCGCAAATGTATACTTAGCTTCTGCTGAGCTTGCATCTGTTGCTGCGGTACTTGGTAAATTACCTTCTCCAGAAGAGTATCAACAATATGCTGCTCAAATCGACAGCATGTCTGCTGACATCTATCAATACTTGAACTTCGACAAGATGGGCGAGTATACAGATGCTGCTAAAGACATCGATACTAAGAAAATTGCTGCTGCTCAATTAAGCTAATTTATTGAAAAATAGATTAAATTGAGTTAAAACTAAGGGCTGATTAATCAGCCCTTAGTTTTTAGATATAGTGTGTATAGAATTGAAATGATGCAAAAATTAATAACAGTTTTAAAGGATTTATCAGAAGAGTTTAATCTCGAAGATTATGACTGGGGAATTCCAAGCAGTTGTCCAATAGAAATTCCAGAACTAAATGACTCTAATTTTGAAAAAAATAGATACCTAAAAGAAAATTTAAAAGATTTTTTATTAAAACAGCACTCTCTAGATTGTTATTATTGGATTATCCAACAGTGGGGTGGCATCGGTTCTTTTAAACAAAATGACGTTAATGATGCCAGAATCAAAAAATTTATAATTGAAATGGGGCAAGATAAATTAACTAAAAATTCATTTGATTGTATTTCTTCATTTTCTAAAGTTGCTTCATTTATTAATCCTGATAATCATGCAATTTATGATTCAAGAGTGATTTATGCATTAAATTGGTTGATTTTTAATTATGCACCTGAAATGGAGTTGTTTTATCAACCTTTAGGGAGAAGCTCTGAGTTAGCTAAATATGACATGCAAACTATTTTTCGATTAAGTAAGAAAAAATATGTGTACAGAAGCAATAAAAGTGCTTATCAAGAATATTGTAAATTAATGAAAGAGTTATCAGTTGAGGTTTACGGACAAGGCTGTAAGCCATATTTAATGGAGATGCTTCTTTTTGTAATCGCACCAATTAAAATTGTTGGAGATATTGAGGCTAAAGTTTCTGTTGCTATAAATTATTAGATATTAATAAAATAAAAGGTATCGATGAGTATTTTTCTTTAAATGTGGAATACTCATATTCTTAATATGTTATTGATAAAAATAAAAATCTGTTAAATATACATTTTTAGAATATCAGTCATCATATTTTTAAAATCTAAAATAACGACATAATGATTGATGCTCGATGGATCAAAATCAGTGTTCACAGAATCAAACAATGTATTTGTAAGTGGAGTGATATCAAAATTATCGATAAGACAAGGGGAGCCTGAATTAAAATACTCAATATAATAATTAACTTTTTTTTGCATATTCTGAGTATTTAAAACTAGATAGAATGAATATCGGTCATGCAATACGTTATTTGAGAAAACGGAAGGGCTGGACTCAGCAGCAATTAGCCGATTTTTCCAATACTTCAAAAAGTAATATTTCCAATCTTGAGAACTGTAATCAAGGGTACAGTCCTGCAATACTCCAGTACCTTGCTAAAGCATTTAATTACACTGTAGCGCAATTGTTTTTATTGGCAGAGAGTTTTGATGACGATGAAAGCATTGCTGAGAACTGGGATCAGATACCCATAGATGGACTATTTATACCACTGCCTAAAGATATTCAAGATAATTTAAAACAGTTTATACATAGCTTGATTAAAAATAAGTCCTAATTCTATATCTCATATTTATTAATCTTCTACGATTGATCTTCATTTTCTATTTATCTCATTATGCATAATGATTTTAAACAATTTAATCTAACTTGATATAATTAAAATGAAGCCGTATGTGTCTTTGAAATTTATCACTTTTATATTCTAACTGTGTTTTAAAATAATAATACTCATTTAACTTATTGATCAAATGATTAGACAATAAAAAGCCCCTTATTCAGGGGCTAGTCGTATAGATCACTCTATACTTATATAAGGCTCATCTCATACTGGTCGTATTAAAACACAAAATGAGATATTCAGCCATAAAAAAGATGAGCCGTAGCTCATCTTTTTTACACAAGAAAATTAATGTGCATTTGCTACAGCAGGAGCAGTAGCGGCTGTCGCATCATTTGCAGCTTTACGAGTAGGTGTGTAATTTAAACCTAAAGTCGAGCTGGTATATGTGCGCACTTGATCAAGCAGAGCAGGGTTGGTATTTAAATCCTGTTGATAAGACTTCACAATCTCATGCAATTTTGGATTCCATTTACCTTTAACTTGCTCAGGGAACGCTTTTTCCATCAAGCTCAACATAATGTATGGAGAGGTTGATGCACCAGGAGAAGCACCAAGAAGACCTGTGATTGAACCATCTTTAGAGGTGAAGATCTCAGTACCGAATTGAAGTGTTGCAGGTTTACCCGGTGCTTTTTTGATGATTTGAACACGTTGGCCAGCTTGGCTTAAAGTCCAGTCTTCAATTTTTGCATCTGGATAATACTTTTTCAATTCATTGAACTGATCTTGCTTAGACATCGCCACTTGGCTGACTAAATATTTCACCAAGTCCAGATTTTCCATTCCAATGGTTGCCATCGGAATCACATTGTTTTTGTTGGTCGCATCAATCAAATCAAACTGAGAACCATTTTTTAGGAACTTGTTTGAATAGGTTGCGAATGGACCAAACAATACATACTTTTTACCATCAACATAACGAGTATCAATGTGTGGTACAGACATTGGAGGTGCACCTAATTCAGGCTTACCATAGACTTTTGCAGTATGTTGTGATGTAACAGCCGGATTGTCTGTCATCAAGAAAATACCACCGATCGGGAAGCCAGCATATTGCTTAGTTTCTTCCAGACCTGTCATTTGTAATAATCTAATCGCAGCACCACCCGCACCAATAAACACATGACGAGTTTTAACATGGCTGGTTGTGTTGGTTTTTAGATTTTTAAACGATACAGTCCAAGTTTTGTCTGCATTTTGACTAATACCTGTTACTTCAGATGAAGTTTCAAGTTTGAATTTAGGCTGTTTTTTTAAATGATCAATTAATTGGGTCGTAATTGAACCATAATTTACATCAGAACCTACGTCCATACGTGTTGCAGCCACTTTTTGGTTTGCATCACGGCCTTGCATAACTAAAGGCGCCCATTGCTTAATTTCAGCAGGGTTTTCAGTATATTTTAACCCTTCGAACATTGGACTTTGGCTCATCGCTTCATAACGTTTTTTCATGTAGTTCACGCTATCGCCCCAAACAAAGGCAATATGTGGTACAGGATTAATAAAGCTGTTTGGTTGACCCAGCACGCCATTTTTGACCTGATAAGCCCAGAATTGTTTACTTACTTCAAACTGTGAAGCAGTATCAATGGCTTTTTTAATATCAACTTTACCGTCTTTCTCAGGGGTATAGTTCATTTCCATAAAGCCAGAGTGTCCCGTTCCTGCGTTGTTGAATCCAGCAGAACTTTCTTGACCTACCTGATCCAAACGTTCATACATATTGATGGTCCAGTCTGGTTCAACTTCATTGAGGTAAGTCCCCAAGGTTGCACTCATAATACCGCCACCAACAAGTACCACATCTACAACTGGTTCATCTGTTGTTGTGTTGACTTTTTTAGAAGCAATTGGTCTGAATAAAAAGATCAATCCAATAACAAATATAACCCCGATGACAATCAGTAGGTATTTAAAAAATCTCTTCATATATTTCCTGTTTCATCAAGTTTTAATAATATTGTAATGTAGAAAAGTTACATAAATGTTAGTTTGTGTAATGATTTTTTTCGTAAATGATTTAAATATATGAAATAATTTGTTTTTAAATTTGTAAAGATGTGTACAAAAAACAACCAGATTAAAATTTGATTAGTATATTTGTGTAATAAATATTCAAAAAAGTCTTAGACTAAAGTACTATTTTTTGTAGGTGTTAAGCTTTTTGTATCTTTAAGTTGGCTAAAAAATATGCTGAAAAGAAGAGTTTTTCAGCCTAAATATGAAAACTCTTCTCAAGATTTTTTGCTTATTCAATCATCATGAGGTCTGATTTATTTTCAAGCTTTAAAGGACGTAAAGCAAAAATAGAACGAGTATGGCGAATACCTTTCATTGAATATAAATTTTTACGTAAAAAGCGCTCATAATGTTCAGCATTTTTCACCGCAACTTTGACCAAATAATCATAATCACCTGTTACCAAATGCGCTTCTACAACCTCAGGCATTTGACTGAGTGCATCACTAAATTGTTCTAAAATTTCGTCATCATGACGTTCTAAGGTGATCTCAATAAAAAATAGTTCATTAATCCCGATGGCTTTGGCATTAATGGTGGCAGTATAGCCTTCAATGACATTTAAAGATTCTAGACGTTTAACACGTGTCCAACATGGCGAAGAGGAGAGGCCAACCAGTTCAGAGAGCTGAGCGACCGTTAAACGACCATCTTTTCGAAGTGCCGATAAAATTTTGCGATCAATCCTATCTAAAGTGTACTGACTTTCATTCATGAGCTTTACCACAGAAAATATTTTCGAGAATAATGGAATATGTGAAAAATCATTCCGAAAATACTGGAGATTTATATTAAATACGGGAAACATTCTATTCAGTAGAACGCTAGAATAAACTTATCAAATCAAAGACATTTGGGAGACTGGCTTTGATTTAGCGGATAGTATCTTTAGAGGAAAGGGTGCCTTTAACGATACTGTCCGCGACCTTATTCTACGCTTTAAAAAAATTATAAAAATAGTTTCAAAACGATAAAATTCAACCGCGCCTTCACAAATTGCATATGATTCAATAAGACATTGTAATCTTATTTATTGTATAACAAAAAATTATGCAATGAATAAGATATATTTATACTTTGAGTTCGATTCTTTAACAGTCAAAAAAATCAACAAAATTGTAAACTCAAGCAGCTGAAGATGTGCAATTAAATCGAGAAGTATTAAGATGATTTATCTTTAAAATAAAGAATAATGCATGCGATTCACAGCTTGGTACACACTCCGAAAATTTGTATATGACAATTTGCATAATGAAGATTATGAAACGTGGTTTAGTCGTGCGATCAATTTTTCTTTGATTTTTCTAATCATTGGTAATGTTGTCGCGGTACTTTTAGAATCAATCAATGATGTTTATAAAGCCTACCAGCTTTACTTTGATGCTTTTGAGGATTTTTCAATCATTGTATTTACAGTTGAATATATTTTACGTTTTTGGAGTGTTGCAGAAAAGGAACCGTTTGATTCTGAGTGGAGAGTACGCTGGAAATATGTGACCAGTGGCGCTGCGATTATCGATTTACTGGCGATTTTACCTGCATATATCAACTTCTTTGTACATATTGATTTAAGGTTTTTGCGGATTTTACGCTTACTGCGGTTATTAAAACTTACCCGATATTTTATTTCACTACAGATTTTACTGCGCGTTATAGAACGTGAAAAAGGTTCATTTCAAGCCGTGATTTTTATTTTGGTGATTATGATCGTGATGGCGGCAGCAGGCATTTATGTTGTCGAAGGTCGTGCGCAACCCGATGTCTTTAGCTCAATCCCTGCATCTATGTGGTGGGCGGTGGTGACGCTCACTACAGTGGGTTATGGTGATGTAACGCCAATTACCCCACTTGGACGTTTCCTTGGTGCTTTGATTACCATACTCGGTGTTGGATTGGCTGCTTTACCCGCTGGTATCTTGGCAAATGGTTTAGCCAATGAGTTGGAATTAAGAAAGCAACAACTGGAGTTAAAGTTTCGAGATCTGTTAGAAAGCTGTGAAATTGACATCATTCATGATGAAGACAAGATTGATGATATTCGTAGAGATGTTGGCTTATCTGCTGAACAGACGCGAGATATTGTTTTACAACTGATTCGTGAACGTAAAGAACAGGAATTGGAAAGAGAAAAAAACAAGTATTGTTTCTGTCCAAATTGCGGTTATAAGTTACCTGAGTGAGTATGATTCAAAAGGGATTTATACAATCAAAAATAAATGAGAAAGTGAAGTGTAACGATTAAAAATAACTTTTTCTAAAGTTACACTTCAGATACAATGTAAATGATCAGGCAATTACAACTGAACAAAAGAATGGATTGTCGACATAACGCATTGGATTGTAATGAAGTATGAAAATCAAAAGTTTATCAAAAATTATTTTATGTGCTGTAATTTCTCTAAATACAGGCTGCGCTGCTGTCATGGCAACAAAGCAACCGACAAAAAAAGATTTATCAATATTTAATAAAGGTGTAGATCGTAGTTTAATTATTGCTGAAATTGGGGCACCTATTACATCTGAATTTAAAAATGGTAAACGTTATGAAATTTACACATTTACGCAAGGGTATTCAAAGGCCAATAAAATAAGCCGTGCGGTTTGGCATGGTGCGGCAGATGTTGTCACTTTTGGACTTTGGGAAATTATTGGCACACCAACAGAATCAGCTTTTAATGGGAAGAAAACTTCTTATGAAATGATTTTTGATGCTGATGATCATTTAGAAAGCTCTAAATTATTGACAATGTCAGAGTATAAAAATGATTCAAATTCTGCTGCTGAAATAGAAGTTAAAAAATAGATAAATACTTTATAAGAATAGAAACAAGGAAGCGCAGCGCTTCCTTGTTTCTATTCTAATGTACCTTTATCAAGGTTTAATTAGGTCATCATCTGCATAGCACTATCCATTCTTAAATTGGCTGAGACGAATCAATGCTCGCTTTATTTGCGCTAAGTGCTTCACAATAACAACGATAAATTCAATCTGTATAACGATGAAAATTCTTCTAAATATTTTGACCAACGAATAGCCGAATAAGAGTTTTAAATTTATTTTTTACATATTTTTTAATGAATTATTGAGTAAATTTAAGTATTAATAACGCCATAAAAGTTTTGAATGGTTAACAATGAACATTAATGTTGATATTTTTGGCACGATTGCAATTGCTGTAGCCGTTCTTTTTATTGGTTATTTTCTAGTAAATAAGATCAGTATACTGAAGCAATATAATATTCCTGAACCTGTCGTGGGTGGGCTAATTGCTGCTGCTGTAACTTTTGTGCTTTTTAAGCAATTTAATTTAACCGTAAATTTTAATGCCAATATTCAACAAAGTTTTATGTTGATGTTTTTTACTTCTGTTGGACTGAGTGCAAGTCTGCTTAAATTAAAAGAAGGGGGCAAGTCGCTGCTTCTTTTTATGGTCTGCGTAGTGATTTATGTGCTACTGCAAAATGCTGTTGGGATAAGTTTGGCAACCGCACTCGATTTAAATCCTTTGATTGGCTTGATTGCAGGATCCGTCACTCTAACTGGTGGGCATGGTACAGCTGGAGCATGGGGCAGTATTTTTGAAGAAAATTATGGTATCAAAGGTGCGATTGTCTTAGGAATGGCGAGTGCGACATTTGGTCTGGTCATTGGTGGAATGATGGGTGGTCCAGTTGCAAAATTTCTGATTCGTCGTTATCAATTGGCTGAAGAAATAGCACCATCTGCAGCGCGTATGCAAGCTCCTCCATCTGCTGAAACAGCGCCATTTGAATATCCAGAAAAAACCCGTTTGATTACCGCTGATGATGCGGTTAAAACCATAGGAATGTTTGCACTGTGTATCGTCTTTGCTAATTTCATGACCGGTGTTGCCAAAGGACAATGGTTTGAGTTGCCGACTTTTGTATGGGCATTGGGTTGTGGGGTGTTTTTACGTAATACACTGGAATATGTATTTAAAATTGAACTGTTTGACCGTTGCATTGATGTGTTTGGTAATGCCTCGTTGGCTTTATTTTTAGCTATCGCCTTGATGTCCTTGCAATTGTGGTTACTTGCTGATTTAGCTGGTCCATTGGTGATCATTTTGATCGTTCAGACGGTTTTTCTTGCTTTATATCTGTTTTTTGTCACTTTCCGAGTTATGGGTAAAAATTATGATGCTGCAGTATTGTGTGCAGGTCAGTGTGGGGTAAATTTAGGTGCAACACCGACTGCCATTGCCAATATTCAAGCTGTAACCAATACTTATGGGCCATCGCATAAAGCATTTTTAATTATTCCTCTAACTGGCGCATTTTTTGTTGATATTGTGAATGCCGTTGTTATTCAAACTATTACTAAGTTCTTTTAGAAAATCGCTGTGATGACTTAAGGATTTGAAAAAAACAGCCACTTTTTGTGGCTGTTTTTTTTGTATTTAAATCAGTTTGATCATTACTCTTTTGAATCTCACACTGTTTTATACAATTCATATGGCTGCAATAAATCGTGATTTAGACTAAGGTTTTCTGTTAGTGACTTTAAACTTTCAAAAACACTTAGATGAGGAATTGAATATTTGAGCGAGATCAACGCTTAAAGGATGTAACGGATTGAAGTTTTACTCAAAAATTTAATGAACACAGTAATATACTTTAAATATGAATCATCATAATATGTATGCCACAAACTCTGTATTTGATATATTTTACGTGTTCAAGCTTTGAAATTAAGTCAGCGTTAGGCACTTGCATTTATTTCATCAGTGTAGAGTTTGAGCTTATATACTTAAATTGGATCACACTCGTCTAGGATGATGTATGTCTAAAACGAAACAACCAACCTCAAAACAATTACTGTCAGTGATTCAGACGCAGACAGCAATTGCAAAATTGGGCTTAGATATCAATGCTGTCATGACCTTAGTGGCAGAGCAAGTTCAATTGATTACCCATGCAAAAGGTGCAATTGTAGAGCTCGCTGAAGAAGGTGATATGGTTTATCGTGCCGTTTCGAATGGTGCAAATCAATTTCTAGGCCTACGTTTGAAGATGGATTCTAGCCTTTCAGGGCTTTGTATCGCGCAGAATATGACTTTATATTGTAAAGACAGTGAAACTGATGAGCGTGTAGATCGTGAAGCATGTAGACGGGTTGGGCTGCGTTCTATGGCTGTTGTACCACTAATTCATTGTGATGAACCGATTGGTGTATTAAAAATTTATTCAGAACGCGTAAATGCCTTTAAAGAAAGTGATATCAATTTACTTACACTCATGTCTGAACTGATTGCTGCTGCGATGTATCATGCCAGTAAGTTTGGTGCTCAAGAACTCTATAAGCTTGCGACACAGGATCAGTTAACAGGACTTGCCAATCGTGCTTTGTTTCTTGATTGTTTAAGACAAGGTGTTGAACAGGCTAAACGTACACAAAAGCTACTTGGAATCTTGATTATTGATATGGATGGTTTGAAACCAATCAATGATCAATATGGACATCGTTTAGGTGATGAGGCGTTAAAAGAAATTGGTAAACGTATCGTCAATATTACCCGACATGATGATTTGGTTGCACGTTTAGGTGGTGATGAGTTTGCAGTGATATTAAGTAGTCTTGGCGATCAAGAGCTGGCAAAAAAAGTCATGAATCGTATTGTTGAGGCGTGTGGATTACCGTTTGTATTTGAAAACGTCAAATTGACTATGGGTGCAAGTGTAGGTCTGGCTTTATTTCCTGAAGATGGTATTGAACTCAATAAGTTGATTGAGTTTGCAGACCTTAAAATGTATGAACATAAACGTTCTAGAAAAATGATTAATCTAAATACTTGAGATTTAAGATCTTTAATAGGAAATAAATTTTAGTGAAGTTTAGGTTTGTTTAATATTATTTATTTGGAGCATATGCATTGAAAGTATCTGCAAATAAGTATGTACAAGTATTTATCAATTGAATGTAGCTCAAATTTAACCTGACAGCCTCAATAGAATATCGATAACTGTCAGATCAGCTTTAAGTAAGGACATTTTAATATACCTTAAGTTTTTCCAATCAGTAAAGATAGGATTCCTGCAGCAATCAAGGGACCCACAGGAACACCTCTGAGTAATGCAACTCCAGCGACTGTTCCAATCAATAAGCCTGCAACGACATTGGGTTGGCTGGTCATTAAGGAAACGCCACGACCACCTAACCATGCAACCAATAAACCGATCGCAATGGCTGTTAATGATTTCCAATGCATAAATGATTTTAAAATGACATCACCGGGGATTTTGCCGCTGGCAATTGGAGTAAGCACGCCAATGGTTAAAATAATAATGCCGACTTCTAAACCGTGAGTTTGTAATAATGGGAAAAACTCACTTAAAGGTGTGATTCTAAAGACGATCAAAACCCCAGCTGCAATGGTGACCGCAGTATTGTGACTAAAGATACCGCAGGCCAGTAAAACAAGGAGCACAATTAAATTTAGGTCCAGACTAGAAAGACTCATCAATATTCATCATTAAAAATTAATACATCACCCCATTATACTGAAAAGCAGCATGTGAATTTGTCTTGTCAGGCGATGATTCACATTTAAATTCCGCCGAGTGCGGATTTAATGGACAATAAATTTTTCAGTTTCAGCACCCAATAAATTCCATTCATACTCAAAGTCTTGTGCCAGTTTAGACAGATTTGTTGATTTAAGTTGTTGTATTAAAATGTTTTGTGCCTCTTGCATAGCTTGGTTTAAAGCTTTATTCACCACCAATTCAACCAGACAGTTGGGTGTTTCTTGTTCATTGCCAATGGCAAAAATAGTAGGTTCTCCAACAGCCTGATAAATATCAAATAAAGATATTTCCTCTAAAGCTTGTACTAAGGTCCAGCCTCCACCGGGGCCTTTGTCTGCATGGACAAAGCCTGCTTTTTTTAAACCAGACATGGTACGACGTACTACAACAGGATTGGTGTCTAACATGATTGAAATTTGTTCAGAGGTGAACGGTTTTTTTTCACGGGCCATATGTAATAGCACATGCAACATTCGAGAAAGCTTACTGTCTTTACGCATAGTTTTTTAGTCAACACTCTTTTGTTAATTGTAACATTAAAAGTTGCAATTATAAAAATAACTCAATATAGTAACTTTAAAAGTTACTTATTGGTGTTGAAAATGAACTATGACGTCGTAATTATTGGTGGGAGTTATGCAGGTTTGTCAGCAGCATTACCATTGCTTCGTGCTAGAAAAAAAGTGTTAATGATTGATGCAGGCATGCGTCGTAATCGTTTTGCTGAACATTCGCATAATTTCTTAACCCAAGATGGCAATACGCCAGCAGCAATTATTCGTGATGCAAAATTACAGTTGGACAAATATCAAACTTTGTCATGTATTAACGCATCAGTCACCGATGTGAGGGCTGTCGGGCAGCAATATGAGATTCAAATAGACCAAGCCGATGACACGGGTACAACCATTCAAGTCAAAAAAATAATTATTGCTACAGGTGTTAAAGATGATTTACCTGAAATCGATGGTTTAGCAGTACGGTGGGGGAAAAGCATTTTTCATTGTCCATACTGTGATGGCTATGAGTTAAATCTGGGGATGCTTGGAATGTTATGTTCAGGTTTACATTCGATCCATATGGCACTGATGTTGCCCGACTGGGGCAATACCACTTTATTTTTAAATGATGCAATTTCACAAGCTGAATTAGATCCCGTCATACTTGAGCAACTTAAACAAAGAAATGTGAAATTGGATACACGCAAAATTGTCAAAATACACAATCATTGTGATTTAGTTTTTGAAGATGGTGAGCAGGTTCAATTAGATGGATTATTCGTCTCTACTTTTATGCGCATCAACGCTCCTTGGGTTAAAAAACTGGGGATAGTGCTTGATGTAAATGAATATAGTGAAGCCATTCAAACCACAGCCATGAAAGAAACCAATCTTAAAGGGATATATGCTTGTGGCGATATTACCCGTTCAGGTGGGTCAGTTGCTTTCTCAGTCGCAGATGGGGCACTAGCAGGTGTTGCTGTACATAAGTCATTTATCTTTAATACCTGATAAAAGCATCTATTGATTAATCAATAAGGCTAAAAAAAGCCTGAATGTTGTTTGGGTTTCAATTCACGATACTTTAAAATGTATCGTGAATTTTTTAAGGTATTGATTTATGTTCTTGGAAAAAATGTTGCAATCACAAGGCTTTGGTTCACGTAAGCATTGCCAACAACTCATTAAAAATGGTGCAATTCAAATCCAAAACGAGGTCGTTACCGACCCCAAATTTAAACTTGATCCTCAAAACCTAGTATTTTCAGTCTATAGCGGAACATTTCATTACCGTGAAAAAGTCTATATTGCCTTAAATAAACCGCAGGACTACGAATGTTCCCATCAATCAACACACCATTTTAGTGTTTTTGATTTATTCGATGATGTCCTTATGAACCGTGGTTTACAAACTGTTGGTCGTTTAGATCAGGACACGACGGGTCTATTGTTACTGACGGATGATGGGCAGTTTTTGCAAGCATTGACTCATCCTAAAAAGCATGTGGCTAAAGTTTATCAAATACAAACAGCAGATCCGATTACAGATGATCAGATTCAACAACTTGAACAGGGTGTAGAATTACGCAATGAAAAGGGTACATTTGCAGCAACAGATGTACAGCGCTTGGCTGAATATGCATTACAAATCACTGTGCACCAAGGGGTTTATCATCAAGTCAAACGGATGTTGGCTGCTGTGGGGAATAAGGTTGAAAGCTTGCATCGTGCACAAGTCGGGCAATTAGCACTCAAAGAATTAGTTGAAGGTGAGTGGGTTTATTTGACAGAAGATCAGGTGAATGCTGCTAGAAATAGTCAAAATGAACAAATAGTGATTTGATCATGGCTTTAAAGCTCTATATTGCTGTTTTAGATGAAATGCCAGACTTTATGGTTCCAACCCTTGTTGCACACGCAGTCTTGGCTGCGCATTTACAATTCGTTCAAGATGCTGATGTCGAAAGTTATAAAAATTGGTTAGAACATTCTTTTCGTAAAGTTGTGGTCAAGGTGAATCAAAAAGAATTTGATAAAATTGCTCAATTAAAGTGTTATTTAGGGCATGAAAGTACAGTATTGGATGCTAAAAAATCCTGTGCTGTGGTCTTTCCTATTTCACAGGACACGGTACCCAATGTACTTAAATTCGCAAAGATGTGGAAACCTACGTTGAATTGATTAAAAAATGCATTGTAAAAAAACTACTTGAGGAAACAATGAAATGTCTGGAATTCATTGTCTTTAACAAAGCCCATTTGTTCATACAGCTGATGTGAATGGTAATTGTTTTTCTGGGTCTCTAAACTGATCCGTTGCGCATCTTCATGGCGTGCAAACAGAATTGCAGTATCAATCAGTTGTTTGGCAGAACCTTGTCGACGAAAAACAGGTGTTACATAAACATCATCTAAAATATAGTACTTTGAACAAGAAACAGATGAAAAGCCTTGGTATAACAGCACAAAGCCTGTAAAAACATCATCTTTTACATGAATAAAGATAACACTTTCTTGATTTTCAAAACGTTGTTTTAAAAAATTAAAGGACTCTTGGATATTGGAAGATGCGCCGTAAAATTGGCGATATTCATCAAATAAAGTAGCAAGTTGATTTAAATCTTCTTTGGTCGCTCGTCTAACGATCATTTATTACTCCTTGCAATGATTTTTATCTTTGCAAAAGAGCATAACCAAAAAATAGAAAAGTAAACTTAATTATTTGTTTAAAAATGCGACAGTGTTATTTTTTGTCACTTTCACCCAAGATGGCATTTAACTCTGCAAATAGATCTTCATCGTCATCATTTAAATCAACAGAAGAATTGAGTTGCCCGTTTTGTTGGTCTTGCTTAAGTTTTCTCAGCTTGAATAACTGATCCATATTGATATTTTGATTTTCTATGGCGAAAGGGATGGATTTTGTGATGACGACTTGTTTAAAAAACAGTCGAACTGCTTGTGCAGGCGTAATCCCCAATTGTTTAAAAACAGCAAATGCTAGTTTTTTTTCTTGTGAATCAAGGCGTACTTGATAGACTTCGGTTTTTCTCATGAATAGTAACCAAACAAAATTTGAGTTTGAATGCTTATTTTAATCAAAGCTTTCGGAATTTCAATGCTTAATCGTCAAAAAGTCATATATTTGTCATTACGTCAAAATTACAGTGTCAATTCATAGTCAGAACAAAAGCAATATTCGACTTGTGTAATTGGGTCAAGGAACTCAATTTTTTTGGCTAACAGCTGTAAGGGTTGTGAAAAATCAGCAGCATTTTTATGTAGAACTTGCGGGTAAAAAGGGTCATTTTTAATTGGAATATTTAACCAATTTAAATGTACCCGTAATTGATGTTGTTTACCTGTAGTAGGCTTTAGTAAGTATTTTGCCCAAATTTGATTGTGTTCAATTAGATTAATTTCGGTATATGAGTTTGATTTTCCCTCAACAACTTTCATGGTGTAAAAGGGTTCACCCTTTTCCATTCTCAAATCAACAGCACATGGAAATTTTAAATCAGCATTGAATTGAGCAATCGCTTGATAGGTCTTATTGACTTGTCGCTCAGCAAACATTTGTTGATATAAACCACGTGTTTGAGGGCGTTTAGAAAACAATACAACGCCAGCAGTTTCCCGATCTAAGCGATGGATTGGGGTGAGGTCTGGGTTGTTTGTGGTTTTTTTTAAACGAACTAATAATGTTTCTTGTATATATTGCCCTGATGGGCTGATGGTTAAAAAGTGAGGCTTGTCTACGACAATTAAATCTTCATTTTCAAACAATATCTTTTCTTGAAATGGCACATGAATTTCATGGGGTAGAAATCGATAGTAGTAAAGATGGGTATTTTCTAGATAAGGCTGATCAACGGTTAATGCTTGACCTTGCATATCGATAATGAGTTGCTCTTGAAAACGTTGTTGCCATTCATTGGCTGAAATATGTGGAAAATGTTCACATAAATAACTGAATAAATTTTTAGGTAAAGCTGCTAGCTTGGGGAGATAAACTTTTGATGCAGTTACGCCATCTCTCATTGGTGGTTGATATTCTGAAAGAGCGGTGACGGGTTTCATAAGCGTATTTTTTATGCAGATAAGTTTAAAGTGAGTTGTCTAAGCGTGTTGGAAAGTATCAAAACATGATTTCTAAACAATGCAACATAGGTTTTAAAGTCACGCAATGCTATCATATTGTCTGGTTTGAATCATGTCGTGAGCGTTATGCAATATTCATATAAATTAAGTCTGAGCAATGAACAAGACACCGAAATGTTGGCACAAAAGTTAGCTCAACATATTGCAAAAGGCGTGATTTATTTAATCGGTGACTTGGGGGCAGGTAAAACCACACTTACACGCTATTGGTTGCAAAGTTTAGGTCATCAAGGTGCGGTTAAAAGTCCAACATATACCTTGGTGGAACCTTATAATATCAATGCGAAAGAGGTGTTTCATTTTGACTTATACCGTTTAAATGATCCTTATGAGCTTGAATTGATGGGTATTCGTGATTATTTAGAGGTCGAGAATGCTTTATTCTTATTTGAATGGCCTTCTAAGGGCGGTGATGAAATTCCACAGCCAGATCACGTCATTCGCATTTTAAAAACAGAAGATGAAGCTGCACGAGAAGTGGTCATTGAAAGTATTTCTGCTGAATTGATTGAAGCGTTGACTTGATCAATGTTTTCAGCATTTTAAGCCCATCATATATTTTAATTTATTTAAATTTTTAGGTTAATTGAATGCAACGCGAAGATATCAGTTTAAGACGTATCCAAAATCTAGATCCAGCACTGGCCAACCAAATTGCTGCAGGTGAGGTGATTGAACGACCATCATCGGTAGTGAAAGAGTTGCTTGAAAACTCGATTGATGCAGGTGCGACTGAGCTGATTATTCGTGTGGCAAATGGCGGCAGTACCCTGATTGAAATTATTGACAATGGTCGAGGTATTCACGCTGAGGATCTAGCACTTTCAGTCACCCGTCATGCAACCAGTAAAATTCAATCTGCTGAAGATTTACATGCAATTGTGAGTTTGGGCTTTCGTGGTGAGGCGCTTGCATCTATCGCAGCGGTTTCGCGTTTAACCTTAACCAGTAGTCAGGATGATTCAGGTGTCGGTTACCAACTGGAAGTCAATGGTACAGCATTTGATCATCAAGATATTCAAGCGGTAGCAACCCAACAAGGTACACATATCCGTATTCAGGATTTGTTTTTTAATGTGCCTGCGCGGCGTAAATTTTTAAAGAAACCAAGTACTGAATTTGGTCATATTGAAGAAATTGTACGTCGAATGGCACTTACGCATTTCGATATCCGCTTTGTTTTAGAACATAATGACAATATTCGCCTTAATTTGCCGATTGCAGATAGTGGTGAGCTAAGATTTCAACGGGTACAGCAATTATTAGGTCGCCAATTCACTGAAAATGCTTACTGGATAGATGCAGACAGTATTAGTATGCGTTTATCAGGTTGGTTAGGACATCCTTCAGATGCGCGTGCACAAGCCGATTTGCAATATGTCTATGTGAATGGTCGTATCGTCAAAGATAAAACCATTTCTCATGCTTTGCGTATGGCATACGATGGTATTTTGCATGGGCATCAACATGCAGCGTATTTGCTGTTTTTAGAAGTTGATCCTGAAAATATTGATGTGAATGTGCATCCAACTAAGCATGAAATTCGCTTCCTAAATCAGCGTGAAGTGCATGAGTTTGTACGACATTTTGCTAAAGACACCTTATCTCAATTCCAAACTGCAACTGCGGATTTGTCTTCTGCAATGAAGCAGGATAGCGCAAAAGAAAATCAAGCATTGCCAGCACAGCCACGTTATCAGGAACAATTTCATTTACATCGCAATGCGCCAGCTGAGCAAGATGTAAGTGATCAAAATAACCGAAGCAATTCAGATGGGTCTATACAGCATAGTGGTCTAACAGATTTTAGTGATGGACATGCCCAAACAGTCAATTATTCCCACTATGAACCACAACAGCAGTATCGAGGCACTCAACAACTCAATAACGCCTTGAAAAGCTATTTAGCCCCTTTACGTGAGTCTGGGGATGCTGATCAAGAATTAACAGATCAAGCGTCCTATGAGCGATCTGTACAAGAAATCCAAAATAAACAGGTCCATCAGGTTGATGAATATCCGTTGGGAATTGCAATAGCGCAATTACATGGAATTTATATTCTTGCACAGAATACGGAAGGACTGATTATTGTCGATATGCATGCAGCGCATGAACGTATTTTGTTACAACAAATGAAATCTGCATGGGATAAACCAGAATTTTGGACCTCACAGCAGTTGCTTATTCCTAAAGTTATTTCGATTACCCGTATGCAGGCAACCCGTGTTGATGATTTAAAACCACAGTTGGAACGCTTAGGTCTAGAAATTGATCAATATGGTGATGATCAAGTGATTGTACGTGGTGTGCCTGCGATTTTACATAAAGCAGATTTTGAATCCTTGGTACCTGAATTACTCAATGATTTAGATCCAAATGATGAAGCGCAGGCGCTACAGCAAAAGCGTGATCAAATTTTAGCAGGCATGGCATGCCATGGTGCAGTGCGTGCTCATCGAATGCTGAGTCTTTCCGAAATGAATGCTTTGTTGCGTCAAATGGAACACACAGAATTTGCCAGTCAGTGTAATCATGGTCGACCAACATGGCGAGCATTTCCATTACCCCAATTAGATAAATTATTTGCTCGAGGAGAGTAGTTGTACATGTCAAATCAATTGCCCGTCATCAATTTAATGGGACCAACCGCAAGCGGTAAAACTGCTTTGGCATGTGAACTGTATGATCATGGGAATTATGAGCTTATTTCTGTAGATTCTGCCTTGGTCTATAAAGATATGGATATTGGTACTGCAAAGCCAACCAAAGCGGAGCAGGAGTGTTATCCGCATCATTTGATTGATATTATTACCCCACTAGAGGTTTATTCTGCTGCTGAATTTGTCGAGGATGCTTGTAGACTGATTGATGATATCCATGCACGCGGTAAAACACCTATTTTAGTTGGCGGTACAATGCTATATTTTAAAGCGTTGCTTGAGGGGCTCTCTACAAATTTACCAAGTGCTGATTACGAGATTCGTGCTGCGATTGAGTTAAAAGGTGAAACGGAAGGCTGGCAATCGGTGTATGATGAATTAAAATCTGTTGATGTATTGGCAGGTGAAAAATTTAAAGTCAGTGATAAGCAAAGAATCATTCGCGCTTTAGAAGTGTATAAAATTACTGGTCGTCCGATTACTCAACTACAGGCGGAACAACCGAAGAATCAACCGTACCGATATGATTTTCATAATTATGCTTTATTGCCTGATCGCCTAGAGCTGCACAAGAGAATTGAACTTCGTTTGGAAAAAATGTGGGAAATCGGATTTTTAAATGAGGTTGAAAATCTTATGAAAAAATACGATCTCGAAGAAAATTTACCTTCTTCACGCTCTGTTGGATACCGACAGGCGATAGATTTTTTAAAAAACAGTGATTTGAGTCAAGAAAGTGAGCGTCAAATGAAGGATAAAGCACTATTTGCGACACGACAATTAGCAAAACGTCAATACACATGGTTACGATCTTTGCAAGAAACACACTCTTTTCAAACTTTTTTTACGATAAACCAAGCACAAGAAGACTTGCGAAACTTATACGGATAAAGCAAAATTTAACAACTACCTTTTTTATAAATTTTAATTGAAAAATAAAGGTAGTTTTTGCGCTGATTTTAATTTTTTTTGGAGTATAAAATGTCTAAAGGTCAAACTTTACAAGATCCGTTCTTAAATTCTCTCCGTAAAGAACGTATTCCTGTTTCTATTTTTCTTGTAAACGGTATTAAATTACAAGGTCATATTGAATCTTTTGACCAGTATGTTGTTTTGTTGAAAAACACAGTAAGCCAAATGGTTTATAAGCATGCTATTTCAACTGTAGTACCTGCACGTAATCCACGTCCAGCTGGTGCTCCTGCTGGTGCTCAAGGCGCTGCTGGTGGCTTCGGCGGTCAAGCTGGCGGCTTCGGCGGTCAAGCTGGTGGCTTCGGTGGTCAAGGTGGCTTCGGTGGTCAACAAGGCGGCTTTGGTGGTCAACAAGGCGGTTTCGGTGGTCAAGGTGGTTTCGGTAGCCAAGGTGGCTTCGGCGGTCAAGGTGGCTTCGGTGGTCAAGGCGGCTTTGGTGGTCAAGGTGGCTTCGGCGGTCAAGGTACTGACTTTGGCGGCGAAACAAAATTTGAAGATTCACAAGAAGATGAAAACAATCGTTAATTTCTTGATTTAACAAGAACGATTGTAAAGGAGACGCCAAATTGGCGTCTCTTTTTTATTGGTGTTGCTAAATTTAGAGAGAAAAAAACCAGTGCAAAAGCACTGGTTTTTAATTTAACGACTTAGCATAGACTTAACTTTCATTTTTCTTTGGATCTAGGCTTGGGTCTTTGATTTCAATGTAAGTATTTGCACGTAACTCTCTTAACCAGCCATCATATTCTGATTCGAATTGACGTTCGCCTAAAATTTGGCGAGCCATACGCTTTTGGTACTCTGAGGTCATATCTTGTTGACGTGTGCCTGTAACTTGGAGAATATGCCAGCCAAATTGAGTTTGAAATGGTTTACTGATTTCGTTGACTGGCGAACTTTGCATGAGTTTGTCAAATTCAGGAACCATCATGCCAGGGCTTACCCAACCAAGACTTCCGCCATCACGAGCAGAACCAGGATCATTTGAATAGGTTGAAGCAAGCGTAGCAAAATCATCACCTGCTTTTAAACGGTTATAAATACTGTCAATGGTTTGCTTTGCATTTTCAGGGCTAACAACTTCTGATGTTTTAATCAGGATATGACGCGTATTAAATTGCGGAACTAAAGCTTTTTGCTCATTCGATTTTTTTTCTAATAATTTTAAAACATGAACACCATCTTTTGCTGGAATTAAGTCAGTGGTTTGTCCTGGCTCAAGAGTCGTAACACGTGCAGCAAGATCTGTTGGAATATCTGAAAGCGGACGGAAGCCCATATCAGCACCATCGACTTTAACTTGGGCTGTGCTAAATTTCTTTTCTAAGCTTTTAACGTCATTGCTGTCTTTTAAGTCAGTACGAACTGTTTTTGCAATACTTTCTAACTCACTTGCAGGCGCTTCTCCTGAAATACGCATATGTAGTACATGGACTTGACTACCAACAGCAGCTTGACCTTCAGGTGATTTTAAGAAGTTTTCAACATCAAGGTCAGTGATCTTGATACGAGACATCACTTGTTGTTGACTCAATCGTTGAATGAGTAAATCTTCTGCAACACGGTTACGAAGTAATTCATAGGTACCGGGTGCAACAGCATCTAATTTTTTTTGAAAAGCTTCTAAAGAATTTGCACCAGATTGTTGAGCAACTTTTAATACGGCTTCATTTAAGCTTTTTTCATCTGCTTTTAAGCCATACTTCTTTACTTGTTCAAGCTGTGCATCATGGGTGATGAGCTGACTCAGTACTTGCTGTTGCAGAATGTTTAGTGGTGGGATTTCTTTCTTTTGTGCCTGAAGTCGATGTGTCGCTTCAGCAACACCTTGGTCTAAATCACTTTTTAAAATTGCTGTAGAACCAACAATTGCAATGATTTGGTCCTGCGGAGCAGCATAAACTGATACCGAGGTGGAGATGAGTAAAGCTAAGGTTGATGCTTTAAATAATTTTTTAAATTTTTGCGTCTTCATTAATGTGTCCAAGATTGATTAGCTTTATCAAAACCTAAAATACGATTTTCAAGTAATGAACTTAACTTGTTGTTCAAACCACCAAGTCCTTTTAGTGTGATCTCAGCCATCACTGCGCGTTTTGGCTTTGTATCAGGAAGAGAAACGTCATCTAGATCATTAAAGTACGAGCGACCATAGACGGAAATTCCCCAACAACAAGATTCATAATTCACACCCAATAAATATTCGCGTGCGACATGGTTGTCAAGGTCATATTGAACATGCCCCATAATACGCCAGTTGTCTTTTACAGGCTGTATAAATGATGCAACTGCTTGATCATATTCTCGTTGACGGTCAGGAAGGTTATTGCGATAAAAATAACCGACGTTATAAAGGTTTCCACGCTGGCCTGTATAATACAGTTGGAAGTCATGTTGTGCGCTATCACCATTTGACATCCACGCTGAGTTGGTACTCAATGTGAAGTTTTGTGAAAGTTGGCTAGAAAGACTCAGCACAGGGCCGGTATGTTTTTCTCTGTCTAAATCATCAGTATTGTTAAGCAGTGTAACTTTTCGATCATCAAAATAATAACTTTGACCAATACTGGCTCTTAAACGCTCTAAGCCCACCGTATCAAATAAACTATAACTTAAGCCTAAAGATAAAAAGTTATTGTCTTCTAAGCGGTCGTGTCCATAAAAGCGATACGGGCTAAACAATTGATCATAGCTGATAGAAGCTGTTGTTGAATCAAAGTTTGGATAACCTGTTTGATTTTTATATGGTGCGTAAGCGTAGAAAGCACGAGGTGTAATAGTCTGGAGGAATTTCCCGTCCTTTTCAAAAGTTAAACCCGTATCCAAGGTAAATTGAGGAACAACAACGGATTTATTTTTGCTATCTTGGCTTTGGTTATTTAAGTTAAGTTGATCTACCGTGGTTTGATCATAGAAAGTATTTAAACTACGTACAGAAACTTCAGGGATCACAAAAGACCATGGATTGCGGAAATTATAACGTGTCGCAAATTGGTTATATAAACGTGTACCACTTGGCTGGTTGTTATAATCAGCATCGTTGATGTCTTTTTGGAAATACGCAGTATCGTTATTAAATTCGTATTCCAAACCTTGCGGATTTCCAGCGACATAGTTCAGTAAAAACTGTGGTAGGCGGGCATATGGCTTATCTACATCTTTGATGGTTTTATCAAGTGTTTGAAAGTCTTCAACTTTAAGCTGAGCTTTTAACCCAGGAATACCGTGATTATAGTTAAGTTCCCAAGCGCGGCGTTGGTTAAGCTCTGTGCGGGAATTTGGATTGCTATCTAGATCTGAGAAGAAGTCTTTATCAGAAACATAGTTATATTCTAAATTGGTTGACCACTGTTTGGTGATATCCCACTTGTGTAGGAAATGGAGGTCTTTACGATCTTCATCATTATAGTCGCGGTCAGAGGGTAAGTAACTTCCCCAAACGCTACCAGCACCAAAGTTCTCAGTTAAGTAGCGAAATTCACCTTGAGCCATAAGACCACGGTCAGTAATCAGTCGTGGTGTAATGGTGGCATCATAATTAGGTGCCAAATTTAAATAAACAGGAACTGCGAGTTCAAAACCGCCATCATTGGTAAAGCCGAAACTCGGGCTTAAAATCCCGGTTGTACGGCGGTCATCGATCGGGAAGTTAAAGTATGGAACTGCGAGTACAGGCACATCCTTAACATAAAGTTTAGTGCCGCGCGTTACACCACGACCAGTATCTTGATCCAATTCAATTTTATTGGCCTGAATTTTCCAAGTGGGTTTTTCATCAGGTGGGCAGGTGGTATAGGTTGCATTTTCAAGGATGATATTGGTTGGTGAGGTTCTTTCTATTTTTTCTGCATGACCATGTGCGTGAGTCAATTCTGCAATATAGAAACTATTATTTAACTGCCCAGTTTCATCTTTGAGGTTGTAATCGATCTGATCACTCTGCGCGATAATACCACCTTGCGCCATTTGTACATTGCCTTTCGCTTTGGCGAAAGTTTGTGTTTTATCAATGGTCACTTCATCAGCACGGATCATGCGTCCAGATTGATCAATGACCACATCACCAGACAGAAAGGAGTCGCCATTGGGATTGTAATACCCATTATCTGCGGTAATCACAGATGAGGCTTCTTCTGGATTTGTCGATTTAGCTTGAGTACTAAAAGGCGTTACCCAGACACCTTCACAATAACGGGTACTTGGATTTTTTAAATCACGTACCTGCGCTTCAGGTGAGTTTTTGTCCACATAATATTGTTCAAAGAAATTTTGCCCTGCAAAGCTTTCTTTGATGGCTGCATTCAGTTGCTTATTATTAACTTCAGAAACAGTGTCTGTCGATTCAGCATAGCTGGATACTGAACTTCCACAAAGAAGTGTCAAAATAGCAGTCGCTAAAGGATTAAATTTAAACTGATGCTTCATTTGTCTCATTAACCAAATATGCTAATCGCAATTAATTATTGTCGCATCATAGAGAAAAAGTCGATAAGTAGCTACACTTAGCACTTCAAAAATTCAGCCTGAATTAGATTAAATTGCAAATGAATACACAACGTGAACAATTGATACAAACATGGTTAACATCTGTACTCAGTTCAGATCAATTTGAAATCAATTTTTTAGCAGGCGATGCGAGTTTCCGTCGTTATGCACGAATTACCTTGAATAATAAAACATTTATGCTTATGGATGCACCTCCTGAGAAGGAAGATTGTCGTCCTTTTGTTGCGATTGATGAATTCTTTGACACAAATGGGGTGCGTGTACCTCATATTGTTGCCAAGGACTTAGATCAAGGTTTGTTGCTACTTGAAGATTTTGGCGATGTATTGCTATCTACACAATTGAATGATCAAACGGTAGATGTACATTATGCGCAAAGTTTTAAGCAGTTGGTGCAGTTACAGTCTATTGCTACTGCTTCATCACAATTGCCAGCATATGTCTATGAAAAGTTGATTTCAGAAATGGAATTGTTAACGGATTGGTTGTTACCATCATTAGCAATCCAAGTGACAGATGAAGAACATGCGTTAATTAAAAGAACTTTTGCTATCCTTGCCAACGCTGCTTTGGCACAACCTCAAGTAATCGTACATCGTGATTTCCATAGTCGTAATCTGATGATTCTTGAAGGTGAGAAAGACCAAGGCGTGATTGATTTTCAAGACGCAGTGATCGGTGCGGATACTTATGACTTGATTTCGATTACCCGTGATGCCTACGTACAGTGGGGTCCTGAGCGTGTGTATGCGTGGTTTAAAGTATTTTATGACTTATTGCCAGAATCTGCGAAGCAAGATCGTGATTTTGATCAATTTAAACAAGATGCTGACTTTATGGCAATTCAGCGCCATATCAAAATTTTAGGTATTTTCGTTCGTTTGTTTGAGCGTGATGGTAAGTCTGGTTATCTCAAGGACTTGCCTCGTGTCATGTGGTATTTACTGGAAGAGGCAAAACCTTACCCAGAATTACAATCGTTTATGCATTTTATCCATGCACGGGTTTTGCCGAAATTTGAAGAAAAATATGGCACATATGAGGTAGTTGCAGCATGAAAGCGATGATTTTAGCTGCTGGTCTAGGCAATAGAATGCGACCTTTGACCCTCTATAAGCCAAAGCCTTTATTGGAAGTAGGCGGCAAAGCACTAATTGTATGGCATATTGAAAAATTAAAAAAAATGGGTGTGACTGAAATCGTGATTAACTCTGCATGGTTGGCAGATATTCTGATTGGCACCTTGGGTGATGGCTCACAATTTGGTGTGACTATACGCTGGACGCGTGAAGATGAGGGCTTGGAAACTGCAGGTGGGATTATCAATGCCTTAGCACTTCTCGGTGATCAACCTTTTATTCTGGTCAATGGCGATGTATGGACCACTTTTGATTTTGCATCATTATTAGATATCAATCTTGCCGATGATCTTGCGCATTTGGTTTTTGTTAATAATCCTGAACAGCATCCTCAGGGCGATTTTACCTTGGCAAATGGTCGCGCTTATACCTTTGATCAAAATCAGCAAGGTGAAAATTTAACTTACAGTGGTGTCGCTGTGATCAACCCAAAAATGTTTGATGGTCTGGAGCATGGTAAAAGACCGCTTGCACCCTTGCTTAAACAAGGCATGCTAGATGGTAAAATCTCTGCTGAGAAAATGCAGGCAGCGTGGGTTGATGTGGGTACACCTGAACGTTTAACAGCCTTGGATTTGCAAATAAGACAGGGTGAGTATATTTAAGTGAGGATAAATACGCCTAAGTGCGTATTAACTCATCGTTAACTACTGTTCCACGGGCGAGAAATAGGTATACTTTCAGCTAACTTTTTAGAGATGTTATTTGATCATGCATCCATTTTTTCAAGAGTTAAAGCAAGGCAGTCTAAAGCTTGGCTTAAAACTTAGTGATGAAGCATTAGGATTATTGTTGCAATATCAAGATGCACTCGTCCTGTGGAACAAAGCTTATAACTTAACAGCGATTCGCGATCCAAAAGAAATGTTGGTTAAACATTTATTGGATAGCTTAAGTATTTTAAATGATTTACCCGCTGGTCGTTTACTCGATATTGGTACTGGCGGGGGTATGCCAGGGATGATCATTGCACTGTGCGAACCTGAACGCCAATGTGTTTTGTTGGATTCAAATGGTAAGAAAATTCGTTTTCTGAAACAGTTTATTGCAGATTTAAAACTAAAAAATGTTGTCGCAGTTCAGACACGTGTAGAAAATGAAGATAGTATCCATGATCTAGGGCAATTTGATGTGATCACCAGTCGTGCATTTGCTTCATTGACAGATTTTGTGACAGCTTCAGAACCTTATATGCATGAACGCAGTATCATTGCGTCAATGAAAGGTTTGATTCCCACTGAAGAAGTTGATGCTTTAAAAGACAAGTGGAGTTGTGACATTATTGAATTGCATGTACCTCGGTTGGACGAACAACGTCATTTACTTTTATTAAAACAGATTTAAAACAGACTAAGGGTTGGGGTTACCATGGCTCAAATTATTGCTATCGCAAACCAGAAAGGTGGCGTAGGTAAAACCACGACAGCCGTGAATTTGGCTGCCTCTTTGGCAGTGTTGAAAAAGCGTGTTTTATTGGTGGATATGGACTCACAGGGTAATGCTACCATGGGGTCGGGTATTCAGAAAAATGATTTGTTGTATTCAGTCACCGATGTACTTCTGGGTGAAGTACCGATTGAAACTGCAATTAGTAAAGCTGAAGTCGGTTATAAAGTGCTTGGCTCAAATCGTGATTTGGCAGGTGTTGAATTGGCAATCGCAGAGCAAGATGGACGTGAGTTTATTTTGCGTAATGCTTTACAGCAGATTGAAAAAGACTTTGATTATATTATTGTTGATTGTGCACCAAGTTTAAGTTTAATTACGGTCAATGCTTTAGCCGCAGTCGATGCAGTGATTATTCCAATGCAATGTGAGTATTATGCATTAGAAGGATTGGCAGATCTGACCCAGACCATTGATAAAATTCAGCAGGCTTTAAACCCTAAATTGGAAATTATTGGGGTGCTTCGTACCATGTATGATGCACGTAATGCACTCACTCGTGATGTTTCTGCCGAATTAGAACAGTATTTTGGTAAGAAACTTTATGATACAGTGATTCCGCGTAATGTGCGGTTGGCCGAAGCGCCAGCACATGGATTACCGATTATTTATTTTGAGAAAAGCTCTAAAGGTGCAATTGCATATTTAAATTTAGCAGCTGAAATGTTGAAAAAGAGTAAAGTGAAAAAAGGAAATAAAGCATGACCGTGAAAAAAAGAGGGTTGGCAAAGGGTCGTGGCTTAGATGCATTATTAGGTTCAATCCAAAAAGAAAAATTACAACTTGAAGTTCAAGCATTGGATCATGGCCAATTAAAACAGATGGATGTAACCCAATTAAAACGTGGTGCATATCAACCCCGTCGGTTTATTGGTGAGCAAGATTTACAAGAACTTGCAGCGTCAATTAAAAAACATGGTGTAATGCAGCCGATTGTGATTCGTCCGATTGAAAATGACGAAACACCCTATGAAATCATTGCAGGCGAACGCCGCTGGCGTGCTGCTCAATTGGCGGGTTTAACTGAAATTCCTGCAATTGTACGTGATTTGACCGATCAAGTTGCGATTGCCTTGGCATTGATCGAAAACATTCAGCGTCAAGATTTAAACCCTGTTGATCAAGCGTTAGCATTACAACGCTTCCATGAAGAATTTGGGCTTAGTCATCAAGAAATTGCGGATACCGTAGGTAAAGCACGTACTACCGTGAGTAACCTATTGCGTTTATTAAGCCTAGAAGATGAAATCAAAGATTTAATGCAGCAAGGTTTGTTAGACATGGGACACGCCCGTGCGATACTGACACTAAAAGCTAAAGATCAATTGCAAATTGCAAAAATTGTGATTGATAAGAGTTTATCTGTTCGTCAAACCGAGCAGTTGGTGCGTGATTGGAATACACCAAAGCAGGAAAAATCTAAAGACCCACTCGCACCAGATGTACAACAACTGACTCAGAAACTGTCAGAGCGTTTTAGTGCCAGTGTAAAATTAGACTATAACAAACAGGGTAAAGGGAAACTGGTCATCAGTTATAACTCGCTTGATGAGTTAGATGGAATTTTAAATATCTGTTTACCAGAACAATAATGTTTAAGCGATTTAATTAATTTGGGGAACTAAAGATGTGGGAACTTGTTAAAGCCGGCGGTTGGTTAATGCTGCCATTGGTTTTATGTTCAATTTTTACTGTTGCGATTTCAATCGAGAGATTTATACGGCTGAAACGATCTTTAGTTCTACCTAAGTCGCTTATGATGCAAAAAGGTCGTAATGTTGACGATGTTTTAGATGAAATGGAACAAGATCAAGCTGTTTGCCAAACTGCATTGGGCTATATTTTTAAAGATGGTATAGATGCTTACGCTCAAGGTGAAGCATTTGCACGTGCTCAGATGGAAGCGACTGCTTCACGTGAAATTGGATATTTAGAAAAAAATATCAATTTCTTAGGTACATTGAGCGCTGTTGCACCGTTATTGGGTCTATTGGGCACAGTGATTGGAATTATCGAATCCTTTTTAGTCATTGATTTAGGTACGAATGCCAATCCAACCATGATGATTCCTGGTATTTCTAAGGCATTAATTACCACAGCTGCCGGTATGGTGATTGCTATTCCTGCACTATTTGCCTACCGTTATTTTCAGCGCTTAGTTCAGGAATATGTGGCTGAACTCGAGCAACAGTCGACTTTATTTCATGCCGCCTTATTTTTTCAGAAACACCTTGAAAATGAAAAAAAGAAAGCTGGTTAAATCCGTTTTAGGGGTGTTTCATGAAATTTAGACGCAGAACAGTTGAAGATATTCATATTAATCTTACGCCATTGATTGATTGCTTGTTATTTATATTGGTGATTTTATTACTGACCACCACCTTTAATCAGCAAAGCCGGATCAATCTTTCTTTACCGGATGCACAAGGTGTTCCGCCAAAAGAATACAAAAATAAAATTGAAGTCATGGTAGACTCGGCAGGACATTATGCAGTAAATGGGCAGGCACTTTCGAGTAAAGAGTCGGCTGATTTAAGTACTGCAATTAAGCATGCAGCAAATGATAATCGTGATCTGATGTTTGTGATAGCTGCAGATGCTAAAGCGACGCATCAAGATGTTATTCGAGTGATGGACGTCGCAGGACAGCTAGGTTTCGTTAACATCAATATCAGTACCAAAGTTCCATCTCGAGGTTATTAATTAGTGAATCAGGATTTTAAGGTCTATGTCCGTCTTTTGGCGTATTTAAAGCCGTATTGGGGGGCAGCCTTACTCGTTATTGTTGGATTTGGCTTAAATGCAGCAACTGAAGTCTCCGTAGCAAAGTTACTTAAATATATTATTGATGCAATTCAAGGTGGTAATCGTGGCGATCTTGATTGGTTTCCCGCACTGATTATTCTATTGATATTCTTCCGTGGTTTAGGTTTGTTTATGGGTGGCTACTTTACTGCAGTCATCTCAAGAAGTTTGGTGTTTAGTATTCGTCAAGAAGTTTACGCCAAGCTCCTAAAACTTCCAGCGCAGTATTATTTGGATAATTCATCTGGTCATATCACAGCAAAAATAATGTATAACGTGGAGCAACTAACCGCAGCTTCATCTGAATCATTAAAAATATTAGTGCGTGATGGTGCAATTGCTTTAGGCTTGTTGGGCTATTTACTGTATACCAATTGGCGTTTAACTTTATGTATTTTCATCTTTATGCCGATTATTGGCTTATTGGTGCGAAAAGCTTCTAAACGGATGCGTAAACTCTCCATTCAAGTACAAAATACCATGGGAGATGTGAACCATATTGTTCAGGAAACAATCAGTGGTAATGCTGTTGTAAAGAGTTTTGCTGGTGAGGAAAATGAACAAAAACGTTTTTATAAGTCTTCAGAAGAGAACTTAAAACGTGGTTTGAAAATGGTGGTTGTACAGAACTTAAATAGCCCACTGGTTCAACTGGTTATGGCTTTTGCTTTAAGTATCATTATTTGGTTGGCATTGCGTCCACAAATTTTAGGCGATACTTCAGCGGGGGAGTTCGTTGCTTATATCACAGCAGCTGGGTTGCTGGCGAAGCCTATTAAAAATCTAACAGATATCAATGAAAAATTACAACGCGGTATCGCTGCGGCATATTCTGTATTTGAAGTTTTAGATTTACCTCAAGAAGAGAATACTGGAACTTTAACACCAAAATTATTGGGTGATATTAAGTTTGAGCATGTGTCTTTAACTTATAAAAATAATGTAAAAGCAATAGATGATTTTTCATTAGACATACAAGCAGGCCAAACCATTGCTCTGGTTGGGCGTTCAGGTGCTGGTAAGTCATCTTTGGTGAATATGTTGGTGCGCTTTCAGGAAATTAGTGCAGGGCAAATTTATCTAGATCAACTACCTATTCAGGATATTGAACTCAGTTGTTTACGCACACAAGTTGCGATGGTCAACCAGCAAGTGGTTTTATTTGATCGAACTGTGCGTGAAAATATTGCATATGGTCAGTTAGAAAAAGCATCCGATGAAGCTATTGTTGCAGCAGCTAAGGCGGCTTATGCACACGACTTCATTATGGAATTACCAAAAGGTTATGACACACCATTAGGAGCGCAAGGTTTAAGTCTTTCAGGTGGTCAACGTCAACGCATTGCCATTGCGCGTGCAATTCTTAAAAATGCACCGATTCTTATCCTAGATGAAGCCACCAGTGCTTTGGATAATGAGTCTGAACACTTTATTCAAAAAGCATTTGATGAAGCGATGCTTGATCAAAATAGAACCACGATTGTGATCGCTCACCGACTATCCACGATTGAGAAAGCGGATAAGATTGTGGTTATGGATAAAGGGCGTATCATAGAGCAAGGTACTCATACTGAGTTATTGGCGAAGCATGGCGCTTACTATCAATTGTATGAACGTAACTTTGAGGAATAATCGAACATGTCTATTGCGCAAATCATTCAAGATGCTTGGAATAAACAGTCCAAGTGGTTGATTGCATTGCGGCCATTGTCATGGTTATATCAGTTCGGTTTTACGGTAAATAAGCAACTGTATCAAAAAGGTATAAAAAAAACCTATAAAGCACCTGTCCCAGTGATGATTATTGGAAATATTACTGTGGGCGGGAGTGGGAAGACACCGTTATTGATTCAGTTGGTTAAATATTTGCAACATCAGCATGTCCGAGTTGGTGTGATTAGCCGTGGTTATGGCGGTCAAGGGCCTTTCCCTGCACTGGTTACTTTAGATTCTGTGCCTGATCAAGTAGGCGATGAACCCTGTTTAATCGTTCAGTCTACTGAGGTTCCCATGGTGGTGGGTGGCAATCGCCAAGCCAATATTGAGTTACTACTGCAACATTACCAGCTTGATTTAATCATCAGTGATGATGGTTTACAGCATTGGGCTTTAGTGCGTCAAATCGAATGGATTGTACTTGATAATAATCGTGGTTTGGGTAATCAGAAGCTACTTCCTGAAGGTTATTTACGCGAGCCTGTGAGCCGTTTAAAACACGGTACCGTGATTGAACATGCACATCAGCCACATTCAGCTCTGAATATGCATTTAGAAGTGACAGAACCTTATCTTTTAAATCCAAGTTTTGACCAATCTGAGCAGTTTGATCCTACACTTGATTATTATGCAGTCGTTGGAATTGGTTTTCCTCAACGTTTTTATAACACCTTGGAAAGTATAGGTGTAACTCAATTTCAATGTCATGAATTTCCAGACCATTATGATTATGAAATTGATGATTTGCAGTTTGAAGATAACAATCCGATTATCACTACTGAAAAAGATGCAGTAAAGCTTTTACCGTTATTGAAAAATCATTCTACATTTAGTCGTGAGATTTGGGTGGTTCCAGTTGGAGCGGTCTTGTCTGATGAATGCTATCTATTACTCAACCAACAACTTACTCAACTTGGTATTGATCTAATACAAGGTTAATTTGATGAAACATATTGTTATTCCTGCGCGTTTTGCGAGTTCACGTCTTCCGGGTAAACCGCTCTTAGAAATTCATGGTCGAGCCATGATTTTACGTGTGGTCGATCAAGCAAAAAAAGTACAGGGGTTTGATGACCTTTGTGTGGCAACAGATGACCCTCATATTGCAGCGCTTTGCCGAGCAGAAGGTGTGGATGTTGTGATGACTGATCCGAATCATCCTTCAGGCACAGACCGTTTAAGTGAAGTTGCTCGGATCAAAGGTTGGGATGCTGAGGATATTATTGTGAATGTACAGGGCGATGAGCCTTTGTTGCCTGCACAATTGGTGATTCAAGTTGCGGAATTATTGGCGCAGAAAGCGGATTGTTCAATGTCGACCTTATGTGAGCCGATACATCAGCTTGACGAGTTTCAGCGTGACAGCATTGTGAAAGTGGTGATGTCTAAGTTCAATGAAGCGCTTTATTTTAGTCGTGCGCAAATTCCTTATGATCGAGAGGGTATTAAACAGGCTGAGCAAAAGCTACATCAGCATGCATATCGTCATTTGGGCTTATATGCTTACCGTGTCAAGCTTTTACAAGAATATGTTACTTGGGATATGGGTGTTTTAGAACAGTTGGAAAGCTTAGAGCAATTACGCGTTTTAGAAAATGGACATCGTATTGCGATTGATATCGCACAAGTAAACTTACCACCCGGTGTCGATACTCAAGCTGATTTGGATCGCTTAAATGCCTTGGATGTAGCGGTTTTTGAATAGTTTGTCTTTGCGTCACTTGTTTTACCTCACTTGTATTTAGGTTTTTGATTCATGGATGCTTCTAATTCTCAGGTTTATCCTTGGCAGCAACAAGCATGGGAAACCTTAACAGGTCGCTTTCCAAAATTAGGGCATGGTTTATTGTTCTATGGTAAAAAAGGCTGTGGTAAACATGCGTTTACCCAACATTTTTTGTCATGGGTTTTGTGTTTAAATAAAACACCACAAGGCGCTTGTGGCGAGTGCGCAAGTTGCCAGTGGCTCAAATCGGATACCCATCCTAACTATGTTAATATCACGACCGATGAAGAGAATAAGAAGCAAAACGCGAAAATTAAGATCGAGAAGATCCGTGATTTACTACCATTTGTGCAGCAAACAGTAGATGGTTGGCGCGTTATTGTGATTGAACCTGCAGAAGCTTTAAACATTGCTTCTGCAAATGCATTATTAAAAACGCTAGAAGAGCCAGGTGATCGAGTACAGATTATTTTAATTGCGGAACATTATCTAAAGCTCCCAGCAACGATTCGTAGTCGATTACAGCACTTTGCCATGGATCGAATTAGCCCCACGCTTTCAGAAAAATATTTGCAACAACATTTACCCGCTGAAATGCATTCTAAAATTAACTTGTTGATGAATTTATCCAATAATATGCCATTGCAAGCATTGGCGCTTGCTGAGCTGGATTGGTTAAATCGACGTGGGGAATTTTTACAAGATTGGCAAAAATTGGTCAGTCAAAAAAGCATGCCTTTACAGTTTGCTTCAAAATGGAATAAAGAACTGAGCTTTTATGATTTTTTACAAATGTTTGAATACTTGTTGTCAGATATAATTTGTGTCAAGCTGAATCAAGTTGTAAAGAATTCAGATTTGCAATTGGATGAGCTTGCAGCGCAGTATCAATTGCAAAGCTTGTTCTCTATTTATGAGGATTTACAACAATCTAAGCTAAAAGTTGATCAAAATGTACAAACAAATCTAATTATTGATCAATTGTCGATTCAGTTAATGAATGTGACATAAAATTTGAATATTCAGGGGGAATAATCATGCAACCACGTATGGGCGGTTTGATCCAAGTCAACATCAATGATCGTGCAACCTTACAAGCCAGTTATATGCCTTATATTTTAGGTGGTGGCTTATTTGTACCATCAAAGAATGCTGTAAAAATGGGCGATGAAGTGTTCGTATTGGCAGGTTTGCCAGATCAATCACAGAAAGTTCCTTTAACTGGGAAAGTGATTTGGATTTCGCAAAAGCAAAATGGAATTAAGCCACAAGGTTTTGCAATTCAACTCACTGGCGAAAAAGGCATCTATTACAAAATGGAAGCAGAAAAACTACTCGCAGGCAGTATGTCTTTAGACCGTCCTAGCTTTACAATGTAAGCCAATTTTCAATATTTAGGAATTTCTGTGTTTGTTGATACGCATTGCCATTTAACCATGTTAAATCTTGAACCTTATGCTGGGGATCTCGATGCCGCATTACAACAAGCAAGAGATGCTGGTGTGTCCAAATTTATGGGGATTTCTGTAGATTTGGATGACCATATCGCACTTGCAGAAATTGCCGCAAGACATTCAGATGTGGGCTATAGTGTTGGTGTGCACCCATGTGAAGATCCTGCAGTGATGCAACGTGCAAGTGTTGAAAAACTGGTTGAATTGGCGCAGGCTGAAAAAGTTTGGGCCTTGGGTGAAACAGGCTTGGATTATTTTCATAGTACTGAATTTATTGCTGAACAAAAAGCCTGTTTTGCACGACATATTCACGCATCGCAACAGCTTAAAAAACCTGTAGTTGTCCATACCCGTTCAGCAAAGCATGAAACTGTAGACATTATTCGGGCTGAAAAATCAACACATGGTATTTTGCATTGTTTTACAGAGGATTGGGAGACTGCAAAGGCGGTTTTAGATTGTGGCTACTATATTTCCTTCTCTGGTATTGTTTCATTTAAAAATGCGCAAGATTTAAGAGATGTTGCAAAGCAGGTACCTTTAGATCGCTTGTTGATTGAAACGGATAGTCCTTATTTGGCGCCGATGCCTTATCGAGGAAAACCGAATGAACCAAAATACGTTCCTTATGTAGCCAAAGCGCTGAGTGATGTATATGATAAAACGCTTGAAGAGATCGCTTTCATTACCACACAAAATTTTGAAAATCTGCTTCAACAAAAGTGATTGAAAAGCACTGATTTAAAAAGCAATCAATAGAAGTGCGTCAATTTATTAACGGATAGAATTAACAAGAGAGTTTATCGGGTGAAGATGGATCGACAGGCTCAGTTTAGAGCAAGAGAAGCATTGATTTTTCAGGTTGCTGAACAACTGCTTTTAGAAAATGGTGAAGCTGGGATGACATTGGATGCCCTTGCTGCAGAACTAGATCTAGCTAAGGGAACACTTTATAAGCATTTTCAGAGTAAAGATGAGTTGTATATACTACTCATCATTCGTAATGAACGTATGTTACTTGAAATGGTACGTGATACTGAAAAAGCATTTCCTGAGCATTTGGCTTTTTTTATGTTGCACCATTTACACCATCCTGAACGTGCAGTGTTATTCCATCAGATCGAAGAGCGATTATCCACTACTGGACAAGGCATCCATCATTTATTTAGTGAACTCTATCAAGTGCGTAAACAACGTTTACGTATCATTATTCGAATGACAGAATGCTATCTAGAATCCATTCAAAGTTTGATGTCTGTACGTGATTATTTGGCTTCGATTTGGTCAATTACGCATGGTGGAGCAGCGATATTGAATTCAAGCTTCTATCAACGTTATTTAGGTTGTCGAGATACCTTACGTGTCGCATTGATTGATCAGGCATTGGCTGTGCCAAAACATCCACAAGCCTCAGAACAGGTGGCTTAGCTGCAATGAAAAATCTACGATCATCTCAAAAAATGCGAGGTTTTACCTTAATTGAGGTGATGGTGGTGATCGTCATCATCAGTATTATTGCCTCATTGATCATTTTAAATATTGATGGCGTAGATCAGCGTAAAGCTATGCAAGCGCGCGAGATGTTATTGCTCGATTTAAAGCAGATTAATCGTGAAGCCAATGATCAAGCGCGTATTTATGCACTCGATTTACACAATGCTACGGATGTTGCAGATGCACAGTATGGTGTTATTGAATATATTCCAGTCAAAGAAGACGCTGAGCAACGTATTCGAGTGGTTGACAATAAACCATGGAAAGAAGTGACGGACTTTCCTAAAAGAGCGTTGCCAGAATACGTTTCATTTTCTATTGAAACGGAAGATCATCAATTCCAAAATGCAAATAACTCAGAACTCTTGGGGAATAATGCACCTAAATTGATTTGGTTTGGAAATGGTGAAGTCAAACCTGTCACAATTCAAATGTATTATCAGCAAAAGCCAGTGGGTGGGGTGATTCGAGTTGATTATTTGGGTAAAGTAGATGAAGAAAAATAAAGGCTTTACTTTAATTGAGGTGGTTGTGGCTTTGGCGATTTTTGCAGTCGCATCAATGGCTTTGACCAAAGTCGCGATGCAATATACGCAGTCGACAGCCAACGCGATTTTACGAACCAAGGCTCAGTTTGTTGCACAGAATGAAATCTCAATGATGATGATTAATCGTGAATGGTTGTCAGGAACGTCATCCAAACAAATCACCACACAAGGTGAAACTTGGCAGGTAGATAAAAAAGCAGAATCTACACTGAGCCCAAATGTACAAAAAATAGATGTGCAAGTGAGCCTTTTTAATCCTGATACGGGTAAAGTAGAAGCAGGGATTACCAATATGGTGTTCTTTAATTATCCGATCAAAGAAAAATAATGATGAATCTAATCAAGCATAAAAAAAATCAAACTGCGTATGCACAGAGAAGCACAGGCTTTACCTTAATTGAACTTTTGGTGGCCATAGCAATCTTTGCTGTTTTGTCAGCATTGGGCTGGAAAATATTTGACTACCTGATTAAAGTTAAAGATCGTAATGTCATACATGAGGAAAATTTAGGCCAATTACAAGGTGCATATCAACAGATTCAGCGTGATACCTTACAGATTGTTTCTATTTCTGCGAGAAGTGGTGAGGAAATTGAACCTGCTTTACGCTTAGACAATCAAAAACTTTCTTTCAGTAAAACAGGTGTAACCGACCCGCTTAAACAGGGGTTGTCACCCTATGAACGAATTGAATATGTTTACAATGCACAAGAGAAAAAACTTTATCGGTTAAAATATTCAAATTTAAATCGAAATAATTCAGAACAACCCTTATCGAGTGTGTTATTGGCAGATGTTGATCAGTATCGTATTGATGTTTTAAATCCAACTGAAATAGATCGTTGGCCAAACGATATGATTAAAAATGATGGGCAATTGCCACGTGGGATTAAAATTAAAGTCACGATTCGTGATATAGAATATGAATGGATTTTTAGTTTGCTCAATTCTGACTATCTGATCAATAACGGCACAGGTAATTAAATCAGTATTGTTTTAGATGTGGATCAATAAATTTAGGTAAATCATTCATGCAATTGAAGCAGCAAAAGGGTATCGCATTAATTACGATTTTAGTGATGGTTGCTTTGGCAACCATCATTGCTGCGACGATTGCTAAACGTCAAAATTACACCAATGAAAGTACAGGGTTTTTAAAACGGCAAAGCCAAGCACTTTTTTATGCAAAGAGTGCAGAAGCGTTTTACTCTGAAATATTGGTGCAAGACAGCGAAAACAGCAAAGAGGCAGATTATTTACAGGAAACTTGGGCAAAACCAATGCCAGCATTTCCCGTTGAAGATGGATATGTCACAGGTGTGTTGGAAGATGAGTCAGGTAAATTCAATTTAAACAGTTTATTAACTAATGAAGGTAAGCCCAACGAAGCGGCACAGAAATATTTTTCTAAACTGTTGGTTCGTGTCGGTTTACCTGCTGATGCTGTTCAAGCCGTGATTGATTGGCAAGATCCAGACAATGAAACCATAGGTTCATACGGCGCTGAAACAAGTTATTACCAAGGTTTGCCTAAACCATATTTGGCTGCAAATCGAAAATTTTCCAGTGTTGAAGAGCTTAAACAAGTACGTGGTTTTGAAGAAAAAAAGTATGATTTAATCGCACCTTATATATCGGCACTGCCTGATATTGCAACAAAAATTAATGTCAATACTGCACCTGCAATGGTTTTGGCAGCCATGGATGAAAAACTAGACGTAAATAGCATACAAACAGCTTTAAAAGCGCGACAAGAAAAACTTGAGCATTTTGCTAATGTAGGTGAGCTAATGAAAGTCGCACCATTTGACAGCTTGGACGCTGCAAGCAAAACCGAGGCAGACAAGATTTTCGGTGTAACATCCAATTATTTTAAAGCCAAAATCGAAGTATCTTTAAGCAATCGAAAGCGTCAATTTACCACGCGCTTTATGCGTAATGATAAATCACAAGTTTATGTTTATTCGCGTAGCCTTGCACCATTTTGAAAATTTTAGTGAATATTTATTTTAACTATATGATTTTAAATAACTATAAAAAATAGTTGAAAGGTAGTTAAAAGGTTGGTTGATTGAGTAAACATGATTCGATAAGCTAAATAGGCCTAAAAAATGGGATCATCCTTTTTGCTAATTGCAATCAACGTGAAAATTAATGCTCAGGGTTCGAGTTTTGCTTTATAATCGAGATTCTTTACCGATTTGTTTATAAAATTTGGCTCATGTTAATTCGTAAGTTATTTAAGTTTGAAAATGCACATATTGTGCGCAATTGCACGTCAGATCGTTGCAAACGGTCTATACACGGGCACAGCTATAAAGTTGAATTACTACTTAAAGCTTCAAAACTTGATCATGGTCAAATGGTATATGACTTTGGATTGCTTAAAGGTGTAATTAAAGAAATTTTCGACAGTTTTGACCATGCGATCTGTTTTTGGCAAGAAGATAACTCTGAATATATTCAGGCGTGTAAAACTTTTAGTGCTCGTTGGGTGGCTTTGCCAGTTTCTCCATCGGCTGAACAGTTTTCACGGATATTCTTTTTTCTCGCGCAACAGATTTTAAAATCCACCATTACCCAAAATGGGGAAGGGGATGTTGAAGTCTATTCTGTGATTGTGCATGAAACCGATACAGGTTATGCGCAAAGTTTTCAAGAAGATATTGAAAATGCTCAGATGGGACTGTTGAATCTGGATAAAATTATTTTTTCTGAGCAGGTCATATCTGAATGGTCTGACCCAGAAATGTATGAAAAATTGAAACAAGGTATTCCGTTTCAAAACCCTGAAGTGGATTTACAGGTTAAAATTTAAATGATGATTCTTGAGTGAAATCCATCTTTAGGACAAATAAATTTTTAGGAAAATGAAATTTAGGATGAAAGTTGATGCAATTATCTGAACTCGAACAAACAAAATTAAATCAAGTTCGGTTAGATCAAAGTTGGAAAGAAGGTTTAGCTGAGTTTCTTTTGAGTCAGCAAATGGATGATTTGCGTTCTTTTTTAGTTGCTGAAAAAAATGCAAATAAAACCATTTATCCACCGAGCTCACTTATTTTCAATGCATTAGACACAACGCCATTGAATCATGTAAAAGTGGTCATTTTAGGACAGGATCCTTATCACGGCCCTGATCAAGCGCATGGCTTGAGTTTTTCCGTACAAAGAGGTGTTGCATTGCCTCCGTCTTTACGTAATATCTTTCATGAGTTAAATACAGATTTAGCTGTGCCTGTATCCCGACATGGTGATCTCACTAAATGGGCTCAACAGGGTGTATTGCTTTTAAATAGTGTGTTGACAGTGGAAGCTGGGCAACCGACATCACATCAAAAACGCGGTTGGGAAAATTTTACAGATCATGTGATTGATGTGTTGAATGAGCATAGAGAGCACATTGTATTTATACTTTGGGGTGCATATGCTCAGAAAAAAGGACAACGTATAGATCAAACGAAGCATCTGGTATTAAAAGCTGCACACCCATCTCCATTGGCAGCAAATCGTGGTGGCTTTTTTGGTTGTAAGGTTTTTTCAAAAACAAATAATTATCTGAAACAATATGGCATTGAGCCAATCGACTGGCAGCTGGACGCATGACAAACTCTCCCGAAATAAATAATTATCACCCAGATCTGATTATCGAAGAAGCGAAAAAGGGATGGCGAATTATTCGCTTAAATCGTCCTAAGTCGCTTCATGCACTTGATGAATCTATCGTTGCGGCATTATTGAAGCTGTTTGAGGATTTTCATCATGATGACTCAGTTAAGGCAATTTGGTTGGATTCAACCACGCCAAAAGCTTTTTGCGCAGGTGGTGATGTTCGTAAACTGCGCCAATTGGTGATCAACAATGAAGTTGAAACAGCCAATAAGTTTTTTGAAACGGAATATGCTTTAGATTTACTGTTGCATAATTATGCTAAACCTATAGTGGTTTGGGGTGAAGGTTATGTCATGGGTGGTGGCTTAGGCTTATTTATGGCTGCCCCATTTCGTTTAGTTACTCCGTATTCGCGTCTTGCTATGCCTGAAGTGAATATTGGTCTATATCCAGATGTGGGGGCTACACGTTTCTTGGCAGATCGTGGTCCGATAGGTTTATTCACAGGTTTAACTGGTTCGATCATGACTGCAGCGGGTGGTTATGGGATTGGCTGGGCAACTCATATTTGTGATGCCCAACGTGATGTGGTTTTACAGAAACTGATTGATATTGATTGGGATCATTATCCTGCTGGTGATTTCCGTGCTTTAGATGACACCTTAAATAGTTTACATCGTCCTGTTTCACCGGGACCGTTGCAAAACTCTTTGGATGTGATTCATAGTGTTTGTCGTGGTGTAAACTTTGAACATGATTATGAAGCGATTATTGGCCTAAGTGATGCACGTAGTGATTGGTTGCGTCAAGCCAGTGAGAATCTACAAAAGGGCTCACCAAGTACTGCTGCGATTACCTGGTTGTTATGGCAGTGGGGACGTCAAGTTCATCCGTGGTCTGAGGTTTTTGAATTAGAAAAACAAATTTCTGATTGGAAAATTCGTCATCCTGATTTTGTTGAAGGGGTACGCGCACGTTTGGTGGATAAAGATTTATCACCAGAGTGGGAACAGGTTGAGTCTCGAACATTGCGTGGAATACTTGCTAAAAATCCACCTGTCACAACGATTGACAGTTGGAATGCGCTGCTAAGTCAGTACGGTATCATTTAAGGTCATATGACTGAAAAAACTCAACAACACATAGATCAACAATGGATGCAGCTGGCTTTAGAGCAAGCTGCATTTGCTGCATCTATCGGTGAAATTCCTGTAGGTGCAGTGATTGTAAGTCAGGGGCAAGTCATTGGTGAAGGTTATAATCAACCGATTGCTCAGCATGATCCAACAGCCCATGCGGAAATTCAGGCACTGCGCAATGCGTGTCAAAAGATTGAAAATTATCGCCTGCCAGAAGACGCCACTTTATACGTCACACTTGAACCTTGTACCATGTGTGTTGGTGCATTAATCCATGCAAGAATCAAACGTGTGGTTTTTGGCGCGACTGAACCTAAAGCGGGTTCACTTATCAGTAGCCGCCAACTGTTAGAGATTGGCTATTACAATCATATATTTCAGTTTGAAGGCGGTTGTTTACAAACGCAGTGCTCAAGCCAACTGTCTGATTTTTTTAAAATGCGTCGTGAGCAAAAAAAACAATTAAAGTTACAACAAAAGACCTTAAATGACTCATTAAAATGATCTAGAATACACAAGATTTTAGTGACAATGAAAATTGTCAAAATAAGGGTTTAAAAATATAGTTAAAGTTTAAAAGGGTATAACAATGAATTCTATTCAAGTAAAACAAGAGTTTAATGCACCAATCGATCAGGTTTTTGACTTGTTATCAAAACATTCAACCTATAATGTGGCTTTTGCTCCCATTCAAGTTGTACGGGTAAAAGATGCTGCTGATCCTGAACGCCCAGATGGATTGGGTTCTATCCGTCGTATGGGGTTTGGTCCGATCAAGCCGATTCAAGAGCAAATTACGCATCTGGATGTCAATAAACGTATTGAATATAAGTTAATTAACAATCCATTGATTAAACATCATATTGGAATTATTGAGTTTACAGCGCTTGCTGCAAACAAAACCCGTGTTGACTATACGATCGAATTACAAGCACGTGCACCATTTGTGAGTAAATTAATACTTGCACAGCTTAAACTAGCGATTACACTTGGATTTAAGAAACTTGCTAAGTCTGTAGCTTAATTGGAAATTCAATGACAATTCAAATTATCACAATCGATGGGCCAAGTGGTTCTGGTAAAGGAACACTTGCAGCAAAACTTGCGTATCACTATCAATTCCATTTATTAGACTCTGGTGCGCTGTATCGTTTGCTTGGATTGTCATTGCATCAAAAAGAATTGTTAGACGCATTAGATACTGAATCTGTATTGCAACAAAGTGTGACCATTGCAACAAATTTAGATATCGTATTTAAGAGTGCTGACAACGGAATCATGATTTTGTTAGATGGTGAGGACGTCTCACAAACGATTCGTACTGAACGTGTTGGTGAATTTGCTTCAAAAGTCGCAGCAATTCCAGCGCTTAGAGCGGCATTGGTAGATCGACAACATGCTTTTGCCCAGTTGCCTGGCTTGGTTGCCGATGGGCGTGATATGGGCACTTCTATTTTTCCACAAGCACAAGCGAAGATTTATCTCACTGCTTCAGCCGAGTCCCGTGCAGAGCGTCGTGTAAAACAGTTGCAGGGAATGGGGCTGGATGTTAAAATAAGCGACATTTTAGCAAATATACAAGCTCGAGATAAAAGAGATATGGAACGCACCGTCGCTCCACTCAAGCCAGCAGAAGACGCTTATATCATTGATAGCTCAGAAATGAACATCGATGAAGTGTTTAAACTGATGACTGATTATGTCGAGTTACATTTAGCTAAATAAAGAATATTTAACCAAATATTAGCCAAAGCATAGCTTGATCAGTTTATACGGACTATGTGGATGGCTTAACTAAACCGGCCTTGTCTGATCCAAGACCGTTGACTTTACTAGGTATATCATGACCGAATCTTTTGCAGCCCTCTTTGAAGAAAGCGAATCAACTCTCAATATCGACAAAGGTGCCGTTATTAAAGGTATCGTTGTTAGCATCGACTCTGACTGGGTTACTGTTGACACTGGCCTTAAATCTGAAGGTGTTGTTGCACGTTCAGAATTCTTAAACGAACAACGTGAACTTGAAGTTCAAGTTGGCGATGAAGTTGATGTTGTTGTTGAAGCGCTTGACAACGGTATGGGTCAAACAGTTTTATCACGTGAAAAAGCGAAACGTGCTGAAACTTGGACTAAACTTGAAAAAATCTTTGAAGACGGCGAAATCGTTACTGGTGTTATTTCTGGTAAGGTTAAAGGCGGTTTCACTGTTGACATAGGTCCAGTTCGTGCATTCTTACCAGGTTCATTGGTAGATACTCGCCCTATTCGTGATACAACTCACCTTGAAGGCAAAGAGTTAGAATTCAAAGTAATCAAACTTGATGCTAAACGTAACAACGTTGTTGTATCTCGTCGTGCTGTAATGGAAGCTGAATCTTCAGCTGACCGTGAAGCGCTTCTTTCTCAATTGGAAGAAGGCCAAACAGTTACTGGTACGATCAAAAATCTTACTGATTACGGTGCATTCGTTGACCTTGGCGGTATTGATGGTCTTCTACATATCACAGATATGGCTTGGAAACGCATCAAACACCCTTCAGAAGTTGTTGAAGTGGGTCAAGAAGTTACTGTTAAAGTACTTAAGTTTGACAAAGAACGTAATCGTGTATCTTTAGGTCTTAAGCAATTAGGCGAAGATCCATGGTTAGCGATCATGAACCGTTATCCTAAAGGTTCTATCGTTAAAGCACGTGTTACAAACTTAACTGACTACGGTTGTTTCGCTGAAATCGCTGAAGGCGTTGAAGGCTTAGTACACGTTTCAGAAATGGATCACACAAACAAAAACATCCACCCATCTAAAGTTGTTCAGATTGGTGATGAAGTTGATGTTATGGTTCTTGAAGTTGATGAAGAACGTCGTCGTATTTCATTGGGTATCAAGCAAACTCGTGCGAACCCATGGGAAGAGTTCTCTAAGTCACACGACAAAGGTGAAAAAGTTTCTGGTACGATCAAGTCTATCACTGACTTCGGTATCTTCATCGGTTTACCTGGCGGTATCGATGGTCTAGTTCACTTGTCTGATATTTCTTGGAACGAACAAGGCGAAGACGCTATTCGTCGTTACAAGAAAGGTGATACAGTTGAAGCAGTTATCTTATCTGTAGATGCTGAAGGTAACCGTATCAGTCTTGGTATCAAGCAAATGAACAGCGATCCGTTCAATGACTTCTTAGCTGCTAACGAACGCGGTGCGTTGGTTAAAGGTACAGTAACTGCTGTTGATGCTAAAGGCGCAACAATTAAGTTAGCTGACGAAGTTGAAGCTTCTTTGAAAGCGTCTGAAATCAACCGCGATCGCGTTGAAGATGCAACTAAATTCTTAGAAGTTGGTCAAGAAGTTGAAGCTAAAATCATCAATGTAGATCGTAAATCACGTTCTATTAACTTGTCGATTAAAGCGAAAGACGAAGCTGAAGAGAAAGAAGCTGTAGCAAACTTGAAAACAACTACAACTGCGCCTGCAGGTCAAGACAATGGTCCTAAGACTATTGGTGATTTGATCAAAGCACAGATGAACCACTAAGTGATTGTTAAGAAGTATTATTTAATGTAATTAATTAATATTTTTTATTCAAATAGTGTAAAAGGTAGCGTAGTATATGATTACTGCGCTACCTTTTTGTATTTAAAAAGGATATTATCTGGTGTATATCAATTAGCATTAAAATTAATGAGGTCTTAAATGACAACTGAAGCACTTAATAAGTCTGACTTAATAGAAAGAATTGCTCTTAAAAATCCGCATTTAGCAGAGCCATTAGTCGAAGAAGCAGTTAAGATTATGATCGATCAAATGATTGCATCGTTATCTTCAGATGACCGTATTGAAATTCGTGGGTTTGGTAGTTTCGCTTTACATCACCGTGAGCCACGTGTGGGTCGTAATCCTAAAACAGGTAAATCAGTAGAAGTTGCAGCAAAAGCTGTACCTCACTTTAAACCTGGTAAAGCACTCCGTGATGCAGTAAACGAATCTGCTAATTAATAAAATTCGAATGAGGTGAGTATGCGCTATTTCTTAGTTGCATTACTACTGGTAGTCTTTGGTTATGCTTTAGCATTAGTCTTGCAGAATCCAGCTGAACTACCTGTAGATTTATTGTTTACTCAAGTACCAGCAATGCGTTTAGGGTTATTGCTACTATTAACTCTGGTACTCGGGATTGTTCTTGGATTGTTGCTTGGTGTACAGGTTTTCCGTGTATTCCAAAATGCATGGGAAGTTAAGCGTCTTCGTAAAGATATCGATCATCTCCGAAAAGAACAAATACAGACAGCACAATTGGCTGCTGCTGAAGCTGCCGCAAGTGCTCGTCATGAAAAGACGGTATTAGATATTCAACCAGAAAATAAGAATATCAATCCGCTTTAATCATTATGATAAAAAAAGCGCTTTACCATCACTGTAAAGCGCTTTTTTATTTGTACTGATTGTTGATTGTGTCAATTATTCAACACCAGAAACTTTGTTCAATATTATCAAACAAATAAAAGAACATAAGTTCGCTTTTTTTAATCATATACAATATTCAAATAAGCTTGAGATCTCACTAGACCTGGTGTCACTGTATTTGTTGTTCTTACGTAATTGGCTTTAATTACATGTTGAATCAACTGAGAAGTGCTTAAATTGCCAAAGGTCCACTTGTTGGTACTCTTTGATTGGTTTGGATCTAGACTAATTATCGCATTGTTTTTATCACGTAAACGAATCCCTACGCCTGTCGCATAACCAGCACCAACTTGATTTTCTAATATATTTGTCGCATTGGATTGATTTAAGGCATCAGTGGTATAAGCCTTTATTTCGCGACCTGCACCATCATTTAAATTTGCACAATTAATACTGAGGGTTGCTGTATTACTTGAGCTTAATGCAGTTTCATTTCCGACTAAACCCAAGTTTCGTACACTGACGTCAGGTAACGCAATAGTGTAGCTACTTTGACTTAGTGAGCATGTGGATTCAGATATATTCACTGCTGCATTTAAATATACGGGAATTTGTGTATTTGCAGGAATAAGAACATTATCACTAACACGTCTTAAACTGATGGTTGCTATTCGTAGATTCGAAACATTGATCGTTGTGGGGTATGAGGTCATTGTTGATGTTCTAGGTAAAACATATAATGTCACTCTCATTTTTACCCCATGTGAATCACCACTATAACTATAAATTGCTAATTCAGTGGTATTTAGCGTTTTTAATGCGCCACTTGCAGGCGCATCGCCCATTTCAACTTTAATTCCTAAAGCTGGATAAGCATTTAAACGCGAAATATTCGCATCATAAGGAGTCACATTGGCAGCAAAAACATTCCCAAAAATGGTTCTATTCACACCAACAGTACATCCAGTGTAAACACGAAAAATATCAAAATTTGCTGAAGCAACTTCTCGCGAATACACATTAGACTGTACCGATGTTCCTTCATATTTATTGATATTCATGGTATTAGCATTCATCGTCGGCATGCTATAACCGCCAGTGAAATTGCTGCCTACATTACAATCTGCAAATACTGCAAAACTTGCAGGGAGTGTAGATAACATAAATAACAATTTATATTTCAGCATAAAATTACTCCGTGCTTATTTGCAATTTAGGCTAAAGCTTGCAAAAGGGATTTGATTTTTACTTTGCTCCAATATTTCTTTTGAAATATTGAATTGACAAGAATCAGTATTACTCCAAGAGACGCTATAGCGTCCAGGATTTATATTTTGCATAAAAATTTGCTGACCTTGTCCTACTGTAGTCACTGCATTACCCAAAGTATCTTTCACTTGAGCACCCATTGGAATGAGCGCCTCATTTGCGTGTTTAAGTTCAATTAAGGCTTTTGTGGTTTTTAATGCTTTAAAATCAACCAGAATACTTGCGTTTGATTTAGGTACAACTTGTAATTGGGTTGCATCAACATCGGTATTTAATGGAATTGTATTTGGGTTTAAGTTGATACTATTGTATTGGTAAGGATTTAGATAGGGAATAATCGCATTGCCCCAGCGATCAATTTTAATATTATTTCCATTGGAAAGGCTGGTTCCCTCTAAACCTTTGGCATGAATAATTGCAAAAGTATCATTTAAATCATTGGCTAAAGTAATACCGTGTTGATGTGCAACAATTGCACCTTGTGCTTGTAAAGAGTATTGACGTTGTTGGTCAAAGTCAGTTGCATAAGTCGATGCTAAATAAACCGGATTGGTTCGATAACTTAAAGAACTGCTGAAGAGATCTTTATCTTTACTATTTGAATAATTGAAGTTATAGCCAAACTGTTGATTTTCACCTAAATTTCCAAATATGCCGATTTGATTGGTATTGAGCGCATTATTATCTGGATAGACTTCACTACTTAGGCGTAAATTACTATTTTTCTTTTTAAACGACAGGGGAATATTCACATTGACAAAGTATTGGGTGTCTTTATCTAATTTGTATTTATCATTTTGAGTATGTTGCATACCCACATAGTAACTGATGCCTTTATAACTATTGCTATAACTAATTTGGTAAAATTTTTGTGTATTGACTTGATGCCAAAATTTATATTGCGAAAAATTGGCTGAAATAGCACCAAACTGATGACCTAAGTTTTGGCTCAGTTGAATATAGTTTGATGACTTGGGACGACCATTAAGCACCAGCGCAGAACTGTTGTTTTGGATATAGCGATTTTGCATGGCTTCATCAAAGGAATAATATTGATCGTTTCCATAAACAGTACTGTTTAAACTAATATTTGTTTTTGCACCGTTTAGTGCAAGGTTATAGCGGAGTGTAACTAAAGAACTGTCTAAATTTTGGTTGGATTGGTTAATATCTGCTTTAACATAATTGCTTTCTAGGGCAATACCACCGAGCTTGGTATTTAAAGCGGTTCCAAGAATATAAGATTGATAGTGATCACTGATCAGTGCTGAGCTGCTCACTGAGATAAAATCATTTAATCCATAATCAAAAGATGCATTAATTAACTTCTCATCATAGGATTTGCTATTTTGACGAAAAGTACCTGCTGCAATTTGATAACGATACTGTTGTGCGCGAATAGATTGAATAAAATTATTATAAGGCAAATCAAAACTGCGGATTTCACCATTTGCTTCAATAATATCTACATTTAATGTGCCACCCGTCCCAGGTGTTTGGAGATCTGTAATGTTAAATGCACCGGTAGGAACAGTGCGTTCCATAATAATTTGTTGATTTTGGCGTACCCGTATTAAAGCATTACTTTTTGCATAACCTGAAATTGTAGGTGCATAACTTTGCAATGAAATCGGAAGCATTCTGTCATCGCTAGCAAGTTGTACCCCACGAATGGCAATGCTCGAATTACTATTGATAGTTTTTATATTGGTATAGAAATCACCAAGGCTAAGCTGAGTTTTAAAACTAGGCAGTACTCGCATAAGCTTGTTTTCATAGCTGGTATATTGGCCTGAATGATTGCTGTCTCCCATACTGGTACTACCAGAATGACGGAATTGCCAATCATCAATATTGATACCAGAGTTAATATTGAGAAAACTAGAGTCTTGTTTGTTATCCTGACCATAATCTGAATTATAGTAATTGTAGTAATATTTGAGAAAAGCACTATTTCCACCAGTTTCCCAAAGTGATGGATCTATATAGCCAAATGGTCGCTCATTTAACATCGATTGAGGGCTTGAAACATCCACGCGTTGTTCCGCTATATTCAGTTTCCAGAATACGACATGATTCATTAAGCGTGTATCGATACAGTCATCACTCACTTTATCTAAATCAATAAGTTTATGATTGAAATCAAGCTGTTTAACGGTATTACGTGGAATACAATAGCGTTGCTTTTCAGGAGATTCAGGATCATCTGAAATATGCACAATAGAGCGGGTGATATAACGATCATTCAAGTAAATATCGAGAATATAATCATTTGGCGCGACTTTATCGCTTGAAACAAATTTTTCAAGATCAATTGTTTTAGAGTTTTGGCCGTATAAAAAACTGTTATCGAATTGTGGTGCTTGCGCTATAACATTTTGATTACATAGATATAGACTTAGCGCCAAAACACTATACCTAACTGTGAAATGTTTCAAGCACAATTCTCCCAATAATTTAGATTAAAACTGTTTCTCTATTGTCGATAAACTGCCGTAGTCATTGATTAAATAAAGCTGGACGGACTTGGCGTCTGATAAATTTTCGACCTCAATTTGTTGTTTTGAAAATGGTTCTATAAAGCTTAGATTTTTAATTTCGCTTGGCGCACCATTTTTTAAAACCAGATTCGATTTACCAAAATTTAAGTAATAAGGTGTCGGATTATTGATTTGTAATTGGTTATTTACACGCTGTACTTCAACTTTTTGAAACGCTTGTTGCTGTTCCATTTTGATGCCAGTTGGTCGGTAAAACAGTTTTAAGCGGTTACGAATCGCAAATTGTAAGTAATTTGCTTCAGCTGTTGGCTTGGCTGGGATATCAAGTACGTTGAGCCAAAACAATGTTTCTCGATCAGTAGCAAGTTTTTGTTTTTGATTGAAAATGACACGTAAAGATTGACCTTTAGCAGCTTCAATCGTGGTTATTGGAGGGGTAACAATAAATGGGGCTTGGGTTGTGGTTGGATCTGCAATAATGTCTTTACTATCCACCCATGATTGTACTAATGCAATTTGATCACCTACATTGGTTAATTGCACAGATACAAATTCTTTATCACTTGGGTAAATTACACGGGTACCTGTAATCACAATACCAGCATGAGCGGATGTGATCAAAGTACTGAGCATTAACAAGCTAGAAATAAAAAATGGTTTTTTCATCGAAAGACCCTTGGGGAGAGGCAAGTCTGGTTAAGGTGTAGAAATTAACGCAGACTTGTTTGAAGACTTACAGATCCAAATTTTTAATTATGGATATACAACATAGTAAGTTGCAGTCGTGCTTACATCACCAGCAGTCGTTGCACCTGTTGCATAGTAACGTGCATAAAAATCAAGATTTGCAGAACCGTTTGCAGTTGCAACATTTGAAGTCACAATGTTTTGGCCTGTACGATCTTTAGTAAGGTCAATCACTGCTTTTGCAGAGTTCAATAATTGAATATTTACATTTGTTGCACCGCCAGTCGTTACGGTATTGTTTAAACGGCCTGCAGTATTAATATTTGCATTGGTGTTGTCATAATAAACACCCACATTACCTACAGGGCATGCTGTTAAATTAATGGTAAATTTAGTGTCGCCATTTGTTGTAGCCGCTGTCGCTAAAGTTGATTTACCTACAGTTGGTAAAACAACAGTATAGTTACCAGCAGTACCACCAACTGTACAAGTTTGATCAACGATTTTACCTGTAACTGTTACTGTACCATCAGCAGCTGCAAAAACTGTTGAAGATGCTAAACCTAAGCCAATGATCGCTAAACCCAATTGAATTTTTTTCATAGAATTTCTCTCAATACTGCGTTGATTTGCCCTTTACTGGTACTTTCCTAATAAAGGGGAAGTGTTTAGGAGCTAAACAATAAGGGCTACTATAAATTTTTCCTAAATAAAAACAACGAAAAAAAGAGACAAATATCACATTATTTGTATCTTATAAGCACAATATTATGTTATTTGTTTTAGATTTGTTTTTTATTATTTAAATACAAGAGTATATTTATAATTAACATGTTTATTTAATTTAGCGCGAATTTGTTTTTGTTTACCAAAAAGTGACAAAAAATGTCACTTTTTGTGAATAACGTCATATTATAGCAAATTATTTTGATCTGCTTATATTAAGCGCGAGTATGTTTTTAAGATTTTCTAAAATAATTTATTATCATTATTAATTAGATATTGGATTTTATTTTAATATACTGGACTGTAATTGATTATTTTTATCAATAAGTTTTATTAGATTGAATTTAATGGATTTTTTAGTATTTATTTAGCTTCTTTGTAAATTGTTTTTAAATGCATAGATCAACATAAAATCGCGCTCATCTTAGAATGATCTCAACAGGAGAAGAAACTTTGAATACCACTATGATTCACTTGGTATGATCACTTTTTGATTTATTAAAGAGAATTATTGTTTAGTTGTTCTGTAGTGTTTGTTTAGTTATAAAGAATATATTTAGAAATAAAGCAAATAGATTTATTAAAAATAAAACTCTAGTGTAAACATGAATGCATGCAATCAATAAATTAAATAAAAATATAATTTTTATTTAATTTAATATTCATTTAAGCTTTTACTGGTTTTTAATTACTTGAAAAAGAATTTATCTGCTGTAAGGATTAAAATATAGAGAAGGCAGTGTTTTGAGAAATGTTTTATTTTTGGAGTGAGTGAAGTGCTTCACAATGATCAATATAAAATGAATTTTAAGCGCTTTATGTTTGATTAAGTATTCATAAAAAATAAGCATAGAGATTAAAACATTATCTTCGATCAATAATTAAGCACACGTAGTCACTTACATTATGCTGTTAAAAAAGCGCTTTGATTGTTGCAAAACGCTTTTTTAAGCTTTAACAATTCTATTGGGCTAACCAGAAAAACTCTGTAAAGCGGAATATTGTGGTGACCAGCATTGCTATTACAATCGTCGTAATAAGTGAGTGATTTTTCCAAATCAGAAATAAGCCCACCAATACCCCCATGATTTTGCCTAAGTCTGCCAAATCCGTACCTTCAAAAAAAGTACTGAGAATCGCAATAGAAAACAGTAAAGTTGTTGCGGCATCATTAAAGAGTTGCTCATGTTGATTGCCGATTGTGAAATATTGGTTGAGTGAAAGTCCTGCATATCGGATCAGATAAGTACCCATCGCCAGCAGCATGATCCCGATCAAAATGATAAATTGCTGATGCATGTTATTTTCTTCCTACAAACAAGCCAAATAATGACATAAGTATCGGAATCCCTAAGGGTAGAAATGGAAAAGTAGCGAGGCTGATGACTGCACCAGTCATTGCCGATTTTCGAGCAGATTTTCTTTTTAATGCTTTAAAGGTAAGTGCAAACAATACGACAGGAAAAATCGTATCGATACCCAGTAATTTTGCATAAGCTAAATGACTTCCCAATACATAACCGCTTAAAACGCCTATCGGCCAAGCAAATAAAATTCCGACTCCGCACAGCCAATAAGCACTCAGCTTTAGCTCATTTGAAGATTGGCTTAAACCAAATAAAACGCTTTCATCATTCATAATATGTGTAGCAAAATATTTTAATTTATTTTTTTCTATAAAATGGGTAATCGCTAAACCAAAAGGCAGATGTCGTAAATTAATCAGCAATCCGACAATCGCAGCTGTAATTGGACTGCTTCCAGCAGCAATCATGCCAATGAAAGTAAACTCGGCAGCACCAGCCAAGACACAGATTGAAAGTAATAAAGGTATCCAGATCGGCAGTTGATAATTGACTGCAAGCGTACCTAATGAAATCCCGATCAGTGCGGTTGCGATGCAGAGAATCACGATTGATTTTATCAGGGGCTTGGGTAAATTTTTTATTTCTTTATACTTCATTTAGATGAGCCTTGCTTGGGGTGATAAAATCGTTCGATAAAATGAACGACCATTTGTTATAATAGTTTGATTATTATTTCTCGTCAAATCGAACGATCGTATTTTTTGGAAGGATAATGTCTATACCAATTGAAATCATTGCAAATAATCTGCAAAAAGAAAGAAAAAGTGCTGCATTATCTTTGGGAGAAGTTGCTCGACGTGCAGGCATTGCGAAATCCACACTTTCGCAACTTGAATCTGGGCAGGGTAATCCGAGTCTCGAAACTTTATGGGCACTTTGCGTGGCTTTAAATATTCCTTTTGCCAAACTTATGGAAGCACAAGCTCAAGCCACGCAAGTGATTCGTTATGGCGAAGGTGCTTCAATTGTTTCTGAAATATCAAATTATCAGGCTGTTTTGTTGGCGACATGCCCACCCAATGCACGACGAGACGTGTATATGCTTACAACCCAACCGGGTGAGCCGCGTTGCAGTAAACCGCATCCTATCGGTAGTGTGGAACATATTATTATCATGCAGGGCTCTGCCAAAGTGGGTTTATTAGACAGTGCAGAGTTACTTAAAGCAGGGGACTATATTTCCTATCCAGCAGATCAAGCGCATATTTTTGAAGCACTGGAGCAAGACACACGTGCAATTTTGATTTCAGAGCAGAGATAAATCATAAGCAAGATGTAAGAATAGTTGATTGTTTTGTGATGAAGTCGATTTTCTGGCTTTGTACATGGCGTGAATCACTTTATAATGAGCGCAAATTTATGTGATGGAACTGAGATTCGTGAGTATTATTGTTGCCTTAGATGCAAAAAGCCAATATGACGCCCTAGCAATTGCTGATCAGCTTGACCCATCACTATGTCGTTTAAAAGTCGGTAAAGAACTATTTACCCATGAAGGCCCTCTGGTTGTGAAAGCACTACATGATAAGGGCTTTGAAGTATTCCTCGATTTAAAATTTCATGATATTCCTAACACAACTGCGCAGGCAGTTTGTGCTGCGGCCGATTTGGGCGTATGGATGGTCAATGTCCATGCCTCAGGTGGGCGTAAAATGATGGAAACTTGTGTAGAACGCTTAAAAGCAGGTAACTATAAAACCCAATTGATTGCGGTTACTGTACTTACTTCAATGGAACGTGAAGACTTGCGTGAAATTGGTTTAGACATTGAGCCATTTGAACAAGTGAAACGTCTGGCTAAATTGACTCAACAGAGTGGTTTGGATGGCGTGGTATGCTCGGCTCAGGAAGCCAAGATGTTACGTCAGGAGTTAGGTGCTGAATTTGCTTTGGTAACACCAGGGATTCGTCCAGCTGGTGCAAATGCGGATGATCAAAAGCGTATTGTAACGCCTAAGCAAGCCATGCTTGATGGTTCTACACATTTAGTGATTGGTCGTCCAATTACTCAATCAGAACATCCAAGTAAAACCCTGCAAGATATTTTAGCGACCCTATAAAAAATAAACCCTCTTTGTCAGTTGATCAAGAGGGTGATTTCTTTGATTTATATAATAAAAATTGATGTATATACACTGTAGTGTACCTGCGCTACTAGATCTTTTCTTCAATAGTTTAAATAATCTTTTATATTCCAATGATTCTATTGAACAGTATTACTATCTCATCAGATAGGGCACGATATTCTGCGCTTAATTTTAAAGTGCAGCCAGAACACTTACCGCAATTGGCGCCAATACCGACAGAACAAAACCACTGACCATAGCATGTGGAATATAATCATTGCCGCAAGCTTGTTTCACCATAGGTAAGGTGACGTCCATTGCGGTTGCACCAGCAGAAGAAATTGCTGAACGTGGATAACGCCATCCAATCATATACATAAATAAAATGGCAAAAATCTCCCTAAATAAATCGTTCATTAACGCAATACTTCCCAGATGGGCATTCTTTAATTCAGTCACCACAATCCCTGTCATCGAATAGAAGCCGTAACCTTGCGATAGCATGATTAAATCTTTCATACTGATATTTTGAATCAAGAAAAATGCCGCAACAGCACCCAATAGTGAGCCAATCACGCAGGCAATCGGTACCAGCATAATTTTCCAGTTTAGCCAAGAACGATCCAGTGGCGAGTAAGCCAGATCCAAGCCGATCAGTAACATGTAAACTAAAAGTAAATTCCATGTGCTGACATGTAGAGGAACGTGAAAAAGGTGGGCTAACTCTGCTAAGCCATAACCTACAGCCAGTGCAATAAATGCATAGCTGATGTTGAGTAATGAACCCATCAATAATTCAGCAGAAACTTTACCTTGTGATGGTTTATAGCCAATCGCTGTAAATACCAGATAACAACAGAAAAATGCACCCAATGATGTGGTGAATGCAATCGTGATTGAACTGGTGAGAATCTGTGCAGGGCTGGCAATGTTATGAATTGTTTGAGAAAACTCCATTGCAATCGCAATTAAAAGAATATAGGTAAAATAAGGCAGTATTTTAAAAGCTATTTTTTCAATGGATTGTGGAATTCTGCGGGCTAAAATAAACCCTAAACATAAACAAAATAAAAGTTGGAAAATAAGCCAAAGTGATTGCATGAAAAAATAGATAGGCAATGGATACCTATCTATTATAGTCGAAGCGCAGAAAAGCGGTTGAAAATTTATAGAAGAATATCAACCAAGTTTATGCAGCTTTTGACTTTTGTTTTGCGCTTTGCTCACGGCCTAATAAGTGGAAATCTACTGGGTTTACTTTGCGAGTGCTGAGCCAAAATTTCCAGGTATAGGTTGGCCATAATGCAAAGTTTTTACCGCCATCTTGTTGGTACCAACTGACACAGCCAGATTGCCATACCGTACCTTCAAGCTGTTTTTGTACATTTTCATTAAATTGATCTTGTACTTCAGCTTTTACCGTCACTGCTTGCGTCTGTGTTTTTGCAACCATTTGAATCAATTGCAAAATATAATTCACTTGAGATTCAATCATGAAAATTACAGAGTTATGACCCAGTACGGTATTCGGACCAAGCAATTGAAATAGATTAGGAAAACCTTTAGTGCTGATCCCATAAAAACTTTCTGCACCATCTTTCCATGCCGTTTTTAATTCAACACCGTGTTCGCCATAGCAATCAAATGATTTTAAATAGATCCGTGGGTCTGTAATAAAACCAGTACCATAAATTAAACAATCAATTTGACGTTCTTTGCCATCCTTAGTGATGATGCTATTTTCTGTAATTTCCTGAATTCCATCGGTGATTAATTCAACATTTTTACGATTAAATGTTGGAAAGTATTTGTTGGAAATCAGGATGCGTTTACAGCCCATAATATAGTCAGGGGTCAGTTTTTTGGCGATTTCTTTGTCTTTGACTTGGAATTTTATATAAGCTTCAGCAAGTTTCTGACCATATTTCATGATTTGTGGTTTTACAATGGGGACGACACGTGATTCATTTGACCAGTACAAACGAGCACGGTGTAATTTTCTAAACCATTCAAAGCGACTAAATAATTTTTTATCAAGTGCATTATACGCACGTTCATCACGAGGAATCACCCAAGCAGGGGTTCTTTGAAATACATAAAGATTTTGAACTTTTGCAGCAATTTCAGGAATATATTGAATTGCACTACCCCCAGTACCAATGGATGCTACATTTTTTTGATTTAAATTATAGTCATGCTTCCAGTGTGATGAATGGAAAACTTCACCTTTGAATTTTTCAATCCCTTTAATTTTAGGAATCTGTGGTACATGCAATGGCCCTGATGCAAAAATAACAAATTGAGCCTCAATTTTTTGTCCACTTTTTAGTGTTAAATGCCAATTGAAATTGTGCTCATCATAACGTGTTGACACCACTTCTTGATTAAATTGGATGTATTTCTTTAAATTGAATTGCTGAATTAAATCTTGAATATAGTCAAAAATCTCAGGCGCTTCGGCATAACGTTTTGACCAATCTGTTTTTGGTGCAAAGGAAAGCGAGTACATATGTGATTGAACATCACAAGCCGCGCCTGGGTACTGGTTCTCACGCCATGTACCACCAACATCATCTGCTTTTTCTAAAATGATAAAATCATGAATATTGGCTTGCAATAGGCGAATTGCCATGGCTAAACCACCAAATCCAGATCCAATAATTGCAACTTGCGTTGATTGGGTTTTTGCTTCAGTCGTAGGGGCTGTACTCATTTTTGTTCGCTCTGACTTTTCCAGTTTTGCATAGAATATCGGAAATGCAGCGCTTGAAATATGATTGCACTGACACAAAAATTGATATATTCGGCAATTTGCAAAAAACCATCTTTGTAGTACAAAGTTTGGGTAGAAATCAAATGATGATCCAATGAAACGCTCGATTCTCGGTTTAATGTATTTAATTCATGGTATGCGTAATGCTGGAATCGATGTAGATTCACGACTTGTTAGTATTGGGATCAAAGCAGATGCACTTGATCCCAGTTCAATCATTCATCCCAGCTTAGAGTGGGATATACAAAAAGTGATTGGGCAGGGTGTGCAGCCAGAAACAGGTTTGTTTATCGGTCAACATTATTCTTTGGCGGGTTATGGTCCGTTACTCATGCTCTTGGTGACATGTAGTAATGTTGGTGATGCGATTCAAAATGGTGTGCATTATCAGGGTTTAACCTATTTATACGGTGTCTTAGGGCTTGAGAAAGGCGATCATCAAGTCGCATTAACCTACAAGCCTGTAGACTTAGAAACAGAAATGGGTTTGTTGAGAGCGCAATGTGAAATCTCTGGAACTTATAAATTTCTGGATGATATTTATAAAATGATGGGACTTACAGCGCCCAGCGTGAGAATCGAGTTACCCTTTCAGCAGCCTCAGGATTTAAGTGTATTAAAGCAATATCATGATTATTATGGTTCAGATTTACATTTTAATTGTGAAAAAGCCGCTTTTTGGATCAATGAAGATGTGATGCAACTGCCGATTCCATCCGCAGATCCGATTACACATCGGGTTTACGAAGCCAAGTGTATTGCTGAAATTGAGCGATTAAATGCTGAAGAACAGAAAATTGCGCCGTTGATTCAACGGGTAAATGATTATTTGGAATTACAGCAAGGGATTATTCCGTCGATGGCTGAAGTTGCACAGGCGTTGAATGTGCCTGAAAGAACCTTGCGCCACCAGTTGCAGCAATTAAATACCAGTTATAAACAAATTCGGGAACAGTTGATTAAACACAAAGCTTTACGATTGATTGAATATAAGGAATATTCAATTGAGGTGATTGCGGAATTACTCGGCTACTCAGAACCCGCTGCATTTAATCATGCTTTTAAACGTTGGTTTGGGCAAAGCCCGCGTCAATATGGTAAATAAACAGGTAGTGCTGATATGAGATATAGAGTTAGAATTATCCCAAAGTTTTATTTATCAAAAATGAATATTCGATATACTTCCTTTAGCCTTTAAAAGTAACAAAATGATATGTTAGATCAGAATACAACTTCAACAGCATTTACTCCCGTATCACCCGCTGAGCGTTATGCAAAAGCATTGTCATCTGGACAGTTTTTACCAGATGATGCTCAGGCTCAAGCAGTACATGAGTTGGAGCGGGTATGGCAAGAATTGATCAATCGTTATAAAGCATCGAAAAAAGCTTTTCGTCGTTTCCGCCGTCAAACTGCACCGAGAGGTGTATATATGTGGGGTGGTGTAGGGCGTGGAAAGACATGGCTCATGGATCAATTTTACGATTCGATTCCTTTTCGCCGTAAAACCCGTATGCATTTCCATCACTTTATGCAATTTGTGCATAAAGAGTTAAACAAGCTTTCTGGACAGCGTAATCCTTTAGATATCGTTGCAGATCAAATTTATAAAGAAGCTGTGGTGATTTGTTTTGATGAGTTCTTTGTATCGAATGTAACCGATGCAATGATTCTCAGTGATTTATTCCAAAAATTATTTACCCGTGGCATTACCTTGATTGCCACATCAAATATTGCCCCAGATGGTTTATATAAAAATGGAATCCATCGTGATCGTTTTATTCCAACGATTGAAATGGTAAAAAAACATTGTGTGGTATTGAATGTTGATGCGGGTGTTGACTATCGTTTACGGGTATTAAAACAAGCGCAATTGTTTAAATCGCCACTGACAGATGACAATAAAGTCTGGATGGCAAAGCGTTTTAATGCATTAACCACATCGCAGACAGTGTCAGAAGAACCAATTACGATTAATAACCGTGTTGTTGAAACTTTGGGCCATACAGAAGATGTATTGTGGTGTGAGTTTAGAGAACTCTGTATGAAACCGCGTAGTCCATCGGACTTTATTGAAATTGCCAATATCTATAATACCGTTTTGGTGAGTAATGTTCCGCACTTAACTGATTTGCTGTCAGAAGGTACACGTCGTTTTATTTATCTGGTAGATGAGTTTTATGACCGTGGAGTAAAGCTGTTACTGACATCTCAAGACTCGATTATTGAGATTTATGACGGAGAGAAGCTGGCTTTCGAAATTGAACGTACACGTTCTCGTTTACTTGAAATGCAATCAGATGAATATTTACAGTCAGAGCATCGTTTGATTAAAGGCAATAGTGAGTTAGAAGTAGAATAATCATCCTTAGAAAGATGTAAAAAAGCGATCTTATCATTGATAAGATCGCTTTTTTTATGAGGAGATACTGTCATCAGTATGCATTAAGATTAAACAAACTTATAAAACCAAAGCTGTTTCAGTTGTATTCGCTTGATGACTAAAAACAGTTAACCCACCTGAATTTCAGTATTTGGATGACGAACACGACTTTTATTCGGTGTCGCAATTAAATAAGCCAGTGTTAGTGGTCCTAAGCGTCCAGCAAACATTAGACAAATTAAAGCGATTTGGCTGCCAGCATGTAAATTTTCAGTGATTCCGCGTGATAAGCCGACAGTGCAAGCCGCAGAAACGGCTTCAAATAATAAGTCTAAAAACTTTTTATCAGGCTCAAGGATCAGTAGAGTAAAAAAGCCAATCAGGATCAGCAGTGAAGTAATTGAAATGACAGCCATTGCTTTAAAGGTCGCTTGATGAGAAACAGAATGCCCAAAAATGGTAATTTCATCTGAACGTTTTAAGAAGGTAATGACACTTAAAATCATAATAATAAATGTGCCGACTTTAATTCCACCAGCAGTACTTAAAGAACCACCACCAATAAACATCAATACCATGGTAATTAATGTTGATGCATTGGTCATACTGCTGACTTCCAAGCTGTTAAAACCTGATGAACGAGGTACGGTAGCATGGAACCACGCGTTTAAAGCTTGATCACCAACAGACATTGGAGCCAGTGTTAAAGGATTGGATGCTTCGATTGCCCAAATAACAATAAAGGCAAAAAGGTTTAAGCCCGCAATCGTAGACAGAATTAACTTACTATTGGTGGAAAGTTTCTTCCAACGCTTGGCTCTTTTAATATCCATCAATACAACAAAACCAATCCCACCGATGATATACAGCATACTGATGGTAAATGTCACCATATACTGGTCAGAGAAGCTCATTAAGCTATTGGGAAATAAAGAAAATCCACCATTGTTAAACGCAGAAATACTATAAAACAGTGCATAGAAAAATGCATGTTCAAGGTCATAGTGATGTGACCATGCCATGGTTAGAATCCCTGTACCAATCGCTTCAAAGAACAAGGAGTAAAGAAAAACTCCTTTTACAGTAAAGGTCGCTTTGGCCAAACTGGTTTGACCAATGGTTTCTTGTGCCATGACTTGCTGCCGAATACCAACTTTTGAGGAAAGACTCAAAGCAGCTAAGATCGCAAACGTCATAAAACCTAAGCCGCCGCATTGGATCAGTATCATCACCACAACTTGACCGAAGGTGGTTAAGGAGTCTCCAATATTAACGACAGACAGCCCAGTGATGGTTACAGCAGACGTGGCAGTAAACAGGGCCTCTAGCCATGTCAAATTGCCTTGATTAGCAAAGGGAAGTTTAAGTAACAATGTTCCGATGATAATAAAGCTTAAAAAACCTAAAGCAAGTAAGCTCGGTGGGCTGAGATTAATACTATTGTGTTTTTTGTTGATTAGTTCTTTTTTAGATAAACGCATAGTTATGACTATAAGAAACGAATCGAAAATTGTCTTAACATTTCTACAGGTCCTTCAAGAATTAAAATATCCTTTTCCTGTAAAATCGTCCCCGGTGCAATATCATACAGTACATGCGAACCGCGTTGTAATAACAAGGTTGTAAGTTCGGGGGTATTTTCCATGACCGTTTGAAATTGCGCGCCTTGTAAATTTGCACCTATTTCAATTTTGACGATATAGCGATCATTATTTAACGCCATATAACGTCTCACCATTGGATAACTGAGTGATTGTGCAACACGAATCCCCATGTCTTCTTCAGGGTGAATGATTTTTGTAATGCCTAAATGAGACAAAATCATATGATGCGATTTAGATTTGGCTTTTACAAAGATTTTCTCGATACCCAAATTTTTTAAATGCAGTACGCATAAAATACTGGCTTCAATATCTTCACCAATGGCAACCACTACGGCATCACAATTTTTGATATTCAGTTCATCTAACACATGTTCATCGGTAGCATCTGCAATAACTGCATGACTGATTTTATCTGCAATGTTTTCTACATTTTTCTTTAATGTATCAATACCTATTACATCGTGATTTAAGTTGGTGAGTTCTAGTGCAACTGCTTCACCAAAACTGCCTAAACCGATGACAGCGAATTGCGCCATTCTACAAAGTCCTTATCCCGACACTGATTTTGTGTTGGTATGATCATATTCAATTTTTATATATTTTATCTTTAAAGTATTGCAACGCCAATCTACAAACTGAGAATAAAAAGCGATAAATGTAAATAAAACCAGATTTATGTCATAAAAACTTAAAATTGATCCGATATCATTGCTTTGAAATTTCAAAATGCAAAGCCAAGATTGGGCTTTCGATCCAAGAATAAAAAATGGATGATAAAAAAATGGACGATAAGAAAATTTTTAAAATTCTCCAACATTGGTTCCCAGCATTGGAGCAAAGAGATATTCCTAAAAAGAAACATCGTAAACGTTTTGTGGAGTTTCTCAATTGGATCGAAGCTGAAAAGTTTGGTGGGCGATTTCGTGGATATTTAATGAAAATTGATCGTATGCAATTTCATGAAAATGAGATTGAGCGTTGTGCGGTTTTTCATGAATATGCAGTAGATAGCTTGGGAATTCAAACTCAAATTCGTGAAAGAGCGAAGCCTTTATTTGATCATTATGAAGTACACAAAGATGTTATTGGACGCTATTACAATGTTCAAGATCAAGTTTATGATGTTGTATTCGAGGAGATATTAAAACAAGCCAGACAACATGATCATGAACTGTTGCTGATTTATGCTGAAGATTATTATTGGTTGATCGTACCAAATCATGAATATAAAATTGAAAAATTCTGCAAGTGTTTTAATAAACAATTTCACGATGAAGATGTCAGTATAGAACATTACGCATTATTTGATTGTTCAAGATCGACTTAGTTTTTTGCAATTAATTCAACATATTGATAATAAAATAGAGAGATATCCATGTCACAGAAAATATATTCATTACTTCAACATTTAATTCCCGAGCTAAATGCACAAAAAATTCCTCAAGATACTGAATTTTATAGTTTTAGTGAATGGCTGAATCAACAGCATGATTTCCTGCATTATATTGAATTAAAAGAATATTATGACAATGGAATTGAAGATGATTTCTACTTTAACCAGCACAATATTGATACTGAGCAATTGCAAAATGAGATTGAAGTTGCAATAGCTGAAGTATTTGATCAATACGATGAAGAAGATGATGAGGTCTCATTTGATGATCAAATGGACGCAATGCAACAAACAGAAGAAATCATTTTCGATAAAATTAAACTGGTTGCAAATCAGTATCAGCTTTCTTTATTGGTTATATATCGTGAAAATCCGTATTGGATGCTTGTACCTACACAAGATGAGCAACAATTAAATCAAATTGTGGATGCTTTTAATGACGCATTTAATGATGATGGTGATTTAAATATGGCGGTTTATTAAGTTAACTTTTTCGAATTGTTCTGATTTTATAAAAAAATAGCCCATAAAAAATTTATAGGCTATTTCGATTTTGAAGCTATTTCTATTTTAAGAAACGTTGATAACCTAAGTTATTGGTAATTTCTTGATATGGGTAATTGATATTTTCCAAAGTCTCAATCAGTCCATCTGGATTTTGTACCGCATCTTCTGCATCCAAGCCAACCAAAACACGTCCTTCTGCTGCACCGTGATTACGATAATGGAATAGGCTAATGTTATGGGTTGGACCAAGGCGCTCCAAGAATGTTAATAAAGCGCCTGGGCGTTCTGGAAACTCAACCCGGAACAAACGTTCATTGGCAATATCGGCATGCCCCCCAATCAAATAACGGATATGCAATTTTGCAACTTCATCATCCGATAAATCATCGACATCATAATGTAATTTCATGGCTTCATAGATGTCATGGCGTTCTTTTTCACCAGCTTTTAAGCTAATACCGACAAAGACTTGAGCGGCAGATGCATCACTGGCACGGTAGTTAAACTCAGTAATATTACGGCCTTGCAAAGCACGACAGAAATTCAGGAAAGAACCTTTTTCTTCTGGAATGGTCACTGCAAAAATGGCTTCTTTACGTTCACCGAGTTCGGTACGCTCAGCAATATAACGTAAACGATCAAAGTTCATATTGGCGCCGCAAACAATCGACACCATATTTTTGCCTTTGAGACCATGTGCCGCAACGTATTTTTTGATACCTGCAAGCGCCATAGCACCTGATGGTTCAACAATACTACGACATTCATCATAAGTGTCTTTGATTGCCGTACAGATTTCATCTGTATTGACCAGTACCACATCACGTTCAACAATTGGACCTGAGTTATCAGATTTTTGTAGTTGAATCACTTCAAATGGCTTTTCACCGATTTGAGCAACAGCTGTACCATCTGCAAATAATCCTACAGAAGGGAGTATTACACGTTGATTGGCTTCAAATGCAGCTTTTAAACATGCAGATTCATCATATTCGACAGGAATAACTTTGACATGCGGGGCAACATCACCAAGATATGCCGCTACACCTGCAATTAAACCACCACCGCCCACAGCAACAAATACGTATTCAACATCACGCCATTGACGCAATATTTCATTGGCAATTGTACCTTGGCCGGCCATAACCAGTTCATCATCATAAGGCGGAATAAAGGTTAAACCTTCGTCATTTGCACGTTGAATGGCATATTTGTTAGCAACATCAAATGAGTCGCCGTGAAGCACAACATCACCACCCAAACGTTTTACTGCTTGAACTTTAATATCAGGGGTGGTTTTTGGCATCACAATAATGGCGCGAATACCTAACTTTTGACCAGATAAAGCCACGCCCTGAGCATGGTTACCTGCTGAAGCAGTAATAACGCCACGTTCCAACTGAGATTTCGGTAATTGACTAATACGGTTATACGCACCGCGTAGTTTGAAGGAAAAGACAGGTTGTAAATCTTCGCGTTTAAAGCGAATGTTATTGTTTAGTTTTTCACTAATTCGTGGCGCTGCTTCGAGTGGGGTTTCGATTGCAACGTCATACACCGTTGCCTGTAATATTTGTCGAACCAAACGAGACAGCATGTTAATTTTCCATCTAACAGTTTAAAATGAGCGCTCATTGTAACAAACCGTTGTACCTTTGCGTTTTAAAATTATGCAAAATGTGCAGGAAATTGAAATTTTATTGAGAGATGTCATGAGCCTTTATGCAACCCAGGACGAGAAAAAACAAGCTGCAGCCCAAGCCGCTTTAAAACACTTACCAAGAGGGGGCATTTTGGGAGTCGGTACTGGTAGTACAGTGAACTTCTTAATTGAATTATTACCTCAGTTACAACTTGAAGCAGCCGTAGCCAGTTCAGAAGCAACAGCTCAACGTCTTAAGAAATTAGGCATTGAAGTGGTTGATATGAACCATGTTGGTGGTTTAGATGCTTATGTAGATGGTGCTGATGAAATTGACCGTCATTTACATATGATTAAAGGCGGTGGTGCTGCACTCACACGTGAAAAAATCGTGGCATCTATTGCGAAAAAGTTTGTATGTATTGTTGATGACTCGAAATGGGTCGATCAATTAGGCCGTGAATTTCCATTGCCTATCGAAGTGATTCCTATGGCACGTTCAGCCGTTGCACGTAAAATCGTGTCTTTAGGCGGTGACCCAGTTTATCGTGAAGGTGTGGTAACGGATAACGGTAATGTCATTCTAGATGTCTATAACTTAAATATTTTGAATGCATTAGAGGTCGAAAAAACTATTAACGATATTCCTGGTGTGGTGTGTAATGGTATTTTTGCGATCAATAAAGCTGATGTTGCTGTAGTTGCCACCAATCATGGTATTGAAGAGCGTACCGCAGGATAAGAAAAATTTCCCCTAACTTCTGCTTGAGTAAAGACAAGGCTTTTCCTTGCTTTGTAAAGAAAGGTTGGGGGAGATTCTAAAAATAAGTGTATTAAGATGGCAAATCTTCCTGAAATAAAAATCACACATCATGCACGGGCAACACGCTTACGTTTACGTGTTGAACCGACGCAGATTCGCTTAACTGTGCCTAAGTATTGTACCCAACGTCAAATTCAGCATTTTTTACACGAGTCTGAACAATGGATTATTGAGACATGGCATAAACAGCAGGAAAAAATACAGCAGGTTGATCAGATATTACCGACAAGCTTGCAACTGTTTAATTTAAAACTGCCCCTAGAAATTATTTATAAAACTCAAAAAAATAGCTATATTTTAGATGAGCAAAAGCATCAGTTATTTGTCAGCGAGCGTCAGCCGGAAAGCTATTTAAAAGCTTTTGTGATTGCTTATGCAAAGCATTATTTACCGATTTATTTAAAGCAAGTCAGTGATGAAACCCATTTAAAGTTTGGACAGTGTGCTGTTCGACACCCGAAAACGCGTTGGGGAAGTTGTACAGCCCGTCATGATATTATGCTCAATAGTGCCTTGGTTTTATGTGATCAACGAATTACCCGTTATGTCTGTGTACATGAATTGGCACATACCAAACATTTTGATCATAGCGCTGCTTTTTGGTCTGAAGTTGAAAAGCATGATCAACACTATCAGCAGCATCGTAAAGTTTTAAAAAGTAGTGTAATGCCTTGGTGGTGGGCGTAATAAAATAAGTAAATTTCTAGATTGCATTAAAAAAAATGTGGAAAAGCGTATGACTGTAAAAAGAATCATAAGTAATATTAAAGCTTTAGATTTAGCCAGTGCCCAAGCTTTTTACGGTGATTTTTTAGCGATGGATTTGGTGATGGATCATGGCTGGATCAAAACATTTGCCAGTCAAGAAATCATGCATCCACAAATCAGTATTGCTTCGGAAGGGGGAAATAATACAGATGTTCCTGATTTTTCAATCGAAGTCGACAATGTGGATGAACTTTATGAAAAAGCCAAAAAATTAGATTTAGACATTCTTTACCCGTTAACCAATGAAGACTGGGGTGTTAGGCGATTCTATGTCAAAGATCCATTTGGAAAGGTTGTAAATATTTTACAACATATTGAATATTAAAAAATTTAATGACTTAAGTTGGGTTTTAAAATGCAGTGGAATAAATTAGTTCCAGAATTGATCGTCACCGATTTGAAGAGAAGTTATCAGTTTTGGGTGGAAATACTGGGTTTTTCTGTAATGTATCAACGTACTGAAGAAAAATTTATCTATGTGGAACTTGATGGTGTTCAGTTTATGTTGGAGCAACAACAACAAGGGCAATGGTTAACAGGAGTGTTGGCCTATCCATTGGGAAGAGGGATTAACTTTCAGTTCGAAGTAGACCAACTCGACAGTATTTTAAATCGTTTGGATGTCGCACAATGGCCGCTGTTTGCAGCGTTAGAAGAACGTTGGTACCGTGCAGAAACTATAGAGCATGGACAAAAGCAATTTTTAGTTCAAGATCCAGATGGTTATTTATTACGAATTGTTGAGGTGATTGGGGAAAGAGCAATAACACTAGATTAAATAAGGTTGGCTTAAATAAGGTAAGGTTATAGGGACTTTAATTGAGATACAGCGATGCACATCAGATCTTTTCAAAATCATGACCGAGCACCATTGAGTGAACTTTTTTTAAATACCAGAAAATTAAGTTGGCCGTGGTTAGATTCTTCAAAATGGGGGCTGAGTGATTTTGAAAAATACACCGAAAATGAAATGATTTTAGTGGCTGAAAAAGACCAAGAATATTTGGGATTTGCATCTATTTACCTGCAAGAGAACTTTTTACATCATCTATTTATTGCCCCAAATGCTCAAAATCAGGGTGTAGGGACAGCATTGCTACACGCAGCAGAACAACTGTTTACGGGTACAGGCTATCTCAAATGTTTATCTGAAAATAAACAAGCTTTGTCTTTTTATTTAGGTCATGGCTGGGAAGCAATCAGCACTGGAGTAAGTGAAGAAGCTGGATATATATTGATGTCAAAAGCAAAACTTATTCAGTAAAACCATCGATCCATTCTATAATTATTTCGACGACTTCATCAGGCTGTTTAATCCATGCACTATGTTGATTGCCTTTAGTTTTATGGGTTAAATCCAGCGTGTTTATTTGTGGGTTTTTAAAATAACCACTTAGGCCAAGCATTGAAGACATTGGTGCAAAATCATCACCATTTAAATAGACAAATAAGGCGGCGTTATTCACCACGTTTTCTTGACCACTAATATGTGCATAATTTCCTGTAAAGATAACTTTAGACCAATCACGCATTAAGGATTTTGTCTCTTTATTCCCAAAAGCAATTTTATAGCCTGCAAAATAACCATCTTTTAAAATCATGGCGTTGATTACCGTGACTGCTTTTAAGATATTGATTTTACCTTTTAAGTCCCAATTTTTTAAACCGATATTGCCTGTGGCAACACCAATGACTTTATTTGCATGATTTTGTGCATAAAGTGTTGCTAAATGTCCACCTAAACTATGTCCAAATAAGATTGGAACTTGTTGGTTCAGTTCTAAGGATAGCTTTTCCAGTTGAGGAATAAAGTCATTGAGTAAATCAGCATAACCATAATCAATCTTTGCTGAAACAGGCGGAGTATTACGCCCACAATGGGGATAATCAGCCACAATAACATTCAAGCCACTTTGGCTTAAAGCGGTAATGAGCACCTCGTATTTATTGATTGCTATGCCAAGCGCAGCCAGCAAAATAACACTATGGGTATTTTCAGGGTTTGAATAAATATCGACTACAATTGGATATTGCCCAAAATCAATATTCTTTTGGGTGAAAGATGTATTTTTCATGATTTAGTCCTTAAAAATATTCATTTGAATCATGCTTGAAAGTCCGAGTGTATGCATTAAAGCAGTTCGTGATTGAGGGTTTCTTTTTGCTTCAATTGAGATAAGTTTACGCATTTCTGAATTAAAATGTACCCGCGGATATTGGCTTAAAATTTTGTTTTTAAAACTGTTTGAAAATAAGCTGAGATCAGTCCCAATTACATCACATGAAGTGGCTTTTTGTAGTAATAGCACTTCTTTAGAAAGGCTGTGATCACTTTCATCTAAGCTGCCATTCATATGTAAACAAATCGCATTTGAAATATTATCCATTTTGTCTTTGGGATAATGATGTTTGCTACAGAGAGTTTCTGCTCTTAAGGCGCTTTCAAAGCTAAAACATTGACATGCATATTGATCCAAATGATTAACCAATCCTAAATCATGCATCAAACATGAAATAACAAGACTCTCTTGGTCAAATTGCCATTGTTTGGTGTGGGCGATAGCAACAGCCCAAAAATAGCTTCGCCAAGAATGATTGATGATCGCTTGAGAGGCTGTTTGTTCTAATTCGTTCATCGCTTCTTTGACAATTGCTGTGTCAGGAATCTGAAAATTATCCAGTGTAAATGAAGTTGAATCATGATGTGCTTTGAGAAATGTCTTGCCATAGTTTAATGTGACAGGGATTAGAACTTGTTTTATAAGCTGAATTTTTTCTTTAAAGCTAAGTTTTCCATTACTTGTATTCATCCACGCTCGTGATCCAATCATGACCAATACGTCCTTTTGTTAATTTTAGAGTAATTACTCTAAATTATTATGCATAGATCATTGAGCAAGACAAGACCGTTTTCTTTGAATTTGTTTGAATAGTCTTTTATGCCAAAACAAGATTTAAAATGAAAATTGTTTGTCCCTTAACTATTTTCTTAGATATAGCCAATCTGTCAAAAAACTCAGACACAAGAATATAATTTTTCAATTAATATTTTTGGTTAAATCAATTACATAGGAAAATCAACTATATGATTATAAAAAGACTTGCAATGCCACACATTACATTGAAAGTTTAAATAGCTTTGCGTAGGCGATGCCTCACTTTTCAGAGATGAAAAGATGACAAAAATCTTCTGTTGGGCGAGGGGTACGTCCTGTACCCCCGCCCAACGGCGACATCCATGTCGCCCCGCGGTAGAATAACCATCTATGATTCAAAAACACAAAAAACGAATTAATAATTAGGTGGGTTGACTATATTTGGATTGATAGATTTATAGACAATATCATTGAATAGTCTGCGTGTGTATATTGATCATCATGAATTTTAAGTGATGGTATAATGCCTTAAAAGTATTTCTTAATAAAAGCAGTTAAATTACAAAATAGTCTGATTATTTTAAGCATAAGTTGGGAGTGAATTAAAAAATACACTAAACTTGGCGACTTGCCAATATTTCCTATTTCTTATCATAAAGATATCAGACGTGAATTTTGCAGATACTCATTACTTTATTTTGATTGTACCGATCTGCCTGATATTAATGGGCAGTTTACTTTTGATCTGCCATTATTTTTTTAAAGCACCTACTTATTTATTTTGGTTGGGTCTTGGATATATCGTGCCGTCTTTTGCTTTAGCTGCACAGAGTTTTATGTCTAACCTACAATTAACATTCTCAGCCCCTGTTGTTGGTGGTTTATACCTATTTGGTGCATGGGCCAGCGCCTATACTATGGCATTGAGAAAGAAAGCCAGTGCGCACACTTTAGTGGCTTTCATTTTGATCCTTATCACAATATGTCTGCTGGTCTATTATTCTTTTGTTGATGAACAGCTATGGATGCGCATGCTAATTTTAAACCTGAGCATTGCCACAGTTGAATCCTTAGTTTTAGTATCTATTTTTAAAGATGATAAGCAAAGTGATTGGTTAAATAAGCTGGTCGATTATTCTTACCTTTTTATTGTTTTATATACTTTTGTCCGCGTCATTATTATTTTCTTTTTTTTGAAAAATATTGAAGCCAGTATGCTTGTAAATTCAGTATGGTGGTTAATGATGCTTGCTGCCAGTATTATCCTGAGCATGTGGTTTGCGATCGTACTTTTGGGAACATTAGTTCGAGATATTATTTTTAAATTAAATGATGAACGTTGCAGAGATCCATTAACACATTTACTCAATCGTCGTGGATTTTATGACGCAGCTAAAATCAATTTAATCGATTTGCCAGAAAAACAATATTTTTTGCTGATGTGTGATGTCGATCATTTTAAGAAAATTAATGATACCCATGGGCATCTGGTCGGTGATCAGATTTTGCAAAGCGTAGGTCGTCTTGTCAGTCAGCATGTCGGTGAAAAGGGCTTAGTGGGGCGTTTTGGTGGTGAAGAGTTTATTGTTTTATTACAAGTTGAAGATCGCGATTATGCCTATAAAATTGCTGAGCGTATGCGAACTGCTATTGAGACTGAGCAATTTTTAACTCAATCGATCTTATTGACAGCCAGCTTTGGCTTAACACAAGTGAGACATCGTAATTTAGCCAGCGGTATAGAAGCTGCTGACAAACTTTTGTATGTTGCCAAACGTAGAGGGCGCAACTGTATTGCGCAAGATGCATCAATCGAACTTATGCGAATTTAACTTTGTCATAATGCTAAAATATCATAAAAACCCAGTAAAATAGTTTAGAAAGCATCAACTTCCTGTCATACTACAGCACTACAAAATGGATACTTTTAAATCGAGGTAAAAAACGTGATTTCAGTGGGTATTGTCGGTGGAACAGGTTATACAGGCGTTGAATTGTTGCGTCTTTTACTACGACATCCAAATGTTCAAGTGAATGTACTGACATCACGTACCGAAGATGGTCGCCGTGTAGATGATATGTTTCCAAGCTTACGTGGGCACACAGAGCTTAAATATTCAGATTTAAACATTGATGAATTAAAAAAATGTGATGTTGTGTTTTTTGCGACCCCGCATGGTGTGGCAATGCAACATGCGCAACAACTCTTGGCAGCAAATACCAAAGTTATCGATTTAGCCGCTGATTTTCGCTTGCAGAATTTAGCACAGTTTGAAAAATGGTATGGGATGCAGCATGCCTGCCCAGAGATACTGAAAGATTCTGTTTATGGTTTATCTGAACTTAATCGTGAACAAATTAAAAATGCCAATGTTGTTGGTAACCCGGGTTGTTACCCAACCACTGTACAGTTGGGATTAGCGCCACTTTTTAAGCAAGCTGAAACATTGGTTAAACCAGAAAGTATTATCATTGATGCGAAATCTGGTGTATCCGGTGCAGGGCGTAAAGCTAGTCTAGGCATGATTTATTCTGAAAATGCAGATAATTTTAAAGCCTATGGCGTTGCTGGACATCGTCATCATCCTGAAATTGTAGAAGCATTAGAAAATATTTCGGGTCAAAAAAATGTATTTGATCAGATTCTTTTTGTACCGCATTTGGTTCCGATGATACGTGGTATGTTCAGTACAATCTATGTTGATTTGACAGAGCAAGGTGCAGCAGCAGATTTACAAAGTCTTTATGAAAAATTTTATGCAAATGAAATATTTGTAGACGTAATGCCTGCAAATAGTTCACCAGAAACACGTTCTGTACGTGGTGCAAACCAACTCAGAATTGCCCTGTATAAACCGCATCCGAACAAGTTAATTGTTTTGTCTGTTCAAGACAATTTAGTCAAAGGTGCGGCAGGACAGGCTGTACAAAATATGAACTTAATGTTTGGTTTTGCTGAAGATGCTGGTTTACAAGGTATCGGATTATTACCATAAAAAACGCTTTATGGCTTCACACACATATAACTTTGCGGTTAAATGTGTGTTTTGATTCTATCAATAATACTTAGAGATGATGATGCAGAACACAGAAACAAATACCGCGTCACAACCAGCTCAAGCACCGAAAAAGCCTTTTTTAAAAGGGAATATGCCTTTGGTGATTGGTGGGGTTGTATTATGTGCTGGCAGTGTACTTTTAGGTTATACGGTTGGACATCGCCAAGGGCTAACGGTAGTCGGTTTTGATGCAGATGCAGAACAGTTGGTAGAAGTTGTGAAGCAACAAAAAACAACGCTGGCTAATTTAAATAAAAGCTTAAATGCTGCTGTACAGGAACGAGATGTGGCTGTTTCGAACTCTAACGATTTGTTAGAGTCATTGAACAAAGCCAATGCTGAAAAATCACAAGTTGATGTGATGAGTGCGATTTATCGTGAAGTGTTAAAACAACGTGGCGGTTTGAGTTTAACAATTCAAAACTTGGCGGTTAAGCCATTACCAGAAAACGCTTATGAATATCAGCTTGATCTTATTCAAGTCAGTCCAAGACGTGCGACGGGTTCCGTTGAAATTCGTTTGATTAGTGGCACTGAGGTGTTAACAGTGCCAATGGCAGATGCGAATTATAACTTTACTGATTATGAGCGCTTAACTGGTCGTTGGACCATGCCTAAGGGCTTTAATCCACAATTTATCGAAATCCGTCTAAATGGTGCCACGCCAGTGGTTAAACGTTTTAGTTGGTCACGTGGGCAAGCTGTAGACAGTGCAGCAGCGTTTGCTGCAGAGGTTCCTCAAGCTGCGGCTAATTCTCAATAAATCATAAGTATTTTGAAAAATATGCGAACTAATAAACGTCAAATGAGTTTAAATGAAGTGAAATCATCATTCCGTGATTCAGGATTTATAGATTGGCACTTGAGTATTCGTATAAGTAATTCAGAAGATCCAAACCATCCAGACCATGATCAAGCAGATGTTGCAGTACAAACTGCGCCACCTGAAGTGAAGCGACCACCGATGTATTCTGTCGTTTTATTGAACGATGATTACACTCCGATGGACTTTGTTATTGAAATTTTACAACAATACTTTGCTTTGAATCTTGACCAAGCCACTCAAGTAATGTTAACAGTACATTATGAAGGAAAAGGTGAAGCTGGTGTTTATCCAAGAGACATTGCGGAGACTAAAGCCAACCAAGTTAATAACTACGCTCGATCTCAAGGTCATCCATTGCTTTGTCAGATTGAGCCAAAAGAATAAGGGGGTTTCATGCTCAGTCGTCAATTAGAAGTTTCACTCCGTTTGGCTGTTAGCATGGCTCGTCAAAAGAGACATGAGTTTCTTACGGTTGAACATTTATTATTGGCTTTACTTGATAACGATTCAGCGGTAAATGCCTTAAAAGCATGCGGTGCTGAAATTATCAGTTTGCGCAAAGAGTTAGAGGAGTATGTAGAACAACATACCCCTAAACTAGGAGAAAACAACGACCAAGCCCCTCATCCAACTGAAAGTTTTGACCGTATCTTACAACGTGCAATTTTCCACGTTCAGTCAAGTGGCGGTGATCGCACAGTAGAGGGTGCAGATGTACTGGTTGCGATGTACTCTGAGCGAGATTCTTTTGCCGTTTATTTGCTAAAACGACATCAAATCAATCGTTTGACTTTAACCCAATATTTGTCACACGGTGCGCGTAAAGAAGAAATTCAAGTTGAAGAAGAATCTGATGATTTAGAAGGTGAATCAAATGCTTCAGCAAATGCTGGACCACTTGAACTTTATACTTTGAATTTGAATATTGAAGCGCAAAAAGGCAAAACTGATCCTTTAATCGGGCGTGAAAAAGAAATTGAACGAACTGCTCAAATTCTTTGCCGTCGCCGTAAAAACAACCCATTGCTTGTGGGTGATCCTGGTGTGGGTAAAACATCGATTGCTGAAGGTCTGGCATGGTTGATTGTGAATGGTAAAGCGCCTAAGCCACTTGCGACTGCTGAAGTGTTTAGTTTAGACATCGGTGCATTGGTTGCGGGTACAAAATACCGTGGTGACTTTGAAAAACGATTGAAACAGCTTCTCAATGCTTTGAAAAAGAAACCAGAAGCAATTTTATTTATCGATGAAATTCATATGATCATTGGTGCTGGCTCAAGTATGGGCAGTACCATGGATGCTTCGAATTTAATCAAACCTGCGTTGGCGAATGGTAGTTTACGTTGTATTGGTTCAACCACTTTCCAAGAATATCGCCAAGTATTTGAAAAAGATCATGCACTATCACGTCGTTTCCAAAAAATTGATGTGAATGAGCCATCTATTTCAGAGACAATTGATATTTTGCGTGGTTTGAAAAGCAAGTTTGAAGATTTTCATCATGTTAAATATGAAGATACTGCACTAGTTTCAGCGGTTGAGTTGTCTGCTAAGTTTATTAATGATCGTTTCTTGCCAGATAAGGCGATTGATGTGATTGATGAAGCTGGTGCACAGCGTCGTTTAAAAGCTGAACAAGATGATACTTTGATTACAGTTGAAAATATCGAAGATATTATTTCGAAGATTGCACGTATCCCGCCAAAAACAGTATCTAAAGATGATAAATCGGTACTTGAATATCTAGAGCGTGATCTTAAACGTGTGGTATTTGGTCAAGATGAAGCAATTACAGCCTTGGCTTCTGCGATTAAACTGTCACGTGCAGGTTTGAAAGCGCCAGATAAACCAGTGGGTAGTTTTGTTTTTGCAGGGCCTACAGGTGTTGGTAAAACAGAAGTGACCAAGCAACTGGCAAAATTGTTGGGTGTAGAGCTTGTTCGTTTCGATATGTCTGAATATATGGAACGACATGCTGTTTCTCGTTTGATTGGTGCGCCTCCAGGTTATGTTGGTTATGATCAAGGTGGTTTACTGACTGACGCGATTCATAAGAATCCGCACTGTGTCTTGTTATTAGATGAAATCGAAAAAGCACATCCAGATGTCTTTAACTTGTTATTACAAGTCATGGATCATGGTGCTTTAACCGATAACAATGGACGTAAGTCTGATTTCCGTAATGTGATTATTGTATTGACCACCAATATTGGTGCTGAAAGTATTTCTCGTAACAGTATCGGTTTTACTGAGCAAGACAATAGTAATGACAATCAGGAAGCGATGAAACGTGCATTTGCACCAGAGTTCCGCAACCGTTTAGATGGTGTAATTCAGTTTAAAGCATTGCCTACTACAGTGATTGAGTCTGTCGTTGATAAATTCTTAACCGAACTTCAAGCGCAGTTGGATGATAAAAAAGTGGTGTTGGAAGTTGATCAATCTGCTCGCGATTGGATGGCTGAGAATGGCTATGATCGTTTAATGGGTGCTCGCCCAATGCAACGTTTGATTCAAGAGCATTTGAAGAAACCACTTGCTGAGATGATTCTATTTGGTGAGCTTGCAGATCATGGCGGTAATGTTGCTGTTTCTGTGAAGAAAGAAAATGGTAAGGCGGTAGGGCTTACATTAGAAGTCTTTGAAGATCAGACCGCTGAACCAGCATAGTTGTGAATGAACTTTAAAATAACCCGCATTGATTGCGGGTTATTTTTTGAATTATACGCTTATAAAATATCAATTTTCTTTAACCAAACTAGGAATAATGTGGGCCATTGCATTGTTTCAGTATTGGCTTTGCCTAAGCCCCAACCATGCCCACCATTTTTGAAAAGATGTAATTCATAAGCGATCTTGTGTTGCTGCAAAGCGGTTTGCATATTGAGGCTATTCTGAACAGGTGAAATCGGATCATCTATGGCATGGGCTAAAAAGGTTGGAGGTGTATTCTGTTTGACTTGTAAATCAACAGAAAACAAGATTTGTTTGGCTAAATCATGGTTTGAGCCAAATAAGCTTTTATAAGCATGGGTATGATCAAGCGGCGCTTGCATACTAATGATTGGATAAAGTAGCGCCACAAAATTAGGCTGAGCAGAAATTTGATCAATCGGATCATTTAAATTCGAAAATTGTTGTTGCCATTGTGTCGCAATGATTCCAGCTAAATGTCCACCTGCGGAGAAACCCAGTACACCAATTTTGTCTGGATCAATGTTGAATTGATGTGCATGATAACGAATGATACGCAGGGCTCTTTGGCCATCTTGAAAGGGTGCAAGCAGATTATTGCCATCCTGATTTGGTAAGCGGTAAATTAATTCAAATACAGTAAATCCCTGTTCTTGTAAAAACTGTGCAGTTGGCGTGCTTTCTTTGGCCAATTCCTCTCTGGCATAACCACCACCACTGATGACTAAAACAGCGATGTGATTGCTCTGTTTGGGGGGATATACACGCAATTGAGGGGAAGTGATATGGCGAATAGCGCCGTGCTTAATTAGCGTATATTGTTCACTGGATGGTGCTAGTGTTGCGGTATTGGGCCACAATGGAAGACTTAGTGTTGCTGCATCTACATTTTGGCTAAGCCATAGGAAAATGAAGGAATTAAACAAGAAATGATTTATTTTCATTCATAAAACCAAAGATTGTAGATGCTGATATTTTATTCTATTTTTAACATGACAAAATGATCAGCATATTTAAATATGTATGTTTTTGTGGATGAGGCAAACAACAACTACAATTTATAGATAAAAGCTTAGCCGTTTTAGTATGCTCAAAATTTTATTGCTTAGCTCGCGTGAAAATCACATATACTCTAACTTCATGATTATTCTTTGAGTATCAATGGACATTGCATTTACTAAAATTTTAACCACGATTTTATTATTTCTTGTCACAGCTGTTGCAGAAATTTTAGGTTGTTATTTTCCTTATTTAATTCTGAATCAAAATAAAAGCCATTGGTTATGGATACCTACCGTTTTAAGTTTGGCTGTATTTGTCTGGTTATTGACCTTGCATCCTGCTGCTTCAGGGCGTATTTATGCCGCATATGGCGGTATCTATATTTTTAGTGCACTGATGTGGCTGAAATTTGTCGATCAAGTCGGCTTAACTCGCTGGGATTTGTTTGGCGGCTGTATTGTAATCATTGGGGCTTTGGTGATTATTCTGCAACCGCAAGGTTTGATTCGTTAAGTCTTCAATAGCATTATTCTATTGTATCTTGTGTTGTTTCAAGTTGATTGATCTTACATATTTTGGGAATTGCTTTACGGTATGCAGCATAATCCTGTTTATATTGTTTAAACCATTTCTGATATTCAGGATTTAGCCTTAAATTGGCAAGATTGGGTTCATTTTCAAAAGAGGATGGTTCTGTATTGTTCTCATCAGAAAATTCCAATTGTTTTAAGTAGGACAGCGCTCGATCCGTTTGACCAAGCAGGGCATAGAATTCAGCGAGGAATTCCTTTTCTCGCTGAGTTTGCTTCCGATTCTTATTCACCACAGCTTCAATTTTAGCCTGATTATCACGCAACCATTTTCCAGCAAGTTTCGGGTCTTCACGATTGAGATATTTAAAATACTGTTGCGCTAAAATAATAAAATTTCCTGCATCGAAAGCTTGATTGGGATCAGATAAATAGTGAAATAAAGGCTTTTTAAGTATATTGATGAGGCGTTTTTGCTCATTCTGATCACGATGATATTTCTGTAACAGCATCAGTTTGTCACTGAGTACAGCATAATAATTTTTCTCATACTCCTCATTGTCTGGTTGCAACTTCATTAAGGTCTCAAATAGTTGTTCAGCCTTTAGCAAATAGTTTAGACGTGGCGTTGGGTCTATGTTTTTCCGATAGTACACCGACATTTGCGCGTAGAATAACCCTAAATTATTGATTGCGATTGTATCTTTAGGATCACGCTTTTTTAACGCAAAATATGCTTGTTCAGTAAGTTCTTGAAAAGGCTGAGAGAGCGTGGTGCAGTGTTGTTCAAGCAAATATTCAGCATATCCAGAAGTCAGAATCGCATAGTTGTGTAAATAGACAGAATCGTTATATTCAATGTCTTTGGCTTTTAACAGTTTTTGCACATTAGGTTGGGCTTTCTGGATTTGAGCCTTAATTTGTGGTTCAAGTTTGGCAAGATTTTTGGTTGCTAATACTTGATCACTTAAATCTTCTATGGCTTGAATCTCATCATCGTTGATATCTGCATAGGTAATTGAAGCATTGAGTGATAATAAAAAAATAACAATTTTAATTTTCATTGTTGATTCTGCGTTTATCTATTCTTTGAAATAATTGTATACAAGGCAAGGAGAAACATCAAAAGTTGTTCTATTGGAATTAAAAAAGCATCCAGTAAACTGAATGCTTTTTCTTTCTTAGCGGTCATCCATGACTATTGAATAGGTGGATGCTGTAATTGGTTTAACTCTTTTTTACTGAAACCTCTAGAGATAAGTACCTTTTTAATCCCAGTAATCACATCCTGATCTGTCGCTTTCATCAACGCTGATAAAAGTTGATCATTGGATTTACAAGAGCAATCATTTTCAACACATGCAATTTGATTTTTATGTTCATTTTGCAATGTATCTTCAGCCGTAAACAGCTTTTGCCAAAAACTCATAGAGCCTTCATACACAACCTAACATAGTTCGAAATATAGCCGTTTTTTAATAAAATACAAGATCTGAGCGAAATAGATGGTCGAGTTATAGGCTGATTTTTTCGATGATTTGATATGTTTTAAACGGTTTGTTAAAGGGCCATGTTTTAAATGATTTATAACTTAATGATATATCAATAAATAATTTAAAGAAATAGCTGCCATGCTAATTTACATAGCAGTCTAATCTTGTAATAAATTGTTTAAATTTTTTCGAGAAGAACCCCAGATTCTACATGATGGGTGTAGGGGAATTGATCAAACATCGCAAATTTCACAATTTTATGGGTTTTAAGCAAGGTTTTTAAATTGTCGTGTAATGTGTCTGGATTGCATGAAATATAAAGAATACGTTGAAAACCTTGCAATAGCATTAACGTATCGTCATCAATCCCTGCACGTGGTGGATCAACAAAAACTGTATCAAACTCATAGCCCTGAATGTCTATTTCTGCTTCTTGTAAACGACGGAATTCACGTTGTCCGTTATAGGCCTGAGTAAATTCTTCTGCTGAAAGGCGTGCAACTTGAATATTGTCGATCTGATTCTGTTGAATATTCCACTGTGCCGCATAGACCGAAGATTTCGCTAATTCAGTTGCCAAAACACGGTTAAAACTCAAGGATAACGGAAGGGTAAAGTTACCATTACCACAGTACAATTCGAGTAGGTCTTTATTTTCGCCCTCTACTGACTGACAAGCCCATTGCAACATTTTTTGGCAAACTTGTGCATTGGGTTGAGTAAAGCTACTTTCAATTTGCTTATATTGAAATTTACGCTCAAAAACTTGTAATTCTTCAACAACAAATTCATCGGTTAAGACAACTTTTTGTCCGCGACTGCGACCAATGATTTTAACATTCAGCTTATCAGCCAATTGCTTTGCTAAAACTTCCCATTCTTCACTCAGTGGCGCACGGTAAATCAATGAAACCAGCATTTCGCCCTTGAGCGTTGCTAGAAAATGCACTTCAAAAAGCCGTTTTGATAAGACTGAATTGGCTTTTAGCTCAGCCAATAAAACTGGCATAAGCTGATTTATACTTTGATCTGCGATCGGAAATTCATCGATACGAGCAACAGTTTTTTGTTGATTTTCATCTCGTTCAAACATGGCATAGAACATATCATCTTCAGTATGCCAAATTCGGAATTCTGCACGCATACGGAAGTTTTGTTCAGGTGAAGCAAATACTTCTAATGAAGGTGGATTAAATTCTGCGAATTGAGTTTGGATTCGTTCAATTTTGGCATCAAGCTGTTGTTGATAAGATGAAGTCATATAAATCAGAAAAACATTGGAATTAAGCAGTAGCGATGGTATCAAAAATAGCACCAGATGGACACCAGATTGCAGTCCATCTTTGTCAATTTATTTAGATCGGCTTGTCTATTGAAATAATCCTAGGATTATTTAATCAAAGTGACGATGAAGATAAGTTACTCAACACTTACTTAAGTGCTTAACCAAATAATCAATAAAGACTCTTACCGCAGGAAGTAAGCCTCGGCGTGAAGGGTAAACAGCGTGAAAGATCCCATGCGGTGCTTTCCATTCGGGTAAGACACGAACCAATTCACCTGTGGCGACAAAATCATTGGCAATCGTATCTGGAAGTAAGGCAATACCGCAATTTTGACTGGCTAATTTTGCTAGCATCATTAAATCTGAACCCATAACTATCGGGTTAACTTTAATTTTTTTCTGTTGGTTTTCACTATCATGTAATACCATTTGTTGATCTAAATGCTCATCAACCATACTTAAAATTCGGTGTTCAGATAAATCTTCTGGTTTTTTGAGCATACCAAATTCATTTAAATAGGCTTGGCTTGCAAGAAGGTGCTGTTCAATATGTCCAAACTTTCTCAGCACTAGGCTTGGGTCATCGTCCAGATTTGCGCGCACACGCAAGGCAACATCAAAACCTTCATTGATGATATCTACTCGACGATTACTGACTAAAAGTTGTACTCTGATTTCAGGATAAGTTTTTAAAAAGTCAGGAAGGATTTTTGACAATTCACTTTGCGCAACCGTCACAGGTACACTGACTTTAATCACACCACGTGGTTGTTCACTGAGATGATCGACCAGATCATGCGCTGATTGCGCTGCATTCATCATCACTTGGGCGTGGCGGTAAATATTCATACCAATGTCTGTAACTGCGAAATGACGTGAACTCCGTTGAATTAAACGAACCCCTAATTTTTCTTCTAAATTATATACACGGCGACTGAGCTTGGATTTAGGAATATCCGTTGCACGTTCAGCCGCACTAAATCCCCCATGCTCTACAACCAAACCAAAGCAGTAAAAGTCATCCAAATCAGTGAGCATAAATACATTCCATAATTGCAACAATGACGCACTATTAAACTTAATTGTTGCATCAAGTCAACTTGTTAATTGTGAAAATTTTCTAAGATTAGGCATTGCCTGTCATGAGAATATTTTGAACTTGCTTATATTCTTCTAATCTTAAAAGGTCTTTAGTGGTCGGGTGCGGAATACGGGTGATATCCATGTTATCAGCAACATCTGCCAGTTTTACCACACGTGCAATTGGATTTTTTACTGCACGGTAGGCGGCTTCGATTCTAGATTCACCTTCTTTTTTGGTTAAGGCAACAACGGCATCGACAATTTCTTGACTAAAGCCAAGTGAGATTAAATCGACCACAGTGGTATCGGTATCTTCCAAGATGTCGTGTAATACAGCAACAATCTGTTGATTGGGTGTTTTAACTTTGAACATCAACCTCAGAGGGTGAAAAATATAAGGCTGTTGTGCTTTATCTTTTTGGCCTGCGTGTTTACGAGCTGCTAAAGCAATCGCTTTTTCAATCGTTGACATAATATCCTTAGCTTTGTTTCGTGTATTTATAAAATATGAAAAGCAGTTTTAGATTTATCTAAAACGAGTGTTTAATTTCCCTAACTCGTTTAAAATACAATTTTATTCTGTTCCAAAGCGTATGCCATTTCAACTGATCACTTTAGAAAATTCTCAAGAAAATGTTACATGCCCACATTGCCAACATGCGGTCATTGATTGGAATGAAGAACAATATTTACAGCCGTGTATACATACCTTGTTTATTGCGATGGATTTGGGCTTTGAATATATTTCAGATGAATTTGAAGCGACCATGCATCGTAGCGTCGATGAAATCCATGCTCATGATGATCAGGGATTGAATATTTTCAATGAATTATCTGAGAGTAATTATCCTAATTACCTGATTTATAAAACAAGCTTAGGTGTTGTAGGGGATCAAGATTTTTATCGTTATATTGGATTTAGCGCTTAAATTTTAAGATCTGTAGCCATTCGGTTTAAACACTGCTCAATTGAATAATGTGTTTCTTTTAGCCTATTCTTATTAAAATGCTGAAGGGCATTAAAAATAGCGGAGTAGGCTTATATTTTCTGTTGTAGGCGCTGTTTCTTTCATCTCCTACAAGCTGAGTTTTATCATCACAATATAGAAATTAAGCTATATTCTATAAATCTTGAATAAGCTATTGTTTAACTCGAATTCGCGTTATTTTAAAAAAGTACTTTGTGACTGTTCAACTTCTGTCAATAACCATTCAACAAATTTAGCAATGAGGGGTGTTTGCTGTTGTTCTGCATAGACAAAATAATAGGCACGTGAACCTTTTAGCTTAATTTCTGAGGCAATAATTAAATCACCTGAGCGCAGTTCTTTTTCCAGTAGTTTTTGTGGAATAAGCGCAACCCCCATATGATGTATGGCTGCCACCGCAAGCATCGAAAATAACTCATGCCGTTGTCCTTCTAATGCAAAAGGATGCTCATAACCAGAAACTTCAAACCACTCTTTCCAAATATAGGGGCGTGTGGTTTGTTGGAGTAAGGGCAGCGTGGCAATCTCTTCCGCCGTTAAGCTTCGACGTAAATCTCCGGAAGGCCCTCTTAGCTCTGGAAAATGCTTAAAAATTAACTCAGCAGAACACACAGGAACAACATCTTCATTCATTAAATAGTGGACTTTTGCACCCGGCCAATTTTCAATTTGTGCAGGTGTACCTGTATATATTGCTGCATCAAAAATATGCTCACTGAATAAAAAGGGTTTGGTACTGGTCTCTAAATGAATGGTAATTTCAGGATATATTTCGTTGAACTTATACAGTCGGGGTAAGAGCCAACGTGTTGCAAATGTCGGTACAACCCCCAATTTTAGAGTACCGCCTAAACCTTTATGGCTCATTAAATCGAGTGTGCTTTGTTCAATACCCAATAAATGAGCTTTGATGTTTTTATAATAATGTTCACCAGCTTGTGTTAATTCAACGCCATGTCGTGTTCTGTTAAATAGATTGAGTCCTAAAAAATCTTCGAGTTGTTGTACTTGGCGAGATATCGCACTTTGAGTAAGGTGAAGCTCTTGAGCAGCAAAGGTATAGCTTAGATGCTTGGCAGCCGCTTCAAAACATATTAGTGATTGTAATGAAGGAATCATTCTACGCATATTCATTCCTTGAATATCAAAGTTTAATTAAGACTAAATTTAATCTATTCATATCTTGCAAAAAGAGCTTAAATCAAAGCAGATGTTTGCAATGAATCTTTCATCAAGTTACTTGGTTTTACCTCAAATAAAAATTTATAAGAGGACGTAAAGATGATAAAAATTTTTTAAAAAGCCTCGTTTAACACCAACATAATTGAACAGTAGTTATTGAGCGAGCCATGTTATAAAAACACAAGATATGCGTAAATGGAATATCTGAGTGAGAATTAATCGTTTGAAAGTATGAATTTTCACACCTAACATCACTACTAAGACAACAAGATATGTTTAGCAAAGGATGCTATGAATCAAATGGTTAATTCTACAAAAACGGCACGCGTTCAATTTAACTGGCAAGACCCATTTTTATTGGAACAGCAACTCAGTTCTGAAGAACGCATGATTCGTGATGCTGCTTATGCCTATTCACAAGACAAACTGATGCCAAGAGTTTTGGAACAATTCCGCCATGAAAAAACAGATGCTTCTATTTTTCGTGAAATGGGTGAGTTAGGTTTGCTGGGACCGACAATCCCTGAAGAATACGGTGGTGCAGGTCTAAACTATGTCAGTTACGGTCTTATTGCCCGTGAAATTGAACGTGTAGATTCGGGTTATCGTTCAATGGCAAGTGTACAAAGCTCATTGGTGATGGTGCCTATCAATGAATTTGGTTCTGAAGAGCAAAAACAAAAGTACTTACCTAAATTAGCTACTGGCGAGTTTATTGGATGTTTCGGTTTAACAGAACCTGATCATGGTTCAGATCCAGGCAGTATGATCACCCGTGCTAAAAAGGTCGAAGGTGGTTATCGTTTGACTGGCGCAAAAATGTGGATTACCAATAGTCCAATCGCTGATGTATTTGTGGTCTGGGCCAAAGAAGTTTCTGCTGAAGGCAATGTTGGTGAAATTCGTGGCTTTATCCTAGAAAAAGGTTGGGAAGGACTTTCTGCGCCTGCGATTCATGGCAAAGTCGGTTTGCGTGCATCGATTACCGGTGAAATTGTGATGGACAATGTTTTTGTTCCTGAAGAAAATGCATTTCCCGAAATTCGTGGTTTGCGTGGACCATTTACTTGTTTAAATAGTGCACGTTACGGTATTGCATGGGGCGCGATGGGGGCGGCAGAGTTTTGCTGGCACACTGCACACCAATATACGATGGATCGTAAACAATTTGGACGCCCACTGGCTGCGAATCAATTGGTGCAAAAGAAACTTGCAGATATGCAAACTGAAATTGCTTTAGGGCTGCAGATGGCATTACGTTTTGGTCGTATGAAAGATGAAGGTATCGCTTCTGTTGAAGGCACTTCACTGATTAAACGCAACAATTGTGGTAAAGCTTTAGATATTGCGCGTGTTGCTCGAGACATGATGGGTGGCAATGGCATCAGTGATGAATTCGGTGTCGCTCGCCATTTGGTCAATCTGGAAGTGGTCAACACCTATGAAGGTACCCATGATGTACATGCCTTAATTCTCGGGCGTGCACAGACAGGAATTGCTGCCTTTAGTAACTAAAAATCAACTGCTTTAAAACAGGGATGCTTAAATCTAGCATCCCTTGTAGGATTTTTTGCCTTAAATTTTATAAAAACTAAGGTAAAAATAAATCAATGATAAAAGGATTCATCGTGAAAAATATCTGATTATTCTTTTAACTCTCATACTTAACTCTAGATTGATGCAATAAAAATAACAAAGAAATAAGTAGAGAGAAAGATAAAAAGTGACCGATGACTCATTTGGGAAAATGAGGTAGAGGAAAAATGAACAATGATGTTCGATCAGTTACAACTTCAACAAAATTATCCATGCCATCCAATATTGGAACCTTTGAAAAAATAGGCCCAAATACTTGGAAATGGGCACTTTTATTCGCCTATTTCGCTATGGTCGTCGATGGCGTAGATATCATGTTGTTGTCCTATAGCTTAACCAGTTTAAAGGGTGAGTTTGCATTATCTACTTTTCAGGCTGGCGCCTTAGGCAGTGCCTCTCTGGCAGGTATGGGGATTGGTGGGATTCTAGGTGGATGGGCATGTGATAAGTTTGGCCGCGTACGTACCATTGCCAATTCTGTATCGTTTTTCTCAGTTGCAACATGTTTGTTAGGCTTTACCCAAAGTTTTGAACAATTTATGGCATTACGATTTATTGGTGCACTAGGGATTGGGGCGCTTTATATGGCATGCAATACCCTTATGGCTGAATATGTTCCTACAACGTATAGAACTACGGTATTGGGTACATTACAAACAGGGCAAACCGTTGGATATATTGTTGCTACATTATTAGCTGGTGCGATTATTCCTGATCATGGTTGGCGAGTCTTGTTTTTTATCACGGTTATTCCAGCATTTATCAATATTTTCTTGCAACGCTTTGTACCTGAACCAAAGTCTTGGCAGCTCAACAAAATCAATCAGCTTCAAGGCAAGAAACCAGTTGAAGCCACAGTTCCCGAGAAAGCGAAAAGTGGCAGTATTTATAAACAAATTTTTGCCAACTTTAAGCACCGTAAAATGTTTTTATTGTGGATGACTACAGCCTTCTTCTTACAATTTGGTTACTACGGAATCAACAATTGGATGCCAAGTTATCTAGAAACAGAAGTGCATATGAACTTTAAAAACATGACCAGTTATATGGTAGGTTCATATACAGCGATGATTTTAGGCAAGATCTTAGCGGGATATTTGGCAGATAAATTTAATCGTCGTGCAGTATTTGTGTTCGGTACCATAGCCAGCGCTGTCTTCTTACCTGTGATTATTATCTTTAATACACCAGACAATATTTTGTACTTATTGATCACTTTTGGTTTCTTATATGGCATCCCTTATGGTGTAAATGCGACCTATATGGCGGAATCATTTTCTACCGATGTCCGAGGTACAGCAATTGGTGGTGCATATAACATTGGGCGAGTAGGCGCTGCAATTGCCCCAGCAACCATTGGTTTCCTTGCTTCGGGAGGTACATTTATGACGGCATTTATCGTGATGGGCGCAGCTTATTTTGTTGCAGGAGTATTACCTGGCTTATTTATCAAAGATCGTCAATATGATCCCCAACAACAATAGTCAACGCTTGTTTAAACAGATTTAGTAAATCGTAAAATTGAGGAGTATTCGCTTACTCCTTACATAGAGGTAAACATATGGGTGCATTACAAGGAATTCGAGTTTTAGATCTGAGTCGAGTACTGGCAGGTCCGTGGTGTGGACAAGTTCTTGCAGATCTAGGCGCCGAAGTGATTAAGATTGAACGCCCTAAAGTTGGTGATGATACCCGTATGTGGGGCCCGCCGTGGATGCTTGATCAACAGGGTAGAGCGACGCGAGAATCTGGATATTACCAATCTGCGAATCGCAATAAATCCTCAGTGGCAATTGATATGGCAACACAGGATGGGCAGCGATTATTACAACACATGGTGAAAACCGCAGATATTGTGATTGAAAACTTTAAAGCAGGTTCATTGAAAAAATATGGATTGGATTATGAAACCCTCAAGCATATTAATCCAAAATTGATCTATTGCTCTATCACTGGTTTTGGTCAAGATGGGCCACGTGCAGAAGAACCGGGTTATGACTTTATCATTCAAGGTATGTCTGGCTTGATGAGTATTACTGGCGAGAAAGAAGGAGAGTTAGGGGCAAGTTCACAAAAAGTTGGTGTGGCAGTGGTTGATATTCAGACTGGGCTATATGCAACAATTGCGATTCAGGCGGCACTGATTTCTCGTCAGCAAACAGGTGTTGGGCAGTATATTGATATGTCGTTGTTAGATGTACAGGTTGCTGGACTCGCCAACCAAGGTATGAACTATTTAAGTTCAGGTATCGCACCTCAACGAATGGGCAATCATCATCCCAATATTGTGCCTTATCAGACTTTTAAAGCGCAAGATAAGGAGTTTATTCTGGCCTGTGGCAATGATAAACAATTTAAAGATTTATGTATTGCCATTGGAAAACCTGAATTGTTAGATCAACCAAACTATCTCCGTAATCAAGATCGGGTGAAATATCGTCAAGAATTGGTTGCTTTGTTGTCTGAATATTTTTTATCAAATACCGCGAAGCATTGGGTCGATGCAATTCATGCAGTGAAAGTACCTGTTGGCGTGATTAATTCTGTTGCAGATGCTTTAGATGAACCCCAAATTCAATATCGTAAAATGGTGGTCAATATTCCACATACAGATAATCCTGATTTTAATGTGATTGGTTCACCGATTAAAATGACAGGAACACCTGTTGAATATCGTAATGCACCGCCACGCTTAGGAGAACATACCAAAGTGATTTTAGAAGAATTTTGTTCAGATGATGAATTGTTACAGTTAAAGCAACAAGGGGTTATTGAGGGTATTGGCTTATAGTCAGCTGATTTTAAAGAATATTGAAATCAACGCATAGGATCAATCAAAGTGATAGCTTGATTAGGGTGCTGCAATGCCGCATTAATCATTCAAACCCTCCTTTTTAAGGAGGGTTGTTCTGAATTATTGATAATAACAATATGAAAGAATTACGCTGTAGTCGGAATAATCCGTTGTTGCATCAACACCTGTTGTGCAATATAAGGTTTTTCATCATCTTTAGGTTGAACTGCATGCCATTGATCATTGGCATCGAGTTCCCAAGCACGAATATTGTCCTTTAAATAACTGAGTAGCCCATATTCAATAATCTGTTTTTTAAGCTTTTTATCTTCAATTGGAAAGCAAGTTTCGACCCGAGAAAATAAGTTTCGACCCATCCAGTCAGCACTTGCGCAGTATAAGTCCTCATTGGCATCATTATAAAAATAATAAACACGAGTATGTTCTAGGAAGCGCCCAACAATAGAACGAACTTTAATATTTTCAGAAAGTCCTTCAATTTGTGGTCTTAAACAACAAATGGAACGAATAATCAGCTCTATTTTAACCCCAGCTTGAGATGCTTTATACAAAGCTGTAATCAGCTTAGGTTCAGTCAATGCATTGACTTTAATGATGATACGGGCTTTTTTACCCGCTTTTGCATGTGCTGTTTCTTGCTCAATCACATGTAACAGCTGGGAGTGTAAGGTGAAGGGGGCATGAAAGAGTTTTTTTAACTTTAACAATTTACCCATACCTGTCAGCTCTTGGAAGATTTTATGTACATCTTCACAAATTTCATCATTTGTGGTGAGTAAACCATAGTCGGTATACATCCGTGCATTTCCAGCATGGTAGTTGCCTGTGCCAAGGTGTACATAACGTTTGAGTTTATCGACTTCACGTCGCACAACTAAAATCATTTTGGCATGCGTTTTATAACCGACAATCCCATACACCACAACTGCGCCAGCTTCTTGTAGAAGATTTGCGACGATAATATTTGACTCTTCATCAAAGCGCGCACGTAATTCGATAATCGCTGTAACTTCTTTCCCATTGCGAGCAGCTTCTGCCAGCACTTGTACAATTTCTGAGTCTGGGCCACTACGATATAAGGTTTGTTTAATTGCTAAAACATTGGGGTCTTTTGCCGCTTCTTTGAGTAGATTGATAACGGGCTGGAAAGAATCAAATGGATGATGTAATAGCAAATCTTGCTTGCTTAATATTTCAAATATTTTATTTGAATTTCTTAAGGCTTTGGGAATAACGGCTTGATAAGGCTTAAACCTTAATTCTGGAATATCAAAATCAGTAATCAGACGTGTTAAATTGACAGGACCATTCACTTGATAAAGATGCTGTGGATCTAAATCAAATTGTTCTAATAAATAATTATTAATTGAATTTGGGCAATTATCTGCGATTTCTAAACGAACTGCACGACCAAAACGACGTGAAGATAATTCATCTTTCAATGCGACTGCCAAATCATCGACATCTTCTGCCAAAGTTAAGTCAGCATTACGGGTAACACGGAATTGATAGCATCCTGTTGCTGTCATGCCGGGAAATAAATCACTGATATGCTGTTGGATAATCGCTGACAATAAAATGTAATGTTCTGCGCCGTCTGTGAGCTCGTTTGGTAAGCGTACAACACGCGGTAAGGAACGAGGTGCGGGTACAATGGCCAGTTCAATCTGGCGACCAAAAGCATCTTTTCCTTCTAAGGTGACAATAAAGTTTAAACTTTTATTGACCAAGCGTGGGAAAGGATGAGCAGGATCTAAGCTAATTGGTGTTACAACAGGTTGTACTTGTTTAAAAAAGTAATTTTTAATCCATTCCGCATGTTTTTCTAATATGTCATTATATTGGATAAATTTGACGCCATAGTTTTCTAACTCAGGCAATAATACATGGTTTAAGGTGTCGTATTGCTCTTGAATCGCAAGATGTGCGTTATGTGAAATTTGCTCAAGAATGACTTCGTTTGGAATACCATCTGGCGCTGTGGTAATGGTTTTGAAGTCCAGTTGTTTCATTAATCCAGCGACACGAATTTCAAAAAACTCATCTAAATTACGTGAAAAAATAATGAGAAAATTCAATCGTTCAAGCAGAGGATGAGTTTCATCTTTAGCTTGGGCTAACACACGTTTATGAAATTCCAGTAAGGAAATTTCACGATTAATATAGCTGCTAGAGCTATGTTGAAATTCAGGCGTGGTTAAACTTTTTGAAGCGGGCATGATCTGCGTCATTTGAAACTGTCTTAACGACCTTGAAGGGCATAGTAAGTATTCTACATGACAAAATTGTTACAGATAGCTAAAATGTTAAAAATTGTCTTAATCTTAAACGATTAAAAAATATTAATTTTTTTAATCGTCTGATCAGCTAGAAAAATAAAATCTGTTTAGACAAAATGCGAATTGATACAATGCACCAAGACAATATTATTACAAATTAAAATTTGCATTGCTCATTTTTGAGTTTTAGCTCATATGCTTTCTGTTCAGACATCAGTTTTATTTTTACATAATAAGGATTTTGACGTTGGAATTCATTTTCAAAAAGTAAATGACAATTTTCAAGCATACCTTCCATTAAAAGTTGCTGAGTTTTTTCTTTACCCATGCTATTTGAAAACTGATTAAAATCTTTAGATGTAATTAAACCTTGCAAATCAACATGATCATGATACATATGAATTTTCTCAATCACTGTGTTTTGGTCGACTTGTACAGGCAGCACGCGAGAGTCTTCTTCACTTAACGCAGTTAAAACATCATCTAAATTTTGTTGATCTATAATTTTATAATCCTGTCCAATCAAATTCTTTTGAATCAAATAATCATCTAATTCAGTTGCATAACTACTTTGGGAAATGAGCATGTACATTGACATTGCGAATAAAGGAATTATTTTAAATTTCATTTGAATTATACACATATTAAAAATATGGATTTTATTATACTGAAACAAAAAATAAGCACCAGTGTTGGTGCTTATTTATCTCAAAACAAAACAAATTAGTCTTTGTTTAAATTTTCATTGATTAAAAATTCAACCAAGGCTTTTTGTGCGTGTAGGCGATTTTCTGCTTCATCCCAAACCACAGCGTTTTTGTGATCCAGCATATTTTCAGAAACTTCTTCACCGCGATGTGCAGGTAGGCAATGCATAAATAGACAATCTGGATGTGCTAAATCCATTAATTTTTCATTCACTTGATACGCAGCAAATGCTTTTTCACGAATTTTTTGTTCTTCTTCTTGGCCCATACTTGCCCAAACATCCGTCACGATCAGATCTGCATTGACCGCTGCGTCTTCTGCTGATTCAAAAAGTTCTACGCAATGAGCAAATTCTGAAAGAAATTCAGGTTTTGGTTCATAACCTTTCGGTGATGCGATTTTTAACTTAAAGCCCCACATATGCGCAGCTTCAATATATGAATTACACATATTGTTGCCGTCGCCAATCCAAGCCACAGTTTTGCCATTGATCGAACCACGATGTTCAACAAATGTTTGTACATCCGCAAGTAGCTGGCAAGGGTGGTGGTCGTCAGTTAATGCATTGATAACCGGGACTGTTGAATATTCAGCAAAACGTTCAACAATATCATGACCAAATGTACGAATCATCACGATATCAAGCATGCTCGATATCACACGTGCAGAATCTTCAATTGGCTCACCACGACCCAATTGAGTGTCGCGTGATGAAAGGAAAATTGCACTGCCTCCAAATTGGCTCATACCAGCTTCGAAAGATACACGAGTACGGGTACTCGACTTTTCAAAAATCATCCCCATGACTTTTCCAACAAAGGGTTGAAATACTTCGTTGTTGTGTTGTTTTCGCTTTAACTCTTGAGCACGTTCAATGATACGGTTAAGTTCAGCAGTGGATAAATCACGTAAAGTAAGAAAATGTCGTAGAGCCATGGTTACTCCACAATAATTGTTTAGTCAAAACCAATAGGGAAATTGACCAACAATTCATTGTTGGTGGTTGATGAAAGTAAAAAGGAGAATCAGCTAATATACTATATGAATATGAAAACGCAAAAAAATTAGACCTTTTGATGGCCCTCTAAGAAGCGATCTACACAATAACTTACGCAATTGAATATTTCTTGATCAGATTCTTTGATTTCAATCCCCATTAAAATTCGCCATTCCAAATTTCTAAGAATTCCAAAATAAAATTGTGCTGAAAATAAAGGATTTGCACAGGTTAATATTTGATTTTCTACACAACGTTCCAAGGCACATGCAATAGAGTGTTGTACTTGCTTTGGTCCTTTTTCATGAATATAGACGGCCAATTGTGGGTCTTTTTGTGAACGTTCTAAGACCAAACGTATAAAAGCAATATTTTCAGGAATGATCATATGCTTATAAAAGTTAATCAAGGTATTGATCAAATATGCTCTGAGCTCATTCAACGCGGGGTTAAATGGAATGCAGATATCTTTAAAGAATAAATCACGACGATAGTCACAGATCGCTGTAAATAGACCTTCTTTACTACCAAAATATTTGTAAATCGAGGCTTTTGATCCGCCTGCATGATTCACGATGTCATCTAAAGATACCGCATCATAACCGTGCTCTAAAAAAAGATCGTTTGCACTAATCAGTAATGCCAAGCGACGTTCATGCCCACGTTTAGTTTGTGGAAAATCACATCCTGTAGCTTCAACTTGTGCTAAATCTTCGTTCATAAATTACTGAGGAAAAATGGGTTGTCACTATTATATCAAAGATGTCAATAAATTTCTTAGCAAACGTGCTATTGGAAAAAATGATTAAAAAAAGTGCATAAAAATGAAAAAATGAATCAAAATTCATTTTTCTTTGACTAAAGTTTTAGAGTAATATACCTAAATGGTCATATGCGAAATATAAATTATGGCTATACTCAAAACTCAATAAACAAGTGACCACTGTGGAAGGGAATATGACACAACAGACGTCTGCAGGCTTAAGATTTAGACAAGCTATAGAAGTGGAAAAACCATTACAAATCATTGGTACAGTCAACGCTTATGCAGCGATGATGGCGAAACAGGTGGGTTATAAAGCCATCTATCTTTCAGGTGCTGGTGTGGCAAACTATTCTTATGGTTTACCTGATTTAGGGATGACCAACTTAGACAACGTATTGGAAGATGTTCGTCGTATTACAGAACGTGTAGATACACCATTACTTGTTGATATCGATACAGGTTGGGGTGGTGCATTTAATATTGCACGGACAATTAAACAAATGATTAGTGCGGGTGCGGCAGCTGTCCATATTGAGGACCAAGTTGCACAAAAACGTTGTGGTCATCGTCCAAATAAAGAAATTGTTTCTCAACAAGAAATGGTTGATCGCATTAAAGCAGCAGTTGATGCAAAAACAGATTCGAACTTTGTTGTGATGGCACGTACAGATGCATTGCAAAAAGAAGGTTTGCAAGCCGTGATTGATCGTGCCTGTGCATGTGTCGAAGCTGGCGCAGATGCGATCTTTGCTGAAGCAATGACCGACATTACCATGTATAAAACAGTCTGTGATGCAGTAGGTGTTCCTGTTCTTGCAAATATTACAGAGTTTGGTGACACACCTTATTACACCACCCAAGAGTTAGCTGAACAGGGCATCAGCATGGTGCTATATCCATTGTCTGCAACACGTGCAATGCAAAAAGCAGCTCTCGAAGTTTTCCGTTCAATTCGTGAAAATGGTACACAAGTTAATGTACTGGATAGCATGCAACAACGAAAAGAACTTTACGAATTCCTTGATTATCACACTTTCGAAAACACTCTAGATAAACTGTTCACCCAGGAGAAATAATAAAATGGCTGAAGGAAAAGTACTTACAGGCGCAGGATTGCGTGGTCAAGTTGCAGGTAAAACAGCACTTTCTACAGTAGGTAAGAGTGGCGCAGGCTTAACTTATCGTGGTTATGATGTGCAAGACCTTGCAGAAAATTGCCAATTTGAAGAAGTCGCTTATCTTATTTTCTTTGGTGAATTGCCTACAGCAGAACAGTTGGCGACATATAAAGCCAAATTAAAATCACTTCGCCAATTACCACAAGCTTTAAAAGAAGTATTGGAGCGTATTCCTGCTGATTCACATCCAATGGACGTGATGCGTACAGGGGTTTCAATGTTAGGTAATCTGGAAACTGAAAAATCATTTGATCAACAGCAAGATGTGGCAGATCGTATTCTTGCAACTTTGCCAGCGATCATTTGTTATTGGTACCGTTTTAGTCATGATGGTGTACGTATTGAAGAAAATACTGATGACGATTCAATCGGTGCACAATTCTTGCATTTACTGCGTGGTGAAAAGCCAAATGAATTACATGAACAAGTGATGAATGTTTCATTAATTCTTTATGCTGAGCATGAGTTTAACGCTTCAACATTTACTGCACGTGTATGTGCTTCAACATTGTCTGATATGCACTCGTGTATTACTGGTGCAATTGGTTCACTGCGTGGACCTTTGCATGGCGGCGCAAATGAAGCTGCGATGGAAATGATTGAAAACTGGACGTCACCAGAACAAGCTGAACGTGAAATGCTGGGTAAACTTGAACGTAAAGAAAAGATCATGGGCTTTGGTCATGCGATCTATAAAGACAATGACCCGCGTAATGGCATCATTAAAATTTGGGCTGAGCGTTTAGCAAAAGATGTTGGTGATACAGTGCTTTACCCAGTATCAGTACGTTGTGAAGAAGTGATGTGGCGTGAGAAGAAGTTGTTCTGTAATGCGGATTTCTTCCATGCATCTGCATATCATTTCATGGATATTGCAACAAAATTATTCACACCAATCTTTGTGATGTCTCGTGTTACTGGTTGGGCAGCGCATGTAATGGAACAACGTGCTGACAATCGTATTATTCGTCCAAGCGCGGATTATACTGGTCCAGAACTCCGCAAAGTTGTACCAATCACTGAGCGCTCTGCGGCGTAATGAATTGATCAAGATTGATAAAAGCAGTAAAAATAAAGCCTCTTAAGAGGCTTTATTTATTTAGGAAGCTGACCTGTAGGAAATAAAACAACAGCTTCTTCACGGCTATATCCTTCATCAAAAGGTAAGCTGAGTGATTCAAAAGTAATCAGCACCCCTTTGTTTTTTGGCAGTTCAAAAGCCTGTTTAAGTTTAATTTCTGGACTGTAACTGGTTAAATTCTGTTGAAGACTTTGATATTGCGGACTGGATATTGTAAATATCGAGCCATAAATTGTTTTAAATGAGTCAGAGCTTTGAGTATCAGATGGTCTTTGTTCGAGTAGATTAACGTTAAAGTCTTGAAGCACGATCTTTTTAAGCGGTTTAAGCTGAGTCTTTATGCTTGAAAGTTTTTGCTGAAAGGTTTGTTGATCTGTAATACCTGTAAAATTTTCATCGTATTTGAGCAGATCATAGCGTTTTTCACTCAGTGAATAGCGATAAACTCTTGGAATGTCATAGCTTGCTGAATTTTCAAGAATTAAAACCGCTTTTTTATCTGAATCATAGCCGAGGACTTCAAGTGAAATATTGCTATAACTTTTTGCAAAAGCGAGAACGCTAAAACTGAATAAGAGCGTTGATGTGATTATTTTTAACACGATTTATCCTCATTATTGTATTGGTAAGAGCAAAACAGCATCTTCAACATCATAGCCTGTTTCTTCTGGAATGCCGAAATATTTAACCACAATCAGCAGCTTATTCTGATTTGGCACGACATAGTTCTGAGTGATTTTTATTGTTTTAGCATACTGTATAGCTTGTTGGTTTTTGCTTTTTAAAGAAGCTGTTGTAACTTTGTATATGGTTTTATATTGAGGAATCTTTTGGGATTGATCATGCCAAGCAGGGACGTAATGAGTTTGACTTTGCACCACTTGAATTTTTGCTGTATTGGCATTTCCTATAAGTAACGGTGTTAAACGCTTTTTAATTTTATTTAGGTCTTTTTCAAACTGGATAGCATCTTGATCATAGTCAATTTGATGCGTTTTGGGATTAATATATAACGATTGTACTTCAATCAACTTGTCAGGTGTTTTACTGTTGAGCTGATAATAGTATAACCGTGGCAAGCGCCCACGCTCATCTTCATAGTGTCGTAACAGATAAAGTTTTTGTTGTTTTGCTTCATAACCCAATACTTCTATTGTTTGTCCACCACCGACAGTTGCATAACAATGTAATGACGTTGTAAGGATAGTGGTGGTGGTTATGTGTTTTAGAAATTTCATCCGCAAATATTTTTGATGTGTTTTAAGCTATCTTGCTTAAATATTGTTTAGATTAAAATGGCGTTTGAGTAAAAATAAACTCCAATATAAATTTAAATAAAAAACAGAAGAATAAAAATTCACAACATTAGGTTTCTTTATAAATGCTAGATATAAAAAAGGAGATCATATTGATCTCCTTAATGAAATTTCGCTTGCGAATAATTAAAAATGTTCAGCAGTTGCTAAGTTCCACATTCTAAAATAGAAGTTTTCTTCATCTTTATTTTCACAACTGAGCAATTCGCCGTCTTTCATCCAAAAGTGCAATTGAGCATAGTTTTTGATTTCACGGTCATTGATTCGTTGTGCCAAATGATGTGCTTTAATCTCAGCAGGATGTTGTAAACCAGCTGCGGCAATCATTTCCGCAAGCGCTTTTAAGGTGTTTTTTTGGAAACTAAACACACGGTCTGCTTTAGATGGCACATCAAGTGCTTTTTGACGTTCTTTGTTCTGCGTTGCAACGCCAACAGGACATTGGTTGGTATGACAACTTTGTGCTTGGATACAACCCACCGCAAACATAAAGCCACGTGCAGAATTGACCCAGTCGGCACCCATAGCCATAGTACTGGCGATATCAAATGCACTGATAATTTTACCACTTGCGCCAATCTTGATTTGAGAACGTAAACCTGCGCCAATTAAGGTATTGTTTACAAAAAGCAGGCCTTCACGTAAAGGCGTACCCATATGATCAATCAGTTCAATAGGGGCAGCACCTGTACCGCCCTCTGAACCATCAACCACGATAAAATCTGGAGTGATTTTGGTCAGTAGCATGGCTTTTACAATGCTCATAAATTGCCAAGGTTGTCCGATACACAATTTAAAACCAACCGGTTTGCCGTTGGATAGCACACGTAATTGCTGAATAAAATGCATCATTTCAATAGGAGTGCTAAAAGCAGAATGTGTCGCTGGGGAAATACAATCCACGTTCATAGAAACACCGCGTATTTCGGCAATTTCTTTGGTGATTTTATCTTTGGGAAGAATACCGCCGTGCCCTGGTTTTGCCCCTTGTGATAGTTTGATTTCGATCATTTTGATCTGAGGCAAAGCCGCTTGTTGCTTAAATTTTTCAGGATCAAACTTACCATCTAAAGTACGGCAACCAAAATAGCCACTGGCAATTTCCCAAACAATATCACCACCCGGTTCAAGGTGATAAGGACTTAAGCTACCTTCACCTGTGTCATGATAAAAGTTGCCTTTTTTTGCACCAGTATTTAAAGCAAGAATGGCATTTGCACTCAAACTACCAAAACTCATTGCTGAGATATTCATGATCGAAGCGCTATAAGGTTGTGAGCACTGATCATTACCAATACTAATTCTAAATGTATTAAAATCAGCAGGTGTTTTGGGTGTCATCGAATGGGTTAAAAAACGATAGTCATCTTGATAGACATCAATAATTGAACCAAAAGGCTTATCTGCATTTTCATTTTTAGCACGTTGGTAAACTAAACTTCTTTGTGCACGTGAAAAAGGTAAGGCATCATCATCAGATTCAATGAAATATTGACGAATTTCAGGACGTATATCTTCAAAGAAAAATCGAAAATGTCCCATTAAAGGGTAATTTCTTAAAATAGAATGTTGTGTTTGGATGATATCGGCAAAGCCAATTGCGGCCAGTATGGATGAAATAATCCAAGCTAAATTCAGTACAGTATCTGAAAAAAAGTAATAAATATAATGACCTTCGTTAAAGAAAATAATCCAAGTCAAATATAAAGATACAAATATACAAAGGAACCAAACAGAATAACGGGAGAAAAAAGTATTGAGAAGTTGATGTCGAATTGCTTGAGCAGGACTTGCCATGAAGTAAATATCTCATTCTTTATATAGCGCTAAATTGCCCAAATTGATGAAAAAGCTCAAGTAATGATTTGTTAGACTTGAGAATGGTTCTAGATTAATAATTGAATGATTTATTTTCTAAACAATTTGAGTTAATTTAACTGAAATATTTATTCAATATGTGATGAAAACAAAAAGGAATCGAAAATGTTTGAAGAGTTTCTGACAAAATTGTTAAACCCAAGTATCAGTTTTTTAGCCATTTATGTTTCTGTGATCGTTGTTATTGCTTATATCGGGCTATTCTTCCAGTTTTTTAAAATTAAAAATCTAAAGCAGGAAAACGAGACATTAAAGCATCAGTTAAATTCTCAAGCTCACTCAAATATCAGCTTAAGCAAGGATGAGGGAATTATTTCTTAAAATTATGCTGAAAATAAATTGATAGAAATAAAGCCTGAATTTTCAGGCTTTATTTGATAAGTTTTAATTATTTAGCTTTGAAATTTTGACAGTAATTATATGATCGACCTTACTTCTGATGTAGAACAGGAATTATTAACAGCAATGGACAACTATAAAGCCATTGCTGAAGTGCTTATTGATAAATTAATTACAGAAACAGACCAACCTGAAAAAGAAAAAATTAATGCAGGACACTATTACGAAATACAAGATGCTGATTTTTTAAATGGACAAAAAACGCTATCGGAAGATTGGTCTTTTTTTGTGCATGGAGAGCATTGTATGTTTGAGAATTTAATAACAGGACAAATTCTTGAAGTTTCGCTTGGAAACAAAGAAAGTATTGGCAATCTTGACCCATATTTCTTTTATAATTTTCTCAAGACAACAGTTGAATTCAATCACTTAACAAAATACTTCGTTAATCCCTTTAGTAGTACTTTAGACTTTTTTGAAAAACTTGAACGACAAAAAATATTGACAATAGATTTCGGAGTTTATCGAAAACTATGAGAAAAAATAGTCTGATAAAAGGACAATAAAGTCACAGCAAAGTCTTTATCTCTAGTGGAATGAAGTGTTTACTTTTCTAATACCTATGAAAATTTATACTTTAGCAGAACTGAAGTGACTTAAACTCAATGCTTCGGTTAAGTCCTCAAGCTCACTCAAATATCAGCTTAAGCAAGGATGAGCGAGTTATTTCTTAAAGTTATGCTGAAAGTAAATTGATAGAAATAAAGCCTGAATTTTCAGGCTTTATTTAAGTGTTACATTGTTAGAGTTAGATTGCGAATTTTATTCGTCAGTGGGAACAAGCATCAAGATAGATTCATTTAATAATCCAGCAATGTCCTCTAATATTTCATCATCAGACAATTCATGATTGAGTTTGACACTTTGTCCATCTGCAATCTGCTTTAAATGGGGTGCAAATTGTTCAGAAATACAGATCGATTCACCATTTGCCCAGAATAATAATTCATGATTCTGTTGAAGATAAATTAATCGAGAGGCTGGCTCAATTTGTAGTAAATAGCCTTGGTCAAGAACTTCTTCTAAATCTCCAGTGCCAATCGCTTCAGCATCTGGAATATTTTCAGGGTACTTTGCTTCAGCCATTAGACTCATAATGGCATCTTCTAACACTTTAGAATTATTTAATTTTGCCAACAATTCAGTTTTTAAATAATCGAGTTCAGCTTGTGTCACTTGCCCAATCGGGTTTTGTTTATTCCGTAAGATGTCGATAAGCGGATTACGTAGTTGTTGGTCTTCGACAAATTTATCGCTGACACGGTCCATCATGTCGGCAATATTTGGCATACGGAAACCAAAAGAGTAGGTTAGGCAATCGTCTTCTGCGACACCGTAATGCGACAATCCTGGTGGGACATAAAGTAAATCGCCTGGCGCTAAAACTTCATCAAAATTGATCTCCATTTCTGGAAGTAGCTTTAACGGCTGCCCTTCAACAAATTCAGATTCAGCATCACACATTTGTCCAAGTTGCCAACGACGGTGTCCATAACCTTGTACAAGAAATACATCATAAAAGTCAAAATGCTGACCTACAGAACCACCTTTAGCAGCATAAGAAACCATAATGTCATCACGACGCCACTGTGGAATAAAAGGAAATTTCTTCCAAAGTTCTGCTAAATCAAATGAATAGTGATCTACAGCTTGAATCAATAAGGTCCAAAGCTTTGGCATTTTTTGAAAATCACCTTTGATGAGTGGTGATGATTTTAATGACCATTGATTTGGATCTTTGTCTTTTTGCTTAATCAGGCGTGCTGTGATGTTTTCATCCAGAGCAAGCTCCATGACATCATCTGGAACAAGGATATTGGCAATTTCAGGTAAAGCATTACGAACCAATAAAGGTTTTTTTTGCCAGTATTCTGAGAGGAATTGTTCAGCAGTAATTCCGCCAAGAACATCTAAAGGTAGGGACATGAAAATAGCCTAAGCAAATTTGAATCTATAATGTGGCTATTGTCTTATGTTAAGTAAAAGGGTGCAAGTTGATTTCTAAACCATAATTTTTAAATGTTGATAGCGGGTTTTGTTACATATACATTCAAAAGTTGAGTTGTTTCCAAATCATCCAAATTTAAATTACAACTTGCTACAAGCTGAATCAATCGGCTTCGCTTGTGAAATTTGATTAACTTTATTGCTACTTGAATAACAAATAAGATATATACAGATCTGTATAGATAAACAAATAAATTTTTAAGTACGTCGAGTTTGGTTTAGAAAAACTTAACAATAACTTGTGTTGAATAATATTTACTCTGCTTTTGAGCATCTTGGGTTATTTGCCCAAAAACGAGTTTTGCATATCCAATTTAGCAATCCTGATTTGACAGCCCAAGTGTTCCTTCAACGTATTGATGGAACACATGCCATTAACAATGGGGTCAGTTTACAACTGATTTGCTTGTCTATGTCAATGAGTATTCCCTTAAAGCAATTTATCGGTAGCCTAGTGGCTGTGGATATTGTGAATGATAAATCAGAACTCAATCGAATTTCAGGGGGTGTGACCCAAGCAGATGTGGGCGCGAGCGATGGTGCTCTGACGATTTACCGCTTGACTGTAGAAGATCCAACAGCTCTTTGGAAGCATCGTAGAAATTCTAGAGTATTTATGGCGAAGTCAGTTGTGGATATTATTCAAATAGTCTTCTCTGAGTGGTGTGATCGAACCCCATTGTTTGCTTCAAGTCTAACATTGGATAAAAGTGGCTTAATCAAAGACTACGATGTTAGACCATTCATTATGCAGAATAATGAACGAGACATAGATTTCCTTACTCGTTTGATGAGAAGTGAAAATATTAGCTGGTTGATTGATGAAGTACAGCTTAAAGTATCGGATTTCACGTCAGGCGACACATGAGCTGACATCGGTGTGTTCTATAAAACAGATAGTTAGATAGCTTCGCGACAACCAGTTTCATGAAAATACGACTAATAAGATAACATTTTGTGAGGAAAACGATACATAAGATGAAATTTTGATGAGCAGCATGTTTTGACGCTTAATATGAGTTGGAATATTGTGTTTAAATAACAATTTTCACTAAAGTTAAAATTTAACAGTGTAGTTGTGATTCAACACCCGCCAGCAAATGTTGAAAGCTAAATATCAATGACTGTTTTAACAAAAAGTCCAAAAGAAGAGTGCCTTGGCTTTCTTTAGTAACTATATAGTTTAAAGCTTTAATGCAAATCAATAAACTTTAATCAACTTTAAATAATTGATTTTTAAAATATTATAATTGATTGGGATGACTATGATTAGGCGATTACTCAGTTTGGGTTAGTAGTTAGTCTCAGTTACAGCAATAAATAAGAGATTACACAAATAAATTAGATTGGAGTGCCTACTCTCTTTTAATTGACCACTATACATGCTAAATTGTGTTATCTATCAACACAAAAGAAGAGTCTTATGCCTAGAACAACAAGTGTAACTATTGGCTCACAACTGGATGAGTTTGTCACCACACTCATTGAATCGGGGCGTTATGGCTCAACGAGTGAAGTTATGCGTTCAGCATTACGGTTATTAGAACAGCAAGAGAATCAAGCGAGGGCTCTAAGAAGGGCTATTGAAGCGGGTGATGAAAGTGGAGAAAGTGATCTCAACTTAAAAGATATAGCTGCCAAAGTCAAACTGAAACACAATGTATAAACTATCTAATTTGGCGGTAGAAGACTTTACAGCAATTTATGAATATACATTGCTTAACTTTGGTGTCATGCAAGCTGATAAGTACACTGAACATTTAGAGAGTACATTTAACCTTTTAGCCACTTCACCACTAATAGGGTATGAATGCGCAGAAATAGGAGCTAGTGTACGTCGGCATGATCATCATCAACATGCTGTTTTTTATCGAATCCAAGATCAAAATATTTTTATTATTAGAATACTTCATCAGCAAATGCACCCAATGAAGCACTTTTTTGATCTATAGAATAAGAGATTAGAGTGAGGTTACCTAGCTAATTATCCTAGAATTGGTGATATCAACTCTTGGTTATTTATAGAAATTTGCAAGGTACTCTTGCTTATTTCAGTTATTATTCCAATCTATTTATGTAAATTTTAGTAGAAACTATGAATAGCCACTGATTTTGTAGACACCATTTAGTTAAATTTGCTGATTTTTATGGAACAACCAACATTATTCCTAAAAAAGAAGGTTTATAAGTAATTCTGACTTTAAAAAATGTAGGACCTTTTGATGTTACTTTAAGCAATCCCAAAGAATGGGAGGCAATACCGAAAGTCTGTGAAGAGGTAAATACCGATAAAACTTGGTATGAGGTTGTTTTTGGTGGGCTGTATAGGGATGTTTCATGGACAACAAGATTTGGTTTAGAAAACAAATATTTAATAAAAGACGAACTACAGCCTGATCAAGCACTTCATGGCTATTTTATTGTTAAGTCTAACTCTGAAAGAACACTTCGCTTTTTAGTTCCTTATCAATATATTCAATTTCGATCTAATACGGGACTGATAGATGGTAATCGAACTAAAGAGGGTTATGTTTTATTAGACTATCAAGCAGGGGTGCTGGATAGCAGTTGGAGTATGTACATTAATTCTCAAGGGTTTTCCTCTAAACGTGTATGGAAAGCAGAAAAAACCTCAACAGTAAAATGCTGGATAAATTTACAATAATGCTAGCACCTTTAAACTCATAGAAAATTAATGATCAGAAACTATGATTAAGGCAGTTGAATTCCCAACTTCCTTAAAATTCCACATAACTGAATCATTGGCATACCCATCAAAGTGGTTTGGTCTTGCCCAATCATTTGCTCAAATAAACCAATACCAAGACTTTCACACTTAAAACTACCCGCACAATGCAGAGGTTGATCAATTTCGATATAACGCTCAATTTCAGCCAAAGTTAAGTCACGAAATTTCACATGATAATGCTCGACCAAGGTTTGTTCAAAATCAGAAGCCAAATGTTGCACACTTAAGGCAGTACTAAAAAAGACATTTTTGCCTGAATTGGCTTGTAGCTGTTGAATGGCTTTTTCTACAGATAGAGGTTTACCAATAAAATCTTGTGGTGCATGTTCACGCCAAGCCACCTGATCTGACCCAATCACAATTGCATTTGGATGTTCTTGAGCAATGATTCGGGCTTTTTCAAAAGCCAAGCGTTTAGCCAAATCATCGGCATGAGATTCACCCTGTGGTGATTCATCGATTTCAGGAGAGATACAATGATAGTCTAAGCGCAAACGATTCATTAAATCTTTACGGGTTTGGCTCGATGAAGCCAAAATAATTTCAGGGTGATTCATCTTTGAATAATTCATGCCTAGTTATACTGCATATTCCATCAAGAGATCTAAGGGAACATACGCCAAAACAGCTTGATGACAGGCTTGTAGTTTTACACGAGGTGCCATGTCATTTTGATAGGCCTCAACCCAACGCGTCACACATAAACACCAAAAATCACCAGGTTGTAGTCCCGGAAAGCCGTGTTCTGGCAGCGGTGTAATTAGGTCATTTCCCACTTTTTGTGAAAAATTTAAAAATTCTGAAGTCATTTCAGCGCATACAGTGTGCTGACCGAGGTCGGTAGTTGCTGTATGGCAGAAACCATTGCGAAAATAACCTGTGATTGGAGAAAAACAACAACTTGCTAAAGGTTCACCTAAGACATTTAAACCATTGATTTTAGGATCGGGATGAAAAGACATAAGCGTATAGAATTTAAAAGTTCGCCCTATAATAATCAAATCTCAACTTTTCTACAGCTTTTCTACAAAAGTATCTAACCTTTTTTTGTGTAATCATTTAGAATCTACGCGATTTTTAATATCTATAAGAGAGCTATACATGAATTTTCAGCGTATGACTGACCTCGATTTAGCAGGCAAGCGTGTACTTATTCGTGAAGACTTAAACGTACCTGTTAAAAATGGTGTGATTACAAGTGATGCACGTTTACGTGCTGCATTACCGACAATTAAATTGGCACTTGAGAAAGGTGCTGCGGTCATGGTGTATTCTCATCTTGGTCGTCCCGTTGAAGGTGAGCCAAAAGCGGAACAATCATTAGCTCCTGTAGCTGCTTATTTAACTGAGGCACTTGGTCAAGACGTTAAATTATTTACAGATTACTTAGATGGTGTTGAAGTTGCAGCAGGGCAAGTGGTATTACTTGAAAACTGTCGTTTCAATGTGGGTGAAAAGAAAAATAATGCTGAACTTTCAGCAAAATATGCAGCGCTTTGTGATGTATTTGTGATGGATGCATTTGGTACGGCGCATCGTGCAGAAGCATCAACTGAAGGCGTAGCACGCTTAGCAAAAGTTGCAGCAGCGGGCCCTTTGCTTGCAGCTGAATTAGATGCTTTAGGTCGTGCATTACAAACACCTGAAAAACCAATGGTTGCAATTGTTGCTGGTTCTAAAGTTTCTACTAAACTTGATGTTTTAACTTCGCTTTCTGATATTTGTGATCAATTGATTGTTGGTGGTGGTATTGCCAATACATTCTTAGCCGCAGCTGGTTTTAATGTCGGTAAATCATTGTGTGAACATGATTTGATTGACACAGCGAAAGCGATTGCGGCAAAAGTATCAGTTCCACTTCCAACCGATGTGGTTGTGGCAGATGCTTCTGCAATCGATTTTGCAGATTTCTTAGGTTCATTGGCAAATGCTAAAGCAACAGTAAAAAAAGTTGAAGATGTAGCAGACAATGACATGATCTTGGATGTTGGTCCTGAAACTGCGAAAGCTTTTGCTGAAATCTTAAAAACGTCTAAAACGATCCTTTGGAATGGTCCAGTTGGCGTGTTTGAAGTGGATCAATTTGGCGAAGGTACAAAAACACTTTCTTTAGCGATTGCAGAATCTGAAGGATTCTCTATTGCTGGTGGTGGTGATACTTTGGCAGCAATTGATAAATACCAAGTTGCAGACAAAATTGGTTATATTTCAACTGGTGGTGGTGCATTCCTTGAATTTGTCGAAGGCAAAACACTTCCAGCTGTAGCGGTATTGCTTGAACGTGCTTAATTGAAAAATTATTTTAATTATGACGTTTATATGAAAGGCTGACCTCGTGTCAGCCTTTTTTATCTGAGAGATTCATTGTAAAGTAATAAAAATGAAATATAACTGCAATAAAATAGATCAAATCCAATCACCAACACTGGGAAATGTGATGAAATTTAAATTTACACTTGCAGCACTTCTTATTGCTCCTTTGGCATTTACTGCATGTTCTAAACAAGAAAAAGCACCAGCCTCAGAACAAACATCTTCTTCTGAAGCTGCTTCAGCAGAATCAGCAAACACATCTGCAGAACAACAAGCTGTGATTGATGCGCTTGATCAGCCTGTTTTGGATGAAAAAAATACAGATGTAGCTGCTGAAAAAGCAAATGCTCCAGCGGATGCGGCTACACCAGCGACTGAAGAAGAAGCAGCTAAAGCTCAATAATCTTTCTAAATGTTGTTATTTGTTAAAAGTCCTCGCAAACGCGGGGATTTTTTATGAAATAGTCAATATTGTTGCTGAATTGAAATAAAGCAACATGTAGAATATGGGGCATTACTTGGGAGGATATTATGGCTCTTATCTCATTGCGCCAACTCTTGGATCATGCCGGTGAACATAGTTACGGCGTTCCAGCGTTTAATGTGAACAACTTAGAACAAATGCGCGCAATTATGTTAGCCGCTGACGCAACAAATTCACCTGTAATTGTGCAAGCTTCTGCTGGTGCACGAAAATATGCAGGTGCTCCATTTTTACGTCATTTAATTTTAGCTGCAATTGAAGAATGGCCACATATTCCAGTGGTAATGCATCAAGATCACGGTACAAGCCCAGATGTTTGTCAACGTTCGATCCAGCTTGGATTTTCATCTGTAATGATGGATGGTTCTTTAGGTGCAGACGGTAAAACACCAACGTCTTATGAATATAACGTTGATGTAACACGTCGTACTGTTGAAATGGCACATGCATGTGGTGTTTCTGTAGAAGGCGAAATTGGCTGTTTGGGTAGCCTTGAAACAGGCTTGGCTGGTGAAGAAGATGGTGTTGGTGCAGAAGGTGTACTTGATCATTCTCAACTTCTCACTTCTGTTGAAGAAGCTCGTCAATTCGTTGCAGATACCAATGTTGATGCTTTAGCAATTGCAGTCGGTACTTCTCATGGTGCGTACAAGTTTACTCGTCCACCTACGGGCGATATCTTGGCAATTGACCGTATTAAAGAAATTCATGCGGCACTTCCAAATACTCATCTTGTTATGCATGGTTCAAGCTCGGTACCACAAGAATGGTTGGCGATCATTAACCAATATGGTGGTGACATCAAAGAAACTTATGGTGTTCCAGTTGAGCAGTTGGTTGAAGCAATCAAGCATGGTGTACGTAAAATCAACATCGATACAGATTTACGTTTAGCATCTACAGGTGCAATGCGCCGTATGATGGCTGAAAAACCAAGTGAATTTGACCCACGTAAATTCTTCGGTGAAACTGTTGAAGCAATGAAACAAATCTGTGTAGACCGTTATACAGCATTTGGTACTGCGGGTAATGCAGATAAGATTCGCCCAATTTCTTTAGAAAAAATGGTTGATCGTTATAAATAATCTTTGATGGTTGTTGATTACCTAAAAGCCCACTCACGCTAGTGGGCTTTTTCTTGAATCATAGGGACTTGGTTCCGCATAAATTTTGCAATGGTTGGTAAGATAAGAAGTAAATTATGGAACTCATATTTTCAGCAGCACTTTGTAGTGTACTGGTTTCAATGCTTTTAAAATGGACCAAACAAAAAGGTTTTGATGCATTGCAAATGATTGCTTGGAATTATGCAATCGCCAGTATATTGAGCTACATCTGGTTTAAGCCTGATTTGGCTCATATTTCAATTTCAAATACGCCGTGGTGGTTGATTTTTGGTTTAGGTGTTGTATTACCCAGTATTTTTTTATGTCTAGCAAAATCATTACATAGTGCAGGAATTTTAAAAACTGAAATTGCACAACGATTATCTGTGGTTTTATCATTATTGGTTGCATATTTTTTATTCCAAGAGCAATTTAATCAATTAAAAATGCTTGGTATCGGTTTGGGTATCGTGGCAGTTTTATGTATTGTACTTTCCCAGTCGAGTCCATCAAATTCATCCCTCAATCAGAAAGGGATCCTTTATTTACTCAGTGTTTGGGTAGGTTATGCTTTGGTTGATGTTTTATTGAAATATACAACCAGTCTGGGCTTACAGTTTCCAGTTACATTAACCTTGATGTTTATCTGTTCATTCCTATTATCTGTCGCTTATTTACTGATTCGAAAAACTCAGTGGAAGCTTCAGAACAGTATTGCTGGTTTGGCTTTGGGGATTTTAAATTTTGCCAATATTGCTTTATATGTCAAAGCGCATATTTTATTAAAAGATTCTCCAGCCATCGTTTTTGCAGGGATGAATATCCTTGTGGTGTTATTTGGGGTCATTGCAGGGCTGTTAATTTTTAAAGAAAAGCTTAAAGTGATTACCGCTCTAGGACTGGTTTTAGGTTTGGCTGGAGTGGTATGTTTAGCCTTGGCAATATAATGATTTAAGAGAATGAAAGATTAAAATGATAAGAATACTATTCATAATACTGGGTACATTTATCATGATAGATGTTTTTGCAGCAAATTTAACATTGGTGAAGACTGAACAAGAAAAAGGAGATCGTGATAATCCTTCCATCACGACTTATACCTATAAAGCAATATCTCCTTTAGTTGTTGAATCTTTATATGGTTATGATGCAGATTATGGTGAGAATAATTTAAAAATTCAATTTTTAGATCAAGATACTCAAGGAACATATTTAGGTCATACACGTTTTTTAGTTGATGATGAGTCAAAAAAATACGTTAAATTATTAAAATTACCCAGTGTTCCGTTAAAACATGGATGCTTTTATCAAGCTCAGGCAGAGATTCTTCTTGATGATGTTTTCGTTTCTAGAAACGATTTAAGCAGTTCATCATTTGGGAGTGCTTTTATTCAGAATATAAAACCATTATCAGATGTAAAATTAAAGTGTGATATATATTGATGCTGATCACTTTACAATGACATCAAACGGTAAATTTATAGATTAACTTGGTGGATATGAGATGGATGCATTTGAACAATTATTTATTCATTTAGATTTACAACTAAATAATATTCGCTTAGTACCACTGTCTTTTGAACACGAGCAAGGACTCGCTGAAGCGTGTCGTGATGGTGAATTGTGGAATTTACGAATTACCTCTACACCACATTACACAGAAGTTAAAAATTATATTGAAAAAGCATTAATCCAAAAAGCACAGGGCAGCCGTTATCCCTTTGTTGTCATAGAGCAAAGCTCAGGGAAAGTCTTGGGAACGACCAGTTATCACGATATTTTATTAAACGTAAAACGTTTTGAAATTGGCTATACATGGTATGCACAATCGGCTCAACGGACCCATGTCAATACAAGCTGTAAACTATTGCTATTAGGGTTCGCTTTTGAACAACTTCAGGCCAATACCGTGGCGTTGCGGACTGATCAATTTAATTTTAAAAGCCAAAAAGCCATTGAACGTTTAGGTGCTAAAAAAGATGGCATTATTCGGGGTGATCAAATGCGTAAAGATGGTACGATTCGAGATACGGTGTTGTACAGTATTGCGCAAGGTGAGTGGAACAATGTAAAAGCACATTTACAAGACATGCTGGCACACTATAAAAAATAACTATTTTTGTTGAATTATATTCGATTCAAGGGCATGCAAATGCCTTTGAAATCATTTGAAAGATCGTCATGGTGATTTCATATTTTGATCATAAAACTTTCAAAAACATAGCGGACAATGGAGGAGCATTCTTTACATTGGTGTAATTGCTATGAATCAAGATATCTTTTCAACGCTTTATACATCATTACAAACCCATCAAGTGCAGCTTTTACCACTACAAATAGAACATGAAAATGCTTTAGTCGAGGTATGTAAAGATGGCCGCTTGTGGGAATTGGGATATACATCGGTTCCACATTATTCTCAGATCAAGGCTTATATTGCCAAGGCACTTGAACAAAAATCTTTGGGAATACGCGTACCTTTTGTTGTTTTAAATCAGCGGAATGGTCGTATTGTAGGAACCACCAGTTTTCGCGATTTTATTTGGGAGGTACGCCGTGTTGAGATTGGCTATACATGGTATGCACAATCAGCACAACGCAGTCATATCAATACCAGTTGTAAGTTGTTATTACTTGAGTACGCATTTGAAAAACTACAAGCCAACTCGGTTGTATTAAGGACGGATATTCGCAATATTAAAAGTCAAAGTGCCATTGAGCGTCTAGGTGCGCATTATGATGGTGTGCTACGTCAAGATGCGCTACGAAAAGATGGAACTGTTCGCGATACTGTTATATACAGCATAATCAAAGATGAATGGCAGGGCATTAAACAGCATTTAAGCCAGTTACTTAGCCAAAGCTATAAGGTTTAACTTATAAGCTTTGATTATGTATTTAACTACAATCTATATGTAAGCGATGTTGTTGGCAATGAATGCATTGAAACAGATAGCCTGTTAAATCACCGTCGATACTGAGGTGATCTTGGATAAGCTCTACTGGATAACCATTTTCTTCGATATCGGCTTTGACCTCATCCCAAATTGGTTTAAGCATTTCACTATCCGCATAAGCGATAAACTGACATGGTTCATTGCAATGCACCAGCCAAACTTCTTGTTGCGGTAATCCCCCCTAAAAATAATTGAAGTTAAAAGTAGAAAATCGAATAATCTTGTTGAAGGAGATTTTCTATGAAAACATCTAAATATTCAGACAGCCT